>Ga0209935_1000042_pt1 | contig 632509 bp, 585 predicted proteins | sample ThiBio_1000_plan_2_FD_183958 | JGI IMG/M metagenome (GOLD analysis project Ga0209935, IMG submission 183958) | Wastewater bioreactor microbial communities from Cape Town, South Africa - Thiocy_cont_1000_plan (SPAdes) | ecosystem: Engineered > Bioreactor > Thiocyanate-remediating >... | reverse complement strand
ATACAACGAGCAAACAACTGGCTTCGGGCCTTGACCGTGTAGAGATACCTGCATCGGTACTGGAGGTTAAAGGTATGTATATGGTGCATGTGAACACAGGTGCCGAAACTTATACCGAGAAACTGGTGAAGTACTAAACATAAGTATTGTAAATGCCGGGCGTTGTTTTTTTATAAGAAGCAATGCCCGGTATTTTTATGACAGGGATCATTGCAATATCGAGTTTTCAAATACCCTTATCATCCTGCTGCTGGTGATCCTTTTTTACCTTTGCAGCAATAAAATGTACTATTTATGAAAAAAGGACTTTCCCGAATAGGGCTTGATACAAAAATGAGTGCTAAACTGGCAACGCAGCTAAACACGCTGCTGGCCAATTACCAGATGTTTTATATCAATGCACGCGGATATCACTGGAATATAAAGGGTGATAAATTTTTTGAGCTGCACGTGAAGTTCGAAGAATTATATAACAACCTGCAGCTTAAAGTAGATGAGATAGCGGAACGTATCCTTACGCTTGGCCATACGCCCCTGCATAGCTACAGCGCTTATCTTAAAGAATCGACAATAAAGGAAACACTAAACGTAAGTGAAGGCAAAAAGGCGGTAAAGGATATCCTGGATTCGTATGCCGCGATCATGCCCTTGCAGCGTGAACTGCTTAATATATCGGCTGAGGCGAATGATGAAGGTACTAATGCACTGATGAGCGATTATATACGTGAAGAGGAAAAGCTGGTATGGATGTACTCAGCCTACTTAAGTTAGGTGAAGGTGCGGGATGTCTATATGGAAGCTCGAGCCTTTTTGCTCCCTGCTTTCTATCAATAATTCCCCATCATGTTCCTGGATGATCTGGAGGCATATGCTAAGCCCAAGGCCATAAGATTTTTCGCCGTTAAGACCTGCGCGGCTTGCCCTGCTGAACCGGTCAAATAAAAATGGTTGCAGATCGTGGGGGATGCCGATACCTGTATCGTTTACAGAGATGCGTACTTTTTCCTCCAGCTTTTGGAGTTCCAGGGTAATAGTGCCACCTGCCGGGGTGAATTTAATGGCATTATCTATAAGGTTGTTGAGTACACGGCGCATTTTGTTAAGGTGTATATAGGCATGTACGAGGCCGAAAGGCTCATTAAATACGAGCTTTTGCTCATTGGGTATCCTGTATTCCCATTCGGCATGTATCGTTTTCAGGAAGTCGTTGAGGCATACTTCGGTCTTCTGCAATTCCTTTCCATTTTCGTTGGCTATTCCTACCAGGTCGTGAATGATGTGATCGGCATCGCGGGTTGAGTTGAGGATAAGCTTATAGTATTCATTCCTTTCCTCTTCGCTGGCCGGGTGGTCCTGCAGCAGGTTAATAATGGCGGTTATATTGTTTATGGGGCTGCGCAGGTCGTGGCCAACAACATTGAGTATGCCCCGCTGGGTATTATTGACGATACTGATCTCCCTGTTCTTTAATTCGATCAGTTTTAACTGTTGAAAGTAATTATAGCTATGGGAGTAGGTAACGCGTGATATAAAATAGAACATACCCATTATGATCACCGCAACAACATAGTTTTGATATAGTTCATTAGTATGTGTCTGGAAGTAATGCATTCCATAGGCAAAGACCGCAATAGTAAGTGCCATGATAATAAAAGTTTCCCAGCGCTCAAGTACCCACAAGACGCTAACCGTAAATGTGCCTAAGAGGAGAAAGGTCATAGTATTCTTAGGGTTGTACTGTGCGAGAAAAGTAAGCCACATGCAGCCGGTAAGCAGCACCATAGCATAGCCGACACTGAAGAACTGCCTGAAAGGAGCCTTGCCCCTGAAGTGCATACGTTTAAGAATATAAAAAGAGAGATAGTAAATGACCGAGCCAAGCATAATGAATGTTATAGCAGGCAGGTACTCAGGGTAATTAGGAATGAATGAATTGTAATCGACCACAATGCCGGAGAGCAATATGCCCCCGCTAAAGATAAATGCGGCAATAGCAAGCATGCGAGCCGTTGCAACATTTTTTTTCACAGCGAACTTTCGAAACAAAACCGAGTAGGTTTTGTCTGGTGATCTGAAGAAGTAGAATTGCATAATCCCCCCGGATTAATGTTACAAGTTTAATGAATTTTAGGCACATCGAAAGTTATTTTTTAACCTGTGCAATAATTCAGAATGATATGAGCCTAATAACCTTGCATGTATAAGGCAGAATGAGTATTTTAATGCTGGAAGGCGGGATTATTATAAAATTACTATCCTATAAAATAAAAAATGCGTCAAAACTTATGGGAAGGCAAACTCAATGGGTAGTATATATATTTATTGCAGCGGTGCTGGTATTCTCTTTCTACAAGCTGGTTAATGTGGCTACTTCAGTAAGCTACCCTTACGGCGAAGAATACAGGATAAATGCCCGGGAACAGGATGTGATCAGAGCAATAAGCACATTTAAACAGATGCACCCGGAATATAAGGTGCCGGATAGTGTGGTAATGCCCGGTGGCAAGGCCGGCTGCCTGGTAGATGGACCGCGGGGCAAGAACGATTATTGGTATCATGCCTACTTTTATTATCCAAAGGAAGACCAGGTGATAAAAACATGGTTGAAGCCCGTGGATTCAAGCCATACTACATTTGCCTTTGATGCGGTTAACAAAGGATTGAAGATCGGTAACTGGCGCGGTGTGAATAAGGATTTTAATAAAAAAGAAAGCAGCGAAATAAAGGAACTTTTTGAACAGCGGATATTGAAGGGTATCAGGAAACTATCAGAGGAGGGCTAGGGTTTACTGTTCATCGAAATTTATAAAACCTGTAACGAGTTCATGCAACTGTTCTTCAGGCAGCGGCGCTATTTCTTCAACGCCTGTACATGCTGCTGCAATATGGATACCCGAGCGTTCAACAAGGATGATACAGGGGGCCTCGGTTATACTGCTTTCAGGACGGCTTAAGTACATTGTGATGCTTTCCGTATCGGTATCGGGATAATCATCGTACACTATAGTGTCTATATGTAAACGATATACCAGGTTGCCAGGGGCAGATATCCTGATGTTATCGCCCATGTGGGCATGCCGGTGCAGCACATAGCCATTATTATTGATCAATTCGAAAGAAGCCGTTATTGATGAGCTATATTGTTTCCAGTTGTTTACGCTCAGCAGGCTGTTCTTGGCATAGATAAAGTAGTCCTCGGCATCTTCAACAGATTCAGCTATAACGTTGTGCCTGAGCTCATTATCAGCAGTTTTGTATGCGTTTTGCGTTGTGTAGTGATGTTCCATAACGGGGCCTTTATCGATATACCCGAAATTTCGTGCCAAATTTTATGGAAATGAACAACTTATCAACAAGGTGAAGATGTTTTTTGTTTATGTGTGGCGATTGCCCCGGGAAATGCTTCAAATGTATTTTGTAACTTACCCCTCCCAAAAAAAGTAAGATGGCACAACTGATCAGAAAAGAAGATGCACTGGAGTACCACGAGAAAGGCAGGCCGGGAAAGATAGAAGTAATACCAACCAAGGAAACCAAAACCCAGCGTGACCTTGCACTGGCATATTCGCCGGGTGTTGCGGAGCCCTGCAAAGAGATACACAAGAACGTTGAGAATGTATATAAATACACTGCTAAGGGCAACCTCGTTGCAGTGATCAGTAATGGCACAGCCGTTTTAGGACTTGGGGATATAGGACCGGAGGCATCGAAACCGGTAATGGAAGGGAAAGGCATACTGTTTAAGCTCTTTGCCGATATTGATGTGTTTGATATAGAGCTGAATAGTAAAGGTATAGATGAATTTGTTCAGGTTGTAAAAGCACTTGAGCCTACTTTTGGCGGTATCAACCTGGAAGATATCAAGGCTCCCGAATGCTTTGAGATAGAGAAGCGGTTGAAGCAGGAACTGAACATTCCCGTAATGCATGACGACCAGCACGGCACGGCAATAATATCGGGTGCAGCCCTGCTGAATGCCCTGGAACTGGTGCAGAAGGATATAGCTAAGGTGAAATTTGTAGTAAGCGGGGCAGGGGCATCTGCAATATCCTGCTGCAAGATATACATGGCACTGGGTGCGGACGTATCGAACATTTACATGTTCGATAGTAAAGGGCTTATTATAAAGTCGCGCAAGGACCTGGATGAATATAAGGAGCTCTTTGCCAAAGACGTTAAAAACATATCGCTGGCCGAGGCAATGCAGGGTGCGGATGTTTTCATCGGCTTATCGAAAGGGAATATACTGGATGAAACAATGATACAGGGCATGGCCGAAAATCCTATTGTATTTGCACTGGCCAACCCAGATCCTGAAATACCTTACGATAAGGCTATAGCATCACGGCCGGATATCATCATGGCTACGGGCCGCAGCGACCATCCTAACCAGGTGAACAATGTGCTTGGCTTTCCCTTCATATTCAGGGGGGCACTTGATGTAAGGGCCACAGCAATAAATGAAGAAATGAAACTGGCTGCCGTAAAAGCATTGGCTGCCCTTGCGAAAGAACCGGTGCCGGACATCGTGAATGCTGCATATGATGAAACGAATATGCATTTTGGCAAAACGTACATCATTCCCAAACCGATAGACCCCCGCCTTTTGATGAACGTATCGCCCGCCGTGGCTAAAGCAGCTATGGATAGCGGTGTGGCCCGGCAACCGATAAAAGACTGGGATGCATATGAAGCTGACCTGTATCGCAGGCTGGGCTCTGATGACAACCTGTTACGCTTTATACTTAATAAGGCCAAGCAAAATCCTAAACGGGTAGTGTTTGCCGATTCGGAGAACATCAAGATACTTAAAGCAGCACAGGTGGCAAAAGATGAAGGACTGGCTACCCCCATATTGCTGGGTAATGAGCGTAAGATACGCCACCTGATAAAAGAGTATGGGCTGCACTTGCCTAATGTCACGATCATTGACCCCAAAGATGATAGTACGGATAAAAAGCGTGCTGAATTTGGCGAGTTATTCTTTGAAAAACGTAAACGCCGTGGTTTCAACATGTATGAAGCCAGGAAGATCATGAGGGAAAGGCCTTATTTCGGCACCATGATGGTGGAAACGGGGGAGGCGGATGCTTTTATCTCCGGCCTCACCAGGCAATATCCCGACACTTTGCGCCCTGCACTGGAAATAATAGGAACGGAACAGGATGCCAAACGGGTAGCCGGTATGTATGTTATGCTTACCCGTAAGGGGCCGTTGTTCTTTGCAGATACCACAGTGAATTTTAATCCAACAGAGGACGAACTCGTGGATATCACCCTGATGACCGCCCGTACTGTAGAGCACTTTAATATAAAACCTAAGGTGGCCATGCTTTCTTATTCCAATTTTGGCAGCAGTGCCTCGCCTGAGGCAATATTGGTGCGCAATGCTGTAGCCAAGATAAAAGAACGCATGCCCGGCCTGCTGATAGATGGTGAGATACAGGCAGGGCTGGCATTTAATAAGGACCTGCTGAGGGAAAATTATCCCTTCTCTGATCTTGTGAACGAATCGCCTAATGTGCTGATCTTCCCCAACCTGGCGGCGGGGAATATAGCCTATCACCTGCTGCAGGAGGTTGGAGGCGCAGAGGCTGTAGGTCCCATATTGCTGGGCATGCGCAAACCGGTGCATGTGCTGCAACTGGGCAGCAGTGTGCGCCAGATCGTAAATATGATAGCCATTGCGGTAGTGGATGCACAAGCCAAATCGGGCGGCAGTTAATTACAAACAACAGTTTCCGGCATTTAATAATGAAAATAGCAATTATCGGGGCAGGGGCGGCAGGTTGTTTTGCCGCAGCTAATATAGCTGCGCAACCCGGTGATGAAGTGATCGTGTTTGAAAAAGCAGCAAAGGCCCTGCAGAAGGTAAAGGTATCGGGCGGTGGCAGGTGCAATGTTACGCACGCCTGCTTCGATATACCCGAGCTGCTTAGCCGCTACCCGAGAGGTAAGCAACTGCTCCGTAAAACTTTATATCAATTTGGCCCCCGCGATACGATAAACTGGTTTGAGCAAAGGGGCTTAAAACTCAAGGCCGAGGCTGATGGGCGCATGTTCCCCATTACAGATGATTCGCAAAGCATAATCGATACTATCTGGAATGAAATGATGAAACAGGGCGTGCAGTTACGCTATCACAAAGCAGTGGAAAAAATAGATAAAGAGGCAGGGGGCTTTACGATCAACTTCGCCGATAAAAGCAGCTACCGTGCCGATAAGGTACTGATAGCTACGGGGGGCTTTCCTAAAGCTGAGCAATATAAATGGATACAGGAACTGGGGCATCGTATACAGGAGCCTGTGCCATCTCTGTTCACCTTTAATATACCCAAACACCCGGTAACCGCGCTTATGGGCCTTAGTGTAGCGAATGCTGCTGTGAAGATAACCGGCACGAAAATAGCAGAACAGGGGCCACTGCTCATTACCCACTGGGGCATGAGCGGTCCTGTGATATTGCGTTGCTCGGCATGGGCCGCGAGAGAGCTGCATGCGAGAAATTATGATTTCCAGGTACAGGTCAACTGGCTTGGGGATGTGAAGGAAGAGGAACTCAGGATGCAAATACACGACTTGCGCCGGGAAACAGGCAAGCAGAAGGTAGTGCATAAAAATCCTTTTGAGCTCCCTAAAAGATTATGGGAATACCTCACCACAGAATGTGGAATAAGTGATGAAATGAGGTGGGGCGATATGCCCGCAGCGCAGCAGAATAAATTGATCACACACATGCTCAGGGATGTGTACGAGGTAAAAGGAAAGACCACTTTTAAGGAAGAGTTCGTTACCTGTGGCGGTGTTTCGATAAACGAGGTAAATGCTCAAACTATGGAGAGCAGGGTAGTGCCCGGCCTGTACTTTGCAGGCGAGATACTCGAAGTGGATGGTATCACAGGGGGCTATAACTTTCAGCATGCATGGAGCAGTGGCTGGGTAGCATCACGCGCCATAATTTCGTAAAGCGGCTATACAAAATAAAATGGCTATGTTAATTACATAGCCATTTTATGATCTGGTTCGATCCTTAAAACCATTTTAACCGCGCAGGTTCTCACTTTGTTCGTCCAGGTCTTCATCAGCCCTTTCTGTAAGTGCATCCTCTTCACGCTCTTCCTGCAGTGGTGCAGTTGAGGTGTTCTGCCTTGAAGGCTGGTTGGTACCTGTGCGTTCTTCGCTTTGTTGGTTCTGTTCGTTCAATTCGCGGCCCTGGCCTGGTTTGTTCGTTTCCATAAAGAATATTGTTTTTAGTACCTATTGGGTAATAAATATTATGCCACGGATAAAGCGGGATAATATAAAAATTAAGACAGGCCATGCGGCCTGTCTTAAACAGTATGGTTCTATATAATAAAGCTATTGCTTCATCACTTTTATGATGTTGCTGTAGTCTTTGTTGGTGTATTTAACAAAGTACAATGCAGCAGGCAGTTTGCTCATGTCTATCACGGCGCTATTGCCGGTAACGGGCATGTTATAATATACCCTGCCATCCAGGCCTGAGAGCGTAATGCTGGCATTATCGTATATAGTGCCGGTAATGGTGATCGAGATCTTATCGCTGGTCGGGTTAGGACTGCAGATCACTGTCGGCCCTTCATTGTTCACATTGTTTACATTAGTAGGTGTTGGGCCAGGCGTGTGGAACATAATGGTTGTCCATGTAGATGTATCGCCATTGGTGCAGATGCAGCGTACATGGAAATAATAATCTGTTCCTGTGAGCAGGCTGGCAAAAGTAATGCTGGTAGATGTGGTGGCATTGCCCATACCCGCAGGGTCGCTGGCTGAGTAATCCAATACCCAATAATATGTAGCCGCTGTAGGCGATGTCCAGCTGATAGCGGCATACGGGCCAACTGCAGTTTCATTAACTGTAGCCGTGGCCGTAGGGAAGGGACAGCTTGCCGTAACGAATGGTATAGTTGTCCATGTGGAAGTATCACCATTCATGCAAACACTGCGTACATGGAAATAATAAGTGATGTTCGGGGTGAGGTTGGCGAAGCTGAGTGTGGTGTTGGTGGTAGCATTACCGCTTACTGCCGGGTCTGATGCATTGTTATCCAGCACCCAAAGGTATTGGGCTGCTGAAGGTGAAGACCAGTCGAGTACAGCATAAGGGCTAACCTGTGTAAAGCTAACTGTAGCAGAGCCGGTTGGTGCTGCGCAATCGATCATATGAGCTGTAGTGAAAGCTATGGTTACCCATGCAGATGTATTGGCCGAGTCGCACATAGCGCGAACATGGAAATAATAAGTGGAATCGTGCTGCAGGCCGGTAGCTACCAGGCTGTCGGTAGCAATCGGGTTGCCGTTAGCGGTTGGGTTTGTGGCAAAATTATCGATCACATATTCATAGGTCGTAGCATTTCCTATCCAATGGAAGGTAGCGCCATCCAAAGTAATGTTAGATGCGGTAAGATTTGCGGGATCCAGGCAGGGAGCCCCTGGAGCGCCGGCAGCTAAATAAGACAGGATATTAGTCCACAAATTTATAGCCTCAGTTTGGGGTACCCAAAAGCCGGGCTGCGTTAACCCGCCGAAAAGCACTACACCGCTGCCCCAGTACTTTAAAGCAAGCAGGGGATTGTTCGTATTGTCATCTGCCAGTAATGCAGTCAACCCGTTACCCGATATGTAGCTGTGGGCTACATAATTGGCCGCATAGCTGGTGGCGATGGGAAGATATGGCCCGTTGAAAATAGCATTGCTGGGATCCACGGCATGCATTTGGCCCGAGTAATTTGGGTATGCAATAATGGTGCTGTCGAATCCTGCATTAATATCACTGCCCGAAGAAGGTGCTGCATTGATGAACAAATGGCCACCGGCTGCTACCCAGCTCTCAACAGACGAAATATTAGCGGTAAGAAAGGTGTTCAATGCAGTTGCATTCAAGTCGCTTCCTTCAAGAAATATCGTAGTGTTTGAAGGCGAGAACAGCGTTGCGGGGTCTATTGAATAAGAGCCTTGCTGCCAGCTACCTACACCAAATATATTATTGAATGCGGTCTGAGTATATGTGTCACCCCATGGGTTTGAGTTAACGATATACCAGGCCGATTGCGCCATTGCGCAGGTGCAAGAAAAAATAAGAGCAATTACAATCAGGTAAAGCTTTTTGAACATAAATATGCCGGTTTAATTCTTATCTATCCTCTGAAATCCGATACACAGGCTCAAATATAATATTTATGGGCTGATTTTTATATTGTTTAAAAAATTTACAATATGAATGATGCGGGAGTGAAATATCAGCGCCCCAGCTTGTAAAACAGGCTTTGCGCAAGGGGGCCAATAAGTGGCAGGGGCTTTTCTTTACCATTCAGGGCATCTGTCATGGCTCTAAGTGCTGCTATGATCAATATAAGAACCAATATGGCCACTGTTATCAATATGGCTGTGGTGAAAGGCAAAAAACTATATACCGCTTTTAATATGAAAGACAGGATGTGCAGGAGTGCGGCCTGTCTTAAATGAAAAGCGGATAATGATGTCTTATGAGATGGGAATAATGCAAAAAAGGCAATCAGCCAGCCGATAAAGGTTATATAGCACACTACTGCCGTGGTGCGGGGATTATCCGGTGAGCCTATGTATTCATACTCTTTGGTCATGATTTATGATACAATAAAGCCATGCCTGCAAATACCGGGTGAAATATTGAAATAAGCTAAATAGCTGTACTGTTAAATAATTCTGATTAATTTAGTAGCCTAAAGTGTAATTATGAAACACGTTAAATTTGCATTGCTCGCTGTTACGATAGCCCTGGGTTTTTGCTCCTGCAAGCACGATTATACCTGCCGTTGTACCGGTGGTGTGGCCAAATCGGGATATGATGTTGAATTTCATAACGAAAGCTACGGTAAGGCTAAGAACGATTGCGAGAAAATGAGTGGCCCCAATACTACAGGTTCTGATTACCTGACTTGTGAGCTGCTCGTGGATTAAATCTTAAAAATAAAAAAAAGGGATGGGAGGTGATAATGGTAAATAGTTTAGTTCTGCTTTTAAAAAGACCATTATACTACCTGTCTCTCGTTGTTTTATTCCTTTCCCTTACCTGCTTCTCTGCAAGCGTAAGCGCGCAGAGCGACAGGAAGCAGCCCCGTATCCTCATAATACTCGATCAGTCATCGAGTATGTCCCTGAACTGGGTAAAAGACAAATCGCGCTATACGGCAGCCAAAGAGCTGATCATGGCTATCATGGACAGTGTGTACAGCGTGAACGATAACGTAGAGTTCGCCCTCCGCGCCTTTGGCGAACAAAATAATGTAAAGGACAATAACTGTATCGACACCAAGCTGGAGGTGATGTTCAGTAAGAACAACAAGACCCAGATGTCGTTGCGGCTCGATGACCTTAAACCACTTGGCGTCACCCCCATCGCCTATTCGCTTAAGCAGGCGGCCGATGACGATATGGCCAATCAAACCTTGTATTATTATGGCCTGATACTGATAACTGATGGTGAAGAAAGCTGCGGGGGCAACTTGTGTGAAACGGTGCAGAAATTCGTAAAGAACAAGATAAATTATAAGCCATACATCATTAGTCTTACGGATGAGCCCCGGCTTAAAGCCGTATATGAATGCTTCGGTAACTTTTTGCAGGCCAATACCGGGCCTGACATTCCACGGACCGCAGGTATCATAGCCAATGCCTTCAAACCCGATCTGACGAAGATCGTAAAAAAGGATGCAGCAACGCCGGTATATACTATAACAGTAGAGTTACCCCCTGTAAGTTATTATATGCCCCAGCGGATCAGTATACCAGCGGAACTGAAAACGATGAAACGCCCTTTGCCGGTCGCTATGGAATCGGAACGGTTCCGGGCATCGATACCCGATGTAAGTATATATACCCTTCCCCGCCTGCAATGGGATATTCCTGTAGCACAACTGCCCAATACGCAAATACTGGAACCGGGGGCTGCACCATACCGGGTTAAGATTCCCGATGTGGCGATATATAAAGTGCCGGACCTGCAATTGGATATCCCTGTAGCACATATGGACAATACTGCCATCATGGAAGCTGAACCGCCGCCTTACAGGATAAGCATACCGGATGTGGACCTGAACAGGACGGAGATATTTATCATATACGCCCCTTTGGAACAGGTGCCTCAAATAGCTATAGCCGATATGGGCGGGGAAAAATGGCGGTTTCAAATACCTGAGGTGTCGATCATGGAGTTACCTAAAATAAATTCCGGTAAACAGAAAGACCCTGAGCAAATGAAGCCCGACACATTTGTAGAGCAAACCCGTTTGTACGGCCCTTATGGTGTATGCGTGGACGACATAGGTAATGTTTATATATCCGATAACTGGAACAACCGTATCCGTAAAGTGGATACCAGCGGTATCATAAACACCATAGCAGGTACAGGTGAAGACGGTTATGAAAAAGACGGCGTGCCCGCAAAATCGACGGCGATCTTTAAACCCTGTGGTATAATCGTAGATAAAGCAGGGGAGATATTTTTCTGCGACAGGCACAACAGGCGCTTGCGTAAGATAGATGCAAAAGGCATCATCACGACTATTGCAGGTACGGGTGTGCAGGGCTATAGTGGCGATACCGGTATTGCCCTGCAATCCGACCTGTATACGCCGAGCTACCTTGCCCGGGACAAAAAGGGCAATTTATACCTGTCGGACAGCGGCAGGGTCTGGAAAATTGATACCGGGGGAGTGATGACGGTGGTCGCGGGTGATGGCCATGCATATACCTCGAAGGATGCAGATGCTTCTTATGTACGTATCATAGGCGACCACGGCCCTGCGCGTAAAGCTTCGCTGAACCGTCCGCGCGGTGTGGCTATCGATGATGATGGCAATTTGTATATAGTGGACCGCGGGCATTTCCGTATCCGTAAAGTTGATCCCGAAGGCATGATCACAACGGTGGCAGGTACTGGAGAATACGGTTTCCAGGGCGATGGAGCAAGGGCTAAGATGGCAAAGCTGAGCGACCTGAATGATATAGCGGTGGACGACCAGGGGAATGTTTACTTTACGGATGGTGACCTGGTGCGCATGCTGAACAAATCGGGGATCATACATATAGTAGCCGGCAGCGGGCGTAAAGGCTACAGCGGTGATGGTGGCCCTGCTACGGAAGCCAGGCTCTGGCACCCGGTGGCCATAGCTGTTGACAAACGTGGTAACTTATACATTGCTGAGGCCTGGAATAATGTAATAAGAAAAGTAGATACTAATGGTATCATTACTACCATAGCCGGTTGTGGCAAGCCTGGTTTCCTGGGCGATGGCTGGCCTGCCGCATCGGTGCAGTCACCGGAGCGATAAATCTTTTTACGTTATCATTTTAATGCGCCGGTTCATTCGGCATATTTCCCGTTTCATCTTTAAGGCAACAATTTTCTTTCCAGGGGCATGTTAATATTAATAACCTGCCGGCAAAAAACAAATACTTATGGAAAGAAGGAATTTCTTAAAAGCTGCATGTACTTTTTGTGCCATTGCACCAATGGCAGGTATCATGGAAAGCTGTAAAAAGCAAGCAGCTACAGGGCCCAATGCAAGCTTTACGATCGACCTGGCCGACCCGGGTTACGCAGCCCTCAAAACGGTGGGCGGATCAGTGGTAAAAAGCGGGATCATTGTTATCTGCACTGCAACAGATACATATGTAGCCCTCTCGGATACCTGCACGCACGAGGGTTGCCAGCTTAACTACAACCAGCAATCCAATGATCTTGTTTGTCCCTGCCACGGTGGTACCTTCGATCTTAATGGCAAGGTGCTGGGCGGGCCGCCTCCATCCGCTCTCAAGACCTATACTGTTACCCAAAGCGGCACCACGCTTACGGTTAAGTAGGTAAGTAGAAATACAGGCCGCCACTGATTTTATTTTTATGCTTTTCCTGTTTAGTTTTGACCCATTAAACGATCTGGAAACCATGAAATACTCTGCGGTAGGTACACACAACCGGCATTTTGAGCTGATAGATGAACGAAATGTAGCACATGGCAAGCTTGGCTATACCTCGTGGTTCTCTATCGGGGCAGAGATGGCCATGAACAATGGCGATAATTATGAGATAGATAAGAATAATGTGTGGCATACCTCGGTACATATCACTAAAAATGGTATCGAGATAGGAAAAATGAAGTTCAACTGGAGCGGGCAGATAGTGATAGAACTGGAGGAAGGCCGTACCTATATCTTTAAGCATGGCAGCCTGCTGCGCCGCAGGTTCATACTTATAGATAGCGATGAGCGGGAGATCGTTATGCTGCAGCCCCGCTTTAACTGGTCGGAACTGAGTTTTAATTACGATATTGAAGCCGATGATAACCATACCGAAAGCAAAGACCCTGCCTTCATCCTGTTGCTGGTATATTGCAGCAATTTCATACAACAAACCGGGGTAGCTTAATACTATAGGTATGACACACCCTTCACAATGGAAGACAATAATAAGGAGCCTTTTAGTTGTTCTGTTCTTGCTGGGAGCTGCTGCCGTACAGGCAGCACCATACCTGCTGGTGCTGGGCATAGCGCAGGACGGGGGCTACCCGCATATGGGATGTAAGAAAAAATGCTGTAAAACCGCCTGGGAACAAGTATCAAAGAGACGAAGCGTTGTATCATTGGCATTGGTGGACCCGGCCGCTAAGAAATGGTGGCTGTTTGAGGCCAGCCCTGATATAAAAGAACAACTGCATTATTTTGCCCAACTTACCAAAGGGGCATACAAATACCTGCCTGATGGTATCTTCATTACACATGCGCACATAGGGCATTATACAGGGCTTATGGAGCTGGGGCGGGAGGTGATGAATACCCGGCATATCCCGGTATATGTATTGCCCCGTCTTAAAAAATACCTGGAGGATAATGGCCCATGGAGCCAGCTGGTACAACTGGGTAATATCAACCTTGTTGAATTACATACCGATGTTTCGCTGGATATAGCTAAGGGCATAAGTGTAGCAGCATTTACTGTTCCCCATCGTGATGAATTCTCTGAAACTGCCGGGTTCAGGATCGGTGCAGCAGGGAGAAAATACCTGTTCATCCCCGACATTAATAAATGGGCTACATGGGATAAGGACATTGTTACGGAAGTGCAGCACTGCGATATTGCCTTGCTTGATGCTACGTTTTACAGCACCGGTGAATTGGGCAAAATAAATATTGCAGAAGTGCCGCACCCTTTTGTTACAGAGACCATGCAACTGTTTGCACACGCCAATGCCGCTACGAAAGGAAAGATACATTTTATACATTTCAACCACACCAACCCATTATTGTGGGATGCCGGCACCCGTGCCCGGGTATTAAGATCGGGATATCACCTTGCCGGACAGGGCGAAAAATTATAAGCGTTAATAAAAACGGGCAATTTCATCCAGTGTCTTCCGTTGCAGTTTAGGCACCCAGCATTCCTGTGCCGGGTAGCCAACAGGTACCAGGAGGAATGGTTTCTCATTATCCGGCCTGTTCAATATTTTAGCCAGGAAGTTCATAGGACTTGGTGTGTGAGTAAGCGCCGCAAGCCCTGCATTGTGGATGGCGGAGAGCAGAAAGCCCGTAGCTATGCCGGTACTTTCCTGTACATAATAATTATTCAGTTTCCGGCCATTCCCTCCCGGTTCGTATATCCGTTTAAAAATGATGATCAGCCAGGGGGCTATTTCTAAAAAGTCCTTGTGCCAGTCGGTTTGCAGGGGCAGCAGGTCGGCCAGCCATTCCGGCGGCATACGGCTGTTATAGCTTTCGTATTCTTCGGCCTCGGCTGCTTCACGTATTTGTTTTTTTATTGCAGGGTCGCTTACCGCACAAAATGTCCAGGGCTGTTTGTGAGCGCCGGATGGGGCGGTGGAAGCAGTGAGCAATATATGTTCAATGACTTCCTTCGCTACCGGCTTATCCGAAAAATCCCGTACTGACCGGCGAGTGTCCATCCACTGCAAAAAGCCGGCAGAACGGCTAAGCATTTCTTCCTGCTCAAAGCACTCTTTCCAGTAGGATACGAAGGGGAAACCGTTTATGATCTTTTCCTCGGTCATTTTTTGATTATTTATTTAAAGCTAAGAAAGACAGGGTAAATGCGAATGAAGTACTAAAAAATATCGTCATAGATATGATTTTACTTCCCAAAACATATCGAGGATAAATTTTAACATATTTATAAACTGATATGCCTTTATCCTGTAAAGTGCGCCACAGAAGCGGTTTTTGCCTGCTTTTTGTGGTGAATACAATGCTTTTTGTAGTATAAGGTATCGCCTCAGCTATGTGTTAAGGGAAGAATATTATAAATTTGATAAAACTATTTTTGGATGATCAGAAGAGCTACACTTTTATCGGGCATTACAATTTTATGCCTTTTTTTTAACCGATCACAAGCCCAAACAGTTAGCACAGGCCAGGAACAAACCCGGGCGATAGTCAATTTTACCGAACGTGCACAGTACGACATACAGCATCCGCCTGCTATGCCAGCCCAGCCAATAGAGATAGAGAACGAAGACGATGAGTCGAGGCCGGAGCACGACCAGATGCCACCAGCCGATGAGATACATGCGCGGCAGACACAGCCACAAAATCTGGCTGCGGCACCTGTGCCGATGTTGCCCATATCGCCAAATCCTGCGGATACATTCCAGGCATACCCAGACAACAATACTTATATACCACCCGATACACATGGCGCAGTAGACTCGAACTATTGCCTGACTACGGTGAACTGCAATGTCAGGATACAAACGAGGGCCGGCGCTACAGTATCAACGGTATCGCTTAATACCTTCTTTAACCCGGTGAACCCCACGAACGGGACATTTGACCCCCGGGTGCATTACGATCCTTACACCAACAGGTGGATACTGGTTTGCGTAGCGCATGCCCAGTCCACATCGTCCTGCGTATTGATCGCCATATCCCAGACCAGCGACCCAACAGGCAACTGGTATGAGTATAATGTACTTGCAGACCCTGCGGGTACCAATTGGTTCGACTACCCGGATGTTGGTTTCAACAAAAACTGGATCGTAATAACGGGTAACTTCTTTACCAATGCTGCCAATGCATACAGCTACGCGAAAGTATTTGCGTTTAACAAGAACAACGTTATTAATAATGTAAACGCGAATTATACCTCGTTTACACAAAACAGCTCGTTCACGATATGTCCTGCGCTTACCTACGATAATACGGTAGAGGATATATTCATGGCGGAAAGCTGGAATGGTCCTTCAGGTCTTTTGCGCTTATGGAAGATAATAGGGCCGGTAGGTTCTGAGACCATGAGTTCTGTAGGTTATCCTTCTTCGGCGATACACTGGTGGTACCAGGGGAATAATGGCAATAACTTTATCCCGCAGGTAGATACAACATCAAAGTTGCAGGCCAACGATGATCGTATCACCCAAATGGTGTACATGAACAATAAATTATGGACTGCTCATAATGCCTTTTTCCCAACCGGCACGCCAACGCGTTGCTCCGTTATGTGGTGGCAGTTCGATACCCTTGCATCGCCAAGCCAGATAGGTTTTGTAGACGACCCCACAGGTGTTAATTATTACTTTTTCCCGTCTATAACGGTGAACGCCAACAATGATGCCCTGATCGGCTTCTCCACTTGCTCGGCAGTTACGCACCCCAGTGCTGCCTATGCATTGCGTGTACATACGGATGTGGTGGATTCTGTCAGGCAACCTTTGATCTACCGTCACGGGCTTAATAAATACGGCAAAGATTACGGTAGCGGACGAGTAAGGTGGGGCGATTATTCAGCAGCGGCTTACGACCCCAAGAACCCTTATGATTTCTGGACCTTACAGGAAGCTACGCAGGCAACGGCAGATCGCTGGGATACCTGGTGGGCACACGTGCTTTGCAGCACCCCTGCTACGCCCGCATCGGTCACTATGCCATCGCCTATATGCACAGGCGTATCGGGCGTATATACCATACCTGCTGTTGCCGGGGCTAATTCTTACACATGGACCGTAAGTGGTACAGGCTGGAGTGGTACCAGCACTACTAACTCCATTTCCCTGCTTGCAGGCACCGGTACAGCAACCGTTACGGTAACTGCAAATGGCAACTGCTCAAACAGTACGCCTTATACATTTAATCCGGCGCCTACACCTGTTCCTTTACAAGGCACGATAACCGGTGCGGCATCTCCTTGTCCCAATTCAACTGCAACATATACGGTAGGGCCACTGGCCAACGCCACCTCTTATACCTGGACCGTAAGCGGCACAGGCTGGAGTGGCAGCAGCACTACTAATACCATAAATGTAACAGTGGGTACAGGCACAGGAACATTGACGGTGACCGGTACGGGTGTTTGCGGAACAGGGCCTGTGGCCACACTTACCGTTACACCATCGGGCCTTCCCGCTGCGGCAACAGGTATCACTGCACCCTCGCCCATATGTGTGGGCCAAACGGCTGCATTCAGTACACCTGCTATTGCCAATGCCACAAGCTATGTGTGGACCGTTGCTGGTACAGGCTGGAGTGGTAGCAGTACTACAAGTTCTATTAATGTGACGGTAGGTTCGGGCCTGGGCACATTAACGGTGGCAGGGGCCAATACATGTGATACCGGCACTTCTTATACGTTAAGTAGCATACAACCCGACAGCGTGCCGCTTACGCCCGTAATAGGTGCACTGCCGGCGCCATGTCCTAATACTACAGCCACCTATTCTGTAACACCGATAGGAAACGCCACCAGCTATACATGGACCGTATCAGGTACAGGCTGGAGCGGCAACAGCAATACGAGTTCAATAAATGTTACGGTGGGTACCGGCACGGGTACACTTACCTGCACCGCTACCGGCGCCTGTGGTACGAGTCCGGCAGCTACCCTGGTAGTAACGCCGGCGTCTTTGCCGGCCAATGCTACGGGTATCACAGTGCCAAGCCCTTTGTGCATAGGCCAGACGGCAACATTCTCTACCAGTGCTATAGCCAATGCTACCAGCTATGTATGGACCGTAAGCGGTACGGGCTGGAGCGGCAGCAGCACCACAAGCTCTATTAACGTAACGGTAGGTTCCGGTTTGGGCACTATTACAGTGGCAGGCTTAAATGCATGTGATACAGGTGTTGCATTTACGGTCAATAATATACAACCCGACAGTGTGCCGCTTACACCTGTAATAGGTGCATTGCCGGCTCCATGTCCTAATACTACGGCCACCTATTCTGTAACACCGATAGGCAATGCTACCAGCTATACATGGACCGTTGCTGGTACAGGCTGGAGCGGCAACAGCAATACGAGTTCAATAAATGTTACGGTGGGTACCGGCACGGGTACACTTACCTGCACCGCTACCGGCGCCTGTGGCACGAGCCCTGCAGCTACCCTGGTGGTAACACCGGCTCCTTTACCGGCCAATGCACAGGGCATAACTGTGTCAGGCCCTATATGTATCGGGCAAACGATATCTTGTTCTACTAATGCTATAGCAGACGCTACCAGCTATGTATGGACCATAAGCGGCACAGGCTGGAGCGGTACCAGTACTACAAATACTATAACCGTTACAGTGGGCACAGGTATTGGTACCATCAGCGTGGCCGGTTTAAATGCCTGTGATACAGGTGCAGCTTTTACGGTCAACGGCTTAATACCCGATAGCATACCTGCCAGGCCCGTTATAGCGGCCCAGCCTGTTCCTTGTCCTAATACTACGGCTACTTATTCAGTAACAGCCATACCTAATGCCAACAGCTATGTGTGGACCGTGACCGGGCCGGGCTGGAGTGGTAGCAGTACTACTGCATCCATAAATGTTACGGTGGGCACAGGCACAGGTACACTTACCTGCGCAGCAGTAGGCACATGCGGTACAGGTGTACCCGATACGATGATCGTGACACCGGCACCACTTCCTGGTAATGCCACTGCGATAACTGCATCAGGACCCCTGTGCTCCGGCAGTACGGTCACATTTACCACACCTGTGTTGAATAATGCTACCAGCTATGTGTGGACGGTCAGCGGCACAGGCTGGAGTGGCAGCAGTACTACTAATTCAATAAATGTTACGGTAGGTACCGGTACGGGCACCATAACTGTAGCGGGCCTTAACTCCTGTGATACTGGTGTTTCCTTTACGCTCAATAATCTTGTAGCCATAACAGTGCCTACAAGCACCTTTACGGTCAGCAGCCACAATACTTATATTGATACCAATGTGACGGTGACCTATACCGGTAATGCACCGGCCACGGCTACGTATAATTGGGATTTCGACGGCGGCGTTCCGCCAACAGGTACTACCCAGGGGCCACATACTGTGCACTGGTCAACTGCCGGCATGAAACACATTACGCTTTCGGTGGATGATGGGGGCTGCGTTTCGGCAGCAACAGCAACAGATAGTGTGCTCGTTGCGGATCCTGCGGATTTAAAGGCTATCGTGAACGACAAACAGGTAGACATAGTGCCGAATCCGAACAATGGTACTTTCGATATCGTTTTTGGGGCTAACGTTGGTCACCCCATAAATATAGAACTGGCCGATATGCAGGGTAAGATCGTTTACCAGCAACAATTTGACCAGGCCAGGAACAATAAAATAACGATCAATACACAAAATCTCCCGGCTGCTGTTTACACAGCGGTGATACGTATCGGGGAGGCTGTTGTGAATAAGAAGGTCACTATATTCAAGTAAGGATATACTGCTTTTATAAAACAATACAGCCCGGTTTTTCCGGGCTGTATTGTTTTATTTATTGGGAATATCCGGGTGTGATCTAGTTTTTTGCCAGTTCAAAGCGGTATATACTGAGCTTTACCTCCCTTTTTACATCATGCCCGTTGTGGCTCATTAGCGATACGATGGGGCGTAGCATATCGTAATATTTTTGTTGTTGCGCTGTATTAAGCACAACGGCATTAACATTGATCGGGGCTGTCGCGTCGCGGTTGACAAAACTTATAGTAATATCGGCATTAGGCAATGCGATACCGTCGGCGATAAGTTCATGCGCAAGCTGCATCCTTTTGTTCATAAATGTGCTTGTCGATCCTGCCGGCAAAGATACATTTGTACTCTTCGCCCTGTTGATGGTCTCGCCGCCTGGCGCCGAGATCACCCAGTTGTTCAGTATGTCGCTGTCGGCCATGGCAACTGTAAGTATAGCCTGCCGTTTGATCTCGATAAGCTGCTCATTCCTGTCTTTATCAAAACAGGGGCTAGCAGCAAGCATAGCCGCATATTTTTTATAAAAGCCTTCATCAAGTGTATAGCCGTTTATGATGATAAGGTTTTCCTTGCAGTCAATTCTTGCATCATGCTGTTCATTGATCAGGCCATCGAGGAAGAGCTCTTTGATAAGTGCCTTATCGGTATTCTCAAGGGGTGACTTATCTGCGGCTAAAAGGCGTGGGGTGGGGCTGAGTAAAGAGAGAAGTACAATGCCGGTTAAAATGTTTTTTCGTACCATGGCAATGTTTTTTTTAGTTAAGCTAAAGGTAAGAAATAATTATTGTTATATGAATTGGGTTTTTCTTATGTAAATAATGTCATGCAAGCGCTGCGCAACTAAATGATTCTCGCCTTAACGACTACGGCTATTATCCCGCATGAACTTATGAAGATAATAGCCGTGTCGATGAATTATAAAGGTGCTGCCACCTAATTAGTATTAGTGTACTTCGTGCATCAGTTTGCGTACCAGCGGTGAGATCACTATTAATACTACCCCTGCGATCAATGCATAAATGGCCAGTTGTTTGTAGCCATCCGTATAGGCGATCAGTTTCTGCATCTGGGTGGCATTTTCACTGGTGGTCGACATGCCGGCACCTAATATACCTGCCACATACTGCCCGTAAGCACTGGCGAGGAACCACATACCCATCATAACAGCCTGCAATGGTTTAGGCGATAACTTGGTCATGATCGACAGGCCTATTGGCGACAGGCACAGCTCACCGAAAGTAATCACTAGATACGCCGTTGTGAATACATTAAGCGATGTGATACCATTGGCATTAGCGAAGAAGCGGGTATAGTAAAACACAAAGAAGGCCAGTGCCAGGAATATGAAACCCAGGCCGAATTTCACGACCGTATTGGGCTCTATTTTCTTTTTGCTTAACCCCAGCCATATAAGACCTATAATAGGGGCGAAGATGATAACGAACAAGGAATTGGCCGCATTGTTTACCCCGTTGGGATCAAGCGTAACACCAAGCAGTTTATTATCCAGGTTATTGGCTGCGAACAGGCTTAGTGAGCCACCACTTTGCTCGAAGAAGGCCCAGAATAAAATGGAGAAGATGATGAATACCAGCGCCGCCATCAGTTTCTGGCGTTCCACTGCCGTGTAGCGGCTCATTTCATAAAAGATATAGATCAGCGTGCAGGGGCCGATGATATACATAAACCAGTCCGTGTATTCTGTTTTGGCCACCATGGTCATAATAACAGGTATAATAGCCAGCGAGCCGATATATACGGCATATTCGTACCATTTAGATCGCTTACTATTGCCGGTGTTCGTTTGGCTGCCATCCTCACCTTTATAAATAGTATTATGCTCGCCACCCAGGTCTTTAATGGGTTTGGGCATCAATGGCGAGAGGCCTATTGGGCCAAGCGTTTTTTTGGTAAATACAAAGGTCAGCAGGCTTATGGTCATCACGATGGCCGCCAGCCCGAAGGCCAGGTTCCACGAATAGCCCTTGCCGATACTCACACATGCATAACCACCCAGCAGGGCCCCGATGTTGATGCCGGAGTAAAAGAGCGAAAAGCCTGCATCGCGCCGGTTATCACCTGCCTTATACAGGGTGCCCACCATTGTAGAGATATTGGGCTTAAAGAAGCCCGTGCCTATGATGGTGAAACTGATACCCAGGAAAAAGAAATGCTGAGGGTTGGCGGCCAGTATGCAACTGCCGGCTATCATTAAGATACCACCCCAGAACAGCGATTTCCTGTAGCCAAGTATCTTATCGGCAAAAAGCCCGCCTATGAAGGTGAATGCATATACAAATGCCTGCGTGGCTCCGTATTGCAGGTTAGCTACGTCCTCTTTCATCAGCAGTTGGTCCACCATGAAGAAGGTGAGCATGCCCCTCATTCCGTAGAAACAAAAACGTTCCCACATTTCCGACATGAATAAATACCATAACTGTTTGGGATACTTACCCTTAAAGTTTTGTATCTCCTCTAATGCAGGATCGATCGTTGATGCGGTTTCCATTTTTTGAAGCAGTTTAAGCCACCAAAATAAACTTTATTTCCAATTCACGCCTTTTGAGGGATAAAAAAAGCAGGGCATTCGCCCTGCTTTGAAAATATTGCCGTATATAATTACCTGAGCCCGTGCATCATCTTCAGCATTTTCTTTGAGAGCAGGAACAGCACTATGGCTGCAGCACCCGATAAGAATACGAATATCATGAAGAACTGGTTCAGGTTAGTGATCTCGAAACCGAAGAAGCTGGTAGCCACTCCATTTTCAGGATACAGTTTACTGAGCATACCTGCAAAGTCATTGGCCATGGCATTGGCCAGGAACCATACACCCATCAGCAGGGAGGCCAGGCGCATTGGGGCCAGCCTGGCTACCATCGACAGGCCAATAGGCGACAGGCACAACTCGCCAAATGTATGCAGTACATACATGCCCAATAACCAGAACATCGACGCCTTCATTGTACCATCCACGCCTTTCACACCAATGGCAATAACTAAATAACCAACTGCGAGCAGGAACAGGCCCAGGGCCTGTTTGAGCGGCGATGCTGGTTCGCGGTTCTTCTTGCCGAGTTTTGTCCATATTTCTGCAAATAAAGGAGCGAATATGATGATAGCAAGCGGGTTCACCGATTGGAACCATGCTGCGGGCATTTCAAAACCAAATATATGCCGGTCGGTTTGCTGATCTGCAAATAACGTTAGCGAGGCGCCTGCCTGCTCAAATGCGCTCCAGAAGAAAATAACGAAGAACGCGGCAATATAGATCACAATGATCCTGTCGCGTTCCACCTTACTTAATGTCGGGTCCGTGATAATGAAACCCGAAGCAGCTATCGACGTGGAGAATACAAGTGTACTGATCCAGTTAAAGCCCACAAACTGCATGAAGACGAACCATAAGATGCCATATATCACAAGCCAAACCAACACCCTTTTCATGCTGAATTCCGATTTTTTTGCTGCACCTGCCACGGGCTGTAGTTTCGCATCGGCTTGCTCCACGTTGTCTGCTTCACGGTCATTGGGTACAACTGTGCTGGGCTCGGTGGTCTTGTTGGGTTTCATGCCTATTTGCTCACCCTCTGCTGTCACTATGTATTTGTTTTTCAGCATCTGGAATACAATAAGTCCGCAGCTCATGCCGATACCGGCAGCAAAAAAGCCCCATTTATAATCTATCTTATCAGCCAGCCAGCCGCATATCAGTGGCGAAAAGAAAGCGCCAAGGTTGATGCCCATGTAAAATATTGAGAACGCAGCATCCACCCTTTTATCCCCGGGTTTGTACAGTTGGTTCACCATTGTGGATATGTTCGGCTTGAACAGGCCATTACCTATGACCAGCGCGGTTAGGCCTATAACAAATAGTATCTGGGTAAGGTGCATATCGGTATGCACAAATGATGCACAGAAGAACAACACGAATTGGCCTATGGCCATCACGATACCACCTGCGAAGATCGACCTGCGGTTGCCCCAGTAACGGTCGGATATTAGACCGCCTATAAGTGGGGTCAGGTAAACAAGTGCTGTAAAATTACCATAGATGCCGGAAGCGAATTTGGGATCGAAAGCAAGCATTTTGGTCATGAACAGTACCAGGATGGCCCTCATACCATAATAGCTGAACCTTTCCCACATCTCTGTGAAAAAGAGCACATAAAGTCCTTTAGGGTGACCTTTTTTACTTGGGGGGTCAATATTCAAGTGTTGATCCATATGGGAGATTTTTCTTTTGTAGAAGTCCTAAAATAAATAAAAATCTTGCGTTAATACTATCATTGCGGTAAAAATGGCGCACATGGGGGTAAATTTTTGAACGATAACGCCCCGTCACTATTATTTTTGCAAAAAACAGTTCTTCGATACATGAATATTCTTTTATTAGGTTCCGGTGGTCGCGAATGTGCTATAGCATGGAAATTAAGGCAAAGTCCCCTTTGTGCCGATCTGTATATTGCTCCCGGTAATGCGGGCACTGCACAATATGGCACTAACCTTCCATTATCGCTGACCGATTTTGAAGCTATTAAAAAGGTCTGTATCGAAAAGAACATACACATACTTTTCCCGGGAGGAGAAGATACCCTTGTTGCAGGTATCTATGATTTCTTTAAGAGCGATGATGCATTGAAGCATATCATCATACCCGGTCCTTCGAAAGCTGCTGCGCAGCTGGAAGGAAGCAAAGCATTTGCTAAGCAATTTATGCAGCGCCATGATATTCCCACAGCATCATACCGCGAGTTCGATGCGGCAAGTTTTGAAGAAGGTATAGCATACATTAAACAGCATCCTTTGCCGGTAGTGCTTAAGGCCGATGGGCTGGCGGCTGGTAAAGGTGTCATCATAGCGCAAACTGCTGAGGAAGCTGTTGAAGCATTCAGCGCTATGATAAGGGATGCCGCTTTTGGTGATGCAGGTAAAAAAGTAGTGATAGAGCAGTTTCTTACCGGTATTGAATTATCGGTATTTGTACTTACCGATGGTACTAACTATGTGCGCCTGCCGGAGGCAAAAGACTATAAGCGTATTGGCGAGGGCGATACAGGCCTCAATACAGGGGGCATGGGCGCTATATCGCCGGTCCCCTTCGCCGATGCAGGCTTTATGCAAAAGGTTACCGATCGCATTATTGAGCCAACGATAAAAGGTCTGCAGGATGAGGGCCTGGTATATCATGGTTTCATTTTCTTTGGCCTTATTAATGTTGGTGGAGATCCCTACGTAATAGAATATAATTGCCGCATGGGCGACCCTGAAACGGAAGTGGTCATGCCCCGCCTGGATAACGACCTGGTGTCGCTTATCGTGAAGATGGGCCAGGGCAAGCTCGATGAGGTGGCCGCACAGCATAGCCACCAGTCGGCTTGTACGGTGATGCTGGTGTCCGAAGGCTATCCCGGCCCATACCCCAAAGGCAAACTGGTTCAGGGTTTCGAAAAAGTATCGGGAAGTATGTTATTTCATGCAGGCACAGCATTAAAAGAAAATGAGATTGTGACCAGTGGTGGCCGGGTATTAGCGGTCACTTCTTATGGCGAAACCCTAAAGGATGCCCTTGAGTTGTCTTATGAGAACGCAAGCTCTATTGAATACGAAGGCAAATACTATCGCCGCGACATAGGCTTTGAGTTTTAAAAGAGATACCTTACTTTCCTTCCGCAAGGCTGGGTGGGTTTAATTCCCAAAACGCGGTGCCTAAATGTTCTGCAATATCCCCGGCTATCATGGCTTCCTGCGAGCGGGCGTCCGCTGCATAATCTCCTGCAAGTCCGTGCAGGTACACACCCATTACTGCCGCATCACCGGGTTCATAGCCCTGGGCCAGCAACGCAGTTATGATACCCGTCAGCACATCGCCGCTTCCTGCTGTCGCCAACCCGGGGTTACCGGTCAGGTTATAACGGCACTCGCCTTCGGGGCTTACAATGGCTGTGTAACGGTTTTTCAATACGATGTTCAGGTTATAGCGCATAGCCTGCATGCGCGCTACTTCCACCTGCTGCATACTGTTCACGGTCTTGCCGAACATGCGCTCAAATTCTTTGGGATGGGGTGTAAGTATACTGCCCGCGGGTACTTTCGACAGCAGTTCCGGTTTTTTACCCAGCATGTTCAGCGCATCCGCATCGATCACTATAGGTTGTTTGCATTCGTCTATGAATTGCTCAAAAGCCCGCATGGTTTCCCATTCCAGGCCCAGGCCGGGGCCTATGCCTATGGCATCGGCACTGTTCCATCCGCTGATCTCGATAAGATGTTTCCTCCCGTTTGTAGCGCACATCGCCTCAGGTGCCAGTGTTTGTAGAATGTTGTAGCCTGTTTCCGGGAGCAAAGCCTTTGTTTTTCCTGCACCTGCCCTTGCGGCTGCTCTTGTGGCAAGGCATATTGCCCCCATCGATCCATAACTGCCGCCTACCAGTAGAGCCGTGCCATAACTGCCTTTATGCGAGAACTGCTCCCTTTTATGGTATATCGAGCGCACATATTCTTTATCGGTGGCAAGATATTGGGTATGCGTGCTGTTGATGAAGGTCTGGTCAAGTCCTATATCCAGCAGGTGCACGTTACCGGCATATTTCCCGGTTTCTTCATGCAGGAAGGCCCTCTTGTAAAACTGGAAACTCAGTGTATCATCAGCCGCTATGATGGCAGCCCCCTCTCCCGGTATATTATCAGCGGGCATTCCGCTGGGCATATCAATAGCTATTTTGCGGTTAGGCAGTTGGTTGATGTGCTCGATGAAATTGGCCACCCAGCCCTGTACTGCCCGGTTAAGGCCGGTACCCAGTATCGCATCTATGATGATGATGTTGCCCGGTATATCGGTAATGAACATATCAGGCTGCAGCATTTCTGCAAGCTCATCACCTGCCCTTTGCAATCTTTGCAGGTTACTGGCGCAGTCGGCAGAAAGTTCAGGATTGAACTGCAGGACGAAGGCTTTGGCAGCGCAGCCGCGGTAATGCAGCATCCGCGTGATCGCCAGCCCGTCGCCACCATTATTGCCGGTGCCGCATAATACCACGTATAGGCCTTCCCTGCCGCATTGTGCTGTTATCCAGTCTGCACATTTTGTGGCGGCACGCTCCATCAGGTCTATCGACGATATGGGAGTGGCATGCATAGTATATGCATCGCATGCCCTTATCTGTGCGGCTGAAAATATTTTCACAATAGCAATATTAAACAAAGTGTCAGACTATTGTAAACATAAATGCGAATATATATGTACAGGCAATTTATTCTTTGCTGCTATGTACTAATCCCTATCTTTGTTCGCTTATAGGGTAGGGGCAGCCCCCGTCCCGGGTAATTTATAATTTAATATAAAACCTTTTTCAGTATGCAGAAGCGCACAGGCCTGCTAAGTGTTTTACTTATCTTATCGTTTTTCACCGGCTTTGCACAGACAAACACAGCCATCAAGGGTTTCGTATACGATAAGGGAAGTGGTGAGCCAATGCCCTCAACGCTTGTTATTCTCAAGGGTACCAATGTTGGTGTGCAGACCGATGTGAATGGTTACTTCTCCATGCAGGTTCCGCCCGGCCCATATACATTAATGACAGTACTGCTCGGTTATGATACTGCATCGGTATCCGGCAAGATCGATGCGGGCCAGGTGCTGTCGCATAAATTATTTATCAGCCCCCGTGCAACCTCCCTTGGCGATGTGGAGATATCCGCAGCAGCAAAGGATAAGACCACTAAGGTTAATATAGGTACCACTACAGTAACACCCCGCGAAATGAAACTGTTGCCCAGTGCAGGCGGTGAGCCCGATATAGCCCAATACCTCCAGGTGATACCCGGTGTGGTATTTACCGGCGACCAGGGTGGTCAGCTATACATTCGCGGCGGTAACACTACGCAGACCGGTATCCTGCTCGATGGGGTTACCATTTACAACCCCTTCCACTCCATAGGCCTTTATTCTGTCTTTGAGACCGATGCCATACGCAACGTAGATGTAATGACAGGCGGTTTTGGCGCACAGTATGGTAATCGTACCTCTGCCATAATTGATGTGCATACAAAAGATGGTAACAAGAACAGGTTGGCAGGCAAGCTTTCTGCGTCGCCCATTATGGTGCGCGGCATGCTTGAAGGTCCGCTGATGAAACCTAAGAGCGAAGGCGCTTCCAGCCTCTCATTCCTGGTGTCTGCCAAACATAGCTACCTCAGTAGTACTTCAAAGTCTATTTATGGTAGTTTTGGTGAGCCTTTTAAGAGTGGCCTGCCTTACCAGTTTACCGATCTCTATGCTAAGGTAACCCTCAACGCAGACAACGGTAGTAAGCTGAACGTTTTTGGTTTCGATTTCGATGATAAGGCCTCTATTCTCAATGCGCAGACACATAACGATGATGCTGATTATCATTGGAACGCTGCTGGTGGTGGTGCCACATTTGTGGTAACACCGGGTAATTCTTCTGCGCTTATTGATGGTAAGTTCGCATATTCTAAATATAATGTAGATTTTAACCAGATATCAACCGGTACACCGCGCAAAACGAGCATTGATGGCTTTGAAGGGGGGATTAACTTCTCTTACTTCCTGCCGCATTACAGCTTGCTGAAATATGGTATCGAAGTTAGCGGTTATCATACTACGCTCGATTATACCAACGATTTCAAACAAAACACGACACAAGACCGCCAGAGTACGCTCGCTGCCATTTTTGTTGAGTATCGCCGCAACTTTGGCGATAAGTTTGTGCTCGATCCCAGTATCAGGGTACAATATTATTCTTCCATCAACAAGGTCTCTCCCGAGCCACGTCTTGGTCTTAAATATAATATTACGGAAAATGTGCGCCTGAAGGCTGCCGCAGGTTTGTACTCGCAAAATATACTGAGCTCCAAAAGCGACAGGGATATTGTTAACTTCTTCTCAGGCTATCTTTTAAGCCCGGATGAAAGTATCAGGAATACAGAAGGTAAAGTAGTAGCCAGTAACCTGCAGACTGCCTATCATTTACTTGGTGGGCTTGAAGTGGATGTCAACAGGGTAGAGTTTAATGTTGAGCCATGGTATAAGAATTTTACACGTAATATAGAGCTTAGCCGTATCAAAGCATTCAGCTCCGATCCTAACTTCCTTGCCGGTTATGGCAAAGCGTACGGTATCGATCTGTCTATGAAGTACAGCTACAACCGTATCTTCCTCTGGACCGTATTCTCATACCAAAAAGTTGAATACACTACTTTGATTCCCGATTCTATACCATATAATTTTTATAACAGCACCAATGTGGAGGATCGTTATCACAAACAGTCTTACCCGCCGCCATTCGACCGCAGGTTTAATATGAATATACTTGCAGCATACACAGCAGGCAAAAAGAACGATTGGGACTTCTCTGCACGTTATAACCTCGGTTCTCCCTTCCCATTCACCCAAACCCAGGCCTTTTATGAAAATATCAATGCAGGGGCTAATGGTGTGAATACCAATTATGCGCAGGCAAATGGTGTGATAGGTATACTTTACGGGCAACAGCTCAATGGTGGCCGCCTCTCCTGGTATCATCGCCTGGATATTTCCATTAAGAAACGATTTAAATTGTCGAAATATTCAAATCTTGAGACTACCTTTAGTGTAACAAATGTGTATGACAGGGACAATATTTTCTATGTAGATCGTGTTACTAATGTAAAGGTTTACCAATTGCCTGTCTTCCCAAGTTTGAACCTGACCTGGAACTTTTAATTTTGTTCTGTTTGAATGGATCTGGAAAAAAGGAAAATATATATAGGCGTATTATGTCTTGTAGCCCTCATACAGGCTAAGGTAGTTATCGCTCAAACACATACGCCCAACTTACCCGAAAATAAATGGCTGGTCCTTGCAGGTGAGCAATATGAACAGGAGCATTATGCTATGGCAGCACAGTCGGCAGGTAAATACCTGCATCGCCCGCATGCTACCGTTTATACTGCAGAGACCGATGCCCGTAGCAAGGCATATTACTTTTATGCCGCTTCATTATTGAAGATGAATGTAGAGGGCTGTACCGATACGGCCCTCCATATCATTAATACCACCTCCAGCCCATCCTGGAAACAGCGTACTGCTTTTGCACTTGCGCAATATTATTTTCATCACAACCAGCTTGCCCGGGCGGTTCCTTATTACGAAATGGCGGGTATCGCTAACCTTAATAACGACGAAATAGCAAAGGAAAAGTTTGAACTGGCCTATTGCTACTTCAACCTTAAAAAATTTGATAAAGCCGAGCCGCTCTTTGCATCCATTAAAGAGCTAAAGGGTAAATACTACAGTGCTGGCAATTATTATTATGGCCTGCTTGCCTATAATCAAAACAGTTACCAGGAAGCTTTGCAAAGCTTCGAGCGTATTAAGGATGAGGCCCAGTATAAGAACATCGTACCCTATTACATTGCCGAGATATACTATTTCACCGGGCAACGCGATAAAGCCTTAAGTGAAGCTGTAAGGCTCACCAACCTGAAGGATAAGATATACTACGATAACGAGCTCCACCTGCTTGCCGCTCAATGCCTTTTTGAAGAGGCCCGTTTTGAAGATGCGCTCGCTTATTTCGAATATTTTTATGATCACACCGATAAGATCAGGAAGGAAGACCTTTATGAAATGGCCTACAGCTATTATAAGGTCAAAGAATGGAACAATGCTATAGAGAAATTCAAACCGCTGAGCAATGCCCACGATTCACTCGGGCAGGCTGCTATGTATTTGCTGGGCGACTGCTATCTTAAGGCAGGTGATAAAAGCAGTGCCCGCAATGCCTTTGGTTTCTGTGCGGATATGGCTTACAATCCGGCACAGCAGGAGGCCGCGCTGATATTGAATGCCAAGCTCTCTTACGAGATGGGCTACAATGATGATGCACGTGCGCGCCTTACCACATTGCTTACCGATTACCCGGCTTCTCCCTACAAAGATGAGGCTAAAACATTAATGTCCGATATATTGCTCAAGAGCAGTAACTATGAAGAGGCATTCAATGCCTTGCGCGATGTAGCCAGTAAGTCCGGCAATTATTGGGAGGTTTATCAAAAGGTTACTTACGGTTATGCCATGCAGCAGGTCATGGCAGGCAATATCAATGGCGGCGACAGCCTGCTCACCATGTCATTGTCGCATCCTAAAGATGCAACATACGAAGCTGCAGCCTGGTTCTGGAAAAGTGAGATAGCCTACAGGGGCCAACGCTATAAGGATGTGATACGTGACGGGCAGAAATATCTTGATGTTGCAGCAAATTTTCTGGGTGAGGCTAAAACAAGATACCTGAGCCCATCGGCCACCTTCCAGCATGCATACCTGAATATGGGTTATGCAGCTATGCAGGATAATGATTATACAGCTGCACAGTTATATTTCAGTAAGGCGCAACAAGGATCGGGTCTTGATCAGGCGGCAGTGCTTGCTGCCACATTGCGTGAGGCCGATGCGGTATTCATGCAAAAAGACTATGCCCGCGCTGCCAGTCTCTATGACAAGGTAATAGCAGCCAATGGCTCCGATGTGGACTATGCCACCTTCCAGAAAGCAATACTGTTAGGTTTGCAGGGCAAGGCTGGAGAAAAGGCCGCTTTGCTGCAATCCATATTTAACAAAGTGCCGCCATCCAAGTATGCCAATGGGGCACGCTATGAACTGGCTCTCGTATATATTGAAGAAGACAAATACCAGCCCGCCATAAATACTTTGCAGCCACTTACCCAGGCCATTGAGCACGACCTGGCTTCGAAAGCATGGATGAAGATAGGCTTTGCAGATCAGCAAATGGGCAACAAGACAAAAGCTATCGAAGCCTACAAACATGTAGTAACTGAATACCCGCATTCCGAAGAAAGGCCCGCAGCGCTCGATGCTTTAAGGAGTCTGTATATTGAGAGCAACCAGCCCGCTGCTTATGCCCAGCTGCTCAAAGATAACAACCTGCCTTCTGCCGACAGGAACGAGCTCGACTCTACCTATTATGCGGCAGCAGAGGCTCTGGTCTCTACAGCAAAATGGGATAAGGCAAAGCAGGCACTCGATGAGTACCTCAGCCAGTTCCCCAATGGCGCCTTCACCACCAAGGCCTTTTATTACAGGGGCGAAAGCAATTACCAACTGCGCGATTTTAAAGCTGCCCTTGCCGACTACGAAGCGGTGTTAAGCAGGCCCTGGAGTGATTTCTCCGAGAACAGCGCCCGTCGTGCATCGCTTATAGCCTACCAAAACAACGATTTTGATAAAGCACTCGACTATTATCAATTGCTGCGCAGCATGGCTATGGGCAAAGAGAATCTCCAGTTGGCATATACCGGTATGATGAGAAGCAGCTACAATTTGAAGAAGTATGATGAGGCCGCTGCCTATGCCGATACCCTGCTTACCCTTCCCGAAGTGGATGAGAATACCCTTAGTGAGGCTTCTTTCTATAAGGCAAAGACCCTGCAATTATCTGGCAAAGCCGATGATGCCCTCAATAGTTATAAGCAACTGGCCAATTCGAAGAACGGGGCCATCGCTGCTGAGGCCCGTTACCATATTGCAGAGATATACCTGCAGCAGAACAGGCTGAAAGATGCTGAGGAAGCTGCCAATAATGCCCGGCTTAAATCAAGTGGTTACGATTATTGGGTGGTGAGGTCTAACATATTACTGGCCGATGTGCTGGTGAAAGAAAAAGACTATTTCAATGCAAAGGCCCTCTTGCAGAGCATTGTGAAAAACACCAAAATTGCCGACCTGAAACAGGAGGCAAGCCAAAAACTGGAGCAGGTGAAAGCGTTGGAAAAGAAACAAAGCAAACTATCCGAAGAATAATATACAGAGCATGAGTTTGAGGCTTATATACATATCGGTTGTACTGCTGGCCCTGGCAAATGTGGCCCTGGCGCAGCAGCCTGCTGCCAGGCAGGATACGGTCATAAAAGGGGCCACTATTGAGATCGTGCAGTCGTATAAGCCCGAAGTGAAACAGGTGCCCAAGCCCGAAATGCTTCCTGGGCTGCCCCCCGCCGATACCACGCGCCCATCCTTTAAATATGAAGTGCCGCAGCAAACACTCACTTATACCTACAATGCCCAGCCCTTACGACCGCTTGCCCTTGCCAAAGACACTGCAAAACTACCCTTTGCCGATTATTTAAAAGTAGGTGCAGGCAATTTATCTACCTTTTATCTCGATGCAGGTATCGGTATGCTGCATGGTAAAAACTACGAATCGGCGATACACTTACATCATTTATCGCAGAAGGGTAGCCTGGCCAACCAGCAGACCTCTTTCAGCGGGCTCGAAGCAGATGGTACCCTGCATGCTAAGCAGCATGCATTCCATGCGGGCCTGGGCATATTGAGGAACCGTTACGGCCTCTATGGCTACGACCATGATGTATATGCCTATACCAATACCGATTCGCTGAAACAGGTATTTACAGGTTTCAGGATCGATCTCGATGCACAGAACGAGGGTGATGCCGGTACTAAACTGGGCTATAAGCCTGCCATAAACTTTTCCTATTATGGCGACCATTTCAAAGCTTCAGAAGCAAGCTTTGGCTTTAACCTGCCGGCCACATACAATATCAATGACAACTTCAAAGCATTTTTAGCCCTCAGCGGCGACTTTACCCAATATAAAGTAGGCAGCGTTTATGCCTTCCCCAACAAAGTATTTAAAATAAGCCCCGGCGTTGAGTACCGTAACCAATACTTTACCGCCCATTTATTTATATCACCGTCGTTTGGCGAAAGCGATTATATACTGCCCGATCTTGCTGTGAGCTTTATGATACCCAAAACACAATTGGCGATCAAAGCAGGCTGGCAGGCCAATGTAGTGCGCAATACCTTTGAGCAGCTTACTACGGAGAATCCTTACTTGTTCAACCTTTATACATGGCACCAGTCGCACACCAGCGAGATATATGCCGGCATACAGAGCAATATTGGTAAGCACCTTTATTTTACCGGCAGGCTTAGCTGGTGGCAGCTCGACAGGATGCCCCTCTACCTCAGCGACTCTGCCGACATGAAGCAGTTCTACATTGTTTACGATAACCTCAATGCAACCTCATTGCAGGCATCCATACGTTATACATTGTCCAATACCTTCTCGGTAGGCTTCAGCGGAGCATGGTTCAGGTATTATAATGGTACACAGGCCGAGGTGTGGCACGTGCCACATGCCCGTTTCAGGGGCGACTTCTCTTTAAGGCCCATACCTGCCCTTACTGTTGGGGCATACATATCTATATTGAACAATATCCACGCCCTCGATAGCTTTAAGAACGATGTGCAGCTCGATGATATTATAGATATAGGTGCCAGTGCCGAGTATCTCTTCATCAGGCGTTTATCGGCATTTGTACAGGTCAATAATATATTGGGCAACAATTACCAGCGCTGGCTCGGTTATCCTTCATATGGTATTAACATATACGGCGGATTGAGGGTCAAATTTTAATGTATCGGCCACTAAAACAGCCTTTTTGGTTTAATGCCTAATCCTTATCTTACACCCCGATTCGAACTATGGAGGTAGCAAAATATATAGGGCTTTTCTTGTTGAAGAACCAGGCATGTTATATACATGGCCTCGGCAACCTGGAGCTTAAAAGAAAACCTGCCACGTTCAATGGCGACACCCTGCAGGCAGGCACTTACGAAGTGCTGCTTACCGCCTCCGGTTCCATCGACGATAACCTCGCCAATTTCATTGCTACCAACGAACTGATCAGTATCTCCAAAGCATCTAACGCCCTGCGCGAATTCAGCGAGCAGTCCAAAGCCGACCTGGAAGCGGGCAAAGATGTGCTGATACCCGCCATCGGCCGTTTCTCGGTCCTTGATGGTAAAATGAAGTTCATCACCGATAAGCATATGCAGTATGCGCCACCGCCTATACCCGCTATGCGCTCATCGCGCAGGATGGAGGAGGAGATGGCCATACCCCACACCCATCACCACGAAGCCCCTAAGCGCGAGTACAGCGCACAGCCGCAATACAGTAACGTGCCCAGGCCTAAGAAGGGCGGCATACTCAGCCAGCTCAACTGGGGCCGTATATTGCTGGCGCTTTTCCTGCTGGGTGTACTAGGTGTAGGCGCGGTCTATACCTTCCGCTACATGAAGAACCGTAAAGGCGCTTCGAATAATGCTACTATACAGGCCCCGGAGACCGATACTGCAGTTGCCCCGGCACCTGCCGACTCCGCTGCACTTAAGGTCGACTCGACCGCGGTAGACACCACGGGCACCATCGAGATGGTGGATGGCAAACTGCATTACCAGGTCATCATCGACAATTTTACCACCCGCAAAAAGGCCGACAAAAAGGCTAAACTAATGCGCAGCTATGGCCACGAGGCCGATGTGATCGCTGAGGATTCCTTCAACTTCGATGTGGTAATGCCCGTCATTGCGCTCCCTGCCGATACGGCCCATATCATGGACTCCATGCGCCGTTATTACAACCCTGCAGGCGTGTATATCTACTAGGTTTGGCATGATTTTTTAACCGCTGTTGTAATCTTTTTTTTACAACAATGACGTTATTTCTATGACAAGCAGTCAATATGCACAGGAATGTGCCCGGTTTAAAATGACTTTGGAGGAGGCCTATGCTGTTATCGAAAGACTGGGCGCTTATAAAGGCCATATCATGCAACCTTTTAATTCACCCGTTAATGATTTCCTCGTAATGCCTGCCGACCGGCAACAATTACTGGATATGCTTGATGCAATGACCACGCAGGATCAGTCATTCGAAAAGGCCATTGCACCCTATAAGGATAATGTGGTGGTATTGATATGCCCTGCAGTGCGTGGGGTGGATGACCAGCTTAATCATTGCAGCCTGGGCACTTTCCTTGAGTTGAATGATATCGATCCCGCCGGCATATTGGGCGATGGGCTTACCGGGTTTAAAAAGCGTGCTTAGGCCTGCTTCCCTTCCAGCTCCAGCAGCTTTTCCAGCACGGCAAATGTAGCCGGGCATACCGTGGCATTCTTCAGCGTGAGCGATACGCGCTTCAGCAGCACATCCTCATCGGTATAGGGGTAGCGGCGGCAGTCGCTGGGGCGGTCTTCATAAATAGTGCAGGTATTATCCCCGGCCAGGAAAGGGCAGGGCGATTGCTTCACTACATAGTCGCCCTCATTGTCCAGCTTCAGGTAGCGTGCCACCAGCTCGCCTTCTTTTATACGCAGCACTTTGGCTATGCGTTTTATATCGGGGTTCTTAAAGCGGGGACTGTAATTTTTGCAGCAGTTGGCGCATTGCAGGCAGTCAATTTTGCTGAAGGCTTCTTCATGCAGTTCGGGCAGGGCTTTGAGCATCCTGTTCCTGTTCCCCTTTTCCAGCAGGCGCTTATAAGCCTTCTGCTTTTCCTTCGCCTCCTTTTCCCACTGTTCCATCTTGGTCTAAGTCTTAAGTATAAAGCTGTTGCTAAAGTATCCCGTTATGCACTTCCCCCTTTGTGCGGATGCCTGTGCCGGGTCTAAGGGGGAGATATAGAGGGATGTAGTTCGCGTCTTTAGCTAAGGCACATTATCACAGCCCCATCTTGTCCATGATCCTTTCCAGGTCCTCATCGTTGTAGAACTCTATGCTGATGTTGCCTTTGCCGTTCTTCTTGCGGTCCAGCTTCACGCGGGTGCTGAAGTGCGAGGCCATATTATCCTCTATGCGCTTATAGGCGGGGGGCAGTTTTGCAGCATTGGCATTGGCATGGCCGCCCTGTTTTTCGGCGCCCTGCATATTCTTTACCAGTTGCTCCACCTGCCTTACCGACATGCCTTTTTTCACAGCCTCGCGGTACACGTACAGTTGCTCGTCCACCTGCTCCAGGCCCAGTATAGCGCGGGCATGGCCCATGCTCAGCTTGTCTTCACGCACTGCCTTCTGTATATCGGGGGGCAGCTTCAGCAGGCGCAGGTAGTTGGCCACCGTGCTGCGCTCCTTGTTCATGCGCTCCGATACCTGCTCCTGGGTCAGGTCGCACTCATCCATCAGGCGCTTGTAGCTGAAGGCTATTTCCATAGCGTTCAGGTCCTCGCGCTGAAGGTTTTCCAGCAGGGCCATCTCCAGCATCTGCTGGTCATCGGCCGTGCGCACATAGGCAGGTATATCCTTAAGCCCGGCCATCTTTGAGGCGCGCCAGCGGCGTTCGCCGCTTATCAGCTGGTATTTATTGTTATTGGTCTTTACTACCGTTACCGGTTGTATGATATCATGTGTTTTGATGCTCTCGCTCAGCTCCTTCAGCGCCTGCTCGTCAAAGTCGCGGCGGGGCTGCTTGGGGTTCACGATCACCTGGTCCACGGGTATGCGCGTCACCGAGCCGGCGTTCTGCCCGCTCACGGCGGGTACACCTTCGGCGGTGGTCTTTATCTCCTCGTCAATGGTGTTCAGCAGGGCGCGTATGCCCTTGCCCAATGCCTGTTTTTTATTGGTCTGCGACATGCTGCTCCCCGGTTTCAAATATTTTATCCTCGTTCTTTATTTTGGTCATGTTATTCTTCTGCAGTATCTCCTTCGCCAGGTTCAGGTAGTTCACTGCGCCTGTGCTCTCGGCATCATACAGCAGGGCCGGTTTGCCAAAGCTCGGTGCTTCGCCCAGCCTCGTATTGCGGTGCACTATCGTGTTGAACACCAGGTCGCCAAAGTGGTTCTTGATCTCTTCCACCACCTGGTTGCTCAGGCGCAGGCGCCCGTCATACATCGTCATCAGTATGCCCTCTATCTGCAGCTCGGTGTTGATGCGCGTCTGCACGATCTTTATCGTGTTCAGCAGCTTGCCCAGGCCTTCCAGGGCAAAGTATTCGCACTGCACCGGTATCACCACGCTGTCGGCAGCCGTCAGGCCGTTCACCGTTATCAGGCCCAGCGAGGGCGAGCAGTCTATGATGATGAAGTCGTAGTGCTTGCGCTGTTCTTCCAGCGCCTTGCGCATCACATGCTCGCGGTTGGGGTGGTGTATCAGTTCTATCTCCGCACCCACCAGGTCCAGGTGGCTCGGCAGCAGGTACAGGTTAGGCGTTTCCGTCTCCAGTATCACCTGGCTGGCCGGCGTCTCGTTCACCATGCAGTCATACAGGCTTAGCTGTATGTTCTTCAGGTCAAAGCCATTGCCCGTAGTGCTGTTGGCCTGCGGGTCGGCATCTACCAGCAGCGTTTTATATTCCAGTACCGCCAGGCTGGCAGCAAGGTTTATAGCGGTAGTGGTCTTGCCCACACCGCCCTTCTGGTTCGCTATCGCTATTACTTTACCCATAGTCCTCAAATCCCGCAGGCAGCGGGACTTTTTCATTTTTTCAACAATATATAATACTAATCCCGGGCCCGACCGGGCCTTTCTGGCTGTAAATTACTCTTTTCGCTCCTATCTGCAAACGATTTAGTCCATATGTTGATAAGTAGTTGGTCCGGTTGATCTGTTAATTGGTTGACTAAGTTGATCGGGACATGCTGGTTAAAAATATCTAACATGTGCACCCCTATCACAAAAACCTTTCAACCTGGTCAACTTAGTCAACCTATCAAACATATTTCTATAAAAAGGCCCTTATCAACCTGGTCAACCGATCAACCCGATCAACTACACCTCAAACGACTGCCCTATCTCCGGCAATATCAGTTCCCGGCCCGCAGCCTTGAAGGCATGTTTGGCGTTCTCGTGGTCGATGACGATATAGCCGAAGGTATCGAAGTGTACCCCGATCACTTTACTGGCCTGCACCATCTCCGCAGCCATTACCGCATCGCTCACGTTCATGGTGAAGTTGCCGCCCACGGGCATGATGGCAAAGTCGAGGGCTGAGTAGCGGGGTATGAGCTGCATATCCATCGTCAGGCAGGTATCACCGCTGTAGTAAAAATTGCCCTCCGCCGTACTGAGCAGGAAACCGCCGGGATTGCCGCCGTAGCTGCCATCGGGCAGGGCGCTGCTGTGTGCCGCTGGCGTAAAGCGCAGCTCGCCGAACTCGAAATTGAAGGGCCCGAAGTTCATGGGGTGCGCCTTCTCTATGCCCTGTGCCTGCACCCAGTTCACTATTTCGTAGGCCGCTATTACCGTGGCGCCCGTGCGTTTGGCTATGGCTATAAGGTCGCCCACATGGTCGCCATGGCCATGGCTCACCAGTATATAGTCGGCCTCTATAGTGTTGATGTCTATCTTGTCTTTGGCCAGGGGATTGCCCGTGATGAAGGGGTCGAACAACAATTTCTTGCCCGATACCTCGATGGCAAAACAGGAATGGCCGTAGTAGGTGAATTTCATAGAACGTAGATTTTTTGTAAAAAGTCGTAAATTGCGAAATAAAGTTAGGGGGATTTCAAGTTTGGACCTTGAATGCTCTTTTATCTTTTTGCAATTACAAGTTTTGGAAGCTTGCAATTTCTTGAGCTGGAGATAATTAAGCCCCCCCCTTTATTTCTTTTATTTTTTTCCTTATTTTATTTACAATAAGATCTAGTATATCTAAGTCATCATCTTCCTTGATTACAAGGCGTGTATCCATGCCCGGACCTTTTATCAAAACAACAAAATCATCAATGTTAATACTTAGTGGTTGACTTTGGTTATCTTCAGGGCTACTATTACGTGTATTCAAAACTTCCGTTTCTGTTAAAATGGAATCATTTTCTTCTTTGTCATCTACATCATTATCAGAACTAATGTTTGACAAGTTTTCATATGTGACAAGCTTACCATTCTCTAGTAAATTCAATTTTTTTGCCCCATCAACAAAATATCCAGCAACTCTACTTCCTAAGCTTTCATCCACATCAAGTTCTCGTATCAAAAGCTTATCCAACATATTCATCGGGAGCTCTTTACCCTTAAACCTCTCATATATTTTAGTATATAATATTGGATATAGAAAAGATTTTCTTAATGTATTTAATTTTTCATCTTCGTTGTAGGAATACTTATAAACTCTGTAAAGTTCGGTCGTAGCTAACATTTCCTTTTTATAAGTAATCAAACCGTGTTTAGCAGCAGCGTTTATTAATGCACTAAATGCACCACTTACTTTCTTTTGTAGCTTGTCAGCACAGCTTGCAACGCTACAATTACCACCTAGATAATCAACTGCGTTAGCGATTTCTAATGCGTTCTTAAAGGAACCTCTTGGATAATCTATGACTCTAGGCATAAGCTTTTATTTAAAACTCAAATTTATAACCTATTTCTTTATAAAAAAACCCTTTTTTTAGACTCTTTAAATAAAGTTATCCACATTCTACCGTTAGTTGCTATTAGTGGGAGTATAATAGAAAGATGTTTCGTCATTGAGTTTATAAAGAGTAGAATCACTTTTCAATTTTTTTAGTTCAACGGCATCTTCAACTGGATAAAATGTTTCAAGCCGTCTCGCAATAGACTTTCCTTTCCCCTTTTCAAATTTTTCTCGCTCTTTTGTCCATATCAAATAATCAGTTCCTTTGAACTGAATAGCAATTTTATCAAGAGATTGATCTTTGAAAAGGCCGGTTTTATCAATTTGCTCAAAAATAGGTTTAAGCTGAGGCCCTAACTGCCAAGGTAAAAAGGTGTGAACATGATATGACTTGTCAGCCTCTGTTTGTTGCGTGATGCCTGCAAAATGGCGACTAGTAACGTGTATAATACTATATTCATCAATTTCAATTTTCTCATTGTTCAATTTGAGTGTAAGATCATCGGGCGTCAGGGCTTCAAATATTTCTAAGGCTTTTAAGTATATGTAACGCGCACGAAGCAAAATCCCCCATCGCTTATATTTATATCGAAAGCTTCCCTTAGAAAATTGATCATTCACAAATTGGGGCAGTTTGTCTAGTGCCTTTAAATCACTTCGAGCTTCAGTACAAGATTCTTGGAGCAATTTCTCAGTGTGATTTGTTTTTTGTACAATGACATCCCACTCCTTTGCTTTTTCTTCGAGATAAGCGATTGCTATTCGAGATTCTTCAGGCGGTACACGATATTCTTGTGTACCTTTAATGCTGTAATATTTTCCTCCACCGGTGATGTCGTTAAAGTAAATTAAATACGTGAATTTAAATCGTGGGTTATCACAGCATGGATAATCCTCCCAACGCCCATCCGATTGAATATGAGAAATCTCGACTCCTTCACAAAAAAAATTTTTTTCATGTTCTGTTAGTGATAATCCTTTCTCTGCTCGTTTTTTTAATGTTTCAAAAACTTTTCTACTTCTTAATTGCTCAGCGATAGAATCGTCTTGTGAAAATTGTAATTCATCTATTGAAAACGTCCCCTTCATATATCCTAATGGTTTAGTATAAAATTATCTATTTTTTGTTTCCCCACTCCCGCAAGTGGCTCGATGATGAATACAAGCAACTGCTTTGTTAAGCCAGTTGTACTTTTAAGCTCAGGTCCATGCTCACTGCATGGTTCCACAACCGGAGTTCATAGCGAAATAGTACAAGGTCTGTTCCCAAGCCGTACATTAGCAATATGTCCTCTCGCTCTACATTGGAACTTTGTGATTCCCCGCTCCCGCAAGTCTGTGACTTGTGGTTATAAATAATGGCTTTTGTAACTGCCAGCTATACATCCTTATCCACACCTATTTCGGGTTTACGATGAATACTAAGAGCTTTTTTGTTAAGCCAACTGTGCTTTTAAACTCAGGTCCATGCTCACCGCATGATTGATGATAGCGCCGCAGGATACATAATCAACACCCGTGCGTGCATAAGATAGGATGTTATCCAGGTTGATGCCCCCCGATGCCTCGGTCTCGTACCTGCCGTCTATCATGCCAATAGCCTCTTCCACCAGTTCCGGCGGGTAGTTATCGAGCATGATGCGGTGCACCTTGCCCGTTTCCAGCACACGGCGCACATCATCCAGGTTGCGGGTCTCTATCTCTATTTTCAGGTCCAGCTTGCTGGCCGCCAGGTATTCATTGGTCTTCCGTATGGCCTGCTCAATACCCCCGCAAAAATCTATGTGGTTGTCTTTTAGCATGATCATATCATACAGCCCCATGCGCAGGTTGTAACCGCCGCCTATGCGTACCGCCTGCTTCTCATATTCGCGGAACAGCGGGGTGGTCTTCCGGGTATCGAGTATTTTGGTTTTGTAGCCTTTTATTTTAGTCACGTACCTGTTGGTGAGGGTGGCAATGCCGCTCATACGCTGCATGCAGTTGAGCACCAGCCGCTCGGCTTTTAGTATGGTGTGCACACCGGCCTCAACGGTAAATGCTGTTTCGCCATTGCTTACCGCATCTCCGTCTTTTTTGTAAAGGGTGAACCGGGCATCTTCTTCCAGGTAATGAAAGATATCCTGCGCCAGTTGCATACCGGCCAGTATGCCATCTTCCTTTATTTTAAGCACTGCCTTGCCTTTTGCGTCTGCCGGTATGGAGGCCAGGGTAGAGTAGTCGCCGCTGCCCACATCTTCCAGCAATGCTGCGGTAATGAATTCCTGTGTTGTCAATGGTCTTGTATTTACGGATGCAAATTAGGTAAATACCTGCTTAACACTAATTAAACATTGTATTTGTTATCATTAGGTATGGGTATGCTATGGCCATACCTACTCGCGTTGCAAATGCTGTGCCCTTGCATCCTCGTTACAAACGAGGACGAGTTGGGGTGGTCTGGCTATCGATAATAGCAGCGCAGTCCTTCAAAGAAGGTTTGGGCTGTTCTTATACATCAATTCTACTTATATTTGCAGCTCATTCTTACCGCAATAATGTAGTAGCTCATTTCTTTCAGATACCGGAATCAAACAGTAGTGGTCTTTCGCTACTGATCTTCACGTTTTCAAAAAGAAATAGCATGCTTTTACTACAGGACATATCCTTTGGGTACCCCAATCAATCTTTATTATTTCAACAATCGCAGCTGTCTGTTGGCAGTAAAGAAAAAATAGCCCTCGTTGGCAATAACGGCTGTGGCAAGTCTACACTTTTAAAAATAGCTGCGGGTATCATGGCTCCCGATACAGGAACCATACTTAGGCAGGGCAGCCATTATTATGTACCACAACAGGCAGAGGCTCCTGCCGACCAAACCGTTGCAGCGATGCTGGGTATAGCTGAAAAGCTCAATGCCTTGCAGGCAATATTAAACGGAGATGCCGAGGAAATCTATTTTACACAGCTTGCCGATGACTGGACAATTGAAGAGCGCTGTCAACAGGCATTTCACTACTGGGGCTTGGAGGCTATTAGACTTGACCAACAATTTGGTACGCTTAGCGGGGGGCAAAGAACGAAGGTGCTGCTCGCGGGTATGCAAATCCATGAACCTGATCTTATTTTAATGGATGAACCCAGTAATCATCTGGATAGCGATACACGGATACTGTTATACAGCTTCATTCAACAGCGTAAAACAGCCTTTGTGATCGTAAGTCATGATAGGGGACTATTGCAACTGACGGAGAAAACCTATGAGCTGAGCAGCCAGGGGCTGAAAGCCTATGGTGGCAACTATGAATTCTATAAAGAACAGAAAGCTATAGAATTGCATGCGCTTCGAGAATCGCTCACCGAAACAGAAAAATCGATTCGCAAAGCAAAAGCCATTGAGCGGGAAACCATCGAGCGGCAGCAGCGACTGGATGCCCGCGGTAAGAAAAAGCAGGAAAAGGCGGGCGTCGCCAAAATAATGATGAATACCCTGCGCAACCAGGCAGAGCAAAGCACGGCAAAGCTCAAAAATGCGCACGCCGAAAAACAGCAGGGATTACAGGCAGAGCTTCAGGAACTGCGAGCCAGCCTTCCCGGTGCAGACAAAATCAGGTTGGGCTTTGAGGATATGAACTTACACCTTGGGAAACAGCTGATACAGCTTAACAAGGTGAATCATAACTATGGAAATGGGCTTGTATGGAAGCAGGCAATTAATTTTCAACTTTTGAGCGGTGCCAGATGGGCTATCAAAGGAGTTAATGGTTCTGGTAAGACCACCTTATTGAATATCCTATTAGGTAACCTCATTCCTAGTGAAGGTGCCGTAGAAAGAAGCGTACCTACTGCCGTCTACCTGGATCAGCACTATGCCTTGCTCGACAGTGTAAAAAACTTGTATGAGCAGGTGCAAAGCTGTAATGGACTCGGTTTGCAGGAACATGAATTAAAGAACAGGCTGAACAGGTTCCTGTTTACCAAAGATGACTGGGACAAGCCTTGTGGGGTACTTAGTGGTGGAGAACGGATGCGTTTAGGATTGTGCTGTCTGTCTTTATCGAAGGAGGCACCGGACCTGATCGTGTTGGATGAACCGACCAATAATCTTGACCTGCAAAACATCGGCATTCTCACTGCTGCCATTGCAGACTACAAAGGAACGTTGCTGGTAGTTTCGCATGACAAGCAATTTTTGGAGGACATCGGTATTCAGCACTTTCTTGACCTATAAATTAGCCTTAAGTAAAGAAGCGTATACCCATTGCTTCAGGGCATATTCCCTAGTTGGCGCAAGTCTTTTCGACTTGTGTCTGACAATAGCACATTGTTTTTCACTTGCATAATGCCATAAAAATGTGGATATCATTATTTGGAAACCCCTCCTCCCAAATCGTAACTTTATCAACCGCCGAAGCTTTTTAGCATAGGAGGTGCAATTACCTATAAAAACTCCCCTCTTTTTTCAAAGAGGGCCTGTCCCGAAGAATTTCGGGAGTGGCCGCTCAATAGATGCGATTCCATTAAAACGAGCGGACGGGGTGATTAAGTTCTTTCACATACGGTAAACCCTTGAACAGGAATTATCTGTTTCCTTTTAAAGAGAACAGGTAACGACAGGAACTTTCTCCCTGTCGCCATTAAAAGACAAATATGTAACGACAGGAAATAATTATTTTTTCGCTGTGTAGCCACAGGCAGGCATTTCCGCTGTTCCGCCTATAATAATAGGAAATAATGAAGCACTAGGAAAACAGGAAATAACCCCATGCTCTCCTCCCGTCTTTGCGAGGCACGAAGCAACTTTTCTCATTGAGACCGTTATATAATTAATAACTCAATAATCTCGTCAAAACATGAGCAAAGCTTGATCCCAGCTACGATGAAGAATATTAATTTTATACTATGCAAAGAGGCGGTTCAGTTTACATTTTAACAACAGCTAACAGGCGAGTATTGTATACCGGCGTAACCTCAGATATTGTCAAAAGGATATCTGAACACAAGCTTAAAATTCATCCCAATAGCTTTACCGCCAGGTACAATTGTACCATGCTTGTTTATTATAATAGCTTTAGCCGGATAGAAGAAGCTATCGCAGAAGAAAAGCGGATCAAAGCAGGTAGCCGTCAGCAAAAGGAACAACTGATAAATGCTGTGAACTATGAATGGCGCGATCTCTGGGACGATATAATGAAGGAATGGTAAGCAGCTTGAACTTCTCCCGCCATATTACGAGATTGCTTCGTGCCTCGCAAAGACGCGAAAACAAGAAGTCATTAAGAACCGAACAGGAAGCAGACCGGAAGCACTATCCATACCAGGTAAATGTGCTAAAGCTTTAAAAACAAAAGACTTGTTTCAAAAAATGTTGATAAGCCGCTTCCGATTTTAGTGATCATGCAGAAGTGGAAGTAATACCCCCCAAAGCATCATTCCAATTATTCTATTATTAATTAGATTTGTTGCATGAAGCGGTTCTTTTATACGGCGCTGGCGCTTGCCCTGCTCTTTAGCTCCTGCAAAAAGGAGAAAGACAGCAATACAAGCAGCAGCCCTTCCGATCAACTCAGTTTGCTGCACGACGTACCTGCAGATGCAATGCCTGCGGATGGCATAGATGGCAGCCTGCAGGCAGTGCGGCAGGTGTTCCGTACACAGGGCGATGACTCTGGCATAAGCAGGCAGGAGCTGGGCTATGCCAACTTCAGGGGCAGTGCGCAGCACAGCCTGGCCAGTGCAGGCGATGTGTCGCTCAACAATATAGCCCTCGCGCAGCAGCCCTCCCAAGGGGGCGGCACCTATTACAGCACCCTGCTCTACGACAGCCTTGCACCCGGTGGTTTCGGTATCGACAGCAGCAATCTTTGGAATGTAACAGGCAATGATCCCGTACCGGCCTTTTCGTACGACTATAACGCAGCCTTTCCCGCTTATACGGGCGATATACCTGTATCAGTCACCAAGGCATCGGGCCTTGTGCTGATCATCGATACCAATGTGGTGCATCATGCCGACTCGGTCTTCGTCATCGTTGCCGACAGTGCCGGTAAGCTGGTGTATAAAAATGTAAGCTCGCGGGCGGGCACGGTATGGTTCACCCCCACAGAGCTGAGCGGGCTGGCCAATTCAGGCCTCCAGTCGGCCGAACATGCATGGCTCAAGATATTCCCCTACAGCTATACGGTTGGGGAGTTTGGCGGCAAAAAGTTTGCTTTCGTAAAGGAGCAGGAGCTGTGGCAGGCCATAACGATACAGTAATGCGGTACAGCCTGCAGCCGGCCTTATCATAAATTAATCACCGGCCTCAGACGCACCGCCATCGCTGCCGTCGCCCAGGTCGTAGGTCGATTCATGCCACTTGGGCACTTCCTGTCCCGGTGGTATCACGTCTATATCATCGGTCACGGAGTTAACGCCTTTTACGCTTTTGGCTATCTGCACGGCATCCACCTTTTCGGTAAAGTGGCGCACATAGCCGCCCAGTATCACGTAGCCGGCCTTGGTGGCTGCTACCCTGATGTGCGTGGCATCTATTTTGGGATAACCCTGCAATTTTTTGGTTACCTCCTGTTGCAATTGCGGATCGGTATTCATAATCCCTGGTTTGTTTGTGAACAGTTAATGATGAATAAAAGCGGGTGGCGCGGGTAGCGGCGCTTATATAAAGTTCGTGATAATAATTAACATATGGAAGCACCGGGCAGGGGGATTTTTTAAGCGGAAATATGTTTTTCAAAGTCCTAACGTATTTTATATTTTCAACGTCTGTAATCGTGACACCTATTTTAATTCATTGTTAAAACCCGATTTTATGCAAAGACTCATTACAATGCTATTCATCCTGTGCTCATTCACCGCAAACGCCCAGTGGTACTGGCAGGAAAGCTTTGAAGCACCCTATGACAATAACCGCACTAAATTTGTGATCGACAGCAGCAATGCCCAGAACAAGTGGCAGATAGGCAAACCGCAGAAGGCCGTGTTCGATTCGGCCTATTCGCCCGATAATGCCATCGTTACCGATACGGTAAACACCTATCCCGGGCACGATACCTCCGTATTTACCATACTGCACTCTTACATGTTCTCGAACATCATGTTCTCGCTTACTTTTTATTATAAGCTCGACAAGGATGCAGGCTCCATAGCCAGGGTAGAAATATCGGGGGATGACGGGCTGAACTGGATAGACCCGATGACCGAGGACACGACCTATATGTTTTACTGGGGCGGGCCCAAGCCGAGGCTCGACACTTCAGTACATAGCTGGACAAAGTTCCAGCTGAATATGGAAGACTGGGCCAATGCCTGGCCGGGTGGTCCCCTCGTATTCCCGCATTATCGTACCTCTGATACGGTGATGTTCCGTTTCACCTTTGCATCGGGCAATGTAGTGATACCGAAGGATGGCTGGATACTGGACAACTTTACCGTTGAGGATGCAATAGGCGAAGGTTATGTGGCCCAGGTACGACAGGATGATATACTGCACATCTATCCTAACCCATGCGGCGGTAAACTATACCTGCAGGATGCAGGGAAGAACGAAGGCGATGCGCAGCTAAAAATATACAGCATAGATGGACGGGAAGTGTACCGTGCAAGCTGTGAACCCAACGGGGGCTATACAACACTGCCCTTGCCCAACGGTATGTATATACTGAGGTATGAGCGTGGCGACCGTTATGCCATAAAGCGGCTGGTGATCAACAGGTAGAAGCACAGGGGCTTAATCGATAATGGTGAGTTTTTTACTGGCCTTATTGTTCCAGTTCATGAACTTGTAGACGTAGTTGCCCGGCGGCAGGCCCTCGCGGTAGAGATACACATGGTTATAGCCGGCATCATATTCTTTATCCGCTACCAGCTTTACCATACGGCCTGCTGCATCGTAGAGCATTATGCGCACGCTGCCACCCTGTGAGTTGAAGGATATGCAAGTCTTGTCGCTGAAGGGGTTGGGGTAGTTTTGGGATACGGGGTCTTCATTACGTTCTTCGAGTATCTGCTTATCGTCTTTGCGGAATATGGGCAATGGGGTATAATAATCCTGCAGGGCATCGAGCCATACCTCGCGGGGAGCGCCAAACCAATCGGTAAGCACTGCGGCATATATCTTGCGGTAGTCATATTGCATTTCGAGGTCGTCGCGCACGGTGGCATTATCGGGTATAACAGGGTTACTGCCTATAATGCCGGGATTGACGTATTTACCGAATACCATCACCGGGGCTGCGGTGCCATGGTCGGTCCCGAGGCCACCGTTAGAAAGAATGCGCCGGCCAAATTCGGAGAAGGTCATTGCCGCTACCCGGTCATCCACCTTTAGCAGCTTTAAATCATCAAAGAAGGCGGTGACGGCTGTGGATAGTTTACCAAGCAGGTCGGCGTGCGTACCGGTGGTGGTGTCCATGCCCTCTACCTGCCCGGCATGCGTATCGAAGCCGCCAAGGCTTACCATGTATACCGGTGTGCTGAGGCCACCTGCGATGAGGCGGGCCACGATCTTCAATTGATCGGCCAGGGAATTCTTCTCCGGGTACAGCTTCGAAAGATTATTAGCCTTAGCTGCTGCGGCCTGCAGTGAGCTGGTATATTGCTGTGTCTGCTGTGCTATGAAGCGCAGGAAGGTAAGCTCGTGGCCTGCAGGCGTGGGCGGGGCGGGCGTTACCTGGTTGTTGACGATGTTGTAAAAGTTCTCGATACTGGTAACGGCCATACCCATATTGACGTTGGGCCCCTGCAAGGCTGTGGAGACAGTAGCACCTATCTGTATGGCAAGGGGATCGGGTGTAAGTACTTGCGGATAGTCGGGGTTCTCGTCGGCGAGGTAGCGCCCCAGCCAGCCATCGTTGAGGTATTGGTTGGAACTGGCGCCCGTAAGCCATATGTCGGTGGCCCTGAAGTGCGAATAATTGGGATTGGTATAGCTGGCGCCCTGCACTATATTGACCATGCTGTTATTGAAGAGATCGCGCAGGCCCGACATAGCGGGGTGGAAACCTGTTTCGAGGATGCCGTTTAGCTTCAGCACTTTTTCTTCGGGTATCAGCACATTGCCACGCGCGGTGCTGAGTGCGCTATACTGGTCTATGGGGATGATGGTGTTAAGGCCGTCGTTGCCACCCACCAGTTGTATGAATACCATGACACGTCCGGTAGCTTCGGCTTGCCGGGCCAGTAGCTTGAGCAGGGGGCTTGCCGCCAGCGCTTTGACGGGCAGGCCGTTCATCATGTATGCCATTGCCGCAGCGGGCGTTACCTTAAGGAAGTCTCTTCTTTTCATCCGTTTAACATTTCAGGTTAACATAACTGGTGCTCTGGCAGGCGCAGCATGGTTATCAGCAGGCTGCTGAGCCTCTCGGTAACTATAGCGGTATTGGCCGTATCGGGGTTGGCTAAATATATGTTCCAGGCATCGGTCCAGTAATGGTTGGCAGCCTGCCCGGAGAGTAATATGCTTTTGAGCTCATCGTGCTCTGTAGCCGATAGTGCAATGCCGCTGAACATAGCGGTAAGATGATCGATAAGCATATCGGGGTCACCGGCCCCGGGATATTGTTTGATAAAGCCGGTGATATCGATCTTTACCGGGGTACCGGTACCTGCGGTAAATCCTGAGGTAAGCATAATGTCGGTAAACTCCATACGGAAGGGGAAGGTGCTGCTGTTGATCCATATCTCGTAAAAGGCCGGGGTCTCGTAGAAGGCTTCCCAGCCGGCAACGCTTGGCGGGTCGCCAAGGTCGAGGCCAAGAACAGAACCGAAGGAACGGATATAATTCCAGATAGCGTAAGTATCATTCACATCAAAGCCTGCCGGTATATCCACACCAAATGTCCTGAAGGTGCCTACCAGCAGGTCAAGCGGGGTTTTTATATAACAGCCCATATTGAGTGGGTCGTAAAAATGGGTGCTTTTGAGTAGGGCTTTCAATACCGGTTTTATCTCGTAGTCGTTATCAACCATTAGCTGGGCGAGCGGGGCAATGACACCCGGTTCTATATTTTCATCGATATTATAGTAAACGAGGAAGCGATAGAGTTTACCGCATATGTAATGTGCGGTTTCCTGTTTTGCAAAGATCATATCGATGAGGTCGTCGGTCTCTGTTTCGCCAAAGTTGCCAATGACGGTGCCCCCGTAAAAAGAAGAAAATGCTTTGTTGCTGTTATCGTGCAGCGCGGGCTGGAAGTAACTGGTAAGTGTACTGTTATTGATACGCCAGCCTGTAAGTACTTTGGCTGCGGCCTTTACATCATCCTCGGTATAGTTGGGCGAATTGAATTTGCCCACGGTGAAGAGTTCCTGTAATTCACGGCCATAATTTTCATCGGGATTATTCTTTGTATTCTGATCGCCATTGAGAAAGCGGAGCATAGCCGGATCGGTGGTGACCTGGCGTGCCAGGGTCTTGAAATTGCCCAATGCATGTGTTCGTAAAAGCAGGTAATGGTTATAGCTCATACGGGCATCGCCGACCACTACCATTTGCGTGGCCAGGTGGTTGTGCCAAAAGAAGATCATCTTCTCCAGGATACTTAGCGGCTGGTTGATCATTTGTGCGATCCACCATGCTTTTAATGATTGTTCTCTTTTGAAATTGAGGGTGCCATCGCCATAGTCGGCATTGATCCATGTTTGCCCGGCAGGTACGCCAGTGGGATCGGTATAATTATCGGTGTTGTAATTGTTGAGTGGTGGCTGAGGATCGGGTGAAAGGGTGTCGATCAAATAGTCGACCGCATCGCTCATGGTCATAGCGAGGAGTGTTTGCACATCGGTTTCTTTTACGCCGAACATGGTGCGCCTCAGCAGGTGACGGACCTCAGTTTCGGTCCAGGCACCGGTGTATTCATCCAATGTGTTGGTAGCCTTGTAGGCTTTGAATACCTCCTTGTTAGCGTATTGTTTGTAAATATTATCTTCTGCAGGAGCCTGGTTGCCGGCTACCTGGGTAGCTACCAGTTCTTCAAGAAATTCCCTCCGGTTGCGAGCGCCCATATGCTTTGTGTTGAAGTGACCTTATTAAGGTACGGAGAAAAAAATACCCATGCAATAGTTGTGGACTGTTAAATTATTGGGCCATATTATACAGATATCACTTTATGGCGTAAAGGCCAAAATGTGGATATCTTGATTTGCCGGGCCTGTGTTGTGGCAGTAACTTGCGGATAATAATTTTCATTATGCATACAGTAAATCTCGCGATACAAGTGCTGCCGCTGAATATGGAACAGGCGGAGGCAATAAGAATAATAGATGTGGCCATCGCCCGTATCCAGCAATCGGGGCTGAAGCATGTGGTGTGCCCTTTTGAAACTGTGATAGAGGGTTATTACCCCGATGTGATGAAATTACTTGATGATATACAGGATGATTGCTACATGGCTGGTGCGGAGACACTGATCATTAATATGAAGCTGCACCGCAGCGCGGTTAAGGACCTGCATATATCGGAGAAGACGGGGAAGTACAGTTGATAGGTTGATAGGTGGGACGATGACTATAAAAGTTAGTCATTTTTTTGCAGCTTTGCTGCCAGCATTTTTATTGTAATATTTATTGAATAATGGAGCGTTCAGTTTTAGTAAAAGAGATATTTAAAAAGAAATCGGTATTGTGCGTAGGACTGGATACTGATCTTGGAAAAATACCGGCACACTTGCAGGATGATGAAGATCCCGCATTTGCATTTAACAAGGCGATCATCGATGCGACCAAAGAATATACGGTAGCCTATAAGATCAATACTGCATTTTATGAAGCACAAGGCATAAAGGGCTGGCTGAGCATGCAAAAAACACTGGCATATATACCTAAAGATATTTTTACGATAGCTGATGCCAAGCGTGGCGATATAGGGAATACCGCAGACCAGTATGCCAAAACATTTTTTGAAACATACCCATTTGACAGTGTTACGGTGGCCCCATATATGGGCAGCGACAGCGTGCAACCCTTTTTGCAGTATGCGGGCAAATGGGCCATAGTGCTGGGGCTTACCTCAAATGCAGGCAGTGCAGACTTCCAGCTACAGCAATGCGGGGAGGAATTGCTGTATGAAAAAGTGCTGCGTACTGTAGCAGGCTGGGGCAGTGCTGAGCAGTTGATGTTCGTGATCGGTGCGACCAGGAAAGAGCAATTACAGCATGTAAGACAGATGTTGCCCGAGCATTTTTTCCTGGTGCCGGGCGTGGGGGCGCAGGGTGGTGATGTGCCGACCGTGTGTGAAAACGCATTGAATAAAGATGGCGGTATCCTGATCAACGTGAGCAGGGGTGTGATCTATGCGGGCAAAGGCACCGACTTTGCCGAGACTGCACATAATGCAGCAAGGGAATACCAGCAGCAAATGGCAGCGTATTTATAAGGCACAAACGAATGGAACGTGAACGAAGCCCTTTTACAACTGATATGGCAATATAGCTTGTACAAGCCTGCGGGGCTGGTAACGAGTGAGGGCGAACCAGTAACGGTGATACAGCCCGGCAGGTTAAACCGGGATTCGGGGCCGGATTTTACAGAGGCAAAAATAAAAGTTGGCGATACGCTACTCGTAGGACATGTGGAACTGCATGTGAACAGCAGCGACTGGCTGAAACACGGCCACCAGGATGATGCGGCCTACCGCAACATTATACTGCATGTGGTATATAAAAACGATGTGGACAAAGTAGTGGACCATGTGCCCGTGCTGGAACTGGGAGGCTGCATACCTTCTTATATAAGCGCACAATATGCTGCACTGCAGCAAAACCCCGGACGCATACCTTGCGCATCACAGTTACACACCATTAAGCGCATAACCAAAGAAAGCTGGCTGAGCAGGCTGCTGGCGGAACGCTGGGAGCAAAAACTGGGCGACTGGGATGAACTGCTGGAGGATAGCAAAGGTGACTGGCGTGAGCTACTCTACTGGCGTATGGCAGCTAACTTTGGCTTTAAGGTAAATGCAAGCCCCTTCCTGATGCTGGCCCGGTCGCTGCCGATAAATGTGCTGGCTAAGCAGCATGAAAACCTGCTGCATATAGAGGCCCTGCTTTTTGGACAGGCGGGAATGCTGAATCGTGATTTCGAAGAGGAGTATCCTGACAGGCTGAAAAAAGAATACCTGTACCTGAAGCAGAAGTATAAACTGGAACCTATAGCAGTACACCTGTGGAAATTCATGCGGATGCGCCCGTCCAACTTTCCGACTGTGCGCATAGCACAGTTTGCGGCACTGGTACACAGATCGCTGCAACTATTTGCTAAAATAATAGAGACCAATTCGGAACAGGAGATAGCTCCATTACTGGAGGTGCAAGCGAGTGAATACTGGGATACGCATTTCCGTTTTGACGAGGTACAGGATGTGCCATCGGTAAAGCACCTGGGGCAAGACTCGATACGTAATATCATCATCAATACGATTGCACCCATACAATTCCTGTATGCATCGCGACAGGGTGTGGACGGGCTACAGGAAAAGGCATTGCAACTACTCGATACCGTTGCAGCGGAAAAGAATAATATTCTCGGCACCTGGAATGCAAGTGGCTGGGTTGCGGAGAACGCATCCCATTCGCAGGCCCTGATACAACTGTATAATCACTACTGCAGTAAAAAGCGCTGCATGGAATGCGGCATTGGGCTCAATATATTAAGATCAGCCCCAGGAAATTGATATGGTCTGCTTAAGGTCGGGGTGCAGGCTTACCGCTACCGGGCAAGTATGGGCTATGCGCTCCAGTATCGTCTTTTCTTTATCGCTATAATTGCGGTCTTTAGGGAAACGGAGGTCTATCTTTATTTCGGCTATACGGCGTGGGTCGGATGCCATTATCTTCTCAACGTCACATTCGGCGCCATCGATATTGATATTATGCGCATTGCCGGATATGCCCATAGTGGTGAGTATGCAGGTGGCCAGTGCGGTGGCTACCAGGTCGGTAGGTGAAAAACGTTCCCCTTTGCCTTTATTATCCACCGGTGCATCGGTCTCAATATCTATTCCGGAACGTAAATGGGTGGCTACAGTCCTTAAATCGCCTTTATAGATCACTTTTGCGGTCATAAAATCTTAATTTCGGTTAAATTTACGATGTTTTATAATGAATTATTTGTAACTTACTGTGAAAATAACTGCACGGTTTTTGTGCAGGGTAAGATAAGAATGAATTGCACATGAAGGGACTCATTAAATGTGTATCGCTGATATTAGTATGCAGCCTGCCTATAGTGGCGGCGGCGCAAACTACTGTGGCTGCTACAGACTCTGCAAAAACTACAACTCAACCAAGGGTAATAAAACATATCAAGAAGCCTAAGCCCGTAGATAAGGAATTCAGCTTCGGGGCACGACTCAATACAGATGGCTGGGGGATATATGCACAACGTGGGAAGTCGAAGAGCGATATGCGGGAGAGTGAATATTTTTATAACCTGCGGTATTGGGAAGTAGAGTTTGACGAAAAAAAACATCCTAAGGAAATAAAACGTACCAGCGACCTGAGTAATTTCAATGATACCAAGCCCCGTGCATTCGTGTATGGTAAGGTGAATAATTTTTACTCCCTGAAGCTGGGTTACGGATTCAGGAGAATGATCGCAGGCAAGCCCGACCCCGGTACTGTATCGATCCACTGGTTTTACAGCGGTGGCTTATCGCTTGGCCTGCTAAAGCCTTATTATATAGAGTTGTATGACGGATCGAGCATAAAATATACAGACTCTACCAAAGAAGAGTTCCTGAATAAGAATGATATAGTAGGCAGTGCGGGCTTTGCGAAGGGGGTAGGTGAGATGAAATTTGCCGGTGGCGCATACGGTAAGACCGGCTTGCACTTTGACTTTGCAGCAAGCAAAAAGACCATACTGGCAATAGAGTTTGGTATTAATGCAGAGGTATATACACAGGCGGTACAAATAATGGCCAACCAAAAAGACGTGCCATATTTTGTTAATATATTCGGATCATTCCAATTTGGCAGACGTTGGTGATGGTTGTAACTTGCGGACCTTATGCAGGAATTGCCCATAATTAATTCAGCAGAGAATAATACGGAAACACGTGTGAAGAAGCCTAACTGGCTGCGTGTGAAGCTGCCTATAGGCGAAGAATACCGCCATGTGCGCAATCTTGTGGATACGCACAAGCTGCACACCATATGCGAGAGCGGTAACTGCCCGAATATGGGCGAGTGCTGGGGTGCAGGCACGGCGACCTTTATGATACTGGGCAATATCTGTACCCGCTCCTGCGGCTTTTGCGCGGTGGCTACGGGAAGGCCTGAAGCCGTGGACTGGGATGAACCGCAGCGTGTGGCTGAGGCGATATACCTGATGAAAGTGAAACATGCAGTTATTACCTCGGTGGACCGTGACGAATTAAAAGACGGTGGCTCGATCATATGGGCCAATACCATAAAAGCAGTAAGGGCACTAAACCCCGATACAACACTGGAAACCCTGATACCTGATTTCAGGGGACAGTGGGAAAACCTGGAGCGCATAATAGAAGTGGCGCCGGAGGTGGTATCTCATAACCTGGAGACCACGGAAAACCTGACGCGTAAAGTGCGGATACAAGCCAAATATCACCGCAGCCTGGAGGTGATACGCAGGCTGAAAGATGGTGGTATGCGCACCAAGAGCGGTATCATGCTGGGCCTGGGAGAGACAAAGGAAGAGCTGCTGGAAGCCATGCATGCCTTGCAGGAGAACGGCTGTGATGTGCTGACCTTAGGACAATACCTGCAACCTACCCCCAAACACCTGCCCGTGGTGCGCTTTGTGCATCCTGATGAGTTTGCCTTCTTCCGCGAAGAGGGATATAAGATGGGCTTTGACTATGTAGAAAGCGGGCCGCTGGTACGCTCGTCATACCACAGCGAACGCCATGTGATAGCCGGTGAGGGCCGCAGGGAATGGCAGGGCGCACAGGCGAGCGCCTAAGCAATTTCACATTCAGCATTAAAAAAGTGGCACAGGCTTTGCAATTATTTGCAGGGAATTTGAGTACCTTAATGGTACTTCGGCCAAATCAATATACCCCCTAAGCAGAAGCGGTATGAATATAGAGCAATACCTGGAACGCATTGGCTATACCGGTGTGCCTGCCACAGATATAGAAACGCTGGCAGCGCTGTGCGACTGCCATGTGCGGCAGGTGCCTTTCGAAGACCTGGATATACAGGCGGGTGTGCCCATAAGGCTAAACACAGCAGAATTTTTTGATAAGGTAGTAATAAGAAGAAGGGGAGGCTATTGCTATGAGCTGAATGGCCTCTTCTGCGAACTATTGGTGCAACTGGGCTTCCGGGTGCATATGTTATCGGCAAGGGTGGCGAACGGTAAAGCGTATAGCCCGGAGTATGACCATATGTGCCTGGCGGTAGAAGCAGAGGGGATACAATGGCTGGTGGACGTAGGGTTCGGCGATTTTTCACTGATGCCATTGAAGATAGATAGCAGCGAAGTGCAGAGCGACGGGCGAAAGGAATACCTGGTCGGAAAACTTGAAGTGGAGGGAAAGGAGTACTACAGCGCCAGCCGCTGGAACGAGGGCAGGGGGATGTATGTGCCGCAGTACATTTTTTCGCTGAAGGAGCACGAATTGCAGGACTTTGCTGCGCGCAACGAGTACCAACAGACGAACCCGGAATCGCACTTTATGAAGACGCTGATGTGCAGCCTGCCGACAGAGAACGGACGCATCAGTATGATCAATAACAGGATGATGTATACCGAGGGCGGGCAAAAACGTGAGGAGCCCATAATGGATGAGATACACAGGCAGGAACTGCTAAGGAAGTATTTTAATATTGAGCTGGATGCGGTTTTCAAATGTGCTGTTGAGTAATTAAATTTGTCGTCTCAAAAAACAATCGGGGCGTAGCGCAGCCCGGTAGCGCGCTTCGTTCGGGACGAAGAGGTCGCTGGTTCGAATCCAGTCGCCCCGACAGAGCCACCTTAACAGATGGCTTTTTCATTTGAACCGGATGTAGCGTGCAGAGCAATAGAGCGATATTGCTCCATTTTATGTTTTTATGTGCATAGCTGCAATGCTGCTATTTCTTTTAAATATTTTATTACTTTTATTTCATTCCCCTTGCATTTTTAACCCAACAGCCGATGTCTTATAAGAGATATGCGGCTACACCATTATAGTATATACATGCAACCATGAAAACTCGTTGTACATACCTGCTATTTATATTGCTGCTCCTGAACAGTACGAATCTAGATGCAAAAACAGTAACACAGGCAAAAATAGATTCCATAAGGGGTGAACTGTCGGTAAGGAAGGAAGATACGCTGAAAGTAAAATTGCTGCTGAACCTGGCAAGCGCATATTCAGTTATAAATACGGATACCGGGATACTATATGCGAAAGAAGGCCTGGCGCTTGCCCGGAATATTAATTGGGAGGCAGGGATAGCTATGGCGCTTAATAATTTGGGCAATTGCTATGTAGACAATTCTGACTATAGTACGGCGATGAATTGCTTCCGGGAAGCAATAAGCATAAACCGGAAAAGGGATGACAAAACGGCGATAGCCAGGATCGCCAATAATATGGGCAATGTTTACAAATTGGAAGGAGATTACACTAATGCTATGGAATGCTACCTGCAATTTTTGAAAACAAGTGAGGCATTGGGGAATAAGCAATATGTATCGGTGGCAAACTGCAGCATAGGCAGCATATACAAATACCAGGAGGATTATGAAAATGCTTTGAAATACTTCCAGCGGTCGCTCGATGCAGCTAAAGAGATCGGCAATGATGGCATCATTGCTGCGGTAAGCAATAACATGGGGATTGTTTATGACAGCAGGGAGCAGTATGAACAAGCGCTCGATGCTTACTTCAATGCATTAAAAGCATTTGAAAAACTTGGAGACAGGCTTAACATATCGAGGACGATGGGCAATATTGGTGTGGTATACAGAAAGCTTGGAAACTATACTACGGCACTCGGCTACTACAGAAAAGCATTAGCGCTGGGAGAGGAGACAGGTTCTGAGAGTTTAATTGCCTCACATTTATGCAAAATAGGCGGGCTATATCTTTTTGCGGCAATGGGACCGGCAATAAAAGATAAAAATACGGCAGCCAATAACCCTAAAAATGAACGGTTAACAGGGAATTACCTACCCGATGCAAGTTTACCTACTAATAAGGCGACTCTCCTGAATCTGGCATTGGATAACCTGCAGCAGTCGATAAGCAAGGCAAAAGAAGTAAACGACCCATATGTATTGTCGCAATGTTATGAATATATAAGCGAGGTGTACGAATTGAAGGGGGATTATAAAAGGGCATTGGATGCCAATAATCGTTATTGGAAACTTAAAGACTCAATATATTCTGAAACGAATAAGGAGAAGATCATCAAAATGGGCCTGAAGAATGAGTATGAAAGAAAATACCTGGCAGACAGCCTGAAAACGGCAGAGCGGCAAAAGATCAGCAGGCTGCAATTGCAAAGGCAAAAAAGCATTACGTACCTGGCCATTGGTGGTGTGTTGTTACTGATCGGTTTTTCATTTTTTATTGTTAAGGAACGCGGCAAATCGGAAAAGGAACGAAAGAAATCGGATGAGCTGCTGTTGAATATCCTGCCCGGGAAAGTAGCTAATGAACTTAAAACGACAGGTAGCGCCAAGGCCCAATATTATAATAATGTGACCGTTATTTTTGCTGATTTTGTGAACTTCACTAAAACAAGTGAACGTATGAAGCCCCAAGACCTGATCGATGAATTGCACAACTGTTTTAAGGTGTTTGATGAGATAACGACCAAGTATAGCATCGAGAAGATAAAGACGATAGGGGATGCCTATCTTGCCGTGGCGGGACTTCCCAACGAGGATGCGAAGCATGCAATACATGCTGTGCAGGCTGCAATAGAAATAAATGATTTTATGCAGGACCGCCGTGCTAAACTCGGCGAGCGGACCTTCCAGGTGCGTATTGGTATCAACAGCGGAGGGGTTGTGGCCGGTATAGTGGGTGTGAAGAAATTTGCCTATGACATTTGGGGCGATACTGTGAACACAGCAAGCCGCATGGAGAGTAACAGTGAGGCGGGCAGGATAAACATATCGCAAACCACTTATGAACTGGTGAAAGGGCAGTTTGACTGCGTGTACAGGGGCGAGATAGATGCGAAGAATAAGGGTATGCTTAAAATGTATTATGTTTCGGGGCCTGCATAAACGATATTTGCCCGTAAAATTTTTCTAAAAGGATAATGTCATTCGGCCAGTCAATAAGTAAAGAGCTTTTAATAGATGCTCCTGTTTCAAAAGTATGGGCAGCGCTCACCGTGCCTGGACAAATGAAACAATGGATGGCTGAGACAGAAATAGAAATAATAAGCGACTGGAAGACTGGCGAGCCCTTTATCATCAAAGGGCCCTGGTATAAGACCGGTTTTGAGAATAAGGGGACCCTGCTGGCCTTTGAACCCCAACACATTTTCAGCTATAGTCATTTAAGTTCTTTATCGCGCCTGCAGGACATACCGGAAAATTACACTGTACTTGAATTCAGGCTGACAGGTAAAGATGATCAGACAAGGCTGAGGCTGGATATAAGTAATTTCCCCACTGAAGCTATCTACAGGCATTTTGCTTTTTACTGGAATGTGGCTCTTGAACAGCTAAGGAAGTTTGTTGTAAGTATAGAGGAGTAAATGTTCCTCGTCCTGCAACAACTCTTTGTCAAAGACGAGGCCCAGTTTTTCGAGCAGTTTAATGGAGGGCGCGTTTTCTTTTACAGTAATGGCAAGGACCTTGGGTTGTTCTTTAATAGCATCGTTGAGCACAAGGCCTGCTGCTTCTTTGGCATACCCTTGTCCGGCATATGCAGGCAGGAAGGCAAAGCCAATATCCGGATGGTCTAAATAATCGCGCTGGATGAGGGTGATGACGCCAATGGGGCTGTTGCTCTCTTTTAATTGCACTACCCAATAGCTTGCACGGGGGGTATCCAGTATCTTACTGGTATAGCTTAGGGCGTCTTCTGTATTATTTACATTCCTGTTGCCAATGAATCTAAGCCAAGCCGGTGTATTCACAAGCTCCCGGATGAAGATGGCATCCGCCAATGTTAATTGGCGGAGTACCAGGCGGGGTGTGTCGTAGCTGTTTTGCATTGCGGGCAAATATAAGCAGCCAATGTTTACATTAATCTCCCACAGTTATGTAAAGTAACGCGCCCCCTGTTAAAGAGGGAGCGTTACTTTATGTTAATATATACAGGTCTTACATGCCGGGTATCGGCATGGTTTCATGCACTTCAATGGTGCAGGCATCATTCCAGCCACTTAAATGCGGGTGACCTTCAAGGAGCTTTTTAGCCTCTTCCATGTTCCCGGCCTGCAGAACGGAGTAACCTACTACGTTCTTATCGCTATCACTGCTGGAGCCATCGGGCCGCACTTGCCGGCCGTTCATGAGCGGAGCGCCAAGGTCCACCATTTTGTCGCCAACTTTTTGTGCCCAGTCCATCCAGGCCTTCATGCCTTCTGCTTGTTGTTCAGGTGTAGCATCTGCTGTTTGCTGCATTGCATCCATTGGTGCATGATACAGTACGATGAATTTTTTCATGTTGCGTTTTTTTTATCCTGATAAGGTATGTAAAACCCCATACATGCAGATGATAATTAACTATTTTTAGGAATTTGAAAATGTTGCCTTAACATAGGGCATTTAATGTAGTATAGGGTGATGAGTACCGTTACAATATGTTCATTTTTGACATCGCCAGGCATATTTTGTACCTTTGCACATATTTTACCGGGAACATCGCCTTGGGCTATCGAACTTTTCGTTCTACCAGTATAGCAAATGATGCCTTCCCAATACTGCTGAATTATCCTGCTTACGATCAGTGAGCAATATAGAAAAGCTGGTTTAATGCTTTTTTTATACTTCCGGGAACGGGAGTGTTTTGTATTTAATGCCCTATGCAATCATTTACACAAGTAAAACAAACTGAATGACCTGGATCGACATTACTATTTTCATTGTTTACTTTTTGCTGATGCTGGGTATTGGTTTTTTCTTTGCCAATAAGCACAGCGACGAACGTGATTATTTTACCGGAGGCGGTAATATGAGTCCCGGCCATGTGGGGCTATCTGTAGTAGCTACCGATGTTGGCGGCGGCTTTTCCATTGGTCTTGGCGGTATCGGTTTTACCATGGGCCTGTCAGGTTCCTGGCTATTGTTCACAGGCCTGATAGGTGCCTGGATAAGTGCTGTGTTTTTGATACCCCTTGTTTTTAAATGGCAAAAGGCCCATGGCCGTCATTTCCTGACCTTGCCGCAAGTGTTCGGCTTTTTATACAACAGGAAAGTGGCCCTTGTTGCAGCTATCATTTCCATAATAGGTTATACAGGCTTTACCAGTTCGCAACTACTGGCCGGCGCGAAGCTGACCTCTGCGACCTTTCCGCAAATGGGTACAGAAGGTATGCTCTGGATCATGGGTGCTATAACAGTGATCTATACTATGCTTGGTGGGATGAAGGCTGTGATCTATACCGATACGGTACAATGGATCATACTGCTTGCAGGGCTTATGGGTGTTGCCATACCACTTGCATGGACCAAGCTTGGCGGCTATGAGGGCATTACACCTTACCTTACGAAAGACATGCTATCGCTTGGCAACATAAGCTGGCAGCAGGTGGTGAACTGGAGTGTAACGATAATACCCATATGGTTCGTTGGGATGACCCTGTACCAGCGCATCTTTGCAGTAAAGGATGAAAAGGCTGCGAAAAAGGCATGGTATATAGCCGGTGCTTTGGAGTGGCCTTTTATGGCTTTTACCGGTGTGATATTGGGTATGCTGGCCAATGTGGCGGTGCAGAAAGGCATAGTACCTGTGCCGGGTGGTGTGCTGGAGGATAGTGAAATGGGCCTGCCTTTGCTGGTGAAGAATATATTGCCTGCGGGCTTTACCGGTATCGTGATGGCAGCCTATTTTTCGGCTGTATTGTCTACTGCGGATAGCTGCCTGATGGCTGCATCGGGCAGTATAGTTGGCGATCTGGTACCCAAGCATAAGAAGGGCAGCAACAAAAGGGTCGTTCGCCTGTCGCAAGTGGCCACGTTCATGGTTGGTGTGCTGGCTATATTGCTCGCCTCTACGATGGAGAATGTATTGTCGTTAATGCTGTATGCCTATGCCTTTATGGTATCGGGCCTGTTCATACCCGTAGTGGCGGCCATGATGCTGAAAAAAAGATACCCCCAGCCGGCATTCGTATCCATGATCACCGGTGGTACTACCACTATATTGCTGATCATATCGGAAGTGAAGCTGCCTTTAGGGCTGGATGCCAATATATTTGGTTTAAGTGCTGCCATCATCGCTTATGTGCTGGTACATAAGATCATGCAAAACAGCAATTTTACACCGGCACTTGCAGCGACCGGGCAATCGGAAACACGCTCGCATGAACTTAGCGAGGTGGCTGTTGAGTAAATTGCAGGGGCATGATATTTTATCATCAAACATATTATGAAAGCAATAGGGAAAAGAATATGGGCCATAGCTGAGGGCTATATACCGGGAACAAGTACCGGGCCCGAACCGGCAATGACCAGCCATGAAACAGCCTGCCTGTTAAACACATCAGACGAAGATGCGGCCGTGGAGATATGGATGTTTTTCAGTGATAAAGATCCTGTTGGACCCTATAAGATAACCGTACCTGCAAAGAGGACCAGGCATATACGATTCAATGACCTGGAAGACCCATCCCCTGTACCGAGGGATACGGATTACTCAAGCGTTATTATATCTAATATTCCTATTGTAGTGCAACATACCCGCCTTGATTCGCGGCAGGATGCCAATGCGCTTATCAGTACTATTGCCTACGCAGCTAACGATTAGGAATACTATTTTTTGTTCCTGACAGATAACAGAGCATACGCACTTAACATACCTATGGCCACCCCTGCAAGCACATTACTTATTATGGCTGCTTTGCCGGGTTTCAGCTTCATTTTATCCAGGTATTCGTTCTCTATATTTTCCCCGGTATCCTTCTTGTGTACTCCGTTCATAGCCATATGTAATACCTGTGCGGTATGAAGGCCCCTGCGCTGAGTCTGCTGCTCTACCTGTTCGCGACAGCTAAAGCCATCAGCTATAATGAGTATATCTTTTTCGGCCTTTCGTACTTCGGGTAACAATACCCGTTCGCCTGCGTTCACCGATACGGTATATCTATTGCCCTTCTCGTAACCGAAAGAGCCTGCCATGCCACAGCAGCCGGAATCGAGCATGTTGTATTCCAGTCCTGTCCGGTCCAGCAGCTTCTGCTCTGTTTTCATTTTCATGATGGCCTTATGATGGCAATGCCCGTGCACAATGGCCTTCTTATTTATTTTGGGCAGGTTAAGGTCAGGGACATATTTTTGAAGAAATTCAGTAAGGGTATAGGTTTGCTCCTGTAGCCGTTTTGCCTCTTCGCTATCGGGGAAGAGCCCGGTCAGTTCGTCGCGAAATACGGCTACGCAACTGGGCTCCAGGCCCACTATCGGTATCCCTGCGTGTATCTCTTTTTTCAATGAGCTCATGATATCGTTTAATAGCCGCCGTGCGGTATTCAGCATGCCGTAATCATACAAGGGCCTGCCACAGCAGAGGTTGGTTTTGGGTATCAATACTTCAAAGCCAGCAGCCTCCAATACATCAAGCCCTGCTACGAGCGTTTCGGGCTTAAAGTTATTATTGAATGTGTCGGTCCAGAGGATGACCTGCGGGCGCTCACCGGAGAGCAGCCAGTTCTTTCTTTCACGAAACCAACTGCGGAATGTCTGGGAAGCGAAGCGGGGTAGCCTGCGTTGCGGGGCTATGCCTGCGATACCTTTTACGATGTTGCGTATAACAGGGCCCTGCATCACAAAATTGGCTATGCCCGGCATTAGTGAAGCCAGCTTTGCCCACCAGTGTATCCAGCCAAAGGCATAAGCGGCAGGCGGCTTTAGCCGGCCTTTGTAATAGTGGGACAGAAACTCGGCCTTGTAGGTGGCCATATCCACATTTACCGGGCAATCGCTTTTGCAGCCTTTGCAGGAGAGGCAAAGATCAAGCGACTCTTTAACGCTTTTATCTTTCCAGCCATTTTTTATAACATCGCCCTGCAGCATTTCGAAAAGCATGTGTGCCCTGCCGCGGGTGCTGTGTTCCTCTTCCATGGTCACCATGTAGCTGGGACACATAGTGCCTCCTTCCTGCCGCCTGCATTTGCCTACGCCTACACAGTGCAGCGCAGCATGGGCGAAATCACTTTTTTCGTTACCAAAGCTGAAATGCGTTTTTAAGACAGGTGGCGCATAATGATTGCTGATGCGCAGGTTGGATAACTGCCCATATGCATCCACTATTTTGCCGGGGTTCATTTTGCCCTGTGGATCCCATATGGCTTTGAATTCGCGAAACGCCTGTACCAATTCTTTGCCGCACATGATCTCAAGCAGGTCGGCACGCGACTGCCCGTCGCCGTGCTCGCCCGAGAGGGAGCCACCATAGCGCACTACCAACTTTGCGGCCTCGTGGGTAAAAGCCTTATACTTTTCAAGCCCTTCTTTTGTGAACATATCGAATTGTACCCGGCAATGAATACAGCCCTGCCCGAAATGCCCGTAAACCGAGGGCTTATAACCATAGTTGTCAAATAGCTGCCGTAACTCTTTCAGGTATTTACCTACGTTCTGCGGCGCTACGGCAGAGTCTTCCCAGCCGGGAAAACTGACCGGTTCGCCGGGAACAAATGCAGTAGCCCCTAAGCCAGACTCCCGTACTTCCCACATCATTTGCTCCTGTTCCGGATCATCGAAGAGACTCATGTTGGGGGCATCATCCTCTTTTTTTAATGCAGCCATCATTGCTTTTGCCTGTTCGTCAGCTTCCTGTTTGGTGTCGGCACCAAACTCTACGAGCAGCCATCCGTTACCTTCAGGCAGCAGGCTGAGATCATTGATATTCAGACCCTTTTTCTTCATGTACTCAATGAGTATATCGTCCATACCTTCCAGACCTATAGGTTTAAAGTCCAGTATCTGCATTACATGATCGGCTGCCGTGTATACGTCGGGATAGCCCAGTACTACCAAAGAACGTGCGCGTGGAGCGGGAATTAACCGCAGTGTGGCATCCAGTATGGTAACACAGGTGCCTTCGCTGCCTACAAGGGCATGTGCGAGGTTAAAGCCATTCTCCGGCAGTAATTGGGTAAGGTCGTAACCTGATACCCGGCGTGGGATATCCGGGAATTTTTCGCGTATGAGGTCAGCATACTTATCCCGCAGAGCTTTCAGTTTTGCATATATCTCAGCTTTACGCCCGCCAGCGGCTATTATCCCTTCCAGCTCCTCTTCAGTAGTGGGGCCAAGTGTGAGCTGAAGTCCATCGTATGTTGCTACGGTAAGTGACTCGACATTGTCGGAGGTACGGGAACCATAACCCCTGAACTGGGCCATTACGGAGTGCACACCACATGAATTATTGCCGAGCATACCCCCTATAGTGCAATGGTCGTGTGTGGCAGGATCAGGACCAAATGTGAGACCAAATTGTTTTTCCATGGGTTTGCGCATATTATCGAGCACTATGCCCGGCTGTACGCGAACCAGCCTGTTTTGAATATCTACATCAAGGATACTATTATAGTATTTAGACATGTCCATTACTATTGCCACGTTGCAGCATTGACCTGCCAGGCTGGTGCCACCTCCCCGCGATAATAACGGTGCCCCATATTTGCGACATATGGATATGGTAGCCATAATGTCCTCTTCACTTTTCGGGATCACTATGCCTATAGGTATTTGCCGGTAATTAGAAGCATCGGTAGCATAGCGCGCGCGGCTACCGGCATCAAAACATACTTCACCCCTTATTGCGGCAGAAAGCTCTGCCTGCAACTGAGGTATGCTAACTCCATGTGATTGGGCCGTTTCGTGTATGTTGTCAAAGCTACCGTCGTGCTGTGCTGTGTCGGCCTGCATTGGTATAGTGTTATTTGTGTCTTGTTGTTCGTTGCGGTGTATCGTTTTCATTTCTTACAGTACTTTATATTTTTCAGCATCCTTGTGTCTAAACTCAAAACCTAGGCCAGGCCGACTCATATCCGGTTTCAGCATGCCATGCCCCGGTTGTGCAATACCATCAAATAGCATTTGCTCGATACGCACATGATCGTGAAAGTATTCTGCTATATAAAAAGAAGGGAGGGAGAGGGCCGCATGTAAATGCAATGCAGGTGCACAATGAGAAGAGAAGGGGAGCTGGTATGCCTCGCAAAGCTGCCCTGCTTTTAAAAAATTACTGATACCTCCACAGCGTGTAGCATCGGCCTGTAAAATATCTACAGCACCCGCACTGAGCATAGCCTTAAAGTAGGGTAATTTATAACCGTACTCGCCTGCTGCGATGTTGATGGGGAGTGGTGCCCTGTCCCTGATATAGCCAAGCCCTGGTAGATTGTCGGATGAAACCGGCTCTTCGAACCATGTGACACCATAATGAGCAAACTCATCAGCAAGTTGCAGAGCCTGTTTAGTGGTATAAGCCCCATTGGCATCTACAAATAATCCAGTCTCTTTACCGATAGTGGCACGGGCAGTTTTTACCCGTTCCAGGTCTTTGCCCGGTTCCCGGCCAATTTTCATTTTTACATAGCAAATACCTTTATCGACCCAGCCGGCAAATTCTTCTTCCAGTTCTTCATCGCTATAGGAAGTAAAACCACCGCTGCCATATACCAGTATCTGGTCTTTCATCTTACCCAGTAATGTACACAAGGGAATATTGAGCAATTTTGCTTTCAGGTCCCATAGCGCATTGTCGATCGCTGATACGGCCATCATAGCAATACCTGTATTACCGTTATTTCGTATCCAGTTTATCATACCCCCGGTAATTGCAGGGATATCCAATGCATTTTTCCCCAGTACCTGTTGTTTTAATGATGTGGCGATAAAATAAGCAGTAGCTGCTGTAGCGTAAGTATAACCAATGCCCGACCTTCCCCCGGCATCTATATTTACTAAAACCAAAGTAGTGCTGTCCCATTCGAGCGTGCCGTCCGATTCGGGTTGATGTGTGGGTATGGTATAGGCATTTACCTGTATGTTTTTAACGGGTACTGTGCCGGCGGTGATCATATCCGGGTTTGTGCTGCTCATTTTGCCTCCGGAAAATATTCAGCCATAACGTCTTTATAAGTAGCTTTTATGATGTCCCATGCGTTTGCATCTCCATTTGCCATCGATGACATAAAGCTTTTTGCCTGCTGCAGGCTGATATGTGGCGGTAGCATAGGTACACTGGGGTCGGTAACTACATCAAGCACGAAAGGCTTATTGGCATTCATTGCAGTGTCGAGAACACTTTCTATATCCCCTGGCTTTTCTACCCGTATGCCATCCAGTCCAAGCATCCGTGCGTATTCGGCATATTTGAAATCGGGTACATCCTGGGATGCTTCGAATTTCGGGTAACCCCCCATTACGCGCTGTTCCCAACTTACCATATTAAGATCGTGATTATTGAGTACGATGATCAATAGGCGCGGATCGGCCCATTTTTTCCAGTATTTGGATATGGTGATCATTTCATTGATGCCCAGCATCTGGAAGGCACCATCGCCTATAAGCCCAATAGCCATACGGTCGGGGTAAGCAAATTTAGCCGCTACCGTATAAGGTACACCCGGGCACATAGTCGCAAGGTTGCCTGATAGAGTAGCTTTCATACCTTTCCGTATCTTCAGATCGCGGGCAAACCATGCTGCAGTAGAACCGGAGTCGGCAGATATGATACAATTATCGGGCAGGCGTTTGGATAACTCCCAGTATAAATGTTGCGGATTAATGGGGTTGGCGGTCTTGTGTGCACGGGTTTCCAGCACACGCCACCATGTTTCCACTTCGCCAATGATATGCTCCTGCCAGCTTCTATCCTCTTTACGTTTTAAAAGTGGTATGAGTGCCTGCAGGGTATCTTTACTATCGCCTTCCAGGTGTATGTTCATAGGGTAGCGTATGCCCAGCATTTTACCATCTATATCTATCTGTACGGCCTTAGCCTGGCCTTCTTTCGGGAGAAATTCGGAATAGGGAAAACCAGAGCCTATCATGAGTAGTGTATCGCATTCTGACATAAGGTCCCAACTTGGTTTGGTGCCCAGGAGGCCGATAGACCCGGTGACATAAGGTATATCATCGGGCACTACAGCCTTACCCAGCAGTGCTTTTGCTACACCGGCACCCAATAGTTCTGCTACTTCAAGCACTTCATCGCCTGCATGCAGTGCGCCAGCGCCTGCGAGGATAGCCACTTTGTTACCTTCGTTAAGTATATCGGCCGCTTTTTTCAGATCTTGTTCAAAGGGTATAATGCGCGGCCTGGTGTAGCCAACACTTGAGTGGATGGTGCCATGCTTGCGACCGGGCGGGCTGTAATCCAGTTCCTGCACATCATTGGGTACGATGATACAAGTGACCGTTTTTCTTGCCTGTGCTATCCTGAATGCCCGGTCAATAAGATGACGCATTTGCCCTGGCGTAGTGCACATGTGCACGTATTCACCGGCGACATCCTTATAGAGCGATATGAGATCTACCTCCTGTTGATAATGCCCCCCAATAGCTGCTCTTGCCTGCTGGCCCACTATGGCCACTACAGGCTGATGGTCCAGTTTGGCATCGTAAAGGCCGTTAAGCAAATGCACAGCACCGGGGCCTGATGTAGCCAGGCATACCCCTGTTTCGCCGGTGAATTTTGCATGTGCGCAAGCCATAAAGGCCGCGGCTTCTTCGTGACGTACCTGTATAAATTCTATTTTATCTGTGACTTTTTCAAGTGCACCGGTGATGCCGTTAATGCCATCGCCAGGATAACCGTATATGCGGCGAACGCCCCACTCATGAAGGCGTTCTAACATAAAATCACTTGTAGTTTGGCTCATAATGTAATGTCTGATTTGTTAGTATTTTACACCACTAAACCGGATAATATCATGCCATGAGCAGCGCGATTGTGACTGTATAAAATATATATTCATGAAACTGATAGAGAATAACATAGGGCTGGCACGGTTTTTTAGTATAATTTGGGTTGCACACTGATGAGGAGATAGTGTGTAATTATTTGGCCAAATACATATAAAGTAAAACTATCTATTTGAATACATGATTCTTATTGTAGATGATAAACCTGAAAATATTTTTTCACTAAGGCGTACGCTTGAGTTGAACGGTTTTGATGTAGATACGGCAGGTTCGGGTGAGGAAGCGCTTAAGAAAGTACTAAAAAATATTTACTCTTTAATAATTCTGGATGTGCAAATGCCGGGCATGGATGGTTTTGAAGTTGCAGAAACCCTGTCCGGTTACAGCAAAGCACGGGATATACCTATAATATTCCTCTCTGCAGTAAATACGGATAAGAAATTTATTACGCGGGGTTATACATCAGGCGGGGTCGATTATGTGACCAAGCCGGTAGATCCTGATATTTTCATGCTAAAGGTGAAAACCCTGAATCGTTTATATGAACAAAACAGGGAATTGAATGAAATGCGACTGTCGTTGCTGGAGGAGGTAGAGATACGCAAGCAGGCAGAGCAACAATTAAGCAACATGCTGAAAGAGCTGAGGTCTGTAATGGAGTCGCTTCCGCAGGTGTCTTTCACCATGTCGGCAAGGGGCGATTTGGAATATGTAAACCAGCAGTGGTATTTGTACTCTAACGACGCGCATGAATTTCCATCCTTTCATGCCCAGGATAAGGACGTGCTGCAGAAGATGCAGGAGGCTATGCGAGCAGGAGTGGCTTATGCTACCGAAGTGCGGGTAAAGAGCCTGGTGAATAATACTTACCGTTACCACCTCTTAAAGGTCATTCCCGTAAAAGAGAACAATACGGTATTAAGGTGGGTGGGGACCTTTACCGATATAAACGAGCAGAAACTGGCCAACGAGGCCCTTGAAGCGAAAGTGGCATTGCGGACCCTTGAGTTAATGAACAACAACCGGAAATTAGAAAATAGCAATCATGAGTTGCAGCAGTTTGCATCGGTGGCATCGCATGATCTCAAAGAACCACTGAGGAAGATACAGATATTCAGCTCGATAATACGCGACAGGTATATCAAAGATTCAACAGAAGCGATGGATAGTGTCAATAAAGTTATCGACGCTTCTGCAAGGATGACAGGCCTCATCAATGACCTGCTTGATTATTCGAGGTTATCGGTTGAGTCGCTGTTCCAGGAACTGGACCTGAACCAGCTTTTAGCCGATATCCAGACGGATATGGAAATAGCGATCAAGGATAAAAATGCAATAATCATAATAGACCAGCTGCCGGCTATCGAAGGGATACCCGGACAGATAAGACAGGTATTTCAAAACCTTATCAGCAATTCATTGAAATTTTCTAAAGCTGATGAGTTGCCTGTTATTACGATCAAAGCCGATAAAATTGATAACCTGCCAGGGGATCCTGATATGGAACAATATTGCCGGATACTATTTTCGGACAACGGGATCGGTTTCGATGAAGCGTATTCGGAGCGGATATTTACCATTTTCCAGCGTCTCCATTCAAGAGAGGCCTATGAAGGTACGGGTATAGGACTGGCGATAGTGAAAAAGATCGTTGATAAACACAAAGGCCAGATATCGGCTTACAGCAAGGAGGGCGAGGGGGCCACATTCATTATGACATTACCCGTTCATCACATCCAGGCTAACAATAATAATCATTAAGCATAACACAAACCATGACGAATCAACGCAACGCGCCACAATCCATCATCAAGCAATTGCAAGTTGTTTTTGCCATTTCGCTGTCCATATTACTGGTCGCGTCATTTGCGTCGTTTTACAGCAATCGCAACCTGATAGAATCATCGCAATTGGTGAACCATACCAATGAAGTTATTGTGAATGCCGAGAGTCTCATATCAGAGGTGAAAGATGCGGAAACAGGACAAAGGGGATATATTCTTACCAACGACCCGGTATTCCTGCAACCCTATAATAACTCATATGACCAGGCCAATAAAATATTGAGTCACCTGAAATCGCTGACCATAGACAACCCCATACAGCAAAAGAACCTTGCCCGTGTAAAAGATCTCATTGACCAGCGATATGTACAGTTTGAAAAAGTACTCAATTCCGTTAATAACATTTCTGTTGCCGACCGGATAACATCCCTGCGCCGGGAACATGATGCTATGAATGAGGGCCGCAGGATCATGAGGAACCTAAGGGAAGCTGTGGATGATATTAAACGAGAAGAAGAGACCTTGCTTAAAACAAGGATGGCAAAGCAGGAAACTTACATCAGGTATACGCCTGTATTACTTATCGTTGCCCTTGTGGTTTCGATACTTATTTCCGTTATCGCTTATGCACGCATAAAATCGGACCTAGATGAGCGGACAAGAAAACAACAGGAGGATGAGGATAAATTTGTAGAAACCAACCGCCGCATATCTATGATCGAAGATATGACGCAGCAGGTAGCCTCAGGCGACCTGAGCGCGAGGAGTGCAGATGATGTAGATGACGAACTGGGAAGAATATCAGTTGCGCTTAACAATATGACCGATACGCTTGAGCGGAATTTTTCAGAAATGGAAGATAGTAACTGGCTACAGGCGGGATCCATCGAGGTGAGTAATTCTGTACAAGGTGAGCGATTTGTTAAAAGTGTGGCACATAAGGTGCTTTCTGCGCTTGCCGGCCATTTGTGCGCAGATATTGGAACGCTGTACGTAGCCAATAAGGATGGATCGCTGAGCTTGCAGGGACGATATGCAATTGAAGATGTAAGAAGTGAGTTACCGGCTGGTGCGGGTTTGATCGGGCAGGCTGTTATCAAAAGACAACTAATGGTTGTTGAAGATCTCCCGGCAGATTACCTTAAGATCAGCTCCTCCTTAGGATACACGGCCCCTGTATATATAATGATATTGCCGCTGATCTTTGATGGAGATGTGGTAGGCGTTATAGAACTGGGCAAACGGGAAAGACCCATGAAAAAGGAGCTCGAATTCCTGGAAAATAATGCAAATGCTATCTCAATAAGCCTGAATACTGCGCTTAATTATGAGAAGATACAAGACCTGCTGGAAGAGACACAGGCACAGGCTGAAGAGCTACAGGCACAGCATAACGAACTCGAGAACATTAACGCAGAGCTAGAAGCGCAGACTGAAAAACTACAGGCTTCGGAAGAAGAGCTGAAGGTGCAGCAGGAGGAGCTGTTGCAGGCTAATACAGAGCTTGAAGAGCGCTCCCGCTTACTTGAAGAGAAGAACCAGGAAATATTAGAAAAGAACGCAGAGGTGCAGCGAAAGGCAGAGGAACTGGAGATCAGTACACGCTACAAGTCTGAATTTCTCGCGAATATGTCGCACGAATTGCGCACTCCGCTCAATTCTATCCTGCTGTTAGGGCGCTTGCTTGCCGAGAACAATGATAATAATCTTAGCAATGACCAGGTAGAATATGCGAGAGTTATTTTGAGCTCAGGCAATGGCTTATTGGCCTTGATAGACGAGATATTAGATCTCTCGAAGATAGAGGCGGGTAAAATGCTGCTCGAGTATGAAACGGTATCGACCGACGAGATATTGAACGATATGCGCGGATTGTTTAGCCCTGTAGCGAAAGATAAGGGTATCGGTCTTAACATCAGGACCACAAGTGATGTGCCCAAAACGATAGAGTCGGATAAGCAACGTCTCGAACAAGTGTTAAAGAACCTCTTGTCAAATGCTTTGAAATTTACCCAGCAGGGTTCTGTTTCCCTGACTATTGAAACAAGGCCGGGGGATAAGTTGGCTTTTGCGGTCAAAGACACAGGTATCGGAATACCTGCAGATAAGCAAAGACAAATTTTTGAGGCTTTTCAGCAAGCCGATGGCTCTACGAGGAGAAAATATGGCGGCACGGGCCTTGGTCTGTCTATCAGCAAGGAACTCGTGCGTTTATTAGGTGGTGATATAGAACTGGAAAGTAATCCCGGATCAGGTAGCTGTTTTACGGTTATCATACCTGTTTCCCGTTTGGCAAGGATAGAGGCTGCTTCGGTAAAAGCTGATATGGTTGAGGTGGACGAAAAAAATGCCATAGGCGGTGAGCCGGAAGAGAAAAGATCGGAGTATATATCCGAGATTATCCCGGAAGGTATCCCGGATGACAGGGATGATGTAAGTGAGCAGGACAAAAGCATCCTTATCGTTGAGGATGATGTCAATTTTGCCAGGTCGTTGCTGGACCTTGCAAGGAAAAGTAGTTATAAAGGTGTCGTAACGGTAAGGGGCGATGAGGTGCTGGATCTTGCGAAACGCTATAAACCATCGGGTATCCTGCTTGATATACAATTGCCTGTAAAGAGCGGCTGGGAGGTAATGGAAGAACTGAAGAAGGATGCATTGGTAAGGCATATACCCGTTCATATAATGTCATCGCATTCTGTCAAAAATGAAAGCCTTATACGGGGGGCTGTTGATTTTATGAACAAACCCGTGGCCTTTGAAAAATTGCAGGAGATATTTACCCGGATCGAAGAAGTGTCTAACAAGAAAACCAAAAAGGTACTTATTATCGAGGAGAACAGCATGCATGCCCAGGCATTATCTTATTTTCTCAGCAATCACAATGTGAATTCAGAGATAAAAAACAACATATCGGATACGGTAGATGCAGTGAGACAAAACGTGGATTGTGTAATACTGGATATGCAAGTGCCGGGTCAGAGCGCCTATGACACACTTGAAGATATTAAAAAGAATGCCGACCTGGAGCAATTGCCCGTCATCGTATTTACAGGGAAAAGCCTGTCTATGGCCGAAGAACAGCGTATAAAATATTATGCTGATTCGATAGTAGTAAAAACAGCCCATTCGTACCAGCGCGTGCTGGATGAGGTGTCTTTATTTCTTCACCTTGTTGATGAGGGTAAAGCAAAAGCAGCAAACGGGAATAGTGCAAAGAAACTTGGAGCACTCAAGGATGTATTGAATGGGAAGACAGTGCTCGTAGTGGATGATGATGTGCGGAATATCTTTTCGCTGACCAAGGCATTGGAAAAATACGGTATGCATATCGTTACCGCCATAGACGGCAAGGAGGCCTTGAAAGTGTTACACGACAATAATAGTATTGACATTGTGTTGCTGGATATGATGATGCCGGAAATGGATGGCTATGAAACAGCCGCCGAGATCAGGAAGAATCGTTCATGGAGAGACCTGCCTGTAATAGCGGTTACGGCAAAGGCCATGATGGGGGACAGAGAAAAATGTATTAATGCAGGTGCTTCGGATTATATTACCAAACCGGTGGATGTAGACCAGCTATTGTCTTTGTTGAGAGTGTGGCTATACAATAAAATTTAGGGCTTAAATAAAAGAATGAAAAAAAAGGTATTGATAATAGATGACGATGCGCGCAATATTTTTGCATTGTCTGCTACACTAAAAGCAAAAGGCTTTGACTGCTTGTCGGCCGAAAGTGCCCAACAGGGAATGGCTTTCCTTGCCGATAGTAATGATTTTTTTGTAGTACTGATGGATATGATGATGCCTGATATAGACGGCTATGAGGCAATACCCCTGATACACAGAAAGTACAATATGCCGGTAATAGCCGTAACAGCACAGGCTATGGCCGGCGATAAAGAAAAATGCCTTGAGGCCGGAGCAGATGATTATATATCAAAACCTATAGATGTGGACAAGCTGCTTGCCTTATTAAATACGTACGATAAACAATAGTATTGGAATTAAATGTGACAGATAAGGAGATGGAGGTGTTGCTTAAAGATATCTTTGAGCAATATGGTTATGATTTTAACGACTATACCAAGGCATCACTTACACGGCGTATCAACAGGCTTATTGCCCTTGATAAGTTTCCCAGTTTTGCGGAATTCCGTTTTCGCTTAAGGAACGACCCCGACTATCTTAAGCGTTTCATTGAAGAGGTTACTGTAAATGTCACAGAGATGTTTCGGGATGCTTTTTTCTACAAGGCTATAAGGGAACATGTAATTCCTGTTATTGCCACCAAGCCCTTTATTCGTATATGGCATGCAGGCTGCGCTACTGGCGAAGAGGTTTTCTCAATGGCCATATTACTTAAAGAGGCAAATATCCTGCACAAATCGCTGCTCTATGCTACAGACATCAATCCTAATGTAGTGGAGCAGGCGGGTAAAGGCGTATTTCCCCTCGCCCGTATGAAGGAATATTCCCAAAATTATATTGAATCGGGCGGCAAACATGATTTTTCCTCTTATTATACTGCGCAGTACGACCGGGCCATTTTTGACAGGGAATTAAAGGAGCGTATGGTATTTGCAACACACAACCTGGTATCCGATAGTTCGTTCAATGAATTTCAATTGATATTATGCAGGAACGTACTGATCTATTTTGATAAAAATCTCCAGGACCATGTTTTTACCTTGTTTGATGAAAGCCTGGAAACACTGGGATACCTTGCACTGGGTGCTAAAGAGACGATAAGATTTTCCCATATTGGTAAACGGTATAGCCAATTGCAAAAAGACAAAATATGGCAAAAGATAAAGTAGGGCTTATTATTATCGGTGGCTCTGCGGGCAGCCTTGAGGTATTACTGCAGGTATTGCCTAAGCTAAAAGAGAACTTCAGTATACCTATCGTCATTGTTCTGCATCGCAAAAGTGCAGATGATTCTTTATTGGTTGACCTCCTTAGCAGCCGTGTAAGTGTACCTGTACGTGAGATAGAAGAGAAAGACCCGGTAAACAGGAGCGGTATCTATATCGCGCCGGCAGATTATCACCTGCTTTTTGAAGAAGACGGGACATTTTCACTTGATTATTCGGAAAAGGTGAATTACAGCAGGCCCAGTATCGATGTGGTTTTTGAATCAGCTGCCGGGGTATATGGATCTTCACTCGTGACCATATTGCTCTCCGGTGCTAATGCCGATGGTACAGAAGGCTGTAAGGTTGTTATTCAGAAAGGCGGTATCACTATAGCGCAGGATCCTGATGAAGCTGAAGTGGCGTATATGCCCGGTCAGGCAATTGCTGCTGATGCTGTCAGTTACACGATGAAGATCCGCGATATGATAAGCTTTCTCAACGCTTTATAAAATTGAAGCCAGCCCCTATCGTAAAGCAAAAACACAGATCAATGGTGATGTCCGTGTCCCCTGCCATTACCATGCCCCCTGTCACTATTATGGCCGTGATTGTTGCCATGTCCCCTGTTATAAGAATGGTGTTCTGTATGACTGCTGCGTTGGTAGTGATGGTTATTGTTATATCCCCTGTTCCGCCCCGGATGCCATTCGTTATGGTGTGGGTGATGAGGGTTAGCATAATAGCGGTGGTCACGGCTATCCCTTATCGGTAACTGGTCGTGCCTGCCCCTGTATGACCTATAGAGGGACCAGTGTTTTTGGTGGTGCAGCCATGGCCTTGGTTCATTGATCACTACCTTATGTATCCTATACAGATCTACATTCCTGTAGTGAGGAGGCAAGTAGTGTGAATGTATCCATGCTCCACGAGATAAATAGATATACGTATCTGTATTCACATCGTAATAAGCATCTATGTCGGGTATATAATAGTATTCCACGTAATCGTAACCAGTAGGTCCCCATATAGGTTGGGAGCCTATATTTATACTAAAACTCACTTGTGCTTTGGTTGCAGCACTGCCCATGCAAAACAATATGCTGAGTATAAGAATGAACTTTTTCATAAAACAATATTTATTTCTGACTACATAAACTCAAAAAGTATGCCTTGCTGTTGTCCCCGGTCTAATAAAAGATATAGAAAAATAATAGGTAACTTTATGTAGTTGTAAAATATTCCTTTATGCGGTTTGTATATATTTTACTGGTATCTGCTTTTTCTTTTTTCAGTTCTTCCTTTTCTTTTGCACAATGTGCATATCCTGTAAACATGCAATTTCAGTGGGAGATACCATATCCCCTGACTTCACAGTGCCTTACCATTCAGCACGACTCAACAAAGCCATATTTATATGTGGCAGGCAAAGAACGTGGCCTTGTCATTTATGATGTATCGAACATTGCTAATCCTATACAGGTGGATTCTGTTCCTGTTTCGCTGATGAATGATATGGAGGTGGTAAATGTGGAACAATCGGGCAATTATGTTTATCTCTCTTTGGGCAATACTTACCAGAACAATTCAAAACCCGGGATAGCTATTGTAGATGTTTCGGATCCTGCCAATGCTGTATTGAAAGATCACTGGTATTACGATGCTGCTGCTGGTGGGGGAGGAATTGTAAAGGTAGCAGGCGATTATGCCTATTTTGGCGGGATGCGCCGTGGCTTGTTCATATTGAACATCGCCGACAAGAGCCATATCACGATGAGTGCCCACCTGGAACTGGCCAAGGACTGGCCTAACCCGACAAGCCCGAATTCTTTAAAATACAATGCCCGTGGAATGGCCGTGCGAGGGGATACGGTATTTCTTTGCTACGATGCTGGTGGGCTAAGGATAATAGACGTAAGCAATAAAGCGGTACCCTCGGAGGTGGGGCATTATTCAAACCCGGCTGTGTATGGGAAAGCACGAGCCTACAACAGTATTATTCTCGATGATACGCTGGCCTATATCGGTGCGGATTACTGCGGGATGGAAATACTCAGTATCGCCCACCCGGGTAATATTGCCCAGGTGGGCTGGTGGAACCCATGGGGCTGTGAAACGCCTGCCAATTTGTGGATAAACAGCGATGGTTATATAAACGAGATGCAGTATAATAAAGCTTGCAGGCTTATGTTCCTGGCAGGAGGCACTACTGATCTTTCAGTGGTAAATGTTGCAGACCCGGCAAATCCGCAATTGTGCGCAACCTATGGACAAGCTAGTGATACACTAGCAACATGGGGCTTTAGTCTTTATCAAAACCAAATATATCTCGCATACATAAACAATCCATTCTGCTTCCCCTTTTGCTCTTACTGGCCGGGAATGAAAATGCTAACATGGAACAACCAATGCGACCTTGATGTGAAAGAGGCAGAATTTACCAGGGGGATATACATATACCCTAATCCTGCAAACGGGGTGGTATTGATCGATGGCATTGAAGAGCACAGCGCATTTGACGTGTATGACATTATTGGACGCAAAATGACTATAAGCCCGTTTTATGAAGAGAACAAGGTGCATTTATCTTTGCAATATTTCACTCCCGGGGTTTATATAGTGAAATATAAAGACCACATCGCCCGTATGATGGTGAAATAGACCTTCCTTATTAGCCTGTTACTGCTTCTTCCCGTGTTTCGCGCAATGAAGAAATGAATACGTCAAGGTGTTCCATTTCCACATGGTCCATTACCACTATTTTGTACCATGATGGGCTGTTGTCGTGTGTGTCGGGAACAAGCCCATATTTTATTGCGTGTTCAGGCGGGATATGCTTTGCCGAAATGGCAATGATATTCATATGCGGGTCGCGGTAGTATTTTATACCCGCTTTGTCCAGTTCGTCACAACACCAGGCTGTGCGGTAAAGGAGTTTGTTTATTTTTTCGAGCCACCCGTATGGCCCGTATGTTTGCAGTATCATCCATACTGCTACCGCATTAGTGCCCGACCTGCTCCCGGAGAGTGTTATGTCCATACCACTCACATATTGCGCCTCTTTGGTGAGCACATATTGCATGTAGCCTTTACGGATCATAAATATACCTGTGCCATAGGGCGCCTGCAACATTTTATGTGCATCGAGTGTGATGGAACTGATGTTTGGGTTGCCGAAGTGGACATTACTTTCTCTATTACTTATGGGGTAAATGAATCCTCCAAAAGCCCCATCGGCATGTATACGGAAGACGACTCCATTTTGTTCCAGGTATCGCGCATAAAGATCGGGGTCGTCTATACTGCCAAATATAGTGCTACCCATATTGGCAATGACGATAAAGTACTTTATACCTTCTTCCCGTGCATGATTGATCACCCTGTTTAGTTCTGCTGTTATGATGGTTCTTGTATCATCAGCTACAGGCACGGCGTACCATTGCATGCCAAGCAGGTTGGCAGCCTTTGCTACAGAATAATGTGTATCCGTACTGGCCAGCAGGGCTATTTCATTGTTCTGTGCATTGTGATTTTCGATAAAATAGTTCCTGTATATCCATGCGGCCTGTATATTGGCCTCGGTCCCCCCGGCTGCTATGTATCCGTCGCAGCTATTTTCTTCGGCTTTTAAAAGATCCACACTCAGCAATTCGATGGTTTCTCTTTCTATTTCCTGCGTACCCCTGAAGTAGGACTCGGAATTGCCAAAGGTATGGCAGCCAATGTGGTTGGGGTTCTGCACATAGCAGCGCAGTAGCGGGGTATCTTTCAGGAAAGCGGCATCATCGTGAAAGACCTTTGGGTCCAGCCTTGATGCAGGCAAGCCTAATGATATCTTTTGTTTATAATCTATATTCTCCCCGAGGGCGAGGCTTATCCGTTCATCAAGGTCCTTAGCTGCCAGTTTTTTCCAATATTTCATGGACGCAAATTAAAGTTTATGCGCTGCAGCGAACATGACCCCTGTCACCTGTATTATTATTTGAAATGTGGGTTGTAAATGAGGCCTAATATGTTGCCCCATGGGTCTTTTACTGTGGCCACCATGATCCCGTCGCCCACGTCCTGTGGGGCCTGGTGTGCTGTGGCCCCTTTGTTCAACAGTTCATTATATGCGCTGGCAGCATCGTCTACGGCCCAATATACCAGCACATTGTCGCCTTTGGCAATGCCGTCTTCCGCAGGCATTAACCCTAATTCATAGCCGCCAATATTAAAGCCAACATAAAAAGGCTCATCAAAATAAGGCTCATCAAAATAAGGTGCTGTTTCAAATACCTCGCTATACCACTCCTTTGCTTTGTTGAGTTCATTGGTATAGTAGCCAACGGTTCTTAATCCCTGCGATCTCATGCTTGTGTTATTTAACTGGCCAAACCTACGATGGCAAAAAGGATGACAATGCCATATAGACTCAGTATGATGATCATCATGATACCCCAGTATTTGAACATACTTTTAAGGTTGGCAAATGCAGTATTGAACTGCTCCCTGTTCATTGTGTTCAGAGCCGGTTTTATGTTGGTTGCAAACCTGAATAAAGAAAATGTAGGATAAAACAGGATGGCGCCCATAATGAGGTATATTAGAAATAGGCCCATCCCGGTAATGCCGCCTAATAAACTGCTTGCAGTTACAGCAGACAGGGCCACCGAGGAAAATAAACCAACTAATATCATTAATCCTATCATAATAAAACCCACAATAGAAAGAAATTTACCCCAGCGCCCCATTTCGAGCATATGTGATTTGGCTATATCATCTACTTCAAGGCTGAATATTTTGCTTTCGTTCTGGTCCATCATAGTTTTAATAGTTATGCATCAAATATATAAAGAAAAAATCATCCTGCTAAGGATGACTTTAAGCTATGAAATAAATAGTTTTAATAAGCTCTTGCGAACAGCACCCTCTGTCCTGACGGGTTGCCCGTGAGGATGCATTTGCCTTCTTCCTGCTCATTGTCCAGGGGGATACAGCGTATCGTGGCCTTTGTCATTTCTTTTATCTTATCTTCAGTTTCGCCTGTTCCGTCCCAGTGTGCAGCTACGAAGCCACCTTTCTCATCCAGTATCTTTACAAAGTCATCCCAGTTATCTGCCTTCGTGATGTGTTCATTGCGATAGTCAAGTGCTTTCGCGAACATATTGTTTTGTATATCCTCAAGCAACTGCGCAATGTTTTCCGTAAGCCCGTCCAGCGAATAGGCCTTTTTCTCTTTAGTATCACGCCTTGCCACTTCAGCCTGTTTGTTTTCCATGTCGCGCGCGCCTAAAGCTATACGTACCGGTATGCCACGCAATTCATATTCTGCAAATTTCCAGCCGGGCCTCGTGTTATCATCATTGTCATATTTTACCCGGATACCTTTGGCTTCCAGTTCCTTTTTTATCACTGTTGCCGTATTGTCTATTTTTTCCCTTGCGGCGGCATCTTTGTTATAGATGGGCACTATCACTACCTGCAACGGTGCCAGTTTTGGAGGCAGCACCAGCCCGTCATCATCACTATGTGCCATTACCAGTGCACCTACCAGGCGGGTAGATACCCCCCATGATGTTGCCCATACGTGGTCTATTTTGTTATCCTTATCGGTGAAGGTAACATCAAATGCTTTGGCAAAGTTTTGGCCAAGGAAGTGTGAAGTGCCTGCCTGTAATGCCTTGCCATCCTGCATCAGCGCTTCTATGCAATACGTATCTTCCGCACCGGCAAAGCGCTCGTTGGCCGTTTTTACGCCGCGTATCACGGGCAGGGCCATGTATTCTTCTGCAAATTTTGCATATACATCCAGCATCTGCCGCGTTTCGGCCACAGCTTCGTCTTTGGTAGCATGTGCGGTATGGCCCTCCTGCCAAAGGAACTCTGCTGTGCGCAGGAACAGGCGTGTGCGCATCTCCCAGCGCACCACATTGGCCCACTGGTTGATGAGCAGGGGCAGATCGCGGTAACTTTGCACCCAGTTCTTATAAGTGCTCCATATAATGGTTTCAGATGTAGGTCTTACAATGAGTTCTTCTTCCAGCTTTGCATCGGGGTCCACTATTACACCACTACCGTTAGGATCGTTCTTAAGGCGGTAATGGGTCACCACTGCGCATTCTTTGGCAAAGCCGTCCACGTGGGCAGCTTCCTTACTCAGGTAACCTTTAGGTATGAACAGGGGGAAGTAAGCATTCTGGTGTCCCGTTTCTTTGAACATTTTGTCCAGTTGGGCCTGCATGTTTTCCCATAAGGCATATCCATGAGGTTTTATGACCATGCAACCCCGCACTGCCGAATAGTCAGCGAGGCCGCCTTTTAGTACCAGGTCATTATACCATTGTGCGTAGTCTTGTTCTCTTGATGTTAAAATTTCGCTCATAATAAACTTGGCATACTTTTCGATGTCTTATTAATTGGCCAAGTGGCGCAAATGTACTAATTTCACTATGCATTTTTTACGTAAAAATCTTTCAGAATGAAACGTTTAATGATCCTTGCCCTGTTGTTGTTCGGGATAGGCGGTATATCATACGCCCAGAGCGATGATGTTTACTTCAGCAGCAAGGATGCGAACAGGCAGGCACAGGAAGAGGCAGCAAGGCAGGCAGAGCGCGATAGCATACGCCAGGCGGAAAGGCAGAACAGGTATGATAACGCAAATGCTAACAGCGGAGATGTTTATACAAGCTCCGGCAGCCAGTATAATGATAACGGCAATTATTCAGACGATGATTATGTGGATTATGACGATGATAACTCTTATGCATCGCGCATTAACCGCTTCAATCATCCCTACTATGGTGTAGGTTATTACAGCCCTTATTACAATCCGTACTGGTACGACCCTTATTGGGTGGATCCTTATTGGGGCTGGAGCCCATGGGCTCGTCCCGGTTATACTGTTAGTTTTGGTTATGGCCCATACTGGACATCTTATTGGAGCTGGTATAGCTGGTATGGCTATCCCGGTTTCTATAGTTCCTGGTATTATCCTTATTATGCATGTGGCTATTATGGCCCTTATTATGGTAATTACTGGAATGGTTATTATGGTGGCGTTTACGATGGTTACGGTCATCATAACAATCGTAACACAGTTTCATACGGTCCACGTTATTCACTCAATGCCATTCACAACAGTAATGGTGTAAGGCCGGGTACAGGCTTTGTCCCCGTGGCATACAACAATGATACCCGTACGCCCCACCTGCGTCCTGCAAATAACGGTAATACAAGCCCTGTTATCCGTAACGACGCTTTTACCCGCGAGAACAGGGTGCTGGGTACAGAGGGACGGAACAATGGCCTGGAAAAACGGGATAATGGCCGTATACAGGTCGGTGACCGTGACAACAGGTTCACGAATGAACGTAATGACAACGGTGGCATGAATAACCGCAATAATGACATACGTTATAACAATAACGATAATGGCTATACCCGCGACAGGAATGAAATGAACCCGGACCGTAGCAATAATAATTTTTTCCGTAATGAAGCTGAGCCTGCCAGGAACTATGGTAACGACAGGCAGTTTAACGAGGGCAGGCAACCGCAACAATACAACCAGCCACGTTACGAGCAACAACGCTCACAGCCTGTTTATTCGCAGCCGCAACAGCATTTCGAGCAGCCCCGCAGTACCCCGGTACAGTCTGCACCGCGCAATTTTGGTAGTAGCGGACGCAGTTCCGGCAGCAGTATAGGCAGTGGCTCGCGGAGCTCTTCCGGTAGCAGTTTTGGTGGTAGCCGCTCCGGGCGCAGGTAATTTTATGATTTCCATAACACAATAAAATACTTTTTACAGCGCTATCCTTTAGGATAGCGCTTTTTTTAACATTCGGTATAGTTTTTGAATAGGTATATTGGTCACGGTATTTAAACAATCAATACCCTGATTTGTCAAAATAGCAGAAACCGGGTCTTATGAACAGATTTAAATATATCGCAATAGCATTACTTACATTATGTACTGGTGTTTATGCCCTCGCGCAAGACGAGGTAGATGCACTACGTTATTCTTACCTGGCCCCGCAGGCCACTGCCCGCTCTATGGGTATTGGCAATGCCGGTGGCTCCGTTGGGGCCGATTTCAGTTCCCTGAGCATTAACCCTGCAGGTATTGGCGTTTACCGGAATGGTGAAATGATGATCACCCCTTCCATCAAGGCCAATTCTGTTTCGGGTACTTACCTGGGCAGCACTACGAGCGATGATAAGCTCAGGTTTACCATTAATAATGCAGGCATTGTTTTTAGCCGTGCAGCAAAGGGCCGCAGGTATGAGCGTAGTAAGTGGAAGGCTTCCTCATTTGCTTTTGGCTTTAACCGCCTGGCCGATTTTAACCGTAATTATGTTTACAGTGGCAAAAATGGCGGCAAGAGTGGCAGCAGTGGTTCCGAAGTATTCGTGGCAGATGCCAATGGCAATATTAATGACCTGAACTACGTGCAGAACTACAGCTCGCTGGCCAGCCTTGGTTACCAGTCATATCTTATTAACTACGACACCAATATCGGGCTTTTTCGCACCGTGGTACCCTACGATACTACTGGCCTCAACCAAAGGCGCAGGGTGCATGAAAAGGGTAGTATGAACGAGATGGTATTCTCCTTCGGAGGTAACTACATGGAGAAGCTAATGCTGGGGGCCACTATCGGTATACCTTTCATCAGGTACGACCGTGTGGCTGATTATACAGAGGCACTGGATGCGCCCACCAGCAATTTCTCTAATTATACCTATACCGAAAAACTGACGACAAAGGGTACAGGTATTAATCTTAAGCTGGGTTTCATTTATAAGCCATCCGATTACTTCCGTTTTGGCGCCGCGATACATACGCCCAGTTATATGGCTATGACCGATGAATACCTTAATTCCATTAGTTATAATGCGCAACTGCATTCCGGCGAAGTGGCCAACGATCCCGGCACTATCGATTATACATTGACCACCCCATGGAGGGCAGTGGTAAGCGCCACAGGCTTTATGGGCAAGTATGGCTTTATTACCGCCGACTACGAGTTTGTGAACTATCGCGCGATGCGCTATCATTTCCAAAGCGATTTTATTGATTATGAATCATCGGTCAACCAATTGATCAAAAACACCTATACCGCGGCTTCTAATTTCCGCATTGGCATAGAGGGGCGTCCGATTGATTTTATGATGGTTCGCGTAGGCTGTGGTTATTATGGTACGCCATATAGTAAAAGCATAGCTAATGCCAGTCATATAGACCTTTCTGCAGGTATAGGTTTCAGGTTCAGCCATTGGTTTACCGATCTGGGTTTTGTACATACTATGTATAATGGGCAGGAACAGCCTTATGTATTGCCTTACCCTGCTGTAGTAGTGCCTACGGCTACGCTGAAGAACAGCCTGAATAATGCGGCACTTACGATAGGGCTTAGATTTTAATGGTTATTATATATTGAATAAGAGCCTCCTTTTGGAGGCTCTTATCATATTATGAATACGGGCTGGGAATGGGCTCTGAGCTTAATTATCCACATTTTTCCCTTTAATGTGCATTTTCCCCTTTTGACTTTTGACTTTTGATTTTCTTTGCAGCATGGCAGAATCACAGAACCAGTATACGGAGGAGAGTATCCGGTCGCTCGACTGGAGGGAACATATACGCCTGCGTCCCGGCATGTACATAGGCAAGCTGGGCGATGGCAGCAGTATGGATGATGGTATTTATATCCTGCTTAAGGAGGTTATAGATAACTGTATAGATGAGTATACGATGGGCTATGGTAAACGTGTGGAGATAACCGTTGCTGAAGGTATGGTCACCATTCGCGACTATGGTCGTGGTATCCCTTTGGGTAAAGTGGTGGATGTAGTGAGCAAAATAAATACCGGTGCCAAATATGATAGTAAAGCTTTCCAGAAGTCTGTAGGCCTGAATGGTGTGGGTACAAAAGCAGTAAATGCATTGAGCAGCTATTTTAAAGTAGCGGCTTTCCGCGAAGGCAGGGAGAAGGTGGCTGAGTTCGATAAAGGGATATTGGTAAAAGAATACAAAGAAGCGGCAACCAAAGAGGCTAATGGTACGCTGGTAGTTTTCCGTCCCGATAATACGGTCTTCCGCAATTATCATTTTATACACGAGTATATTGAGAACCAGATATGGAATTACTGCTTCCTGAATGCCGGGCTGCAGATAAACTTCAACGGCAAGAACTTTGTTTCAAAGAATGGCCTGCTTGACCTCTTGCAGCGCAAGACCAACCCCGACAACCTGCGCTATCCCATTATACACCTTAAAGGAGAGGATATTGAAGTGGCAATTACCCATACCGGTGACTATGGCGAGGATATTTATTCTTTCGTGAACGGCCAGCACACTACCCAGGGTGGCACGCACCAGGGTGCATTTCGCGAGGCATTTGTGAAAGTGATACGCGATTTTTATAAGAAGGACTATGAGGCTTCTGATGTGCGCCAGAGCATTACCGCTGCTGTTTCCGTAAGGGTGCAGGAGCCGGTGTTCGAATCGCAAACCAAGACCAAGCTCGGCTCACAATATGTGTGGGAGGGTGGCCCTTCCATGAAATCCTTTGTTTATGATTTCCTTTCCAAGGAACTGGATAATTTTCTGCATAAAAATCCGGCAGTAGCTGAGGCATTAAAAAAACGCATCGAGCAGAGCGAACGGGAACGCAAAGAGCTTTCCGGTATCCGTAAGCTGGCCAATGAACGTGCTAAAAAAGCTAACCTGCATAATAAAAAACTCCGCGATTGCCGCATACACCTCAACGACGATCCGCCGGCTAAGAACAAGGAAGAATTCTTCCAGAAACAGCAGGAATCCACCATCTTCATTACCGAAGGCGACTCGGCAAGCGGCTCCATAACCAAGAGTCGCAATGTAGAAACACAGGCAGTATTCAGCCTGCGGGGCAAGCCGCTGAACTGTTTTGGCCTTAGCAAGAAGGTGGTGTATGAGAACGAGGAGTTCAACTTGCTGCAACATGCCCTGAATATCGAGGAAGGCCTGGACGGCTTGCGTTATAACAACATAGTGATTGCTACCGATGCTGATGTGGATGGCATGCACATACGCCTGCTGATCATGACCTTCTTTCTGCAGTTCTTCCCCGACCTGGTGAAGAAAGAGCATGTACACATATTGCAGACACCCTTGTTTCGTGTACGTAATAAGCAAAAGACCATTTACTGCTATACTGATGAAGAAAGGCAGCGGGCCATAAAAGAACTGGGAACCAAACCCGAGATAACACGCTTCAAAGGCCTGGGTGAGATAAGCCCGGAGGAGTTTGCACAGTTCATTGGTGAAGACATGCGTAAAGATCCTGTATTACTCACACACGATGCGCAGATACAGAAGCTCCTGTCTTATTACATGGGTAAGAATACGCCCGACAGGCAGGTCTTTATTATCGAGAACCTGAAAGTGGAGAAAGATCTGGTTGGAGAATAAGCGCATAACAAAGCCTTCTTCCTTCAGAAAGTTTTGTTATGCGCATTTTTTGCGATTATTTCAGGTGGCAGCTTGTACTTGAGGTATAACCTGCGGATGAGGTACTCGCCGTGTTTGCAGAGCAGGTACTTTCAGCTACTCCTTTGTGATAGGTTGTCAATTCAATTTCCGTTGTTTGTGTGCTTATTTGACCGCCGTAATTATCTGTTGTTGTACACTGGCAGGTCCAACTCTTTTTGCACGAAGTGGCTCCGGCAATTATTACCAGCGAGCCGATAAGATAGAATAGCTTTTTCATCGTAGTATTTTTGCAATTATAATGTATAGGTTTTTATTTGTCAAGTAGGATGATTGATTTTTCTTCTGGTGGGAACTGGTGTCATAGTTAGGATAATAACAAATAAAAAGCCAGCCTGAGAACAGGCCAGCCCCTATAAACCCTATCACCATGAATAATCTTTGGTAGTTTTATATTGGTATGAACTATTTGTAGTGTTGTTTACAAAGTAAAGATCAGTACTATTTTAGCTTTAAATGGTGACATTTGTTACATAAGAAGCTGATATCGGTCATCTGTGCTGAAATATTTTTATCTTTAAGACAATACATTCGTAATATTTTGCTCATGTACCGGGTTTTATGTGTATCAGCGCTTATTATCATGCTTTATATGGCCTGTAAAAAGCCGGCTGCTAATAATGCGGTCAATATAAATGCCCATGAGCCGCCCCAGGCTGCTGCTGCATACGATTATACTGCGGATACCTCCCTTTACAAAGACACCACCTTTACCAATTATTTTAAGCGTATTACAGGTTTTATAGCTGGGGATGGCGCTTATTCAGTGCCCCAGGATAACGGTAAGTCGCTTTGGCTATTTGGCGACAGCTATATTGATAACTATGACATAGCCACAGCCACTGTGCCATGCCTCTTCCAGGTACGTAATTGCGGCCTGTTGATGGATATTGCTCAACCCAATATTCAAAGCACCTATACAGGCACAGGCAATCCACCTTCATACTTCAGTTTTGGCCAGGATAATAATTATTGGTTTTGGCCCGGTGCGGGATATACATATAATGATACAATGACCATATTTCTCGACCGGATCAGGTCTACGGGTAATGGCCCTTTTGCATTTGAAGTGGTCGATTCCAATTATATAGCCCGTGTACCTGTTGGTAATCCTGCCCAGGTATCCTATATAATACAAGGCTCGCGCAATGGAATAGATTTTAATAAAGCAGTGATAAACGATGTGTCATTCTGTGGCTTCACATTCATCTACGGAACAAAGACCAATGGTTTTGGTAATGATGTTTTCCTGGCACGTTTCCCTACGGCTGATGTAAATGCAGCATGGCAATACTATAGTGATAATGGCTGGGTCAATGATGCAGCACAGGCTAAGGTGATATACAGTGAGTTCACTTCTTCTTTTTATGTAGTTAAGGTGAAAGAGAAGTACGTTATGATCACTACCGAATTCAGTGTGGATTGCGACCAGGGCAAGAATATTTATGTTTCGGTGAGCAACAATCCTTACGGGCCTTTCACAAATCATCACTCGGTTTGGGAGGTCGATGATACGCTCAATGGCCATTGGCCGGTATTTTATATAGCCAACGCCCATCCTGAATTTGATAACGGTTATAACCAGCTACTTATTACCTACTGCATCAATGGCTACGGCAACTGTGTTACTACCTGCATCAATGGTCGCATGTACCCGAATACGTACCGCCCCAAAGCTATTCGGGTAGGTTATAAAAGGATCGATCCTGCACTCTGATGTGGTATTCTTTAACAGCATATTAAGCTGCTTTTTCGTAAATTTATTATACATCAAAATACCTGCATTATGGCCGCATATGTGATCGTTGATATTGATATTTTAGACCCCGACGGTTATGATGAATACAAAAAACTTACCCCGGCTACACTGGCTTTATATAAGGGCAAATTTGTAGTGCGTGGTGGTGTTTCCGAAACCCTTGAAGGGGATTGGGAACCGGGCAGGGTGGTGATACTTGAATTTCCTACGATAGCCGATGCGAAACTCTGGTGGGCTTCCGCTGAGTATGCTCCTGCCAAACTAATTCGCCACAACACTGCAACCACAAGAATGATCGTAGTAGAAGGTTTGCTCAATATTAGTAGTTAAAGGCATAGTATTTATGCTCTTCAGTATAAAATACGCTGCTATGATACGTAAGTTGAAGTCGGGTAAATACCGTATTTATTCAAAGAAGAAAGACCCGAAGACCAATAAAAGACGTAACCTGGGAACATTTGACAGTCTCGATGCTGCGAAACAGCATGAAAGGGAGATACAATATTTTAAGCACCAATAATGCGGTAAGCGTTGTTGTACAGCTAGTTGCATATAGGTGTCTTGATTTAATGACCAGTGTTCAGCCCCCCATAAGGAGTGATTTTCTCAAATTCTTATACAATAGCTGGTATATTTTACGGGTAACATTTATTTTGTTGCTCTAAACTCATTTTTCATGCATCCAGGTAAAATTGCAGGCATATTGTCTGTGTTGGTATTTGTAGGGACTGGCTTGAAAGCCCAGGAAAAATTCACCATGGCTGAGGCTACTAATGGCATGGCCACAACACTTGCGCCGCAAAGTATAAAGCAGGCAAGCTGGCGGCCGGGTACCAATACCTTTACACAAGTGGTAAAGAATGGGGATGATGAAAGTATGACCGCAACCGATCTTCCTGCTGAGGATAGTTATACATTACTGCACCTGGCAGATATCAATAATGCTTTGCATAACGATTTGAAAAGCATGCCTGCTATTAAATGGCTGGACAAAGACAACCTGTATTTTACTGATAAACAAACGCTCGAAAAAGGAAAAGTCTCGGCAGCAGGTATATCATGGAACAAGTGGGCAACGTTACCGGCTGAAGCAAAGAACGTAAGCCCCGACAAAAGTGGTAAAATAGCTTACACGATAGATAATAACCTGTGGTTGGTGAATAACGGCAAAGCTGTTGCCGTGACCAAAGATGCCAATAAGAATATTGTTAACGGCCAATCGGTGCACCGCGAAGAGTTTGGTATAGATCACGGCATTTTCTTCTCGCCTAAAGGCAATTACCTGGCCTATTATCGCATGGACCAAACCATGGTAAATGATTATCCTATTATACGCTGGGATACGGTGCCGGCACAGGTCGACCTGATAAAATATCCAATGGCAGGCGGTACATCCCACCAGGTAACTTTATGTGTATATAACCCCGCTACACGGAGGACTGTCACCATGCAGACCGGTGTTCCGAAAGACCATTACCTGACCTGTGTTACCTGGGGACCTGACGAGCAATACATTTACATCGCCATACTCAATCGTGACCAAAACCATCTTTGGCTCAATAAGTATGAGGCTCAAAGCGGTAAGAAGGTAAAAACGCTGTTCGAAGAAACAGATACCCGCTATGTACACCCGGAACATGGTCTTACTTTCCTGCCTGCTGTATCCGATAAATTCATTTGGTGGAGTGACCGTGACGGTTACAGGCATTTGTACCTGTACAATACCGATGGTAAACTGATCAGGCAGGTGACAAGAGGTAAATGGGTGGTGAATGAACTGCTCGGTTTTAACGAGAAGAACGAAGAAGTGCTCATAACAGCTTCAAAAGAGTCGCCAATGGAGAAGCATGGTTATACGGTGAACTGGAATACAGGTGAAATGAACAGGATAGATAAAGGTGCGGGTATGCACACCATTTTGCCCAGTGATGATGGCAAATATGTGTTCGATGTATATAGTAATGCAGATGTAGCTAAAAAAAGTGTGCTGCGCAGTACCGATGGCAAGTATTCGAAAGTAGTGCTTGATGCCCCCGATCCCCTTGCCGGTTATGACCGCCCCGAAGTGAAAAATGTTACCCTCGAAGCCAGCGACGGTACGCCCTTATACGGAAAGCTCATATTGCCGCTGCACTTTAACCCCAACCGGAAATATCCTGTTATCGTATACCTGTATAATGGTCCCAATGTGCAGCTATTACATAATTCTTTCCCGGCAAGTGGTAACCTATGGTATGAGTATATGGCACAGCATGGCTATATAGTATTTACCATGGATGGCCGTGGCAGTTTGAACAGGGGCATGGCATTTGAGCAAGCCACTTTCCGCCATCTGGGCGAGGTGGAGCTGGATGATCAGATGAAGGGTGTAAAATACCTCTGGTCGCTGCCTTATGTCGACAGGGAGCGCATGGGCATACATGGCTGGAGCTTTGGTGGTTTTATGACCACTAATATGATGCTCAAGCACCCGGGTGTTTTCAAATGCGCTGTAGCAGGTGGCCCTGTGATGGACTGGAAAATGTATGAGGTAATGTATACAGAGCGCTATATGGACAGGCCGCAGGATAACCCGGAAGGTTATGAGCAAGCCAACCTCCTGGATAAAGTTAAAAGCCTGAAGGGGAAACTTTTATTGATACACGGCACACAAGATAATGTAGTGGTATGGCAGCATTCCATCCGTTTCCTGAAAAAGTGTGTGGATGAAGGTGTACAACTGGATTATTTTGTGTACCCGGGTTATGAGCATAATGTGCGCGGGAAAGACCGTGTGCATCTCATGCAAAAAATAACGGACTATTTTGATACTTACCTCAGGTAAGGACTACTTTTTTGCCTTGAAAATTTGACCCGTACTGCCATCATTTGCTGGTAGTTGTTCCAACTTGTTTTTGTATTCTAAGAGCTTTACCCAGTAGATGATCCAGAAGATCACGGCCATGAAGGTCACAGGGAAAGTGTATACGATCGACTGTATGGGGATAAAGATCAGGCATAAAGAAAACCCGTAGATCATACCTATGGTAAGAGTGGGCTGTTTTTCAACAGGCAGCCCTCTCGAACTGAATTCTGCATATATGGAGTCAGAAACTTTTGTTACCGTGTTGAAGATCCATATAAGATTGAATAAAGGGATCAGTAATAGCCAGGCCTGCTTCGGTTCCATCTTCCTGTTGCCGGGGGATATCGCGTTTAGTGTTTTAGTGATCGTAATGATAAATACAATGGCCATGGCCAGGACGACCAGGAAGAAAAACAAGGAAATATATACAGCTGCTACCATAAGGTCAAAATTTGTTTTTTATACACAGGTTTATCCTTTCGGCTGGCGTTTATCCATATAGCTAACGGATGCCCAGTACATCTTTCATATGGAAAGTACCTTGTTTACCCGCTACGAATTCAGCCGCAAGTACAGCGCCCAGTGCAAACCCGTCCCTGTTGTGGGCGGTATGGATGATCTCGATGTCATCTATGCCGGAGCTGTATTTTACCGTATGTGTGCCGGGCACGTTTTCTACGCGGTGTGCAATGACCGGTAATGTGTTCGCCTCGTTTGTATGACCCTTTGTCCAATGTTGCAGGTTCTTTATGTTGTCCAGTACCTGCTCTGCAAGTGTGATGGCAGTGCCGCTTGGTGCATCTTTTTTCTGCGTATGGTGGGTTTCTTCTATGGATACGGAATATTCCGGGTGGTCCTCCATTAAAGAAGCGAGGAGCTTATTTACTTCAAAGAAGATATTGACCCCAATACTGAAGTTGGAAGCCTGCAAAAATGCAGTGCCCTTTTCAGCTGCTTTCATTTCTGCCTTTGCAATATCCTGGTTCCAGCCGGTGGTGCCGCATACCACGGGTATGCCGGCATCAAGGCATTGCAATACATTCTCTTTTGCCGCGCCGGGGTTGGTGAACTCTATAACTACATTGGCCTTTTGCAGGTTTTCGGTGTTCATTTCATCCCTGTTGCTGCTGCTTATGCGCAGCACTACATTATGACCTCTTTCTGTGGCAATGCGTTCTATCGCATGCCCCATTTTCCCGTACCCTATAAGTGCAATGTTCATCAGATCAATAAAGAAATTATGGTGAATGCTGCAAAGATAACACTCGCAATACCATTTGTATTGGCAAAGGCCATATTTACCTTGCTCAGGTCACCGGGCTTCACCAATGCATGCTGGTAAATAAGCATGGCAACGTAAAATGCAGCCCCCGCCCAGTATAGCCAGTGGAAGGGGCCTATGATACCTGCATAGATGACAAAGCCGGCTGAAAATATATGCAACAGGGTAGATACAGCCAGCGCATTACCTGTGCCAAGCGCGGCGGGTATGGAATGTAGTTTATTGGCCCGGTCAAATTCTTCGTCCTGCAAGGCATAAATGATATCAAAACCCGATACCCATGTAATGACTGATAAAGAGAATAATACAGGTACCAGCTCAAAGTGTTCATTCACTGCCAGGAAGGCGCCTATGGGTGATAACGATAGGCCTATGCCAAGTACGATATGGCATAAGGCTGTGAAGCGTTTAGTGTAGCTATAGAATAATATTACGAATATAGCTACGATGGAGAGGTAGAAACATGCGGGGTTGATGAACCAGGTGGTGGCAATGAACAATACGGAATTGACAATAGTAAAGGTCAGTGCGTGTTCTGCTTTGATGATGCCGGCAGGCACTTCTCTTTTTGCAGTTCTTGGGTTCAGCGCATCATATTTACGGTCAAGGTAGCGGTTAAAGGCCATGGCTGCACTACGCGCAAATACCATGCAAAGGATCACTTTGATCAGCAGCGACAGCCAGTTGAGCTCTTTATCCGGGTGATATTTGAACCAGGCCAGCGTGAAGCCGATCATCGCGAATGGCATCGCGAAAACGGTATGGCTGAACTTGATCAGCGAAAGATAGTTCCGGACCTTTTGAAACATGGCTGTACTCGGTATGGTTATTTTACATCGGCCTCAAAGCCTATCGACATGGCCTCCAGCTGTGCATTGGAATGTACGATTACATTCTTATGCTGGTGGCCGGGGTGCCCCTTACTGTTATATTGCACCTCTATAGTGCCTTCAGCGCCCGGTGCTATCGGCTCTTTCGAAAAGCTGGGGACCGTACATCCGCAGGATACGTCTGCTTTTGATATGAGCAGGGGATTGGTCCCGGTATTCTTAAAGCGGAAGCTGTGCTTTACTACATCACCTTCCTTGATCTCCCCGAAGTTGTAAAAGCTGTCAATGTATTGTACCGTCGTTTTGGGCATGGCAGCTATTTCCTGTTGCCTGTTGTTGGCCTCTGCAGTGGTGAGGCCGTTATTGCTGTCACCTATATGATACTTGTTAAATAAGGCTGTTTGGCTTACGCCGCTGAGCTCTACCAGTGCTATCACGAAACAGGATAGTGTGAGCACGGTAAGCAGTATGGTCTTTAATTGCGAATTCATATAAGATCAAAATTCAATGGTCAAAATTCTATGAAATAATGATAACAAAAAAATATGGTTTAGCTTTTTTCTTCCCATACCTGTGCTATGTGTACCAGCACTTCTACAGCTTTTTCCATATCCTGCACACTTACATACTCCTGTTTGGAGTGTATGCCCATCTCACCGGTAAAGAGGTTGGGGCAGGGCAGGCCCATGAATGACAGGCGCGAGCCGTCAGTACCCCCGCGTATGCTCATCCGTTCAGTTGTTATCCCGGCACGTTTGTATGCTTCTTCCGCATTGTCCATTACCTGGGGGTGTTGGTCCAGCATCTCCTTCATGTTGCGGTATTGTTCCTTTATGATCACCTCAGCAGTTGCGCCGGGAAATGCTGTTATAGCTTTATTGGCCAGTTCGCGCAGGCGCTCCTCATGGTGTGCCAGCTGCGCCGTATCAAAGTCGCGTACAATGAATTGAACGCTGGCCTTTTCGAGCACGCCTTCCATATGCACCGGGTGTACAAAGCCCTGCATGCCTTCTGTTACTTCCGGGCACCATTCATTGCGTGGCAGCAGATCAATGAAGGCTGAGGCTACTTTGATAGCGTTCACCATCTTGTCTTTGGCATAGCCGGGGTGTGCGCTCACGCCATTGAATACGACTGTTGCGGCATCGGCCGAGAAGGTCTCTCCTTCCAGGTGACCGCGCTCACCACCATCCAGCGTATAGCCGAACTGGGCACCGAGTTTTTTCATATCCACTTTGGCTACGCCGCGACCTATCTCTTCATCAGGGGTAAAGAGGATGCGTATTTTACCATGCGGTATCTCCGGGTGTTGTATTAGGTATGCCGCAAGGTCCATGATGATCGCCACACCCGCCTTATCATCGGCGCCCAGCAGCGTGGTGCCCGATGCGGTTATGATATCATCGCCAATACGTTCTTTTAAGTAAGGATGTTCTTTTGTTGTGATGACAACAGTAGGGTCGTCGGGCAATACGATGTCTTTCCCGTCGTAATTCATATGCAGTATGGGCTTCACGCCTGTACCGCTGCAGTCGGGGGCTGTATCTACATGTGAGCAGTAGCAAAGTACCGGCACCTGTTTTTGCGTGGTGGCGGGTATAGTGGCATATACATAACCATGTTCATCCAGTTCCGCATCGCTGATGCCTATTTGCTTCAGCTCTTCTACCAATATGCGGCTAAGATCTTTTTGTTTTTCTGTTGATGGCTGCGAGGGTGATGCAGGATCACTCTGAGTATCCACCTGCACATAACGCATAAAACGGTCGGCTGCTGTATGTTTATAATCTTTCAATGACATGTATGGTTATTTGAGGGCATAAAAATAGCGGATTGGGCTTATAAAATCATATTCTTAAATAAGTTCTCTTTATAGCGTTCATGTAGTATTGATTGTATATTCGTTCTATGAACTGGAGCAATAAATTGGATTTTTCCGAGATCGTTACGCTGAGTTTCACACTTTTTGCCGTGATAGATGTATTAGGGTCCATACCCATTATCCTTTCATTGAAGCGGAAGATGGGTGATATCAGTGCTACGCAGGCCACATTAGTATCTGGTGCGCTCATATTAGCTTTCTTTTTTGTGGGTGAGCAGATGCTCAATTTCATGGGCCTCGACATACATTCTTTCGCCATCGCAGGCTCTATAGTTATCTTTATTCTCGGCCTGGAGATGGTGCTTGGCTTCGATTTCTTCAAGCATGATGGCGATAGCAAATCGGGAACGGTAGTACCTATCGCCTTCCCGATTATAGCCGGCTCGGGGACACTTACAACTGTGATGTCGCTCAAGGCCGATTACAATGCTTACAATATCCTTATAGCGATCATGGTCAACCTTATTTTTGTGTTCCTTATCCTGCGCTCCATCAACCGTATAGAGCGCATACTGGGACCATCGGGTATTGCCATCATCCGTAAATTCTTTGGGGTGATACTGCTCGCCATAGCTATCAAGATATTCAGGGGCAATGTAGGGTTTTAGCCGTCTTGCTTCAGTGAATAATATAGGCCATTACCCCAGTGGTAATATTTAAGAAAGCGCCCCGCATAGAGTATGCAGGGCGCTTTCTTATGTTATATCGGTTCTGCTACCAAACCCTTGCCCTTTCATTTTCAGGGCGGAACATTTTGGCAGTGTTGGGTATGTTGAATGCTTTATACCATGCTTCCATATTGCTTATAGGCATGTTACAACGCAGTTGCACAGGCGAGTGCGGATCGGTCTTAAGACGCATGGCCATCTCTTCGGGGCGGGTATTGGCACGCCATACCTGGGCCCAGCTCAGGAAGAAACGCTGGTCGGGGGTGAAGCCGTCTATCTTATCTTCGCCCTGGCCTTGTTTTGTCTTCTTGAATGCTTCGTAAGCGATGTTAAGACCACCGAGGTCGGCGAGGTTTTCGCCTTCTGTGAGGCTGCCGTTTGCATGCATGGTATCTATTACGATCATTTTGTCGAACTGATCAACTACCATGTTGGCTTTCTGCATGAAGTGGGCCGAGTCGTCTGATGTCCACCAATTGTTGAGGTTGCCATCTGCATCATAAAGGCGGCCCTGGTCGTCGAAGCCGTGGGTCATCTCGTGGCCTATCACAGCACCTATACCACCGTAGTTAACCGCGTCGTCGGCGCTCATATCGAAGAAGGGGTACTGCAAGATGCCTGCCGGGAAAACGATCTCGTTGAATGCAGGGTTGTAGTAGGCATTAACTGTAGGCGGTGTCATGCCCCATTCTGTTTTGTCCACAGGCTTACCCAGTTTTGCTATGTTGTAATTGTACTCGAACTGTGATGATGCAATGACATTTTTTACATAGTCGTTACCAGCTATGGTTACCTTGCTGTAGTCTTTCCATTTGTCAGGATAGCCTATCTTCTTGGTAAATGCATTGAGCTTGGCCAGTGCTTTCTGCTTGGTGCCCTCGCTCATCCAATCGAGACGTTTGATGCGTGCGGCATATGTTTCCTGCAGGTTGTTCACCAGTTCCAGCATACGTTTCTTTGCTTCTGGCTTGAAGTATTTGTCTACGTACATCTGGCCCAGCAGTTCGCCTATGGAGCCATCTATTACGCTCAATACTCGCTTCCAGCGGGGGCGCTGAGCTTTCTGGCCACGAACGGCGGTACCGTAGAATGCAAAGTGTGCTTCGTCGATATTGCTGCTCAGGAAGGGCGACATGCTATTTACCAGGTGGAACTTCAGGTATTTCTTCCAAACGTCCACAGGTGTAGCTTTCAGTTGTTTGCTTACTTCGGCAAAGAACTTAGGCATACCTACTATGATGCTGTCCTGGCCGCTTACCCTCAGGTCCTGCATGAGGCCGTTCCATTCTATATTCGGGGTCACTTTGTTGATGCCTTCTATGTTGTACTTGTTGTATAGCTTATAGGGATCGCGCATTTCAACCCTGGTCATAGATGCTCCTGCCAGTGCTTCTTCCAGCTTGTAGATGTCAGCAGCATCTTTTTTGGCTGTAGTGCTGTCTTCGCCCATTATGGTGAGCAGTTTTACCTGGTAGTCTTTATATGCATCACGTATTTTGGCAGTGCGTTCGTCTTTCTCAAAATAGTAATCGCGGTCGGGCATGCCCAGGCCGCCTTGTGCGAACTGGCATATCTCTTTCGTAACATTTTTATCATCGGGCGATACATAGAAGCCGAAGAGCGGGCCTATACCTTCTGCATGCTCCATAGCTATCTCGCTCAGTACATTGTTGGCATCCTTAATGTTGTCAATACGGGTCATGATACCGTTAAGAGGGCTAATGCCTGCCTTATCGATAGCAGCACTATCCATACCGCTACGGTAAAAGTCGCCCACTTTCTGGTCGTTGCTGCCGGCAGCAGCACTTTTGTTATTTGCAGCATCTTCGAGCAGGCTGCGGAGAGCCTTGTAATTGTTCTCGCCCAGTTCGTCGAAACTGCCCCAGCGTGTTTTGTCGTCGGGGATGGGATTATTTTTAAGCCATGCGCCATTGGCGTAATTAAAGAAATCGTCGCCCGGGTTTATGGTTGTGTCCATATTAGCCGGGTTGAGCAGTTTAACGGCATTGCCCTCGCCTGAGCCACCCGATTGCTGGCATGAGGCCATGGCCACAACGGCCGCGCCTGCAAGAAGTGTGTGTTTGATATTCATCCTTTTTTATTTTTAAAGCAACAAATGTACAAATTACAGCGAGTGTTAGGGTATATTAGGCAAAATCGAGATGGGGGAAATTTGGGGTATTTTTTGGCAGGTTGACAGGTTCATAAGTTGACAGGTTGATAGGTAGGGTCTCCGGTTTTTGAGAAAATGTAATTCCGGAAGCAGTTTTTGAAGATCATTTTGCTTTTGTTGTTCATTTTCAGTTGCTTATGATGCGCTGCCTGATGTGAATATTGCTTCCGGTAACTTCTTGTAGCTTCTTCTTTTCTTCTACATGAGAAATTATATATTTTCATTATTTCCTGTTTTGCCGGGTCTTTATTATTTCCTCCGCCAGGATGTGGAGGGGGATGAAATGCTTGATGGGTGCGATGTATATGGGGAATAGTTATTTCCGGTTATTACCTGTTTCCTAAGAGGCGAGGTGGAAAGGAGCGGAGGTGTAACGCAAATTAGGTAGAGATACATAAAAAGAGTTTATAAATATCAAAGAAATTTATTGCCAGACCCAAAGGGTTTTAACACTGTCAAAGTTACGAAGCAAAAGCAGGGCTTAGCTAAAATGGGGATAAGTTGTGATAGAACTGAAATTTTATCATTGACCATATACAGTCATGGTTCGACAGGGTTCAGCATGACAGGAATGCTCTTGTGCTTTTTTGTTTTTACGAGCGTGCTTGTGCCTCCCAGGGCTGTGAATATCGTAGGGCTTATCTCGTCACCTTCTTATTGCTACAGGCCATTACATGATTGGCACGAATCATCTTTACTTCGGCTATACCGGGAAAGAAATAGTGCCTGCCGTTCTTTACATCCTTGCAACGGCAGCGGGTGCGCAGTTGCTCCAGTTTCTCGAACACACGGCCATCCTCGGTCATAAAACGCTGGCCGAGTTGTATCTCATCCACCAGGCGGAAGCCGGGCTTGCGCTGGTCGTAAAGGTATAATGCTTTATACAGGCCGGGGTCGGTACAGGTACTGGCAGCGGGGTTGTGCAGGTAGTTATATAAAGCCTTCTCCACCTCGGGCGGAAAGATGCGCTTGCCCATAAATGGCAGCAACATGTGGCGGAACTGTGTTTTCCACTCTTTACCGTGGGGGCTATGATCGTGCTTGAAGTGCACAAAGGTGAGCAGGTGGGCCAGCTCGTGTATAAGGGTGATCAGGAAACTGTATGGGTTGAGATTGGCATTGACACTGATGCGGTGATAGGGCTGATCGATAGTAGGGTGGCGGTAATCACCCAACACAGTTTTACGCTCGTGTGTAAGGGTGAGGTACACGGTATGATCGCGGAAATAGGGCGCCACCATAGGGAAGGTATCGGGCGGCAGGAAAAGCTCCAGGTAGCTGAATGATGTTTCCTTTTTCATATTACTTAGTGTTCCGTACATACCTGGAAAGCAGCCAGGTCTCTGTTATCGTATAAACCGCATAGATACCCAATAGCATAAAGAGCGAAGGCTTATGGATGCCTTTGCCCTGCTTCACGAGTACGTAAGTAAGTATACCCCCCATGCACACCAGCAGCTTGATGAAGGTAGAGGCTGATACGCCGCGCACAAAGGCCGCGGGGTTTTTTCGCAACTGCCCGGTAACGATGAAGTATGTAAGCAGCGATAAAGCGGCCATGATCACATTGCCGGTGAGCAGTACCGTAAAATCATAAGCAGGCTCGGTATTGTGCAGCATATAGCTGCCGATACCCAGAATGGCAAAAATGATGATGACTACCGGTATAAATACTTTTTTCATTTTTTCGGGTTACCAAATTCTTTTATGATCTGCCAGAGCAGTGCGATAAGCATCACTACGGGCAATAAAATAATGAAGAGCGGGAATTTCCATTTCAGCCATTCATCCAACTTATAGCCCAGCCATACAGCAACCAGCAACGACACCAGCCAGGTACTTGCAAGCCCTGCATAACGCATGATGTTCCCGTTTTTATCTTCACTCATTACCGTGCCTTATTTCGCATTCTTCTTAGCCTTGTTTTCCTGCCTTACTTCTTCTATCGCTTTCTTTTTTATCTCATCCGTTTGCGGAAAGATGCTCATCTCTTCTTTACGCACCTGGTTGAGGTCGAGTTTCGTAGTGTCGGGTTGGCCATTATAAGTGCCGCGTACGATATTCTTTATATTATCTTCATATAGCTGCTGGGCAGCTACAAGATCGGATAATGAATCCATGTTGCGCTTCAGCCTGATCACCTGCATATGCGTCTTGTCGCTGCCATAGCCGGGCACATAGTACTTAAGCGGCGTAAGCAGCAGCACACATACGGTAAGCGTTACAATGACCACAAAGAGCGTACTAAGCAAAATGTACAGCTTGCGCATCGTTAGTTTAAAGCTGGCTACTTCCTGCAAAGACTCATCATCGATAAATACTACCCTGTAATTAATATTCAGCTTCTTTAAAATGCCCGAACGTATGAAAGCCAGCTTGCTCATGTTCCTGTATTATAACGCATTTATGATGCGAATATGCTGCACGTTTTTTATAATTGTGAACAATATGGTTTAATTATCCGGTAAATTAAGCAAAGCCTGTGATGAGGCATAGCTTAAGTTATGCATTTTTGCCTATTTTTGAAGCAATTGCAGGTGTTGAGAATTTTTCCGGGAAAGCTATGCAATTATAATATTTTTCGCGTTATTTAGTTAATGTAATAAAGGGTAATTTAGCTTGCGCAATAAATTAGTTTTAGTATTAATATTTTCTTTTTTATCTATTTTCGCTACACAGCCTGTATGGGCACAGAAGGCGAATGCAGATAGTGCTGCCCGCGCCCGAAAAGCTGCCCTTGAGGCCCTCCATGCTGCGCAAAAGCATACGCAGGACAGTATAAGAGCAGCGCGCCAGCACCGGATAGACAGCATGACCGCGGCCCGCAAAAAGGTGACCGACAGCCTGGCCGCTATCAGGAAGTACCGTAACAGCAAGCATTATAAAGATAGCGTAGCAAAGTTCCGGCAACACCGCCTGGATAGTATAAAGGAGGTGCGCCAAAGCCGCCTGGATTCTATAAAAACTGCCCGCCAGCATGTGATCGACAGTGTAAGGGCTGAGCGTAAGGAGCGAACAGATAGTATAAAAGCGGTGCAGAAGGCGCGGGCTGAAAAACTCGCTGCAAAGAGGAAATACCGGGAAAGTAAACGCTATAAGGACAGTGTGGCCGTATTGCGGCAGACGAGGCTGGATAGCATACGTGCCGTGCGCAAAGCCTATAGCGATAGTATGATAGCCGCGCGTAAAGCAATAAGCGACAGCATAAGGGATGCAAGAAAACAATATACGGACAGTATAACCGCGGTGCGCAAAAAAGCGCTGGATAGTATGAAAGCGATACGGCAGGCCCGTACCGACAGCCTTGCCAAAGTAAAGGAAAAGAAAGAAAAAGCCCGGAAGGTAAAAGAAAAGGAAAAACAGCAAAAGCTGGACCTGGCACTAAAACTGAAGATAGAGAAGAAACATAAGGCATGGAGCAATGAGAGCATGCTTAAAAAGCGGTGGGGGGTACCAAGAAGGCAGATACAGAACACCTTTACCCGCTACAATTATTACTTTAATGCCAATAAAAAGATGGACGAGGCGCTGCTGAACATGCAGCGGATCAACAAAGAGAATTATGATTCGTTGATCGCCCTTTTCCCCTTCAACCCCGACCGGGACTCATCGGCCATAGCGCCCGATATGGACAGTATTATCCACAAGGTATCGGTGGGTATACAGATACACGATCCCCGCACCAAATGGGGTGATGACCTGTATATGCTGCTCGGCGAAGCCTATTATTACAAGGGCGATTACCAGAATGCAATTATTGCTTTCCGCTATACGGTAAGTATTTACGAGCAAAACAAGAAAAAAGAAAAAGAGCATAAAAGCAACAAAGGCGAAGGGCCATCGATACTGGAAGAAGACAAGAAATCGATGCTGGACTTCCTGAAGCACCAGAGCGTGCATAACGAGGCTATATTGTGGCTGGCACGCACCTTTACACAGATCAATGAAACAGGTAATGCTGAATCGGTGCTGGACCTTGTAGAGGCAGACCCTAATTTCCCCGAATCGCTTAAGGGCAGGCTGGCACTTGAGAAAGCCAATATAAAGCTGAAAGAAGGCAATTATAAAGCAGCAAGCGGTCAACTGACCGTGGCATCGCAGGATGCTGAACTGAGTAATATGCTCCGCCAGCGTTGTGCTTTCCTGGCCGGGCAGATATACCAGTCGCGTCATGAAGATTCAGCTGCTATAGCCAGCTATCAGCAAGTGCTGGACCTGCATCCGAAAATAGAAATGGATTTTTACACCCGTAAGCACATGGCCGATTGTATCATGTCGATTGGAGATGGCAAACAACAGGGAGAGGTAGTATCGTCCATGAAGCATTTGCTGAAAGATGGGAAATATGCACCTTATTACGACCAGGTATATTACCTGCTGGGTATGTTCTCGCTAAAAACGGGTAATGCCGATGAGGCGATAACCTACCTCGACAAGGGTATCAAGTCACCTAAAGCCACTAAAAAACAGAAGGCCATATCTTATGCCCACCTGGGAAGCATATACTATAATAAAGAAGATTACATAGCGGCTAAAGCAGCCTATGACAGTGCAGGGGCCTACTCGAAGTATGTGCAGGATGATAAGGAAGTGGACCTGGCCCTGCGCCGCAGCCCGGTACTGGGCGATGTGGCAGGCCCTGTAATGACCATACATGTGCAGGATAGCCTGCTGGCACTGGCAGCCCTCGACGAAAGAGAACAGCGCAGTGCGGTGCGCAGGTATATCAGGATGCTGGAAGACCGCAGGGCCGACAGTATATATCGTGCAGAGAATGCCGGTGTGGTGGCTGCGGAGCAAGTGGGGAATGCAGAACCAGTGGTTGCCTGGTATTTCTCAAATCCCGCGCTGGTACAGCAGGGCTATAACGATTTTAAAAGAAAATGGGGTAACCGCCCGCTTACCGACAACTGGAGAAGGATATCGGCCATAGGATTTGTGAGCAACAGCAATGTGAATGCACAACAGCCCGGCTCTGAGGATAATGACGCTGCAGCCCTGGAGGTAGATGAAAACGGAATACCTACCGAGGAAAGCCTGCTGGCGCTGATACCGAATACTGATGCGCAAAAGGATAAGGCCAGGAGGTTGGTACAACGTGCCTATATTGACCTGGCCAATGCATATGTGATACAGCTGGAGGATTATCCCCTTGCCATAAAAGCACTGGACACCCTTGACTACCGTTACCCCCAGCATGAGCACAAAGCGCATGACCTTTACCTGCGCTACCTGGTAGCTATACGCCAAAACAAGTTTGATGCGGCAAGCGGTTATAGTGCACAGCTGCTGAAACAGTACCCGAACTCGCAGTATGCAGAACTGGTACGGCCTTCCTCGGAAGATGGTGCCGGTATGGATGGCGACAAATTGCAGTCTTTACAGGAGTACTATGATGCTACTTATGATCTGCTGATGAAGCGCCAGTACACCGAGGTATTGCAGCGGGTAAGGGTGGCCAGGAAGAAATATCCCGACCCCAAATACAATGGCCGCCTTACTATCGTAGAGGGCTCGGCATTGGCAGGCACCGGTGAATATAATACCGCAGATACCCTGCTGAATGACTTTCTGAAGACCAATGTGAACGATTCGCTCCGTGAGTGGGCCGAGGCGGTGCTGCGCTATATAGACAGGGTGAAGCCGAAGGAAGTAAAGCACATACTGCCTACAGACACCATGAAAGAAACAGAGGCGAAAATACCGGCTATGCCTGCAGATAGTGCAGCTACCGGTAATGCGAAAGATAAGCCGGCAGCAGCCAATAAGGATGTGGATATGAAAAATGCCGTAAAACTTTCGCCCCCGGATAAATATACTTACAAGCCACAGGATGAGCATTACTGTGTTTTCGTATTTCCGGGTTACGAGGCCAGGTCGATGGGCGTAAAGGCAGCTATAGGTGATTTCAATACCTTCCAGTACAGCAAAGAGCACCTGGCCACTAATATCGACATGCTTAATGTAGGCCTTGGCGTTGTAGCTATTAAGAAATTTGATAATGCTGCGGCAGCCAAAAGCTATATGAATGCCTTGAAGGCCAAAGCACAGATATTCAGGGAATATAAGCCCGGCGAATACAAGGTGCTCATCATATCGGCAACGAACTACCTGAAGCTGCTTGCCGATAAAACAGACGGGCCTTACCTTAATTTCTATAACGAGAATTATAAGTAAGTTAAGGGCTTATCACTCCTTATTGATGGATGCGGCATCATAGGCAATACCTATTGCTTTATAACATTATGTTTAAGAAATATCTTCCTTTTTTTCGTAATTTACAGTAGTACCCATTTTTTATGCAAACAGTAATCACGCAGGCATATAGTAAGAACGAAGAAGAGGAGAAAAAGCTGATCCTCAGGGAATACCGCGCCCTGCTGCGCGCGCTGAAACAGCGCATCAAGAAAGGTGATAAAAGGTTATTGCGCCGTGCCTTCGAGATAGCGGCCGATGCGCATAAGGACATGCGCCGCAAGTCGGGTGAGCCTTATATACTGCACCCTGTGGCAGTAGCACGTATAGTAGTGGAGGAGATAGGCTTGGGTGTTACATCGGCAATATGCGCCCTGCTGCACGATGTGGTGGAAGATACGGAGGTGACACTCGAAGAGATAGAGCAGGAATTTGGCGAAAAATTTGCGAAGATAATAGACGGGCTCACCAAGATATCGAATGTAGTGGACCTCAAAGCCGAGACCACCATACAGGCCGAGAACTTCAGGAAGATATTGCTGACGCTGGCAGAAGATCCGCGCGTGATACTGATAAAACTGGCCGACCGCCTGCACAACATGCGCACACTTGGCAGTATGAGCAGGGAGAAACAGCTCAAAATATCTTCTGAAACCACATATATATATGCTCCCCTTGCGCACCGCCTTGGCCTTTACGAGATAAAATCGGAACTGGAAGACCTGGCCCTAAAGTATACGCAGCCCGAAGTGTACATGGAAATAGCTAAGGGCCTCAAAGAGACCAAGCGCGACCGTACCCGGTATATCAATGAATTCATCAAACCCGTGAAGGAAGAACTGTTGCGCAATGGCTTTGAATTCGAGATATATGGGAGGCCCAAAGCCATACACTCCATATGGAACAAGATGCGTACCAAGCATGTGGCTTTCGAAGAAGTGTATGACCTGTTTGCTATACGCATCATACTGCATTCCACAGCAGAAAGGGAGAAAGAGGATTGCTGGAAGGTATATTCGATAGTTACCAATTTCTACCGCCCTAGTCCCGAGCGCCTGCGCGACTGGATAAGTGTACCCAAAGGTAATGGCTACGAGGCCCTGCATACTACGGTAATGGGGCAGGGTGGCCGCTGGGTGGAAGTGCAGATACGTTCGTCGCGGATGAACGAGATAGCGGAAAAAGGCCTTGCGGCACACTGGAAGTATAAAGAAGGTGCATCGCAGCAGCAGGAAAGCAAGCTGGATAGCTGGCTGCACCACCTGCGCGATATCCTGAACAACCCCGATACCGATACGCTCGACTTCCTTCAGGATTTTAAGCTTGATCTGTTCACCGAAGAGATGTATATCTATACACCTAAAGGTGAGATGAGGGTGCTGCCCAAAGGGGCTACGGCCCTCGATTTCGCATTCGATATACACTCTGAATTAGGTGCGCATTGCATAGGTGCTAAAGTAAATTACCGCCTTGTGCCCTTAAGCCACCCGCTTAAAAGCGGTGACCAGGTAGAGGTGATCTCTTCATCGAAACAGCGCCCTTCGGAAGACTGGCTGGCCTTTGTGACCACTGCAAAAGCCAAATCGAGGATAAAATATTACCTGAAAGAAGAGAAACGGCGGATCGCGGATGACGGCAAAGGTATGCTGCAGCGCAAGCTGGAACATATGAAAGCGGCCATGTCGCAGCACAATATTGCAGAGTTATGCAGCCATTATAAAAAGCCATCGCCGCTCGACCTGTATTACGCCATAGCTGTAGGCAGTATAGACCTTAAAGATCTTAAAGATTTTACGGTACATGGCGATAAGTTGCAGCAGCCACCCCGGGAGATAAAGACGGACACGAAGCATATTGTTGCCGATGAAGAAACCCATAGGCAAAAACAGGCTAAGGGTGCCGAGCTCATCATATTTGGTGAAAGCTCGGACAAAATACTATATAAACTGGCACAATGCTGCCAGCCGATACCAGGCGACGATGTATTTGGCTTTATCACATCGGGCGAAGGCTTGAAGATACATCGTACCGATTGCCCCAATGCCACACAGCTACTGGCGCACTATGGCCACAGGGTAGTAAAGACAAAGTGGGCGAAGAATAAAGAGATATCCTTCCTCAGCGGCGTTCGTATCATTGGCCTCGATGACGTGGGTGTGATACAAAAGATCACCAACGTAATATCGGGCGAACTGAAAATGAATATGCGCTCCTTAAGTATTGATAGTAAAGATGGCATATTTGAAGGCAACATAATGGTATATGTGCACGACAGGGAAGAGCTCGATGTGCTGTGCCAGCAATTGGGTTCGCTGGAAGGCATCACTAAAGTAGAACGTTTTGAAGGCCCCGGTGCCGGTTAATGGCATACATTATCTTATTAAAATCACACATGCAGAACAAGAATAGTAAGGAATTATATACACAGTATAAGGAGATGACACAAAAGGCCGCAGATATACAATTCGCGGCGGCAGTGCTTGGCTGGGACCAGGAAGTGTATATGCCACCTAAAGGTTTTGAAAGCAGGGGCAGGCAACTGGCTACCCTGGCATCGCAGGCGCATGAACTGCTTACCTCTGAGCAATATGGCGAGTTATTGCATGAACTTGCGGCAAAAGATGATCTGGATGATGACGAAAAGAGCAATGTGCGCCTGAGCCTTGAAGACTATGAGAAGAACCGTAAACTGCCCCCCGCCTTTGTTGAAGAGCTCACCCGGCAAACCAGTAATAGCTACAATGCCTGGATACAGGCCCGGCGTGAGAATAAGTACAGTGTCTATAAGAATGAGTTAAGCAAAATGATCGACCTGAAACGTAAACAGGCCGACCTGTATGGTTATGAAGCGCACCCTTATAATGCCTTGCTCGATGAATATGAGAAAGGTGCTACGGTGGCTATGCTCGACCCGGTATTTGAGCAAGTGAAAGAACAATTGCCCCCTTTATTGAAGAGTATTGAACAGGCGCAGCAGGTTGATGACAGCAGTTTCTTTACCCGGCATTACCCCAAACAGCAGCAATGGGATTTTTCGATGACTGTGCTGAGACGAATGGGCTATGACCTGGATGCCGGCCGGCAGGACTATTCCGAACACCCCTTTACTACATCCTTCTCTTCCGAAGATGTCCGGGTGACCACGCGTGTGGATGAAGACAACTTTGCATCCATGTTGTGGAGCAGTATACACGAAGGTGGCCACGCTCTTTATGAACAAGGGCTTCCTTCCGGTGAATATGGCATGCCTCTTGGCACAGCAGCATCGCTGGCCATACACGAGTCGCAGTCGCGTTTGTGGGAAAATAGTGTAGGCCGCAGCCTTAATTTCTGGGAGTATTTTTATCCTAAACTGCAACAATATTTTCCACAGTCGCTCGAAGATGTGTCTTTAGACACTTTTTATAAAGGCATGAATAAGGTTGAAGCATCGCTGGTACGCACCGAGGCCGATGAACTAAGCTATCATTTCCATGTGCTGATACGCTATGAGATCGAAAAAAAGCTGATCGGCGGTACATTGTCTGCTGAAGGTTTGAATGAGGTGTGGAATGATTATTACAAACAATATCTTGGCGTATCCGCTCCCGGTGATATGCAGGGTGTATTACAGGATGTTCATTGGTGCCATGGCAGTTTTGGTTATTTTCCCACTTATTCGCTGGGCAGTTTCTATGCGGCACAGTTCTTTGAGCAGGCTGCAAAAGATATCCCCGGCCTACAGGGCGAAATAAAGCAGGGCGACTTCAAAAAACTTCTTCATTGGCTACGCACCCGGGTGCACGTGCATGGCAGGCATTATACTTCAGAAGAATTGTGCGAACGTATTACCGGGCGCGGGCTTGATTTTACTTCTTTTATGAATTATGCTAAGGCCAAATATACCGCCGTGTATGATTTAAAAGGATAAACATGGCGGATGAACTGGAAAAATATAATGAACCGCTTGAAGTAGAAGAGATCATCTTCCTGGTGAGGAAAGAGCAGAAAGAGCGTAAGCAGTATTTCCGGGTCTTCTCTTTTCTCATGATCATGAGCTTTATCATACCTTTTGCCGGGGCTTGGTATCGCGCTTTCGAAGGTGCCCCCAATGCTTTTTCATTGCCCCGTTTTTTTGTAAGCGCCTGTGTATTGCTCACAATTTCTGGCGCTGCCGTATGGAGCGCATATCGTGTAAACCTGCGTAAGATACAGGCTGATATCAAGAGCCGGACAAAGACGGTAGAGTGCGCTCACGTGGTAAGGAAGCTGTACATGCCGCAGAACAATGCCTATTTCCTTTATCTTGACTCTACCAATAAATTAAGTATTGAAGTACAGGAAACCGATTATTACAGGCTCCAGGCCGGTGACGAGGTGAACATTGAATTTGCTACACACTCCCGTTTATATCTCGGCTATTTTTAACTATATCAATATACCTGCTATAGAAGCAGAAAGATAAGAAGCCAGCGTACCGCAAAGCAATGCTTTCATCCCTAGCTTGGCCAGGTCGGTACGGCGTTCAGGGGCCAGTGCACCTATGCCGCCTATTTGCATACCCACACTGCTGAAGTTGGCAAAACCGCATATAGCTACGGTAACGATAGTAAGCCCTTTGTGACTAAGTATGGGCAGTTCATGGCTCGTCATTTTACTGAATGCCACAAATTCATTGATCGTTAGCTTTTGTCCCAGCAGGGTAGCTGCATTGTTCACATCTTGTGCAGGCACACCCATGGCCCAGGCAAAGGGGTAAAATATCTTCCCGAATATCCAATTGAGGCTCAGGTTAAAATCAGGGTTGAAGATATGCCCGCATTTCAACAGTATCCAGTCGAGGCATGCGATCAGTGCTATAAAACCGATCAGCATGGCTATTACGTTCATGGCAATTTTAAAACCATCTGCAGCCCCGTGGCTTATGGCATCGATAAGATTGCTATAACCGCTTTTCACTTCCAGCTTCACCTTGCCCATTGTTTGCGATTGTTCTGTTTCCGGGAATACGATCTTGGATATCACCAGTGCTCCCGGTGCAGCCATCAGGCTGGCCGCTATCAGTTGCGGGGTAATATTGAGCCCGGCACGCAGGCCCATATTGGCATATACGATCAGTATGCCGCCAGCTATGCAGGCCAGGCTGCCGCTCATGGATGCAAGCAGTTCGCTGCGGGTCATAGTGGCCAGGTAGGGACGTATCATTACCTGTGCTTCAACCTGCCCTACGAATGCGCTGGCCACATTGCTGAGGGCCTCGGCACCACTTACCCGCATTACAAAATTCATGGCCCGCGCTATTACTGCCACGATGCGTTGCATAATACCTAAGTAGTATAGTATAGCCACCAGTACACACACCAGTATGATAGTTGCGGTGATGTTGAAAGCGAACACGAAAGTGCCGGGCGCACTATAATTGGTGACTGCCCCTGTGAAATCATAGGCACCTATGCCGCCGTACACAAAGTTGGCTCCCTGCTTGGCAAAACCTTCTATCTTTTCCATACCCTTGCCCAGGAACTGGAAGAAGTGATTGACCGCCGGTATTTTGAATACCAGTATAGCAATGAACCATTGCAGGGCCAGTCCGCTTATTACCAGGCGGATATTGATGCTTTTCTTATTGTTGGAAAAAAGAAAGGCAATACCCAATATGAGTAGTATGCCTAAAATGCCTGTGAAGCGCTCCATGCTATAAATATAGCGTTCTGGCGCCATTTCTTATACTACCCTGTTTTTTTAATCGAAAGGAATTAATCATCAATCAATTGTAATTTTTTGTACAATATTATTTCAGACCCATATGTTTTTTTGATGTATAGTGTGTATATTTGATATAAGCTACATCCTTCACTATCACCAATAGTATGGGGCAGGTAATGCTACAGGGCGATATTAATAGCAAACAAACAGTAGCAAATATAAAGTCTCTATCCGCAGGTACCTATTACATCAGTATGATAGGCCCGCATGGCAAGGAGATGAGGAAGTTTGTAAAAAATGATCTGACTTAAAACTAATATCATGAATACAAAAAAAATTACCCGAAATCGCAATGCTTCGACAAGTGCAAAAGGTCTCATTTGTACAATATGCTTTATGCTCACATGCGGCGTTACCGCACTGCATGCGCAAACTGTAGCATCTTATTCCTTTTCTGCATTCAATACGGCATATACAGCATTAGCCGGTTCACCACTGGCAACGATACAGCAGAACAACCATGACACGACCATCAACCTTGGTTTCACTTTCAATTTTGCTAATGGATCATATAATGATATAACTGTCAGTTCCAACGGGCAATTGAGTTTTAAACCTTTTACAGCCAATGACCTTATTAACGACACACTCGTTGCCGATAGCATTGGGCCCATGCTGATGCCTTTATGGGATGACCTGGGTGGTGATAGTGCAACCGCTACATACAGCCTGCTGGGTACCGCGCCTAACAGGATATTCAAGTTTGAATATAGCGGCTGGCGCTGGAGCAGCTCCAGTGCTACCAATGCTATCTCAATGCAGGTATCGCTCTATGAGACGGATAATGTGATCGACTTTCAGTACGACCAGGGTCCTACGCCTTATGATACATTGAGTGGTGGTGCTACAATAGGCCTGTTCAATAGCACCAGCGACTGGCAAACGCTTTCTGATGCAACAGCAAGCCCAACACCTTCATCAGCGCTCTTTACAACAGATATTGATCAAAAGCCGGCCTCCGGCCAGGTTTACCGCTGGACACCACCGGTTGCCGCTGCCGGGAATAACTTCTCTGTTAGCAGTTACCATAATTGTTCAGGTCCCCACCTTGTAGCGAACACGGCAATATATACACCCGGCATGGGGGTGAAGACATGGTATGGTGATGCCGGTACAGACTCAGCCGCTGTAACAAGCGGTAATTTCGGCGGTCATGCAACATTTGATCACGTGTATGCATTTTCAGGTACCTACAGTGTTAAAATGGTTCTGTATAATGGCGCAGCGGCTATCGACTCTATACAGTTCTCATATGAGCATGTATTATGCAATACCATTTATATCGGCTTCTTCTACGATGCCAACAGTAATTGTGTACAGGATGCAGGTGAGCTCGATATCGTTCAACCTTCACTTACAGAGGTCGATTCGAATGGCGTGCCTGTTGATACCATACCGGCTACCTCGGGCTTTTATTATACGACATACGGTAATACCGGTGACGTCTACGATTTTAAACCGGTTTCCTTAGCCCCGGGCTATTCCATAAACTGCCCGCAATCGGGTGTGATAAGCAACACGCTGCAAACCGCCAACAACATTGCACCGCAATCTTTTGCCATAGTCTGCGGTAACCCTTCCGATTTCGACCTTGCAATTTCGGCAACAACTATTTCAGGCCGGCATACCGGCAATATCGATATGCTGGTCAGCAATACCTACTGCGCGCCGCAGAATGCTACGGTCACCGTTACTTTCGATCCCGGTTATGCCTATAGTGGCAGTACACCCCCCGCAGTTGGGCACACCGCCTCTACTATTACCTGGGATATCAATAGCCTCTCGGCACTTACGGCGCCCACGCCTGCCTTGCACGGCTCTATAGAAAGGCCACTGCCATGGTTTGTAGTGGGTACCCCCGTTGATTACATGATAACAGTAACGCCTGCAACAGGTGACATGGATACGACCAACAATACCGTGATCATACATGATACCATTACCGGCTCCTTCGATCCTAACCATATACAGGTGAACCCGGATGGTTATATTGCTGCAGGCACGAAGCTTACCTATTCCATCGAGTTTGAGAATACAGGTAACGATACGGCCACAAATATTTATGTACTGGATACCATACCTGCTGAACTCGACTTTAATAGCTTGCAAATAAAGGCTGCTTCGGCGTTTATGAATATTGTGAAATACAGTGATGGTATACATAATATCATAAAATTTGACTTCCCGAATATCAACCTGCCGGACAGTGTACATCACCCTGAAAATTGTACGGGTATGTTCACTTATACCATCAATGCAAAGAATGGCCTGCCCGATGGTACCCTGATACACAACCGGGCCGGTATTTATTTTGATGATAATGAAGTGGTCATGACCAATACCACCGAGAATATCATTGGTCAGCCGCTAAATGCGGCTGGCATCAACCAGCAAAGCAGGATCGATATGTTCCCTAACCCGGCGACCACTGAGTTGATGGTGATGACAGAAAAGGGCGCATACTCCTCATTGGCCATCACCAACAGCATGGGCCAGCAGGTATTGCTGCAACACATCAGCAACGGACAGGCTAAGGTGAATGTTAAATCCCTGCCGGCAGGCATCTACTACATTACATTTAAAGGTACAGGAGGCAGTACGGTAAAGAAGTTAGTGAAGATGTAAAACGTACGATCTTGAATAAGCAAAACGGGCGTCTTATGATGCCCGTTTTATTATAGCTCCATTAGGGTAGGGTTTTTCTTATCTTTGCTGCCCCAAATGCTCAGGATTGGTAAAATAGTGGCTACTCATGGCCTCGGCGGTTCGGTCATCATGACCCATATTATCGGTCATTCCGAATGGCTGAAAAAGGAGGATATTTTATTCGTCGAAATGAATAAGAATAGTCACATCCCCTTTTTTTTGACGCAGGTGAAGGCCACGAACAATGAGGAGTATCTGTTGAACTTTGAAGACATAGCAACGGTGGAGGCTGCACGCAGGCTGGTGGGCAAACATGTATATGTGAAAGAGGATGTATTGGCCAAACATGCGCAGGATTCACCTTTGCTCTGGATAGGCTTTAAGGTTATTGATAAAAATCATGGCGATTTGGGTATTATAGAAGATGTGATGGAAGCGCCTACACAATGGCTGGCGAAACTTACTTATAAGAATAAGGAAGTGCTGCTACCCCTGGTTGAGCAGACCGTTCAGCAAATAGACCTTAAAATGAAGATCATAAAAATGAATTTGCCCGAAGGGCTATTAGAAGTATATTTAAGCTAATGACCAGGTACAAAATCATCGGCCGCTCTTTGCTTGCCATCATTATTATATTGGTTACCTCTTGTGGCCATAGCCGTAAGATGGGGCAAAATGTTCAGGGTCAGGATATGCAGGGACAGCAAGCACCACAACAAGCTGCCCAGGAGCATACTATGCAACAGCAGTCCAAGAAGAGTGCAATAGACATTAATGAAACCCGCGACAGGGGCCTGGATAATAATAAACGGGGCCAGGTCATAAGGCTTGATAAATAATATAAGTTGCGTATTGATATCATAACCGTCCTGCCGGAGCTGCTCGAGAGCCCCTTCAGCCATTCTATTATGAAGCGGGCACAGGCCAAAGGCCTGTTGGAAGTTTATACCCATAACCTGCGCGATCATACCCCTTACAAACAGGGCCAGGTAGATGATTACCAGTTTGGTGGTGGGGCAGGTATGGTCATGATGCCTGAGCCACTGGCCATCCTTGTGGAAAAACTACAGGCGGAGCGGAAGTATGATGAAATAATATACATGACCCCTGATGGCCCCCTTTTTGATCAGAAAACTGCCAATAAATTATCGCTTAAGAAAAATATAATTATAATCTGCGGTCATTATAAGGGTATTGACGAGCGTATCCGTGAACATTATTTGACCATGGAGCTGTCCATAGGCGATTACGTGCTGAGTGGGGGAGAACTGGCTGCCGCAATAGTGGTCGATGCCGTAGGCCGGCTGATACCCGGTGTGCTCAATGATGAGACCTCGGCTCTATTCGATTCCTTCCAGGACGGGCTTTTGGCGCCCCCCGTATATACCCGCCCGGCCGATTTCAGGGGTTGGAAGGTGCCTGATATACTCTTATCAGGCGACCCGAAAAAGGTAGATGCCTGGCGGCATGAACAATCGCTGAAGCGCACTGCGGAACGCCGCCCGGGGCTGCTGGAAGAAGGCGATAAAGAATAATAAAGAAATATTTTTGTTATCACCGTATTTTGCATTAATTTTGCAGACCCAAAACAATAGTAGAAAATGGAAGCTTTAGCTTTTGTACACGAGCAACTGACAGGTAAGAAAGAATTCCCGAAATTTAAAGCGGGTGATAATATTACCGTTAATTATAAGATCATTGAAGGTGTTAAAGAACGTATCCAGTCGTTCAAGGGCGATGTTTTAAAGCGCCAGGGCCGCGGTTTTACCCAGACCTTCACCGTTCGTAAGATTTCTGATGGTGTAGGTGTAGAGCGTGTATTCCCGCTGTATTCACCCAATATCGATTCTATCGTACTGCACAAAACAGGCCGCGTGAAGCGCGCTAAACTGTACTATCTGCGCGAGCGTAGTGGTAAGTCTGCACGTATCAAAGAAAAGAAGCAAATACACCACGCATAATATTTCCTTATTTCAGGACGAAAAAGCCCCCGGTATCCGTATCGGGGGCTTTTGTTATGCTGCAGATGTATTATAACTAGTTCGAGAGTCGCCGGAGCAGTTTCGATGGTGCTTTAAGCCAGTCCCAGTTCCTTAGCTCTATACTGAAAACAATGCTGTTCTGTACCACCTTGCCAGGGTACATACTTTTCATATAGTCGCTGAAGTCTTTGCTCATAACCAGGGGCAGGTACACTTTTACTGCATCAAAAAGCATATGAAGCTCTATGCCGCCGTCAAAAATGAATTTGTTGGTGCTGGCATTTTGCTGTGCGGCATTGGCATAAGTGCCCGCATCCAGGAATAGGCGTATTAGTGGTATCTTAGGTATATCGCTTTCCAGGTTGATGGCAGCGAGCCAGTTGTCATTGCGGCCTACCGGGTCGGTATAGAGTGGGGTGGGTATCTTAAAGCCCCCTTCCCGTATCGACACCTGGTGTGCGGTAAAACCGTTCTGCGCACTGCGGCCTATATAAGTATCGTCATACAGGTAATCATTGGGCCCCGTGAAGGTGCTGTTCAGGTAATACCTGCTGGCGGCGGCAGGGTTGTTGCCTATATCAAAGAACTTACCAAAATAACCCCTTACATACAGTGCTTTTTTCGGCAGCATATAGTCTATGCGCACATTGCCCTCTATATTTATTTTTGCAAAGTCTGCACCCATTTGCCCCTCAAAATTATAGTTGAAGGGGTTGTATGTACGGCTGTTCTTATGGTCGAAACGCAGCAGGCCGTACACCTTTTGTTGCGTGGCTATACTGGGTTTATACAGGCTGTCTGCCGGGTCCAGATTAAAGTTGAAGATATCCTCCGATATCGAATAGGCCTTTAGGGTAATGCTGCTTACTGCCGGACTGCGCAGGTTATGTTCATTAAAAGTGAATACCAGAGAAGGTGCTATCTTAATATAGCGTGCGTAGAGCGGGTCTGTGATATTCTGGCTTGTACTGGCATAATTAAAGCTCTTGCCATCAACCTGTAAAGTGATATTGCTGAACAGGCCCCTGCTGTACCAGGTATAGCTCATGCTGCCGGTGCCGGTAAATTGCCCGTCATTAAAACCATACATGGGTGCCAGTGCAAAGCGGAACCTGTTCTCTGGTATCGTTATATTGTGGAACAGCAGCCCTAGTTGAAAACCGTCATAATTATTGTAACCCAGTGCCGGTGCTACGAACAGGCGTTCTTTTTCACTCCTGTTCAGTCCAGCTATGACCCCTAATTTCAAGCCTCCATGATTGCTGTTATTGGCCCGCTTTACATCCGGTATGTCATCAGATATTTTCAGTTTGCTGTAATTTATTGCAGGCACTTCTACGGTGGCTGCATCCGTAAAGGGCATCGACCATCCACTCGCTACTATACTGTCTCCCTTATAAGCATCTACGCGTACGGGTGCGTTCACGCCGCTTTTATTTTTTACCTGTACTTCAGTAACACCATTGCCCATATGTATGTTCCTTAGTGCATAGTCTATCCTTTTGTCAGTATTGAGTATGTCTTTAAAGAACCAGTCGAGCGATTTGTCACTGTGCTTTTGCATGATAGCTTGCATATCTTCCGGGTAAGGATGCTTATGCTTCCATGTGTTATAGTATTCATGCATGCCAGCTTCAAACTTATCCTCGCCCATGTATTGCTCCAGCCATTTTAGCATCAGCGCTGTTTTGATATATACATCGCCGCCATAGTTCAGTTCGGTAAAGTTCGCAGCGTTTTGGTCTATCGCCTGGTCGGTACGTACCGATGCTGCTTCATAGTATAGCAGGTCTTCGGTACTGCTGTTTATGTTTATGCTGATCCCTTTTGCTTTGGTTTTTATTTTTTCGGCGCCAAGGGCATTAACGGTTTTATGTTCATAAAAGGTATTGATGCCTTCATCCATCCAGGCATGGTCGCGCTCGTTTGTGGCCTGGATACCGTAAAACCAGTTGTGCCCGGCCTCATGCACTATTACCGTTTGCAGCTCGCTGGATGCAGCGCGGTCAATGATCGTTACCGTAGGATACTCCATGCCACCGCCTGCATGCATATCGCCTTCTACCGCTTTTATGGTCTTGTAAGGATATGGGCCTACCCATTTGCCATAGTGCTGTACTGTGGCTTTCAGGTAGTCCGTACCCTTAAGCCATTTTTTCTTATCCACCGGCAAAAAAGCAGCATAGGCCACTACTACGTTACCTGTCTCCGGTACGGTAGTGGTATCTTTCCGCACGATCCAGCGCTTGTCGGCAAACCATGCAAAGTCATGTACATTGTCTTCATGGTAGTGCAGTGTCTTCATTTGTTCATCGCTGGCAGGCCAGCCCTTCCTGTATAAAGTATCGCTGGGCAATGGCAGTTGCGCCAGGCTGTCGAGCCACTTTATTTCAGCATTATCGCTGCAGTTGCCTGTTGCCATCACTATATAATTCTTTGGCAGCGTAATGCTTACCTCGTAGCTGCCGATCTCGCTGTAAAATTCTCCCTGGTCCAGGTAAGGTATGGGGTGCCAGCCTTTACGGTCATATACTGCCGGTTTAGGGAACCATTGAGATATGAAATAGGCCTGTTTGGTATGCCCCAGCCGCGAAAATATCCTGGGTATCTTCACCCCGAAAGGGGTGGAAATGTGCATGTGCCCGCCCGGTGGCAGGGCATGGGGAAGGTCTATACGGGCCACATCGGGCATCATCTCTGTATTATGATATTCTGCTTTTTCCCCGTCTATTAAAAAGGAGAGACTGTCTATATATCCCCTGTCCTTCGATTTGGCATAATAAAAGGCTTTCTCCCCGTTTTGTGTTTGCTGCTCGGCAAATGGAGTATGGTCGTGTTCATAGGCATTGGGCCAGAGGTGCATGTAAATATATCTCAGGGTATCAGGTGAGTTATTGGTATAGTCCAGTTCTTCATAACCAAGCAGTACATGCCGCTTGTCATCAAGGGTTACCTGAAGTTTGGTATCTACTTTTTGTTGCCAATAAGGTGTGGCCGATAAACTGCAGGATATAAATATTAATAGCGCTAATATTATTGGGCTTTTCATCATGCTAATGTAAGTAAAAGGCTTAAACGCCATTCGGCTAAATATTTATCTATGTTTATTTAATTTTTCATCGTAGCTTGTGGACTGTTAATAACGGTACCCTTTTAAAAAATATTTTATGAACCTGTTTGTAGGTAATTTAAGCCCTGAAACAAGCGAAAGCAGCCTGAGAACATTATTTGCACAGTTTGGAGAAATAGTGTCTGTAAAAATAATCATTGATGCAGCTACCGGCCTGCCTAAAGGTTTTGGTTTTGTGGAGATGGCTGATAAATTCCATTCTTACGATGCCGTTGACAACCTGGATATGACCTATTTCGAAGGTAGTGTCATTTCTGTTAAAGAAGCGAAGCAGAACAAGTCTGGTGGCGGTGGTGGTGGTCGTTTTGGCCGTGGTGGTGGTGGCAATCGCGGCGGCGGTGGTGGAAGCCGTTTCAGCGGTGGTGGCAACAGGCCCAATAGCGGCGGTTTCAACAGGCGCTTCAATTCATAAATTTTACCATTTCCAATCTGTTTCTTTTTTAAGATACTCCTGTATAGGGACGTATTATTGTATCCCATTGCTCCGCTGATTGCGCTTATCATCTTATAGATATTGCAAACCATGCAAGCTTATTTTTTGTGCTAACTGGTTGATAATTATCGCTATTGTAGCAAATTTTCATAAAAAATTCATTTGCATTTGACAAGGATTGTTGTACCTTGTATTAGCAATTTAAATTTATTGTTATGAAAATAATATTACCCCTGTTTATTATGGCGGTATCTGCCATGGCAGTGCATGCGCAAAATAAATTGGAGCGCGTAACTGTACCGGGCATTGAAAATGCTGCAACAAAGTCCCCTCTTATGACCGCCAAATTTCTTGGCTTCAGTAATCCACCCTCCCTCGATAAGAGCTGGCAGCCTTTCCTTTACCACGAGGTATCCCGCAATGAGAGCGAGGATAATGAAATGCTGGAGAAAATAAAGGAGGTCAAGAACAGGCTGAAACAAAGCAGTGAAGGCACAGCAGAAGCTAAATCAACAGCAGCCGACCCTGTGATCAGCAATAATTTTGCTGGTGTGGATAATGGTGGTACCAGTTCTCCGCTCGATAATACAGTGGCTATATCAAATAACGGTATTATCGTGGCCTTCGTCAATTCAAAGGTGGGCTATTACGATGTGAATGGCTCTTTACTGTATTCACAGTCGATGTACAACCTGATCAATAATTTGTCCCTCGTCAATAATATTTGTGATCCCAAGGTCATTTACGACAATGTGGCCGACAGGTTTATTACATATGCACAGACCTGCGATGCCACTTCTGTTAACTCAGCAGTTATACTCGGTTTTTCCAAAACGAATAATCCACAGGATGGCTGGTATTTTTATGCATTCACAGGCAACCCTCTTTCAGATGGTTCATGGTTCGATTATCCAAAACTGGGTATCTCCAACGATGAACTGTTCGTTACAGGGAACCTCTTCAACGAGTTCAGCGGGCAATTCAACCAGGCCGTGATATACCAGGTGCCTAAAGCACCTTGCTACGCGGGCGCTAATGTAAACTGGAATTATTGGTACAATATAAATGGCAACCCCTTCACTATATTACCACTTTCCTGGGGCCAGCAGGGCAGTTATGGACCCGGGCTGAACCTTGTTTCTACTGCAGGAGCAACGAATGGCAGCACCAATATAAATTTATACCAGGTCACCAATAACATTGCTTCGGGTACTGCACAGCTCAACTTATATAATGTAAATACGACAAATTACAGTACGGCAGGCGATGCACAGCAACAGGGTTCAGCGTCGATGCTGGATGCTGGCGATTGCCGCTCACTCGATGGCTTTTACCTGAATGGTATCATCCATTTTGTTTTCCATAGCGATATTGGTAGTGGGTGGAATGGTATCAATTACAATAGGCTAACTGTGAGCAACGCTACTAACGTATCCAGCACATTTGGGCTTGCTGGTTCTTATGATTATTGTTACCCTGCTGTGGCATCTATCGGCGCCAATACTTCTGATAAGTCTGTTATCATAGCATTCGAGCGTAGCAGCGCTGCAATATATCCCGAAACCCGTGTGGTGGCTTGCGATGATGCTGGAAATTGGTCAAACTCTACCCTTGTGAAGGCTGGGCAAAGTTATATACATCATACCTGGAATAGCAATCCCTCAGAGCGTTGGGGCGATTACACCGGTATTTGCAGGAAGTACAATGATAACCCCTCAAGTGTATGGATGGCAGGCATGTACGGTAACAATTCACATTATTGGTCGCAGTGGATAGCAAAGATTGGCTTTACCACGGGCATTGATAATATACAAAAAGATGAGTATAAAGCCAAAGTTTATCCCAATCCTGTTGTTGATAATTACAGGGTAGAGTTCGAACTGGATGCTAACATGCATATAAATATAAACATTACCGACATTCAGGGTAAGGTAGTAAAAGACTTGTTCGATGGTAATGCTACTTCAGGGAAGAATCTATTTACATTTAATAAAGCCAATTTAAGTGCAGGTACTTACTTCCTGAATATTTTTAACAAAACAAGCATGATTAAACATGAGCAGATGGTCATCAGTAATAGGTAAGCACGCACTTACAGTCTTATTTTCACTCCTTATTTGCTCGGGATGTCAACCCGTTGGTGAGCGCGAGCAGAAACAGGAAGCTGTAACTTCGCAGGATACAGCCACGGGGGCTGTACCCGAAGCGGTCACGGAGAAGATCCCGGATAGCCCTGTAACTAACCATATAAGGCAGCAGCCCGCTGAAACTACTGCACCTCCCAAAGGGCATGAAATAAAACATGGTTCAGATAATGATAAGCTATTAGATAGTATTAAGGCCGCTAAGAATAAACAGAAAGGCCTATAATAAAAAATGCCCCGCAATTTGCGGGGCATTTTTTATTATACTGTGGTTATCCTATTAATTCGTTATGCCGCAGGTAGTGCCTTCTACGGCTTCTTCGTAGTTAGCACACCAGTTCTTGGCGTCTTTTTTACTGCGGTATATACCTGACAGGTGCACCGTTGCATGATTGTCATAAGTGCAGGTACATTCATATTGCCTTTTAGCGCAGGAGCTTAAAACAGTGGCACATATAAAGCTTGCAACACAGGCTATTACTATCTTCTTCATAAGCGTGGTATTTTTATTATTACAGGTTTCCAATTTATATAATAAATACCAAAACCCAAAGCTTTTGACTTACAAATGCTTTGTATATCCCGATTGTCATCCGGCCACTGGTATAGCATGCAGGGCTATCCGGTTACCCTCGGTATCCAGTATCACGGCCATATACCCATGCTCAGGGCTTATTTCGGTTTTGGGCACTAGTATATTGCCCCCTGCAGCTTCTACTTTATCAAGTATATTTTGCACATCCGGGTTGGCATTCAGGTATATCAGTGGGCCATCGGTTGCAGACGGTTTATGGAAGCCCCCGCTGTCGCATACTGCACCGCCCACGCCCATCTGGTCCTCGAGCGGGAACAGGCGCATTTTAATGTTGGGGAAATCCATCGCGATCATGCTGATGTCAAATATGGCTTCATAAAACTTTTGTGCCCTGGCAAGGTCTGTAGCCGGTATCTCGAACCAGCTTACTGCATTTTTAAATATCATACATAACTATTTTGCTTAAAGCAATGTACAAAATGTATAGAGATGTTTTTTGAACACAATTAGGTTTTAATGATTTTTAAGTATTCTTCATTTTTTGCTGGTTAGCCGTATTGCATTAACTTGAATAAAAATACTGGCTATGAAAAAACATGTTTCTTTGATATTATTAGCTGCTGTTTTGTTAACCACCATCCTTTTCTCACTCGATAAAGGCCCCTTCCTGTTTACATTGCCTTCCATCACCGGCTATTTTGTTGTAGGCTCGCTTTATACTGCAGGTATCTTCCTTTCGCTTTTCGCAGTTGCAACATCACTGCGCTGGCTAAAAAAAGTACTGCTGGCTTAGGGCGGTATCCGTGCTGCCACTTACTGTAAAATACCCCCTTATGTGTATGCTCCTGCTTTTTGTGCTGCTGTACTTTTATGCACACAAAAAAGGATACAATGAAACACATCTTCACCATTATTATCACCAGCCTGGCATTAAATACAGTTCGTGCCCAGCCGGTTATTAGCAGCGGCTTCGTAACGGGTATGGCTGCTATCAACGGCACTACTTATACCCATACAGGCAATATCGGTTTAGGCAATTACCAGTTTGTTTGTGCATCAAAGAACGAGCCCCGTTTCTTTGCTTCCTCATTTACTACGCAACAGCTCTATTTTATCGATGTGGCCACCAGCGCTATCATCGATTCTATGGCCGTGAACTTATATGACATCACAGCCATGAACGAGAACAGTACCCTTTTTGCTGTTGGCGATAACGATGAAATGTATCGTATAAATACAGCAACAAAGGCCATCGTCGATTCAGCAAATTTCCCTTCTATACATATGCTAAGCGAGCGCCCGGGTGAAAAAGAGATCTGGGGCCTTGCAGATGGTAAGATATATATTATAGACTATACATCTGGCCTTTCCGGTACTCCGTTGAATATGCCGGTATCATCTTTCGATGGCTTGGGCGCACGCTTTACCACCGGTGGCAGCCTTGCCTATCTCTCCTCTTCTGTTACCAATAAGCTATATAAAGTAGACGCTGCAACAAAAACGGTGATCGACTCATCTGCAGCAATGCCGGTTACACCTTATACTGCTGAAGTGTCGCACGATAGCAGCAAAGTATTTGTGTCATCGCCCAATGCTTTTGTTATATATATATTCAACGCCGCAACAATGGCACTTACCGATTCTATCAACACCGGCACACGGGAGCCTTTTGAATTATATCGCCATCCCTCGCGCCAGGAACTTTGGGTCGTGAACCATTTTAAAGATTCTCTTACAGTTTATGATGAGAACACGGGTGCGCTTATCACGGCCTTCGATATATCATCCAGCCCCCATTTTCTTGCCTTTGCTTCTGGCGCCACATCTGTGAGGAACATGGTTCCCGGGGCAGAACAAATATTGGTATTCCCCAACCCGGCTTCTGAAACATTGAATATCGTTATGGCTGATGATAAAGCCCGCAGCCTGCTCCTGTACGACACTTATGGCCGTTGCATCCGCCGTGTCGATATAAATACGCGGCAGGCCACATTTGATATATCAGGCTTGGCTAAAGGCACTTATTTCATGGCCATATTACAGGATCATCGTACCATTAAAACATTGACCTGGACAAAAGAATAAATGATTTGTGAGCATGTTTACTATCCGGGGGCTTCACAGCTCCCGGATAGTTTTTTATGCCATTCCATATCATCCTGTGGCACAGGCTTCAGTGGACAAGGTATGTTTATTGCGCACCGTTTCGCCTATAGGGGTTGGGTTGCCATCATCATCTATCCGTACAAAGGTTATTGAGGTAACGCATACCACCGTATCCTCGCCGCTATACAGGTTGTACTTGCGTACTTCTATATTCAGCGTTATGGATGTCTTACCCATGTGGGTCACATCGCCATATATACGTATGTGGTTGCCGCTTTTTATCGGTTTTTTGAATATCAGTTCTCCCACGCGCAGGGTCACCATATTGGGGGTGCAACAATACTCTGTGGCAAATGCAGCGGCTGCCTCATCTATCCATGCCATCAGTATGCCGCCAAACATATTGCCGTGTATGCCTATGTCCTTGCCCATGCATATTTTTTTGTTGATCAGTTTCATGACTTTGTCTTTTACTTTTTTTGATAAATGATGCTAAATGAAAAGAGGCCCTCCGCTTGTGCCGAAGGACCTCTTACTATGTTCTTTTGTATTTATATCAGGATAGTAATACCGTACACTTCGCAGCATGCGCAGCATGTTTCCAGCATCGTGTATATTTTATCGGCATTATCATGTTGCAATGATAAGAACTATTTTATTGCGTTCATCTGCTACTGTATTAATTTATTTTGATGCTATCTGTTGTGCTTGCATGGTTGTAAAATCTATTTGTTATTTTTTTAGTGCTTAAAGCCTTTTTTACCGTCTATGTTAATACAAACGCCCACAAGGCGCTTGCACTTACTTATTGTTACACCAAAAAAACACATTAACATGAAAAAGACACTACTTCACTTGTCCCTCTTGCTTTTTTGCTCTTTATCGACGGTTTCTGTCATCAATGCCCAAACCACCTTGCCCTATTATTCGGGCTTCGATAATGCCCCTGAGCAGGCTGGCTGGCAGCAATTCACCAAAGGTGCTACAGGCTACTTTCCCTGGAATATAGGGGCTGGTGGGTATTCTGCACCCAATGCGCTGTCGCACGATTACCCGGTTGGTAATCCCGGTACGGATACTGTTACGGACTGGTATGTATCGCCGCCTTTTCATTTTTATGGCGGTGGCCATCTCGATTCGCTGAAAATAAACCTATATTCCATTACCGATACCTTTACGGCACAAGATCATTTTGGCATCTACTACCTTACCGGATCGCCAGATCCTGCGCTGGCCGATACTGTTGTCTTACTTGCCGATCTTACTGCATGGGCATCCAGCAGTAATAACTGGCGCGATACAGGGGGCTTTGCCATACCACCATACAACGGCAGCACGTATATAGCCTTTAAATACATCGCTACCAACGATTGGTTCGTACCTAACGTCGATAACATCAACATGACCGGTGATACGGTCAATTCGGTGAATGGTCCTGCTGCTTACACTAATAACATTAAGCTCTTCCCCAACCCGTCATCAGGCACCCTGAACCTGCAAATGCCCGATAATAAACCCAGCGTAATAACCTTGTCCGATGCATATGGCCGCAGCATCCGCAGGCAGGAAGTGCAAGCACTAAATACCTCGTTGGATGTTTCCGACCTTGCGAATGGTACTTATTTTATCTCGATAATGCAGGGTGGAAGAAACATTCGGACGCTTAATTGGGCGAAACAGTAATATATTTTATATGGTTTGCATAAGGGAGCAAAAATGCTCCCTTATTAAGTTATTCCGGTGTATTTAAAATATATCCGGCGAGTCCTTTCATTTCTTTGTCGATGGTAAGACGCATTTTCAGATCCGGTTGTTCCAGTGGTCTGTTGTTTTCATCAAAATATTTTTCAGAGGTCTTTTGTCCATCACTATCATATGTTTGTGATATCATCTTTTTACTATTGGGATAGTAGATGTCCATATCCCCCGTAAGGATATCGTTTTTAAAATTTGCTTGTATCAGTATTTGATTACTTTGGGGATAATACCCTGCCCATAGCCCGTCCTTTTTGTCGTGGTTGTAATTCCCTTTAAGTATGGGGCGTTTATTGGCGTCATATACAATTAACGATCCATTAGCCTGTCCGTTAGTAAAGTGTACAATGACAGATCGAATGGGTTCAACTGTTTGTTGAAATATCCACTCACCATCTGCTGAGTCGTTCAAATAGTTGCCAGATTCTATCAGGTTTCCGCTCACAGAATCATAATATCTGGCAGGGCCGTTTTTTATACCCCCCTTATAATATTCAGTACTTTTCATTTGCCCATTATAATAATAGAATTCCCATTTGCCTTCCCTCACATTTGCTTTGTAATCACCTTTGCTTTTTATAATTCCGGGTTCATGGTAATAAACAAAATGTCCCTCCATGCTATCATTTCGATAACGCTCAAGACAGGACAGGCTATCCGAATTTTTAAAATAATACTTGAATAGCCCTTCTCTCTTATTATTAACAAAATATCCCTCTACAGCTTTTTTACCTGTACGGGTATAATATTGTATAAAAGACCCGGAAAGTAATCCTCTCTCGAAATACTTTATGGAACTCAATCTGCCATATTCGTCATAAAATTTCCACTCCCCGTTCTTTTCGCCATACATTAGAATTCCTTCAGTTTTTATGATCCCTGGTTCATAGTAGTTGGCACAATAGCCATTCAATTCCATTAAGTTGGTTTTGTCTGTGAAATAAGTTAGTTCCCGGTTGGGTTGCCCTGTTACTGAATCATAATAAATTGCCGGCCCTTCAGGTTCATTATAGTCCCATGTTTCCACTGATTTAAGTTTGCCGTTTCCATAGTATTTTTTTTGTGTGCCACTTTGCCATCCTTTTTCATAATGCAATTCACTTTTTTTATGCCCATCTTTATCAAACGTAGTCATTATACCATCCAGTTTACCATTTGTATAGTTCGCCTCGCTCTGTATTTTATCTGTCCCAGGATAAAACTCTTTCCAGGTACCCATCCTGAGACTGTCTTTAAAATTCCCAGTCTTCTCTAAATGATTTTGGTTGTATAATGAATATGCTCCATCTAATTTGCCATCCTTCATCACCGCGCTATATTTCAATTTCCCCGTATTTATATCAAAAACTTTAACCGTATCACATAGTACTCCCTGTTTATAATAATACTCCTGCCATAAGCAATTTGCATATGAACGGCTTGAAAACCATACTTTATATTTGCGACAGCGGCCATCTAGTGTATCGTGCAAAAAAGTTTCAGTTTTGGTAACAAAAGCATACTTATCATAGTAGGTCCATTCCCCTTCCCGTCCTGTATGTTCATTGCATTTACCTTCAGCCATGAGTTCGCCGCTTTCATAAAAATATTTGGCAGAACCTATTGCTTCTCCATCTCCAAAAAAAAACTTCTTTGCCAGTTTGCCAGAGGGCACATAGTAAGTTTTCCATTTTCCCGTTTGTTTATTTGCAGTATAGTAGCCTTCTAACATTACTTTATGGGTCAGTGAGTCGTAATAGACTGCTTTCCCATCTAATTGACCGTCGTTAAATTCATATTCGGCTTTCAGGTATTCGCTATTTACAAAATAATCCTTCCATCTTCCTGTCTTTTTTCCCAGGGATAGTTCCCCTTCAGCCGTTTTGGTATTGGAGTAGTTGTCGTAATAAACGAAAATACCATTATGTGCAGGATTGCCTATACTATCTTCATTGGCTGGTACGAACTGGCTGTAATGCCCTCGCATTTGAATCTGGCCGTCCAGGTAATGGTCTTCTACAACATATTGCCTATCCCCTAATTTGGTTCTTAGCCGGTAATAGTTCGCATTGACTTTGTCCGTTTCTTTCCATTCACTATTGAGGAAGGTTGTATCTGTCTGTGCGTGACAAAAAATAGGGGTTATATAATAGAATATGCATAATATCCTGATAGAGTATTTCATAATAAATCTAAATGCGATGCAAATATCATTTTTTTATAGTTAAAACCATATAAGAGTAGTAGTATGGTATCAATTATCCTTTGGGTCTAGAGTTCCCCCGCTTTTATTATTTCGCTTATTGCCTCATAAAGCCTGTCCAGGTCATCCTGTGTATTGAAGGCATTGATGGAGTAGCGCAGGAAGATTTGCTCATCCTGCCGCATTACCGGCACCTCTATTTTATAATGTTCGAAAAGATGTCTTTGTAACTGTTCCGGTGCTGCTGTCTTTATCGGTATGCTGCACATCTGCCCGAGGAAATCATCAGTAACTGGGCATAAAGGTTTAGAACCGAGCAGTTCGCAGAAGCGCGCCACATTATCTTGCACCATCTTCCTGCAGTTTGCAGCCACTGTCCACCAGTCATGTTCTTTCATGAAGTCGATAGCTTTAGGCACGGTAAGGAATGCTGAAAAATCCCTTGTGCCCTGCATCTGGTGATAGTCGAGGAATTGCGAATGCGATGGCATCGCTGCTTCATAGCCCCAGCTCACCACCAGGGGATCAAATAAAGGCTGGTATTCTTTTTTTACATACAGGAAGGAGCAGCCCTTGGGCGTCATCATCCACTTATGGCAGGCGCCCGTGTATATATCGGCTTCCAATTCAGCAAGGTCCAGGGCTATATGGCCGGGCACATGCGCCCCGTCCACTATGGTCAGCAGGCCGCGCTCTTTGGCCATTGCGCATATCTCTTTCACCGGTAGTATCAATGCCGTGGCACTCGTGATCTGCGATATGAAAATGGCTTTCGTCCGCTCATTATAGCCCTTCCAGAACTGCTTGATGATATCTTCTTTCGATTGCACAGGTAACCTTATGGGCTGGCGCACATACTTCGCCCGGGCCTTCCTGCAATAATAGTTCCAGGTACGGTCCATTGCGCCGTATTCTATATCAGTGCTCAGTATTTCATCTCCTGCTTTTAGCTCCAGGCTTTTGGCGATGATATTGATGGCATACGATGGATTGCTGGTGTACACCAGGTCGTCCGCATCGCAATGGATATAAGCCGCCAGAGCCTTGCGCGACGTTTCCAGGTTGGCACTGCTGTTCATGGCTATGAACTGCACAGGCTCCCGCTCCAGCAGCAGTTGCCACTTTTGATAATCCCCGAATATTGGTTTTGGGCATGCCCCGAATGAACCAAAGTTGAGATACGCGATCCCGGGGTCCAGTAAGAACTGCGATTTAAGTTGTGCGCGGTCGGTCATACTTGTTCTGTTATAGCTTTGTTCCTGTTTACGGCAAATCTAATTAAATAATACAGCGGGATCCCGCCGATGAAGAGTATAAATCCCGTAAATGCTGCCATCGGGTTGGCATAGAACACACTGATGTTTACACCCAGGTACACCAGTATGAAGAAGGTGGGCAGGATGGGGTAGCCCCTGATCTTGTAGATGTCTTTGGGCTCACCCTCTTTTTTGGCACGCTGCCGCAATATGAAGATCGATGCTGCAGCTGCCATAAAACCGATACTGTCGAAGAACATTACCTGCTCCAGTATCTTTTGAAAGGAGTTCAGAAAAAATAAGGTGACCAGTATAAAAGCACAGAACACGCTTAGTGCAAACTCCTGCACCTGCGTCTTGCTGTTAATGCGCTTGAAGATAGGGGGCAATACCTTATCCTCGGCCATGGCAAAATATACGCGCGGGTTGCTCATCAGGCCCACGTTAACATAGGCCATTACACTCAGGAACATGGTTACTGCCACCAGTTTATAAGCCACAGGCCCCAGCATCACACCCGATACATCGGCTGCGATTGTGGTAGAGCCTGCCAGCCCCTTAAGTCCCAGCACCTTGTAAAAAGAATAGTTCACGCTCAGGTACACCGTTAGTATGATGGCTATGCCGTAAAATATAGCCCTTGGCATGGTGCGCCGTGCATCGGCCACATCCTTGCCGAAGTTCATGGTCTGCTGGTATCCGCCATAAGTGAAGAATACAGGTATGAAGCAGAGCAGGAAGGCCCTGAACATATTGCCTGTAACAGGTGAAGGCACAGCCCCAACTGGCGCAGTGGCATCGCCATTCACAAAGAATACCGCCGCGATCAGCAGGGCCAGCATGCCCAGCTTTATCACCATCAGCCCGTTCAGCAGCCTGGCGCTGGTTTTGTAGCCCCGCATATTCATCAGGTATAGTACCAGTAGCGATGCTACCGTTATCATCATTACCGCCTGCTCATGTGCCACCTTTGGCAGCAGTACCGGGGCTATATATTCTGCCCCCATGATAGCCACTGCGGCCATCGCTCCCGCATTGCTCAGTATCACTACCCAGTTCACCATAAAGGCAAAGCAGGGATGATAGCAGTGCGAGAGTATCTTGTAAAAACCACCTGCCGCAGGGTAGCGTGAGCCGATCTCGGCAAAGGTGATGCCTCCTATGAAACTCACCACAGCCCCAGTTATCCATGCCAGGAAGAAGATCGCGGGCGTGCCGGCCATCTGTGCTACCGCAGCCGGTGTACGGAAAATACCCATGCCGATCACCAGCCCCGCCACTACCATTGTCATGTCGAAGAGCCGGAGCTGCGGTTTTATTTTGTTTTGAGTTTCGGCTGGCATGTACCGTAAAATAGGCAAATGTTATTATTGCTGCAAACAAAAGCGGGCACCGCTTTTCAGCAATGCCCGCTTGTTAATGGTTATTGTTTATTGCAGTTTCGTCACTTTCATGGTTTGTTTCAGCTTGCCGTTTATGTTCACATGTACCAGGTAGGTACCATTGCTCAGGCCCTTGCTCAGTTGGGCCAGGTAGGTATTGGCATGGTTGGCCGCACCCTTGTATTGGCCCACGCTTACACCCAGCAGGTCGCTCACAGTTACCGTCAGTTCGTCTTGCTGGTAATCTGCCGGTATGCTCAGGTTAAATGATGATGTATATGGGTTCGGGTACACGGCTACTTTGCTGTGTGCGTCCAGGAAGGCCGCCCGTTTTGCTTCATCATTGCAGGTCACTTCACTATGTTCCTGTCCCGCCTGCTTGAAAGAGTTCACGCAGAAGGGAGGATACTTGTTCTCAAGCTGGAAATTACCGAAGGGGTCCATTTCCGGGAACACGGTGTACATGTATTGCAACTGGTCATCTTGCTTGCTGATCGATAGTACCGGGGTGGGCGAGGCCCATGTTGGGTTATTGGCAACAGTAAGGTAGTCGGGGGCCGATACCAGTGCTGTGCCGTTCTCGTTCATGTTAAGCCCTATATAACCTGCGGTCGATCCGGTCATCGGGTCTATGGCATTCGTGTACCAGGCTACCACTATGCCCGTATTCATGCAGTTCATACGATTGTAATAGCAGAAGGGGTTGATGTTCTGGTTGCCGTTTGTGGTCATACCGCCCCACACACTGCCATTGTTTACGATCACTGTCGATGCAAAGGGACTTGTGTTCAGGTCCATCAGGCGCACGGAGATATTATTATTGTCCGTAGTGTAGGTATAGGCCCAGTTATCTACATTGTAGTGGCCGGGGCCGTCTATATTGATGTATGGGCATACCCGGATGGGTTTTGGTGCTTTGGGGTCGTCCTGCTGTACGCCATTACAAACACCTACCGGGTTTATATCATTCACAGTAGGGGTGATGGTGGTACCCAGTGTGCCCAATGCCGTCCAGAAGTCAAACATAGATTCTGTGATGTTACCTGTGGTCGGGTTGTAGTAGGCGGTTTGCAGCATAAGACCTGTGCTGGTATGCACAAAAGCAAGGTCCACACCTGTTTCGCCCGCAGTGCCGGTCAGCGTCAGTATATTGCTGAAGGTGATGGGTGCGTTATTGAGACCCACAACTGTATTGATACCACCAACATCTTCCCAGGCCACAGCCATGGCATAAGGCGGCACATGGCAGTCCATGCTGATGCGGGTATAGTTGGGCATGGTCGAGAGTACGTTCGTGTACGATAATACAGGTGTACCTGTCGACATGCTGTACACGTCCAGCATATGTCCTGTACCGTTAAGGTAGTAGGCCACGAGCATCTCGGGGTCACCCGGCACATCCAGCCAGCCTACTTCCAGGTCCCGCACATTGCTGTAGGGAATAGTGCCCTGCGCAAGCACAGCCGTAGGATTACCCATTTGCAGGTAACGCCACGATACACCTTCCGGCTGCAGCGGGTTTGCGTCATCCCATCCTGCCAGTACCAGGTCTATGGGGCCGTAGCCAGGTATCGTAGCTCCAGAGAAAGAATAAGCGGAGGTGTGGCCGGTGAGGCCTATTGAGGGTGTTGCAGGATAAGTATCCTCAAATGCAGTAGGCGGGTTGAACTGCGCGGATACCTTGGTTGAAAACAGGCAGGTGAGCGATAATACGCAAACACCTGTGCGAAGCAAAAGCTTCCTTAGGAACTGTTTTTTCATAGCTTATGTATTTTATGGTGAACAATACATCAAACCTACGCTTGTCGCTGATCGCTGTCAAGAGTGAAAACACCTATTGGGTTGCACCAAAAGTGAAGAAAACGTTAAATGATTAACAGGCTATTTACTAGGATGATGCAGCCAGGGGCATGAGGTGTATTACTGCCGCTTTAGCACATACAGGTTGCCGTTTATCAGTGCCACTACCGTGTCGATAGTTGGTGGCTGATTATTTCCTATGGTCGGGTGCACATTAGTATTTACCACGAAAAAATGAAGGTAGTTTTCATTCGGGAGCAGCGAAAACAGGGGGTAGCCTACAATATCCCCGAAACTGAAAGCTGTGTTCACGGTATCCGTACCGGCCAGGTAAGAGTAGCTGCCTGTAGTGTTTTTGCTGATGCTGATCGTTGCATACTGTTCTGCATCACTCAGGCTCCACCATATGCTGTGCCCGTCGTCCAGGTCCAGCGCATCTATGGCCTTCCATTGGCTGCTGCTACCTGTGCTGTTGAGCAGCGATATGCGGGCATTGGTTGGGTTGATGCTTACGTTCACGATGCTGTACATGTCCTCGCCGCTGTAGGCAAATTTCCGGGGCGTCTCGTTTTCACGCCCTATAATAGCTGTATCGCCATTCACCCAGTTGGTATATAGGTAGTCATTGCTGTAGGCATCTACATAATAGGTGCCCCCCTTGTTTAGCTTCGAAGCCGGAAAAGTAAATACATCATTAGCAGGGGCCATTCCGCTGGCTATGGCATTCGTACTGTTCACATAGTCGCTTTCCGATGCATACACCGCTACAGCCAGATCTTTGCTGTTGCTGCGGTTATCAATGGTGAATTTCTTGCCGCTATCCTTTTTACATGAGAAAAGGGATACGAGGAGAAAAAGAATAAAAAGAATAAAAAGATATTGTGCTCGTTTCATTGAGGAATGTATCAGGTTAGTTATTTTCAGCTGGCTTTATGATTTAATTCATAAGGTAGCAAGATACCTCCTGTTCTTGCGTTTCACAAGCTCTTTAATATTTGCGTTGTATCTCCTTTACCTGTTCTAATGCTTGCAGGTAGTTTTTCGACTTAAGTTGCTTTTGAGGGGCTCCGCTCTCGTCATAGTACTCACCTGAGCTTTTGATGCCGGCGCTGTACTGCTCGCTGGCCATGGTTTTGCCATCTTTATAGAATATTTGTAACGCGCCATCAGTCACGTTGTTAGCATAGTTTATTGATATCCACGGTGTTTTGCTGTCGCTGTAATAGCAAAGCCATTCGCCCGTTTTAGCATCATTTGCATAGCTGCCCTTATATACTATTTTACCATCCCTGGCATATTCAGTCATTTCGCCATTTAAGAGACCATCTTTATAATTTATCGTTTTTGAGACCATTTCACTCGCGGGGAAATAATAGATCCACTCGCCTGCTTTCACATTGCCGAAATAATCGCCCGTATGATCTATTTGGCCTGTTGCAGAATCATAGTAGACAGCTCTACCTTCCAGTTGCTGGTAGGAATATATTTCAATTGACTGGAGTTTTCCGTCACCGTAATAAAACTTCCATTGGCCATGTAGCCGCCCTGCTACAAAATTACCCTCGCTTTTTTTATGGCCGGGAGAATAATAGTAAGCAGCACCACCATTCAGTATCCCTTCTTCGTAGTTTTCAATCGCCATCACACTATCTGTACCCGGAAAGTAGTATTTGAAATGGCCGTTTCTCTTGCTCTTTGTATACATACCTTCGTTCAGCTTTCTGCCATTTGTCGAGTCATAGGTCACTATCCAGCCGTTTGCACCTTCAATAGTATAATTTTCGCTTCCTTTCAGAGTGCCATTGGCATAATAGTATTTCCAGGTGCCTGCCTTTGCGCCATTTGCACAGACGCCCATGCTTTCAATATTGCCGTTCCTGTGATAATAAGCGCAATCCCCGTCCAAAGTATCTTCCTTATAGTTTTCTATTGCCGATACGGTGTCGCTATCTTCAAAATAGAATTTGAATGTCCCGTCTTTTTTATTATTTACATAATGGCCTTCACTGGATTTTTTTCCGGACAGGTAATAAAAGGTCACCGCTCCTCCCAATAAACCTTCTTTAAAGTTCTTGACCGATGTAAGTTGGCCAGTTGGTGAATAAAATTTCCATTCCCCGTTTTTTTCGCCCATTCTGAATGTGCCTTCCGACTTTATGATCCCGGGATTGTAATAGTCGGCATAGTAGCCGTTGAAATGGATGATGTCAGAGTTTTGGGTAAAGTAGGATAGCTCTTTTGTCTTTTTACCGGTTAATGGATCAAAATAAGTGGCTGGTCCTTCCAGTATGCCGTCATTGTATGTTTCCATTGCTTTCAGGCTGTCATTCCCGCTATACGACTTTAGGATACCGTTCAGCTTACCATCTTTATAATTGGCTTCAAACAGGGTATGTCCTTCTTCGTCATATTGCCAGGCTATGCCATTGCGTTTACCGTTCTCATAATTCGCAGTGATGAACACCTTGTCCGAATTAGTGTAGTATTTGTCCCATTTGCCTGTTTTGATACTGTCTTTATAGTATCCTTTTTCTTTTACATGATCGCCGTAGTAGCTGCAATAGGGGCCGGTCATTTTACCACTTTGATATGTAGATGTGCTCTGTAACTTACCGGTCCTTACATTATAGCTCTTCCATGTGCCCGAAGCAAGACCATTTTCGTAGTTTCCCGTAGTAACCAGTACGTTGTTTTGAGCATGTGTCACATTTGAAGAATAACCGGATACCACATATATCGGTGTGATAAGTAATTGGTACTTGTACATTGGCCCGTTAAGTACATCATTCTTGTATGTTTCCAGTTGTACCAGCCTTCCATCTTTAGCATAGTATTTCCATTCACCTGTTTTTTCATCATCCAGGTAGCTCCCTTCAGTTTGCACTATGCCATTCTCATAATATTCGGTAAACTTTGCCTGTGATGGGTCGTTGCCATAGTCAATAACACGGCTCAGCTTGTCACTTCGGGGGTCATATATTTTCCATTTGCCAGCTCTTTGCCCGTCTTTGCAATAGCCAATGATATAGGCTGCCCCTGTCGCCGAATCATAATAGGTCGATTTGCCATTCACAACACCTCGTTCGTATTCGTATTGTGCTTTCATCTGCTTGCTGTCCTTATAGTATTCCCTCCATTTCCCGTTCCTCCTGCCTCCCTCATATTCCCCTTCCATCGTCTTACTGCCCGACCCATCTTCGTAATAAGTAAAAAGCCCCGACTTATATGGATTGATCCCGGTGTCTATATCCACATCCAGCACTTTGGTATAATGGCCGCTCATCTGCAGGTGGCCATTCATGTAAAACTCTTCTACCTTGTAACTGTTTTCATTTATTCTGGTCACTACGCGGTAACAGGAGGCATGCTCCTTATCACATACCTTACGCTCATTGCTGATGTAAACAGTAGGCTCTTGTGCAAAGCATATTAATGGTAAAAAATATATTAAGATGAGGCTTAATAACCTGATAGTCCGATTCATATAGGAAATATGCGCCTCAAATATCAGGCATTTATTTAAATTTTGGAAGGAAGCCAGCCTTTCCCTTTTAAAATACATTACCTCATATCAACAATTTCAACCCTGTCTCAATTTATTCCCAAAATTTGGCCAGCCCTGCCTCAGCATCGTATCTTGCATGTGGCATTAATACTTCAAACTATGAACTATTATGATGATGCACAAACACGGGTTACCTGCTAACCCGGAAACTCCTTGTTCAAAAAAGCAGGTAATAATGGGAAATAATTATTCCGCATATGTGTCCCTCCAGGTGGGCATTCCAGGTTATTAGCTAGGTGAGGAACAGGAAATAATGAAAGGGAGGGGCAATGAGAAATAATGAAAAAACAATATTTCTGCTTCGGAAGTAAAACGGAACTGAACAGGAAGTGGATCGGAAGTGCTATCCAAATCAAGTATTTTGCATAGTGTAGTGAAATTCAGTGATTTTACGATTAAAATTATGGATAAACCGCTTATGAAACATGTTTTACCTTCAGCAGAAGCCGGCGGGAAATGCAAAAGATCATGAAAATTAAAAAAATCATGTAAATCTTGGTTCAGATATTTAATTCCCCTACCTTTGCACTCCAATTTCTCAAATTGCTCTTTTATTAGGTTGCATTGGGAGAGTTGAAGTGGGCAACCACAACAATCAATTCGTTAACACCAAAAAAGTTTAAATGGCTAAAGAAATCACTGGCTTCGTGAAGCTGCAGGTGAAAGGCGGTCAGGCTAATCCCGCCCCTCCAATTGGTCCCGCACTCGGTTCTAAGGGTGTGAACATCATGGAATTCTGCAAGCAGTTCAACGCACGCACACAAGACAAAATGGGCAAAGTGCTGCCCGTGCTCCTCACAGTTTATGCAGACAAGTCTTTCGACTTCGTTATCAAAACTCCTCCTGCCGCAGTGCAGCTGATGGAGGCATCCAAGATCCAGAAAGGCTCCAAAGAATCTAACCGCGTAAAAGTGGGTAAAGTTTCCTGGGCCCAGGTAGAAGAGATCGCCAAAGATAAAATGGCCGACCTTAACTGCTTTACAGTGGAAAGCGCCATGAGAATGGTTGCAGGTACTGCACGCAGCATGGGGCTGACCGTAGAAGGAACCGCTCCATGGGCTTAATTGATTCACCTGTATTAAAAAAACTGTAGTAATGGCAACACTCACTAAAAAAAGAAAAGCTGTAGAAGCTAAACTCGATAAAAACAAGCAATATAATCTTGCTGACGCTGCCAAAATGGTGAAGGATATCAACTGCACCAAATTCGATAGCTCGGTAGATATGCACATACGCCTTGGGGTTGACCCCAAGAAGGCCGACCAGGCCATCCGCGGCACCGTTACACTGCCGCACGGTACTGGTAAAACCAAGCGCGTGCTGGTACTCTGCACTCCTGATAAGGAAGCAGAAGCGAAAGCAGCCGGCGCCGACTATGTAGGCCTCGACGAATTTGTACAAAAGATAGAAGGCGGCTGGACCGATGTGGACGTTATCGTGGCCACACCGGCAGTAATGCCTAAGATCGGTCGCCTTGGTAAAGTATTAGGTCCACGCAACCTGATGCCCAACCCCAAAACAGGCACTGTTACCAACGACGTAGCCACTGCGGTTACCGACGTTAAGGGTGGTAAAATAGCTTTCAAGATAGACAAAGCCGGTATCATACATGCTTCCATCGGCCGTGTATCCTTCGAGCCTAATAAAATAGCGGAAAATGCACAGGAACTGATCAATACCCTGGTGCGCATGAAGCCTTCCACAGCTAAGGGAACTTACCTGAAAGGCATCAGCATGGCATCAACCATGAGCCCGGGACTGATCATTGATACCAAAAGTGTTTCGTAAAGACCTCCACATTGCCTCGTATGAGGGAAGCGGAGAAAAGGAAAAAATTTTTTAAAAGCTCTTTCGAAAAATGGCCATCCCTAGGGGAGTATGGCGAAAGAGGCAAAAAATTAAAATTATGACACCTGCTCAAAAATCTGAAGCAATAGAAATACTGAAGGAGAAATTCAACCAGTATAATAATTTTTACATCACCGATACCGAGTCGCTGAACGCGGAGCAGGTGAGCACCCTTCGCAGGCACTGCTTTGACAAGCAGGTAGAAATGAAGGTGGCCAAGAATACCCTCATCAAAAAGGCCCTCGAAAGCCTGGACACTGAGAAATACAATGGCGTTTTCGAATCGCTCAACAACGTTACTGCGCTTATGTTTTGCGACAGCCCCAAAGAGCCGGCACTCATTATTAGCAGCTTCCGCAAAAGCAATAATGGTGAAAGGCCCGTACTGAAGGCAGCATTCATCAACGGCGATATCTTTGTAGGCGACAACCAACTGACCGCGCTTACAAACATCAAGACGAAGAACGAGCTTATCGGCGAAGTTATCGGCTTGCTGCAATCACCTGCCAAGCGCGTACTGGCTGCATTACTGCACCACCACGAAAACGGTGGCAGCACTGCAGAAGAAGCTGCTCCTGAAGCACCACAGGCCCCGGAAACCCCGGCAGCCGATGATGCCGCTCCTGAAGCACCCGCAGCAGAATAATAAGGGCCGCAGCCCGCAGCAGCAGAACGTAGTACATAACTGCATACTGCTTCTGGAAACTGCAAATTGAATTCGGCTTCCAAGTCACAATATAAAAGAAACAACATTTTTAAAACGTTTAAAAACATTATAAAATGGCAGACGTTAAAGTATTAGCAGAACAACTGGTTGGCCTTACTGTGAAAGAAGTACAGGAACTGGCTGATGTATTAAAAGCAGATTATGGTATAGAGCCAGCCGCTGCAGCAGTAGTAGTAAGTGCAGGTGACGGTGGTGGCGCAGCAGCAGCAGCAGAAAAAACATCTTTCGATGTAGTATTGAAAGCTGCAGGCGCTTCTAAACTGAACGTTGTGAAAATCGTGAAAGAACTTACCGGTCTTGGCCTGAAAGAAGCTAAAGAACTGGTAGACGGCGCACCTAAGAACGTGAAAGAAGGCGTGAGCAAAGCTGAAGCTGAAGAGCTGAAAGCTAAACTTACTGAAGCCGGTGCTGAAGTAGAAATAGCATAAGCGTACGCGATACTGTAAATAAAAAGGATGTCCTCCATGGCTGAGCCGTGGAGGACATCTATGTTAAAGCCCTTGTGGTAAAATATACCATTACCCGGCAGGCGGTTCGTTTTTAGGCTTGGCAACCTTTCGCTTGGCATCCCTCAGGGCCTTGTCTATCAGCCATTCTATCTGGCCGTTCACACTCCTGAACTCATCCGCCGACCATTTTTCAATGGCCTTATAAGTGGCCTCATCGATCCTTAATACAAAGCTTTTCTTACTCATCCTGTTACTATTCGTTTATTGATACAGCGATCCGGTATTGAGCACCGGCTGGGCGCCTTTTTCGCCGCAGAGCACTACCAGCAGGTTGCTCACCATTGTGGCTTTCTTTTCCTCATCGAGTTGCACTATTTCTTTCTCGCTTAGCATCTCAAGGGCCATCTCTACCATTCCCACGGCACCCTCCACTATTTTGTAGCGTGCAGCTACTATGGCTGTTGCCTGCTGGCGTTGCAGCATAGCACCGGCTATCTCCTGTGCATAGGCCAGGTGGCTGATGCGGGCCTCGCGGGCAATGATGCCGGCATTCATCAGGCGTTCATTGAGTTCCTTCTCCAGCAGTTCATTCACTTTCTCGCCGCCATCGCGCAGGGTGATGGTCGCGGTCTCGTCCTCTATATTATCATAGGCAAAGCCGGTGGCCAGGCTGCGCAGGGCTGCCTCGCTGGCCAGGCGCACATAGGCCATATAGTCGGCTACCTCGTAGGCGGCCTTATAGGTGTCCTGTATCTGCCATACTACCACGGCGGCTATCTCCACGGGGTTGCCCATCTTATCATTCACCTTAAGGGTAGGCACGGCAAGGTTCTGCACGCGTTGGGTGAGCTTGAATGTACTGTACAGCGGGTTGACAAAGAAAAGCCCGTTGGCCTTTACGGAGCCCACATACTTACCGAAGAAGTTGAGCACACGTGCATGGTTAGGCTGTATGATCATCAGCCCCTTCCAGATAAAGATACAGGCAATGAAGCAGATCACTGCCGGGATCGAAAGCATTGGCTCATTACCTGTATTGGCAAACAGGTAGACGGCAGCAGCCATCAATACGAGCGATAACAGAAGGGCTAAGTAGCCATTCATGGGTTTGATTACTTTTTCCATATACGTAGATTTGATATCATTTTGATATCAAAAGTATATTATGAAAATGAATCTGCCAAATTTTTAACAATTGGCGGTAGTAAAAACAGGAACGCCCGCTTAGCGGGCGTTCCTGTTTTTATATAAATGATATTTACCAGTTCACTTTTTCGCCTTCGGGGTCCTTCATGCGGTCTTTGAAGTTGCTGATGTATTCTTTAGCGTTCTTCCGGATCATCTTATAGATATGGCGTTGCGAGCCTTTGCATTGGGGGCAGTCCATCAGCATTTCAATGGTCCCGGTTGAGTCGCAGGCCTCGCGGCTCCTGTCGGCACGTATCCTTTTGATAGTACCGGAGTGTGCTGAGTAATGTTTGTAAGTGAAATTGGTAATATTCAGGGTCGCTTCATGATTCCGGCATATCACGATAAGCTGGCCCTCTATAGCCATATTACCGATACAGCTTTTCTTGCCCCCGTTGTAGGGCCATGATATTTTGGCTTTAACTACTTTACCGGCAGTATCGTCTATTATAGTGATCTCTGTAAGATTGTTCTTTTTGGCAAAAGAGCCGGCATAGAGCGATATCTCATCGCCACTGCGCTCCGGTACGTCTATGCTTTTGCTGAAGTTTAGCCTGCCGTCATCATCAAAAGGCATCCTGCGCGAACTGGCAGGCAGAGCCAGCAGGAGCAATAGCAGTATGGAAAGGGTGCATTTCATGCCGTGAATTTAAGGTAAATATAGAGCTTGTCCATAAATAAGCTTAGAAAACAGTTTTACTATTCTCTTTCTTCATCCTATTTTTGACCATTATGTTATTGAGCAATGTAGTAGGGCAGCAGGCAGTAAAGGATGGATTACTGAAGATGTGGTCGAATGGTCATTTTCCGCATGCACTGATGCTGGCCGGATCGGAGGGCACAGGCGGCCTGGCACTTGCTTTAGCACTGTCACAATACATACTTTGCGAGAATAAGCAGGCCGGGGATGCCTGCGGGCATTGCCCAAGCTGCAACAGGACAGCACGCCTGGAGCACGCCGATCTGCACATCACCTTCCCCTCGATACCGCCCAAGCCGGGTACCAAGGCTATGAGCCGCTATTACATGCAAGACTTCAGGGAGTTCGTGGTACAAACACCTTATGGAAGTACTTACGATTGGCTCCAGTTCATCAATGCAGAGAACAAGCAGGGCAATATAACTGCTGAAGAATGCCGGGAGATCATAGATACGCTTTATTTAAAGTCGTATGAAGGTGGTTATAAGATACAAGTCATCTGGCGCCCCGAGTATTTGGGTAAAGAAGGTAATATATTGCTGAAACTGATCGAAGAACCTCCGGCAGATACGATACTGATACTCGTGGCTGAAAACACCGAGGATATTTTGCCAACTATCCTGTCGCGTACGCAAATACTGCGACTGGCTCCTTTATCGGCTGCCGATATTGCACAGGCCCTGTCGGAGCGCCTGGCTACAGACCCCCGTAAGGCCTCCCAGGTGGCACATATGGCCAACGGGAGCTTTACAGAGGCGCTCAGGCTGGTACGCCATACCGATAACGACCTTTTCCCCGAAGTAAAACAGTGGTTCAACGTGGTTTTCACGAATAATGGCCCCGGTATCGCAAAATTCTCCGAAGAATGGTCGAAAGCAGGCAGGGAGCAGCAAAAGAACTTTTTGCACTATGTGATACAATTGCTGGAGCAGGCCATACGTGCAAGGTACATACAAGGGATGGCCCCTGCCTTGCCCCCTGAAGAGGCTGATTTTGTACTGAAGCTGGCGAAAATGAATTTGCCCTACGATGCTATAGAACGTATGGTGAAAAATATAACAGATACTATCTTTTATATAGAGCGCAATGCACACTCCAAAACGCAGTTGCACGCATTATCTATCCGGCTGACATACATTATACAGAACAAAGCCTTAACTTTGTAGATTATCAATTTATTTTTTAACCATAAGCAGGTAAACAACAGATGGGCTGTAAGTTTTACAAAAAGTAAAATTTGAAGCCTTTTGTATAAATATAGCATTGAGAATTTGTTTCCGGCTGCAACATAAATAGAACAAATGGGATGTGGCAACTGTGGGACAGGCGCTAACGGTAAACCGAATGGATGTAAAGGGAACGGAGGATGCAGTACAGGCGGTTGTAACCGTATGAACGTTTTTGACTGGCTTAGCGCTTTACCCCTGCACGATAGTGCAAAACCTTACCCGGTAATAGAAGTAACCTTCAACAAAGGAAGCAGGAAAGACTTCTTTCGCAATAATACCCACAATATCCTCGAAAAAGGGGAGTGGGTGGCTGTAGAAGGCATTGGTGGTTTCGATTTGGGCCAGGTGAGCCTCACTGGCGAACTGGTGAAGCTGCAAATGAAGAAATACAGCGCCGACGATCCCTCTACGCTCAAGCGTGTTACCCGTAAGGCTACCGATGAAGATCTGCAGGTGTATTATAAGCAGAAAGAACGCGAGCCGGAAATGCTCACGCGTTCCCGTGCCATAGCCCGTAACTTTAAGCTGGAAATGAAGCTTTGCGAAGTAGAGGTACAGGCCGATGGTAAAAAGGCCACCTTCTTCTATACAGCCGATTCACGTGTCGATTTCCGCGAACTGATAAAGGCTTATGCATCTGAGTTTAAAGTAAAAGTTGAGATGCGCCAGATAGGAGCCCGGCAGGAAAGCGGCAAAGTAGGGGGCATAGGCTCCTGTGGCCGCGAACTATGTTGCAGCACCTGGCTGACCGATTTTAAATCGGTGAATACGACAGCAGCGCGGTACCAGAACTTATCCATCAACCAGACCAAACTTTCGGGCCAGTGCGGCAGGCTTAAGTGCTGCCTTAATTATGAGCTGGACACTTATATGGATGCCCTGAGGGTATTCCCCGATAATGCCGAAACGATACAGACCACGAGGGGCAATGCCAACCTGCAAAAGAAGGATATCTTTAAAAACCTGATGTGGTACAGCTATTCGGACAGCAGCAAGCAGTACCCACTGAGCATAGAAAGAGTAAAGGAGATACTGGCACAGAACAAACAGGGTATAAAGCCTGATGAACTGCAGCCTGTGGAACTGGAAGTGAGCAGTAATAAGGCCGGGCTGAAGGTGGATATGGGCTTTGTGAATGATGTGGGACAGATAAGCCTTAGGGCACTGGAAAAAGGCAATAAAAAGAAGAAACACAAGGGTAATAAACAAGGTGGCGGCGGTGGTAATAACCAGCAGCGCCCGCAGCGGGCACAGGGTGGCGGCCAGCAGCAGAAGGGACAAAGCGGCCAGCAAAGGCAAGGTGGCCAACAACAGAAAGGCCAGGGTGGTCAGCAAAGGCAAGGCAACCAGCAGCAGAAAGGACAAGGTGGCCAGCAAAAACAAGGCAGCAGCCAGCAACAGAGGGGGCAGGGCGGCCAGCCCAAAGGCCAGGGTAACAACAACCCTAACCGTAACAGGAATCCCAAACCGAAACAACCTGTCGATAAACAACAATGATCAACTCAATAATACTTTCAACATCCCCGCTATGCGGGGATATTTTTTTTAAGATATGCTGCAATAAAAAGTCCCGCAGTTTTCATCTGCGGGACTTGAATATTAGTGCATGCGCTTAGTTGCCAAATTCGCTCAGGAATTTGATCCGCATCATTTGCAGTTGTTCAATGCTTACGTTCCGATCTTTAAATTCCTCGTAGGCACTATCCATATTATCGTCCTGGCTGCCGCGGAAGTAATCAAAAATATCCTCCTGCTCGTATTCGTCCAGTTCCTGTTCTATACAATAGTTAAGGTTAAGCCGGGTGCCACTGGCTACGATGGTCTCCATTTCTATCAGGAGATCCTGCAGGCTGAGGTCTTTATTTTTTGCAATGGTCTCAAGCGGTATCTTCTTGTCGATATTCTGGATGATAAATACCTTCATACCGCTCTTGTTCACCACGCTCTTCATTACAAAGTCATCAGGCTTGGTAATGTCGTTCTCCTCCACGTATTTGGCGATCAGGTCCACGAACTTCCTGCCATAGCGCAGGGCCTTGCCTTTACTTACCCCCTGTATCTTTTCCAGCTCTTCCAGTGTAGTAGGGTAGTTCACCGACATATCTTCCAGTGAATTCTCGAGGAATATCACGAAGGGTGGCAGGCCTTTTTCCTTGGCTACCTGGCGGCGCAGGTCTTTAAGCATTTCGAAGAGCACAGGGTCGGCCGAGGCGCTTCCTCCACTGCTACTTACTTCTTCATCATCATCGGCTACGTCCTGGTACTGATGGTTCATAGCCACCTTGATCGCATATGGTTTCTTGAGGAACTTGCGGCCTTTCTCGGTTATCTTCATCAGGCCGTACTCTTCTATGTCCTTGCGCACCATGCCTTCCAGCATCATCTGGCGGATGAGTGAATTCCAGAAATTGGCCTCCATGCCCATTACCAGGCCGCTGCCGAATGATTTTAATTTTTCGTGGCGGAAGGTATGTACCTGGGGGTTGGCCCTGCCCAGGATGATATTGACAATATATTCTATGCCAAAACGCTCGTCCAGCTCGTTGATAGTGTCCAGCACTATCTTCACACTGTCCTTTACGTCCAGTTTTTCTTTTGGTCGCAGGCAGTTATCGCAGTTGCCGCAGTTCTCCTGGCTATATTCTTCACCAAAGTAGTGCAGCAATAACCTGCGGCGGCATACTCCGCTTTCTACATATGCTACAGTTTCTGCGATCAGTTGAGCACCCATTTCGCGTTCGCTCAGGGGCTTGTCGCGCATAAGGTGCTCCAGTTTCTGTACATCTTTATGCGAATAGTACAGCATGCACTTTCCTTCCAGCCCATCACGGCCGGCACGGCCGGTCTCCTGGTAGTAGTTCTCCAGCGATTTTGGCATGTTAAAGTGTATCACGAAGCGCACATCGGGCTTATCGATACCCATACCAAAGGCAATAGTGGCCACGATCACATTCACCTGCTCCATAAGGAACTGGTCCTGCCGCTGGGCGCGCAGTGGTCCTTCAAGCCCGGCATGGTATGCCACGGCAGTAATGCCGTTGGCCTGCAGGGTGTTGGCCAGTTCTTCCGTGGTTTTGCGGTTCAGTGTGTAGATGATGCCGCTTTTGCCCTTCATACTGTGTATGAACTTGACAATGCTTTTCAGGGTTTGCTCTTTAGTGCCCTTTGGTACGATCTCGTAATACAGGTTGGCCCTGTTGAACGATGATACGAATATTTCAGGCTCCCGCAGGGCCAGGTTCTTAACTATATCATCCTGTACCTTAGGCGTAGCAGTGGCCGTAAGCGCTATGATGGGCAGATCGGGGTCTATCTGGTCTATCATGTCGCGGAGCTTGCGATATTCCGGGCGGAAGTCATGCCCCCATTCCGATATACAGTGCGCCTCATCTACGGCAACAAAAGAAATATTGATGTCGGAGAAGAACGAGATGTTCTCCTGTTTGGTCAGTGTTTCCGGGGCCACGTAGAGCATTTTCGTCCGGCCGTCCAGCAGGTCACTTTTTACTTTTTTCTGCTGTGCCTTGCTCAGTGTTGAGTTGAGAAAGTGGGCCACATTGTCGCGGCTGCTATAGCTGCGTATCAGGTCCACCTGGTTCTTCATCAGTGCAATGAGCGGCGAGACTATAATGGCCACACCATCACTTAGCAATGCGGGCAGTTGGTAACATAGCGATTTGCCCCCGCCCGTGGGCATGATGACGAATGTGTCGTTACCGGAAAGAATACTTTTAATGATCTTTTCCTGTTCGTCCTTGAAGGCCTCGAAGCCAAAATGCTGTTGGAGCTCCTTTTTTAGGTTCAATTTAGATTTCGCAGTAATATTACCTGCACCCATACAATATGTTTTTACCTGAGGTAAATATCAATCATCCGCAGATTTTACGAGATTTTTACAGAAGCGTTTTTCAAAAGGACTGCGAATTTACGACAGTTAAGTTAATTAAACTAAAAGAAAGATGCAAGGAGTTATAATTAATATTTACGGTTTTACCTTTCGCATAACAGTTTTTGCCTTTCACATAAAATAATACGCTTTCCTGTTTTTAGCATGAGCCATTGTTTATATTTGTTAAAGAAATCTAAAATATTTTATATGACAAAGAGCATAATGCAACCTGCAAGGGCTATATCTATATTTCTGTTTGCTGTGCTGCTGTCCACCTCATCGCTGGCACAGCAAATAGAAGAGGTGAGTTTAGACTCATTCTTTGTAGGCACCGTGAATACATATCTTACGGATATTAATAATAACGGATTTGTGACCGGTTACTACGATTCTGCAGGGTCTACTAATGGTTTTGTCATCAATCCGGATGGTAAACTGATAAGGATAATTGGCACAGCAGGTAACAACATCAAGGTGACCGGCATCAATGAGCATAATGTTGTTTGTATCGATCTCACAAACGTTACAGGCACTTTTGTTTATAAAGCCTATTATGACTCCATAAATGCTAAATATACCACTCCAGTAGCGGTCAATAATATACAGCAGGCCAATGCTTATCCAAAAGATATCAATAACTACAACGATATAGTGGGTTATTACCAGGGGGTTAATTCAAGATGGCTGTATGTTGATCATGACAGTGTTACACCACCGCCCCCCTGTGCGCAGTGGGATGCAAGCAGGTATATGAACGGACCAACGTATTATAACACCTACGCTGGAGGTATCAATAATAACAACATGGTGGCCGGTTTTTATATCAGCGGCATCACATACGGACCATTCCTGTACAATAACCTGGACCAGACCTACCTGGTACTGAATACTGCCTTCAGTATGAAGCTGTGGGGTTTGAATGATGATAGCGTGGTATGCGGTGAATATAAAACAGCCAATGGTACCTATGTAGCTTTCTGGGGCCCGGTATTACCGAGCGGTATAGTGCAGGTACATTCGCTAAGTTCAGTATTTCAGAGCAATACGATACAATCTGTTGCTAACGGCATTAACAATAAAGGCGAGATCGTAGGGCAGTACCTGCATCCTGTCAGCAATGTCTGGGTAGGTTTTATTTACAGGCCCAACATCAATGAGTACCGCCTGCCAGGATATTCATTCAGCCAGCACTCATGGACGATGCTGAATAATAATACCGGTACGAATGCCATTTGGACCAACGGTTACTATGGCAATTTGAATTATGCCTCTTCCGATCCGTATTATCCAAATATAAATTCGCCCATACTCGATCCATTCATATTGGCCATGTACCCTAACCTTGCCTTCAATAACTCATGGAATATCGATTGGCCTAGTTTTGCTGCCGAGGTTGATAGCACAACATTGATTTCTAATCCTACTTATCTTAACCTGGGTATCTATAAAAATTTATGGAGGCACTTTGCCTTTAGCAGGATGATGAGCAGTACGAGCTATACCCAGAATACTTTCCCTGGCAATTGTTATGGGTTCGCATTCACCAGCCTGATGAAATATAAGAACGATACCGTGCTGCATGACTGGTTTGGTTTGCCCTATAATGCAAATATTCATAGCATGACGAACAGCAATGTTGCAGCGGTAAGAGCTATAGAGCGTACGTATGTAAAACAGAACGATTTTCACCTGGATGATTATGCCGTAGGTCGCAGGTATGACATGGGGGTATGGCAAGGACTGTATCGCTTGAAGAATACGTACCAGGATACCAGTGCAAGCCATCGGAATCCAAGAGCGATTTATATAAAAAGGGTAGCTGGCTACCATTCTATATTGCCTTATAAGATCAAAACGCCACAACTTTTACCCTTTTATTATAACAATACTTACCTCACAGATTCTGTTTTTGTATACGATTCTAACTACCCGGATGACACCACTCAATTTTTCAATGTGGTCGCTAACAGTATGTATAACTGGAATGGGAATGCCGGCAGTGGCGCTTATGGCGATTTCCAGGAGATATGTTTTAATGAAGCAAGTATCGACGAGATGGTTGCACATGTTCAGCATTCAAAATTGAAATCAACTGCTGCTGCTGTCGACCCTTATTTGCAGGTAGCGGCAGGGCACGACAATTATTACCGTTTTAGCGATCAGTCGGGTGAAGCCATCTATAATGCCACTACGGATACGAATACCACGACATTTTTGACCACCGTACAGTCAAAATCGGAACATATCGATCATCCTGATTTCTATTTTATGGATACCGCCGCAAATGCAAAAGTAGACCTGGAAACATACCAATATAATAATAACGCTATGATATGGACCCAGGGTAATGCACATCGCAACATGGGCATATCACGCAGCGCACAAACGACGGAGTCGGATTTTTCAACTATCAGGAACCACTTTATGTCTTACGGTACGCATGACGCAGCGGGCAAATCGCTGAATGGCTACCTGAATGAGATGTCGGATAACTATTTGCAGGGCGTAAATATACTGGTGCATAATCTTGCTGTGGTACAGGGCGACTCCTTGCTTACCGAGAACCCATCACAATATATCTATAAGATAACGAAACTGACTCCCGGCAATACTACTTATGACCTGTGGCTATATACTGCAGGGCAGGATAGTGTTCGCCAGTTCATTAGTGACGGTATTCCGCTTAGCGGGAACAGCTCACATACGATAGTTCCTTTCTTTGACGGACCTAATGGCACGCAGGTGGTGGTACTGGTAGATGATGGCAATAACGGCAGCTACGAGGATACTTTATTTGTTAATTACGTGCCTGTTGCACTGGGTGAAATAAAGCACAATGCCGATTACATAAAAGTATATCCTAACCCGGTTGCTAAACAGCTCTCCGTATCTATAAACAGGTCGCAACAAGGCCTGTATACTATCGCTGTGCTGGATATACTGGGCAGGGAAGTATATAAAGAGCAACGTACCTTCAAAGCGGGTGCTGATGTGCAGCAAATATCACTTGGTGATCTTGCTCGCGGCACATACTTCATCCGTATAGCCGACGATAAAGGCAGGAATATTTATATGGAAAAGATACTGAAACAGTAACAGTATAATATAGGCAATAAAAAAGCGCGCCGCAGTATGCGGTGCGCTTTTTTATTATAGCCGACCTATCTCGCTATGAATACCGGTATGCGTATCATGTGTCGTACCGAATTGATGGTCTCGCCGAATAGCCAGTCGCCAACAGCCTTGTGCCCGTGGCTGCCAATGATAAGCAGGTCGCAATCGTTCTCTTTTATGATGCGGGCTATCTCCCGGCTGCGTTTCTTAAAGCCCAGTACGCCGGTAGCAGTAAATTGTTTTTGTGAAAAGAACTGTACGTATTTATCCAGTTGTTCCTCATCGCGGCGGGCTTCCTGGTCCAGGGCCTCATTGCCCATCATCCTTGCCGAAACACTTTCCACTATATGGATGAGTATGAAGGTAGTGCCGGGATTTGCCATTTGCATGGCATATTGTATCACCTTGCGGTCTTTATCGCTGTAGTCGAGGGCCAGTGCTATTTTACTGAAGGGCTGTACATCGGTATGCAAAGAAGATACCTGTATGTTCTCATGTATATTACTGTCGGCGGTTTTGTGTTTTCGCAGCAGGGGATAGAAGAAAGAGATCAGCAGCAGGGCGATAAGCCCTGCAACGCCTGCAAGGATCAAAACTTTGACCAGCAGGTTGTCGGTTGCGGCCATCCATTGTTCTACGGTCTCCATTACCAGTTTCAGGTTCAGCACCACGATCACCGCTGCAATAAGCCATGAAGCTATTTTGGTGTAGGTGCCTATGGCAAACTTACCCATTTTGTGCTTGTCACTCACAAAGAGGATGAGGGGGATCACTGCAAAAGCGAGCTGCATACTGAGCAATACCTGGCTGAACACCAGCATCTCATCTACCATTTGATCACCTGCTACCAGTAATACGATAACAGCAGGTACTATGGCCAGCAGGCGGGTGATGAGGCGGCGAATGACCGGGTTGATGCGCAGGCGCAGGTAGCCTTCCATAATGATCTGCCCGGCCAGTGTGCCGGTAACTGTAGAGCTTTGCCCGGCAGCTATCAGGGCTATAGCAAAGAGGTGTGAGGCCCATTTATTACCCAGCAGCGGGGTCAGCAGTTTATAGGCATCCTGCAGGGATGCAACACCAAAATTGCCCGAGGTATAGAACACGGCCCCGGCCATAATGAGTATAGCTGCATTGACGAAGAAAGCAAGGTTAAGGGCTATGGCACTGTCGATGGTATTTAGTTTCAGGGCTCTTTTGATAGAGCGGTCATCACGGTTCACCTTCCTCGTTTGTACGAGGGCTGAATGCAGGTACAGGTTGTGCGGCATTACCGTGGCACCGATGATACCGATGGCAATATAGAGCGCAGCATGATTGGGCATATAAGGCACGAAGCCTTTGGCAATATCACCCACATCGGGTTTGGATAAAAAGATCTCGGTAATGAAACAAATACCTATGATGGAGATAAGCGCAATGATAAAGGCCTCCAGCTTGCGCATGCCCAGCTTTTGCAAATAGAGCAGCAGTACTGTATCGAGCAGGGTAATAAGTACGCCGTATATAAGGGGGATACCCAGCAGCAGGTTGAGGCCTATGGCCACACCGAGCACTTCGGCAAGGTCGCAGGCGGCAATAGCTATTTCTGCCAGTATATAAAGGGCAAAGTTTACAGCCCGTGGATAGGTCTCCCGGTTGCACTGTGCCAGGTCGCGCCCCTGCACGATACCCAGCCTTGCACTGATGGATTGCAGCAGCAGGGCCATGATATTACTCATCAGCAGCACCCATATCAGTTTATAGCCAAACTGGCTGCCACCGGCAATATCGGTGGCCCAGTTACCCGGGTCCATATATCCCACGCTCACCAGGTAGGCCGGACCAAAGAAAGCCGCTATCTTCCGCCAGGGTGTTTTGGCTTTAGCCGGGTCTATACTTTGGTGCACCTCGCTTAGCGACGTGTCCGGGTGTTTATGGTTCATTTTGTAAAGCTAAAAATATTAATTAGACAAACCTAATAAATTTATTGAAAAATAAAAAAACAGGTTTTGAACCTGCTCTTTGAACCTGTAAAAATTATACCAGCTAAGGATGTCCTATAAAATAATAGTCCGAATTGCGGCGGTATATATCACAAAACTGCTCTTTGCCCAGTGGACTTTTCCCATTCAGCCAATCGATCATGCGTGATACCTTCAGCCCGCAGTCGCTTAGGAGGCTAAATACTTTTTCAGGTGTGGAGCCGTAAAAATCTGATGCACCCAGGCCATGTTCGAAGATGATCACCGGTTTATATTGTTCCAGCGTTTTACGGGCGCCTTCCATAACCAGCAGCTCGCCGCCTTCCACATCTATCTTTACCAGTGTAGGTTTGTAGCCGGCAGGCAATACTTCATCCAGCAGGTCGGTATGTACTTCTATCTGGGTGTCTTTTTCGCCTTCCCGGTCATATTTCCTTTTTACAAGGCCGCTGTAAGATGGATTGCTTATTACATAGTTGAAGGAGGAAGTACCTTTTTTATTGCTTAAAGCTATGGGTGATATCACGCAGCGTGTACCCGAATACTTTTTCTTGAGCTGCTCATAAAGATCAGGGATAGGCTCGAAAGCATAATGCGTACCGCCGGGGGCATATTTCAGCATCTGGTCCAGTACTTCGCCCTTGTGTGCACCTATGTCGATACAATTGCTGCCGGGCTGGCAAACCTTTTGAATGATCTTTAAGGTCTGCTTGTCGTACTGCTGGTTTCGGGTAAAGGCGATCGGTATTTTTTTTACCAGTTTTTTGATAAACGCTTTCATTTCCTGTTTAAAAGTCAAAAAAAGAAACGGGCCAATAGGCTATCGGGAACCGGGGCCATGCCGTTAATTTTAGCCTGCAAAGGTATGTTATCCTGAAAAGATTAAGCATATAATTTATAAAGAAAGCATTTTAAGGGGCCGGGCAGCAATTTTCACTCTTTTTTATGTGGAATATTGTTTTTTAAGTTTTAATTTTACTAAAATTATTTAAGGAGATTCAGAATGGACAATTACAATTCGCAGCAATTCAGTGACTATACGGTGATTGAGTCGGGTGCTCGTGCAGTACCCAAAAAGTTTATGGCTAATGTATTTATGTGGATGTTCGCCGCACTGGCGATATCTGCTGTATTCGCCTATTTATTTGCTACTACGCCTTCCCTGCTTTCATTATTAGTGGTAGAGACCAGCCGAGGTTACAGCCTTAGTGGTTTGGGTATGATCACAATGTTCGCCCCCATTGGTTTTGTACTGCTCATGTCATTTGGCTACAGCAGGCTTTCCTCTTCGGCGCTTACGGTACTGTTCATATTGTATGCCGCTATTACGGGCATTAGCTTTAGTTTCATATTACTGCAATATGTTGGTTCCTCGGTAATTGGCTGTTTTGCTTCCGCCTCGGCTATGTTCGGCATTATGGCTTTTATGGGTTATACAACCGATAAGGACCTTACATCCTTTGGCCGCATAATGACCATGGGGCTTATCGGTATCATCGTGGCCATGATCATTAATATGTTCCTGGGCAGCGCTATGATGGATTACCTCATCAGTGTAATAGGCGTTGCGGTATTTACTGGCCTCACCGCCTATGATGTGCAGAAGCTGAAGCGCATTGGTGAAGGCATCTCAATGGATGGTACTGCTATCGAAGAAACTAAAAAGATATCAATACTGGGCGCCCTGACGCTCTACCTCGATTTTATTAACCTGTTCCTGTTCCTGCTTCGTTTGTTTGGCAGAAGAAAATAAGAAAACCGTAAGTTGTGCCTCTTACTTACACCAGGTCCCCGCTTTTTAGCGGGGACGTTTTTTTTATATCCGCTCTATCAGTATGTTTTGCCAAAACAGCTCATATATTGCACAGATGAGCATATTTTATAGCTTTATGCCAAAATTTTGCTATGGCATCACCCGAAATGAAGAAAAAAATGCCTTTATGGCTGGTGGTACTTATTGTATTGTTCCTTGCTGCCGGATGGATATGGTTCGTTGTGCACAAATCGGCCCCGGCTAAGGCGGAGGACCATACCGAGGCCGAAGGCTAGGGCAAAGAATTGTAATAAGGATTAGGTGATTTTACGATTTTCTGTTTATTTTTATACCTCATGAAGAAGATACTGATATTAAGCCTGCTGGCAGTAATAGGTTGCATTACTATATTTTCCTGCGTTAAAAGCACCGACCATACCGTAAAGGCATATACCTGCTATTGCAACTATATATACAAAAGAGGGAACGTAACCACCGATACCATACCATATACTTTTACCGTTACCAGTACCTATGTGGCCGCACAAAATGCCTGTAACCAGGAGGCCAACAATACCAACCCCGATCCCGGCCATACCTTATACCAGTCGGTATATTGCCGCTTCGAATAATAATGCTTAATAAAACCGTATGAAGAAAATAGTTACACTTTCTGTATCCTGCATGGCTTTAATGGCTATCCTGGCGAGTTGCCACAAGACCACTTCGAATAGCTATGTTTGCACTTGTACGGTCAATCAATATCTTACCACGGGCAATGCGGTGAATAACCCGGTCAGGGTATTTACCATTACCGATGCCAATGCCAGCAATGCACAGAACAAATGCGAGATGCAGATGAGCGCTGTACTCAATAACAGCGGGCAGAGCTTTACCTGTACTTACAAGTAATATTATTCCTTTACAAATTTACGGTACGACCGGCTTCTGCTGCTGTCCATGTTTATCACTGTATACATCCCGGAAGGCCACAGGCTGATATTTAGCAGGGCATGACCATTTGCGGCTAAGTTTTCTGAATGGACACAGCGCCCCAAAAGATCATAAATAGTTAAGCTGCCGGTACCATCGATATTGAGAATATCCCTGGCTGGGTTGGGATAGATATTAAGCTCCGTTTTTGTGGCTTGGTTTGGTGTAACATTGGCCGGGAACAGGTCTATCTTATACAGCTCAGGACCAATATCTGTTTTGTAATAGCCGGTGAAATATAATGAATTACCAACCTGGACCATGGGGCAGCGTAGCAATATGGGTATATAGAGGTTTAGCGTTACGTCGTCGTCAGGATAAGCTATTTTTTGGGTTGTAAGGCTATTTGTCATCCATATATCGGCCTGGTGTTTAGCATATCGAAAATATATTTTACTCCCAAACGGCGTTAGTGATGTTGGCAGGTAAGACGATGCCGTGTCGGGACCGACGTATGGCATTTGAAATCCTGTAGCGTAGCCTTCATTTTCCCGTATGCCTAAAATACTGGGTACACTCAAGGCTTTACCGGAATAAAAAAGTAATTCATTGAAATTAATGAAAGAACTGGAAAATCCGCGCTTGTCTACCATACTCGGCGTTTGTATCCAGGTTGTATCTATGGCTGTAATACTGACACCGTCTGTGCGATATAATTTAGATGGCCCGGCATAGGATGGTGTGCATAGAAAATAGAGTCTGTCACCGCGTATTGCATGGTCATTAAGTTGAGGGAAGTCAATCTCGACAGGCCCTATTGGCTGTGTTCCGATAAACGTTCCATCAGTTATATATGCAGTATCTGATGCCGTGTTATTATAATATTTAAGGAAGACTAGTCTATTAGCATAAGGCATGAATTTATATGGTCCCACCCCGCTGGAGTCATTATCGAGGTCGCGTACCAAATGTGTGCCGGCAGGCGTACCGTCGGAAGTCCATAGCTCTTGTCCGCTGATACCATTATTAGCTGTAAAGTATATAGCATCGTTAACAGTGGCTATGTTCATCAAAAAGGTATCTATACTACTAACGGAGATATTGATGTCTTTTAGCATCTGTGTTCCATTTGCTGTTCCATCGCTATACCAGGGCTCAAAGCCATGTACGCCATCATCGGCAGCGAAATACAGCTTACCGTCCATCAGGCATAAAGGGGAGCCCTCTCCCCATTGCGCCTTTATCCCACGCCCATTAGGGTTGATGTCTTTAACCATTACAGTGCCCGAGGCAGTGCCATCTGTACTCCATAGCTCATTGCCGTGCACCGAATCATCGGCAACGAAATAGGCCTTGCCGCTCATGACCACAAGTGTGTTGCTCATAGATGAGAATGCTTTTAAGAATACCGTATTGGGTTCTGTACCGTCCGTGATCCAGAGTTGATCGCCGTAGGTGAACAGTAATTTGCCATTGAGGTCGACACCATCGCGCATGAAATCTCCCTGTGCACCCACGGTGATATCCTTAACCAGGTACGGGGCCGTTTGTGCCCGGCAATAGATAGAACTGAAAATCAGCAACAGGAGGTAACTTAGCTTTTGCATTTATCGGGTTTGGTTTAACAGAAGCTAAGGTACAGCACAAGCACTGCGCTTATTGTAAGAAAAGTGTCAAAATCGCAATGGACGGCTTACACCAGGCCCTTTAATTTTTCCACTACACTGTCTATCTCCTCTTTGGTATTGTGCCTGCAAAAGGAGAAGCGTATCGGTACCATGTTTTCCGATTGCCCGTTGTACAGGGCCTTGATCACATGGCTCACACTGCTGGCGCCGCTGGTACAGGCGCTGCCGCCGCTCACGCATATGCCTGCCATATCGAGGTTAAAGAGCAGCATGTCCGACTTGTCTGTTTTAGGGAATGATGCATTGAGCACAGTGTATAGACTGCTGCCATTGGCATCGCCATTAAAGGTCACTGCCGGGAATTCCTGCTGCAGCTTTTGGGCCATGTATTGTTTCAGGTCTTTGATATAAGCACTGTCCTGCTCATAGCGTTCGGTGGCCATTTCAAGCGCTTTGGCAAAGCCCACGATACCGTACAGGTTTTCGGTGCCTGCGCGCATATTGCGCTCCTGTGCACCACCATTGATGAAGGGCTTGATGTTGATGTTCTCGTTCACATAGAGTATACCCACGCCTTTGGGGCCATGGAACTTATGGCCGGCTGCACTGATGAAGTGTATCTGTATGTTCTTCAGGTCGATGGGGTAGTGCCCTACGGTCTGCACCGTATCGCTGTGGAAGATGGCATCATACTTCTGGCACAGCTCGCTCACGGCTTTTATCTTCAGCAGGTTACCTATCTCGTTATTGGCATGCATCAGGGTCACCAGCGTTTTCTCATTATGCTTCAGCAGTTCTTCAAGGTCCTGCAGGTCTATATGCCCCTCGGGGGTAAGTTTTACATAGCTCAGCTTTGCCTGCCCGCTATTGGCCATATATTCTACGGTATGCAGGGTGGCATGGTGCTCTATGGGCGATGTGATGATGTGCTTGCAGCCCAGGTCGTGCACCGATGCATTGATAGCCGTATTGCTGCTCTCCGTACCGCCCGATGTAAAGAATATCTCGCCCGGGTTGGCATTCAATATGCGGGCTACCGTTTTGCGTGCCTGCTCTATGGCCATCTTGGTCTCGCGGCCATAGGAATATACCGATGAGGGGTTGCCGAACTTTTCGGTAAGGAAGGGCATCATGGCTTCCAATACTTCAGGGTCGAGCGCTGTAGTAGCTGCATTATCTAAATAGATACGGGACATTGATGAGCTATTTTTTAATTTTTGCAAAGTTACAAAAAAGCTATGGGAGAATAGATGATTTAGAGCAGGCAAAAAAAGTCCCGCCTATCAGCGGGACCTATATATCGAATTAGTAAGTCATCTTATTTAAAATGGTGGTTCTTCATCTGACGGGCCGGTATTGGGCGGCATTTTGAATGGCGGTTCATTGCCCTCTTCCTCGTCCCAGTTCATGCTGTTGGCCTTCGATTGCAGGGTCTGGAAACCGCCCTGTATGAACAGTTTTGAGTCGCCGAATTCGCTGGGGTCTTTGCGGATACCCGCCTGTGGGTTGTCGTTAAAGGGCTTAAAGCCGCCTCCGCTTCCGCCACCACCAAAATTGCCGCCCCCGCCAAAGCCGCCGAAGTCGTTATCGGGCAGGTCCACGAATTTCTGGTATTCTTTGATGAAGCGCACTTTTACCGTATCGGTGCTGCCGTTACGGTGCTTGGCTATGTGCACATGGGTCTCACCCTCAATGGGTTGCCCCATTTCGTCGTTATTGATGCCATAATACTCGGGGCGGTACAGGAACATGACCATATCGGCATCCTGTTCTATCGCGCCCGACTCACGAAGGTCACTCAACTGGGGCACTTTCGATTCCTTCCTGGTCTCCACCGAGCGGTTCAGTTGCGACAGGGCTATGATCGGCACTTCCAGTTCCTTGGCCAGTGCTTTCAGGTCGCGCGATATCTTGGATATCTCCTGTTCGCGGTTGCCACCTTTATCGATACTGGCCTGCATCAACTGCAGGTAGTCTATTATAATCAGTTGAATGTCATGTTTTTGTTTCAGTCTTCTTGCTTTAGCCCGCAGCTCGAAGATATTGAGGGCCGCCTGGTCGTCGAGGAAGAGCGGGGCCGATGCCAGCTTGTTCATGCGCTGGGTCATCTGTATGAACTCATGCTCCTGCATGCGCCCTTTGGTGATGGCGTCCATGCTTACCTCGGTCGTCGCGGCCAGCATCCTTTTTACCAGCTGCCCGGCACCCATTTCCAGCGAGAAGAAGGCTACGGGGAAGGGCTCAGGCATCATGGCCGCATTCATGGCCAGGTTAAGACAAAAGGCTGTTTTACCCACGGCAGGGCGTGCCGCCAGGATGATGAGGTCGGTCCTCTGCCAGCCCGATGTGAGCTTATCGAGGGCCGTAAAGCCTGATGGCACCCCGGTCAGGTCGTCCTTTTTGTTCTTGGCTTCCTCTATCTCGTGTACTGTTTTTACGAGTACTTCTTTAAGGCTTTTGAAGTTCTTGCGCAGGTGCTTATCAGTTATCTCGTACAGGTTGCTTTCCGCCTTGTCCAGCAGGTCAAAGACATCGGTGCTGTCCTCGTAAGCGTTCCCGATCACCTCTCCCGAGATACGGATCAGTTCGCGTTGTATGAACTTTTCCATCACGATACGGGCATGGGCCTCTACGTGCGCACTCGATACCACGCTCATGGTCAGGCGCGTCAGGTAATAAGCGCCGCCCACTATTTCCAGTTCATTGCTCTTGCGCAGCTCTTCCGTTACGGTCAGCAGGTCCACCGGCATACCCTTGTCAAAAAGGCGGCGTATGGCCCCGTATATCTTTTGGTTGGCATCTACATAAAAGCATTCTTCGCTCTGTATGATCTCCAGTACTTCGGCAAGTTTGTCTTTTTCCAGCATTACGGCACCGAGAACTGCTTCTTCTAATTCGGGCGCCTGGGGGGGTATTTTTCCGTACACCAGCGTGGTCAGGTCGGGTTTGCGGCTACGGGTATTACCAAACTCTTTCTTAATGTTTACAGCCATTTTTTACTTCAACGAGGTTATATATCAGTCCTAATATTGTGTGTGATGCAGGCCATGTAACATTGTTTTTACAAAGTTTCGGGGAAACTCCCTTAATGTTATGGGAACATTAAGACAAGGTTAAAAACACAGCTTGTGAACGAATGTAAACGGGAAAAACTGAACCGCAAAAGTTTGGTGACTTTATAATTATAATCTTCTCCTGCACGTGTTACTGACAGTTTTATCCCCTGAATATTCCCCGCAAAGTTACGTTATCCAGATGGTACATCTTCGTATAAACATTCCTATACTGCAATCAACAGGCTACACACAGGTAATCCCCAAATCGTGTGGATAAAAATGCTTTGCCCCCCATTTCGTAAAAAGGATGCGATTTGCTATTATCATAGGTTATCTTTGCGCAAAATCAATAGAATTAAATGACCATTTCGTATAGCTGGTTATTGGAATACCTGCCCGAAGCCTTGCCTGTGGCCGAATTGGGTAATATCCTCACGTCCATAGGTTTGGAAGTGGAAGCAGTGGAAAAGGCTGAAAGCGTGAAGGGGGGCCTCGAAGGGCTGCTGATCGGTGAAGTATTGACCTGCGAAAAGCATCCTAATGCAGATAAATTAAGTGTTACAACGGTGAATATCGGTGCTGCCGAAGCCCTGCATATCGTATGCGGTGCGCCCAATGTAGCAGCAGGCCAGCGCGTTGTTGTAGCTCCTGTTGGTGCTACAGTACATCCTACCGATGGGGAAGCGTTCCTGATAAAAAAGGCCAAGATACGTGGTGAGCGCAGTGAGGGGATGATATGTGCGGAAGATGAGATAGGCCTGGGCAAAAGCCATGAAGGGATTATGATATTGCCTGCCGATGCACCTGTAGGCATGCCGGCCAAAGATTATTTTAAGATACCGGAAGCGGGCTATGCCATACACATAGGCCTTACGCCCAACCGCTCCGATGCAATGAGCCATATAGGTGTGGCCCGCGATGTATGCGCTTATCTTACCCATCATCATGGCAGCAGGCACCATGTGGTACTGCCGCAGTCGGCACTGCCGGCAAAAGGCGATAAGCAGTTAGACATACAGGTGAATATAGCTGCTGTCGAAGCATGCCCGCGCTATATGGCTGTGAGCATAGCTGGAGTAAAGATCGCCCCTTCGCCGCAATGGCTGCAGGACAGGCTTGCTGAGATAGGCCTGCGCAGCATCAATAACGTAGTAGATATAACCAACTTTGTATTACATGAATACGGCCAGCCCCTGCACGCCTTCGATGCCGATAAGATAAAAGGCAATGAAATAAACGTGCGCTTCCTGCCCGATGGTACTGTGTTCAAGGCACTGGATGAAAAAGAGTATAAGCTGCGCGGCGATGACCTGGTGATATGCGATGCGGAAGGCCCCATTGCCATAGGTGGTGTATTTGGCGGGCTGGATAGCGGTGTTAGCGATACCACTACCAACATCTTTTTAGAGAGTGCCTATTTTACGGCCTCATATATACGCCGCACAAGTTTGCATCACGGCCTGCGCACCGATGCGGCTACGCATTTTGAGAAGGGTGTGGATATTGCGAATGTTTACAATGCACTGGAGCGTGCAGCACAGATGATATGCGAAATTGCAGGTGGCTCCATCGCTTCCGGTGTGGTAGATGTTTATCCCAATAAGATAGAGCCTGTAAGTATCGATGTGCCTTATGACTATATACGCAAGATATGCGGTAAGCAATATGAGATAGCAACCATGCAGGCCATTGTTACCGCACTGGGTTTCGTGATAGAAAGTGATGATGCAAACGGTATGGTATTGCTGGTGCCCACCAATAAAGCAGACGTGTTGCAGGCAGCAGATATTGCCGAAGAGATATTGCGTATCGATGGGCTGGATAATGTACAGATACCGGCGAAACTTAACATCACATTATCGAAGGCATTGCCCAATGACCGTAACGAACGCGATAAGACTGCGCAGCAGCTTTGCGATATGGGCTTTCACGAGATCGTCACCAATTCCATCGTTAACAGCAAATATTATCCCGGCCGCGAAGACCTGGTGCGCATGCTCAACAGCCTCAGCAGCGAACTGGATATCCTGCGTCCTGCTATGCTGGAAAGCGGCCTTGAAGTGATCGCATATAATTGTAACCGCAAGAACCAGGACCTCTGCCTTTTTGAATTCGGCAAAACATATATACAGCAGGAAAACAAGTATATCGAAACACCACAGTTGGCATTATGGCTTACTGGTGATGTGCAGGGCGCTAACTGGAAAGCTAAAGCGGTAGCTGCCGACCTCTTTTACCTGAAGGGTATATTACAGAACCTTTGTGTCATGAGCGGAATAAAGAATCTGCAACTCAGCTACGATGATGCAGGTATTGTGAACTGGAAATGGAAGAATGAAGTATTGATGACCGCCATGCAGGTACCCGGGCAAAGGGCAAAGGACTTTGACGTAAAACAAGATGTGTTCCATGCAGTGATCAACTGGGACATTTGGCTTAAAGCACTTTCAGCAAATAAGATAAAATATGCTGAGGTACCTAAATTCCCTGCAGTGAACCGCGACCTGGCTATCATTTTAGACCAGGGTATCAGTTACCAGCAGGTGCAGCAGGTTACCAACCAGCTAAAGCTGGAAGGCCTCATAGATTACGACCTGTTCGATGTTTTCGAAAGCGAAAAGCTGGGTGCAGGGAAAAAATCTTATGCCCTGAGCTATACTTTTCAGCTGCAAGACCGTACCTTAACAGATACGGAGACCGATCAACTGATGCAGCAATTGATGGCTGCATATAAAAATAAGTTGCAGGCTCAAATTCGCGAATAATGCAGGAACTGGAGCTACTAAATAAAAAACTCAATACGCTGTTGCAAAAATATACAGCGTTGCAGGCTGAGAATAAGCACCTGAAGACTACGCTTGCGCAGCAAACTAAGTCGATGGAAGCGTTGAATGGCAGGCTCGCCGGCCTGGAGCAAAATATGGTAGCTACCCGCATAGGTAAAGATGTGCTGAAGGATGATGAGAAGGATGCAATGAAAAAACAACTCGATACTGTTATTGGCGAGATCGACAAAATACTGGCTACACTAAATGACTAAAAGGAATGCGGCGATCGTATCATGTGCCTGCCTGCTGGCGGTCGTGTTGCTATCCTGCCAGCAGCAGCGCGATCCCTGCCTGCAGCCTAAGATTATGACCCTGCAGGTAGGTGCTTACCAGAAACCCGATACCGCCATTATAGATACTGCACTGCCGGCTCCCTTCATAGCCGCTATCGATTTTACAGATAGTATAAAAGTTACCGTGAACGGGACAAATAACCTGAATAAGTTCAGCCTTTATTTATCACCGCAGGCCGATAGCTGTCGCTGGCTTGTCTGGCCTGATACTGCCGCTGCGATTACTACGGCCGATACGCTTACTTTCTATTACGATAAAAGTCTTCAGTTCTTATCGAATGCATGCGGATATACATATTTTTATAACCTGCATAGCCTGCATACCACCAATCATAGCATCGATTCGGTGGTCATAAACAGTTACAATGTGAACAATGATGCCAGTAAAGAGCATGTCAAAATATATTATTAGTATCCTGCTGTTACTGGCCCCCATTGTAAGTATAGCCCAGGATGATGATGAGGACACGAACAAGCCTGTTACCGATACTAAGGGCCTGCACCAGTTGAGTATTGGCATCGATATCGCACAACCCATTACCAATGCGTTTTCCGATAACAGGACCGGTTACGAAGCCATGATCGATTATTACTTCGGTAAGGAGCTTTATGGAGTTGCAGAGGGGGGCTTTGGTAATGCCACTGTCGATTATACCGACCTGAAATACAAGAGCAGTAATACTTTCTTCAGGCTTGGTGTCAATAAAAGCATCCTGGTGCGCCTCAGCGATTCCGATTGGGATATGGGCTTTATAGGTATCCGGTATGGCCTCGCAAGTATCAAAAGGAGCCAGGGTACTTATACCATTGTCGATGACCTTTTTGGTAATACTACCGGCACTGTACCGGCTAAGAATTTCCTGGGCCACTGGGTGGAGATAACAGGCGGCATGCGCCTTGAGTTATTTGCCGGTATATCTGCGGGCTGGACGATAAGAGGCAAGTTCCTGATGAATGCCAAAGCCTTTAAAGAATTGTCGCCATCCTATGTGGCCGGTTATGGTAAAGGGGATAAGAACAGCGTTTTCGATTATAATTTTTACCTCACTTACGCCATCAGGTGGAATAAAAAGAAAGCAGCACAGCCCGCACCGGTAGCACCTGCTAAAGAATAGCCCAGTTCACAGCGCTTTTGTTCAGCATTTCTTCTATTTCTTTTTCCCTTTTGTGCACTTGTATCCTGATAGGCGAGAAGGTCCAGCGTGAGCGCAGTTTTGACAACCTGTCCTTTGGCGGCAGGAAGATCAGCCGCCTGATCCAGCCCAGTGCTACAAAATGACGGAACACCTGCGAGGTCTTGATGAAATATACTACGGTCGATGCATTGCATTGGTCCAGTATGCTGCGTAGTTCCTCTGTATCGGTCAGTGATGATATGCAGAGCACTGCGCCCTGCCTGGCATTAAAATATTTACCCAACGGCTTGTCGGCATGCCATGCACTGTTACTAATGATACGGGCTGTCTTTTCGGCTTCGTCAAGGTGCTCAGGCACGGTCAGGCTCTGGTCGGGTATGTAGCGCATGTCCCATTCTTTATGCGACAGGGCATCATATACGGTCCATACGCCGTTCTTGTAATAGTTCAGCATTTCCTTCAGGTAGCCCTCGTTCATCCACGCCGCTTTCACCGATGCGTGAAAGGAGGCGTAAAAGTATAAGTGCGATGCATAAGGCTCGAACATTTCAGGCACACGCACCACGAGGTCCCTGTTCTTCGCATACACCTTCCATACGATCCGGCGTACATCATCCCCCGATTCAAAGTCTTTATAGTTATGGTATTCACCTTCCACCCGGCGCATTTGCTCTATACGCACATCCATCGTTTCGGTCTTCTTCGGGAAGACGCTTTTGTCCTCTTCATCCTCCAGTACAGGCGGCTGGTAAAACTGGCCGCCTATGGGCTGCGCTGCTGCAAGTGAGAACAGGTGCAGCATGTCTTCGAAAAATATAAAACCGCCCTTTAGTTGATATTCTTTTATGTCGGGTAGTTCCATCCGGCTGCGTCCGCTGATGGCTGCGCGCCACAGGCTTTGTTCCTTCCGTTTATTGGATAGCAGGCTGAATTTGTCCGTCATGTCATGGTCGTCGTAGAACAGCCGGCCCTTTACAAAGCCCAGTATAGGCCTGCGCACACCTTCCAGCACCGCATTCATAAAGAGCTTGCTGTTCTTCCCCTTTTTGGTTTCGGTAGTGAAGCTTACCTGTAGTTTCGATTGCCTGTTCCTGCGCAGCCACAGGTAATAGAGCCAGCTGAAAAAGGTGCTCAGTACCGAAAGCCCGATAAAACCTATTGCGAACCAGAAGGCCATCTTGCCCATCAGCACGATAAAGGGGCGCATTGGCGATGGCTCGTCGCCCTTGGGCACCGGCTGGTATAGTATCCGGTGCAGCAGCCATATGGCCACCAGGCATAGCAAGGTGTTAATGGTAAAGGGAAAATATTGCACCCAGTAGCGAAACCTCCATTTTATCTGTTTCCGGTTCATATAGCTCTGCCTGTCAATTTAGTTCAATATTGTCCATTAATAAAGCCGGTTATGAAAATAACGATAAGTCTTTCACCGAATTGTTAAAATAAGGGCACTTTTTTAGTAAAATACGTTAATAATTTTTTATTAATTTCATATGCTCAAATACCTGTTTTTTTACAATAAATTGCACGCTCATGAAAAAGTTTTTGTTTATCCCGCTTTGCCTCCTGGCATTCAACACATTTGCACAGCATTCGGAAGTGCATGATGCAATGGACGATAAATATGGTGAGCCCGGCAGGGACAAGCTCAATGCATGGACCGAGAATGTGATGAATGCAAAAACCGAGCCGCAATACACCTTCACTACTGCTATGAATATGCATATCATTAGCTATAAGCGTGGTGATAAAAAGGAAGAGAACGACATAAAGTATTATATCAACCCCTCTTCTGAAACCTTCGCGATGCGCCCCAATACCGGCAGCAAAAAGCGCAATGATAATATGATCATGGTCTACGACATGAAGAACCACAGTATGCTCATGCTCAACCATGATAATATGACCGGTATGGCCATGAATTTGAATGCTTTCATGAGCAAGGAGATGCAGGATCGTCGCGATGCGGGCACAGCTCCATCGGGGGCCAAAAGCAATACCGACTGTAAAAAGACCGGCAGAACGCAGGAGATACAGGGCTACCGTTGCGAAGAATACGTATGTACCGATGATGAACGCAAGACCCGTAACGAGATGTGGATCGCTACCGACCTGCATATCGATATAGCACAAAGCGCTGCAAGGAGCCCCTATGCTGCTTACTTCAGGAGTGCCGAAGGTAAGGGCGGTATGATGATGATGGCCAAATTCTACAAAGAGGATGAACTGGAAACTTCAATGGAAGTGACCATGCTCGATCCCAAAGCCAATATCATGGTCAAGACCACGGATTATAAGCTTAATGACATGGGCGGGCGCAGGTAAGCCCCCCCGTTTTCTCCATCCTTTTATTGCACCACCCGCAATGTGGCAAGGAAAGTATTATCGCGGTATAGCGCCATAAGGTTATTACCCGTATTATACACTTTGCAGCGGTTGGCCTCTTGCAGCGCATTCATAAAACGCGTTTCCAGTTCGCCATAGTCGCACCAGAGCAGGGTAGAGGTGAGCCTGGAGAATTTGATAGTACCATCTTTAAGGCCGGCACTGTAGGTGCCTGAAAAATTGTTGCAGCCCCCGTAACCGCTGGCATTTCCCTTGCCATCCAGCTGCACATATATGTACCCATCGGGTATGGAAAATGTGGTGTCTGCCAATTCATACAAGCCCCATGTTTTAACGAACACGGGATCGATACCATTCCCCCGCTTGCAGGAGAAGAGGCTTAAAGATGCCAGTAATAATATGGCTGCTATACGCATGGTCTTTATGGTCAATGTTGTATCAGTAGTTTTTTCGTCAATATTTGTTGCGATGTCTTCAACTGTAGCAGGTACATACCGGGGGGCACATCTGCCACCGTGTATGTAGTAGCATGATAGCCATTGCTTACACGCATATTTTGTGCCAGCTTTTTCACGGTTCGCCCGCTTATATCCAGCAGGGATATGTCCGCAGCATCATCTTTTTCAAAGTAATATTTCACCACCAGCTGGCCCGAGGCCGGGTTGGGGTGTGGGCTGAACATTTGCTGGCCATGGTAATAGGTAGCCGTATTAAGTGCCACCGTGCTGTCGATAATGATATTTTCATCACCCGGCTGGTACAGGGCAAATACGAAATACACCAGCATCATCTCATCCGTGGTCGCTTCGCCGCCAAATACGTCCTGCGGGGGCATGCTTGGGTTCTCGGGGTTATTAATGGTATTGTCATAAAATGCGGATGCATACATCTTGCTGCCCGCTGCAAGGCGCATGATGCGGGGCAGCAGGTAAAAGCCCTGCCAGTGAAAATCCCATTCGGGTATGTTGATGATCTTCTGCGTGTCCTGTGCAGCTACGTTGAACGACTTGATGCTATGACCGATGAGGTGCATATGCGGTGCCACGCCCAGCAAAGAAAAATCGACAGGTGGTATGGTATAGGTCTCGGTGAATGTGGCCGTATCATCAGCCGGTATATGCAGCGGGAAGGGCGAGAGCACGGAATTGTCCAGGTAGTTGAGTGCAGGCACTATGTACACATCGCGCACCGTATTGGCTGCGAAGAAGAAGCGCACTTTGGTACTGTCCATCTGCCCCACCGTGCCAGCGGGGTAGTGTATCTGTAGTACGATATCGGCATTTTGCGGTATGCGTACGCCAAAATTATTGGGGTACTGTATGGGAGCGCTGCCGGGTACCCAGCCCCCAAGCAGTATGGCATCATTGCTGCCTACGCCACCGAAATTGGTATAGCCCGGCCCCGGCGATGCGGCATCCAGCGCGGCACAGGCACCCGTAGTATCGGCATATACCAGCACATGGTGCACAATGGCCCTGTTGGCGGGCACGGCCTCAAATGCCGTGATGAACTTATCGCTAAGCAGGCCGCTGGGTATTACGAAGCACTGGTACACATCGCCGGTATCGGCTGTGGAGGTATAAGCAGGTATCTGTACCGTAAGGTCGGCAGTGCCGGGCAGGTCGCCATCCACACTGAAGACCGGTTGCGGCGGTGCCAGCGTGGTATCACCAATGGGCATACCGCCGCTCACCCAGTCGCTTATCTTGGCGATCTCCGCATCTGTAAGCCTGCGCTCATGTGCCAGCCTGCTGTAGTTGGGGTCGGGCGGCCATGGGGGCATGATATGGTTCGTTACCTGGTCTTTTATTGTAAAGCCATGTGTCACCGTTTCCTGGTAGGTCATCAGGGAAAATGGGGCTATGTTACCCGAATGGTGGCAGCCCGAACAATGATTGTATATAATAGGCGCCACGTCCGTGCTCCAGTTCGGGGTCTGGGCAGGGGAGATAACCGGGAATAATAACACTAAGGCTGCGGCAAGTAACTTTTTATGCATTGGTACAGTACTTTGAGGTAAAATAATGATTTTTCCCGATACTGCTCCTGCTTTACCTGTATCCTACTGCGGCTTGCCTGTGCTGAAGCTCATCATCCAGGCGATGCCGAACTTATCCGTGCACATACCGAAGTAGTCGCCCCAGAAGGTCTGGTTCATAGGCATGGTGACCTGCCCGCCTGCCGCGAGGGCATTGAAGATACGGTCGGCCTCTTCCTTGCTGTCTGCATTGATGGATATGGAGAAGTTATTACCCTGCGTGTAGCTGCTGGACCATTCGCCACCCGTATCGCTGCCCATGATCGCACTATGCTCACCGATCATCAGGCTCACGTGCATGATCTTTTCCGCATCTTCGGCCGGTACCGTTTTACCATCCGGTGACGGAGGCATGTCCTTAAAGCGCCCGATGTAGGGGAACTCACCCCCGAATACCGATTTGTAAAAATTGAAGGCTTCTTCGCAGTTACCATTGAAGGTAAGGTAGATGTTGGCTGATGGCATAACGTATTGTTTTTTGGTTTTAAAAGTTGGTTTGAGCACATAAAATTAAGGCCGCTGTAAAACAAAGCCTATGTTTACCCTAAAGAGATATCCACATTTTTAGCTTATGGATCTTATGCTACAAATCTATATAAGCGCCTTGTAATATCGAAGATGAAACCTATACTGAATACTTAAAAATCCTCAACGCTTACTGCTCCTTCAGCTTGTCATCATAGGCCTTTTGCAGCTCGTCCAGCTCATCATCATAGCCTTTCCTGTCGGCAAAGGCCATTGGGTTGTAGGCATCGCCGGGCTTGTGCTTCTTCTGCAGGGCAAACTGGCTGGCATGCGATGCACACCATATATCGAACTTCAATTGCTTCATAGCCCTGAGTGTGCAGGCATAGTCTTTACCTACACCAGGGTAGCCCGGCATGCCCGATAGTTTGGTTTGGGGCAGTATGCTGGGCATGTTGGCTATCAGCACCCGGTAGCTGCCCTTATCGTCCTGCACATCCAGCAGGTAGGAGCAGGAACCTTGGGTATGGCCGGGATGGTGCAGCATCGTGATGCGGACACCGCCCAGGCTGACGACATCACGGTCATGCAGTATGCGGCCCACCTTTACGCTTTTGAACATGGCTCCCTTACCGCCAAGCGCATAGTCGCTGTTGCCGCCATCGGTCAGCACCTCTGCGTCGCCTTCGTCGGCCATCATTTCTGCCTTTGTCAGCTGCTGCATTTCGGCTATACCACCCACATGGTCAAAATGTGCCTGCGTACAGAGCAGTATCCTGATATCGCCGGGGTCAAAGCCAAGCTGTTCCACATTCTTCCTGATCATCGGCACAGAGTTGGACAGCCCGGTATTAATGAGTATATGCCCCTGTGCTGTGGTGATAAGATAACACGCAAGATCGTATGTGCCTACATAATACAGGTTGCCCGCTATGCGGAAAGGCTCATACGGTTTCGACCACTCAGGGTTGAGATTGGAAAGTGGGATGAGGTCTTGTGCGCTTGCCTGCATGCCCGTTGCAAACAAACCGGTGATTATAACAAGTATATATTTTCTCGCAGTTTTTAATATGGTGCCTTTGTTCATCATGGTAAAATTAGGTTGAAAGGTATTGCTTTTTGATCTCACTTTCCTCCTGGTTTTTAGCACATTCTTTTTACCCTCGCTACCTGAACGATCTTTTGACTACATGTATTTTTAAGGAATATTATCATCTCTTGGCGCGGCTTTTTTATATAATATAATGAATCAAAAAACCTACGATCATGAAACGTTATATATTGATATTATCGCTCATTACTTTATCGCTCACGGGGCTTAGTTCCTGCTACTCGGAAGATACTGCCTACCCCGACACTTATTATAACCGCGGGCAGGCGCACCAGGGTGGTGCATGGCATGAGCATATGGCCGGCGGCTACCACGGCGGACTGAACAACAGCCAGAAGGGTGGCCATCCACGCCGCGATAATGATAAGGACTAAGCAGATGTAGCAGATGGCAATTAATGCCGTCTTCGTTTGTTTTTTTGTATCTCTTTTTGCCAGCTATCGAATATTTTTTGGATATCGTCGGGGACATCTGTGTCCCCGATTTTGTCTTTGCCGGAATCTCCGATTTCAGGATTTTTATTTCCGGAAGTGTTTTGTGTGGATATGTTGGATGCAGATGCCTGTGGGGCAAGGGTTTCGTGGGTGTTGGGGGATGTGGATAGTGCTTCCGATTTGCTTCTCCCGACCTCCGGTTGGGACAGGGTTGTTTGGTTCTGGTTTAGCTCATCCCCCGGCCCCTTCTCCACAAGTGGAGCAGGGGGGACGTGTGAAGAGTCGCTTTGATGGGGCTGGGGCGCAGGACTCGGCTTTACACACCCCTGTTCTGAATCGGCAGTCGCCTCTTCAGAACTGTCCCCTCTCGAGAGGGGAATTTTGGCCGGTGCGATTTGGGAACCACCTCCCCCGGCTGGCGCGTCGTTGAGCCCGGCGGGTACTCCTCCTTGAAAATAAGGAGGAGCGCTTTTTTGTTGCGCTGCGGGCTGAGCTTCCTGACCGATGTTGTCTTGAGATTGCTTCGTCGCGCCGGGCAGCGGGGCCTCTTCCTCCGCGAGTGGCGAACCACCTCCCCCCGGCTGTGCTGCGGAAGGCTCTGCGGGGTACTCCTCCTTGGAAAAAGGAAGAGAGCTTTTTTGCTGCGCTTCTGGCTGAGCTTCCTGATCGGAGTTATGACGAGATTGCTTCGTGCCTCGCAAGGACGCGTTGAAGGTGTTGATGTGTTCTTCGAAGGTTTCTTCCTGGCGGTGGGGGAAGTCGGCGGGGTTGTAGTATTGGTCGGCATCGTACTCGAACTCGTAGGGCTCGGCTCCTTTTTTGCGGGGGGCGTGAAGGTATTCATCGATAAAATCGGTGAAGTAAATGGCTGCATCTTTATTGCGCTGCTCGAGCCAGCCTACAAAGTTCATCATGGCCTGGGCGCTTTCGCCACGGGATACATTGAGCTTTACGCGGGGTATGCAGAAGATAAGTTTGCGCAAGGTCTCGGCCTCAGCCTTGGTGGGGTAGCGCTCCTCGAAGGGGCGGTTCTTGATGGTCCAGTTGAGGTGTGAAATGTGGTTATAGATATCGTCCACTATTTGCGCAGGCATAAGCCTTGATGTGGCTTTGAGGGTCTTCCAGTTGCCCTGTTTCATCCACTCATATACGGTGCGGCTGCTGACGCCTGCACGCTCCGCTATCTGCTGCTGTGTAAGGTTGGTGTGGAAATAGAGGTTGTAGGCGGTGTCCCTTGGATCCGTTCTCATAGTTGAATAGTATTTAAGGCTTAAAAATGTCTTTTTTGATACAAAGGTAAGATGGTGGGTAGGGGTAGAGCAAATGATCATATCCACATGATGGACACATTTGGCTTAATTAGGCTGTGGTACATGTGCTGCCAGTCAGAGACTTTCGTTTTTATTGGAAGATTTAAGTCATCCTGAAGGAAGACTTAAACCAATGGGAAAAATTGCAGATTTGATGCAAATATTTTTTCAAAAAATCAACGTGAAAAACACGGTTTTTTATTTGAATTTGAAGAATTACATTGGCGTTGTATAATATTTTCATTTATGAAAAAAGGTAGTAGTATTATTGGTTTTGTTATTTCCTGTAGTCGCTTTTTCACAGGAAAGTAAGGTCGGGAATCTCATTTCAAATGAGGTTTATCAATTAAATGGCGGATTGAGGTCGTAACCTTTTAATATTTATGCTGACTTATGAGAGTATACTTAGATTATAACATTATCGTTTCCATCGAAAGAAATGAATTGTCTTTAAAAGACTGCTTAAATCGTATAAATGTGAATGTTGCCGAGATTCCGTATTCATCTGCGCATATTCAAGAGATTGACAATATAGTATTAGAAGATGAAAATGGAAGAGAAGAATTAATTGCAAAAAAATTAAAAACCGTTGCGGAAATTTCAAACGGTATATATGTCTATCAAGATCTAAAAAACAATCAAATAGTATTTTTATATAATGACGTATACAGCGCTTTGGAAGCGATTCGAGAAGTGCCCTATGCTAAACCTGTGATGCAGTCGTTTGTTAATTTGATTTCATTTGAACAAAAAGAACAGATAAGAACTCATCTAGGAATTGACCCCAAAGTTTTAAATAATTACGATCCTTTGAAAGCTATTGAGCATTTAAATACCAGTTTAGAAAAGGATGGATACTCATTTATGGGTTTGATAGATTTAGCATTCCAATTTCATCCTGATGGAAAAACGTTTGGTATCCATAATCGGATTGCGGCCATCTACGAGCTATTAGATTTCCTAGGCTATTGGAAAGATGCTGAAACTGATAAATCAAACTATGCTAGACTATGGGATGCTAATCATGCTTTTTATGCGTCTAATTGTGATTATTTTATTTCGGATGATAAGAGAAATCGCAATAAAGCAATTGTTGCGTATGAAATACTTGGTATTACAACTAAAATCACTTCTTCCAAAGGCAAAATTTTTAATTAGTTAAATCATAAGCTGCTTTAAAATTATATTTAATGAACTTAACTGATTTATTGAACAAAGGTTATTTTCCCAAAGAACTACCGCCCTGTTTTACTACAACAGAATTTGCTAGCAAGTTTGCTCAAGTTAATATTGATTTATTAGCAAATGAAGCGAATGCATTATCAGTAGTCCTGCAAAAAATTCAAAACAATCGTGTACTCAGCCAACCTACTAAGGACGAGGAAAAGGCAAGAGCTAAACAAACGTTCAAAAACAGATTGAAATTCTCTGATTGTGTTCAATTTACAATACCTAAAGTCGGATTAACTAGAAATACAATTAAAATCCCCAACCCTTTGCATCAAGGCAAGCTATCTGAATGCATAGTGTCAAATTACAATAGCATTGAAAGACTATTTGGTGAATCTAATTTATCTACGACAAAGCCGATCATTGAGACAGCACACGGAGAAGGAAAGAGAGCGGTAACGCACGAAAACTATGGTTATTTTAAAGAACAAAGCATTATCAAGTCATTTAGTTATCCGGTTTATCTTAAAACGGACATCGCAAAGTTTTATAGTTCAATTTATACGCACACGGTTCCTTGGGTGACATTTGGAGGGAAAGATAGATACAAAAGGAATAGAGACCTACATAAATCAGATATAAATAAAGTTACGTCAATTTATGGAGATTCTATTGATGACGCGCTGACGTGGTGTCAAAATCAACAGACAATGGGTATTCCAATTGGGCCTGATTCCTCGTTGATAGTGGCAGAAATAATCGCTTGCCACATCGATAAGCTTTTAGAGGGCCATCTAAAAAGGAAAAAGATAGATTGGATTGGATTTCGTTATTATGATGATTACTCCATGTTTTTCCATTCAGAGTTAGACGCGCAGACCGCGTTGTCTGAATTAAGAAATGTGCTAGCTGACTTTGAGCTTAAAATTAATGACGAGAAGACGGTTATTGGCATTTCTGCTAATGAACTGGAGAAGGATTGGGCGTTGGCTTTAAAATCATTTTTTTTTAGACCGGCGGAATCAGATCAAAGAGAGGACATTTGGAGTTTCTTTTCAATCGCTTTTAAGTATGCAAAGGAATATCCCAAAGAAAGTGTGCTCAAACTTGCACTGAATAAATTCACCTTTGTTCGTATTGAAAAGGAAAATTGGGACTTTTTTGAATCATTGCTGTTTCGACTTGGTTTAACAGAACCATCGTCTTTGAGTAAACTTTCAAAGATTTTAATATCGTATAGCACCTTAGTTAACAAGAAAAAATTAAAAATATTTTGCTATGAGTTGATTAATCGGCATGCTGCAAAGTCAAATGACTACGAGTTGACTTGGGCCGTATGGCTTCTAAAAGAATTCGAGTTATTTCCAACAAAAGAAATCTATACCGCAATATTTAAAAGTAAAAGTGTTTGTGCGAGCTTAATTGCACTAGAGTTGTTAAGTCAAAACACTTCAATTAAAACTTTTGACTATTCAGATTTAGAAAAGTTATTCACGATAGAAAACCTAAACAAGCAATTTTGGCTACTCATATACGAATGTATTTATAAGCAGTGGTTACGACATGTCATCCCATCAACTATCGTTACAAACCATTTTTATTTTAACACTTTAAAAAAGAATAATGTATTTTTTTATGATGAAAGTAAAAAAATCGAACCTTTAAGCATCGAGAAATCATATTTTGATAAAATTGAAAGAAAAATTTCTCAAGTGGATAAATATATAAAAGATAATCCTTTTCAAAATAGAATGATAAAATCCCAAATTAAGACGCTTTCAAGCTTGCTTCTAATAGGCAAAAATAAAAATTTGGTCAATCGAGAGGATATTCAGAAAATATTAGAGTCATCTGACCGTTTAATAAAAAAAATTATTCACGAACTTGATGAACTCAGAATTAAGCAAATTGAATTTGATGATAAAAGAATTTATTTCGCTTTAGGTAAACGCATGGAAGAGTTGAATATATTAACTGCAAAAGAAATGAATCTTCAGACAAAAGAGGACAACGAGCTATTATTTGATCCGGAATACGAATAGGTTATTATACATTCCCAGCTGGTTTAAGTCTCCAAACTGGTTTAAGTCTCCTTTAGGGCGACTTAAATCAAACAAGTAAACATCCCCCTGACCCCCTTGCCAAGGGGGAATTTCGTTTATCTTTGCAAACCTTATAACGAAGTACTATAATACAACAATGGAATTAGCTAAGAATTTTCAACACAGGGAGGCTGAACAGCACTGGTATGAGCATTGGAACAATTCGGGATACTTTAAGAGTGTGCCCGATGAACGCCCGCCTTATACCGTGGTCATTCCGCCGCCCAACGTAACTGGTGTGCTGCACATGGGCCATGCGCTCAATGATACCGTGCAGGATATACTGCTGCGCCGTGCTAAGATGCTTGGTTACAATACCTGCTGGGTACCCGGCACCGACCATGCCTCCATTGCTACCGAGGCCAAGGTGGTGGGCATGCTGCGGGAAAAGGGCATCGATAAGAAAAGCCTGAGCAGGGAAAAATTCCTGGAATATGCCTGGGAGTGGAAGGAGAAGTACGGGGGCATCATCCTGCAGCAGCTCAAAAAGCTGGGCTGCGCGCTGGACTGGGACCGTACGGCCTTCACCATGGATGAGAACTACTATGCTGCCGTTATCCGTGTGTTCAACGAGCTGTATAACAAGGGCTATATCTACCGGGGGGTGAAGATGATCAACTGGGACCCTAAGGCGAAGACAGCCCTCAGCGATGAGGAGGTGATCTTTAAGCCCACCAACTCGAAGCTCTACTATGTGCGCTACAAGCTGGATACCGATAAAGAGGAGTACATCACCATTGCCACGGTGCGCCCCGAGACCATACTGGGCGATACCGCCATATGCGTGCATCCCGACGATCCGCGCTATGCGCATCTTAAGGGGGCTTATGCCTTCGTACCGCTTATCAATAGGCGCATACCGATAATATTCGACGACTATATTGATATAGAATTTGGTACGGGTGCTTTGAAGGTGACGCCCGCGCATGATATCAACGATTACAACCTGGGCCTGAAACACAAGCTGCCCGTAGTGGACACGCTGAACGAGGATGGCACCATGAGCCCCGCCGCGCAATTGTATGTGGGCGAGGACAGGTTCGTGGTACGGAAGAAGATAGTAGAGGCCCTGCGCGAGAGCGGCAACCTGGTAAAGGAAGAGGAGTATGCCAACCAGGTGGGCTATAGCGAGCGCACCAGCGAGGTGATAGAGCCGCGCCTGAGCATGCAGTGGTGGTGCAATATGCAGGAGATGGCAAAGCCGGCACTGGAGAAGGTGATGGACGATACCATAGAGTTCCACCCCGCAAAGTTCAAGAACCTGTACCGGCACTGGATGGAGAATATCAAGGACTGGTGCATCAGCCGCCAGCTATGGTGGGGTCAGCGCATACCTGCCTGGTACGATAGCGAGGGCGATATGTACGTGGCGCAGGATGCGGCACAGGCAAGGGAAAAATACTTTGCCGCCAAGCCGATACTGGCAGAAAAAGAACCCGAACTGAGGCAGGACGAGGATGTGCTCGATACCTGGTTCAGCAGCTGGCTGTGGCCCATGGAAGTCTTCGACTGGAACAGGAACCCCGGCAACCCCGAACTGAAATATTATTATCCTACCAATACACTGGTTACCGCACCGGAGATCATTTTCTTCTGGGTGGCGCGTATGATCATGGCGGGCTACGAGTTCATGGACCAGAAGCCTTTTGATAAGGTGTATTTCACAGGTATAGTGCGCGATAAGCAGGGTCGCAAGATGAGTAAGTCACTGGGTAACTCGCCCGACCTGCTGCAACTGATAGAAGACTTTGGCGCGGATGCGGTACGCTTCAGCGTAATGATATCGAGCCCGGCGGGTAACGACCTGCTTTGGGACGAAAGCCAGATGGAACAGGGCCGCAACTTCTGCAACAAGATGTGGAATGCCCTGAAGCTGGTGAAGGGCTGGGAAGGCCGTGTGACCGATAAGGTGGAGGACAGCAATGTGCGCTTTGCCATAGACTGGATGGAGCAAAGGCTGAACCTCGTATCGGGCGAGATAACGGAGCTCTTTAAAGACTTCCGCCTGAGCGAAGGGCTGAAGACCATCTATTCGCTGATCTGGAACGACTTTTGCTCCTGGTACCTGGAGTGGGTGAAGCCGGCTATGGATGCGCCCATATCGCAGCACGTGTATGAGCGTACCGTGGCCCTATATGAAAGGTTGCTGCAATTGCTGCACCCGTATATGCCCTTCATTACGGAAGAGATATACCATGCACTGCATGAGCGCGCAGCGGGCGATGATTTGATACTAAAGCCGCTGGATGCTGTTGCTGAAGCCAATAAGGAAGTGCTGAAGTATGGCGATATGCTGCAGGAGCTGATCACTGCGATACGTGATACCCGCAACAAGAACCAGCTGAAGCCGAAGGACAGCATAAGCCTCTGGATCGATACGCAGCATCATGCGTTTTACGAGGCCACGCAGGCGATATTGGTAAGGCAGGTGAATGCGGAGCATATCGGTTTTACCAATGAGGCCAAACAGGGCTGTATCGCCATAGTGGTGCAGACCGATAAGCTGTATATCGAAGCCAGGACCGCGGCGGGCATGGATACCGGGGTGCAGAAAGAGGCTTTGCAAAAAGACCTTGAGTACCTGAAGGGTTTCCTCGCCAGCGTGGATAAAAAGCTGGGGAATGAAAAATTTGTGGCCAATGCGAAGCCCGAGGTAATAGCTAATGAACAGAAGAAGAAAGACGATGCACTGGCCAAGATAAAGACCATAGAGGAGAGTTTGGCCTTGATAGGTTAATTCATCGGTTGATAAGTTGATCGGTTGATCGGTTTGGGGGGCATGTATAAAATATTTTTAAGGGCTGAGAGTTTATTATTGTTTTAACTTTTTGCTTGCTATATTTAAGGTTTGATGTTGCGCTGGGGAAATATGATATTGGTGTTACTGCTGCTTTGTTTTGCGGCAGGGCTTAATGCGCAGGGCATTAAGAAACCCGATGATGGTAAAAAGCCGGCGAAGAAGGATACTTCCTCTGTGCCTTATATACCGGTGTACCTGGGCCATTCCGATAAGCGCGGCGGCCTCATTTCAAAATCCGATTTCGATATGCTGTTGAAGCAGGGTATCTCTTCGCGTGATTCGTCGGGCAATGAGTTCAATATCGTAGGCTTTACTTTTTCGTATGTGCAGCGCAATCTCTATGAAGATTCGGTGGGCAGGCTGATGATCGTTCCTGATTATCTCTCGGAATATTGTACCGGCGATACCTTAACACCTGCTGTATCAAACAATATTTACGCTATTACCAAGCAGAGCGATACTGCGTACTTCGATGATATATTGCTGCGCCGCCGCAAAGACGGTATGGGTGCCTATGGCAAAGGCATGAAGTTCATACTCACCAAATAAAAGGCTAGTTCATCAGCAGCAGGTTCACGCTGCGCTGCAGTATATTGAAGGCTATCTCGGCCATCATATTCTCTTTGTCCAGCGTTGGGTTCACCTCGGTCACTTCGAAGCAGCATATTTTGTGGTTCTGCATGATGGAGGCCAGCATATCTTCCACTTCTTTCTCTTTAAGGCCGTTGCTTACCGGTGTGCCTGTGCCGCGGGAGATGGAGCTGTCGAGGCTGTCCACATCAAAGGAAACATAGATGTCATCGCAATTGGCGAGGTGTAGCATGGCCTGGCGCACTACATTCTCCACGCCTTTACGGCGCACTTCCTGCACGGGTATCACCTTGATGCCGTACTTCTTTATCAGGTATTCCTCTTCCTTCTCATAGTCGCGCAGGCCTATGAATACGATATCTTCGGGATTGAGCTTGGGCTGTATCTTGCCCACATTTTTAAGCTTGTTCCAGAGTTCTATGGTTTGCGGGTCGGGGTTATGCACCTGGTTCTCTATATTATCAACAGCCAGTGCAGTGGCCAGGGGCATACCGTGCATATTGCCCGATGGGGTAGTGTAGGGCGAGTGCATATCGGCATGGGCATCTATCCATATCACACCCAGCCTGTTCTTAGGCTTGGCCATACGTATGCCGGCTATAGTGCCGCCTGCCGTGCTGTGGTCGCCTGCCAGCACCAGGGGGAAAAGGCCTGATTTAAGTGTTTCGGAAACGGTCTTGGCCACACGCTCATACATGGTAAGCACACCCTGTATACGCTTGGCATAGGGCGATGCTACGGGTTCGTAAAGGAGCCTGTTCTCGTTCTCCACTACTTCGGATGGGAAGTTTACGAAAAAACTGCTCATAAAATCGAGCGCAGCGATACGTATAGCGTCGATCCCGAGGCTGGCGCCACGGGTGCCTGCGCCTATCTCCGACCTTACTTCTATGAGCTTTATATTACGCATATGCCCCAAAGGTATTAAAAGCTAAGTGCTTATGCAAAAATGACGGGGGCGCGGCCGTATCAGAAGGGGTAGCCTATGGCTATATTCACCACAATATTATGTGCACGCCATGTGCTGTTGTCGAAGGCTATTTCGTTGAATACCCATCCGCCATTCCCATTGAATACATATGGTTTTTTGACAGGGAATGCACCGTCGAGGCGGATGACGAAAAAGCCGGCTATATCCATACGTATGCCTGCACCGGTGCTTACTGCGATATCCTGGCCCAGTGTACTGAAGGTGAAATTGCCACCGGGGAAATCGGAGCTCTTACGGGCCAGCCATATGTTGCCCGCATCGGCAAACACTGCACCATTAAGCTTAATGGCCCCGGTGAATAGCTGCAACATATCGAAACGGTATTCGCCGTTGAACTCAAGTTTAATGTCACCGGTACGGTCCACGAAGCCATTGTTATTTGCCTGGCCTGTAGAATCGCTGCCGGGGCCTAAGGTGCGTATGCGCCAGCCCCTGATGCTGTATGCGCCTCCTGCATAGTATTGCTTGATATAAGGGAGTGTATTGGACTGGCCATAAGGAATACCGATGCCGCCATAAAAGCGGAAGGCCGTAGTGGAATGCCTGCGCTTAAAGTAGTGACGGGCATCAAAATCGTACTTGGTGTATTGTGAGTAGCTGCTGTCGAGCGAGGGCACCAGCAGGTTGATACCCTGCAGGAGACCGCCTGCTTCCTCGAATGAGAGGCGCAGGTAGGAGTAAGATCCGCCTTTTTTCTTTTCCTGGTCGGAATAAGTAAAGGCCAGGTTCTCGCCCTCGATAAAGGTGGGGCGGTAACTATTCCTTAAGAAGTCGTTGGTATCAAGACGGGCCTGGAAGGCATCATCGATACGGGGCAGGCGGATCACATTGGCAAAGGCCGGGGAAATATCCCATGTTTTTTCGCGGGTCTCCCTAAAGTTGTAAATGAGGCTTGATGTAGTGTTGGTGAGTGTGAAATAGTTGATCCTGTCCTGGAAATTGGTACCGAGGCTTATGATGGTGCGGGGCAGGTTCCTGCGGCTGGCATCCTTCATGCTGAAGGGCACCAGGAATTTCGGGAAGTTAATGCTGGTATTGATACCATAGTACCTGTTGAGCAGGGCAAAGCGGTCGAATATTTTATCGGCCTTGTTCTCATCATACGAAGTTTCGAGGCCCCCGGTTAGGGAAATGCTCAGCAGGTTGGCACCTTTACCCAGGTTCTTATCGCGGTAGCTGAAGCTAAGGGTATTGCCAAGGAAATAGGTGGAACCGCTGGATACCTCGTAATTGGTAGAGAAATCGAAGCGCCTGGTGCGGTTCATCAGTATATAGCAATTCAGCAGGTTATCGGCAGACGTATCCTCGCGAAAGCGGATATTGATGGTCTGGAAAACGCCCAGTTCGGTAAGCTTTGACTGGGTCTGCTCCAGGTCGTTCTGCGAGAATATGCGACCGTGTTCCAGGTAGATATGCTTCAGGATAACCCGGGAACGGACATAGTAATGGTGGTAGCGGAAGGTGACCCCATCAATGTTCTTCACGGTCATGGTGCTGTCCCTGAAGTCCTTACGGTCTTCATAGTCGGGCATGATAATGATCCTGTTGATCACATACTTGCGGTATTCCGAGGGGTCCTCGGCCCTGATGATCATGGTAACATCTAGCGGGGGCTTTTCGGCTTTCTTTTGTTCTTCTATTGCATTGACCGCACTGGCAAACGGGTTCTCGGCATTTTGCAGGTAGGCTTTGTTCAGGGTATCTATAACAAATGTGATGCTCTCCTGTGAGAACTTATAGTAGCCATAATTCTTAAGCAGGGCTGTGATGCGACTGCGTTCGGTCTCCAACTGGCTCATGGAGAACTCTGTGCCTTTTACCAGTGCTGATTCTTTACTGTTGTTGCGGATGATCTCGGTAATGGCGGAATCGTCAATATCAAGGTTGACCTTGTTCAGCAGGTAATTGGTGCCTGTCTGCACATCGTAAGTTACATAGGCCTTTTTGCCCTTGAATTTTGTGGTGTCATCGATATGGGCATAGAAGTAGCCCTGGTTCACCATATAGCTTTTCATGTTCTGCGCGCTGCGCCTGAGCGTGGAGCTATCATAGACCACAGGTTTCTCCACCGTCTTCGATTTTATCTGGAAGTTGGTAGTGTCCTTTTGGTATTTATCGTAACGGATATTGTAGAGCCACACTTTTGTGGGTATACCGAAGGTATATTTATTGGGTTTCTGCACTATGATGCGTGCCAGGTTATCTTTCAGTTCCGCCTTATGTTTTATTTTGTTTTCCGATTGCAGGTGCACGGTATTACTGCGCAGCAGGTACTCATTCTCCCGAAGGTGTTTGGTGGCATCGCATGAGTAAAGGAAAGAAGACAGGAATGCTAACAAGGCCGCAACCAATATATTATTATGATCTGTTCTCCGTTGGCTCATGTAGCGTGTTAGTACAATTAATATGGCTTTTAATATAGCTTTGTGGCCTGATGTTGTCTAAGGCACAAAATAAATATATTCGCTCGTTAACGCAGCAAAAATACCGTAAAGAATACAATGTATTTATTGCGGAGGGTGATAAAATAGCCCGCGAGTGGCTGGGATCGAAGGCTGAGATCAAAATGATCGTGGCGCTGCAGGAATGGGCGGAGCGGCATGCGCCGTTAATAAATAAACATCCTGAGGCCAGCTTGCATATAGTTGCACCGCATGAGCTGGAAGCCGTATCGGCGCTGCAAACGGCCAACCAGGTATTGCTGGTTGCCGTTATGCCTGAACCGGCGGAGGAACTACCCACTGAAGGCTGGTGCATAGCGCTGGAGGGGATACAGGACCCGGGCAACATGGGCACCATCATACGCATTGCCGACTGGTTTGGTATAAAGCATATCTTATGCTCACCCGATTGTGCAGATATATATAATCCTAAAGTAGTGCAGGCTGCTATGGGCGGACATTTACGGGTACAGGTACATATAACCGAGCTGGACCATTTTATTTCAACTGCAAAAATGCCCGTACTGGCGGCTACGCTTGACGGAGAAAGCATATATAGCCTGCCACAAATGGCGGAAGGTATCCTGCTGATCGGTAATGAATCCAAGGGCTTACCGGCAAAACTTAGTGCTGCTGCCAGCCATAAGATCATGATACCGCGCAGGGGAGGGGCAGAATCGCTGAACGCAGCGATATCAACGGGCATACTCTGTGCCTGGCTAGTCCGTTAAAGAAGCCTGAAATTTTATGCGGGGCTAAACTTTGGCATAAGTGTTGCATCTAAGTAATAATAACAAGCCATATGAAAAAAGCAGTATTCACCCTTTTGTTCCTCTTTACATTTGTGCCCGTATTGCTGGCCCAGGGGGGAAGTAGCAGCCTGCGGGTGAGCCTGAGCGATGGAGGGCATTTAGCCGTGGCGCTTAACGGCAGGTATTTTGATAAGCATGGTACATCGCTAACAATTGGTGATCTGCCGGCGGGACGCCATTACCTGAAAGTATATACCTATGAGCAGGATAGCAGGGGGCGTGGCCATGCGCACCTCGTGTACAGCGGTAATATACGCATACACCGGGGGACACATGCGGAATGCGTGGTGGATCCCAATAATGGCGATATAGCAGTGAATGAAGATGGTGCGAACACGCAATATACCTATAGCAGGGAAGAAAGAAACGATAATGATGAAGGGAACAGGCAGATGAGTGATGATGTATATGATAATGGTGCCCGTAATGGCCGGGCTGATGAGGAAGTGAATGATAATAATGCGATAGGCAGCTTCGGTACCGGGCCCATGTCGAAAGGGGATATGGATGGCCTGAAGAGCATGATACGGGGCAAGAACAGTGATGCTGAAAAGGTGGATGTAATGAAAAGTGAACTGAAAGGAAAATCGTTCACCAGCGAGCAAGTGCGCAAGATGATGGGCTGGCTGGATAGCGATGACAGCAGGCTGGAACTGGCAGAGTGGGCATACCCTGAGACCACTGATAAAGAAAATTATAAAAAACTCGGCAGCGCTTTCGGTAACGGAAAGTACCTGAAAGAGCTGGATGACTATATGGATTCAAGGAAGTAGGTTTTGTGTTTATTGTGTAGTCTCTAGTGCAAACCGGCGGTTGAACAGCATAGCTGTGAGGCCGCCGGTTATTATTCCGATGAATGCGCCGAATGTAACATCGAGCGGGAAGTGGACCCCTACATACACCTGCGAGTAAGAAACGATGACTGCCCAAAGGATGGCAAGCGGCCATACCCATTTTATCTTTCGCCCCAGGGTAGCAGCCATAAAAAAGGCAAGCGCAAAATGATTGCTGGCATGTGACGACGGGAAGCTAAAGCCACCGCCGCAGGGCACAATGTTATGCACGATATCTGAAAGAAAGGGATTGTTGCAAGGGCGCGTGCGGTGGAATATGGGCTTAAGCAGGTGTGCGCTTAGCTGGTCGGAAATGGCGAAGGTAACGATGAATGCAGCGCACCATATCCAACCTCTTTTGCCATAATTGCGCGGCATGAAGATGGCCAGGAAAAGATATAGCGGCGCCCATGTCCACTGATTGCGCAGGAAGGGTACTACAATATCCAGGAATGGGGTATGCCATTCGGTATTCATATAATACCAAATGGTGTAGTCCCAACTAAGAATATAATCCCTGAGTGCCTGCATACTATTTTTTAAATACCATGATCATGCGCGGTGAGCTAAGCGGGTCGTAAGCCCCGAGCTTGTAATCGCCAAAGGTACCTGTAAGCGATAAGCCTGCCTTCTTAAATATCTGTATAAAATCCGATAAAGAAAAGGCGGCCACGCTTTCGGTATAGCAGTGCGGCTTGTTATCGGCATCGGTAAAGTTTATGGTTTTCGTAATGTGGTCGCGCTCCAGTTTTTTGGATATATGAAATGTATAGCTGCCCCTGTTTACCGTTATTTCGGGTACCATATTATCCAGCACCTGTTCCCTGTTCAGGTAATCTATTACCAAAATGCCATTCTTCCTGAGGCTTGCGGCAAAGGATTTCGCAGCCATGACATGATCCCGGTCGCGGATAAAATAGCCGAAGCTGGTGAAGAAGTTGAATGCGTAATCGAAATAGTTGATATAAAAGGGGAAGCGCATATCGTGCACATAAAAATGCAGTTGATCGTTTTCGTGCGCCTTGGCTTTTTCGATACTCATGTGCGAAATATCGATGCCGGTAACATCAAAGCCCTGCCCGGCCAGTTCTATGGCAAAGCGACCTTCGCCACAGGCAATATCGAGCATGGGGCTGCCGGGTAATGGCTGCAAATAATTTAGGAGGGTTTCTATAAATTCCTGTGCTTCGAGTTCGTCCCTGTCCTGGTATAGTATTTTGTAGTACAGAGAGCCGAACCAATGCTCATACCAGTCTTTATTTTTCATCTCTACCAGATTAAGACAAAAGTAAGGCTGTAGCGGGATATTTTTATAAATAAGCCCCCATATGCGGGGCTTATTTATAATTCAATGAACAATTATCCTTTCTTTCGTAATGTGATGAACAAAGCGATGCCCTGTAGTACTAAAAAGCCAAGTATGAAAATCCCTCCGTTATTGCCTGTATCGCCTACGCTGCCTCTTTTTATGCGGTTATTGCTGTTGCCGTTGCGCCTGTTCCAGTCATCGAGGTAATCGATGTGCCGGTATATACTCCAGCCGGTCAGCCTGTTCATATTCTGCAGTTCCTCTTCGCGTCTTGCAGCCACTTCGCGAACATAGCGCCTGCCTTCGGAGCAGGTAAAGCTGCCGGTGGCAGGGTGTGTGATGACATAGCGCACCTGGTATTGCTCATTGTTGGGGGTTACCTGGAAGGCCAGGTCCTGGGCATAATGGGCCCTGTTGTAACGCACATGCAGGCGTGTGAAGAATACATTGCCATTGAAATCGGCACTGCCGGGATACTGCCGGTTACCTCCATTCACCCACCACACACCTGCGTCTTCAAGGTCTTTGTAGTCGGGGGGATTGGACACGCAAGGATCGCATTTTACATAATTGGTGGAGCTAACATCCCAGGCGTATTCGAGGAATATGGCTTCCTGTCCCTCGCGGCGCCAAGCTTTCTTATAGGCATCGGCATAGAAGGGGGAGAAATCTTCCTGTATGAACTCCGGCACTTTTACCCCGCTGTTCATTTTCACTGTGCGGTAATTGGTGCACTCTACGCGGCCACGCCTGGTGAACGCATAAATGATGAGGTCCTGGTCGCCATTTGCGTTAGCCATACCCAGTCGTATGGGCAAACCAAAACGCGGGGAATTGAACTTGATCTGTATGGGGCGCAAGGTCTGGTAGTCGCCACCATCCAGTTTATCGAGATTCACTTTTACTACAAAGAATTTCAGGTTGTTCCTGATATAGGGATTTAGCACCTCTTCGGCATTGGGTGGTATTTTATAACCATTGTCGGTAAGCCAGCGCTGCAGGCCATTGCTCTGTGCTGCCCCCAATATGATAATGTCGTATTCGCCTACCGTGTATTTGGCTTCGATGGTTACGCCATAGTCTTTCTTTGATCTTTCCTCGTCCATTACAGCACTGCCTGAGCCCATTGCTGCCGATGGCGCGGCCTTTGCCAACATCTCGTACCTGTATTGATTGCAGGGGTTGTTATCATAATATTCCACAAGCCGCGGTGCGGAGTAGGCATCGAGTTTATCGAATACCTGCCGTTCTACTACTTTAATGTCCTTCTCTTTGAGCACCACGGGTACGGGCACCACCATAGCGAAGTCTTTTACATCACCTTTAAAATCGTTGCTCATAGTTATCACGGTCTGGTTGTCGTCGCGCACCAGTATCACCTGCGATGCCTGGTTGTATATCTTAGTGTCGGCTTTGGCCACGTAGAAGCCGCAAAAGGCTTCGCCCTGCACCCATGCTGCGAGCATGAGCGCGATCATAATCCCGGTTTTACTTTTCATGTTTTTTTGTTTTGATGAACTAATTGGATGTTTTCATAACCGTTGTTTTTATCCATTCAAAGCGAGCGGCTTTGAATATTTTGTCGAATAATGGCGTGAGCGGAGCAATGAAAAACAATACCCATATCGGGGCACCATTGATGAAATGATAATTGGATAAGTAAAAGCTTATGAGCGCTATCAATATGCTCCATATGATACGGCCTCTTTTGTGGTTAGGGGTGGTCACCGGGTCGGTGATCATAAAGAAGGTGAAGAGCAGGAGGCTGCCGTTGGTGAACTGTTGCAGCCAGTAATCGAAAGGCCATCCCTGGTATAAGAGATTGCGTGCTGCTTGTAATGCCATGAGCGTACCCAAAAAGACAAAGGAAGTATCGAGCCTGCTGACCTTATGCACTACGGCGCTACCCAACACTCCTACAAGGAACAGGAGTATTGCGCCGCTGCCCCACTGCCCGGGCGATATCCAGGCCTGCCCTGTGAGTAGTATAGTGGCTACGATGCCGAAATTACCGGGGTTGAATACGTGCTTGCCATTGATACGGATGAAGAACTTGGATGCGATTGCTAAAAAGGCTGCCAGTGCACATATACCCCAGTGATTCGCCTTCAGCAGCAGGCAAAGGCCCAGGGTTGTGATCATAGCGCTCTTCCACGAATGTGCGGGTAGCCGCAGGAAGCGTATGCCGGCTAGCTGGGTGAGTAATGCTACAGCGAAAATGGCTATATAATGATCCCAATGCGTATCCCAACGCAATATGAATGTGCCATAGAGGAGGAATGTGCCCAGGAAAAGTACCTGGTAGTGCCTGGCGTCTTTGAAGAAAGCTTTTAGCATAAAAAACCTTTCTCAAAAGATGCTCTTCCCCAAAAAAATCCATAAAGTGCGAATAAATTCCTTTTTATTGTCATTGGTACAGGCCGGATGAATACGCTATCTTTGCAGCCCAATTACAGCAATATGAGCATGAGCATCCGCCGTTTCCTGGTTTTTTACCGACTGCCGCTGGCAGCCGCATTGATCGCATTAGGTTTCTGGGTAGGTTTTTCCGTTACCTGGTGGATCGCATGGCTGCCCTTCCTGATAGCCCTTATCATGATAGCCGCTTACTTTATGGTAGGCCCCATGAGCCTGATACAGGGCTACATAGAGGCAGGTGATATGGATGGAGCAAAGAAGCTGATGGAAAGTGTGAAATACCCTAACCTGCTTTATAAGCCCATACGCTCATCGTACTATATGCTGCGCGCCAACTTATCGACAATGGATGATAACCTGGACAAAGCAGAAGAAGACCTGAGGAAGGGCCTCGCTGCCGGGCTACCGGAAAAAGAGTTTGAAGGGACAGCGTATCTGCAGCTTGGCTCTATTGCTTATAAGAAGGGTAATACCAAAGAAGCGATGGAGAACCTGCGTAAGGCGGTGAAGATAGGCCTGCCCGATAAGGATAACGAAGCCACCGCTTACCTGCAGCTCAGCAGCATATGCATACAGCGCCGCGATTTTAAAAGCGCGAAAATATACTTCAATAAAGCTAAGGCCTGCAAGGCTACCAATAAACAAGTGGTGGAGCAGATAGCAGAGATGAGCAAGTATATAGCAAGAATACCGGGATAGGTGAAAATTGAAAGGCAAAATTCAAAAGTGACTTGATTCTACGAACGATTTGCCGTGGGATTCCCATTAAAAATGATTAGATTATCTTTCTTTTATGCTAAATGGTTTAGGTAATTTTGAAGGCCAATTGACCGATGGAATTGCGGTATATAGTTTTTCGTAAACATCGCGAACATTCGTTAATGGGACACGGATGAACTTTATTTCGTCGATGTGCTGTATCCGATTCCTATTGTAAAAAAAAGTGCATTCTTCATTGCGAATTATAACTGTTAGTACGCATTGATCAAAGTTTTCTCCCCATTGCATCAGAAAAACATCGTATTTTATTGCATTGCCTATTTCCTTCTCAGTCGCATCATAAAAAGAATCTGGGTCGAACCAAAAAGGATGAGATTTTAAAAACGCTTCTTTGGAATTCAACCCCTCTAGTTCAGATACCCAAAAATATTCAGGATTGTTCGCAATACGCATTAATGAACTCATAAATGGACCTAATGCATTTTCATCATTCATATACTTGCCTATTCTTTCACCACCTAACCAAACTGCTGATCGCCCATATAACGATGGCTCCAGTTCTAAAAACTCTATTTCTATTGCAAACAGCTCTTTATCACCGAATAGAAAATGCATGTTACGCTTTGTTTGGAGTCTTATATCCTGCCAAATGTCCCTTCATAGCGAAGAACAAGATATACAGGTACACAGGCACCATGATAATGTAAGCCGTTTGCGGATGTGTAATGTCGGCGAGGCGTCCATAGAGCAGGGGCAGGATAGCGCCACCTGCTATGCCCATTATCAGTAAGGCTGCGCCTGTTTTGGTGAATTTGCCCAGCCCCTTTAAAGACATGGGCCATATGGCAGGCCACATGAGTGAGTGGGCAAGGCCCAATGAGGCGAGGCAGACAACCGAGGTAAAGCCATTTGTTACCATAACGCCTATGGATAAGATGATACCAATGATAGCGCATAATTTCAATGCTGTTTCCTGCGATATTATTTTGGGCATGAGTATTATGCCGAGTATATAGCCTACTACCATGCAGGTAAGGGTAAGCGAGGTGAAGAATTTGGCATTATCCATCGGGAAGCCGAGCGACTTACCATAATTAATAATAGTATCACCTGCCATTACTTCGACGCCGACATACAGGAAGATAGCGAGGGCCCCCAGCCAGAGATAAGTATGCTTGAAAATACTGTCTTGCTGCTCCGGGATGGCATCGGGATTTTCTTCTTCCTCATGTAGTTCGGGCAGGGGAGAGATAAGTATGAGCAATGCCAGTACCACCAGCACTATAGTCAATGTAATATAAGGGTTCACGATGCGCTGCGACAGTTCGTTGAGCAAAGTGCTTTTGGCAGCGGCATCTGCCGCTTTATTAAGCTGATCGCTAACAGCATCTATATTTTTAAGCAGTACGGAGGCCAGTATCATGGGGCTTAAGATGCCAGCCACTTTATTGGCTATGCCCATGATGCTGATGCGCTTTGCTGCAGATTCTTCAGGCCCCAATATAGTAACATAGGGATTGGTGGCCGTCTGCAATATAGAGAGGCCAAGGCCCTGTGTGAAGAGACCTATGAGGAAATACGTATAGTTGCGCTGGTAGGCGGCAGGGATAAAAATGATGCAGCCAATGGCCATAACAATGAGGCCAAGGCTCATACCCCTCTTGAAGCCCGTCTTTTTAAGGATGGCAGATGAGGGTATAGCCATGACAAAGTAGGATATATAAAAAGCAAAGGTGACCAGGTAGGCCTGGAAATTATTGAGTTCACAAGCTGCCTTTAAAAATGGTATCAAAGTACCGTTGAGCCAGGTAACGAAGCCGAAAATAAAAAACAGGCAGCCAACCAGGAACAGGGAGGTAGCATATGAGCGTTTGTCGTTTGTCATTAAGATTTTATTGAGAAAGACTAATATACATTAATTGTTGAGAAAGTTTTAAAGAAGGGCAGGGTATTATTTTGTTGTTGTATTTTTATCCTTTATGACACAGGCATTCGCATTGGGCATTGATATAGGCGGCACCAATACTTCATTCGGTATCGTGGACAGGAGGGGGCAGATACTGTTCCAGGGGAAAATGAGTACTACCGGTCATAAGACCGTGCAAGAGTATATACTGGCCCTGAAAGCAGTGGTGGATGTACTGATGGACGAGGTGGGCCGCGATAATGTAAAAGGTGTGGGCGTGGGTGCGCCGAACGGTAATTTTTATACCGGGGAAGTTGCCTATGCGGCCAACCTGCCCTGGGAAGGCGTAATACCCCTTGCCCGGCTGATCAGTGAAACGCTGAATAAGCAGGTGACCATTACCAATGATGCGAATGCTGCCGCAATAGGTGAGATGATGTACGGCGCTGCCAAGGGGATGAAGGATTTCGTGATGGTGACATTAGGCACGGGCCTGGGCAGTGGTTTTGTGGCCAATGGAATGCTGGTATACGGCCATGACGGTTTTGCCGGTGAGCTGGGGCATGTAGTGGCCGTGCGCGATGGCAGGCCCTGTGGCTGCGGGCGAAAGGGTTGCCTGGAAACTTATGCCTCAGCAACAGGTATCGTGCGGAGTGCGCATGAATGGCTTGAGGCAAGAACCGGCGAGACCCTGCTGCGCCGCGATAAAAACGCCCTTACATCGCAACATATATATGAAGCGGCTGTGCAGGGTGATGCCATGGCCCTGGAACTATTTGAATTCACAGGTAAGATACTGGGACAGACCCTTGCCGATGTAGTGGCGATCACTTCACCGCAGGCCATTATATTTTTTGGCGGCCTGGCAAAGGCCGGTGACATGCTCATGAGGCATGTGCACTACAATATGGAAGCAAATATGCTGCGGGTTTATAAGAATAAGGTCTCGCTATTGTATTCCGCATTGCCGGATGCTGATGCGGCGATCTTAGGGGCCAGCGCGCTGGTGTGGTAATTTACTGTATCGCTGTGGTTGCCCAATTGTTTATTTTGCCTGTTTTTTCATCCTGCGAAAGTATGGCTATAAAGCATTGCTCCCTTTTCAAGTCATTGGGTAAGGTAAATGTTGCGCTGTTCATTGAGGCGGGTAAAGAAACAAAGTCGCGGACCAGGTTGATGTGGTGCAGGCTGCGGCCTTCATTCTCTCCCCTGCGTACCTGCGTGGTAGCTTCTTTTTGAACGAGGCATATGAGTGCATGACCATTTCCCGGACCTATAGATACCGATATGGTATTGCCAACCAATTTAGCAGATAATGTTGACCCATTACTTTGAAGTTCACCTTTTTCTATTTCGGCAGTGAGCTTGCCTTTATCGGAACCTACGCATTGCTGTAGGCCATTAATGACCGCCTGTGGGGTATATGCCGAACTGAGACCCAATAACCGGATATAGTATTGCTGCCTTTGTGTATTGGCCGAAGAACTGAAAGTGTCTTTCCAGCCCAGGTAATTCCAGTAATCCACATGATAGCAGAGCACCAGTAAGTCGTTTTGGTACTGCTGTTGCAGTTCTGCCACGGTTTTGTCGGCTTTGGGACAGCTTGAGCAACCCTCGGATGTGAAGAGCTCAAGTACTGTTTTGCCCTTGCCCTGTTCGCTGTTGCTGTTCTTTGCATTACACGATAGTGTCGCAAAGCAAATGAAAACCAATAGGTTAAATCCTGCTAAACTTTTAATGATGCGCATAAACAATAGTTATACAAGTAATTACGAAGCATGTGGGCGCATGGTTTACAACTGTGGCATAGTTTTTACCATATAGGGTAGAAAAGTAAAGCTATGAAAAACTTCATCTCTTATGTATCTCTTATTTTGATGGCAGTAATGGTATTGCCGTCCTGTGTGGCCAAGCGTAAATATGTAGCGGCCAAAGCTGAAGCCTCACGGCAACGTGAGCAAAATGATCTGCTGAACCAAAGGCTGCAGGCCCAGAACGATTCGATAGCCCGCCTTATGGGTAATGTGAACGCACTGAGCAACGTGACCGAGGCCACTGCCAATGAACTGAATATGAGCAAAGACCAGATAGCTGCCCAGCAGCAAAGGCTGATGGAACTGCAACGCCTCATAGATCAGCAACATAATAATACCGAAGCATTGCGTAAGAAGATAGCCGATGCGCTGGTGAATTTTAACGCACAGCAGCTTACTGTATTTGTAAAGAACGGCAAGGTGTATGTGAGCATGCAGGAAAGCCTGCTCTTCCCTTCAGGCAGTGCTGTAGTGAACCCCGCTGGTAAGGACGCCCTGGCTAAAGTGGCCGGTGTACTGAACAGCAGTAATGGTGTAAACATCAATATTGAAGGGCATACCGACAGCATACCGATACATAATAAGATGTATAAAGACAACTGGGACCTGAGTACTGCCCGGGCTACCTCGATAGCCCATGTGCTGATAGATGATTATCGTGTATCGCCTACGCGTTTGATCGCCAGTGGCCATAGCTGGTATGACCCTGTTGCAAGCAATTCGACCGAATCGGGACGTGCATTGAATCGCCGTACTGAAATAATACTGGAACCGAAACTGGATGAACTGATGAATGTCATCCGTGGAGTTAATGTCACAGCAATGGATGGAAAGTGATCGTGAAGGATTGAGCTGTGTTCTAATGCGCCGGCCTTGTGCCGGCGTTTTTTTACCTGTGAAAATCGATGCGGTAACTGATGACGGGTATGATGCCGCTTTCATTCACATGCTTTATGCTACCACTGCGGGCATCGTAATAGCTATACCAGTAATTGATGTAATTGGTAACATCCTGCACATCCAGCTCAATGGTATGCGTGGCGCGCCTGTTGTTGAGCTTATAATACAGGCTGGCATCTATACGGAAATAAGGTTTTGCCTGCGTGGTAAAATATTCGTTATGCACATAAACCGCTTTACCTGCTGCCTGCGAGGCTGAAAGATCAATAGGCGATTCCCGCTGACCGCCGCTGTACATAACCTTGCCATTGGCCCCGAAAATGCTGTGGCCTTTACGGCCGAAATTTAATTCCTTACCACCAACAACATTAAGCTGGTAACGCCTGTCGAAATGGCCCTCGTAGCTTTGACCGCTGTAAGTAGTATAAGTGGACTTGAATAAGGAGCCTGTAAAGAGTATGTAGTAATTGTCCACAAAAGGCCGCTCGATGGTCAGGTCTATGCCGTAATTGTCTCCGGTGCCTTTGCTGAGCAATTGACCGCTATTTGCTAGGTCGAGCATACTCTCCGCATTGAGTACGGAGAAGCCGCTATTGGTATCGGTGGATACACCTATATGGTACAGGTGCTGGTAATACATTTCAGCCTTCAGGCGTGCTTTAAGCGGCAGAGCCACATCGTAACCGGCCACAACATGAAAGGCCCTTTGCAGGTCGAGGGTTTTATTGGGATAATAATTGCCTACAGTGGTGTCGCGGTACAGGTAGGTGGATATATGGTCGGGTTTACTGTGCAGGCCGGCAGCCAGTGAAAGCTTACTTTTGCGCAACTGGTAACTTAATGAGAGGCGTGGCTCTAAACTGTATTTCTGATTTAAGGCGTAATACGAGGCGTTGAAACCACTTACCAAGGTCCATCTCTGGGTGAAGCGCTTTTTCCATTGCAGGTAGGCCTGGTAATACTGTGTTTGTCCTGTGCCATCGAGTATATCTTTCCATTGCCTGCTGCCGTAATCATATTGATCGTCCAGCAGGCTGTAGCCGGGCAGTTGTATCACTATGCCTGTACGCAGTGTACTTGTGCTGCTCATTTTGTTGTTATATAATGTTGAGAAGCGCCATGCACTGTTTTGCAGGCGGGCGTGTTCCACGGGTACGGGGGCATAACTTTCCTGTGTGTTCAGCGTGTCCACATCCTTATTCAGCCTATCGTATGATGCGGAGAATACGGTTTTGATGTAGGCATCTTTATGCACGAAAATTTGATGTGTGATACCTGCAATGCCCAACATGCCTTTGGCCTGTAGCTTGAAATTGGGATTATCATCATCCCATTTTGTGCTGTCTTCCGGCGGATCTTTAATAGCCTTATTGTAGCCGCCCATCCCGAAAAGAGCAAAAGTCCCTGCTTTCTTTGTGGGGAAGTTGAATTTGAAAGACATATCCTGGTAGTTGGGTTCTATGCCTTGCAAGTTCAGGTAGTTTTGCAGCAGGGCGAGGGTAGAGTAACGATAATCGATAAGATATGACGCGCTGCCACCTTTCCTGAAAGGCCCTTCTGTAGCTATCTCTGTTCCAAGGACCCCTATTTGTATGGTATGTTCGGCACGGTCCTTATTGCCGTTGCGCAGGTAAAGGTCGAAGACGCCGGACAAGGCATTCCCGATCTCTGGGGGGAAGGCCCCGGTGTAAAAATCGGAGTTGCCAAGAGTGTTGGCATTGAGCATGCTGATAGAGCCACCAGAATTGCCAAAGTCGTTGAAGTGATTAGGGTTCGGTATCTCTATACCTTCCAGGCGCCAGAGCACACCTTTGGGAGAATTGCCTCTTACCACGATATCATTTTCAAGGTCGCCATTGTTGGATACCCCGGCAAAGTTCATCGCCATGCGGGCAGGGTCGGATACGGAAGCGGCAAAGCGTTTGGTATCTTCTACAGAAAAAGACCGGGCGCTTAGGGTCGCAAAATCATTAAGCGGTCTGCTGCGGTCTTTTACGGCTTTTATGCTTACCTCCTGCAACTGCTGCATACTTTCGGCAAGCGATACATTTAGCTCCAGCTCTTTGCCCGATGTTACCATTACATTGGTCTCGCTATGCTTTTCATAACCGGCCATTACAAAAATAAATGACTGCCTGCCCACAGGTACATGGGCCAATTCAAAATATCCATTTGAGTCGGTAGCGGCATTTATTTGCTGATCGGCAGATAGCACCACTACTACACCGGGCAGGGGGCTTTTTGAATCTGCATCGGTTACAACACCATGCACCGTTTGTAGCAATTCCTGGGCCCTGCTTAGCGCAGGGCAAAAGAATAATAACAATGCAAATATGGAGCGGTGAAATCTCATGTATGCTTTAAATTACAAAGTATTGATCAAGGAAAGCAAATTGTGTACCGTAAATAAACTGCTCTCTGCTTCTAAATGTTATATTAAACAATGAAATGTGTTGTTTCCATTGCATACGAAATGCTTTTGAAAGCACTTGCATTTTAAAAATGTTTCAATATGTTTGTTGGGCATCATCCGTAGTATTTTTTGAAAACAAATGTATTTTTTACATGCCTTCTTGCAGGGACATGTAGTTTAAACGCTGTCTCTGCACAGGAAGCGGACACCTTTGCTACCTATTCACTTTCGGCATATGCCGATGTGTATTATGCGGCTTATACCGATTCAGTAGGTCACGGTAACTTTCAGCAATTTCCCACAACATCTCCACGCAACAACTCGATTGGGCTGAACATAGTGCAGGTCAGCAGCCGGTATGATGGCGAAAAGGTAAGGGGCATGATGACCCTGCATTTTGGTGATATACCCAAAAGTACCTGGTCTGGTACTTATAACCCGATACAGGAAGCACACCTCGGTGTACGCCTTTGCAAAACCCTTTGGATAGACGGGGGCTTTTTCCGGACACATTTCGGTACTGAGTATCTTTTGCCGGTTGAGAACATTACCAGTTCGGTTGCTGTGGCTACATATTTTGAGCCTTATTATGAAGCGGGGCTGAGGCTGAACTATGACCCTACGGATAAACTGGAGATCAATCTGTTCCTGCTCAATGGTTATGGCATCGACGAAGATTTTAATAAACGCAAATCTGTAGGTTTGGGTATTACTTATGCATTAAGCGATGCGGCGGGCATGGGCTATACCAATTACCTGGGAGATGATAGCCCTGACACGGCAAAATTTGCACAAACACGTTTTGCACAGAACCTGTTCTTTAATTACAGTGGCAGTATGGTGAAATTCCAGGCCGGTGCAGACCTATATATACAAGGGAACTCGGCAATAGGGAATAAGAACGGTACCGCAATGGCTTATAGCCTGCTGGCTACTATAGGTTACCAGGCCGCGGCCAAGGTAAGTGTATATGGGCGGGCAGCATTATTCCGTGACCCCGATGGATTCCTCTCCGGGGTTATTACTGATGATATTCATGATCTTACCGGATATAAGCTATGGGAAGGTACTGCCGGCCTGGAGGTCAAACCTGTGGACAACTCCTATGTAAGGTTTGAACTGAGGCGATTACAAATGGATGGCAACCAGGAGATATTTCGCACAGGTAGCCATAATGTGAGCTACCGTTATGATTTTATGGTGAATGCGGGAACCTCTTTTACGTTGCTGAAGGGCGTAAGGGTAAGGAACTGACCTCCCCGCTACAGTACATATTATCACTCTTTAATGAACTTAACGATTTGCAAATACCTGTGATCGTCGGAATAAACATGTATGGCGTACATGCCTATCGGCAGGTTAGACACGTTAATACTGCCTGAGCCAAATACCAGGCCTTTCTTTACTACCACACCATTCGCGGATATGATGAAGAAATTGTAGTACTGTAGTGCATAAGGAACCGTTACGATCTTCACCTCATCAGTAGCAGGGTTGGGATATATCGAAAAGAAGTTGTTGTTAATAACGTTGTTTACACCCGTGGCTGCCATAGGGATAAGGTGTATATCATCGAAATATGCATCATTCGATGTATCTTGATTACGAATAGCTATAAGCCTGATGCGAACCCAGCGCGTACCCGGAGCTGCATGAATATAGCTCAGTATGGCCTGCCATTGATTGAGCGAATAAAGCGTATCGCTATGCCATTGCTGCAAAACTGTGGTTTTGGTATTATCCAGGCACTGCACACTGACACTTGCCTGGTCCGAAGGGCTACCCTCATCACGCGATTGGGTCCAGCCTAAAAATTCAAATTGCAGGCTATCATTGTCTATTTGCGTGGCATAGCCGCTTACATTCACATCCTGTTGCAGTATGCCTGATTCGTCACTGCCTTCATAAAAGATATGGCTACTGTCATGTGCAACAGCCACATGCCCTGTATCGGGGGCAGACTGCCAGTTCCCCGTAATGCTGGTCCAGCCTTCGGGCCAGCCTGTAGTCGTATCTATATATTCGGCACTACCATTTTGCACCAGGTTTTGTGCATGGACATTTATTGTCAGTGATAATGTAAATATGATTGTTAGTGCAGATAGTATTTTTTTCATGGTGTTTGGTTTTAAATGTGTGGGTAATTTCTAGTGTATGAAGGCTAAAAATCTGTGCCACTGACAAACTCAGGCTTTCACTTTTTGCCGTATCTTATCAATATCTCCGCTTACTTTATTTTTTAGTTTGCGGGCCCTTGCTTTTACCGCTTCACGCCCCACCAGTGCCCTGTTCTCAATGAGCAGACCGGTAATGATTCCTATTGCTCCATATGCTAATATTCTTGATGCTTTCATGCCGCAATATTTTACTATATCCTAATAGAATTGTGCCAAGGGCAGTGTATGCTAGGGCTTTAATTATCTTTGTAAGGATGGAACAACTCGTTTTAGCCTCAAACAACGAGGGGAAAATAAAGGAGATAAAAGAGATCGTAGGAGGGATAGAACTACTTTCGCTGATGGACATCGGTTTCAACGATGAGATAGCGGAGCCCTACCAGACCTTTGAAGAAAATGCCTTGACCAAGGCAATGACCGTTCACAGGTTTTGTGGTAAAAATGTTATGGCTGATGACAGCGGTATATGCCTGAATGCCCTTGATGGCGAACCGGGTGTGAATAGCGCTTATTTTGCCGGATTGCCCCGGGATGATAACAAAAACCTGCAAAAGGTGCTGGACGAATTGCAAGACAAAGTGGACCGAAGCGCTTATTATAAGGCGCTCATCTGCCTTATCTGGAATGGAGGGGTACATTATTTTGAAGGTATTTGTAAAGGAACGATCGTAAAAGAGCGGAGGGGCACCGGCGGTTTTGGTTACGACCCTATATTTGTACCTGAAGGCTACGACAAAACATTTGGCGAACTGGCCCCGGAAATAAAGAACAGCTTAAGTCACCGGGGCAAGGCGGTGAGCAAAATGGTAGCTTTTCTTAAAGCACAGCAATAATGAAATTTTCCATAGGCGATAAGATAATCCTGAAGCGAACGGGTGAAGAAGGCAGCGTGGCCGCCTATATCAATGAACAGATGCTGGAGGTAGAGGTAAATGGCACACATTTTCCTGTATATACCGATGAGATAGACCACCCCTACCTGGAATGGTTTACGAATAAAGTTAGACCCGGGAAGAAGGGTATGCCGGAACAACTACCTGTTGAAAAAGAAAAGCTGAGACAACAGCGGCTGGCAAAGGGGGTGTATCTCTCCTTCCTGCCCGTATTCAGGATGGATGAATTTGAAGATGTGGTAGATTATGTAAAGGTGTACCTGCTGAATGAACTGCCATCGGCTGTACAGTTCAAATATGACATCCGCCTCCAGAATCAAAGTGAGTTCAGGCATGAGGGTACGTTGCGTGCATTTGGCGATATATACCTGCATAATGTGCCTTTTACGGATATGAGTGCACAGCCGCGTTTTCACTGGCAGCTTAAGGATGCGATGAATGAGGAGATGGCTACTATGGAAGATATACTGCGTATACGCCCTGCAAAACTTTTTGAACATATAAACAACCTCTTGCAAAAGAATGAGGCAACCTTCAGTTATCTGCTGATAGAGGATTTTGAATTAAAGAAAGAGGAGGAAAAGCCTGAAAAGTTTGTTGTGCCAGCTCCTAAGCCACGCACCATAAACCTGCAAAACCTGGCACAGCATATGGATGGCCCCAAATACGAAATAGATCTGCATATAGAAAAGCTGGTGCCGAACAGAAGGGGGCTTAGCAATGCAGATATCATGAAGCTGCAACTAGACACTCTGCAAAAATACCTGCAACTGGCCGTTGTGCACAGGCAGGACCGAATGGTGGTGATACATGGAGTAGGGGAGGGTGTGCTGCGCGATGCTGTGCATAAAGCCTTAAAGGAGCATAAAGAGGTAAAACGATATGAGCCGGTATATCACGGCGGGGCTACCGAAGTGTTTTTTAAGCGCTAGTGCTGTGTTGTTTGATCACCTGCACAAGTATATTAGCCTGCACCACCCCCGATTGTCTCCATTTAAGTTCTCCCTTCCGGAAGATCATTAATGTAGGCACACCCTGGATATCGAACTGTTGTGTAATGGCAGGGTTACGGTCAATGTCTATTTTTACGATGGTCACCTCATCCTTCACCTGGGCTTTTACTTGTTGCAGTATAGGGGCCATCATTTTGCAGGGGCCGCACCACTCGGCTGAGAAATCTACAAGAACCGGTTTATCAGATTTTATCAGTTCGGGGAATGTAATATTCATAGCTGCTATTTTGAGTATTTACATAAATACTGTACCCCGGCTATTCATGTTTTACCTGCAGGCTCCTGAGCATTTCGTCGGTAAGCCCTTCAGTATAAACGCCATAGCCATTCACCAGTATGCCTTTTATACCATATTTCGGGGCCGATACTGCATATACCGTTGCCTCATCGGCCGGGTCCGATTCACCTTCAAAACGATAGTATTTATCTATGATAAATTCGTCATGAAATATCCTGAAATCATGGGCCCTGCATTCGATGCAGTTTTGCTGCAGGTTTAAATCTTCTGTATAGCCTTCCTGCCTCAGTGTCTCTATTACCTGCGATACTGTTTCCATTGCCATGCTTAAGCTGTTTATTAAGGTAAAAAAATTACAAAAACTCTTTGAATAAGGCTAATAAGTCGGGGTAAATACTATCTTTGCAGCCTCAAAGATATTTAAAATTATCCCCGGTTTTTTTGCCGGAACGCAAAACAGTAATTTTTAACCATATACGCTGCTTTATGGATACATGGCCGGTCAGATCGAACATATGGAATTACTGGAGCAATTGGAACAATTGCTCAGGCAGGGGGATACGCCTGCACTAACTTCTTTTCTCGACGAGCAGAACATTTCCATTGTTGCTGAATGGATAGATGAGTTCCCTGACTATGCGGCCCGCATATTGTCTGCACTTTCGGTGCACAGGGCTGCCAGTACTTTTAAGATACTCGATACGCCCATACAGCGCGATGTGATACATGAGCTGCCGCCTTACAAAACAGCAGAACTGCTGAACGAGTTGCCGGCAGATGATCGTACATCGCTACTGGAAGAGCTGCCCAGCGAGGTGGTGAAAGAGCTGATACGCCTGCTGGATCCCGAAGAAAGAAAGATAACCCTGGAATTGCTGGGTTATGAAGAGGATAGCGTGGGCAGGCTGATGACGCCGGATTATATAGCCGTGTTCAAGGACTGGACGGTGCAGGAAGTGCTGGAGCATATACGCACTTTTGGTAAGGATAGTGAAACGATAGATGTGATCTACGTGATCGATGAAAGCGGCAAGTTCATAGACGATATCAGGATACGCGAGTTCCTGCTGGCCGATCCCGACAAGCATGTCAGCGACATGATAGACGGCAGGTACATAACCCTGAATGTGAATGACGACCAAAGTATGGCCAACGAAGTATTTAAAATGAATAACAGGGTGGCCCTGCCTGTAGTGGATGATAATAATGTGCTGCTGGGCATCGTAACCATAGATGATGTGCTCTGGGTGGCCAACGAGGAATTCAGTGAAGACATGCAGCTCATGGGTGGTACTGAGGCGCTTGATCTGCCTTATCTTGAGACACCTTTCTTCAGTCTCTATAAAAAACGTATCGGCTGGCTTGTAGTGCTGTTCCTTGGCGAGCTGCTCACTGCTACAGCCATGGGCTTCTTCGAAGGGGAGATAAAAAAGGCTACGCTCCTGGCGCTCTTTATACCGCTTATCATATCCAGCGGTGGTAACAGTGGTTCGCAGGCTGCAACTTTGATCATCCAGGCCCTGGCCGTGGGCGATATAACGCTCAATGACTGGTGGCGTATCATGCGCAGGGAGATATTGTCGGGCCTGGCACTGGGTGCTGCATTGGGCATTGTTGGCTTTTTCAGGATAGCCATATGGCAAAGTATTGGCGGCACTTACGGACCCCACTGGCAGGAGATAGGCCTTGTAGTAGGCATATCGCTTGTGGGCGTGGTGCTCTGGGGCACTATATCAGGCTCTATGCTACCACTCATCTTAAAGAGACTGGGTGCCGATCCTGCGGTATCTTCAGCACCCTTTATTGCCACACTTGTAGATGTTACCGGCCTGGTGATTTATTTCTCAGTGGCTTACTTTTTCCTGCATGGTATCATGCTTTAGCCGCAGAACTGCAGCTCGTTTTGCTCAATTTCCCTGTTAAGAAAATCTTAATATCCTTATTGCTACTGCCGTGCGTGGCATACTTTTTTGTTTTACTCATCGAACCAAAACGAATTTTATGAAAAAGGCATTAGTATTAGCAGCATTATTACTGGCAGGAAGCACATTACAAAGCAAAGCCCAATATATATCGATAGGCCCCGTTGGCGGTTTCGGACATAGCTGGGTAAGTAATATGACGGGTACTGCACAATTTAAGGCCTCACCTACTTTGGGCCTGGGGCTTGTGTATTCCAAAGATAATCATTGGGGATGGGGTGCTGAGCTGGATGTATCGCACGAAGGTTATCGTATGGATAACGGCCTGAATACAATGGCAGTTAATCCCGTTTACCTCAGGTTGCCCCTGCGTGCTTATTACTTCTTTGGGAAATATGGTAGCAATGTACGCCCCAAAATATATTTAGGCCCCACATTCGGATTTAAGGTAGATGAGGTTGCCTATATGAATGGCAGCAGGATGAGCAATACCGATGTGATGACCGTTTATAGCATGAATAATGATATGTTCAACAGTTTCGATGTTGGGTTGAATACAGGTGCAGGTGTAAATGTTCGCCTGATGAAGGCCACCTGGCTGAATATGGACCTGGGATATAACTTAGGTTTTCTTGATGCTGTAGATGATGCAGCAGGCAACTATAATATGAACCAGAACCTGAGGGTTAATGTAGGCCTTTTATTTGGACTGAAATAAATAATTAGTGCTTAAAATTAAAGGCCCCGCATATGCGGGGCCTTTAATTTTTTTTGATCTGTTTATGCTTATTGTCTTACGAATCGTACCGTTGTTTTATCGCCCATGTTGTCATACACAGCGATGTATATACCGGGAGCAAGTTTAGATACATCAAATGTGCTTTGTGTACTGCCTGCTGTAGTTGTAGCTTTAAGCAGCATCTTACCATCCAGTGAGTAGATACCCACAGTTCCTGCGGTTTCAGAAGCTGCATGCGTAATAACTACACTTCCCTTAACCGGATTTGGAGAAACCGATACCAGGCTGTTTTGTTTGGTCTCAACTTTTACCACAGAACTGTAACTATGTGTGCCGTTGGCTTCATTTACTTTGAGACGGTAATAAGAAATACCGGCAAGAGGTTGCTTATCATTGAATACATAGCTGTAGCTGGAGCTATTTGAGGCAGCAACATCTCCCAGCGAGGCAAAGTTCTTACCGTTTACACTGCGCTCTACCGTAAAATTCTTTACCCCTGATTCATTGGCTGTAGACCACCACACTTTCACAATGCCGTCTTTAGGCCCTGCATTAAAGGATAATAGTTTTATCGAGAGTGCGAACTGTAGTGGTGCAAAACAAATACCCCTGAAGGATGTATTGGTTATGGCTGTATCCAAAATGTTCACAGTAGCGCTAAGGGTGCCGAAGTATCCGCTGCTATCGGTAAGCGATACCAGTTCGCCGCCACCGGCACCGCCTGAACCGCCTTTGCGTGTCAGGTACAATGTGACCAATGTGTCTTGTGTTATACCGACCATCCCCCTGTAATCATCTGAATTGACACCAATGCTGCCAGCTGCTGTCCATGAGCCGCCAACAAGTGTATATTTTGTTATGGCAGGGCTACCGTCATCAGCAATATAAAGCACGTCATAGCCGGGCGTGTCAGGATTAATATCGGCAAAATAGTAGGAGTAGGGACTACCGCTGGTAGGCAGGCCGGGTAATGGATCAAGGGTCTGTCCGGTTATCACAGGCAGCCCTGTGCCTACTGATAAAACAGATTTATTAGATCCTGAGCCTGTGGACACGTACAACTGGTCGTTGAATATCCTCAGGTCACGCAGGTTGGTAACTGTTGTAGAGAGCTGCAGTGATGTATCCGCTATGTTTACCAGGCTTACCGGTGCTACGCGCAGGCCGCCTGTGCCGCCGCACATCCATACGGTATCGCCGGCATTGTTGCAAATAGCAGAGCGGGGATTATTACCGCTTGAAAAATCGGTAAAAGCTGAATTGATGTTGATGCTGCCATCAGCAGCAACCAGGGCCACCACGCGGGGCACGGTATCGGCTGCGGTAGCGGATATGGAGCCTGCCAGGGTGCCCAGGGTCCTGTTATATCCGGCGAGTACAGCATATTTCAGGTTAGGTGGATTGGCAAGGTCGCCTTCGCTGGTTGATGTGCCGCTAAGGATAAGACAGTTGTCCGAAACCGTATTGGTTGTAGGAACGCTTATTGTTTGCACCAATACACCGGCAGGTGTATACTCATCAAGAAATACTGCAGCACCGGTGTTCACCAGGGTTGCTGCACCGTCGCCCACCCTCAGCACAAGGATATTACCGTCAGTAAATGGTGCAGCATTGGTATATACTGCGGAAAGTGCGATGATACACGTTAATACAATGGAAAGTAAACCTCTTTTTTTCATACTTGCTCCTTTATTCGTTATTGTAATCAATAAATAAAATATACTAGTTTGTTAAAATTAATGCTTTTTTCGGCACTCATATGAGTGAAAAAACAAAGCTATATTTATGTGTTTTTTATTAGAACCATAAGCAACTAATTCTTAACATTTGAGATGTTGAACCGGTTTGAAATAATTTTTTGTTACGTTTTTGTGATAGCACAACCATTATAGCGCATATTTCGTATATGAACCAAAGCAGTAGTTTATTGTTATTAAAGAAAAGCTGCAAAAATGGACCATACTGTTTATTTCGACATGCTGAACCGCTGTGTGCTTGTGCTGGTAATTACAGGACTGGTTTTCCTGGCCACATTCTTAATATTTAATGGACACAGGAAAGAAAAGCACCTTGAATAAAAAGGTATAAAAACCTGGTATATTAATGCATTCCTGAAGCCGGTGTATCGATCTTAATGTCGGTCGTGTTCCTGAGACTATCCACCTGGGTATTATCCAGGTTCACCTTATTTGATGATGGGGCCGGTTCTCCGCCTATAGTGTCCTGCTGCACGGCTGGTTCTGTACCGGTATTTTCATTATCGTTACAGGCCATTGCACCGCAGAGCAGGCAGGCTGAAAGGTATAATATGCTCAACTTTTTCATAAGACCATATGATTTTATAATGAATAGTATATAAATATCATGCCCCACAGCCTGTACAGCCGCAGTTGTATGAGCATGGTTTTTATACCTGTTCTCAAAAATTGCTTATGGAAAAGACGGACATGTTTGAAATAATATATCGTATGATAGCCATTTTAGCGCTTGTGCTTATGGCACTTGTCATAGGTTTCGGGTGGTTGAAGGGATACATTTGGGAAAAGGATACTAAACTGAGAAAAAGACATAGGTATTGATCCTTATGCCTTTTCCCTGTTTTACTCGTCTTTATTTCTTTGAATCCGGATCGCCATTATTGTGTACGTTACCGGCATTTGTGCCCGTGTCATTCACATTGCTGTAGTTTGAATCAGGTTTGTATGCCGGGTCGTCGGGACCGTAAGTAGCCGCGGCAGTACCGTTTACGTTTGTGGAATCAATTGGCGTGCTATGTCCTATGTTCTCCCCCTTGTTGGGTTCGCAGGCCATTGCGGCAGTCACTAAAAACAATAGTATTAAACCTTTTGCTGTGTTCATAAAAATATCATTTATCAAAAAGGCTTAAAATATTATACCAAGGGTATAAGTGATTGATCTAGTGTATCAAAGCATCCACATCGGGATCACCATCCAGGTTGTTCATTTGCTCCACAATATGAGGATATCGCCACAGTACCCTGCGGCTGGCAGGCTTTACGGTAAATTTTTTTGGATTGGGCAGGCAGGCAATGATCATGGCAGCCTCTGTGCGTGACAGATTGCGGGCCGATTTATTGAAATAGGCATGCGATGCGGCTTCTATGCCAAATATACCGGGGCCCATTTCTATCACGTTCAGGTACACTTCCAGGATACGTTTTTTACCCCAGGTCCATTCTATCAGTTTGGTAAAGTAGGCTTCAGGCACTTTGCGCACATAGCGCCCCCATCCGCTGCCCTGCCACAGGAACACATTTTTGGCCGTCTGCTGGCTGATGGTGCTGGCTGCCGCTCCCGCAGCGCGCTTATGCCGCTTCCTCTTCGATGGTTTGGCATCAAGGCTTTTTTCTATAGCATGCCAGTCGAACCCCCCGTGGTCGGGGAAGAGCTGGTCTTCGCTGGCAATGGCAGCCAGTTTTACATTGGGCGATATCTCTTCCCAGCTTACATAGTCGCGCCGAAGGCCATGGCCTTCAAAGAGCGCCCCTGCCTGGGTAAGTGTGATGGGTGGGAAGACCCAGCGGCAGATCACTACGTATAGCAGGGATGATACGAAGGCGAATAATATGATGCGTCCAATCATGCGCAGGAACCTGCGAAACCCCGTTCTTTGCTGTGCTGCCATTTAGGTCAAAAGTAAAAAGCTAAAATTCAAAAGCAAAGAGCCTGCTAATCCTCAGTTATACGTACTTCCACACGCATGTTCTTCGTTCGGTGTTCAGGAGTATCTTCTTTAAATGCCGGGCGGTTGCTGCCGTAGCCTGTGTACCTGATACGGTCGCGGTTGATGCCTTTTTTTACCAGGTAATCGCGCACCTTCCATGCCCGGTTCTCCGACAGCCTGCGCCGGTCCAGCCTGTTCTCTTCTATACGCAGCTCGTCTTTGGTTAGGCCAATGCCTACATCCCAGTCCTCTGCATCATAGCCAAAGGGCACGCAGCATACATGCCCTTCTATTCGTATATGGGTACGCGGATTGGCTTCCAGCACTTTATACAGCTCATCCAGTTCGGTCTCCGACCCCTTTTCATACGTATGCCTGTTCACAATGAATTGCACCCTGGATAGCAGGAAGAGGTCACCCTTTTTGGCCTGTGCAAAGGAATCGGGATCGAATGGTTTGCCCTTCTTTACATACACAGGTACCCGCTTTTTGACAATAATGCCTTTTGGGGCAATGATATCTACCCGCCGGTCTTCCTGTATGCCTTCTTTGCCCGGTAGAGTATCGCGCCTTACAGCACCCTTACCTATGCATAGCCTGAAAGCGGCTTTCGATACGCCCTGCGCGATCAGCCTGTCGCGCACCCTTTGTGCCCGCATCGTGGACAGCCATTCATTGTGCGGGTCGCGGCCCAGCATATCGGCATAGCCCATTAGCAGCAGGGTGTCGGCATCAGTAGCGGTTGTGTTCAGCGACAGGGCTGAGATCTGTTCCAGTGCATTTTCATTCAGCGCGGTGTCGTTGAGCGCGAAATAAACATGGAAAGTATCTTGCCTGGTTTGCGCAGATACCATTGTACTTAACCCCCAAAATATTATTAACAGGTAGCGTGTCACTGTTCGATTCATTTGGTTATTCCTCCATTATGCGTATCTCTACCCGCATGTTCCTGGTGCTTACTTCCGGGCTTGTTTCGGGTACGGCATGTATGCTGCTCCCAAAACCTTTATAAGAAAGTCTTGTAGGGTCTATTCCTTTGTCAATAAGATACTGGTACACCCGCCATGCCCGGTTGGTGGAGAGGCAATTCGCATAAAGGCCTTTAGTTTTAGGGTCTTTCACGTAGTGTTTCGTAATACTGTCATTGTACTTGAACTTGAAGTATATTAGGTTCGGATCCGGTTTAAAGTTTTTTTTGAACAGGTCTTCCCTTGGTCCGGTGTAATGTGCTTGAGGGAAATCTTCATCCTCAGCATCGTGGCCGTTGGGTACGCAGCATATATGCCCTTCAAGTCTTATGTGCACAGTGGGGTGTTGCACCATAAATTCATAAAGCTCATCCATCTGCTTGTACGAGGTATCCTGTACTGTATGCCGGCCCCGGTAGAAGTATATTTTATGCAATACATAGGCATTTCCTTTTCTTACATGGGCTATTATTTTCGGGTCAAAAGGTGGCTTTTCTCCAATTGCATTTCCGCCTTTCTTTTTCAGGAGCCCGCTTTGGGCAATAATATCTACCCGCCTATCAGCAGGAAAGCCTTCAGCAGGTACCGGTAGATTTCTTTTGACCGCTCCTTTACCTGTGCACAGTTTATAGGTCGCCTTTTCCAAACCATGCTCCTGCAGGTATTCCTTAACATTATTGGCCCGCATGAGTGACAGAGTATCATTTATAGTATTATTACCCAGCATGTCGGCATAGCCCATAATCACAAGGGTATCGCGGGCACTTAATGCACCCTTAGTCTCTAAAGACAACAGCACACCCTTAGCCTCAGCATTCAGCTTGCTTTTGCTCAACTCAAAATATACCTGGAAGGTATCGCAGCGTGTTTGTGCATGTGCCGTAATTGCAGTAGTTAATATCATTGCGATAATGGTGCCTCGCATAACTTCAAATTAATCATTTCCGTGTTAATAGTTAAGTAATTATACTTCAGTAAAATGTTTTTCTAAAATAAACTACTAAAAAATTAGTTGATTTACTAAATAATTAGTAGTTTTACTAAAAGTTTAGTAGATATGGCCGTAAAAACAACGTTTAAAGCCTTAACAAAAGCAGAGGAAGAAATAATGCAGGTACTCTGGGAGCTGGAGCACGCATTTGTAAAAGACCTGGTAGATGCTCTGCCCGAGCCAAAGCCACACTATAATACCGTAAGTACCATTATTAAGATACTGGAAGAGAAGGGTTTTGCCGCGCATGAATCATTCGGTAAGGCCAACAGGTATTATCCGCTGGTCAATAAGGATGATTACAGCAAACGCTCTATGAAACAGTTCGTGAAGAAATATTTCGAAGGCTCCTTCTCCAATATGCTCTCCTTTTTTGCCAAAGAAAAGGATATCAGCGTAAAGGACCTGGAAGAACTGTTGCAGGAACTCAAAAAAACAGAAACTAAAAACAGGAAGCCATGATGTACTTAATACAGGTAAATACATATGCAGCCATAATGTTGCTGGCCTATATGCTGCTGCTGCGCAATAAAACGCTTTACCGTTTCAACAGGTTGTACCTGCTGGCTGCTGCAATACTGCCCTTTGTGTTGCCTTTTGTGCAACTGCCACTAACAATACAGGATAAGTTATCGTCCATATCCGCATTGCAGTTCAGGTTGCCCGAGGTAGTTGTTGGGGGCAATGGGCAGGGCAGCGCTGCCCATGGGACAGGCTTGCTTACGGTGGCATGGATGGTATATATCCTTATCGCCTTTTCGCTCATCAGCTATCATGCCTGGGGACTGATACGCCTGCGCAATGTGATCCGAAACAACATACGCGAAGATGAGGGCAATTATATACTCATGAAGAATACGGGTTATGGCCCGGGCAGTTTTGGCAGGTATATCTTTTTCCCTGCTGAGGACGTGAACGAGGCCATACTGGCGCATGAACGTGCGCACCTAATGTTGCACCATACCCGCGATATCCTGTTCCTGAATTTTTTCCAGGCATTTGCATGGCCTTCACTATTGCTGGGCAGGATAAAGAAAGAACTAAAGGAACTGCACGAATTCCAGGCCGATGCAATGGCTAATGAGGACAAACAGCAATATGCCCAATTGCTCCTTTCCTCTGCACTCGGTATCCGTTCGCTGCCCGAAATGCACTTATTTATTATTCATCCCTTAAAACGCAGAATTATGATGTTACAAAAAAATGGCCCGGGATCACCATTGAAAACGATCCTGCTTCTTTCCTGCACAGCATTCATATTGGGGGCTGCTGTATTATTTGTGCAGGGCTGTAATAAAAGCGGCGATAAGAGCGATAAAACTACAACTGTTGAGACCAATGCAAAATTAAGCCCAGCAGGCAATGGTGCAGGAGAAATAGTGAAAGCCCCTGATGTAATGCCGCAATTTGATGGCGACCTCGGAGCATTCCTTGGGGAAAATATCAAGTATCCTGAATACGCAAAGAATAAGAAAATAGAGGGCAGGGTAATGATCCGCTTTGTTGTGGACCGCGATGGGGCACTGATAAATCCCGAAGTGCTGCGCTCACCCGACAGTTCACTGACAAGGGCTGCAATGGACGTGATCAACAGGATGCCCAGGTGGCAGCCGGCAAGGATGAAAGATGGTAAGCTCGTCTCTGCAGAAATGGTACTGCCAGTTATGTTCAAACTTAATTAATGACAATAACCACGGTTATAAAGTATCCCCGCGTCTGCGGGGATTTTCATTTATCACGGCTGACGGGTACTCGCTTTTTGTCCTTTTGCCGTATCTTGCGCCCCTTATGAGTAAAGAGATCGTTGTTAGCGGCATACGTTCTACCGGCTACCTGCATTTAGGCAACTATTTCGGGGCCATGAAGAATTATGTGAAAATGCAGGAAGATTATGACTGTTATTTTTTCGTGGCCGATTATCATTCACTTACCACGCACCCCGATCCCAAAGACCTTAAAGCAAACGTATTCCGCGTAGTTGCGGAGAATATAGCCAGCGGCCTCGACCCGGAAAAGGTAGCCCTGTATGCACAAAGCGATATACCCGAGATACCGGAACTGTACTTACTGATGAATATGCTGGCCTACAAAGGCGAGCTGGAAAAGGTGCCTACTTTTAAAGATAAGGTGCGCACACAACCCGATAATGTGAATGCCGGCTTGCTCACTTACCCGGTGCTCATGGCTGCCGATGTGCTTATACACAAAGCAGTGAAAGTGCCTGTAGGTAAAGACCAGGAGCAGCACGTGGAGATGGCGAGGAATTTTGCCAATCGCTTCAACCACCGCTATGGCGACTTGTTCCCTGAGCCGCAACCCTTCAACTTCGGCAGCGAACTGGTAAAAGTACCCAGCCTGGACGGTACGGGCAAAATGAGTAAAAGCGAGAACGGTAATGCCACCCTGTACCTGGCCGACGACGACGACCTTATTCGCAAGAAGGTGATGAAAGCCAAAACGGATTCAGGACCTACGGAACCGAACAGCGAAATGCCGGATTATGTACAGAACATATTCCAGTTAATGCACCTGGTATCAAAGCCCGGAACAGTAGATACCTACAGGGGCATGTATAACGACTGCACCATACGCTACGGCGATATGAAGAAACAACTCGCGGAGGATATGGTGGCATTTATTGCACCCATACGTCAAAAAGCCATCGACCTGCAAAATGATGAAGATGGATTGCGAAAAATATTGAAAGCCGGGGCCGAAAAGGCCAGGGAGAGCGCATCAAAGACCATTACAGAGGCCCGTAAGCTCATCGGGATAAATTATTATTAATATTATCCCTTAATTTCAGGGAGTGGGGTAGTGCATTTTTGCGCAGAGAATATTATATTGTGATACAGAGCCATTACCCCCCAACATTTAACAGCAACTAGAACATGCCGCAGAAATCTACCCCAAAGCATATAGCCATTGCCGGGAACATAGGCGCAGGTAAAACCACGCTTACTACCATGCTGGCTAAGCATTACAAATGGACCGCGCACTTCGAGGATGTGGACCATAACCCATACCTGGTAGATTTTTACGACGACATGCACCGCTGGTCATTCAACCTGCAGATATACTTCCTCAATAACCGCCTGGGCCAGTTGCTCAACATACGCAATGGTAAGGATACCGTGATACAGGACCGTACCATATATGAAGATGCTTACATATTTGCACCCAACCTCTATGAGATGGGCCTGATGACAAAGCGCGATTTTGAGAACTATTCCTCATTTTTCAATACACTCAGGAAAATGGTCAACCCGCCCGACCTGCTTATCTACCTCAAGGCCAGCATCCCCAAGCTGGTGGACCAGATACAAAAGCGCGGCCGGGACTATGAAGAAAATATACGCCTCGACTATCTCAAACGCCTGAACAATTTTTACGATAAGTGGATAAGCCAGTACAACGATGGCCCCTTGCTCGTAATAGATATCGACCACACGAATTTTGCGGAGAACGAAGAGGACTTTGCCGAGGTGGTGCGCCGTATCGATGCCCAGATACACGGGCTTTTCTAAGAAATGTAACTTTTTTGCGCCTGTTGCGATATAGCTTAAGCAAGCTGCAATTAGTTTCAAGCCTTCTCTAAAGATGAAAAAGTATCTATACCTCGTAACTTTATTCATAATTGCCACATGCCAGGCTGCCCGTGCGGGTATGCTGAAGGGTAGGGTAACGGATACAAAGGGCCTTTCCCTTCCTTTTGCCATTGTATATATCGATAACACCACTACCGGTACCAGTGCCAATGCCGATGGCCTGTACCAGCTCACGCTAAAGCCCGGTACCTATAAGGTTGTGTGCCGGTATATGGGTTTCAGCCAGGTGATGCATACCGTTACGATAAAAGGTGAGGAGACCGTAATGCAGGATTTCGCCCTCAAAGACCAGGGGCTTGAAATGAAAGAGGTGACCATTAAAGATGAAGATCCTGCTTATGCTATAATCCGGAAGACAATTGAGAAGCGGAGTTTTCATCTTAAGCAGGTGCGGTCGTTCCAAACGGGTATTTATCTCAAAGGTGTATTACGTAACCGCTTATTACCCGATGTGGGCATCATGAAACTGATGGCCGGAAAAGATGCAAAAGGCAAAAAGGATAAAAAGGAAGTGGCCGAGGCATTGGGTATGGACTCTACGGGCAAAGCAGTGCTTTATCTATGTGAAGAAAAGGCTGACTATTATTCCGCAGAGCCGGATAAAAGAAGGACGGTCATTCATTCGGTACGCGAAAGCGGCAACCCCAACGGGCTTGGCTTTGCACAGATGCCCCCGGTGATCACCTTTTATGAGAACAATATCAACCTGCTCGATAATATCAGTCCCCGTGGCTTCATATCCCCCATAAGCGATAATGCCCTGCATTATTATCATTATAAGTACGAAGGCGAATTCAAAGAAGGCAAATACACCATCGATAAGATAAAGGTGATTCCCCGCAGGGCATATGAGCCGCTTTTCGAAGGTACTATCTACATAGTGGATGGTGACTGGGCCATCCATAGCCTGAGCATGCTGCTTACCAAAAAAAGCGGCATGTCTTTCCTCGATACCATGCGTATCGACCAGGCCTTCCTGCCCCTGCGTGAGGATACCTGGGTGATCAAGAACCAGGTATGGTACCCAACTATAAAGATACTGGGATTCGATATCACAGGCTCCTTTGTTACGGTATACGACAATCAGAAAGTGAATGAACCTATACCGGATACCATCTTCGGGGAAAAAGTGATCAGTATATATGATAAAACAGCCAATAAGCTGGATACGGGTTACTGGACCAATGTGCGCCCCCTGCCGCTGGAGGAAGATGAAAGTACCGATTACAAGGTTAAGGATAGTATCCGCATACATGATGAAGACCCTCACATCAAAGATTCTGTGCGTCGTATGGGTAATAAGCTTAGCCTTACAGGCTTGCTGCTAACTGGTGAAACGGTGAATACCAAAGAATACAAGCAAAGTTTTAGCTGGAATCCCATACTGCCCATATTCGATGGCATGGTGAATTATAATACTGTAGAAGGGCTGAATATTGCGCCAAAGCTATGGTGGGCTTATAAGGCCGATACGGGGAAAACATTGAGTGCTAAGGTGGCCATGCGCTATGGGCTGAGCAATGAACATTTCAATGCCATAGCAAAATTGATGTATCGTAACGATAGCCGCGACTGGAAAGGCAGGAACTGGACCATAGGTATAGAAGGTGGCAGGTATGTATTCCAGTACAATCCGGATAACCCCATACCGGAGTTTTATAATACTGTTTCCACCTTGTTCTATCGCAAGAATTACATGAAGATATACGAGCGCTGGCAGGCAGCAGTTGCTGCCAGCCGTAATTATGGTAATGGCTTTAAATGGAACGGCAAATTTGAATTTCAGCACAGGATCCCACTCAGCAATACCACAGGTTACAACTGGGCATCGCCCAACGTTTTGCCTTTTACCGATAACCTGCCTGCCGGGTTGGGTGCTTACAGATGGGCTGAATACAATGCAGTATTGCTAAAGCTATCCGCATCATACCAGCCGGGCTATAGTTATGTGCAATACCCCGATTATAAGATGCCTCAGAGCAGCAATTGGCCGGTATTTACCCTACAATATGAAAAAGGTATCCCCGGCCTCGTTAACAGCATCACCGATTTTGATAAATGGCGCTTCAGTATAAAGGATAATATACGCTTAAAAATGCTGGGCAGCCTGTCCTATGTGCTCGCCGCAGGTGGGTTCTTTAATACCAATTATGTGGGCATACCCGATATGATGCATCTCGATGGCGACCAGACAGCACTGGCAACAACATACCTAAAGGGTTTCCAGCTTGCTCCATATTATAAGTATAGCAATGCCGAGTCTGTATATGGCGAGGCGCATATAGAATACAATTTGCAGGGCTTGCTTACGAATAAAATACCCTTATTACGACAGGCGCGCTGGTATTTGATCATTGGTAACAATACGTTCTATGCACGGCAGAATAATTATTATACTGAGGCTTTCATCAGTATCGATAATCTTGGCTGGAAGTTGCTGCGTTTCTTACGTATCGACTTTGTAGAGTCATGGGATAATACCGGGGCCAATCATGCAGGTTTCCGTATCGGCATAAATGCCAGCGGGCCGCTCCGGATAAGCGTTCGCAACGACGGAGGGGAATGGTAAGCCCTGTCCCCGGTTCTTAATAGCTCGTTAAGCAGTTCTAAAGGCCGGGTTAACGGGGCCTGGAAATTTTGTATTGGCTGTTTGCCGCTGCATCTTTGTGTCATCAAAGCAAACAACATGAAAGCAGCATATACAAACAAGGCCATGAAAAACATCATATTCTTCGCAGGCATCCTGTCTTGCTTCGTACTGGCCATCATCATCTAGTTACAACCCCGGTACGCCAACCATGAAAAGATATTCAAGTCCTGCCTTTGGCAGGGCTTTTTTAATGCAGTTAGTCCCTGCATCGTAAAAAATCGATTTCTTAATCGGTCGTTAAGCAGTTCTAAAGGCCGGGTTAACGGGGTCTGGAAATTTTGTATTGGCTGTTTGCCGCTGCATCTTTGTGTCATCAAAGCAAACAACATGAAAGCAGCATATACAAACAAGGCCATGAAAAACATCATATTCTTTGCAAGCATACTGTCTTGCTTCGTTCTGGCCATCGTCATCTAAGCACGACACCCGGTACACCAACCATGAAATATATTTAAGTCCTGCCTTTGGCAGGGCTTTTTTTATCCCTGTTGGCCAGGTGTCGTGAAAAATTTATTTCTTAACCAGTCGTTAAGCAGTTCTAAAGGCGGGGTTAACAAGGCCTGAAAATTTTGTAAGGGCTGGTTGTCGCCGCATCTTTGTGTCATCAAAGCAAACAACATGAAAGCAGCATATACAAACGACAACGCCATGAAAAAGATAATACTGTTCGCAGGTATACTTTCCTGCTTCACACTGGCCATCATCTTCTAAGCAGCCTCTTACCACCATATACCATGAAATGCCAGTCCTGTCATACAGGACTTTTTTTATATCCCCAACTCAAGGTACACCGGGCAATGGTCCGAGTGCTTGATCATCGGGTAGATCGTTGCCGCTTTTATATTGCTTTTTAGCGGCTCTGTCACATTGATATAATCTATACGCCAGCCCTTGTTATTATTCCGGGCATTGGCCCTCAGGCTCCACCATGTATAGTGATGCGGGTCGGGGTTCAGATGGCGGAAGCTGTCCACAAAACCGTTCTGGAAGAATTTGTCCATCCAGGCCCTTTCATCGGGCAGGAAACCCGATGAGTTCTTATTGCTCACAGGGTTGTGTATGTCTATTGGTTTGTGGCATATATTATAGTCGCCGCACACAATGAGCTTTGGCCTGCTTTGCCTCAGTTGTCCAAGGTAGTCGAAGAACTCATCCAGCCATTGATATTTATAGCCCTGTCTTTCTTCCCCGCTTGTTCCGCTGGGGAAGTAAGCATTGATCAGTGTGGTATCGCCATAGTCGGCACGGATCACGCGGCCTTCAAAGTCGCTTTGCATGATACCGTTGCCATAGCTTACCTGGTCCGGCTTTATTTTAGAGAATATAGCTACACCGCTGTATCCTTTTTTCTGTGCCGGGAACCAGAAGGTCTCATATCCCAGTTGCTCAATAAGCCCGGTATCTACATCTTCTTTGTTCGCTTTTATCTCCTGCATGCATATTACATCGGCAGGGTCGGTGCCCAGCCAGTCGATAAATCCCTTTTTTATAGCGGCGCGAACTCCGTTTACGTTATATGTTATAATGCGCATTTTACTGTATTTGTGCTATAGTGCTGTTGGCCCAGTCGGCCACCATTTTTGCCTGTTCAGGGCTTAGTTTAGCATCTTTATGTATCCATAGATAGCTATCAAGCGGCATCCATCCTTTGGTAACCGCCTTTACTGTTTTTTGCAGCTTTTTTACCTGTTTTTGTTTGCTGTAAGTGCCGAACTGTGCAAAGTTCAGTTCGCCCCGGGCCTCGCTGATGTGGTGGTTAAGCCACCAGGCCACCGGCTGCACCTGATTGTACCATGGGTAGCGGGTGCTGTCGCTATGGCAGTCATAGCAGGCTACACGCATGATGGCCTTTACGGTATCAGGCATAGTGTATAATGCTTCTATGTGCTGTGGTCCCCGGGCAGCTATATTTTTTGCCGGGCGTATGAACTGGATGATGATGAAAACCAGGACAAGAAAAATAATGATCTTTTTGAGCATAAAAAGGCGGTATTATTATTTACTTAATAGCCCCGGAAAAATTTTCCGGGGCTATTAAAATAAGCATTTTTTGGTTTCGGAGGCCTGTAGGAATATTAATGTAGTGTTTCCTTTAGCCATTTAAAGAACTCCCTATGCCATGCTATGCCGTTCTGTGCATGCAGCACCCAGTGGTTCTCGTTGGGGTAGTAGAGCAGCTTGCTCTTAATGCCACGCAATTGTGCAGCCTGGAAGGCTTCCAGTCCCTGCTCTATAGGCACACGGTAGTCTATACCGCCCTGAACGATCATGATCGGGGCATCCCATTTGTTCACAAAGTTGCTGGGATTGAATTTGTCGTAGCTCTTAGCTGCAGCACTCTGCCAGTAAGGCCCGCCTATATCCCAGTTGGCAAACCATAATTCTTCTGTAGTGCCATACCAGCTCTTCAGGTCAAAGAGACCATCGTGGGCTATGAATGATTTAAAGCGGCCCTCATGCATGCCGGCCAGCATATATACGCTATAGCCACCATAGCTGGCGCCTATACAGCCCAGCCTGCTTTTATCTACATAGCTTTCCTGCGATACATCATCTATCGCGGCCAGGTAGTCCTGCATAGGGGTGCCACCCCAGTCTTTACTTATTTCCTCGTTCCATTTGGTGCCAAAGCCCGGCAGGCCATGGCGGTTGGGGGCTACGATGATATAGTCGTTGGCTGCCATGAGCTGGAAATTCCAGCGGAAACTGTAGAATTGCGATACTTCAGATTGCGGGCCGCCCTGGCAGTAGAGCAGGGTAGCGTATTTTTTATGCGGGTTAAAGTCGGGTGGGTATATTACCCATGTGCTCATTTTCTTGCCGTCTTTCAGGGTCACTTTACGCATTTCTATCTTGCCCATCTTGATGGAGTTATAGATATCGTCGTTCTCGTGTGTCACCTGGTGCATACTGCCATCCTTGCGGTTCACGGCATATATTTCGTTGGCATGGTTCATGTCGCAGCGGGTCACGATCATTTCATCCTTGCCTTCGCCTACTATACCGGTAATGTCAAACTGGCCATCGGTTGCCTGGCGTATCTCAGGCTGCGTGGTTTGCTTTATGTTGCTCGGTATGTATGCCTCGAACAGTTGCTTTGTGCCTTTCCATGGGGCAGCGAAATAGATATTGCCGTTGTTCACCCAGGTAAATCCGTCTACGGTGCCGTCCCAGTTATCGGTTACATTTATCTTCCATGCCGATGAGGGGGCGTCAAGTTCAGCAACCATTATGTTGTTCTTGTCCGATTCGTAGCCGTCATGCGCCATGCTCAGCCATGCTATGCGCCTGCCGTCGGGGCTGAAGGCAGGCTGTGTATCGTAGCCGGGCATGCCTGCCGTCCAGTTAATGGTGCGGTGCGCTACCACATCATAATAATACAGGTCGGTATTGGTGCTTATCGCATATTCTTTCCCGGTCTTTTTCTTGCACACATATACCAGCCCTTTGCTGTTAGGCCGCCATACCAGGTCTTCTGCCCCGCCAAATGGTTTCTGCGGGCAGTCATAAGGTTCATCGGCCATGATGTCTATGGCCTTGCCTTTTTTTACATCGGCAATGAACACATGCGAATACTTACCGTCTTCCCAGTTGTCCCAGTGACGATAAGAGAGGTCGGTATATATCTGCACTGTAGTCTTAGGCAGGTCCGGGTACAGGTCTTTACCGAGCATTGGGGTTACCATCACGTCTTTTGTAAAGGCTATGTACCTGCCGTTGGGCGATACTTTTATGTTTTCGGCATCCTGCAAGCCATTGTAAAACGACTTCCACGTTCTGCCATTATCCATACTTACGAACAGGGTTTTACCGTCACTGGCATACCATGTGTTATTATCCCGCTGCACTATATCTTTCCCTTCTGCTACTTTATATTCTTTCTTTTCACCCGTAGTAGTGTTGATCACATAATGCGTAGTGCTGCTTTTTTCCGTGTGCCAGTCATACTGCTTGGCCGCATAGTATATGCGGTCACCATTTGGCGATATTCCTTCACCGCTTACGCGCTTCAGGCTCCAAAGCATTTCAGGTGTCATACGGCTTTGTGCATTTACACCAAGCGAAGCCAGTAATAAAACTGGTATTATTATATTTCTCATATCTTTTGCTTACAGTTTGGCAAAATAATCATTTTCTCTTTTGCTCGTTATCTTTTTCCTGTTCTGCTCCCATCCGGGGCTTCTTTTTAGGTTCAAAGTCTATCCCGTTCTCCCACCCGGCCTTAAGCAGCACATTGCCATGGTAGGGTATCACCATTTCAGGCTGCCTGTGGGCCAGCAGGTCGCCGGTGTCCCATTTACCATTCCCGTTGGCATCGTCTATGATCAGCATAGTATAGTTGCCGGGCTGCAGTAAGTTCAGTTTCACTACCGTGTCGGTCACGGCTTTCATATGCACGGTATCTTTGTCGCTTTTTATGAGCAGGATGTAGTTATTGCCCAGGTATTTTGCAGGCAGTTGCACATTTAGCTTGCCATAATCGTCCTCGTTCTTGGTGCGGAATACATATTTTGAGGGCATGGCTTCATTCCCTGATGTGTCTTTTATAAATCCTTTTTTCAGCTTCAGGGTATATACAGTGTTCTCTTTCCATTGGGTGTTTACCAGCAATACATCTTTTCGCACACTGTCGCGCTGCACGTTTATCGCCACACTTACATCTGTAGTATCCAGGTACAGGCCTATGTGTTCCGGCGTTACACTGTCTATCATATTGTTACATTTTATGGCTATGGGTGTTGTTATGTCTTTTGTTCTTTTGTTTTTATCCGTTGTGTCCACATCCGGGCTGTAGCTAAGGTCTTTTTTAGCTGCCGGTTTATCATTGAGTGCTGCCATGCGGCTATGCTTCAGGCTATCGCTTCCGGCTCTTGCTGTATCCACAGCTTCCGGGAAAATGCGCAGGTTTATCGGTGCGGCATTCGTATCGCCTGCCTGCACCGTTTTTTCTGTAAAGGCTATCCACTCGTTTAGCCCGTCATACATGAGGTTGTTATTGGCATCGTGCAGTGCGTATATCCTGAACTTCCTGCCGGGCAGCCCTTTGATGGAAAAATGCCCGTTCTCCACTCTGCCTACATATAATGGCTTTTCCCTCAGTACGGCACTGTCGGTCTTTGTACCGTTGTAAAGAAGCACGTAGGCGCTGGTGTCCGGCATGCCGGTAACGGCATTGATCACTTCGCCGCTTATTTGTAATGAATCGAAATAACTCCCCGTGCTGAAGGTGTATGTATAATCTTTGAAGGGATTGCCTTCATGTACGTCCTTTATAGCATTACCGAACGATATACGATAGGTGGTATTATCCTGCAGCAGGCTGTCTGCTATTTTTACCGTTACTTTTTTGTAAGCACCGCCTACATTCATAGGTATCGGTAGTATGGGTGATATCACCACTTCTTTGGCAGCATCGGTCACATTCACAAATTCGTTGAAGCGAAGTTCTATTTTGTTTACCCTTGTATTGAGTATTGAATCTTTGGGGCTTATCGAAAGCAGTTTAGGCCCTTTTACGTCTTTTTTTCCACCGGGCAGGGTAGTGATATTGGCACAGCCGGTAGCTAGTATAGCTAAGGAAAATAATACAATAAGGCCGCGAAAACCATTCATTTGTGCCCAAAAATAACACATAAGCGCTAACCTAACCTATTTTACCTTTAGTATGTCTTTTATACTGTTGCGGCAAATTTGCATAATCGATATGCAAAAATGTCGTATGTTTGTTGTACAACGTCAAAACTCTTAGTTATGTTATTTTCAATACTCCTGTTTATCAAATTTTTATTCGTGCCCGCACCAAAGACCGAGGCTGTTCCTCAAAGTATATATGATTTTAAGGTTGAATCGCTTACAGGCGGCACTATCGATTTTTCCGCTTTTAAAGGCAAGAAGATATTGATCGTGAATACGGCGTCCCAGTGCGGTAATACCTTCCAGTATGGCGAACTGGAGAAGATATCAAAAAAATATAAGGACAAATTGGTTATCGTAGGTTTCCCTGCAAACGATTTTGGCCACCAGGAGCCCGGCAATAACCAGGAAATTGCAGAATTCTGTACCAAAAATTACAGTGTTACATTCCCTATGGCTGCTAAGATATCAGTGAAGGGCAATGATATGGCACCCATATATCACTGGCTTACAGAAAAAAAATATAATGGCTATAAGGATAGCGAGGTTACATGGAATTTTCAGAAATACCTCATTGATGAGCATGGCAAGCTGGTAGATATTTTCGAGCCGGGTATGAGCCCTATGCGCAGCTTCGTAATCGATGCCATAGAAAAATAATAACATATCGTATGATAGGAAAGGCCCGGTAATTCCGGGCCTTTTGTTTTAATTTTGCTTATGCTTACTAGAGGTGTGATATTGGTTATGGCAGCATTCTTTACATTTTTCCCTGCGGCTAAAGCGCAACCCGTTCCACAAAGTATTTATGATTTTAAAGTTGACGGACTTACGGGTGGCACTATCGATTTTTCGGCTTTCAAGGGCAAAAAGATACTTATTGTCAATACGGCTTCGCATTGCACGTATACACCCCAGTACGAGCAGCTTGAGGCGCTTTATAAAAAATATAAGGACAGGCTGGTTGTCGTTGGCTTCCCTAGCAATAACTTCTTTTTCGAGGAGCGGGGCAGCAATAAAGAGATAGCTGAGTTTTGTAAAAAGAATTATGGTGTGAGCTTCCCCATGGCAGCCAAAATATCGGTGAAGGGTAGGAAGCAGGCCCCTATTTACCGTTGGCTTACGGATGAACGCTACAACCATTTCAAAAGCACTTCGGTCAAATGGAACTTCCAGAAATACCTGTTGGACGAAACAGGTAAACTGGTTGCAGTATTCTATCCCAATACCCCGCCTGACGCGCCTGAGGTGATAAAGGCAATTGAGCAATTATAGAATTTTATTGTTTTGAATTTCTACTTTTGACCAAGGATGAACTGGAAGGCATTCAAATATGTATTGCCCCTCACGCTTTTTATGCCTACATCAGCTTTACGACAACCGGCTGGCTGGTATGGGTAACGGTATGGGTAGCTTTTGTTTTGGTACCACTCCTTGAACTCCTCATGCCACCCAGCCCGCGGAATATTGATGAGGCTGAGGAAGAGAGGATCGCTCATTCCCGGGTTTATAATATCTTTCTCTACCTGTTGATACCGCTGCAGTTTGTTGCAGTATATGTTTTCCTCCGCTCTATGGGTGATATAAACATCAGTATTGCGGACAGGCTGGGGCGCATACTGGCCATGGGCATTCTCTGCGGTGTCTTTGGTATTAACGTGGGCCATGAGATAGGGCATCGCGTAAGCAGGCTCAACCAGGTACTGTCGCAAAGTATGCTGATGACGTCCCTGTATATGCACTTTAATATAGATCATAACAAAGGCCACCATAAAAATGTTGGTACTCCCCTGGATCCGGGTAGCGCACGTTATAATGAGTCGCTATACCATTTCCTGTTTCGCATGCAGTTTGGCACTTATCGTGTGGCCTGGACCATTGCTACGCAAGAACAAAAAAAGGCAGCGCAGTCTTTTTTACAGAATAAGATGTTCCTCTTTACTATGGTGCAGCTTGCTTATTGTGCTGCCATCGTTTTGCTGTTTGGCTGGCAGGCTTTGGCCTATTATAGCCTGGCTGCAGTTGGGGGTATCATACTCTTCCAGGCGGTGAGCTATATACAGCACTATGGGCTCAGCCGTAAGCCAACTGGTGAGGGACGTTATGAACGGGTAATGCCCCGCCATAGCTGGGACAGTGACCAGGTACTTGGACGGCTTATCCTTTTTGAACTCAGCCGCCACAGCGACCACCACTACCTGGCCAGCCGCAGGTACCAGGTGCTCCGGCACCATGATGACTCGCCACAGCTACCTACAGGCAGGCAGTATGTTGCTGGCAGCTATACCACCCTTGTGGTTCGCGATAATGAACAGGAAAATAGATCAGTTAAAGCAAGTATAAAATGAATAACATTGGGGTACTTTTACTCGCGGTATTGACTATTACCTTAAACTCATGCAGAGAACATGCAGCTCATGAGCCGCATACGCTTATCGATTCTATTCAGCAGCAGGGTACTAAGCTTGCTACAACCGATACAGACAGCATAGACACAGATGCCCTTGATTACGCAAACTATTATATCCTCATCCTGGATACAGGCTATAATTATTACCAGCTCGATAAAAAGATGTATGCATTAAGCAGGGCGCTTTCCTTACCGGTGGATACTGCGAACAGGTATTATGATGAGGAAAAACAGGAGATCGTATTGTCTGAAAATGACGATGATGAAATGTACCGTGGACAATACTTTCCACGCAGGTTCCCATCCATTGCCCTGAGCCTTGAATACCTCGATGTGTATACGGATACGGGACATGCGTCCGGCAAAAGCCTTGCGCTCTTAAGCGGGATATTTGAGCATAAGCCCGGGGCCGATTCTGCGTTACAAGCCATAAAAAGCGCAGTGCCGGCAGCCTTTGTGTTGCCTGCCAGGGTATATGTAGGATGTATGCACTAAACTTATCCTTGAGATAGAGGCATCCTAACCGTAAACGGGTGTGTATTTAATCATTACTTCCTGCGACATACGTTTGGTGCGGCTCTTGAGGAAAGCAATGACCTCTTCATCATTCTTAAAACGGTTGCCGATATTGACAAAGTGCCTGGCCAGCAGGTCGTAGCGCTTTATCATCAGGTAAAAGAATACATGCAGGTAATGTATGCCGTCGAAGACCACTGCATTGTTCTTTGCATATTCATCCACCGTGCTTTGAAAATATAGCGGGTATTCACTGAAGTGCATAGCCGGCTTTTCGTGGTGCGGTATATGGTAACCATCGTTCCAGCACTGGTGGTTGTAAGTGGTGTTAATACAGGTGATACTGTTCTTATACGAATTGCCGGGATCGTTGGGGTCTATAAAGGCGTGCTGTGCCCAGTTGCCCAGCATCATTACCACCCTCGATATCAGGAAGGGAGATATGAAGACCACCACGGTGGCCGGCCAGTTGATGAAGCAGAGGCCTATGCACATGAGTATGAACAGCAGCTCGCCGCGCAGTGAGCGGTAGAGTAATTTCTTCCTGCGCTTACGCACAAAGTACATGGACAAATGATAGATGCCCGTGAACAGGAACACCCCGAAATAAGTAAGAAAGCCCCTTATGGAATCGCGCTGGAAAGGCATGGTACAACTTTCATCATCGGGCAGGTTGTTCTCGGCATGATGCATACCCAGGTGGTGGGTGTAGTAGGTCTCTGGGGTTTGCCCGAAGAAGGGGCCAATGACCCACGGATGATAATGGTTCCAGAAACCATACTCTTTCTTAAAGAATGGCCTGTGGCTGGTACAGTGCATCATCAGCAGGAAGGGGCCTTTGAAAATGGCATTGTTGAGTATGAAGTAGGCGGCAGCTGCGCTCCACCAGAGCCATAGGGGTATGCCGGGTATATAAAGCAGTATGGCCAATGGTATCAGCGTGAAGCTGATGAGCATGGTAAAGTAAATAAAGGGCAGATCGCGCTTATCGCGGATGAAAGAAAGAAAGAACTGATCGAGCCGGGAGAATTTACGCTCCTTATACACGGGGTCCGTTATAACATCAAATGGCTTCATATATTACAAGAGGGGGCGGGCACAAGATAAAGAATTTATAGATAACAGCTTCCGCAAATAAACAGTCCCGCAGCCTGCGGGACTGTTTATCAATATTTTATGCGCTTTATTGAATGTGCTCCTGTATCTTCTTTTCGTATACATTCTTAGGGGCTGCGCCTACGTACTTATCTACTACCTGCCCGTTCTTTATAAAGAGCACGCAGGGCATATTGGTAACGCCATAGGTGAGCGACACCTCTGGGTTATCGGCCACATTGAGCTTACCGATCTTCACTTTACCATCATACTCCTGTGCCAGTATATCCAGTGTTTTGCCAACGCCTATGCAAGGGCCGCACCATGGCGCCCAAAAATCCACTACGGATAGTTGATCGTTCTGCAATACCTCGCTCTCGAAGTTTGCATCGGTAAAGGTGATAGCCATAAAATGCAGATTACATGTGTTGCTGTATCTTTTTCTCAAACACGTTGCGGGGTGCTGCACCTACCTGCTTATCCACTACCTGGCCGCCTTTTATGAAGAGCACACAGGGTATGCTGGTAACGCCGTAGTTGATAGAAAGATTAGGATTCTCATCCACGTTCACTTTGCCTACATTCACCTTGCCGTCGTAGTCTTTTGCCAGTGCCTCGATGGTTGGGCCGAGGGCCAGGCAAGGGCCGCACCATGGCGCCCAGAAATCTATTACTGATAATTTATCGCCGTTCAATACTTCTGTTTCAAAATTCGCATCTGTGAATACTGCTGCCATTTTTTTGTTTTATTTTATTGTTATTTTATTCGGTTAAGCAAAGTTCCTTCAAATATACGTAGCTACCTAATAGACGCAGCAAATAGTGATATAAGCCTATCCCATATATTCACCCTTTATCCACAACGCCGTTTCTTAAAAGCCTTTTAAAAGAAGCCCTACAGCACTTCCACGTTATGCTGTATCTCCTCATGCTCCTGGAGGTAGCCTATCAGTTCATCATTTAGCTCCAAGCGTATGTTGTGGGTTTTCAACCGGGTAACGAGGTTCTCTTCTTCGTCGAATACCTGCAGGATGAGCTCGGCATTGCCCGGGTGGGTCTTAACGTTCTGTTCTATAAAGCCTGCAAATGCGGCATCAAGTTTTTTGAGGGGCAGCATCAGGTGCACCCGTTTTGTCAGCTTTTTGCGTACCTCATCGAGCAGCATGATGCTCTGGATATTGAACTCCATAACGCCTGGGCGGTATTTATGTTCCTGGTACACGCCCTGTATCATCAGCTTCTGGCCATTATCTATATAAGGATTGTACTGCACATAGTTGTTCTCCCAAAATACGATCTCGGTATTGCCGCTGTAATCGTTGAGCACCAGCTTACCGAACTTACTGCCTTTTTTGGTGGTCATGTGCGCGGCATCGGTAACAAAGCCGGCTATGCGCACCACCAGGCCCTTACGGTTCTCTATCTCGCTGATGGGGGTGAGGCCATAGTGCTTCATCTCGAACTTGAAGCCATCCATGGGGTGTGCGCTGAGGTAGATGCCTACCACATCCTTTTCCCGTTCCAGTAATTCGGGCAGTATCCAAGGCTCGCATTCGGGCATCACGGGTGGCTTTACATCGGGCATGGTGCTGGCGCCAAAGAGGCTATTGCTGGCCATGGATGTGCTGGCCTGGTACTGGTTGCCAAAGCGTACCAGCCTTTCGAGCCCGGTGACAGGATCGGTAACCGGGGCAAAGAAATACTGTGCCCTGTGCATCTCTTTAAAACAATCGAGCGCACCGGCGAGCACGAGGCTTTCGAGTGATTTTTTGTTGACCGTGCGCTGGTTAACACGCTGTATGAAATCGAAGACGCTTACGTAGGGGCCATTGGCCTCGCGCTCCGCTATAATATCTTCGACGGCGGCCTCGCCCACACCTTTGATGGCATTGAGACCGAAGCGCACCACGCTTTCCTTATTCACCGAGAAGCCCTTCAAGCTCTCGTTGACATCAGGGCCAAGCACCTGCAGGCCCATGCGCTGGCACTCCTCCATGTAGAACTTTATCTTGTCGATATTGCCCTGGTTGTTGAGCACCGCAGCCATGTACTCGGCGGGGTAGTGTGCCTTTAAAAATGCCGTCTGGTAGGCTACGAAGGCATAGCAGGTAGAGTGCGATTTGTTGAAGGCATACTGGGCAAATGCTTCCCAGTCGGTCCATATCTTCTCCAGCTTATCGGCAGGATGGCCCTTGGCGGTAGCCCCTTCAATAAACTGGCCCTTCATCTTATCGAGCACGGCCTTCTGCTTCTTACCCATGGCCTTGCGCAGCACGTCGGCATCGCCCTTGCTGAAGCCTGCCAGCTTTTGCGAGAGGAGCATCACCTGTTCCTGGTACACGGTGATACCGTAGGTTTCGCCAAGGTACTCTTCCATATCGGGCAGGTCGTACACAATGGCTTCTTCGCCATGCTTGCGCTTTACGAAGTTGGGTATGTAGGCCAGCGGGCCGGGACGGTAGAGCGCGTTCATCGCTATAAGGTCATCGAGCTTATCAGGCTTCAGCTCGCGCAGGTATTTTTGCATACCGGGACTTTCGAACTGGAAGGTGCCGTTGGTATCGCCATGCTGGTATAGCTCGTATGTCTTTGCATCATCGAGCGGGATGGCATCGATGTCTATATCTACATTGTAATTTCTCCTGATGAGCGCAAGGGCATCTTTAATGATGGTGAGGGTCTTGAGACCCAAAAAGTCCATCTTGATAACGCCTGCGTTCTCGATGATATTACCCTCGAACTGGGTAATGAGCAGGTTTACATCCTTATTGGCGCATACGGGTATCAGCTCGGTAAGGTCTTTGGGGGCTATGATGATGCCCGCAGCATGTATGCCTATATTGCGCACCGAGCCTTCGAGCTTCTCGGCCTCGTGCAGCACTTTGCCCTGTATGGTATCGCTGTTGTATATCTCCCGCAGCCTGTTGACCTGCTCCATCTCCTCACCACCCAACCCTTCTTTGGTATCGAGGCTGTTATCGCCTTTGAGCGGGGCCTGCAACAGGCGCTTGAGTGATATGCCCGGGCGCTCCGGCACCAGCTTGGCCAGGCCATTGGCATCGGGCAGGGGCAGATCGAGCACGCGGGCCACATCCTTTATACTCATTTTGGCGGCCATAGTGCCATAGGTGACGATATGCGCCACCTGGGTCTTACCATATTTATCCACCACGTAGTCGATGACCTTCTGGCGGCCCACGTCGTCGAAGTCGGTATCGATATCGGGCATGCTCTTACGGTCGGGGTTGAGGAACCTCTCGAACAGGAGCTTGTACTTAATGGGATCGATATTGGTGATGCCGATGCAGTAGGCCACTACCGAGCCGGCGGCAGAGCCACGGCCGGGGCCTATGAACACACCGAGATCGCGGCCGGCGCGGATGAAATCGCTCACGATAAGGAAGTAACCCGCAAAGCCCATGGTCTTTATGGTAAAGAGCTCGAAGCGGATGCGCTCTTCTATCTCGGCATTGAGGCCATCTTTATAGCGTTCCTTAGCACCCGTCCATGTAAGGTGCTCGAGGAAGGCATCCTGGTCGTCATTGAACTCGGGTGGCACGATGAAGTGGGGCAGCAGAATGTCGCGCTCCAGCTTCATAGGCTTTATCTTGTCCACGATCATCTGGGTATTATCCAGGCTCTCGGGTATATCGCTGAAGATGCTGTGCATCTCCTCCGTTTTCTTGAAAAAGAACTGATCGTTATAAAAGGCAAAGCGGCGGTCCTTCATGCTCACATCGTCGTCGCTGAACTCCTTCATGCTGGGCGTGCTCTGCTTCTCGCCCGTGTTGATGCAGAGGAGGATATCATGGGCATTATAGTCCTCCTGGTCGACATAGTGGCTATCGTTGCTGGCTATGATGGGCACATTGTACTTGCGGGCAAACTTCAGGAGCACTTCGTTGACCTTAATTTGCTCGGGTATCTCGTGGCGCTGCATCTCCACATAATAGTCGTCGCCAAAGAGATCGAGCCACCATTTGAAGACCTTCTCGCCCTCTTCCTCGCCCTTGCGCAATATGGTGCGGGGCACCTCGGCAGCGAGGCAGCAGGTGGTGGCAATGAGGCCCTCGTGGTATTGCAGGATGAGCTCCTTATCGATACGAGGGTACTTGCCGTACAGGCCCTCGATATAGCCGAGGGAGCAGAGCTTTACCAGGTTCTTATAACCCACCTCGTCTTTAGCCAGCAGGAGCTGGTGGCAGCGCTGGTCCTTATCGTCTTTGCTGAATTGGCGCTTATGCCTGTTCTCGACGAGGTAAAACTCGCAGCCGATGATGGGCTTCACCTCCGGTTCAAGTATGTCTTTACCCTCCGGGGTCTGGCCTACGACCTTGGTTTTCTTCCAGGCCTGGGCCACGAACTCGAAGACGCCGAACATATTGCCGTGGTCGGTAATGGCCATAGCGGGCATGCCGTCGGCACGGGCCTTATCGAAGAGGCGGCCAATGTTGGAGGCCCCATCGAGCAGGGAGAACTGGGTATGATTATGGAGGTGTGAAAATTTCATCTGCACTTTGCCTTTCGCGTCTTACAAAATAACTAAATAATGAGGGGGTGCTTTCCTTTACTTATCCACATATCTTAATTGCTGAATGGGGGGATTGTTACATTATTTTTTTTAGTTATTTACTCGCAGCAAGATGATTAATTGTAAGGCACTCCTGAGTAAGTTCCGGTTTTTATTTCCACTTTAGTTATTTCCGGTTTGGGAAGGTCGGATTGGCCGAAAGCCTTACCGGTGGCTTCATATTGCGTTTGGGAGTTATTTCTGATCGTTACGTGTTGGTCTTTTCAAAGGCGACCAGGAAGAGTTCTGGTTGTTGCCGGTTCCCGGAAATAATTACTGAAAAGCGGAAATAGATGGACGGTTCATAGTTTATTATTTTGTTTGATAAAGGAGATCTTTTAAAACCTCTTTTATGCGTATAAAGATACGAAATGAGGGGAGGGGTTTCCAAATTTTTGTTTGTTGGTTCGCAAGCGGGACGCTTGCTCTATTTTGGGTCTATGCGAGACGCTTAGACCAGTCGGAGGCCTGTTACGCTGAAAGCCTTGCTGGCGGCTTCATATTGCGTTTGGGAGTTATTTCTGGTTGTTACCGTTTTGCCTCACCCTCCCGATAGCTATCGGGACTTCCAAAGGAGAGGTGACGTGTTGTAAAAAGCGGAAATAATGGATGGTTCATAGTGATCGATTTTTTTAAATAAGTACTGCAAATTAGGAGCAGCTTTTAACCTTTGCAAGATACGAAATGATGGGAGGCGTTTCCAAATTTTTGTTTGTTGGTTCGCAAGCGGGACGCTTGCTCTATTTTGGGTCTAAGCGAGACGCTTAGACCAGTGGGGGGACCAGTCGGAGACTACGCCGAGCAGGGGAAAGTTCAGTTTTATTCTTATATTTAAGTATTAGACTATGCCTAAAAGTTTGTCCTTATCAATTACTCTTGTAGCATTGTGCACCAATTTGAACGCACAAATAACGCTTACTGCTTCCCTTGCAAATCCCCAGCCAGGAGACACAGCAGTGTATTACAAAAGCATCGGTAATCCGGGACCGGCCGGGGCAGGGGTCACATGGGACTTTAGCTCATTAGATACAAGCAGCCGAAAAGTTGTTGCCTACTACGGATGCCAACCCAATCATTCAGTATGTGCAGACTCATCAATAGGTATTTTTGTGTGGCATTATTATTTGAATTACGACATGGATTCATTGACCGATATGGGCTGGGATTGCAACTGTAATGAATCGTTTTCAATTATTAACCCCAAGCAATTGCTGCATTACCCTTTGGACTACAATGGCCCTCATTATGCAGACAGTTTTCAATTCATCCGTACCAGCCAAGGGGGATATTACGAATACGGTATTGGCGCAGTGGATATATCGGCTGACGCGTACGGCACACTCATTTTACCTGATTCTACATATCCCAATACGTTAAGGGTAAAAAGGAGAGAAGAGTGTAAGTATGACTGGACCTACAATAATATTGGATCGCATAATATATATACTAGTGTAGATGAATACTATGAATGGTATTCTGAAAGCAGCCACACTTTCTTATTGCAATTGAAACTTCACATTTCGACTACTAAGGTAGATGAACTGAGCGATAGGCTACATGTGGATATCCACCCTAATCCTGCAAATGATCTATTGAATATTGATATAGGGGCTGATAACGGGGAGATTAAGCAGGTTGCCATGGACGATATCATTGGAAGACCGGTAGTAAACTATGCCGGAAACCATTTGGGCAACAAGCTGGTTTTAGATGTTTCAGATTTGCCGCCCGGAAGTTATTTCCTCCGCATAAAAACCCAAAAGGGTGTAGCCATAAAAAAGGTGTTGATTGCCAGATAATCCCTTACTGGTTTCTATGAAAGTACCTTAAACCAGTGGTGTTGGTTTCGCCAATCTGGAGATTGGGTTCCGGTGCGACGTAGTCGAAGACTACGCCGAGCGGGCAAAAACGGACTTAGAGATGTAGCTGTAGGATATAGGCATTCTCATTATTGTAGTTAACAATTTGCATGGGCACTTCAACAAGGCTATCGTTTATGATGAATGAAAAGTGATTGAAGCAGCGGATGCTGTCGTTCAATACACTGCAATCACCCCTGTCATTTCCATGTGTGTAGGATTTGAGCTTGTAGACTTTATGGTGCTGGCGAAGAACAAGCTTGAATTCTTTTGCGCTGTCATCGCCCAGGAAAAAGTTGAGGCCTTCGGTATAGCCATCACTGTGAAGCCAGTTGCCGGTATACGCCGTAACAGGGTTTGTGAAGTTATCGCCATTATTATAGATGTACAGGTCGGCGGTATCGGTAATGTTGTCCCAGTTTACAAAGTGGAAACGATCTATTATTTCGGTTCCACACGCGCATGTAAGTGGTGCGCTTTTTTTCTTTTTGCATGAGGAGCTTCCAATGGCCAGCAGGGCGATGATAAAAATAAAGCTTATAGGTCTCATCGGTTTAGTTTTAATAAAGATAGCAAAAGAACAACCAACAGCAAGACATTTATTGAGTACCTACGCCCATTTTTGTATATTGTTATCGCAAAGCACCGATCAATGAAACAAATAAGTCTTATCCTCCTGGCCGCAATATTTGGTCTTGGCGCCTGTAAGAAAAGCCAACGTGGCCCGATCAGTAACTCAAGGTTCAACAAGGCCTATATGCTTGTAGATAAATTCAGGACCTTTTACCGCAATGATGTGCAGGATTCTGTAAGGGACGATGTTCTCGTACAGGCGGGTTTTGAAGATAGTACCCAGACTGATGATTTTGGTGATAAGGTAGGTAAAGTGCTGCTTGGCGATTTTGAAGTCCCGGAATCACCAGCACTATACGGGCCTTATACCTACCAGAAATTTGACCTTGGTATCTCAGAATTCACCAATGCCAACTGGACGGTAATCAGTAAAAACGGTGCAAATGATCTTGTTTATGATGATGGCTCACTCTCATTTTATGGAGACACATTGCCAAGGATAATAGACAGGAGCCAACCACTGACCATTAGGATAAACCCAACTATAGCTCCCAATGCCGATAGTGTTTATATCGACTTTCGCAACGGCCGAGATACAATGGTAGCCGTATCAGCCGGGGATATAACGTTCAGCCCGGATTTTTTATCTGCTTTTTCTGCCAATACGAATTGGTCGGCACACATTGCTATCTTACTGGTGAACAGACATGATGTGGTACTGAACAACAGACGCTATACGATTTCCAAAACCCGAATATCCGAGTATGCAGTAAATGTGCGGTAAGCGAGGTAAGGAGCCTTTAGCCCTTCATAAAGGTAATTACTCCAAAGATCGCCTGTTGATATGATTTTACTTTGGCCCAGCGGAGAAGTCTTATACCTTAATCCCATTGATGTCCGCAAATCGCTTCACTACTGCGGTGACATACCGTTTCAGGTAGGTCTCATTCAGGAACACGTTCGACCAGTTATCGAAGCGGCTGCACTGCACGCCGAGGTAAAAAAAGTACATGGCGAGGCCCAAGGTGGGCAGTAACCTTCGCTCTTCGGCCGATAAAGAGGTAACAGATCCATAACCCTGCAAAAAGCTTTCTGTTTTTTGCTTGCATTCATTTTCGTCGCGCTCTACGAATTGCAGGGTATAGTAGGCGACATCGAGACATAGCCAGCCATTGCCGCAAAAATCGAAGTCGAAAAGGGTAATCTTGTCATGGCTATCGATGTTCATGTTGTCGAACCAGATATCCATGTGTACTGCACCATATCGCAGTTCAGCAGTTTTGAACTTTGAAAATTCATGGAGCAGATACTGCTCTGCCTTTTTCATAAAATCCATTTCTTCACCACCAGGCAGAAAGGTCTTTATTAGCTCAAAGGGATCGGTGAACAGGCTGGATGCTGTGTAGTGCACACGATCCAAGCCATAATTTTCTGTGGCATTGTGCATTTGCGCCATCAGTACCCCGGCTTCATGGTGCAGCTCTGCGCTGTAGTTATGACGTTTTTCGCCCTTGGCATAGCTAAAGAGAACAGCATAACGCAGGCCTTCGGGTGCATCGAGCTCCTGTACCAGCTTGCCGTCTTTGTCGGGCAGGGGCTGCGACACGCTGATGCCGCTATCGGCCAGGTGTTTGATCAGTCTCAGTTCTTCGCTTATCCCTGTTTTACTGCGCCAGTTGCAGCTATATACCCGGAGCACGAACTGTTCTGAGGCTGTAGTGATTTTGTAGGTATCGTTTACCCCTGCTTTTATGATGCGACAAGCGGCCTTATCGAGGAGATATTGCTGCCCCACGAACTGCGCAAGGTGCGGGGCCGAAAGGGTGGAGTTGCTAACCGGGAATTGTGCCATCGGGTGAAAATACAGATAAATAAAATCCGGGTAGGTCTTTGTTTCCAACAGACCTAAACCACCGGTGTTAGATTCCATTCATCCGGCCTAAGACTGAAACCCGGTTAGGGCAGGTCAATAGCACTCGTATTTGAATACTATGGTACTATAGCCGGGGGGGCTACCGGAATTGTGGTAGGTTAGATTGATGTAGTTAACTGTGCCGTATGTGTTCAGGTGCGGATCATAAAATATGGTGTCCTTCCCATTACGTATGCTACGGCTCACCAGATTTTTACTCAATACCGGGTTCCCGGTATATATCCACTTGGCCTGCCTGTAGGGCTCGCCTTTCAGGGTCCAGCCATTGGTGTTGGGGATATACTCAAAATCGGTTACGGTATTATCGACATAGTTAACAGAATGCACCATATTGCCGTCTCGCCAGGTGTAAAGGGTAGAGTCGGTGGTCACTATGCCGGGTATCCCATCTTGCATACGGTGCACTACCGCTGATGTCATTTCGTTGAGGTTGTCGTAGGTATAAGAGTAGTCGAAGATCTTGATTGTATCGTATGGCGCAGTTCGGTTGATACTGAAAGTACGCACCCTATACACTATGCCGTCACCTCTATAGTAACGGTAGACGCGGACAGCGTAGTTTTCATCGACATAGTCGTACCAAAGTGTGTCGTTATTGTAAATGTATTGTATAAAACCGTCCATTGTCATCTGGCCTTTGCTATTGTATATGTAGCTGGTCCAGTTTGTATCGTTGCTACTGCCGATATAGCCAATGGCAGTGGGCCGTGCACGGTACACATCACATGCAGGGCCGAGAATAGCCGAGGAAGGAATCGTGCTTCTTTTGTGGCATGCAGTTAAAACAATGAGGATTGCGGCTGAAATGGTTAAAAGGTGTCGCATTGGTTTAGGTTTTTATGCAAGGTACCATGATAGACCAATACCGCGTATTATTTTAAGTCATAAGATTGCAAAAAAAACTTCTTGACTTAAGTCTTTTTGGGGTTGGAAGATCAAACCAGTGAGGCTGGTGTGGTTGGCAGACCCCTCCTAAGGGAGAATTAATTTTCTTTACCAGCCAGTTTGCGGAACATCTTTACTATTGCGGGTCTTTGCTTTTGCTTGTTTTTCATGGTCTTTTGCAGTCAGTCCGATCATGAAAGGGGAATTATTCCAAAGATCGCCTGTTGATATGGTTTACTTCAGCCCAGCGAATGATGCTGTATTTCTGTAACTCAGTTACCCAATATAATTCTGTGCCCTCAGGTACCTGCAGAAATACGCTTTTAAGGGAGTCGTTAAGGTCGGTAAACTTTAGCTGATCTAAGGTGAGTAACCAATCCTGCTGCGCAGTGCTGTCCATATCAAAGAGCCATTGACTAAATATTACCTGTTGCCGAACATAGTCGTAATGCACATTGGCTTTCCAGTGGATGGAGTCGATATATGGCTTGGTATTGAGGTATGCATTGAGCGAATCGGCTTTTGACAGGGGGTAGGGTACTGCATAAGTAAAGTACATGACCTTTTTGAGTTTCAGACCCAGGCGGTTGAACAATGTGAATACAGAATCGACAGGAGTGCCGGCCGTGATGCCTGCTGCAACATCGCCCTTTACAAGCTCAAATGGTTCCGCGGTTTTCTTTTTACTGCATGCGGCTATAAGTAAAAGAGCCAGAGCAGGCAGGATCAATTGTTTTATTATTTTCACTACGCGATGTTTTTGTCTAATAGCACTCATACCTAAACACATAAGCGGTATGAGTAGGCTCGTTGCCAGCGCTGTGGATGTTAATGTCAATATATTTTAAGGTGCCGTATGTGTTAAAATGAGGATCATAAAATGTGGTGTCCCTGCTATTGGTGACTTTGCGCCTGAGCTGGTTTTTACTTAATACAGGCATGCCAATAGTGTATATCCAGTTAGCCTGCCGGTAGGGCTGCCCCATTAAGCCCCAGCCATTGGTATTGGGTATGTAGTCAAAATCTATCACGGTATTATTTTCATAATTAACAGAGCGTATCATATTACCGTCCTGCCAGGTGTACACTGTTGAATCTGTTGTTACTATACCGGGTATGCCATCTTCTACTCTATGTGCCACTGTGAGGATCATCTCATTGAGGTCGTCGTATGTGTACTTATAATCGTAAGTTATCACAGTATCAAGAGGCGTTGTACCGTGTTTCACATCAATGACATGCACATTATCGACAATTCCGTTTGGTTTATAGTGCCGCCATGCATGTGCGTCATATCCCTGGTCGGAGTAATCGTATTGCAATGTATCCTGTAAGTAAATGTACCGGATGTCTCCTACAAGTGTGATTTTGCCATTGTTGTCGTAAGTATAGCTTGTCCAGTTGGTATCTATTGAGTTGAAATAGCCAATGGCTACAGGGCGGGCATGATACAGGTCGCAAACGGGTCCTTCGACGGCAGATGTGGGATATGTGTTTTTTTTATGACAGGCCGTAAGTGAGAAAAACGTAACAATAGTAATAAATTTCAGGAGGTTCATCGGTTTTAGGTTTTTATGCAAGTTAACTTCATTCGGCCATAAGGACAATACGGACAATGTCATAAGATTGCAAAAAAAACTTCTTGACTTAAGTTTTTGGGGTTGGAAGATCAAACCGGTGAGGCTGGTGTGACAGGCCGGCCCGCGTCCTAAGGGGGAATTAATTTTCTTTACCGGCCAGCCTGCGGAACATTCTTACAATCGCGGGTCTTTGCTTTTGCTTGTTCTTCATGGTCTTTTGCAGCCAGTCGATGGCGCCCTGGTCGGAGACGGTTTTGAGGGTGAGCATATCCTGTATCATACCGAGGACGAAAACGTGTATCTCGTTACTGCCTGAGCGGAGCAGGGCCATGGTACCGAGCTGGGGCTTGGCGAATACTTTTTTGATCTCGAATGTACCGATGAGCTTTTTGAAATCGGCAGCGGCGGGGCTGCCATTGCCGGTCCAGTTGCCGTCCATAATGCCCATATCGCTGTGCAGTATCTCGTAGCTGCCTATATCCTGTCCCTGCCAGGTGAGGGTAAATGTTTCGTTCATGAATGATTGCGGTCGATCTTTCTTCCCGGTGGCGAAAATAAATATTTGCGGTTGAAAATGTTTGTTGTTTTTGGGTTGAGGGGCTGCGTAGTGGTTTCCGCTTATGTGAAATAGGGAGCCTTACCCGACAGCAAGGCGCGCAAGTATTTATTTACCCGTTTTTGAAAACGGTCTTTTTCAAGACTCAGCATAATACCCGCACCGGCCAAAAGGACAATTAATAATGAAGGAAAGCGCCATGACCCCATTATATAACCATCGAATACCATAAAAAGGATGAGGAAGAAGACGGACACATATAGCCACTTCCTGCGCCAGGGTTTGAATATAATACTCATTTGCATTTTACCTTCATTAAAACGAAGCAAGGCCATATAATTGGCAGTGCGGAATTCAAAGAAGTCCCTGTAACCGGGTTCCCTGAAATAAATCGCATAGGCATCTTTGTATAGCTCCACGCTTATTTCTTCCGTTGCCAGGTCGTGGTCAAAGTCATCACCGGGCAGGTGTCGCTGCGTAGGTGTATTGTCCTTTAGCTGTGCCCGGAGGAGCGGCTCAAGGGCGGCAGCGTCGCGGGTGATGGGGTCGTGTTTTTGCATAGTTATAAAGTTAAGAAATGTGCATGATGAGTAGGGTTGATTCAATAATATATTCTAAGCCTGAAAAAACAAAAAGCCCCGCCATCCGGCAGGGGCTTTTTGAAAAAACGGGGGAATTATTTTACCACCTTGAAAGTAGCGGTACCTTCTGCAGTGTGTACATTCATTATGTATATGCCTTTGCTCAGTGCGCTTACCGGTACTACGGCTTTGGCGCCATCGCTGAAGGTATGGCTGTATACGGTTGCACCGTTGATGCTACGGATGCTTATGGTCTTGTCACCGCTTACGGTTTCCAGGCCCAGTACGTTGATGTTATCAACAGCAGGATTAGGGAAGAGGCTGATGCCGTCCAGTTTGCTATTCACATTTACTACTGCGGTAGCAATATGGCCATCGAACACAGTACTGTGCTCTTCGAATATGATGTTAGATATAGACTGGTGCTGGGCATCGAGTGTAAAGGTAAGTGCAGGGTTAGATTTGCCCGGTGCATCGCCAAATATCTTGTATGTACCATAAGCAAGGTTAGGGAAGCTGAACTGACCAGCAGCATTGGAATAAGTGTATGCAACAGGCACATTGGCATCTGTAGTCAGGATCAGTATCTTCTGGTTCAGCGGATCGCCTACGGCAGTTGATTTATTGGCACCCTGCAATACGTCGCCGCCTACGAAAGCGGGACCACCGGGATTAACGCCGGCTATCAGCTGTATATTGGCTGTAGTGTTGGGCATAACCTGTGTAGCGCCTGACCAGTTGAGGTTGCTGGTATAATAAGTAGGCAGATAGTTGGCATAGTCGGGTGAGAATGAGCGCTCTGCAGCTTTTACCAGCAGTGTATCGAAAACAGCCGGTACATTGAAAGAATAATAGCCCATGCTATCGGTAGTAGCGCTATCGATGGCAGTAAGTATGCGTGTGCCGTTCAGCGCATCCCACTGCTGGTTGATGAGGTAAACTATTGCAGCAGTATCGCCTACAGCGGGAGCGGTGCTGGTAACCATACCGTTAATGTAAGCAGGGGGAGGAGGGGGAACGCAAAGGGTGAAGTCGGCAGTGATGTCAGCGCCTGTGTAATTGAAGCCCTGGCCCAGGAAGTATGGGGCACAGTTCTCGTTGGTACTTACCAGCATTCCTGTATTGTTAGCTACCCATGCAGGCACGGTGATAGTATAGTTGCCGCTTGCGTCGGTAAGCGCGGAGTCGCTCCATGTATTGGCGAAAGTATCCTGCGCAATAATCAGCTGATTAGCTACGGGCAGGGCATTGTTGTCGATAACAGTTCCGGAAATAGTTGCTGCCATGGCTGTAGCGCTGAAAAAGCCGCAGATGGCAAGAAGGAGAAGTTTTCTCATGTGTTTGTTGGTTAAAATGTTTAAATATGAGTAATAAAGGTGGCTTTTGCAGCCATTGGTATATATGACGCAAGGTGGAGGCAGTTCGTTAGTGCGCATACAGGTTTTTTTGACATTGTGTTTTTTGTTATTAAATGAGCGGGAACAATGGCGGTAGTGGAGTAGCCCGGTGCCCCGCAAAGAATCGATATGGTATTATTGACCTGACCTGATGCTGTGTATCATTTTCAATGCCCTGAAGCGCAGTGAATCGTAGAACATGGCAATGCAGAGTATGCCTGCCGGTATGTAAAAGGTATGGTAGCGCAAAACAGGGAAAATATAGCCGCCCAGTACACCACCGAGCAAAAAGCAGAAGATAATGACGATGCGCAACAGTACTCTGCGCCGCAGGGCAAAATGCTTGTGGCCCTCTTTTAAGACAGCCGACAGGTCGATACCGAGGTCGGTGAACATGCCTGTGAGGTGGGTTGTGCGTACTACGGAGCCTGATATCATGGTAACCAGGGCATTTTGCATGCCCATAGCAAAGAGCAGGCTTCCTGCGAAGCATTCTGTTTCCATTGGGGTCTTGTGAAAGGAAGCACCCAAAGTACCTACCAAAAGCAGTATGATCATCTCGGCCACTATGGGTACGGTAAAGGCATAGCGGGCATTGCTGCCTACGCTCCTGATGTACCAGGCCGAAGTAAAAGCGCCTAAAAGGAAGAGCAATAGCCATAGGCCAATGGCGAGGGCCGAGGGCAGGTCGTGTTGCGAGAATTTCTCAGCCATATATGCTGCGTGGCCGGTAACATTGGTGGTGAGTACATAGAAGCCAAGCAGCCCGGAAATATTGACAAAGCCCGCTGTGAGGCAGAGCAGGGCTGCCAGCCGCAGGTTGTGCCTGTAAGTTCTTTTCTGGCCGGTGTGGCGTAGCATATAAAGAGAAAAAAGCAGGTGAAGGTAATCATTATTTAGCGCTAAGACATCAATGAACGCAAGCAATCAAGGTGCACTATAGCGGAACTGTGTTGAGAATGGTTATAATTCTGTATATCTTTAATATTGTCTAACTACGGGTCCGTAATGATAAAGGAAATCACAGCGCTCATACCCCCGGCTATCATTAACTTCGCTCTTGTTGCGGTCTTCTCCCTGCTCATAGGCCTGGAGCAGCGGCGGCATCATATTAAGAAAGAGTTCGAAAGCCTGTTCGGTACCGACAGGACGTTTACTCTTATCGGCATCCTGGGCTTTATCCTGTATGTTATCAGTCCTCAAAATTTGTGGCCCTTTCTCGGTGGCGGGGCGGTTATAAGCCTTTTGCTGGCTGTATTTTATTTCCAGAAGATAAAAGTGCAGCATAAGTTCGGCATCACTTCCTTGGTGACAGCGCTTATCACCTATTGCCTGGCGCCGCTTATCTATACGCAGCCTGCATGGCTGAGCTTATTGATCGTGGTGCTGATACTGGTAATAACAGAGGTGAAAGAGATGCTCTTTGCGTTCTCCAAAAAATTTGACGACAACGAATTCATCACACTGGCCAAGTTCCTGGTGCTTGCAGGGGTCATCCTTCCCCTGCTGCCAGACAAGCCCATTTCTGCCGACATCAATATATCGCCCTATAAATTCTGGCTGGCCATTGTGGCGGTATCGGGTATATCCTACTTCAGCTACCTGCTCCGCAAATTCGTTTTTCCCAATTCAGGTATCATACTCACCGGTATATTAGGCGGGCTGTACAGTAGTACCGCTACTACGATAATATTGGCAAGGAAAAGCAAAGAGTCGCCCGAAAATTATCGCAGTGTGAGCGCGGCTATCCTATTGGCCACTGCAATGATGTACCTGAGGATATTCCTGCTTGCACTGTTTTTCGATGAAAATATAGCCTTGCAACTGGCGCCTTATTTCGCAATATTTATAGCATTATCATCTTTAATGGCCTTTCTCTTTTTAAGGTTCGGGGCTGGAAAAGAAGCAGTGCCGGCAGGGATGCAGACCCCGGACACAAACAGTAACCCGCTTGAGTTCAGTACTGCCCTTGTTTTTGCGGCCCTTTTTATCTTTTTCGCGCTTATTACGGGTTTTGTGGTCGATCAATATGGCCGAGGGGGCATCAGGCTGCTCTCTTTCGTGGTGGGGGTTACCGATATAGATCCCTTTATACTAAACCTGCTGCAGGGTAAATGGAGCATTGCCGATACTTATCTTGTTATGGCCATGCTGAATGCAGTGACCAGTAATAACCTGCTGAAAATGATCTACGGTCTTTCCCTTGGGGCTAAGACCCTGCGGCGAAATTTGGCTATTGGTTTTGGAGTGTTGATCATTCTTGGCTTGTTTATGTCGTTCCTGGTGAGCTAATGGGCCCTGTTCGGAATAAGGGCTTATTCATCGAGCTGCCCGAACTTTCCCTGCCTGAAATCATCATATGCCTGCTGTATCTCTTCTTTAGTATTCATCAGGAATGGGCCATAGGCAACTATGGGCTCATCAATGGGCTGGCCACTCATTACAAGGAGCACACTGTCTTCTTCAGCGATCAGCGCGACAGTTTCACCATCGTTACGGAACAGTACAAAATTATCTGTAGGGGCAGTTTCACTTTCGTTTATATGCACTTGCCCCTCAATTACGAGGATGCCTGTGTTGTAGCTGGCAGGAAGGTTGAACGTTAAGGATGCACCTTTATTGATGCGTATATTGTACAGTTCTATTGGGCTAAAGGTTGTGGCTGCTCCTTTTGTCCCGTTAAAGGAACCGGCGATAATTTCCACAAGGCCATCATTTGCAGGTAATTGGTATTTGCCCATTTGGCTATTTGTTATAGCCTGGTATTTTGGTGGCGACATTTTATCTTTTGCCGGCAGGTTCACCCAAAGTTGCACCATCTGGAATGGCCCCCCTGCTTTGCTATATGCTTCTTCGTGATATTCTTTGTGTAATACGCCCGATGCTGCGGTCATCCATTGCACATCACCTTCACCGATCACGCCGCTATTGCCAGTACTGTCGTGGTGGGCCACTTTGCCCTGGTAGGCAATGGTCACCGTTTCAAAACCCCTGTGCGGATGCACGCCAACACCACGGGGTATATCGCGCGGGGAAAAATCTATTTTTGAATTATAGTCGAGCAGGAAGAATGGGCTCATGCGTTTATTGTCCATATTGTACCCACCCGAGAAGAAATTGTGGACCCTAAAACCATCGCCCACCATATGGGGTGGTGGCGGAGGTAATATTTGCTGTACGGTTTTCGTTGCCATCATTCAAAATTATTCTTTTCCCCGACCATATATGTAATAGGGGAATTATTAAAACTTATAGCCGGCTGGCAATGTGTATAGAAAATAACTATTTGATGTAATGTAGCTGCAGGCACATTTTTTACTTAGTCAACTAATATTAGCACCAGCCCGCAAATGATTTAATCTTAATCCAGAGCGCTTATCTTTATAACGAATAATGAAACATGGCCAAAAAACATAAAGCATCCCGCAAGAAAAAGGTTGACAGCAGTGGTAAGAAAATATACAAGGGGCGGCTGGAGGTAACGCGTAATGGCATGGGCTTCGTGATCGTTGAGGGCCTGGAGCAAGATGTGCTGGTGCGCAGGGACCATATTCGTAATGCCCTGAATGGCGATGAAGTAAAAGTAGAAGTATCGGAGCGTGGCAAGAAATTTGGCAGCAGGCCCGAAGGGGTAATTGTAGAAGTGGTCAACCGGAAACAGAACGACTTTAGCGGCAGGCTCGAGGTGCACCCGCATTTTGCATTCCTCATTACCGATAGCGATAAGATGCCGCTTGATATTTACATTCCACTGCACCTGCTGCACGGTGCCAGGCATGGCGATCATGTAATGGGCCGTATCGTAGAGTGGACGGGCAAGAGCAAAAATCCGGTAGGAGAGATAGTAAGCGTGCTGACCCATGAGAGCAAGAACGAGATAGCCATGCAGGGCCTCCTTGCAGAGAATGGTTTTCCCTTAAGTTTTCCCGATGAGGTGATGGAAGAGGCTGCCCGTTATCCCGAAGGGGTCAGCAGTGCCGACATAAAGAAGCGGAAGGATATGCGCGATACACTCACCTTCACTATCGACCCGGTAGATGCCAAAGACTTTGATGATGCCATATCGGTGAAGAAACTGAAAGGAGAATGGTACGAGGTAGGGGTGCATATAGCTGATGTGAGCCATTATATAGAGCCGGGGTCGGAGCTGGACCAGGAAGCCTACCGCAGGGCCACCAGTGTGTACCTGCCTGATAGGGTACTGCCTATGCTGCCCGAGCGCCTGTCGAACGGATTGTGTTCGCTGCGCCCCCGCGAGGAAAAATATACTTTTTCAGCAATTTTCACTATTAATAAAACGGGTAAGGTAAAAGACTACTGGCTGGGCAGAACGGTCATCAACTCCGATCGCCGTTTTACCTACGAGGAGGTGCAGGAGATCATAGAAGGAGCTGCCGGCGACTATGATGCTGAAGTACACCTGCTGAACGGAATGGCCCAGAGCCTGCGCACACAGCGTTTCAAAAAAGGGGCCATCAATTTTTCCTCCCAGGAGGTGCGTTTCCAGCTAGATGAGACAGGGCGGCCCATTGGTATTGTGGTAAAGGAAAGTAAAGAAGCTCACCAGCTTGTGGAAGAGTTTATGCTGCTGGCTAATCGCACCGTGGCCGAGTATGTGTCGGGTATAGAAGTGAAAGGTAAACCAGTTCCCTTCCCATACCGGGTGCATGATGCGCCTGATGAGGATAAGCTGAAGATGTTCACCACTTTTGCGGCAAGGTTCGGAGTAAAGTTCAATACACATACGCCGGAAGAAATTGCCCGTTCTTTCAATGAAATGCTGCAAATGGTGCAAGGCAAGCCCGAACAGCATGTGCTGGAGACCCTCGGTATACGCACTATGGCCAAGGCGGTATATACTACTGATAATATAGGCCATTATGGTCTGGGCTTCGAGAACTATTGTCATTTTACCTCACCCATACGCCGTTATCCCGACGTATTGGTACACCGCATATTACAGCAATGCCTTGACGGGGATATAAAGCCCATCAAGCACCTGGAAACGCAATGCCGCCACTGCTCCGACCAGGAACGCAGGGCTATGGAGGCTGAACGGGCAGCCAATAAATACAAACAGGTGGAATATATGCAGGACTTTGTAGGCGAGGAGTTTGAAGCAGTAGTGAGCGGTGTATCCAATTTTGGCTTTTGGGCCGAGACAGTATCTCATAAATGTGAAGGCATGGTATCAATGTCTGACCTTCGGGATATCGATGACTTTGAACTGAAGGAGGGAGAGTATGCACTGGTAGGCCGCCGCACAGGCATGAAGTTCGGTATGGGTGATAATGTGATGGTAAGAGTAGTATCTGCAAACCTGGAGAAAAGGCAAATAGATTATTCGCTGGTGACAGCACCCCAGCAAAGCCGCCGCGCAAGACCTGCAGCGTCTAAACCCGCTAAGAAAACTGCAAAACGAAAAAAATGATCATGCATTCCTTTAAAGAACTGATAGAGAGATTTGAAGAACGGTTTACGACAACATTACCTTTCCCCCAAAAACCTGCTACTTTATATGAACCCTGCCGCTACCTGTTGCAACTCGGTGGCAAGCGCATCAGGCCGGTACTTTGCCTGATGGGTAATGAGCTCTTTGGTGATATAAACGAGGATGCATGGCATGCGGCAATGGGTATCGAGCTCTTTCACAATTTTACCCTGGTGCATGATGATATAATGGACAAAGCCCCTTTGCGCCGGGGGAACCCCACCATACATGAAAAATACGGACTTACGGCGGGCATACTTTGTGGCGATGTGATGAGCATCTACTCATATGACAGGCTCGCGAATATTAAAACATCGCTGCCACAGATATTGCACTTGTTCAACAAAACGGCTATCGAGGTATGCGAAGGCCAGCAGCTGGATATGGATTATGAGCAGCGCGATGATGTACGTATAGAAGAATACCTGCAGATGATCACTTTTAAAACTTCGGTATTACTGGCCTGCAGCCTGAAGATGGGGGCATTGATAGGAGGTGCTACAGAGGGCAATGCTGCGAAACTCTACGAGTTCGGCAAGAACCTGGGCATCGCTTTTCAATTGCAGGACGATTACCTTGATGCTTTTGGAGATACGGGAAAATTGGGTAAGCAGAACGGGGGTGATATAATAGCCAATAAGAAAACTTACCTGTTGCTAAAAGCAAGAGAGAATGCCAGCGAAGCACAGGCAAACCATATAAAAGACTGGCTGCAACGGGATGATGCAGGTAAAGTAAATGCGATGCTGCAGTTATTTACTGATACTGGTGCCGATAAGGTATGTCGGGAAGCAGTAGAGGCCTATTCGCAAAAAGCATTTGCCTGTCTCGAAGAGGTGGCGGTATTAAGTAAGCGTAAAAGCCCACTATTAGAACTTGCAACTTATCTTTTGCAACGTGATAAATAGGTGAATGATAAAAGCACAATATGTTATTTTTGACTTTTTAATTTCGTGTTATGAATTACTGGCTTGTAAAATCTGAACCGTTCAAATATAGCTGGGACCAATTGGTAAAGGATGGTAAAACCATGTGGGATGGTGTGCGCAACTATGCAGCACGTAACAATCTCAGGGCGATGAAAAAAGGTGATGAGGTGCTCTTTTATCACAGTAACGAAGGGCTGGCTATAGTAGGTATCGCACAGGTGGTAAAAGAGGCCTACCAGGATCCAACAACCGATGACAGTAACTGGGTAGTAGTGGATCTGATACCCATTAAAGCGGTACCAAAGCCTGTGACGCTTGAACAGCTTAAGAGTGATCCTTTCTTTGCCGATATGGACCTTGTTCGCCTGGGACGCTTATCCGTTGGCACAGTAAAGCCTGCCGAATACAAGAAGATCATGAAAATGGGTGCAGTGAAATAATCCCTTAGTCCTGTTCTTGTTCCTTCTTCCAGTCAGCCTGCAAAACTTTGGCTGTTTGTGTGCTGCCGTCATGGCTCCAGCCCGGGGCTTTGAACAGGTAGCGGAGCTTGTGGCCCAGGGGTATATCCTGCTTGAGTACTGCCCCTAAGGCTTTCCACTCATGAAATATGATATTTACGGGATGATGCGGCTTTTCCAGTGGCTTGGTGAGACCGTAGCGTACGGGCTCTTTGGGCATCTCGGGCACGAAAGTGCCAAAGAGCCGGTCCCAGATAATGAGCACCATGCCCATATTTTTATCGAGGTAGGGGATATTGCTGGCATGATGCACCCTGTGGTGCGATGGTGTTACAAAAATATATTCTATCCAGCTGGGCAGCTTTTTTATGGCTTGAGTGTGTACCAGTATTCCGTAGGTTTGAGTGAGGGCATACATGAATAGGATATCTATAGGCCGGAAGCCTATTAGCGCAAGCGGGATGAAATAGAGATAACGATAGAAGGGCATAAACACCGATGAGCGGAAGCCCGTAGTGAGGTTATATTCTTCAGAAGAGTGATGGGTGACATGCACGGCCCAGAACAGCCGGCAGTGATGATCTATATAATGCTCCAGCCAGAACAGCACATCTTCGCAGACAAATAATAAAGACCAGTAAGCGATTGGATTCCATTTGTTTACGATGTGATATTTATAGAAAAATATAAGTACGAACAAAGCCAGCCCGCGTAATAGAAGATCAAGCCCTGCATTCACAAGGTTGAGGTATACATTCACTAAAGTTTCCTTCCAACTGTAGAATTTCCAGTGCCTGAAATGGCTCAATACCAATTCCAGCGGAATCAGGATGGCATATATCGGAATGGAGAGTAAGAGTAATATTTGCTTATGCAATTCGCTCATAAGCCCGCCTCAGTATTAAGATAAAAAAAGCTCATTTTTCAATGAGCTTTTCAAAGGTACGCCTAAATGGTCATAATTTCTTTGTCTTTGTCCTTGCAGTGCTGGTCCACCAGGTCTATGTATTTGTCTGTAATGCCCTGTACATCGCCTTCGGTATCTTTTGCAGCATCTTCACTAAGGCCGTCTTTTTGCAATTTCTTAACATGCTCTATTGCATCACGCCGTATGTTGCGTATGGCTACTTTGGCATGTTCGCCCTCATTGTTCACTCTTTTTACGAGTTCTTTACGGCGCTCTTCTGTTAGCGGTGGCAGGAAAAGGCGTATAAAATTGCCGTCGTTCTGAGGATTGAGCCCGATATTAGCAGCTATGATGGCCTTTTCTATGGCGCCCAGCATTTGCTTTTCCCAGGGCTGTATGGACAGTGTACGCGCATCGGCTACAGTAACGTTGGCCACCTGGTTCAGGGGGGTGGCGTTGCCGTAGTAATCTACGTGTATACCATCAACAATTTGCGGGCTGGCTTTTCCTGCGCGTATTTTACTTAGTTCTGATTCAAGGTGGCTGATCGCTTTTTTCATGTGCGCAACAGCATCGTCAATTATTTTATCCAGTGCCTCGGTCATGGCTTATTCTTTTAACAGACAGCAAATGTAAAAAATGTTCTTTAACATATTTTATACCAATTATTGTCTATATATTTATAGACTTTAACAATAGTATGACCTGCCTTTTTGGACAGGGCTATCAATAGTGATAACTTTGTGTAAATATTGAATTTAGCAAGATGGAAACAATGACAGGCAGCCCTGTGAAGCTAACTGAAGGGGCTATAAACGAGATAAAACGATTGATGAATGAGCCGGGTTTTGAGCAAAGCCAATATCTGCGTATTGGTGTTAAGGGTGGCGGCTGCTCTGGGCTGAGCTACGTGCTGGGCTTTGATGCCAAAGAGGAAGATGATGAACAATATGAAATAGAAGGTGTGCCTGTGATCATGAAGGCAGCGCATGGCATATATCTTTTCGGTATGCAGGTAGATTTTGAGGATGGGCTCAATGCCCGTGGTTTTGTATTTAATAATCCGAATGCCAGCAGCACCTGTGGTTGCGGCAGTTCATTTGCAGTATAATTATTCTTATGAAGTATTTCCGGTGGATCTTGTTAATGTGTATGTGCTTGTGCAGTGTGGCCGGAATGGCACAGGATGCTGTTGTAAATATTAAAGACAAGTCTGCCAAAGATGTAAATAAGCTGGATGAGCATGGTAAAAGAAACGGTATCTGGCTGATATCGAAAGATGCACGGATGGGTGAGGAAGGCTTTACTGAGTTTGGTAATTATGAACATGGCCTCAAAATGGGCAAATGGTATAAAATAGATAGTGAGGGTGACCTCATGTCGGTGGAAATGTTCAAGAACAATGTGCTGGACGGAGAAGTGAAGTATTACGAAAAGGGGCAGCTTACCTGTATTGGTCATTACCGCGGGCTTAATCCCAATGTAGAATACGACTCGATAGTTGTAGTGCACCCTGTTACCGGGGAAGAATCGCTGAGAAGGGTAGAGTCGGAAAGGGGCACTACCCGCCATGGCTTATGGCAGTTTTTTAACCCCCAGAACGGAAAACTCATCAAAGAGGAAGAATACCAGGTAGATGAACTGGTCTATTCGCGCAGGTTCAATCTTACCAAGGCTGACAGCCTTGCTTCACAGGCACATATACAGGAGCTGCCACACAACAGGGGCTCAGAGTATAAACCACCTGTAGATAAACAGGTAAACTATTTAGGTAATTGATCTCCACCGAAAAATTATTGATGTTCGAAAACCGGTTGCTGAAGGTGCACAAGCACTACAGCAAACTGGCCCGCAGGCAGGATGTGGCCTGTTACCGTTTTTATGACCATGACCTGCCTGAATTCCCCTTTGCGATAGAGTGGTATAACGGGGTAGTGCATGCTGCAGAGTATAAACGCAGGCATGGTATGGAGGACGAGGAACACGATGCATGGCTGCAGGCCTGCAAGGAAGTACTGGCAAAAGTGCTGCAAACGGAACAGGAGCACATTTTCATGAAAGTGCGGCAGCGCAAAGCAGGCAGGCAAGGACAATATGAGAAATTTGCCGAACAAAAAGTGGAGCGTATAGTTCCCGAAAGCGGATTGAATTTTATCATCAACCTTACCGATTATTTAGATACAGGCTTGTTCCTTGACCACCGTATCACCCGGGGTATGGTGCGTGATGAAGCTAAAGAGAAGCGGGTGCTTAACCTCTTTTGCTATACAGGATCATTCAGTGTGTACGCGGCAGCGGGTGGTGCTGCAGAGGTGGTATCGGTGGACCTGTCGAAGACCTACCTTAACTGGGCCAAGCGGAATATGCAGTATAATAAGCTGTATGATGATGAAAAGCATTACTTCATACATAGCGATGTAATAGAATGGATAAATGATATCCCTGCCAATAGCTTTGATCTCATTATCTGCGATCCGCCCACCTTCTCGAACAGTAAACGCATGGATGATACCTTTGATGTGCAGCGCGACCATGTGGCCTTGCTCAAAAAACTGTTGAAAGCTTGTGACGATGGAGGCAGAATATATTTCAGTAATAATTACAAAGGCTTTGTGCTGGACAAGGACAGTATACCCACACACCTGGTCAAAGATATTACCGGCGTCACTACACCATTTGATTTCCAGGGCAGGCTGCACAGGTCTTGTTTTTTGATAGAAAAGTAGTTATAGAGTAGATAAAGGGGATGGACGTAAATTAAACAGAATACAATAAATTGCAGGGCATGGAAAACGCGATCATTAAGGTCAACAACCTCGTAAAGAAATACGGTGATTTTATGGCCGTAAAGGGAATCAGCTTCGAGGTAAAGGAAGGTGAGATATTCGGCCTGTTGGGCCCCAACGGAGCAGGTAAAACCACCACACTGGAAATAATAGAGACCCTGCGTGATAAAACGTCCGGTGAAGTGACCGTGGATGGTATTAACCTTGACAGTAATCCGCAGGCTATCAAAAATATTATCGGGGTACAATTGCAGGCTGCCGGTTATTACCCTAACCTTAACCTGAAACAGATCATAGAACTATTTGCAGGCCTGTATAACCGCAGTGTGGACCCCATGACCTTGCTGGATACCGTGAACCTGCGCGAAAAGGCAAAGAATAAATTCAAAGAGCTATCGGGCGGGCAGAAACAACGTTTCTCTATTGCGACCACGCTTATCAATGAGCCCAAGATCATATTTCTTGATGAGCCTACTACGGGCCTGGACCCGCAGGCACGCCGTAATTTATGGGAGCTTATCAAGCAGGTGCGCGACAGGGGTGCAACGGTAGTACTCACCACGCATTATATGGATGAAGCTGAAGAACTTTGTGAACGTGTGGGCATAATAGACAGTGGTGAACTCATCGCATTAAGCACACCCTCTGAGCTGATCGACAACCTGCTGGCTACCGGTTTCCAGCGTAAGAAAGAAGTGAAAGCGGCCAACCTTGAAGATGTATTCCTGAACATGACGGGTAAGGAGTGGCGTGATGGATAAGCGAAAATCGAAAGACCCGCGACAGGGGTCTTTCGATTTTATGCGAAAAAATATCCCTTCCTTTCGAGCAGCATAGCAGTAATGTGCCTGCGGGCCTCTTTAGTATTAAAGCTCTGTGTTTTGGTGAAGCGCTTCAGGCCCATGAGCATCATGCGTTGCTCATCCCCTTCAGCAAAAGCATTGATGGCACATTTACCCGAGTGATTTATCCTATCGGCAGCATCGGCAATATAAGTGCGGGCAGCATCAATAGCTAAAGATGCGAACTCGTGGCCGTTTTGCTGCATTTTGATGGCACGCAGCAGTATACTCTCGGCCTGGAAGGTATCGATGAGCATATCGGCTAAATTCATAAGTATCTCCTGCTCACTTTCTATTTTCATCATCAGTTTCTGTACTGCTGCACCTGCACACATGAGGATGGCTTTCTTGAAACTTGCGATGGCTTTCAGTTCTGCTGCAAAAGGAGTATCGTCTTCGCCAAAGTCCGGTATGCTGGTCAGCTCTTTTTGTACGGCCATTGCAGGGCTCATCAGGTCTATACGGCCTTTCATGGCACGTTTCAGGTACATATCCAGGGTCAGCAGCCTGTTGATCTCGTTGGTGCCTTCAAATATCCTGTTGATACGGCTATCACGATACGCGCGTGATACATTATACTCATCGGAATAGCCATTGCCACCAAATATCTGAACCCCTTCGTCCACCACATAGTCGAGCGCCTCAGAGCCGATCACTTTAAGCATAGCACACTCTATGGCATATTCTTCGGCAGCCCCGAGCAGGGTTTCGCTTTCGGGTTTGCCTTCTTCCAGCAAACTTTTCTCTTTTTCATCTATCCATTTGGCTACGCGGTACAGCGAGCTATCGGCAGCGAAAGCCCTGATGGTCATTTCGGCAAGTTTGTGCTGTATAGCGCCAAAGGTGGCTATCGGTACTTTGAACTGTTCGCGGGTTGCCGCGTATTCTGTAGCTATGGCTACTCCTCGTTTTGCACCGCCTATCGTAGCTGCGCAAAGCTTTAGCCTGCCTATGTTCAGGATATTGAAGGCTATGATGTGGCCTTTGCCAATCTCGCCCAGCAGGTTCTCTACAGGCACAGCGCAATTCTCAAAGAATAGCTGGCGTGTACTGGAGCCTTTAATACCCATTTTATGTTCTTCCTCACCCATTGACAGGCCGGGCGTGCCCTTTTCTACGATAAATGCACTGAATTTGTCACCATCTATTTTGGCAAATACCGTAAATACATCTGCAAAGCCGGCATTAGTTATCCATATTTTTTGCCCGTTGATGATATAATTTTTACCATCGGGGCTCAGTACCGCATTTGTTTTGGCCCCCAAGGCATCGGATCCTGAGCCGGGCTCAGTGAGTGCGTATGCCCCTTTCATTTCACCGGAGGCCAGCTTAGGTATATATTTTTGCTTTTGCTCTTCGGTGCCAAAGTACAGTATGGGCAGGGAGCCGATGCCATTATGTGCTGATACCGCCACAGAGAATGAATGGCCGGGGCCGAGGTTTTCATTGATAATGGTGGCTGTCACAAAATCTTCACCCAGGCCTCCGTATTTTACAGGAAATGCTGCGCCCAGCAAGCCCAGTTCACCCGCTTTATCGAGCAATGAGGGCATAAGGCCAGGTTGTTGCTGGTCTATTTCCAGTAGTTTAGGCCATACTTCCTTTTCAAGAAACTCCCTGCAGGTCTGCGCGATCATGCGCTGTTCCTCGTTAAAATCTTCGGGAGTAAAAGTATCTTCGGGGGTGGATGGCTGTACTAAAAAGCCACCGCCTTTTATTGTTGTTATTGCCTGGGTGTCCATATACCGTGCTTTTACATAAAGCTAAAGAAAAAAATTGCGAACTGGTGTTAAAAATAAGGTGACCGGAGTCAGTTCAGGATTAAGTATTTTTGAGTAGTAAGGCAATAAAATGACAGGCAAGCGGGCCGGGTATATATCGACAGGGGGGCGAAAGCTACACTACTTATGCAGTGGCCATGGCCCTAAACTGCTCATAGCTTTTCATGGCTATGGCAATGAGGCAGATATTTTTGTGCCTTTTACGCCATTTATTGAAAAGGATTACACCATGTACAGCATAGACCTGCCGCACCACGGTAACAGTGGCTGGGATGCAGGAGATATGCTGGAGCAGGAGGAATTGGCTGTATTGACCCGGGGGCTGATGAAGGAAATGGAAGTGGATCAATGTACACTTATGGGTTATAGTCTTGGCGGTAGGGTGTGCCTGAGTATCATAGAACAACTGCCCGGGTATATAGATAGAGTATTGCTTATAGCTCCCGACGGATTGGTGTTTAACCCGCTCTATTATTTTGTGACCAAAAACTTTGCAGGCAAACGCCTGTTCCGAAACTTTTTGAATAGCCCCGAGCGCTATATGCGCTATATCCACTGGTTGAAAGAAAAAAAGTACGTAAATGCATCACAGTACAATTTTGCTATGCATTATCTCGATACGCCGGAAAGGCGTGATTTCCTGCTGAAGGTATGGCCTGATATGAGCAGGATCATACCCAACAGCAGGAAGCTGAGAAACGTAATCGTAAAACACCATATACCGATAAATATATTTATGGGTGCTTATGACCGTGTGATACCCGTAAAGCATGCCGAGCGCTTTAAAAATGGTCTTGAAAGCGTAAAGGTGCATATAACAGAAAAGGGGCACAGGGTGATGGATACGGATACCATGCCACAAATGGCTGAATGTTTATTAGCTTAACACACCAATGCTGACCATATTTATCGTTTGTTTTTTACTGTCGCTGGCCTATTCGGCATTAATGCTGCTGTATAGCTATGGTTGGCAGCAACAGGCCTCTTTTGCCAATAGTAACTATGTTCCGGCAACAAAGATCAGTGTTATTATACCGGCAAGGAACGAGGAGCAAAATATCGGGGACTGCATCAGGTCCATATTGTCGCAGAATTACCCGGCCGAACTTTTTGAGATCATCGTGGTCGATGACCATTCGGAAGATAATACTGCTGCTACCGTAAATTCATTTCAGGAACCAAATGTATACTGTATAGACCTTGCAGCATATGTAAACGAAACTGAAGCACTAAACTCGTATAAGAAAAAGGCTCTCTCAACCGGTATCATGGCTAGTGAGGGAGATGTGGTAGTAACAACTGATGCGGACTGCCTGGCAAAACCGGGATGGTTAAGCCTTATTGCGGCCTTATACCAAAGAACAGGTGCGGTAATGATCGTGGCGCCTGTAAATTTAAGCAGTGACCGTTCGGTATTGCAGGTATTCCAGTCCATCGATTTTATGAGCATGCAGGGTATTACTGCTGCAGCCCAAAGGCTGGGAATGGGCAATATGGCCAATGGTGCCAACCTGGCCTTTAGCAGGGCAGCATATGAATCGGTAGATGGCTATGCCGGTATCGATCATATGGCATCGGGCGATGATTACCTGCTGATGGTAAAATTACAAAATGCTTATCCCGGCCGGATAGCATACCTGAAAAGTACAGATGCTATCGTATCAACAACACCGCAGCATACATGGCGGGGCTTCCTGCGGCAACGTATTCGCTGGGCCTCAAAATCGGGTAAATATGATGACCATAAACTCACGGTCATATTGGGTCTCGTTTACCTGTTCAACTGCTCGTTTTTGATCTTATTCATTGCCGGTTTTTTCAATAGTTTGTTCTTTGGGCTGGCTGGGCTTATGCTGGTTTGCAAAATTATGTCTGAGTTAATTTTCCTCATCCCGGTAAGCAGGTTCTTTAATAAACAGAAACAATTATTGTACTTTTCATTGTTGCAACCGCTGCACATAGCCTATATCATTATAGCGGGTTTCCTTGGTTTTATTGGTGGGTATGAATGGAAGGGAAGAAGGGTGAAATAAACAAACCTGTCACCTGTTTGTTCTAGTATTTGTTATGCGAAAATTGATATTTATATCTATTTCTGTGCTTATCGTATCCATAACAGGATATGTGTACTGGTATTATTACAATCCTTATGGCGAGGGTTACAAGCAGGGGATATTAAAAAAGCTGGAGCGGCACGGTGATCTTTTTAAAACATATGAAGGTGAATTGCAAGAGGCTGGGAATGACCTTGTGTACAATTTCAGCATAGATGAAGAAACAATTGCCGATACACTGCAGCATTGCCTGGATAAGACAGTGAGGCTGCATTATATACAGTACCGGCGCAGCCTTCCCTGGCGTGGCGATAATTATGAAATGAAAAGTAAAAGCAGGGCACAGGATGTAGTGGACAGGGTAGAAGTGCTCAGCGAATGATTATGCCAATAAAAGAAATACAGCCGGCAACTTTTCCAACCTGGGCTTATTTTTTTTCCAGTCGGCAACTGTCATGGTCTTAATAGATGCATTTGCAGCGGTTATGTTTTGGGCGATGCATATGCGTGTGCGTGGTTGGCAATGTTTCAGCAGGTCGTCCAGCATTGCATTATTTCTATAGGGTGTTTCTATGAATAGCTGGGTCTGCCGTTCTTTTTGCGATTGCTGCTCCAGTGCTTTTATGCTTTTACTCCGGGCAGGGTCTTTTACGGGCAGGTAGCCATTAAAACAAAAACTTTGGCCATTGAGTCCCGAGGCCATCAAGGCCAGGATAAGCGAATTTGGCCCGGTAAGGGGGATCACTGTGGCATTCATATTTTGTGCTATCGCAGCCAGTTCAGCGCCGGGGTCTGCAATCCCCGGGCAACCGGCTTCACTCAATACACCAATATTATGTCCTTCTTTTAGCCAGGTCTTTAATGTGCCGGTATCAGCCCCATTATGCTTATCTATTTCTGAAAACCGGATGTCATCGATAATGATATCGGGGTGCAGGGCTTTCAAAAAACGCCGCGCAGTACGCAGGTTCTCTACGAAGTAGTGCCGCAGATGAAGCGTATGATGTGCAACTTCAGCCGATAAGGTCTGCAAGCTGTCATCGGCTATGGGGATGGGGATCATGTACAAACTGCCTATTGCCATAAGACACTAAAAATACTGTTTGTTTCTGAAAGCGCAGGCTGCATTATCTTAGCAGAATGATATTGCCGGGATCGTTCTATACGCGCAAAGATGTGGTGCGCATTGCCAAAGACTTGCTAGGTAAGGTACTGGTAACTGAATTTGAGGGGCAGCATACGGCGGGAATGATCGTAGAAACAGAGGCTTATGCAGGGACATCGGACAAGGCGTCGCATGCCTTTGGAAACCGGCGTACCCGGCGTACCGAGATCATGTACCGCGAAGGTGGCATGGCATATGTGTACCTTATTTATGGCATTCATCATCTTTTTAATGTTGTTACCCATTTGGCTGAGATACCGCATGCAGTGCTTATCAGGGCCATTGAGCCGCTGGAAGGTATCGACATCATGCTGGAACGCAGGAAAATGGAGACATTAAAGCCCAATATAACTGCCGGCCCGGGGGCTATGAGTGCCGCACTGGGGATCCACACAAGGCATACTGGTTACATGCTGCATGGCCCCGAGATATTTATTGAGGACAGGGGTATAAAAGTACCGGCCAGGGATATCGTGGCTGCAACGAGAGTAGGGGTGGCCTATGCAGCAGAAGATGCCTTAGTGCCTTATCGCTTTTATATCAAAGACAATAAGTATGTAAGCAAAGGGAAAGGGCTTTAAAAAAAGAAGTCCCGCATTTGCGGGACTTCTTTTTTATATCAAGTTCTTATTAGAATTTAGGACAAGAGAAGTTGTAGTGCGGACCAGGTTCGCGACGGTTGATGCAACCGTTGAAGATAAGGGATACTTCATAAGCGCCATTGCCTTTTGTAGCAGGAGTGAATGAAGAAACGTTCACATCGTAGCTAAGACCCAACTGCATTTTAGACCATTCGAAGCCAATGTATGGTGATATAGCATCACCTGCACGATACCAACCACCAAGGTAGAATATGGTGTTCCTGTGGAACTCTTCGTCATGACCCGGGTTGAGTATGAAGCCTACAGCAGCACCTGCAAGTACTTCGGTAGCAGCAGCCTGGCGCTGGTATAAACCACTCGCATACAGTACTACGTATTCATTCAGATCGAATGAACCACCGAGGTAACCAGTATAGCGTGAGTGTATTTTATGTGTACCGCTCAGGAAAGTTTCAACCGGCTGAGTAAGGTGGTAGTAAGAGAAGCCTGCATATGCAGTGCCATGCTCGTTGATACGACCTGAGTACATAAGACCTGCATTGAAATCAGGATAACTGAGATCGGCATTGCCGAATGTTTCAGAAGTATTGTACGGAGCAGTACCAGTAGCAGCATCAAACTGGTCTTCAAATTTCAGCTTGGCGAAATCGAGGCTTTTCTGAACCAGGAAACCCTGCACACCAAGAGAGATCGTATTTTGTTTTTCGGCACCGAAAGACTTGTGATAAGCTACAGAAAGACCTATTGTAGTATTCTGCAAGCCGCCGGAACCGGATTTGTCATATAATCCCATCAGGCCAATACCGAGTGCATCGCCATTAAGTTTACCTTTCAGCGTAGCCATATCATAGGATATAGTACCTGTAATGTAAGGATTGCTCGATACGGAAGCCCATTGTGAGCGATAGTTGGCCGCAAGGCGAATATCGCATTTTGTGAGGCCGGTGAGCGCTGGGTTTAATGTGAGTGGCGATGAAAAATATTGGGTGAAATGGGGGTCTTGTGCCATTGCTGAACCCGCTATCATCATTGCTGCGCCTACTCCGAGTATTATTTTCTTCATCTGGGAAAATTTTATGACTTCGTTAAATGTAAGTAAATATTGAAAGCAAGATAAGTCAAATTATTGTACTATACAAGACATGCTTAAATATTATTTTGGTTGGCTATCCCTGCTTTTTGCTGCCATAAGCAAGGTCGCCCGCATCACCCAGCCCCGGGACTATATATCCCCTGGCTGTTAATTCGTCATCTATAGCAGCTGTCCATATATGTGCCTGCGGAAATTTCCTTTCCACATACTCGAGCCCCACGGTGCAGGATATAGCGGTTACCACATGCACTTGTGAAGGTTTGTGCTCGCTGGTAAGGGTTTCGAGGGCCAGCACCAGCGATGATCCGGTGGCCAGCATAGGGTCGGCTATTATAAGTGGCCTGTTGTCGAGGTTGGGTGAGGTAATATAATGTTGCTCTATCTCAAAGCTGCCATCGCGATGGTGTTTGCGGTAAGCGGCTATAAATGCATTGTCTGCCCGGTCAAAAAAGTTGAGGAGCCCCTGGTGCAGGGGTATGCCGGCCCTTAAAATAGTGGCCAATATAGGTTGGACCTCAAGTTCCGCACAGTTGGCTTCACCCATAGGTGTTTGTACGGATATCTCCTTATACGGCAATAATTTGCTGATCTCATAAGCGGCTATCTCACCAATACGCTCCATATTCCTGCGAAAGCGCAGCCGGTCTTCCTGTATACTTACATCGCGTATTTCGCGAACCCAGGTGGATAAAAGTGAATTGCTGCTGCTGAGGTTAGTGATCATAATTGCGAAATAATTTTAAAAAGTCGAGAAAACGAAGGATTTGGCGGTGAATAAATGGTGATTTTTATCAGCACTGGTTGCTGCGGGCGCCATATATGTTAAATGTGTATTCGTTTACATAAACGGGGCATGGCAGTTAAAGTGGCGTTAAACCGCGGCAGCAGTATTTTATTAGATGTACAACCATCTATTTTTGTACCTTTGCACACTCTTTCACAAAAAGGATATCGTTATCATAATATGAACGATTTGCAGTCTCTAGATCGCGAAAAGCTTCCCCGCCATGTAGCTATTATCATGGATGGTAATGGCCGCTGGGCAAAAGAGCGCGGAGAAGACCGGGTATATGGCCACCATGAGGGTGTAATAAGTGTACGTGAAATTGTGAACGGTTGTGCTGAAGCGGGCATTTCATACCTGACGCTGTATGCCTTTTCCACGGAGAACTGGAACCGGCCTAAGGATGAGGTAAATGCATTGATGGAGTTGCTGGTGAATACCATACGTAAAGAGGTGGATGAACTGAAGAAGAACAATGTGCGTATGCATGTGATCGGAGATTTTGAAAGCCTGCCGGAGATATGCCGGAAGGAACTGAATGAAGCAATAGAGCTGACTGCACCCAATACCGGCCTGAACCTTATCCTGGCGCTCAGCTACAGCTCGCGCTGGGAGATCACCGAGGCAACGAAGAAGATAGCAGGGGAGGTTGCAGCAGGAAGGCTTAAGATCGAAGATATCAACGATGACCTTTTTCATAACTATCTCGGCACATCAGCCTTTCCTGACCCGGAATTGATGATACGGACCAGCGGTGAGCACAGGATCAGTAATTTTTTGCTGTACCAGCTTGCCTATGCCGAACTGTATTTCACCAATGTGCATTGGCCTGAATTCAGGAAACAAAATTTATATGAAGCCTTATTAGACTACCAAACACGCGAACGCCGTTTTGGTAAGACCAGTGAACAAATTCAAAAGAAGACCGCCCAGCATGTATAAAGCCATTTTGCGTAATTACCTCCTCCTGTTTTACATTCTTTTTCTTGCTGCGCCGGTGGCAGCCCAGATCAACATCCCCGGCGATAATGGGCCAAGTCTTGCCCAGCGCCAGAATGCCTCGCCAGGGGAAGCCCAGCGCTCGGTATATGAAATAGGCGGCATTACCGTAAAAGGAGTGAAATACCTGGACGAAGATCTTTTGATAGCTGTTACGGGACTGACCGTAGGCCAAAAGGTGTACCTGCCCAATGATGAAAATATAGCCAAAGCTATTAAGAACCTATGGAAACAGGAGTTATTCGCCAATGTGGATATTACCGTATCAAAGACCATCGGTACTAAAATATTCCTGGAGATAGATGTGGAAGAGCGGCCCCGTATGAGCCGTTACCGTTTCAGGGGTATAAAGAAGAGTGAAGCACAGGAGCTTAAAGACAAAGTAAACCTGGTACGCTCGCGCGTAGTGACAGAAGCAACGAAGAAAGAGGCAGTGGTAAGGATAAAGAAATTCTTTGAAGATAAAGGGTATGGGGATGTAAAGGTATCGGTACGTGAGCGTAAGGATACGCTTGCGGTAAACTCGGTAGTACTCACCTTTAATATAGATAAGGGTAGCAAAACGCACATAAACCAGGTAACGGTATCCGGAAATACACATGCTTCTGAAGCCAGGTTAAAGCGGACGCTGAAATCTACAAAAGAAGTAGCCCATTTAACGCTGCATGCTACGGATAAACAAACCGTATATGAACATGAGAACCGTAGTTTTGGTAACTACCTGAAACAACTAAATTTCCTGTCGCCATCCAAAACACTCGAAGCACTCAATCCATATTTCAGGTTCAACTTCTTCTCTTCTTCTAAATTCAATATGCAGAAGTATGAAGATGATAAAGTGTCGCTGATCAGTTACTATAATTCCCTGGGCTATCGCGATGCGGATATTGTGGCAGATACTGTATACCGTGTACAGAACGGGAATATAAACATAGATATTAAGGTAAGAGAGGGCCATAAATACTATTTTGGGGATATAGAGTGGAGGGGTAATACCAAATATTCAACAGCCGAACTGGCACGTATATTGGGTATCAAAAAAGGCGATGTATATAATCAGGAACTGCTTGAAAAACGTATAGGCAGGGTGCTTAGCCCTGAAGGTGGCGAAGATATCAGCAGCCTGTATATGGATGACGGGTACCTGTTCTTTAATATAGACCCTGTGGAAACATCGATAATCGGTGATACCATAAATTACGAGATGCGGATCACAGAAGGCCCGCAGGCCACTATCAAGGATGTGACCATAGCCGGTAACGACCGTACGAACGAACATGTGATCAGGCGTGAACTGCGTACGCTGCCCGGTAATAAATTCAGCCGTGCAGACCTTATCCGTTCACAAAGGGAAATTGCAACACTGGGATTCTTCGACCAGGAAAAGATCGGCATACAGCCTAAACCACACCCTGAAGACGGAACAGTGGATATAGAATATACCGTAGTTGAAAAATCCAGTGACCAGTTACAGCTTTCTGCAGGCTTTGGCGGTGGTGTTAAGTTCTATGGTAATATAGGTGTATCGTTTAGCAACTTCTCATTACGTAATATATTCAAGCCCAAATTTTGGGACCCGCTTCCTGTAGGCGACGGGCAGAAATTCTCGGTCAACTACCAGTCGAACGGTGCTTATTATAATTCATTCAGCACATCCTTTACCGAGCCATGGCTGGGAGGCAAAAAGCCGAACGCGCTTACCACCAGCTTTGTGTACAGTAAATATTCGGGCGCGGCCTATGGCAGTAACCCCAACACATCCTTCCTGCGCATGGTGGGCGGTGGCCTGTCGCTCAGCAGGCGGCTCAAGTGGCCGGATGATAACTTTGTATTTACTTATGGCCTGAACTATAGTAATTACAGGCTGAAGAACTATGCCCTGATCGACAACTTTAACGATGGTTACAGTAACAACCTGTATTTTAAACTGGTGCTGGCACGTTACTCTATCGATCAGCCATTGTACCCGCGCAGTGGTTCTAATATCAGCTTTACCTTCCAGTTCACACCGCCGTATAGTGCCTTCAGCAGCACCGATTATGCACAGGAAAGCTCAAGCAATAAATACAAGTGGATAGAATATCATAAGTATCGTTTTACGGCCGACTGGTACCAGAAGGTTAGCGGTAACCTGGTATTCAAGCTGAGCACGAAGTATGGCTTTATGGGATACTTCAATAAAGACATTGGTTATTCACCCTTTGAGCGCTTCCAGTTAGGTGGTGATGGTTTGTCGGGTTACTCTTATTTTGTAGGAAAGGACATCATTTCGCAACGTGGTTACGATGTGTATGCGCAGCAAGCGGTAATATTTAACAAATACACTGCCGAGTTACGCTATCCGTTCTCCCTGAGTCCTACGGCCACTATATATGGTCTTGCTTTTGTGGACGCAGCCAATGCCTGGAGCAATTTTAAAGACTTTAACCCGTTAAAGCTGAACAGGGATGCCGGTTTGGGTATTCGCATATATCTGCCTATGTTTGGCCTCCTGGGCCTCGATTATGGCGTGGGATTTGATAGATATGATCCGGCGAATGGTATCACCAAGTTCAAAGACCTGTCTAAGTTCACCTTTATGCTAGGTTTTGAGCCCGATTAATAAATACCCTAATATTGTTATAATAAAATCCGAAGCGAATATGAAACAAGTGTTCAAAAACAATTCGAAGAAACTCCTTGTATGCCTTGTGCTGTTACTGACAGGCATGGCTGCACATGCCCAGAAATACTGCATGATCGACTCGAAGTATATACTGGAGAAAATGGTGGAGTATAAAGATGCACAGACCAAGCTGGATAAACAGTCGCAGACATGGCAGGCCGAAATAGATGCCAAAATGCAGGAAGTGGATAAGATGTATAAATCATACCAGGCTGAACGCGCTATGTTATCGGACGATATGCGCAAAAAGCGTGAGGAAGATATAGTACAGAAAGAAAAAGCAGCTAAAGACCTGCAAAAACAACGTTTTGGTTATGAAGGCGATCTTTTTAAAAGGCGCCAGGAACTGGTGAAGCCTATACAGGATAAAGTATATAATGCTGTGCAGAAATTAGCTTCGAACAAAGGCTATGATTTTGTGCTGGACAAAGCGGGTGGTGTAACACTTTTCTATGCCAATCCTACACTCGATAAAAGTGACGATGTGCTGAAATTGCTTGGAATAAACAAATAATGGTCTTTACTTTGCACAACTTAAAATAAAATATAAAAAATCATAATGAAAAAGATAGTATTATTATTCGCCTGTGGCTTAATGATAAGTAGTGTTGCTCTTGCCCAATCACCCAAATTAGGATATATCAATTCACGCGAATTGCTGGAAGCAATGCCAGAAATAAAGAAGGCCGATAGCGGCCTGCAGCTTTATGCAAAATCTTTCCAGGACCAGTTGCAGGATATGCAAAAAGAGTATGAACGCAAGGTGCAGGACTACCAGACCCAGTCGAAAACAATGACCGATGCGGTAAAAGAAGTGAAAGAAAGGGAGATAATGGACCTGCAGAACCGTATGGAAAGCACGAACCAGAGTGCACAGGATAAAGTAGCCAAGAAAAAAGAAGAATTGTATACGCCTATACTGGATAAAGCAGATAAGGCCATCAAAGAAGTCGCTAAAGAAAAAGGTTATGATTATATCTTTGACTCAAGCGGAGGTATGCTATTATTTGCTAAAGACGGCGATAATATCATAGCACCGGTAAAAGCGAAATTAGGTATCAAATAAGATAATGATATTATAAAAAAGCACCGCCCCGCAGTTTGCGGGGCGGTGCTTTTTTATTCTAAACTTTTTTTACCATACAGCTTTTCGCCGGCTTTAATGGCTGTTTTCAGCCTGTTCTCATCGGGAGGTATGGGGCATGAATATCCTTCGGCATAGGCGCAATAGGGATTGTAGCATTTGTTGAAGTCGAGTACGAGCTTGCTACCCTTTACTTCGCCTGTATCCATATCGATATACCTGCCGCCGCCAAATGTTTCCCTGTTACTTGTCAGGTCCGTAAAGGGTATGAAGAGATATGCGGCCAGTTCTTTCTTTATACTGTCCGCGCTTTGGTAAGCATGCAGTTTGTATTTTTTGCCATGTAGTTTAAAACTGAGTACGCCATATTCCCTATAGGCTTTGTTTTTGCCGCTATGGGTGGGCATCATAAAGGTATTTCCCTTTGCGGTCTTTGTGAATGCTGCAAGTACCCTGTAGGAAACATCGGGGGCATAGAACCTTAAATAGCCGGTGTCCGCAGCTTTAAGCGGGCTCCTTTTATCTGTAATGAATTCCTTTTTATAGGATTCCCGGTATTGCAGCAGGCTGTCTTTATATGTTTGGGCCTGCAAACCGGTGGATAACAGTATGCTGGATAAAAGGCCATATATACCGATACGCAACATGCAATTATTCTGCTGTTTTTTCAGGCCTCATTTGTGGAAAGAGCAATACATCCTGTATGGATACCTGGCCGGTGAGCAGCATGGCAAGCCTCTCTATACCAAAACCGATGCCGGCCGTTGGAGGCATACCATATTCCAATGCACGCAGGAAGTCATGGTCTATATACATAGCTTCTTCGTCGCCGCGTTCCATGAGCTTTACCTGTTCTTCAAAACGTTCGCGCTGGTCCAGCGGGTCATTGAGCTCGCTGTAAGCATTGGCTATTTCCTTTCCGTTCACGATAAGTTCAAAGCGTTCCACAAGTCCGGGTTTGCTGCGATGCTTTTTAGTAAGCGGGCTCATTTCGATGGGGTAGTCTGTGATGAATGTAGGTTGTATATAATGTTTCTCGCATTTGCCGCCGAAGATCTCATCGATCAATTTGCCTTTGCCCATAGAGGCATCGGTATCTATTTTTAGCTGTTTGCAAACACCGCGCAGGCCATCTTCATCCATTTCGCTTATATCTATGCCTGTATGCTCCTTTATAGCATCATAGATGCTTACACGCCTGTAGGGAGCTTTAAAATCTATCTGCACACCGGCCACTACCGATACAGTACTGCCATTGGTCGCTATGGCAGTTTGCTCCAGCATTTGCTCTGTGGTTTCCATCATCCACAGGTAATCTTTATAGGCCACATAAAACTCTAGTATGGTAAACTCCGGGTTATGTGTACGGTCCATACCTTCATTACGGAAGTTGCGGCTGAACTCATATACCCAGTCGAAACCGCCTACTATCAGGCGCTTCAGGTATAGTTCATTAGCTATGCGCAGGTACAGTTCAATATCCAGGGCATTGTGATGTGTAACAAAAGGCCGTGCAATGGCGCCGCCGGGTATGTTTTGCAACACAGGGGTATCCACTTCAAGAGCGCCACGTTCATTTAAGAATGAGCGTATGGCATTCTTCATCTTTGTTATCTTAATAAAGGTGTCGCGTATGCCGGGATTAACAATAAGATCGGCATAGCGCTGGCGATATTTGAATTCGGCGTCGGTAACGGCATCAAAAACCTCCCCATCCTTTTCCTTCACTATGGGCATAGGGTGCAATGACTTGGAAAGCAGGGTGAACTGCTCCACATGTATGGACGTTTCGCCCGTTTTTGTAGTAAATACAAAGCCTTTGACACCAATGATATCACCGATGTCCAGTAATTTTTTCCAAACTGTGTTATATAAGGTCTTATCCTCACCGGGGCAGATGTCGTCGCGGCGTATATATACCTGTATGCGGCCTGTACTATCCTGCAGCACGGCAAAGTTGGCTTTGCCCATATCGCGCACACTCATGATACGGCCCGCCAGCGATACTGACTTATATTCATCCTGTTTCTCTGCGCTATAGCCTTCCTTTATTTGTTTGGCAGTGTGCGTGATCTCGTATAAGGGGGCAGGGTATGGGTCTATACCCAATGCCTGCAGTTCTTTCAGTTTCTCGCGGCGCACCAGTTCCTGTTCGCTAAGTGTGGCTTGCATATTGTGTAGATATTAAACAGGTAAATGACCTGTAGCTCTTTAAAATGAGTGCAAAAATAATAAGTGAAACGTCAATTGCCTAAAGTATCTTTTACATGGGCCTGAGGCTGTACAGGGTGCCATTATCGCCGGCTACGAGTATATTGCCTGCTGGTGCAAATGAGATACAACGCAGATCTTCGCTCGTGAAGCCATCATAGCTTGCCCAGTGTTTGCCCCCGTCATCAGTATATATAACGAGGCCTTTTTCACCAACAGCCCAGCCGTTCATGGCATCTTTGAACAATATGGCGGATAAATGGTAGGAAGCCTGGGTAACATCATTCCCGTTTCTTTGCCGCTCCCAGGTAGTACCCATGTCTGAAGAATGCAATATGCTCCCATTGTATCCGCATACCCATATATCATCATGATAGACGGCTATAGAAGTGAAATTATCACCTTTAATATCAAGGTAATGCCAGGTATTCCCCCCGTCATCGGTACGCTGCATGGCACCATAGCCGCTGATAAAGCCGGTATGACTGTTGAGCATCACAATATCGTTCAGTTCGTAACCCAAAGAATCCCATTGAGTTATATCGCCCTGGCCATTGATGTGCACCATATAACCTGCAAGAAAACTGATACCCCCAATCACAAGTCCCTTATCGACGGAAGGGAACACCACTTTTTTAAAAGGATCATACGTTAGCTGTTTGAAGGTCCATTGCTGCCCGCCGTTTTCAGAGTAAAGTAATTTACCATCGTAGCCGCAGGAGTAAAGATTCCCGTTCGGGGCCTGGCTGATGCCAAACAACTCCTTGCCTGCATCGGGGAAGCTGTCTACAGCCCATGTATTGCCCCCGTCATTAGTGTATAGAATGATAGAAGAGGCAAAGCGCTCCCCGCCTGCTATAAAGCCTGTGGAGTCATTAATAAACAGAATACTGTTAAGCCTTACCGTGGTATTGCTATTCAGTTGCTGCACTGCCTTGTAATGCAAGAGATCCTTTTTGCAGGCAGCCAACAGCAGGCATGAGGTAATTGCCCAAATGCAGTATTTTTTAGAGGTATTTAATATATGGCTTATAAAGCGGAGCATTATTTGGCAAAATAATAAAATACCTGTATTCCTGTATGGCCTATATCATTTGACGGGCCTTTAATTCGAGATATTTATTTACTACATCGATACTTAGTTCGCCGGGAGTGCTGAGAATAGATAGAATGCCGTGCCGGCGCAGTTCTTTTACGATCTGCCGCTTTTCGTAATCAAAGCGCTCTGCAATGGTCTTAATGTATATGCCTTCTACGGTATCCGGTTGTTTTTCTTGTATCTCCCTTAAGAGGGTATTCCTGAAGAAGACAATGCACAATAGGTGATAAGAAGCTATTTTTTTCAAATAGGGGAGTTGCCGCTCCAGGGCAGAATAGGTCTCAAAATTGGTGAATAGCAGGATAAAGCTGCGCTGGGTAACACGCTTATGTATGGTTGCCCACAGGTTTTCCATATCGCTCTCCTTAAATTCTGTAGCTTGTTTGTAGAGTGCTTCCAAAAGGTGGGTCAATTGCCCGCTGCGTCTTTCGGCGGGTATTATGTCGCTTACTTTATCGGCAAAGGTGATCATGCCGGCCTTATCGTGCTTTAGGAGGGCCACATTCATTAATGCCAGCCCGGCATTAATAGAGTGGTCAAGTAAGGTTATACCATCAAAGGGCATCTTCATGGCCCTCCCTTTGTCCAGGATACAATATACCTGTTGCTGCCGGGCATCGGTATAGGTATTTACCATGGTGTTACCGGTGCGTGCGGTGGCTTTCCAGTTTATGGTGCGCACATCATCGCCTGTCACATATTCTTTTATTTTTTCAAATTCCAGGCTATGGCCCAGCCGGCGTATTTTTTTTATACCTGCCACGGCATGGTCGCTTACTGCCAGCAACTGGTATTTTTTTAACTGGTGAAATGAGGGGTATACCTTTATACTCATCGGTTCTGCGGCCTTTACCCGCCGCTGCAAAAGCCGGAGGGGTGTTTTGATGAAACAGATCACATGGCCAAACTCATAGGCCCCCCTTGAGCGTGGCCTTAGCTCATAATTCACTTTGGCTGAGCCGTAAATGGGAACTAAAGTGCTTTTGTGAAAATTCCTTTCCTGGAACTGTACCGGTAATTCGTCGATGATGCCCGCTTTTATTTTAAAGGGATAAGTATTATTCAGTACTAAGGATACTGCATTTTTGTCGCCCAGGCTAAACCTTGCAGCTGCCTGGCGCGTTGCAGTTACTTTGCCCTTCAGGAGGAACAAAAGACAATAGTCAACTATACTGAGCAGGAAGAAGAACAATGTGTATGCGGTGGCAGCACCAAATAATACCGGGAAGAAGAAAGAAAGAAAAAACAGCACTACGGCACCTGTTATCCCCAGGTACCAGTTCCTTGTAAGAAACAGGTCGTGTATATAGCCTTTCTTCATTTTCTTTACCTGGGTATCTCTATCCGGCTCACAATCTCTTTAAGCACATCATCCGTGGTGGCGCCTTCCATTTCACGTTCCGGGGTCAGGCTTATGCGATGCCTGAGCACAGGAGGTGCAGCTTGTAATATATCTTCGGGTATCACAAAGTTGCGCCCATGCAGCACACTCAATGCCTTTGCAACATTCAGCAGGGCAATTGATGCCCTGGGTGATGCGCCTATGTACAATGAGCGGTCGTTTCTTGTTTCCCATATTATTTTAGCAATGAATTCAAGCAGGCGTGGCTCTATATGTACCATGCGGACCATTTGCCGTGCCTGCTTCAACAGGGTAGGATCTATTATCGCTGCCACATCGTCCAGCGATCTTAGGATAGCTTGCCGGTTTTGCCGTTCCAGTATTATTATTTCTTCCTCAAGGCTGGGATAGCCAACGGTGATCTTCATAATAAAACGGTCCAGTTGGGCTTCAGGCAGCCTGTAGGTACCCTCATGCTCAATAGGGTTTTGGGTAGCGATGACCATAAAGGGAGCCTGTAGGTGATGTGTTTGCCCATCCACAGTCACCTGTCTTTCTTCCATTACCTCGAAGAGTGCGGCCTGTGTCTTCGCCGGGGCGCGGTTTATCTCATCTATCAATACTATGTTGCTGAATATAGGACCTGGCTTGAACTGGAATGTTGTGCTTTGCGGATTGAAGACGCTGGTGCCAATCACATCGCTGGGCATTAGGTCGGGGGTGAACTGTATGCGCGAAAAGTCGGCTTTTATCAGCCGGGCTATCAGCTTTGCGGCCAGGGTCTTCGCTACTCCGGGCACACCCTCTATCAGTATATGCCCATCGGCAAGGAGGCCGGCAAGCAGCATTTCGGTCATGCTATGCTGGCCTACGATCACTTTGCTTACCTGCTCCTGTATCTGCTCCGCCAGTTTTACCAATGGGGCGGTGTTTATATGTTCTATATTATCGTTTTCAGTAGGTTCCATCAGGTTTTGATTTATAAAATTGTTCAATGCTGTTATACAATTGATAAAGATAAGCCTCATCGGCTTTATATCCGTTCCGTATCTCGTGTATCATTTCCACGAGATTCCGTACCATATTTTCCTTTTGGCCTGACTTAGCGGATAGTTGCTGTATAAAAAGGTCATTAAGATAATTAGTGTTCAGGTAATAGCGGTTGCGCACCCATTCCAGGAAATGCTGTATCATTTTTTCAGCAAGGTTGCTGTGGTCACCCTTATTATAATACAACCTGCCCACAGTTTCCGCAAAGCTCACTGAGCTGTTTTCCAATGGTGTTATTACTGGCAGTATCTTTTGCCTCCTTTTCCCTTCGAATAATATATACAGTATGAGTGCTATGATAGCAAGCAGAAGGGCATTGCGCGTGGCTGGGTAGCGCCACAGCACACCAAAATCGGAATGATCGGCACTGTGCTTATAATACTCGTTCCAGTATACATGGGTAATTCCTGCAGGGAGTGTGTTCCATAGTGCGTCAATATATTTTTGGTTGCCCGGCTGCAGCAGGAAATAATTGCTGAGTACAAGTGGCGCGGCATGCAGCGTAATATGTCCGTTACCCACTTTGAAACGGATGATATCCGGGCCACCGCCGGTTTTGCCCAAAATATCCGGGTACAGGGCTATCCCGCCCTTTTTAGCTACTGTATTATAGGCTATGTGGTTACTGTCCGTATTTTTTATAAAATAGCCTTTTATGTAACGCCCATAATAGCCGAAAGGTTCTTTATTGTTGCTTAAGCTTAATGCCCCCTTGTTATCAGTACCGTCATTGTGTTCTGTCAATGGTATTTCTTCATAGCAAACACTGCTTCCGGGCACTTTGCTATAGCCAAGTTCTTTTTCCAGTTTGCCGTCCAGGTTGCTGGCAAAGATGAATACCTCGTTGCCCATATCGGCATATGCGATCAGGCTGTTCACCTCGATGTCTGATAAATACAAGTCAAGCCCCTCCATGATCAACAGGGATGTATTACCCCTGTGATCCTTTTCTGCGATGTCATCATAACGCGACCACCGGGAGATTGTTTCGGTTTTTGCGCCCGGGAAAAAGTATTGCAGTGAGCGGTAAGCAAGGTAAGTGCCATAGGGATTCTTATCGTCTTTGCGCAGGCTTACATTCCAGTTTGTTTTATTTGCACAGCCGGGCAGTATAGTCATTGCCAGTAAACAGTATAATATGTACCTGTGTTGCCTGCTCAATTTATTTCAACTGCTTTTTTAGCCTTTCAAATTCCTCCATGTATTGGTCAAAGACATCCCGGGTTATCGAAAAGTGCCCATACCATGCATATTCATACTGGCGCGATAACTGCCTGAAAGATAGCCCGGAGCTGCTATTGCCCAGCTCGGTATAATAATCGAAGTTGGTCTTATCGTCTTTATATACGATCAGTTCATGCTCCTGAAGCAATTGCAGCATACGCAGGTAGCTATAGCGTATCGCATCCCGATAATTGCCTGATGTTATTGCCCTGGTCACAAGCACATCCCAATCTGTGTGGCTGATATCCTCTATTTGTGCCGGATTGACTAATGCGCCCTGTTTTATCCTTTTTTGCCGCCGGAACAGGAAATTGCCGTTTTTGCTAAATACAATATAGTATAGCATATAAACTGCTATGCCAAAGATGATGCTCCATAATAAGATGCGGCCCAGGTCTTCATTAAAGAAATTGTACAGTGCAGCCCAAAATTTTTCAAAAGGGCTGCGTTCTTTTGGCATTACATACTCCCTTTCGCTCCTGTAAGCAAAAGCGGGGTCATCGGTAAGCTGTTCCCATTGGTTGTCTTTCAGCACCCTGTATGGATCGTTGTTCTCTGCAGCACTGCTGTTCAATGACGCGAACAGCAATAAGGCATAGACCGCAAGAATGTATTTAATCAGTTTCCCCGACATGCTGTTGCCTGCTTACTTTGATGGGGTAAAGAATATAATACCATATGATGAACAGGAGCGATGCGCCAAGTATCATTAAGTTCAGCAAAACGGGCATGCCGGTATGTCTTGTTACAAAGCCTTCAAAGAAAGCGGCAGTAATGAAAACAGGTATAAGGCTTATTAATATCTTCACAGCATCCCGGGTGGCCATCATGAGTGATTGCAGCCGGGTATACGACCTTGGGAACAAAAGGGAATTGCCCATTACAAGCCCTGCACAGCCTGCAATGATCAGGGCCGATATCTCCAATGTGCCATGTGTGAAAACGACCAGTATGGATTTGAAGCCCATGCCGTGCTGAAAGAACATATATTCAAACGCGCCGATCATCAGGCTGTTTTTGAATAAAAAGTAGATGGTGCCCAATGACAGGAATATGCCGCTGGCAAAGCAGATGAAGGACACCATAATATTGTTAAAGGCTATCTCTATGAACATGATCAGTTCGTTCTCATTGTTATACACACCAAATGGCTGGCCAGCAGCAATATTCTGTTCGGTCATCTCTACATAGCCATCCCCCAGTATTGCCCGGATAAATGTCTGGTCGTGCATGGCTGAGAATACCCCAATAGCCACAAATACTGCAAAAAAGATAAAAGTGTAGAGCAATGTGCGGTGATGTTTGTGTATGATCAGGGGAAGCTCCTTAGTCCAGAAAGTAATGAGCCTGTTCCTGTTCTCTTTCTTGTTTTTGTATATGGAGAGGAAAATATTGGCCGCAAGGCTATTGATATAACGTACCGTATTACTCTTTGGGTAAAAGGTCTTAGCGTAGGAAAGATCATCCACAAGATATGTGAAGCGCTTCGCGATCTCATCGGGATCATCTGTATTGTCCTTATAACTTTCCCAGCGTTCTTTATTTTTTTTAATAAAATATCCTTCCCGCATATTGCTCAGTAAATTAACTAAAAACTGCCTAAATTTAGTATTCATTTATCAGCAGGTATTGCATGAGCATTGTTACTATAGCCACACCGTTCAATATAGATCTTGAGTTTAAAACTGCTGCTTTCGGTAAGCGTTTCCTGGCATGGTTCATTGACTTGCTGGTTATCTGCTCTTATAACTACATTGTAGAATACTTTGTTCTTCGCCCCTTTAATATAGACAGTGATACGGCTGTAGTAGTGTTCATTCTCTTCACGGCCTTGCCCTCTTTTCTTTATCATCTTCTTTTCGAAACCTTTTACAACGGGCAGAGTATTGGTAAAAAACTGGCAGGTATAAAGGTGCTTTCAAAAGATGGTAATGAGGCTACCTTCATTCAATACCTCATACGCTGGCTGCTTGGCTTTGGTAATTATATTCTCTATGCACTGCCCTATATAATCGAGGCAGCTATAGGCAACCCCGGGTATATCTTTTTTATCGTGTTCATGATGCTTTTTTATCTGCCCGATATCCTCTCCTTTGGCGTTTCCCCCAAATCCCAAAGGCTGGGCGACCTCGCGGCAGGTACTGTAGTGATCGATAACAACTATGATGCTTCCATAAACGAAACGATATACCTGGATATAGATGACCGGGATTACAAAGCTGTGTTTCCCGAAGTGATGCGCCTTAGTGACCGGGATATAAATGGCATTCGCAACCTGCTGAAAGTAAAAAATGAGAGCAGGGATAATTATGCTTATGCCACACAGGTTGCCTTGCGCATCAAAGAAGTGCTCAGTATCGAGTCCGACCTTGAAGCCACTGATTTCTTATACCAGCTATTGCAAGACTACAATTACCTGACAAGAAAATAACATATCGATCTGTTTGGTAAAAAATATTTGTCAAAATGTAAAGTTTATTTTACTTTTAGTAAAAAATATTTGTCATGATAAACAGGCTTCTCTTACCACGCAGTTGCAAGCTATGGGGCTTAGTTCTTCTGCCTTTTGCTTTTGCACTGCTCATCGCAGTATATAATTACAGCTTTTCTATCCCTTTCTTAAAATATAATATGGGGCAGAGCGGCGATGTATTCAGCGGCAAACAGGATTTTATATTCAATGGGGGCTTTAGTACCGATTTCAGTGGTGAGTTGTCCTTGCTTCTTACATTCGGAAGCCTTTTTATGATAGCCTTTTCGGCAGAAAAGAATGAAGATGAGTATGTAAGTTCCGTAAGGTTGCGTGCGCTCCAGCTTAGTGTATATGCCAACTATATCATACTTGCTATCACGAGCGTATTCATTTATGGCCTGAGCTTTCTAATGGTCATGGAGCTTAACCTCTTCACGATACTTATTATATTCATTCTCATTTTCAATTTTGATATCCATATCAAACCCAGGCTTACAAGATCGGCACAGGCATGAAAAATACCATAAAAGTAGAAAGGGCACGGATGGATATCACGCAAGCCGAACTTGCAGAAAGGACAAATGTATCGAGGCAAACGATAAATGCTATTGAGGCGGGTAAATATGTACCTTCTACGGTGCTTGCTCTAAAGATCGCAGGTGTATTTGGTAAGGGCGTTAATGATATTTTTGAACTTGAGGCTGGAGACCGGTAAGCTTGTATATTATTTGCTTTTAGCAGGCAGGGGTTGCTTGGTAATTCTTAACACCATAGCACCTTCTTTTAGTTCAAGTATCGTATAGTACCATATACTGCCGCCACAGTTCACCTTCAGGCTATGGTCATTTTCCCGCTGCCAGCTGCCTGAGCAGGGTTTGCCGCCTATTTTTGTAGTATCAGCCACTTCCTTGAACAGGCCACTGTCATCAAGATATATGCCGGTGCCTTTAGCCAATACCTGTCCTTCGTTCATCCTTTCCAGGAAGGTATACACCACATTGTGGTCGGCATCCCAGACACTATTATCATAGACCCAGTAACGGCCGGTTATCGATCTCATCATGTCAGTTCCCTGCGCATGTATGATGCCGGTTTTGCACAACACGATAAAGCACAATAAAAACACTATCCTTTTCATCAGGTCATTGTTTAATATAGCAAATGGGAAATCAGTTCTGATGTATCAGCAAAACAAGGGCGGCTTACAGCAATTTGCAAGTGATGCTTTTCGCCTGTCCTGCAGTACCCACATTGTAGCCTTTACAGCTTTCCTTGGCGTTCTTCTTCGTATCATGCACTGTTAGCGGCTGCAGCTTTTGCGAGTAGGCGTCAACACACTGGCAGGTATAATCCTTTTTACAGGAGCTGAAAGAGAACAGGAGCACTGCGGCTGCTAAAAGGTTGAAGTAACGTTTCATACTGTTGATGTGTAAATATAGAAAAACCACACTAATATAGCTACCAAATCCTGAAAATAATACTATTTCATCAAATTCTCAGGCTGGGCCGGATGTTGCGGGGTATGGTTTTTATAAATGTAGGATAAAACTATGTTATGAAGAGCAGTATGCACATTAAAGGCCACCCCGTACATCCCATATTGATCGCTTTCCCAACTGCTTTTTTTGCCGGGGCATTTTTATTCGACCTGCTTAGCTTTTTTCTTTCTTACCCGGCCCTGTGGTTTGCCGCAACTTACATGGAGATAGCTGGTGTAATAAGCGGTGTCATAGCTGCTATACCTGGCACTATGGACTATTTTCTCGTAGTACCCCCGGGCAGCTCGGCTAAAAAACGGGCAGCAAAGCATGGTGTTTTAAATCTCAGCATGGTCGGCTTGTTTGCTTTGGCTTTTGCATTGCGGGTAAGGCCTCCAGCGAATTTTGTACTTATAATAAGTCTTGAACTGCTGGGCTTTATCTTACTGGTTATTGCCGGTTTCATGGGCGGTACATTGGTATACCGCAACCAGATAGGGGTATATAATCGCTATGCATCATCGGGCAAGTGGAAAGAAGATGACTTGGGCGACAACCGTAGCAGGGTGGAAGCAGCAAGATCAGATGAGCTTAAAACAGACCAGATGAAGCTACTGCATGTAAATGATAAGCGGATAGTATTGGCACGAACCGAAACCAAATACGTGGCTTTCGATGATCATTGCAGCCATAAAGGGGGGTCATTGGCCGGCGGCGTGATGATATGCGGAACCGTGCAATGCCCATGGCATGGTTCTCAGTTCGATGTGAAGACAGGGGCAGTAAAAGCAGGCCCTGCGACAGAGGGCATTGCTACATATAGAGTAGAGGAGGATAACGGTAAGGTTTACATCCTGCTGTAGATTTTTTATCTTGCATAAGTGTTATGATAAAATATTGTTTCATCATTATTATCCCTGTTTTTCTCTTTGCATCACTTAGTGCACAAACAGTTTATATGGTCAGGCCATCACAGGCCAATCCGCTGGTAACTGAAAATGACGATAGCAACTATATTTACATCAATACTTCAGTTCCCCAGCTCAACCGGCTTTTTATTTTCTTTCCGGGTACTGGTGCAGCACCTAAAGCATATAAAGAAATATTGAAAACTGCTGCCAATATGGGTTATCATGCTATTGGCCTCAGTTACAACAACTCGCAGACCATCAGTTCACTGTGCAATGGAGAGCCGGCAGATTGCCAGGGCCTTGCCCGTGCCGAGATATTTTACGGCCAGGGTAGCTCAGCGGTAGTTGCTGTAGATAGCACACATTGCATCCGGCGCCGTATCACAGACCTTTTGCATTATCTTGATATTAGCTATCCTTCAGCGGGCTGGGGCCAGTTCCTTACCCCGCAGGATAGTATTGACTGGAGTAAAATATGCGTTAGCGGGCATTCTCAGGGGGCCGGTATGGCATCTGTCATTGCTTATTGGTACAATGTTTACCGGGCAGCCTTTTTTGCCAGCGGCGGCGATTGGAGCGGCACTGTACAGGATGTGGCCGACTGGATGAAACAACCATCCGCAACACCTGCGTCGGCAAAATATGCCTTCACCCATATTCATGACGAGTTGCTTTGGAACAATTTCGATTTTACACCAGTTATGTGGGATACTATGGGGCTTTATAGTTTTGGTTCCTGCCTGGATGTTGATACATTGACTACTGATTATTATGGAGCCCATTGTTTTACGAGTTCGCGCACCATTAGCGGTATCAGCCCGATAAGGTATCATAACAGCCCTGTTGCCGATATCAATACTCCCTTCAATGCCAATACTCCTGTCTACCAGCCTTTATGGCAGTACATGCTTGGGACCGTCCCTTTGGCTGCTCTGGATGCGAAAGCTAAGACCATTATCAGTGTTTCCCCCAATCCTGCGGGGTCATATGCCCGGTTGCAACTTGGCTGCACGGAAGCAGAGATCACGATTTCCAATACCCTGGGACAATACGTACATAAGCAGCATGTACGCAACTATACCTCCGTACTTGACCTGTCGCCTTATCCTGCGGGCTTCTATTTTATTACTGCAGTAACGGCTGAAGGCGCTGGCACAGTAAGAGTTGCAATAAAATAGCTATTCATTCTACAGTATTTTTTCATTAATATTGTGCATCTACAATAATTTTCAAATATTTGCGTACAAAGCAGCACAGATGAAAAAAACACTACTCTGCGTTCCCGTTTCTATATTGGCTATAGTTGCTATCAGCAGTTGCCGCAGCGGAAATAAATACAGCCTGACCAATAGTATTCCTGTACGCCAGGACTTTGAGGTGGTATATGATAAGGCTACCATGGGTACTACTGCCACAGCCGTTTTCCGCAGTATGGATGCCACAGGCAGCCGTATACAGGAAAATGTTACGGTAAATGGTGAAGTGCCTAATTACGAACCACTGAGCAGTACCTATTCATGGAATAGCAATGGCTACCAGAATGTTACCTTCGTTATGACCAAGGGCAATGGCCAATCGTTCACCAATACGGTGAATATTGGCGATACGATAGGTGCTTATTTCCCGGAGAATATGGACCTCGCCATACATAAATCTAACGGGCTTAATTTCAATGCTACAGGTCTGCCATTTGCCGCTAATGAGAATCTTACGATAATGCTGATAGGTAAAGACCAGTTTGGCAATTATGCTATAGAAACCAAATATTCAGCTACTAGTGTGGTCAGCATTACCCGCAACGACCTGAATAGCTTTAAAAATGGCACGCTGAACATACAGATCAAAAGGCAGCGTACCTTGAACATCCAGCAGTCGGATAGCACCGGTGGCGGCAGCCGCATCGTAAGCCTGGTGGTACAAAAAGCATTTACACTTACAGATTAATATAACCATATTATAGAATGTTAAGCAGCCTCATTGGCTGCTTTTTTTGTTTATATAAATCAAAAAACGCTATCTTTTTCTTACATTTCCTGAATATTCAATAGCGCCTGCATGAAAATCATCTACTGCTCCTTGTTGTTCTTATTGTTTGCAGCATGTAACACTGTGGGCGATGATACCGACCAGCAGCAACAGGCCCAAATAAACCTGCTCAAAAAGCAGCTTTCCCGTTCCTACAGGCCCGGTATGGGTGAGTTCATGCTGGGTATACAAATGCATCATGAAAAGCTATGGTTCGCAGGGCAGGCCAGGAATTGGTTACTGGCCGATTTTGAGATAGATGAGATAGAAGAGGCTATCAATAATATTAAAACTTACAATGCAGACAGGTACGAGGTAAACTCTATTTCGATGATAGAACCCGATATCGACAGTGTTAATAATGCGATCATCAATAAAGACACGGCGATGTTCCGCAGTGCATATATCCAGCTTACCAATACCTGCAACGGGTGCCACTTTGCTACACGCCACGGCTTTAATACCATCAAAATACCCGATACACCACCGGTAAGCGACCAGGCATTTAAAATACAATAAAATACCCGCCCCTTAACAGGGGCAGGTATACACATTTGCCATCCACTTTGTCCATTACAAAAAGTTTATTGCTGCACTACATCCCCGCGAAGGGTGCCAACCACTTCACCAACGCGCCCGATCAACTGGTCCGATAAGCCCACCTTGTGTGCGCCTGTTACAAGGTCGGCAACGAATTGGTCAAAATCACCATTATCGGCTTTCCCGTTCATCCTCGGATTTTGGGCAGGATCGTGGGCCGCTACCATACTTTTGCCACCATAGGTGAAGTTTTTAGCGCCTGTTGCTACGCAAAAGAAATCGGTAAGGTTTTTACTCAGTGCTTCAAAGCCGCTGGTATTACCGGCGGTCACTTCAGCCAGTAAAACGGTAAAGAAACCGTTCAGCTCTGTATCTGCAGCTATTACGAAAATGGTACTGTCCACCACCGAACGGATACCCAACCGGCCCTTCTCTATCATCTGTGAGGTATTTGATGGATCAACGACCATCTCTGTACCACCCAGTGAATCGTACAAGGTCATGGTAACAGGTGGGTTGGTCGTGGTGTTATCCTTTTTCTTACACGATACAGCAACGAGCATTGCTAATACAGCGCTTAGTAATATTGCCTTTTTCATCTATGGTTGTTTTTTTGGTTAAAAAATATTTTTGAAAAATGTATACACCTTATAGCTTGTCGATGTAGCTGCAACAGGGCAGCCTTGCGACATTTCTTTTTCGCTGGGCATATAACGCTGCGCTTTATTATAGGGCAATGACATCTTTAATTTGCTTACTATGGCATCGGCGTTATTTTGTATTGGTGCATAGGTAAATATTGCAATATTGCTTGCTGCACTGCAAAGCACATGGTCAACACCTTTCTGTGCATATAACCAGGCGCTTATCTGGTTTGCATCGTCCTGGTTTATATCCTGTTTCAGATCTATGCGGGCCATTATGCGGGTGTGCTCATCTGGTGCCTTAGGGCGCGTAACCCAATAAATATGTACCACTAAAACTGCGACTAATACCAATAGCACTGCACCTGATGTGAGCAAAATTTTTCGAAATGAACCTTTTCTCATAAATGTGATTTTATTGGTTATTCATATTGAATTGTTGCGTCCTGCACACGTATACATACGACAGTAGTATGACAATGGTTTTATTTTTCTCAGAAAAAATTAAACAGGATATGATAGCTGTATTTTTGATTGGCAGGCGTGGATAATATTTAATACATTTGGACCTGCATAACAGTTCTTTATCATTAATATTGCTATTATTCATTTTGTATACCTGTATGTAAAGTAGTAGTATGAGGTTTGTAATTGAAATGAGGGTATTAATTTGTTGATTTTATTTAGACAATGTCAATTATTTTATTGAAAGTGAATAGTTTATCAATATAAATTGTTTTATGAGGTCCGTTCTTGGAAAGCTGCTGTATATATTAGTGCCTGTTACTATGTTTTTGCTGGGTATAGGTTTTATTTTTGAGGCAGGTAAAGAACTTGAAGCCAATATCCCAGCCTATAAACAGCTTAACAAATTATCATTTCAATATGAATGGCGGGAAATGTTAGCTGCCTTTGGTCACCCGCTGGCTATATTCTTATTGCAACTCGTTACCATAATTACAGCATCACAAGTGTGCGCTTACTTGTTCAAAAAGATCGGGCAACCTGCGGTCATGGGCGAGATCATTGCGGGCATATTGCTTGGGCCATCCTTGCTCGGTGCGGTATTCCCGCATTTTTCAGCATTTGTATTCCCGCCCTCCTCGCTCGATAATTTGCATATACTGAGCCAGGTTGGTCTTATGTTGTTCATGTTTGTTATCGGTATGGAGCTCGATCCTGCATTGGTAAAGAAAAAGGCAGGGGCCGCTATGGTTATCAGTAATGCCAGTATTATAGCGCCATTCGGCTTAGGTATTGCCTTATCCTATTTCCTTTACAAGCAGTACACCTTGCCGGGCATACCGTTTTATGCTTTTGCATTATTCATTGGTATCGCCATGAGCATCACGGCTTTCCCGATACTGGCCAGGATAATCAGTGAGCGCGGGCAGACCAATAGCAGGCTGGGTATCCTGGCGCTCACCAGTGCTGCTGCGGGCGATATAGCTGGCTGGTGCCTGCTGGCAGTGGTCATTGCTATCGTTAAGGCGGGTTCGCTTGGTATGGCTGTTTACACCCTCATTGCTACACTGGTATACATCGGCTTTATGCTGGGTATCCTGCGACCCATGATGAGCCGGTTGACCACGATCATGGGGAAGGATAAGTTTATGAAACGTTCTGTACTGGCTTTGGTATTTGTGGTAATGTTGCTGAGCGCCTATTGTTGTGAGGTGATAGGTATTCATGCTCTGTTCGGTGCATTTATTGCAGGTGTGGTGATGCCGTCAGAGTGGAATTATCGTAAGGTGATCATTGATAAGATCGAAGATATGTCGATGGTATTGCTGCTCCCTTTGTTCTTTGTTTTTACCGGCCTGCGTACAGAGTTTGGCCTGCTCAATGATGCAACATTGTGGGCAACATGCGGCCTGATCATATTGACTGCAATATTGGGCAAACTGGGTGGCAGTGCTATGGCTGCCCGCCTTTCAGGCGAATCGCTGCATGATAGCTTAGCGATAGGTATACTTATGAATACACGCGGCCTGATGGAGCTTATTATCCTGAATATAGGCTACGACCTGGGCATCCTGAGTGCACAGATGTTTACCATGATGGTGCTAATGGCACTGGTAACCACATTTATGGCCACCCCCATGCTCAACCTGCTCGATAAGCGGTTTAAAACTTAAAGTTGTACGTGATGCTTGGCAGGATGGGGAAGATGGATACTGCCATTACTTTCACATTCACTCCATTGTTTACATCACCATCTGTTTTTACATACAGGAAGTAAGGGTTGTGCCTGTCATATACATTATATACCGACAGTGCCCAACTGCTTTCCCAGCGCCGTTTCTTTTTGGGTTTGGGTTTATAAATAGCCGAGAGGTCGAGGCGGTGATAAGGAAACAGGCGATAAGCATTCAGTTCGCTGAACTGTTGCTGTAGCTGACCTTGTACAAAGTAATAATTGGTCGGTAAGGTAATGGCATTGCCTGAGCCGTATATGAATACCCCTGATACGGTCCATTTAGGACTAAGTTCGTAGGTGGCTACCAGCGACAGGTCGTGGCGACGGTCATATTTGGCGGGGTACCTGTTGCCATGGTTCAGGTCGGGGAAGGTGCGCCATGTCCACGAAAGGGTATAGCCTATCCAGCCGGTAAAGCGTCCACGTGTCTTATTAATGAAAAACTCCGCACCGTATGCCTGTCCCTTGCCAAATACATAATCCACTTCAGGATCTTCCGCGCCCGGCGTAAAACCGTCCTTATATTCTATCTGGTGGGTCATATCTTTATAATACAATTCCACCGAGGTTTCCAATTTGTCTTCGAGGAAATTCCGGAAATATCCAACGGAATATTGCCAGGAGGTTTGTGGTTTTACTACGTAAGTGCTGGGCACCCATACATCGGTTGGCAGGGTAGAGCCATTGTTAGAGGTAAGGTGGATGTATTGATAAGTTTTGGTCACGCTGGCTTTTATCGATGAAGTTTTGCTGACCGCGAAATTCAGGTTCAGGCGGGGCTCCCAGCCTCCATATGCCTGTACCAGCTTGCCGCTTGGGTAAAAGCTGCTGTCTGCCGTCTTGCGCAGGTTATCATCGTAGTTGTAGAAATGATATGGTCCCACCTGGCCGAACCATGAATAGCGAATGCCTGCATTTACGCGCAGCCACTTGGTTATGTCAAATTCGTCCTGGATATATGCGCCTAGTTCATGGGCATATTTTATCAGAGTTTTGTTAGGTTCTATGGTCAGCGTGTCGGCACGTCCTGATACCTGGTTGGGTATGAAGGTATGGTAGGTATAGGCTACGCCCGCCTTAAAATGGTGATTAAAACTGGTGAAGTAATCAAAATCTGTTTTGCCGTTCCAGTCGCGTATACCCGAGGATAATTTGATGGAGAACTGGCTCAGGTCAAAATTAGAGGCGAATTTATAATCATTATATACGAAGGTAGTATTAGAGAATAGTTTATCGCTAAAGAGATGATTATAGCGAAGCGTGGCCGTATTATTGCCCCAGGGTATATCTGCTTTGAAGCTGCCGGTGCTGCTCTGGAACTTGAATTTATCCAGGCCCAGGTAGCCACTAAGATAAACACGGTCTTTGGGGGTTATCTCATAATTGGCCTTCAGGTTGGCATCGTAAAAGAAATAACCCGAATTTTTAGCTGCGCCACTTACGAATGGTTTTACCAGCACATCGATATATGTGCGGCGGCCTGCTAGCATAAAGGAGCCTTTGTTCTTCTTGATGGGACCTTGCAGCATCAGTCGTGATGCGATGAGCCCTATACCGCCTTCCGCATGGTATTCTTTCATATTGCCATCTTTCATCGATACGTCCACGACTGATGAAAGCCTTCCCCCGTAATTTGCGGGCATACCGCCTTTTATAAGGGTCACATTCTTTATGGCATCTGAATTGAATACTGAGAAAAAGCCAAACAGGTGACCGGTGTTGTAAACCACTGCGTCGTCCAGCAATACAAGGTTTTGGTCCGGGCCGCCGCCGCGCACATAGAAGCCCGAACTGCCTTCGCCGGCAGACTGAACACCGGGCATTAGTTGTAATGATTTCAGTATGTCCACTTCGCCAAATATTACCGGCAGGGTCTTTACTTTGTCCACCGAAAGGCTTACCGTGCCCATTTGGGTACCCTTCACATTTTCATCCCTGCGGGTCGAGGTTATTTCAACCTCTTTCATAACGGTCCTGTTTTGCATGGCCACATCATAAGTGAGGCTTTCGCTCAGGCTGATGCTTTCGGTTCTGGTGCCATAACCCACGTAGGAATATACTACGGTATACACACCGGCAGGCACGGTAATGGAATAGAAGCCATAGTTATTGGTCTGTGCTGCCTGCTGTATCTCTTTAAAATAAATAGTAGCGCCTATCAGCGTTTCGCTACTCGATGAGTCGCGCACATAACCGCTCAGGGTCACTTTCTTTTGTGCGAAAAGGCTTAAGGGCAATAATGATATGAGCAATAAAGTAAATCCGAGCTTGATTGCCTTAATATTTGGTCCGGGCATAACGATTATATAACGTAAAATTATTTTAAAGAGTCTGTCACTTCACCACATTCCAGCATCTTATCCCCAAAGTAAGGGTTCTTTATCTCGGCACTGTTGCTCAGCCAGTATGCACCCCTTTCATTGAAGGCCATAGGGCAAAACTGGTGATACACCCCTGCATTCTTCAGGTCTGCGGCTTTTAACATAGCATACATGGCATCAGATATCTTATCAAAATTCACCCGCTTTTTTTCACAGCTTTCGTCCATCATAGCGGTCATGGCCTTGCTTTCTGTGACTATAGTATCCAGGTAAGGTTTAAGTGCCGGCCCATTGACAGAGTCCAGTGTTGCCTGCATACTGCCTGCACTGGCTATCAGCTTATTGGCCGCAGCATCAGCTTTGGCGGCATTGCTGGCCACCAGCGCGTCCTTTACCTGGTAATAATCGCTCACTACGGCCATAAGGTTCTTTGTGCCTGTTTCATCAAGCTTGCTTTGTGCCGCTGCGGGAGCCGCATGGGCAGTGCTTGAGTCGGTGCCGGCAGCCTCACCTGTGCCGTTCCCGTTATTGCAGCTTAAAAGGCCAAAAGATGATAATGCGATGAATACAAGTAAATTCCTCATGCGATAAATTTTGTGCAAAAATACAAGATGTATCGCTGCTATCCGCAATCATTGTAAATTTGCGCCTTTATGCTGATTTCATTACAAAATATTTCATTCTATTTCGGGGCCAGGGCCATATTGGAAGATGCCAACTGGCAGATCGGTACAGGGGAGCGTATAGGCCTTGTAGGCAGCAATGGAGCGGGTAAATCGACCCTGCTCCGCCTGATGACGGGGGCATATACACCCGACGAGGGTACAATAAATAAGCCTAAAGATGTGAGCCTGGGCTTCTTCAACCAGGATCTGCTCAGCTTTTCTACCGATGAGAATATCCTGAAGGTGGGTATGCAGGCCTTTGAGCGTGCCCACGAGATAGAGAAGGAAATGGAACGGCTGATAAAGGAACTGGAAGATAAACCGGACGATGCCAGGCTGCTGGACGATTATAGCCATGCCCTGCACGATTTTGAGATGGCGGGTGGTTACGAGATGGAGCACCGCACGGCAGAGGTGCTGGAAGGACTTGGCTTTTCCACGGCCGACCTGCAAAGGCCTTATAACCAGTTCAGCGGTGGATGGCGTATGAGGGTATTGCTGGCTAAAATGATGCTGCAGGCTCCCGAGTTGCTTTTGCTTGACGAACCTACCAACCACCTTGACCTGCCCTCTATCGAGTGGCTGGAACGTTACCTGCAGGGTTATCCCGGCAGCGTGGTCATTGTATCGCACGACAGGTATTTCCTCGATCGTATGGTGACCAAGATCGTGGAGGTATGGCAGCAGGGCCTGTACCAGTATAGTGGCAATTATAGCTTTTTCCAGAAAGAGAAGGCTGAGCGTATGGAACTGCAGCAACGTGCTTTTGAGAACCAGCAGGATTACATACGCCAGCAGGAGCGTTTTATAGAACGCTTTAAGGCCAAAGCCACCAAAGCTGCTCAGGCACAAAGTGCCATGAAAAGGCTCGATAAGCTGGACCGTATCGAGGCGCCCGATGCCACTATGCCCGTAATGAACATCAATTTTGATGTGGGCGTGCAGCCGGGTAAGATCATTTGCACACTTACGGATATTACCAAGCGCTTTGGTCCGCTCACCATCCTTGAGCATGCCAACGCAGAGATCATGCGTGGCGATAAGATAGCCCTGATAGGGGCAAACGGTCGTGGTAAATCCACCCTCCTGCGCATCATAGCAGGTACAGAGACCTTTGAGGGCGACAGGAAATGGGGACATAATGTTGAGGAGAGCTTTTATGCCCAGCACCAGCTGGAGTCGCTAAATATAGAGAATGAGATACTGGACGAAATGAAGCAGGCAGGCACAGGCAAGACCGAGCTGGAATTGCGTCAGTTATTGGGTTGTTTCCTCTTTAGTGGCGATGATGTGTTCAAAAAGATCAAAGTACTCTCAGGTGGGGAAAAAGCTAGGGTGGCCCTGGCGAAGACCATCGCAGCCAGGGGCAACTTCCTCTTGCTCGATGAACCGACCAACCACCTCGACATGCAATCGGTTGAGATGCTGATAGACGCCCTCAATAAGTATGAAGGTACTTTGATTATTGTATCGCACGACCGTTATTTTATCAGCCGCACGGCAAATAAGATCTGGAATATCGAGGATAGTATTGTGAAGGAATTTGTAGGCGATTATGACGAGTGGGTAGTTTTTCAGCAGGAGCGCGAAAAGCGCTTACAGGCCGCAGCCAAAGCAGAAGCGCCTGCTAAAAAAGAAGAGAAACCCAAGCAGGAGGAGAAGCCGAAACAAAATAATAATGACACAGAGCTGAAACAGCTTCGTAAAGAACACCAGAACCTCCAGAAGAAGTTTGAGCGCCTTGAAGAACAATTAAATAAAGTAAAGGAAGAGAAGACCGGCCTTGAAGCACAATTGGGTGACCCGGCAGTATATGCGGATAAAGATAAATTCCTGCTACTTGATGAGCAGTATAAACAATGCAGCGCAAAGTTTGAACAGCTGAGCAAAGAGCATGAAACTGCATTTGAGCAAATGATGGAACTGGAAGAGAAAATTGGGTAGCGTATGCTATACATTGCATAACTCTCCCCGCTTTATTACTTTTACTTAATAAATACTTAATCTATGCCTTCATTTGATATTGTTAGTAAAGTAGATCCGCAGACACTGGATAATGCCATCAACGTTGCTAAAAAGGAGATCGATAACCGTTACGATTTCAAAGGCACGCATGTATCCATCGAGTTGGATAAGAAAGATATGCAGCTGAAAGTGGAAGTGGAAAGTGATATGAAGCTAAAGCAGCTTGAAGACGTGATACTTACCAAGGCCATGCGCCAGGGCCTTGAGGCAAATGCCTTCGATATGGGCAAGGAAGCTACTGCTTCGGGCAAGTATGTGCGCAAAGTAATACCCATAAAGAATGGCATAGACAAAGAGACCGCCAAAAAGATAGTAAAGCTCATAAAGGACAATTCAAAAGCACAGGCAGCTATAATGGATGATATTATCCGGGTTACCAGCAAGAAAATTGATGAGTTGCAGGACGTGATACAACTTTGTAAAACGTCGGGCCTTGATCTGCCTTTGCAATTCGTGAATATGAAGAGCTAAAGAAAAGGGCGGTTAAAAACGGATCACTGCGTCTTTTAGTAAGGGGTTCACCTTGTCTTTATCAGAAATGATGGCCTCTTCCAGTTTTATCTTCCAGTCTATGTTCAGTGCCGGGTCGGCATAGAATATTCCCCCTTCGCTGGGCTTATTATAGAAGTTATCGCATTTGTAAAATACCTCTGCTGTATCGCTCAGTACGGAATATCCGTGCGCAAAACCGCGGGGTATGAGTAATTGTCTTTTATTTTCGGCCGATAGCTCCACACCATACCACCGGCCATAAGTACTGCTACCCGGGCGTATATCCACTACCACATCCCATATTGCACCCACAAGGGCCCTTACTAACTTACTTTGAGCATGTGGCTCGTTTTGATAATGCAGGCCCCGCAATACATTTTTCGATGATCGTGCCTGGTTGTCCTGTACAAAAGGAGTGGAGAAACCGGCTTTGTCCTCCAGTGTGCGAACGTTATAACTTTCAAAGAAATAGCCCCTGTCGTCTTTTAATAGGTTTGGCTCCAGTACCAGTAAGCCCTCTATCGGGGTGGTAATAACATTCATAATTAAGCTACGCGGTTGATGACCTCAATAATGTTGTCACAAATATAGGCAAGTTCTTCATTACTCAATTCTGTATGCATGGGCAGCGAGAGCATGCGATCTTGTAACATATCGGTAACAGGAAGTTCGTAGTCGGTAGGGTATAATGTTTTAATGACGGGTTGCTTGTGGCAGGGCAGGGGATAATACAGCTGGCTGGGAATATGGCGTGCTGTAAGACCCTGTTTCACCGCATCGCGTTCTACATTCTTCAGCAAAATGGTATATGTATAAAATACATGCCTGCTGTATGTGGCACGGTATGGGCAGATAATGTATTCGTTCTCGCGAAAAGCAGCATCGTAAAAATCTGCTGCTGTACGCCTTGCAAGGATATAGTCATCGAGGTATTTCAGTTTCACCCCCAGTACAGCGGCCTGTATGCTGTCAAGCCTGCTGTTACAACCCACTATGTCGTGCAGGTAACGTACTTTTTGCCCATGGTTGGCCACCATGCGCATCTTTTCAGCCAGGCTGTCATTGTTCGTGAAGATAGCGCCGCCATCACCAAAGCAACCCAGCGTCTTCGAGGGGAAAAAGGAAGTGGTGCCTGCCAGCCCCATCGTGCCTGTTTTTACAGTACGGCCGTCAGAAAATATATAATCGCTTCCGGTAGCTTGTGCATTATCTTCTATCACAGGTATATGGTGCGCTGCTGCCAGTTCCAGCAGGGGCTCCATATCGGCACTCTGTCCATACAGGTGCACGGGTATTATGGCCTTTGTTTTATTGCTTATGGCCTCCTTTACCTTGTCTATATCCATGGTAAAGGTTTCTGGGTCCACATCTACAAATACAGGTTTCAGGCGGAGCAGGGCCACTACTTCTACAGTGGCCATATAGGTGAAGGATGGTGTAATGACCTCATCGCCGGGTTGCAGGTCCAGCGCCATAAGTGTTATTTGCAGGGCATCGGTACCATTACCGCAGGGTATCACATGCTTTACGCCAAGATAGTCAGCCAATGCCCCCGCAAATGCCCCGACATCACTGCCTTTGATAAAGGCTGAGCTGTCGATCACATTTTGTATCGCAGTATCTATCTCGGGTTTTATTTTCAGGTACTGACGTTTCAGGTCAACCATTTGCAGATCGTGCATAGCGGAAAGTTAGCGCAAACCTACACCTTAGGCTGCATTAGTCAAAACAATATGAAACGTCAGCAGCTTGTAAAAATTGCCCCGCAACACGGGCGGGACGACATTTTCACCTATTTTTACCCTTTGAACGGGATATCATATATGCAACGTGCTTTTCTTTTATTTGTTTTTGTAGCTGTATTGGCTGCCGATGCTTTTGCACAGGACGATCTTTTTGGTACGGCTAAGCCTGAAGCAAAGAAAGGATGGCTGATTGGTGTCAGCGGCGATGTAGATCTCCCGGCTGCGGATATGGCCAAACGCTTTGGCCTGGGGTTCAGGCTCGGACCTGTCATAAGCTACAAAACGAAGAGCAACTGGTTGTTTGGTGCAAAGTGCGATTTTATATTGGGGAACAAGATAAAAGAAGACTCGCTGATGATAAACCTGAAGGATAATGACAACTATACCCTCGATGCCGATGGGCAGAGCCAGAGTCCGCTTACCTACGAGCGGGGTTATATGATAGGCCTCCACGCAGGCAGGATATTCAATATATCAAAGAAGAACCCAGATAATGGCATAACGGTAATGGCCGGTGCAGGCTTTATGCAGTATAAGATCAATATCTTTAACAAAGACAATAACATCCCCCAGTTAAAAGGCGATTATAAAAAGGGCTACGACAGGTTGACCAACGGCATCTTCCTCGAGCAGTATGTTGGTTACACCTATTTTGGCAAGGATGGCCTTATCAATTTCCATATCGGCCTTGATATTGCAGAGGGTTTTACACAGGGCCGCCGTGATTATTTATTCGATGTGATGCGCCCTGATAATGCACATAGGTTAGATATCCTGTTTGGCATAAGGGGTGGCTGGTATATTCCCATATTCAAGCGCAAGTCCGACGATATTTACTTCCAGTAAGTTTATTTTGAGTTGAAGAACAATTGCACCGTACTGCGGAACGATTCCATCGTGTAATTGTCTTCCCCGTTATTTTGAGGAGCCCGCATATTTTCCTGTAGCCATTGCGCAGCATCTTCATAGGTGTCGTGCATATTTATGGTATCCAGGGCATGCTCGTATGCATCGCGGTCATTGCCGAAAAGCTCGCTCATGAACAGGAATTTATCATTGATGCCAATGGTCCTCCGTATATCATGGGCCGGTTTGGGCTTTGAAGGGGTAAATACCAGTTCAATTACAGGACTGGCCTGCTCTGTACCATTATCCTGCGCGGGCTCTTCTGCTTCCTCCTCTGGCGCAGTGGCCTCTGCTCTTACGTCATCATTTATATTTTCCTGTACCTGTTCCTCTTCATCTGGCACAGCTATTTCTGTTATTTCTGTTGCAGGAGCCGGGCTTTCCCTTTGCGGGTTTTCTTCACTTCCGGCCAGCGATGCAACGAAGGATTTGCGGCCACGCCATTCCAGCAGGTCGGCATATACTACCCGCGTATAATCCAGCATCAGGTCTATGTCTATTACTGTGTTGTTATCCCCTTGATCAGCTATTTCCGTTATCTTTTTCAGTAATGCAGGTATTCTTTGCATGAATGATGGTTTTAAACAAAAATAAGGATGTAAACGCAAGGTTTTCGTTAATTTGGCAAATCTGCTACATTGTGCAATTATTTACCGTTATACTTAAGTATTTGTTATAAATATGTTCATTGAACCACACCGGTCATCCCCCAAAAAAGGATGGATAGAAGTGATCTGCGGCTCCATGTTCTCCGGCAAGACAGAAGAACTCATACGCAGGTTGAAGCGTGCCCAGATAGCTAACCAGAGCGTAGAGATATTCAAGCCCGCCATAGATGTCCGTTACGATGAGAATGACATCGTGTCGCATGATGAGAACCGTATTCGCTCCACTCCTGTACAAAATTCGCATAATATTTTACTATTTGGTTCCGATGTGGATGTAATAGGTGTGGACGAGGCACAGTTTTTTGATGTTGATCTGTCAGATGTCGTGGAGCAACTCGCGGCAAAGGGTACAAGGGTCATAGTGGCCGGCCTCGATATGGATTACCTGGGCAAGCCATTTGGCCCCATTCCCGCCTTGCTGGCACGCGCCGATTATATCACCAAGCTGCATGCCATATGCATGAAGTGCGGAGATATTGCCACATATTCCTATCGCAAAGCAAAGATCGATGACAAGATACTGCTTGGCGAAAAAGATGTATATGAGCCCCGCTGCAGGAGTTGTTTCTATAACGACTAAAACGTACTGCCATGAAACAGGATAAAAGACGGAGCACGCTCCGCAGGATGAAAGTAAGGCCCGTGCCCGAGATCGACCGTAGTGAGATGGATAAGAATATCTTCGATGCAGTGCTCAACTATTTATACATCAATGCGGATAAAAATTCCCTTGACCTCAACGATGATGTGCTCTCGCACATGAGCATAAAGCTGCCCCAGCGCGAGAAAGAACGTATCTGGGGTGTGTTGACGAGTTCGGGCTGGCTGAGCCCCAAAGTTGGTTTTGGCAATGCCGGCAAGGTGGAGCTTACAAAAGCAGGCTTCCAGTTAATGTCGCAGTTTGGGAGCTATAGCGATTACCTTGCGGCCATGCATAACAACCCCGCACAACAGGCCCCTGCGGTTAACCAGCCACAGGCAGCCAATAATGACGATAAGACAGTGCAGGGACAACAAAATGGGGCTGCTGCAGCAAGGAAACAGGAATAAGTAAATTATTGCATATGGATATATACTGCTAATATTCTTCTCCAGCTTTCATATTTCAGCTATTTTTGTGTCATGCACCGGCTGAACAAAGGTTTTTTCCTTAGCATATTCATTTTATTATCATTTTCTGCTCTTGCACAAGACAATGGCGATGTATGGACCTTGCAGCGCTGTGTGCAATATGCCCTCGATCATAATATTTCCATCCAGCAAAACGTATTGAACGAAAGGCTTGCTAAGCTAACCTTGCAGCAAAGCCAGTTGGCCCAGTTGCCCAATGCCAACGTCAGCGGCGGCTACGGGCGTAGCGCTGGCCGGTCCATCGATCCTACAACCAATACCTTCATTGATGCCAGCTATAATTTTGTAAATGCCAGCGGCAGTGCCGATGTATTGCTTTTTGGTTGGTTCAGGCAGCGGAATCTTATTGCCAGGAACAAGTTGAGCCTGGAGGCTGCTAAGGCCGATCTCGACCAGCTTAAAGACGATGTATCGCTTAATGTGGCAACAGGCTTTTTGAGGGCCCTTTTAGCCCAGGAGCAAATATCGGTAAACGGCAAGCAGGTAGAGTTATCGAAAGCGCAGTTGGACCAAACCCGCAAGTTTGCCGACGTGGGCCGTGTGCCCGAGCTCAATGTTGCCCAGTTGGAATCGCAGGTAGCTACCGATAGTGCCAACCTCATATCAGCTATATCCAACTACAATGCGGCCATCCTTGATCTCAAAGCATTACTGAACCTTGATTTTGTAACACCATTCACGCTGCAGGCCCCCGATGTAAAAGTGGATGACCAGGTAAAAGTATCGGCAATGGTGCCCGAAGAGATATATGCCGAAGCCCAAAAACACTTTGGCAGCATAAAGGGGGCACATCTGCGTTTATCCGCAGCTCAAAAGGGTTTATCTGCTGCAAGAGGGGGCTTATGGCCGCAACTGAGCCTTGGCGCCCAGTTTGGTACCAATTATGCCAGCAGCTATAAGCAGGTTGCTTACCAGCCAACTGGTACTTACGATACTACGGGTATTACCACTAGAGGCGATTTCGTTTTGGCCCCGGGCTTTACCACCGTATCATCCGATGTGCCTTTTGGCAAACAGTTGAGCAATAACTTCAGGCAAACAGTATCGATTAACCTGAACATACCTTTGTTCAATGGCTGGCAGGCACAGTATAATGCAAGGCAGGCTAAAATAAATATGGCTACGCAGGAGCTTAATATCCGGCAGGCCGAACTGAGCCTGAAGCAGGATGTGTATAAGGCCTATAACGATGCGATCAGCTCTATTCAGAAATATTATGCAGCCCTGCATGCTGCAGAGGCTGCAGAGCGTGCCCAGGATTTTGCAAAGAAACGTTACGATCTTGGGCTTACCAGCGCCGTTGACTACCTGATAACCCAAAACACCCAATACTCGGCCGAGGCCAATCTTGTAAGTGCCAAGTACGACCTCATCTTTAAGCTGAAGGTCATTGATTATTATTTAGGCAAAGAATTAAAGCTGTAACATATGGCAGAGTTAAGAGCGGTAATGATGGAAGCGGCACAGGAGGCTGGCAAAATAATACGTCATTATTTCCAGGGCACATTCAGGATAGAGAATAAGGATACGATAAATAACCTCGTAACCGAGGTGGACAAGCATGCAGAAGATAAAATAATCGACATCATAAAAGCCAGCTTCCCGGAGCACGATATTATTAGCGAGGAGGTGGGGGCCATAAAAACAGAGTCACCATACCAGTGGATCATCGATCCTATAGATGGTACGGTAAATTTTGCTCATGGTATACCCATATGCTGTGTAAGCATAGGGCTTAAGCATGGTGACGATATGCTGATGGGGGTTGTTTACAATCCTGTTATGAACGAGCTGTTCTTTGCCGAAAAAGGCAAAGGCGCTTTCCTGAACGATGAGCCCATCAGCGTCTCGAAAAAAGCTGATTTCCGTATAGCCTGTCTTGTTACAGGTTTTCCCTACAAATGGCCACAGGCATCTGAGCACCCCATTAAAGTGTTTGAGCGTTTCGTGCTCGAAGGGCTTCCGGTGCGGCGGCTGGGTTCTGCCGCGATAGACCTTTGCTGGGTGGCCTGTGGGCGTTTCGATGGTTTCTGGGAATACAATCTTAACCCCTGGGATATTGCAGCAGGCTACCTTATCGTAGAGGAGGCCGGGGGCAGGATAACGAACTTTACCGGTGAGCCATACAGCGTATTCGATAAGGAGACACTGGCTACAAATGGCCTCATACATGACGCCATGCTGCAAAGGATACACAACAAAGAGCAATAGAATATACACTTATGGACGAACAGCGTACCGAGATAGCCTCATTAGGCGAATTTGGCCTTATAGACCACCTGACCCGCAACAATGAAACCATGCAGGCAGGCACCATGCTCAGCGTGGGCGATGATGCTGCGGTTATAGACCAGTTTGGCAAGCAAACCGTTATCAGCAGCGATATGCTTTTGGAAGGCATTCATTTCGACCTGGCCTATACGCCGCTCAAACATCTTGGTTATAAAGCGGTTGCTGTTAACCTTTCCGATATATGCGCTATGGGGGCCACACCCACACACATAACCCTCAATATTGGCATATCCAACCGCTTTTCTGTTGAGGCGCTCGATGAGTTTTATGAAGGGGTATATGCAGCATGTGCCCGCTATAACGTAGATCTTGTTGGTGGCGATACCAGCAGTTCACAAAAAGGTTTTGTCATTAGCGTTACGGCCATAGGCGAGGTTAGCCCCGGCGAATATGTGACCCGCAGCGGGGCGCAAAAGAACGACCTTATCTGTGTATCCGGCGATCTTGGCGGGGCCTATGTGGGCCTGCAGTTGCTGGAGCGCGAAAAGCGTATATTCCTCGAAAACCCCGGGGTACAACCCACCTTGCAGGATAAGGCATACATCATTGGCCGGATACTGAAGCCAGAGCCAAGAACTGATATAGTGAGCTGGCTGCAGGAAAAAGAGATCAAACCCCGTGCGATGATCGACATCAGCGACGGCCTTAGCTCCGAGTTGCTGCATATCTGCAAGCAGAGCGGGGTAGGCTGTGTGCTGCACGAGGATAAGATACCCATGCATAACGAGACCCGCGAAATGGCCTTCGAATTCAATATCGACCCCACTTTATGCGCCTTAAGCGGTGGCGAAGACTATGAACTGCTTTTTACCATAGCCCAGGAGGAATACGAGAAAATAGTGCTCAGCGAACAAATAAGCGTCATAGGTTATATTACAGATGCGGCCGAAGGTGCCCATTTGCTTAGCAGGCAGGGCAATAAACACAAACTTACAGCCCAGGGCTGGAATGCCTTTGAGGCCTAAAAAAATGGCCGGGAAATTACATAAGCTGAAAAAAAATCGTATTTTAGAGCGTAAATATCACAACCACATGAAGTTGAAAAATACCCTGGTAACGGCATTTGCTTTTTTAGGTATCACTACATCGGTGCTGTACAGCGCTTGTGTTAAAGACGCATGTGCTGACCTTAAATGCCAGAACAACGGTACCTGTACCGATGGTTTCTGCAGCTGCCCTACCGGTTATGAAGGTACCGAATGCGAGTCGCTGAGCGTGGACAGGTTCGTGGGCACCTACTATGGCGTTAGCGTAAAGACAACCCAGGAATATCCAACAGGCACACTGCCCACCTTATACGATACCGTGGTCATATTTGCCAATCCCGAGCCGAACAGGGTAGGGGTGGTAAGGTTCAATAATGCACCCAGCACCATCATACATAAGGATACCGTTTTTGGCTTTGTTAACGGCCGCTACATCGATATTGACTCTGTAGTAAAAAACAACTATAAGGAGTACACCAGTGTAGTGCTCAATACCAATGGCCTTACTTACCACAGGGAAGAAGTGACCCAGGTGAATGATACCACTACGTACAAAACGATCATCACCTTCACAGGCCCCAGGGCTTTCAAATAAGAATATTTTTATACTGTGCAGCCCCGCCCCATATCGGCGGGGCTTTTTTATAGGCTTTAACAGCACAGCATTTTAAAATCTGTATTTTTGTTCCCATGTCTATCAGTGTTGCATCGCTTACCAAAATATACGGCACACAGCGTGCTGTCGACAATATATCCTTCGACCTGAAGAAAGGCGAGATCGTGGGTTTCCTGGGGCCGAATGGCGCAGGTAAATCCACTACCATGAAGATGATAACCGGCTACCTGCCGCCCAGCGGGGGCACCGCACTGGTATGTGGTATCGACGTGACCAAAGATGCTATGGGCGTGCATAAAAAGATAGGCTACCTGCCCGAATCGAACCCCTTATATTATGATATGTATGTGCGGGAATACCTGGGCTTCACGGCCGGCATACACAAGCTGAAGGACAGCAGCGCACGTATAGAAGAGATGATCAGCACTACGGGCCTCACTAAGGAAGCGCACAAAAAAATAGGTGCCCTCTCCAAGGGCTACAAGCAGCGTGTGGGCATAGCGCAGGCAATGATACATAACCCCGAGGTACTGATACTCGATGAGCCTACATCGGGCCTGGACCCTAACCAGATCGTGGAGATACGCGAGCTCATCAGCACATTGGGTAAGGAAAAGACAGTACTGCTCTCCACACACATCATGCAGGAGGTGCAGGCTATGTGCAACCGGGTCATCATCATCAGCAGCGGCAAGCTGGTGGCCGATGATGCTATCGAGCGCCTGAAAGAGGTGAACACACAGGGCGCTATCATCGTATCTTTTGAGCAGGAGCCTGCCGGGGAGCTTTTTACCGAGCTGAAATATGCAGCACAATACGAACAATGCGGCAATGCTACCTGGAAACTCCTTACCGACACCCCCGATGAACTAAGGAAAGAATTGATGCAATGGGCGCTCCGCCACGATATCAGCATCAACAGTATACAGAAGGAGACTCAGAGCCTGGAAGAGGTGTTCAGGACGCTCACGAAGTAAATGACGACAAGATCACCTAAAAGTTATTGGAAACAAATAAGCCGGGCATCACCCGGCTTATACTTTATAGTTCTTTCGCTTGTCTTTCTTTCTTCCGTTCTTCTTCCAGTTCTTCCTCGCGGGCCTGTTCTTTATCATAGGCGCGTATGATCTGTTTCACCAGCCTATGGCGCACCACATCGGCCTCATCGAGCTGTATGTGGGCTATCCCGTCAATGTTCTTCAGTATGCGCGTAGCCCTGATCAGGCCCGACTTTTGGTTCTTCGGCAGGTCTATCTGTGTCAGGTCGCCGGTAATGATGGCCTTTGCGGATGCCCCTATACGGGTGAGGAACATCTTGAGCTGCAGGTCGGTAGCATTCTGCGCCTCATCGAGTATGATGAACGAATTATCGAGCGTGCGGCCGCGCATATAGGCCAGTGGCGCTATCTCGATGATGCGGTTGGTCATATAATAGTTCAGCTTGTCGGCCGGTATCATATCGTCAAGCGCATCATAGAGCGGCCTCAGGTAAGGGTCTATCTTTTCCTTCAGGTCGCCGGGCAAAAAGCCCAGGCTTTCGCCTGCTTCCACCGCGGGCCTGGTGAGGATTATTTTGCGCACAGCCTTATTTTTCAGGGCACGCACTGCCAGCGCCACAGCCGTATAGGTCTTACCTGTACCTGCCGGGCCCACAGCAAAAAGAATGTCATTCTTTTCAGAGGCGGTGGACATCAGTTTCTGGTTCTGCGTCCGTGCACGTATCACCCGCCCGTTGGGCCCAAAGACGAGTATATCGTTATTGTTTGGGTCGTCGAGCGTCACCAGTTCATTGTTCTCTTCGTCGCCCAGTATCTGCGCGAAGTAGTTTTCCGAAAGGTGTCCGTTGCGCTCCAGGTATTTGATCACCTGGCCTATCTTGCCTTGTGCGTTGGCTACCTCGTCGGCCTGCCCCGACAGCTTGATCTGTGAGCCGCGTGATAGTATCTTTAAGAGCGGAAATTTGCGTTTAAGGATATCGAATTTGCTGTTATTAATGCCGAAGAATTCTATCGGGTTAACAGTCTCCAGGTTAATGATCGCTTCTGTCAATGGTTCTCCTTTTTTTAGGACTTATGAATATAAATTTACGAACAAACCTCCTTATGTACTCTTAAGGCAATGTTATATTATCATCATATACGATAGCCATTCTGCTTGAATTCTTCGAGCTTGCCCGCAACGGTATCGTTGCTTAAAGCGAAGATCCTTGCACATAATGCTGCGGCATTGCGCGCGCCTGCTTTACCCACCGCAAGTGTGCCTACAGGCAGGCCTGCGGGCATCTGTACTATACTGTACAAGGCATCAATACCGCCCGGCAGCCCGCCATCCAGCGGCACACCCAGCACGGGCAGTGAGGTGTAAGCACTGCATACGCCCGGTAAGGCTGCGGCCATACCGGCTGCGGCCACTATTGCACCATAGCCATTACTTTTTGCATTTACCATCAGGTCGCGCACCTGGTCGGGGTTGCGGTGGGCCGAGGCCACTATCATTTCATTCTCTATACCGAACCAGTTGAGCCAGTTGCGGCATTCGTTCATTACTCCTTCATCGGTCTTAGACCCCATAATGATCATTACTTTCATTTCTGTACGAATTGTGTTTAAGTGAAAATAAAAATATCGTGCCTGATACGGGCAAATCGCTGGTGTTTTTTTGTCAACATGTGTGCAAATCTTTCTGTGGATATTATAGCATTTATTTATTATGGTGTTAGCTAAGCATTAACTTTACGCTGCAAACAGGTATATGTATTCATTAAAAGATAAAGTAATGGTGGTCACCGGGGCTTCCGGCGGCATAGGCGAGGCATTGGCAAAAGAAGGATTGAAGCGGGGGGCGAAGCTGGCAGTATGTGCCCGTAATATGGATAGGCTGAAAGCGGCTTTTGCTGCTGTGGATACGGGGCAAATATTGTTCTTTGAGGCAGATGTAAGTATTGAGGCTGACTGCAAAGCATTCATCGATGCAACATTGGAAAAGTGGGGCAGGGTAGATGTGCTGATGAATAATGCGGGTATAAGCATGAGGGCGCTCTTTGAAGATGCCGATCTTAAAGTGATCAGGGAATTGATGGATATCAATTTCTGGGGTACGGTATATTGTACTAAATATGCCCTTCCGTCCATACTCAAGCACAAAGGGAATATAACAGGTGTATCTTCTATAGCCGGTTACCGGGGTCTGCCGGCAAGAACGGGCTATTCCTCGTCCAAGTTTGCGATGCAGGGCTTCCTGGAGGCCCTCAGGACGGAGCTGTTACATACCGGCGTCAATGTGATGTGGGTTTGCCCGGGCTTTACTGCATCCAATATACGCAACACGGCGCGCAGTGCCAGTGGGGCCGTGCAGGGCGAAAGCCCTATGGACGAAGGCAAACTGATGAGTGCGGAAGAATGTGCCCGGCTTATTTGCAACGCACTACAGCGTCGCCGCCGTACCCTCGTGATGACCGGACAGGGTAAGCTTACCGTTTGGGTGAATAAGTTATTTCCCGCTCTTGCCGATAAGCTGGTGCATAAGCATTTCCTCGCTGAGCCGGGTTCTCCCTTGCAGAAATATGAAGTATAAGGCCCTGTTACATGGCAGCCTGTATACTCGTTTAGATGCTTTATGTGTATCTCCTTGAATTACAAATGCCTGAAAAGTTGTATTTTTAATAAAATAACTCCTGTATATGCGTATGTATAAAACCTTAGCTCTTTTTATTGTCCTGGGCCTGGCCGGCTATAATACCCGTGCACAATTCCAGGGACAGGTATATTTCAGGGATGAGGGTGTGAAAGTACATGCCTGGTCGCTTGACCAGTCGATGGCCTGGTGTGGCGGCCTGGACCAGCCCCAATTTGCATTAGGCGACCTGAACCACGATGGCAAACAGGACCTTGTAATATATGAGCGCGATACTAAGCAAATAAAAACATTCATTAATCGTGGCTCTGCAGGTCATCCTGATTATCACTTTGAACCTCAATACGCAAAGAATTTTCCCCCGGTAGATGAATACCTGAAGCTGGAAGATTATAACAGGGATGGTGTGCCCGATCTCTTTCATAAAGGTCTCCCCGGCGTAGATGTCTACCGGGGATATTACAATGCCAATAATGAGTTGTGTTTCACGCATTATAAGGGCCTTTACTACAATAACGATACGCACTCTATCGGGGATGTGAATGTATATGTAGAACCTTCGGATATTCCTGCATTGCTGGACATGGATGGTGATGGCGACCTTGATATCATTGCATACTGGAGCGGTGGTGCAAAGCTGTATTATTATAAGAATTACCAGGTGGAAGATGGCTATCCTAACGATAGCATTATCATAAAGCTGGCCGATCGTTGCTGGGGCAAGCTCGACCAGGTGTTTAAACGTGCGCACAACCTTAATGTAACCTGCGATAACTCAGGTTTGACCGGGCTGAAGCCGGCTGGTGGCCCCAACAGGCACACCGGTAACTGCCTGTGCTTATTCGATAGCGATGGTGATGGCGATTATGATTATATGGATGGCAACGTATCATACTCCGATCTGCAGTATATCAAAAACGGCAAAGTAGAAAATAGCTATCCTGTTGACAGCATGGTATCGCAGGATACGACATGGCAAAGCAATGGGCATATACTCAATCTTCCTGTATGGCCCGCAACCTTCTGGATGGATATAGACCAGGATGGCGATAAAGACCTGGTATTCGCAGCACACCTCGACGGTACGGAAAATTACAGGAGCGTGGCCTTTTACGAAAATACAGGCTCCGATGCCAGCCCCGTTTTTACGTTTAAGTCCGACTCCTTTATTTTGGATAATATCATGGATGCCGGTACGGGTTCATATCCCCTGTTTTACGATTATGACCGTGATGGTAAGCCCGATCTTATAGTTGGTTCCGATGGCTATTACCAAAGCAACGGTGCAATGAGAAGCAAGCTGACCTATTATAAGAACACCAGCACTGCATGGAATGCGTCGCTCACTTTGCAAGATCTCGATTTCAATGGTCTCTTCAGCGATAACCTCGCAGGTGCGGCGCCGGCAGTGGGCGACCTCGACAATGATGGCAAGGACGATCTTGTACTGGGTAAAAGTGACGGCACCATTGCATTTTATCCCAATACCGCTGCTACAGCAGCGGCTCAGCCCGACTGGCACCATTCTGTAAATACCCAAATGCAGTTGACCGACAGCAGCGGCACGGTAATAGATGTTTTTGGTAATGCTGCACCATTTATCTACGACCTGAATCATGATGGCAAACCCGACCTGGTCGTTGGCAGCAAATACGGTTACCTTGCCTATTACGAGAATATAAGCACTGTTCCGGGTACTGTAAAGCTTGCCCTCCGTAATGATAAGGTAGGCAATGTAAATCCAGACTCGAACACTTTTATTCGTTACTCGGTGCCCTTTATCGGCAAGATGGATAATACAGGTACTGATTATATACTTTGTGGCAGTAAAAGTGGCGCCATATACCGTTATGATGGTTTCCAGACCGGCAATACGACCATTGCTTATCCTACTATCGATACCATGTATTCTTTTATCAATGACGGCTGGCGCAGCGCACCTGCAGTAGCTGATATAGATGGTGATGGCAAGTACGAAATGGTGATAGGCAATATCAAAGGCGGCCTTACCATCTTTTCGCAGAACCAGGCGGCAGATATTAATACCGCTGGCCTGTCTGCCGGTAATACAAAAGATCTTAGGGTCTATCCCAACCCGGCAAAGGATATGCTATACTTCTCATGGACCAAAAGCTTTGTGCAGGATAATGAACTTCGTATAGTATTATACACAACCACAGGTCAGAAAGTATTGCAGCGAACAGTACAGACAACAGGGCAGGGTACTGTAATCTCCTTACACGATATTGCTTCGGGTACCTATTTCTGTGAAGTGCGCTCCGGTGTCAATAAGAGCATCAATACTGTAGTGATCTTTAAATAAAAGCACTGCTGCATATAAGGAAATAAACCTGCCTATAATAATATCAGATGTCCGGGAAGAAAATACCTGTCGCTAAGCATATGGCTAAAAAAGATGCAGGGGGAACTTTGCTCCTTCCTGCAGATACCGGGCGAGCCCTTTTATTGCGGATGCTGCTGATATTCCTGGCAGTATTTCTTGTTTATTTTAACGGGCTGCACAATAAGTTTAATCTCGACGATGAATTATACCATGATCACGCAACAGAACTTGCAGGTCAGGGCAGCGGCGGAATACTCAAGGCATTCACTACCCTTACTTTTATTGAAGGGGATAATGCTTATGAATACAGGCCCCTCACGCTGGCAAGCTTTGTAGCCCAGTACCAATTGCTTGGCTCAGCACCGGGCATCAGCCACTTTATCAACCTGTTGCTGTATGCATGTACCTGTGTGCTGTTATTTGTATTGCTTTATAATTGGTTTGGCCCTGAAAAGCGGGAGTTTACTTTTTTTATATCCTTGCTTTTTGCTTTGCATCCCTTGCATACCGAGATCGTAGATAGCATTAAGAATCGCGATGAGCTGTTCGCATTTTTCTTTGCTGTACTGGCTTATATTATGGCCTGGAAGGCATATGCTGTGTCCCGCCGCAACCTGTTATATATACTACTTGCCGCCCTCTGTTTTTTTCTTGCAGTGATCTCTAAGAAAACAATCTGGCCTTTCTTTGTTATTGTGCCTCTTGCCTATTATTTCTTCAGCAAGCTGTCCCTGCAAAAGATATTGCTTTACTCCCTTTTGTTTTGTTCTTCCATAATGCTGTACAGGTTTTATAATATCCTGCACTTGCATGCCAACAGGCCATTCTTCGAGTATGAAAATCCTTTCTACGTCTCTTCAGCAGGTATCATGGCCCGCGCAGCTACTGCATTTTATATAATGGGCCGCTATCTTTTACTGCATGTATTCCCTTACAGGCTGGCCTATTACTATGGTGCCAATTATGTACCCGTCGTTACATGGAGTGATCCTTTGGCCATTGGCGCCTTACTTTTTTATGCTTTCATAGCATTCCTGGTACTCAGGTATTTCAAAAAAAAGAGCATGATCATTTTTGGGCTCATCATATATGCTTATAGTGTAGTGATGTATTCCAACCTTTTTGCTCCTGCCCCCGGACTAATGGCAGAGCGCTACACCTATATGTCATCGCTGGGCTTTTGCATAGTACTTTGTGCTTTATTGGCCTGGTTATTTTCAAGGCCTTATTTCACAAAGCTGTCTCTTCCAGGCTCTGTACGCTTTTTTAGTATATCGGCTATCCTTATAGCTGCTTTATATGCTGTGCGTACGCATGCACGCAATAATGATTGGTACGATAAGCAAACGCTTTATACACACGATATGGCTTACCTGGGCAGTTCGGCTAAAGCCAATAGTATGTATGCCGAAATATTAGTAGCACAGGCAAGAGCATACAGGAACTTGTCGCATCAAATACCCGGAGATGCCAATTCTGCATCTGTTTATCGCGATAGTGCATCATATCTTTTGTCCCGCGCAAAAGAACATTTCAAAGCAGCACTGCGCATCAGCCCTTATTTCCCCAATGCGCTCAATAATCTTGGTATTATATACATAGATCAGGATAGCCTGGGCCTGGCAAAGCAGTATATGCAAAAGTCATTATCTACCACTACGGCTAAAGCCCGCACCTATCACGATATCGCCATGCTCTCTATGAAGACGGGCGACTATGACTCAGCATCATACTATTTCAACAGGTCTTTAGCTGCTGACTCTGCCTATCTTGATGCCTATTGCGATCTGAGTAAACTTTTGATCATACTGGGCGATACGGCCAATGCAGAAAAAGCCCTGCTTATTGCAGCAGAAAAAAATAACAATAGTTCCATTCCATATATACAACTCGCCGACGTAGCGTCCTTCAAACGGGATACGCAAAGCATAGTTCGTTATTGTCGCATTGCTGCTGAATTGCAACCGCCCAATATCCCGGTACTTTCTTTTCTTATTCAATACTACACTTCTAAAGGGGACTTGAAAAGTGCAGCCTATTACCAGGGGAAACGCTCTTCTATAAGTCGCTGATAAACAGTGATAAATAATGTCTTTTTTGCTTTTATAAAGCATTTTTACAGTTTTTGCGCATTTATACAATTATTATTTTTAAATTTATTTTTAACCAATAGTTAAAAATATCTGTACAGCAATTAATTAAATATTTTTTTGTATTAAAATGTTGAAAAAATTGATTTTCAATGAGTATAAAATAGCATAAATTTAGAGTAAGTATTTTTTGATTAATAAAAGATTTTCTTAACAACAACTGTACGTTATGCTTTCACTATTTACTCAAGGACGCCACCCCGCGTACCCAAAAAATAACAATAAAAAAACAGGGTTTTTTATACTAAAGTTTATTGTTTTTTTTATCGCCATTGCGTTTACTTCTTTTAATAGCTATGCACAGGTTGCCTCTGGTTATACTTTTTCACAAGGCACGGTGGCTACCAACCCGGCAAGTACCTCATCAGGTAATGTGATCATTAGTGGTTATTGGGATGATAATGTAGCGTCATTCAGTTTCCCTGCCGGTTTTACATTTAATTTCAATGGTACCAACTATACAAGCTGTTATGTGAATAGCAATGGCTATATAACATTTGGGGCTACGGCACCAGCGGCAGGTAATTATACGGCAATAAATAATAATGCGGGTTATGCTGGGGCATTCTGTGGCTGGTCGGAAGATCTTGCCGATTATTCCAATGCCCCGATATCGTATACCATAACAGGTACTGCACCTAATCGTACGCTTTCCATAAAATGGGTTAAGAGTACAAGGTACCAGGCCTGGCTAAGTATTGGACAGGAAAATGGAATTTTCTTTTCCATCAATATGTATGAAACGTCAAATATTATTGAAGTTGCATACGGTAATTGCACTATGCTTACAACTACGGGCGCTGCACAGATTGGGTTACGAGGCACCGGCAATTCCGATTTCAACCACAGGAATCTTACAACAAATACCGCCTGGCTTAATAATACAACATTAGCTGGTACAAATGCCCAGACGGTACGTACACGCAGCAATGCGAAGCCTTCGAACTTATATACCTATTTCCGCTGGACCCCGGCTTGTACGCCCCCTGTTATTACCGCATTGTCATCCACTAATCCTACTACATGCGGTGGTTCAAACGGCACCCTCATTATTACAGGTACTGGCTTATCTGGCAGCTATACGGTTACCTATACCAGTAGTGTAGCAGGCACGGTCACTACAGCGGCTATAGCATCAGTGGGTAATACAGTTACTGTATCAGGATTGCCTGCCGCTACATATACCAATGTCAGTATAAAGGCGGTCGCGGCTTCATGCAGCTCCAACATACTGGCCGGCCCGGTTGTATTGACAAATCCTACACCTCCCAATATTACCTCCCTGTCATCGGTTAACCCCACTACCTGTGGGGGCAGCAATGGCAGCATAACCATAACGGCTACATCACTTACCGGCAATTATACGGTTACCTATACCAGCAGCCTTACAGGCACCGTTACAACGGGGGCTATAGCGTCAGTGGGCAACACGGTTACCGTGAGCGGACTGCCTGCGGCCACTTATACCAATTTTAGCATTAAGTCATCCACCACTTTATGTACTTCCAATACGCTTGCCGGTCCACAAACATTAACAGACCCTGCTCCGCCTAATATTACCGCATTGGCTTTTGCAAGCCCCACTACCTGTGGGGGCAGCAATGGCACATTGACCATAACAGGTACGGCTCTGGCTGGTAGCTATACAGTTACCTATACCAGCAGCCTTACGGGCACGGTCACTACCGCTGCTATTGCCTCTGCAGGTAATACAGTAACGGTAACCGGCTTGCCCGCAGCTACCTATACCAATATCAGCATTAAGTCATCTACTACATTATGCGTGTCCAATACACTGGCAGGACCGCTGGTTATTACAGATCCGCCGGGTCCGTCTATTACTGCTTTATCATCAGCCAATACCACTACCTGCGGTGGTAGCGATGGCACGATTACGGTAACAGGTACTGCGCTCACCGGCAACTATACCGTTACCTATACGAGTAGCCTTACCGGTACCACAACTACCGGCCCCATAGCATCTGCTGCCAATACGGTTACTGTTACGGGCTTGCCTGCGGCTTCGTACAGTAATATCAGTATAACATCGTCCACTACGCTTTGTGTTTCAAATATATTGGCGGGCCCGGTGGTGATTGCCGACCCTGCACCGCCTGTTATCAGTGGCACGGCTACCACCGGCACTACCTCCTGCGGTGCAAGTGATGGTAGTTTTACCATACAGGGCTTGTTGCCGAATACCGTGTACGATCTGTACTACAATAATGCCGCAGTAGGCTTAAACATTACGACAGATGCTTTCGGTGATTATACGCTTACGGGTTTAACCGCTAATACCTATTTCAATATTTATGTAATACGGATAAACTGTACTTCAAACATTGTTGGCCCGCTTGTGGTATCCGACCCCGCACCACCTGTTATCAGTGGCGTCACTGCGGCTAATACTACTTCCTGCGGCGGCAGCGATGGCAGCTTTACCATACAGGGCCTTTTGGCAAGTACTGCATATACCCTCTTTTATAATAATGCTGCGGTAGGTCAAAATATTGTGACTGATGTATCAGGCAACTATACCGAGAATGGGCTTGCCGCAAACACTTACTTTAATATCTATGTGATAAGGATAAATTGCACATCCAATATTGTTGGACCGGTTGTGGTATCCGATCCTGCGCCTCCTGCTATTACCGGCACGGTAGCGGGTGGACCTACCTCCTGCCAGGGGGCAAATGGTTATATCACCCTGCAGGGCCTCTTACCAAATACATCATACCTGGTTACTTACGATGATGGTGCAACAATATATACGCCTACTATCGTATCCGATCCTACCGGTAATGTGATCGTTACAGGGCTCCCCGCAGGTACATACAATAATTTTACTGTTACACTGAATAACTGCGTATCTAATAATGCAGGTTCGGTAACCATCAGCGATCCTAACCCGCCGGTGGTGACAGCCGTTACCAATGCGCCGATATGCGAGGGGCAAACCCTGGCGTTCTCCAGTACAGTAACCTTAAATGGTAATCCTGCTGTTGCTAATGCTTATTCATGGACAGGGCCTGCTTTTGTTAATCCTGTTAACCAGGCCAACCCGACAGTGATCAATGCCCCGGCAAGTGCTACGGGCGTCTATACTGTTACTGCAACAATAGCCAACTGTGTGTCGGCGCCCTTCACTGTACCGGTTACCGTGTATGCTGCGCCCATACCACCTTCTTTCTCGGTTAATACGCCACTATGTTCAGGTACCGATCTGCATCTCGATGTAAATAGTCCTGATCCCCAGTTAATATATATATGGACAGGGCCGGGTCTTTCAAGCCCGGATACTGCTACCAATTCAGGTGTGCCGAATATTCAGGTGCCTGATGCAGGCCAGTATAACCTGAGCGTGGTCAATCCTTATGGTTGCGGGTTACTTGTTCCGTCTACAGTTAATGTAGTGGTCAACCAGACGCCGAATGCACCTGTTCCGGATGATATTGTTTACTGCCAGGCCGATGTTCCTGTAGCACTAACAGCTACTCCTTCGGGTAATCCTGCCGATACGCTTAAATGGTACACCGATCCTGTCGGCGGAGTAGGAAGTACTACTGCACCGGTACCGTCTACAGTTGCAGCAGGTACCTTTACCTGGTATGTAAGCGCTACCACGCAGCCGGGCTGCGAAGGGGTACGTGCTGTGCAAACAGTTTGGGTGAAACCCAAGCCTTCAGCGCCAGTGACCAATAGCCCTGCATTTACGTATTGCCAGTTCGATAGCACTGCTGTTCCTTTGGTGGCGGCCGGTGACTCACTGCAATGGTACACAGTGCCAACAGGTGGCACGCCTGCCGATACCGCACCTGTACCCCCTACCAATATTGCCGGCGTAACGGTTTGGTATGTAACCCAAACTATTGATGGTTGCGAAAGCAACAGGTTGCCCATATCGGTGACCATTATTCCTAAGCCTGAGCCACCGCTTACACAGGATGTCACTTATTGCCAGTACGATACAGCATTGGCACTTACAGCAGTGGGTCAAAACCTGCAATGGTATGACAGCCCGCAGCCTGGCGTATTACCGCTGGCTGCTGCACCGGTACCGCCTACCGGCATAGCTGCTGTAACCACCTGGTATGTGAGCCAGGTGGTGAATGGTTGCGAGAGCGACCGTGCCCCGCTTAAAGTGACGGTATTCTATAAGCCTACTGCAGGTATCATTAGTTCCCGCGACGAGGTTTGCCAGGGCGATACATTGCTTATCAGCTATGTGGGTAACGGCAGCAGTACTACTACATATGATTGGAACTGGCCTCTGGGCAGTGTAATCGTAAATGGTACGGGACAAGGGCCATATATAGTGCGCTTCAATGCTATTGGCATATTCGATATTACCCTGGTAGCCAGTGAGGATGGCTGCTTTAGCCCTGTGGCTAGTCATACCATTACGGTTAAACAGACCCCTGAGCTTACACTAAATCTGCGTAATAATATTGTTTGTACCGATGACCCGGCCTATGTAGATATAGATATGATAGACATGGAAGTGAAGAACTATTTATGGGATATTGACGGGGCTTATTTATCCGGAGGTGATACATCCATTGATGGTAAAGGCCCTTACTATTTGAACTGGAGCGCTCCCGGGCAGCATATTATATCATTGGAAGTAACAGCTAAAAATAGCTGTAAGAATAAAACGATGGATACCGTTATCGTGCATGAGCGGCCTGAGGCTAAGATCAATAGCTCAATTAGCGAAGCAATATGTTCCGGCGAAGATGTAGAACTCTCGGCCAGCATCAACAACAGCAAGTACCAGTATAAATGGCAGCCACTGCAGATGTTCGATTACGATTACAACAGCCCTGTGGTAAAAGTTCATGCTGACAGGAGTGTGTACGTGAGCCTTGAAGTGACCAACGAATATGGCTGCACAAGTATGGATAGCCTTTGGCTGCAAACCAAACCTTGTTGCGAATTGTTATTGCCCACGGCATTTTCACCTAACGGCGATGGTAAGAACGATCTTTTCCGTATCCTGAATCCTGGCAGGCATAAGTTGGTAAGCCTGCAGGTATATAACCGTTACGGGCAGGAGGTATTCTCTACCAGTGATGAGACCAATGGTTGGAATGGCAGTTACAACGGTGTAGCACAGGATATAGGTGTATACCAGTTCTTGGTAAAATATTACTGCGATGGTAAAGAAACTTATCTTAAGGGCGATGTGACTTTGGTGAGATAGAAACCCGGAAATATGGTTGGGACCGGGCTGCTTGTATAGGTGGCCCGGTCTTTTTTTAGAAGCAGCTGTTGCGCTCCAGGTAAAAGGCCACGTATTCCCTTATGCCATCTTCTATAGTGCAGAAGGGGCGGTCATAGCCTGTTTGCAGGAATTGGTGCATATCGGCCTGGGTGTAATACTGGTACTTATCGCGTATGTCTTCAGGGGTGTCTATATACACAATATTCTCAGGCTTGCGCAGCACTTTGAATATGGCCCTTACCAGGTCTTTGAAACTGCGGGCCTTGCCGGTGCCGGCATTGTAGAGTCCATTGCCCGGGTGCTGCACCATCAGCCACAGGCATATACGGGCCACATCGCGCACATAGATGAAGTCGCGCATCTGCTCCCCATCTGCAAACTCAGGGTTGTGCGAGCGGAACAGCTTTACCTCGCCCTTCTCTTTGATCTGCCTGTAAGCGTGAAAGACCACTGATGCCATCCTGCCCTTGTGATATTCATTAGGGCCGTACACATTGAAGAATTTAACCCCGGCCCAATGCGGCGGGGCATCTTGTTGCTGCTGCGCCCACATATCGAACTCCTGTTTCGATACGGCATAGGGGTTAAGCGGCCGCAGCACACTTATGTCGGCCATGCTATCGCTGTAGCCATGCTCGCCATTACCGTAGGTAGCTGCCGATGAGGCATATACCAGCGGTATATTGTGCCTGGTGCATAGCGCCCATATCTTTTGAGAGTATTCGAGGTTCAGCTCGCGGAATATTTCATAATCGGGCTCGGTGGTGTCGGTGCGGGCGCCCAGGTGAAACATATACTGTATGCTGCCGGGATTTTGCGCATACCAGTCAAAGAACCCGTTGCGGTCCACCTTGTGCAGGTATTGTTTGCCCTCCAGGTTGGGGGCCTTCTGCTCATTGCTGAAGTCGTCGATCAGTATTAGGTTCTCGTAGCCCACCTGGTTCAGGTAACCGGCAAGATAGCTGCCTATGAATCCTGCTGCACCGGTTATGGCTATGTTGTCCTCTATCTGCATTCGCTCATTTACGGTATCGCCTAGTGTGCTTCTTCGCTGTGGCTGCTGTCGGCGGCATGCTCCATATGGCCTTCCATTGCAGGGGCAGCATGTTCTTCGCCGTGCATCGTAGCAGCACCTTCATGTCCTTCCACAGCTTCGGTCTGGTGGCCTTCACCTTCTCCGCCTGCGCTCTCTACCTCTACAAAGTTAAGGGCGGCTATGAACAGCCCCGCCAGTATCACTACCAGCCAGAAAGATGAGCGCATAGACGTTACAGAATTCTTTTCCCGGCCATGCGAAGCTTCGTTATGTGTTTCGTGAGACATTTATTTTCTTGTTTATTGGAATGCTGCAAAAATAGTCGTTTGACTTTATTTCTCTAATACCCTGCTAAAAATTAAGCTAAATAATATATAGCCTATTTTATGGCTTTTGGCGGCTCCATCACCGTGCCGCATTTGCTGCAGGTACGCTTTTGCTCATCCGCATAGAAGGCTTCCATTACCGGAGGTAGTTGCGATACGATATCGTTCACGTTCAGCCACTCTTCATATAGCTTGTTGCCGCAGTTTTCGCAAAACCACATGAAGGCATCTTTTTCATCGCCGCCGCGCACCTTCTCGATCACCAGGCCCACGGTATTGGGGCCGCGCTGGGGCGAGTGGGGCACACCCGCAGGCAGCAGGAACATATCGCCCTGCTTTATGGGTATATCCACTATTTTGCCATCTTCCTGTATGCGCACCGTTACATCGCCCTCAAGCTGGTAAAATAGCTCCTCGGTATGGTTGTAGTGAAAGTCTTTACGGCTGTTGGGCCCGCCTACCACCATCACGATGAAGTCGCCCGCATCTTTATATACGCACTGGTTGCCCACAGGCGGCTTCAGCAGGTGGCGGTGTTCATCTATCCATTGGGCCAGGTTAAAGGGACGTGTTACCGGCATATCGTTTATTTTTTAGTTTATTATCTGCGCTCTGTTACTTTTCACTTTTGGCTTTTGCCTTAAGCCTGCAGCACTTTCAGCTTCACGGTCTCTATCCGGGTATCGCTCACCAGCAGTATATCGAACTCAAAATTATTGATGATGATACGCTCTTTGATCTTGGGTATCGTTTCGTGCTCCGATATGATGTAGCCCGATAATGTCTCCGACTCCTCGGTAGGGAAGTTGAAGTGGTATTTCTCGTTCAGGTACTCCAGTTCCAGCCTGCCTGAGAAGATAAATTCGTTCTCCGATATCTGCTTCTCTACATACTCCTGCACATCATATTCATCATTTATATCGCCGAAGATCTCCTCCAGCACATCTTCCATGGTCACGATGCCGGCTGTGCCGCCAAACTCGTCCACCACCCAGGCTATGCTCTTGCGCTCGCGGGTGAAGCGGTTCATCAGGTCCACCGCGCTCATGGCCTCCGGCACAGCCGTTATGGTGTGCAGCACCTCGCGTATGTGCCTGGGGCGGCGGTTCAGGTCCAGGTGGTGCAGGTAGCCTACTATGTTATCGATATTGCCCTCGTACACGATCATTTTCGAGAGCTTGGTATCTATAAAGCGCTGCCTTACATCCAGTATGGGGGTGCCCACATCCACCGCCTCTATCTCGTTGCGGGGTATCATGCAGTGGCGTATCTTCACATTCACCAGGTACAGGGCATTTTCAAAGAGCTCCGTATTCAGTTCCTTCACCTCGTTCTCATGCCCGTGCATGCTCTGCTTCACGAACACCTCGAGGTCCACGCGGTTAAAGACCTGGTGGTTCTCGCGGATGCGCACATTGAAGAGGTACTTGAGTATGAACTCCGATATCGATACGAAGACCTTGGCCATAGGGTAGAAGATGTAGTACATCAGCAATATGGGGAAGGCGAAGATCACCAGTACCTGCTCGGCCTTGCTGCGGAATATGGCCTTGGGCAAAAACTCGGCAAAAATGAGGATGATGAGGGTGGCAAAAAACGTATCGAGCAGCAGGTGCACATATTGCGAATTGAGGGGGTAGGGCAGGCGGTTGAGTATGGGATCGGTAAGCTGGGTCATCAGCAGCGAGTAGATGACCAGCAGCACATTGACGCCTATAAGGCTGGTGCCGATGAACTCGGCGGGGTTCTCCATAAAGCGGGCCAGTATGCGGCCGCTGAAGGTGCCCTGCTTCTTGCGCAGCTCTATATTCAGCTTGTTGGCAGAAATAAATGCGATCTCGGTGCCGGCAAAGAAGCCGATGAGCAGGATGCAGCCCACTATATACAATACCAGGTGCGTAAGGTCGATCTCCATAGTTCTGTCTCCAAAGATAGTTGATTAGGTTGATAAGTTGATTGGTTGACAGGTTGATAAGTTGATTGGGGGGCTCTATTACTATTCTCGTCTTTGTCGCTGCCCGCGAGGGTTCTTTTGTCTTGATACAAAAGAACCAAAAGCTATTCGCGGTAATATGTCTTTTTAATGGTGCTCATGAGACGCTGCGCTAAGTTCAAGGCTGTTGGAAGGAAAGCTAAAAATGCTCGTTTCGGGCTGAAAAGAGCTATGAGTTCCATCCAATAGCATACCCGGGTGTGAGGAGGACTTTTATGCCAAGTCTATTTCCAAACTTCAGGAGATGGAGCTCTTTTTTAACCGCCCTACACTCCCATTTTCTTAACGCTTTCTTTCCAAAGGCCGGGGGATTGCAAAGCAATAGGTTTTGGGAGCAACTTCCGATTTCTGCTTTTATTTAAAACCGGAAGTGTTTTGTGTGAATAATAAACAATTAGTTGTCTCATTGTCAATATCTTAATGCGGGTTATTGCGTGTGGATTATACTGCTGGTTTGCTTCCACTTTGCTGCAATTTGCTTCTGATTTGCCTCCAATGTTAAAGGGGGCTGCTTTTGGGCCTGTCTTATTTGGCTTTCTGCCCGTCTTTGCTGGCACAATCATTTAAATAGTACCTGCATGGGCAAGAAGAAGCCTTCGAAGAAGGGGGCCGTGAATTGCCCGAAGCAACAACCTACAAAGCCTAAAAAACCTAATGATATCACTAAACAGGTGGCCAAAACGCTGGCCGAAATAAAAGTAGAGTTGTCTTAAATGGGGTGCGCGCAAGCGCACCTCTTTTTGTGTTATTTCCGGTTTTGTACGCAACTTATTATTTATTCGCTTTTTTCTTATTTCTGATTTGGTGCGAATGAAAAAGTTCCAGTTTTTTTTGGGGTAATCAACGGAGATGCAGGCTGGGCGCACCGTATTATATTTCAGTATAATTTCTGGTCGTTTCCGGTTGTCTTTTCAATTGCCGACCAGGAGCGGAGTTCTGGTCGTTTCCGGTTTTCGAAATTAGCGGCAGTTGGCAGTGGCAGCGTGCAGTGATATTGAGGGCCATAGATGTCAAAGAACTAATGCGGATGTAAAGGCATCGGCAACATGGTGCCGCCGTTGCTGAAAAAAGCTACGGTGACTGATAAAGTTACGAAATGGGATGGGGGTGTTCCAAATAATGTGGATAAGAAGTGACGAGGGTGAAATTTTCAATGTGTTATGAGTTCTGTTGAATGGAAAGTAATGTCTCAAAAGATATCCACATTTTTTGAAATACAGTGAAAACACGGTATTCTATAATAAATGTCTTTTATAAATTTGTAAAAGCAACTATTTGATAGGACTTGAATACAAATAATTAAAGATGAAAATCAGAGAAGCAGCATATAAGTATTACTTCTATTTCATGCAGGAACGTATGAATATGTTTTGGAAGAAAAATGTCGATAGTATAAGTAAGTATACAGATGATCCAATATTAGCAAAACATAAGTTTACGAATGTTTACAGAGCTTCTGATAGGGTCAGCCAATATTTGATTAAGAATGTTATCTATAACTCTGAAAATGTTTTTGATGAAAAGGATGTAATCCTTAGGATAATAATATTTAAAATATTTAATAAAATAGAAACTTGGGAATATCTAGAAAATAAGCTTGGAGCTGTATCGGTAAAAAGTTTTGACGTGGACAAGTTGAGTCAAGTGCTATCTGAAAGAAGAATAACTGAGCCAATATTCAGTGCCGCGTACATGATGACGGGGATACATGAACGGTATAGTCAATATACGTCAAAACATGAGAGTTGGCTGCGTATGGTTAAACAAGAAATTATCAATGAAAAAAGAATAGATAAAATTATCAAGGCGAAGTCGTTGGAAGAAGTTTATAAAATACTTAGGGAGTGTGCATTTATTGGTGATTTTTTAGCTTTTCAATATGCAGTTGATTTAAACTATTCTACAGTCATTGATTTTGATGAGAATTCTTTTGTAAAAGCAGGAATAGGAGCCATTCGAGGAATAAAAAAATGTTTCATAGAAATTGGCAAATTTTCATTTGAAGACTGCATAAAATATACTCAAGATAATTTGTCTAGATATCAAGAGGAATTTGGATATACAGGGTTTGAGAATTTATGGGGGCGGGAGCCCAAACTAATTGATTTGCAAAATTGTTTTTGCGAAACTGACAAGTACTTGAGGGTGAAGTTGCCGGAACTTCAAGTAGATAACACTAGGATTAAACAAAAATTTACAACCTCCAAAGGGCCGATAGATTTTTACTTTCCACCCAAATGGAATATAAATCACTATTTACAAAAATGCAATACCAAGAATACGGAGGGATTAACTCTTTTTTGATTGGTGTGTCGAAACTTCTTTTGAAAGAAGGATTGGAAAGACAAACCAGAGGTCAACGTTGCTTCGAGTTTCCTAACCCGATAGTGATTAAAATTGTGAATCCCACAGCAAGATTAATAACTATCCCTGAACGAAAGTGGAACTTTACGTTGCCATATGTTGAGTCTCTGTGGCTGGCATCTGGCCGAAATGATATGGCTTTAGTTGGGCACTACGTGCAAAAAATGTATGATTTTTCCGATGATAAAAAGTTTATGCGTGCTGGATATGGACCTAGATTACGACTATTTAATGGCATAGCTGAAGATTATCAATCGGGCTTTTTTCAGGAACATGCGTCTCCAACAAAACAGAGAATCACAGAAATTGATCAATTTGAATTTGTAGAAGAATCTTTTAAAAAAGACCCTTTCACGCGACAGGGAATTATTTCTATTGGGGATCCGGCAAAAGATTGTTTTGAAAAGCAACACGTATTAAAGAAGACAAAAGATTTCCCATGTACTAGGAATTTACAGTTTCTAAGAAACGGCGATAAACTTGATTTAATAGTTCATATGAGATCAAACGACTTTGTTTGGGGTGCTGGTGGCGTAAATATTTTCAATTTCACATTCATTCAAGAATATTTTGCTAGAATATTGGGGCTTGAAATAGGTAATTACTACCATATCGCGAATAATCTCCATTACTACGGGGACTTCAAAGAGATGTTGGAGAAAATAGCGAGTACGGACGAAGTGAAAGAAGATAAGTTTATTTATACGAAGACTTTTAACAATCTAGCAGAATTTGATGAAAAAGTTAAAGCGCTTGAAAAATATGAGAAAGAGCTTCGAGAGGAACGCGTAACTGAGTTAGTTGATTTTTCCGACGATTTTTTTGATGACTGGGCTAAAGTGTTATATCAGTTTAATGTACCAACGACACAACCAATTGATTTCGTAAATCCCACTCTTGATATTCTCGCAAAAAAAAAGATAACTAAAAAGGTAATAGCAGATAACAGAAATCAGCTAGTTAAGACATTTAAAAGTTCAGATGAAAATTCTGATACAATATCTCCTAATAACTATATCTAATTATTCATGGCGACTGAAATTATAATGACAGAAGAAAAAGTGAGGGAAATTACTGCTAACATAATTGATGTTCTCTTAAAGAAGAATGCAGACTATGGTTCTGCGAGTTTTGATTTAGGATTGAATGGTAACATGGTTCATCTATGGGACAAAGTTAGAAGATTTAGAACTCTTGTTGAGAAGAACCAATGTTCCGATGCTGCACCTAATTTTGAATCAATCGAAGATACATTAAGAGACATTATTGGTTATTCAATAATTGGTTTAATAATTCTTCAACACGAAAAGAAATAATATGGAAACAAAGCATGTATTTATTAGTCATCACAGTGCTGATGAAGAAAATATTCAAAAAATGAAGGACCTCTTATTGTCAAAAGGATATCAGATTAAAAATAGCTCCATAGATAGTAGCAAGCCTAACGATGCAATGGAAGAAAATTACATAAAATCTCTTTTGCGACCAAGAATTGAGTGGGCTAGCACCATGGTGGTATTAATTGGCCCAGATACGCATACAAGAGACTGGGTGAATTGGGAAATTGAGTACGCTAACTCTTTAAGTAAGCGTATAATAGGTGTTTATATTAATGGAGCCGGTGACTCTGATGTCCCAGACAGTTTTAATGACTGCGGAGATGCGCTTGTAGGATGGACTGGCGACAGAATTATCGGAGCAATCGAAGGGGAAATTGATAATATTGACAATAACTGGCAAAAACCTGATGGAACACCTAGGCCAACGATATCGTTGGGTGGTTCAGAATGCTAACTTTATGAGTTTATATACATATACCGTGTCAAGAGATTTTGGCTTTGCGCCTAACCCATTCTATGGTATGTGTTCGTTGGCTACTTGTAAGCCCACAATTCGGGCAGGTGCTGAAGTCGGCGATTGGGTTATTGGAACGGGATCTGTTGTAAAAGGTCAAGGTGGTAAATTGATTTTTGCAATGGAAGTGAATAAGAAAATTACTTTCGACTGTTATTGGAATGCTCCGGAGTTTAGATTCAAAAAACCTATAATGAATGGTAGTACAAAGCAAAAGTATGGTGACAACATTTATCACAAAGATCCTAAGTCGAATGTTTGGATACAAGAGGATTCTCATCATAGTTATTCGGATGGTACTACAAACTATAATAACCTAAACAGAGATACGAGAGTTGATAAGGTTCTTGTATCATATAATTTTTACTACTTCGGTGCAGATCCAGTGAAAATTCCTCCAAAGTTTATCGGAGAATTTTGTTACAACCATGTTGGACAAAGAAAAATTGTAGATGATAAGCATATTGCCAGTTTTCTAGAATGGCTTACTACAAAGTATTCACCTGGACTTTATTCGTTGCCTTTGTTATTTAAATCGTTTAAAAGATATCGCGGATATTAAACCAATTTTATGAATGAAAAAACATGCTTTGTTATTATCGGATATGGAATTAAAACCGATTATACAACTGGTCGAGAAATTGATCTAGATAAAACGTTTAAGAACATGATAGAACCAGTATTTAGAGAGCTAGGTTTTTTGTGTTTTCGAGCTTCGGACATACAACATTCTGGCATGATTGATATTCCAATGTATGAGAATATTTTAAAGGCGGATTTTGTAGTAGCTGATTTAACTACGCTAAATCCTAATGTTTTGTATGAACTAGGTATTAGGCATGCGGTACGAAAGAACACGACAATAGTCATTTCTGATAAGGAGCTTAAATACCCTTTTGATTTAAGTCACATAATAATTGATAGTTATGAGCATTTAGGTAAAGCTATTGATTACGATGAAGTTTTAAGATTTAAACAACTATTGGAAGAAAAGGTGCAGTCTCTGCTCGAAAACCCTCAAACGGATAGCCCACTTTATACTTTTTTTCCTACAATGAGAATGCCGTCTTTTTCGGAGGAGGAAATTCAGGATATTAAAGAAAGTATTGAAACGGAAACATCTGTCTCTGATTTGTTATTGGAAGCGGAATCCGCAAAAGAGAATTTGGAATACTCTAAGGCAATTAGCATACTTGAAAAAGCATTGGAATTAGCGCCTCATAATGACTTTATAGTTCAGCGACTCGCATTGTCTACATATAAATCCAAATTGCCAAGCGCGATTGACGCATTATCAAGGGCAGAGTTGATTTTATTAGAATTAAATCCAGATCAAACCACAGATCTTGAGACGCTTGGATTATCAGGAGCTATTAATAAGCGTTTCTATGAGGAGCTTGGCGAAATATCATTTTTAAAGAAGTCATTGAAATACTATGAACGAGGTTTCCATATTGGTAATGATTATTATAACGGTATTAATGCAGCGTACTTATACACTTTATTGTCAGTTGAGTCAGAGGATATTTTTGATGCTTATGCAAATTTCGGACAGGGCAATTTAATACGAAAAAGAGTTATTGAAATATGCAATGACATTATTGCCAGTAAAATCTGGGACGAAAGGGAAGATAAACAATGGGTCTTACTTTCCTTAGCTGAGGCTTATTTTGGGGTGGGGGATGAAGAAAAGGTTTCCGAAATAGTGAGTGATGTCGGGAAACTTTTTGGTGATGATTTTAGCATGGATTCCTTTCGTACACAGCAGCAAAAGTTAACTGATGCAATAGCTTTATTTAACGCCAAATATCTTAGTAGTGGGCAATAGACACAAAGTATTTATTAGTTTTCATTCCGTCGATATTTATTACAAACAACAATTTGAAAGATTGTTTGCTAATGTTTTTGATGTCATGGTCTCAAGATCGGTTGACGAAGGCGATATCTCAGATTATCTCCCAGCAGAGACAGTCAGACAAAAAATAAGGGATGAATATCTGCGTGATTCAACTGTTACTGTGGTGCTTATAGGTAAAAATACCTGGCAACGTAAACATGTCGATTGGGAAATTGGTTCTAGTATAAGAGATACCAAGTTCAATTCACGCTCCGGACTATTGGGTGTCTTGTTACCGACTTATCCATCGTTCCCCATTAATAGATATGATTATAATACTATCCCACCTCGATTGTCGGACAACATTAAGTGTGAGTATGCTGATATTTATGCTTGGGATGAAAACCCTCTTGTTATTCAGGACTGGATTCATAGAGCATTTCTAAAAAGGAATACGCTCATACCCGATAATTCATATCCGCCATTTATATATAATCGTTCTGGAGAAAGATGGACTTAAAAAATAAATTGTAATACTTTTGGAAACGTGTTTCAAAAATTAATTGTACTACTATTGTTGACGATGTCTGCTCATGCTGCCGACTCGCTGCAGCTCATCAAAAGCATACCGATGCAGGCGCGCATGATGACGGTGGACGAACTGGGCAATGTGTATGTGGTGCGGCAGGACAATGCCCTGCTGCGCTATAACCCACAGGGTGATAGCAGTGGCTATTACGGCAGCATACAGAACGGGCAGATAGGCCAGGTGGATGCTACCAACCCGCTGCGCATAGTGCTCTACTACCCGGCCTACCAGCATATAGTGCTGCTGGATAAAATGCTGAGCCCCAAGAACGAGCTGGACCTGAAGAAGCTGCACATCTACAGCACGGCCTATGTGGCCTCGGCCGCCGATGGCGACCTGTGGGTATATGATGGCTTCAATGCGCGGCTGATCAAGGTGAGCGAGCAACTGGATATATCGGCCCAGAGCAATGACCTGCGCCAGCAGGCGGAGCGGGCGCCGCAGCCCTCCTTCATCGTGGAGCGCAACCGCAAGGTATATATCTGCGATACGGCACAGGGCATCTTCACCTTCGACCAGTATGGCTCCTACATCAATACGCTAAGCATTTACGGGGCCCGTTACCTGCAGGTGATCGGCAGCCAACTGGTGTACCGCAACGGGGATACGCTGCACTCCTTCGACATGAAGACGGTGCGGGATAAGGCGCTGGCACTGCCGGGCGGTAATATCATCAATGCCGCCATCAGCCGCGATGTGCTCTATGTGCTGTATGGGGACCGGCTGGTGTTGTTCAGGGTTGGTTGATTGAGTTGATTGGGTTGAATGGTTGAATGGGTTGGTTGGTGTAATCACCCCGTCTCGCTCCTTTTTTTGGAAACGCATCTGTTTGAGCGATACACCTCCCGAAAGAAATCGGGACAGGCTCTCTTTGAAAATAAAGAGGGGAGCTTTTAAGAAAAAGTCTTTTCGAGTTCTGCGAACATGTCGGGGGCGGGGCGGTCTTGCCAGAGCACCTGGTAAATGCTGTCGGCAATGGGGATGGCAATATCGAAGCTGCGGGATATGGCTTGCATACCCCGGGCGGCATAATAGCCCTCGGCCACCATGCTCATCTCGAGGATAGCGGCCTTTGCCGAGTAACCTTTCCCTAATAGTGTGCCCAGCATACGGTTGCGGCTGTGCAGTGAGTAGCAGGTCACCAGCAGGTCGCCCAGGTAGGCGCTGGTATGAAAGTCGGGGTGCTCGCTGGAGGGGTGCACCTGGTTGAAGTGGGCCTCGAGGAAGCGGAACATCTCGCGATAGCAGTTGGTGGTATATACACTCAGGAAGTTATCGCCATAGTCCATAGCATGGGCCATACCTGCCCCTATGGCATATATATTCTTCAGCACAGCGGCGAACTGGGCGCCCCAGATATCGTGGTTGTGGCTGGTGTAGATATACCCGTTGCGAAAGGCCTGCGCAATGCCTGCGGTGAGGCTATCGTTGAGGCCGGAGAAGGTGAGGTAGGAGAGGCGCTCCTGTGCCACTTCCTCGGCATGGCAGGGGCCGGTGATGGCCACGTATTGCTGCATATCGCAGCCGCGGTATTCGGCAAGATAGTCGTTGAGCAGGAGGTTGGCATCGGGCAGTATGCCTTTGATGGCGGAGATGATGTTCTTGCCCTTCCAGAGGTCTTTGTCAATGCTTTCGATAACGCCCTGCACGTAGGCCGATGGCACGCAGACAATGATGTCGTTGCAGGACTGCACTACTTCCTGCAGGCTGTCGGTAAGCTGTATCATCTCCGGCAAAAAGCGCACGGAGGTGAGGTAGTTGGGGTTGTGGTGCCTGCTGCGTATGTGCGACATGCTGGCGGAGTTGCGCACCCACCAGTGTACTTTATGGCCATTGTCGGTAAGTATCTTGGCTATGGCCGTAGCCCAGCTGCCGTTGCCTGTGAGTCCGAATGTGCGGGGTGTATCGTTCAAATCGTTAAATGGCTTATTCCATGAATCATTTTTCGTCTTTGGCGGTAAAGAGCTTGTCTTTATCCACCACTTTGACCTTCATCTTATCCTTCAGGGTGCGGGCTATGGCCCCATAAGGCGCGGTCACTACCTGCTCGCCCTCTTTAAGGCCTTTGGTGATCTGGAGGTATTCATTGTCCTGCAGGCCGGTCTTTACATCGCGCAGGACCACCTGGCGGGTAGCTGCATCGAAGACAAAGACAACCTGGCGTACATCGTTGAGGCCGGCATCGGCCGCGTTGCGCATTTTGTTCTTTACGCTATCGGGCCAGTCGCGGGTGGTAACGGCGTTGACGGGTACGGAAAGGATATTGAATGCTTTATTGGTCTGTATCTCCACAGCGGCAGACATACCGGGCTTGAAGGGGTATTTGCCTTTTGGCAGTTTGGCTGTAAGATCGGCATAGCTGGATGGGAGGATGAGGATGTGCACCGTATAATTGGTCACCTGGTCGGTACTGGTCTGCACAAGGCCCGATGACTGGCTGGACACGGCTATCTTGGACACTACACCGGTGAACTTGCGGTTGCGGTAGGCATCGGCCTCAATGACGGTGGTATCGCCCAGCTTTACTTTGGCAATATCGGTCTCGCTCACGTCCACGCGCACCTCGATGCGGCTCATATCGGCGATGGTGAGCATCTCGGTACCTGCCATCTGGGCGGTGCCTACCACGCGCTCGCCCTTCTTTACATTGAGCTGCGATATGATGCCTGAGCGCGGTGCCGTGATGGTGGTCTTGCGGAGGTTCTCGCGCGATTGCGAGAGGCTGGCCTGTGCTGCGGCAACGCCATAATTGCCGCCACTGAGGCTGGCCTTGGAGGCTTCGTATGTAGCCTGTGCGCTTTTGAACTGCGCCTCGGCCTGCTCAAACTCAAGCTCTGATATCACTTTGTCTTTAAAGAGCTTTTTATTACGGTCGTAGGTGGACTTTGCCAGCTCGAACTGCGATTGGGCCTGTGCCATCATCTCCTTAGAGTTCATAGCACCTGCGCGCGACTGCTGCATGGAAGCCTCGGCCTGGTTGACCATAGAGTTGTAAATGGCGGGATTGATCTTAACGAGGAGCTGGCCACGGGTAACGCTGTCGCCCTCATCAATAGTGAGCTCGGTGATCTCGCCGCTTACTTCGGGGGCTATCTTTACCTCGGTTTCGGGATATATCTTGCCACTGGCGGTAACGGTCTCGGTAATGGTATGAGGGGCTGCTTTTTCGATGGCTACCTGTACGCCATCGTCGCCACTGCTTTTAGCGATGACAATGATGAGTATGAGCATCACGATGCCACCCCCGATGATCCACCATAAAGTCTTCTTTTTCATATTGCTTGGTTCAAGTCAAAATTCAATCCTGCTCAAGCAGGACAAAATTCAAAAAAATCTTCCTTGCTCTTCAACACCGCCGCAAAGATAAACTCTTCAAGGCGTCTGACCGCATAGAGCGGTGCTGACGCTATCTACTTTACTTCGGCGCCGTTGTCGGCGGGGTTGAGGGCGGATACGAAAATAAGCTTTCCATCAGCATTTTGTGCCATGAGTATCATGCCTTTGCTCTCTATGCCCCTCATTTTGCGTGGGGCGAGGTTGGCCACTACGGTCACCTGCATGCCCACAATGTCCTCAGGTTTGTAGTGCAGGGCTATGCCAGATACTACGGTGCGCTTCTCGTAACCAAGGTCTATCTCCAGCTTTAGCAGCTTATCGGCTTTCTCTACTTTTTCGGCACTCAGTATAGTGCCTGCGCGAAGGTCCAGCTTCGCGAAGTCATCTATGGTTATTTCGGGCTTCTGTGCCGAAGGGAAGGCAGGGCCTTCTGTAGCTTTTTTATCCTCCGTACTGCCCCCTGCAACTGCTGACTGTTTGAGGTTAGCATGCAGTTTCTCCACCTGTGCGGCTATCTCTGCGTCCTCTATCTTGCGGAAGAGGAGCTCCGGCGCACGGAGGGGGTAGTTCTCCTTGAGCAGGTCTATACGGCCTGCATTCTCCCAGTCGAGCATTTTTTCCACCACCTTCATCATATGGCACATCTTCTTCACTGCGAAGGGCAGGAAGGGGTTGGCGAGTATGGCGAGATTGGCGGTAAGCTGCAGGCAAAGGTGCAGGCAGTTGTCGATCTTGTGCTGGTTCTCTGCCTGTAACTCAGGGGTCTTGGCGAGCTTCCATGGCTCCTTATCCTGCATGTATTTGTTGCCTTTGCGGGCAAGGTCTATCACTTCGTAAAGGGCATCGCGGAACTTATAGTTCTCGATACAGGACTCTACGTTGATCTTAGCTTCTTTGATGGCTTCGATAAGGGCATTGTCGGCCCCATCCATAGCCTCCTTGTGCAGTACCGGCACGCGGCCCCCGCAGAGCTTGTGCATGAGCACAAAAGCACGGTTGACAAAATTGCCGAAGATGCTTACGAGTTCGCTATTGATGCGGTCCTGGAAGTCTTTCCAGGTGAAGTCGTTGTCTTTGGTCTCGGGGGCGTTGGCGCAGAGCACATAACGCAGCAGGTCCTGCTGGTCGGGGAAGTCTTTTACATATTCATCCACCCATACGGCCCAGTTGCGCGAGGTGCTTACTTTTTCGCCTTCGATGTTTAGAAATTCGTTGGCAGGTACGTTATCGGGCAGTACATATTTGCCATGAGCTTTGAGCATGGCAGGGAATATGATGCAATGGAACACGATATTGTCTTTGCCTATGAAGTGCACGAGCTTGGTATCTTCCTGCTGCCAGTAGTCGGCCCATTGGTTGGTAAGATCCTTGGTGGCGCTGATGTAGCCTATGGGCGCATCGAACCACACATAGAGCACTTTGCCCTTAGCATCGGGCAGGGGAACGGGCACGCCCCAGTTGCTATCGCGGGTCATGGCACGGGGCTGGAGGCCATTATCGAGCCAGCTTTTGCACTGGCCATACACATTGGGTTTCCATTCATCCTTCTTGCCCTTCACGATCCAGTCGTTGAGGAAATCCTCATATTTGTTGAGCGGGAAATACCAGTGTTTGGTCTTGCGCTTAACGAGTTTGGCATTGCTGAGTGCGCTGTGCGGGTCGATGAGCATCTCGGGGCTGAGGGTGCTGCCGCACTTCTCGCACTGATCGCCATAGGCATTGGGGTTGGCACATACGGGGCAGGTGCCCACTATATAGCGGTCGGCCAGGAACATGTCCTTTTCCTCGTCGTAGTATTGCTCGCTTTCACGTTCCTCGAAGAGACCATCGTCATAGAGCTTTTTGAAGAAGGCCTGGCTGGTCTCTTTATGGGTCTCGCTGCTGGTGCGGCTGTAGATATCGAAGCCGATGCCCATCTGCTCAAAGCTGTCTTTGATGATGGTATTGTACTTATCGACCACCTGCTGCGGAGTTATGCCCTCCTTCATGGCGCGGATGGTGATGGGGACACCATGTTCATCGCTGCCGCAAACGAATTTCACATCGCGCTGCTGCGCGCGGAGGTAGCGCACATAGATATCAGCAGGCAGGTAGCAGCCGGCCAGGTGGCCTATGTGCACGGGCCCGTTGGCATAGGGTAGGGCGGCAGTTATTAAATATCTCTTATAAGTCAAAGGTCAAAATTAAAAAAGTCAAAAAAATGCTTATGTGATGCCTGTTTCTAAACAGGCTGCAAGATAATGAAAGTAGGGGAGGGTTGGATGAGGGTGGGGGTAGGTTGTATGGTAAGCGGGACGCTTGCGTAATTTTTGGTCTAAGCGAGACGCTTAGACCAGTGGGTTATTAAGCTGTGGCAGGGGGAATTCCGGTTGCAAACCTGCTGAATTGATATGACACGAGTTAGGCTGCACACGAGGCTAGACTACAAACTCGCGCCAGTTGGGTGGGTTTCTTAAGAAATTTAATTAAAATCTTGGTACAGTAGTTTCTATGGTTCGGATAAGGTTCCTTTAATGATAATAAAAGATACAAGAATGATAAAAATTATTGGATATATCCATCTGGCAGCTACTTCAAGTTGGTCCGCAAATCGTTCTTTTTTCCGTTTTTGCAAATTAAAAGTATATACCGTTTGGATCATTGCGCATGTAATGAGGAAATAACTAAGATAGAAAATTTTATCACTTGCAATTAAGTAACCTGTTACAGGAATTTCTCCACTAAGTGTTAATTGTAATGCAATACATGATAGGAGGGATGTTACGGTTAACCCAACGGCAACTTCCAGTTGTGCGGCAGGAACGAAAAAAACTAAGTATGCCATTAAAGTTATTAGTATAATTGGTATTAGAATTTTCAATAAAAATGTAACAGACTTTCTTTCAAGAATAATTTCGAAATTTAGTCTTGAGTATTTTAAATGGGTTTGAAATCGAAGATCACCAAAATTTGTTTCATATATTTTTTCTCCATTTTGATATCTGGATCCTGTAATAGTGAAACTGGGAATCTCTATATCGTCAGCAATACCTAAAATATGTTCAGCAGATTTTTCGTATGATGCAGTATCTGCAACAAGTTGATACCTCTCAGATACTAGATTTTTGCTTTCAACAATTATAGGAAGCACCAACTTATCAAGGGGATAGTAATGGTAATTTGGATAAAAAACGAAATCACCCTTCATATGGCCGGTAACATATACTTTTTGTTCCCCTGTTAATGAGTCATAAAAAAAATTTCGTTCATCTATTTCGTTTTCCAAATTATCGCCATTAACAAATTCTATGTTTTCGATTTCTTTCATTAAAGATGAATCCTTTGGCATTTTATACCTCATCCACCAATAAAAGTCTATTGTGAATCTATTAGATTTTTCTTTAGCCCGTTCTTCTAACATAATATTCTTAACATACACACCATAATGGATAGTAGAAGTACTCTGAGCATTACATTTAATAATTGCAACAAACAAAAGCAATAATGATATGGCTATTCTCATTTGATAATATTTTATGCGTGTTGCCAATGTATAATTATTAATTCTGTTTGCATACGTGAAAAACACCCTATTTTATATAAACTGGTAAATCTCTTAGATTTATGAATGAATTACGTTGATAGTCTCAAGTCGGCAAACCTAGTTACGCGCTATGTAAAAGAAACAGATGCTGCCATGTGGCTGGAATATTGCAATGATCCCATCGCAACGGAGTTTACCAATATAAAAGGCAAAAGTCCCGAGGAATTAGCTGAGGTATTTATTGACTTTACCCTAAAACGTTATGAAGAGCACCGAGGAGGTTTGCAGGCGCTTATAGAGAAGGAAACAGGTGCCTTCGTGGGTATGTGTGGGCTATTCCCGCAGGAGGTTAATGGGGAAGAGATGATAGAAGTAGGTTACCATTTACTAAGAAGGTATTGGGGCAAGGGTTATGCTACTGAGGCAGCGCAACTGTTTCGTGACTGGGGTTTTGAAAATGGTGTCGCCGATACTATAGTGTCTATTATACACCCGGATAATCACAAGTCTAAAAAGGTGGCCATGCGCAATGGTATGCGGCTGATACAGGAAGCTGCGGAGTTCAGGGGGGAGCGGTGTGACCTGTTCGGGATCAGCAGGGAGGAGTGGATGCTGCTGCAGGCAAGATAATTTAAGTGCAAATATGTTAAAGTGCCTTGATTGGACAATGAATAAATGCGCCGGACAAAGTCCCGGATTTTATCCGGGGTTTAAGTTGGAAACTTAAACCAGCGGGGGTATCTTTTATAGCATCATCAAGCTGTTACATATTCAATAACCCAAATGCCTTGTAGGTGAGTATGGCGGGCCATACAATCGCTTTTAATATACCTAATGCCCCCATCCAGAAGCTGGATGCATGCTGGATGAAATAGATGGCCGAACCTATAAAGCCCATACCGTAAACTGCGGATGAGGGGCTACCTGCATTGCGCCTGATGTGTTCTTTCATAGTTAATGTTTTAAGCAAAGCTACCAAGTTGTATTACCTGGTCATATGACTGGCGTCAGCAATGATATTGATGCTTATCAGCGTTGGTAGCCCGGGGCTGAAGATTTGCCCTCGAGCCAGTCGCAATATTCCATGCTCCCCAGGCGGATACGCAGGGGTAGTTTGGTTTGTTTTTCCATTTTCAATTCCTGCCGGCAGAAGAAACCCAAATGCCGGGTGTAAAGATCGGGCCGCAGTATACCGGTCGTGTGGATACGCGCTGTGTTTTGCGGCAGGATGCGTAAGGGAGGCCGGTCGCTGGTCCGGGCCTTATTGGGAGGTTCCGGTTGTGGCATAAAATGCAGACCCTGCGCATGCAGTGCGGGTATAGCACACAAGCTCCATATGCAACCGTACAGGAAATACCTCGTCATTATAATAAAGTTACGAAGGAAATAACGGAATGACTTTGGGCTATTGGTATAAATTTTATAACAGCTATAAAAAAAGTTGTTATGAGAAAGTATATTGCTTTGATACTAGTGCCGTTAGCACTCCTTATGCTGAATGCCTGCTTTACTAATCCTGTAACCGGTAATAAATCGTTGGCACTTGTAGATGACGGGCAGATGAGAACGCTCGCAGCACAGCAGTATAAGACCTTTCTTGCTGCGAACCCGCCAATAAAAGGCACGGCTGAAGCGGCTATGGTGGAACGCGTTGGTAATAAGCTGGCGGGCGCCGTGCAGCAATATCTCGCTGCAAAAGGGCAGGCGAACCTGGTACAAGGATACCAATGGGAGTTTAACCTTGTAAATAACAAAGAGGTGAATGCATGGTGTATGCCGGGAGGTAAAGTAGTGGTATATAGCGGTATAATACCTGTGGTGCAAAATGAGGCGGGCCTTGCCGTGGTACTGGGGCATGAGATAGGCCACGCCATAGCCCGGCACAGCAATGCCCGGATGAGTGAACAACTGGTGGCACAGGCCGGCGGTGCTACCCTGAGCGCTGCCTTGTCGCAAAAGCCTGCAGAAACACAGAATATATTCAATGCGCTCTATGGCATTGGCGCCCAGGGCTATTCCCTCCATTATTCAAGGGGGCAGGAAGATGAAGCTGATGAAATGGGGCTGTACTTTATGGCTATGGCCGGTTATGATCCGCACGAGGCGGTTAACTTCTGGCAGCGTATGAGCAGCAAAGCCCAAAGCCCGGAGGGCATACTGGTATATCTTAGTGATCACCCCAGCAATAGCGCACGTATCAAACATATACAGGAACTGATGCCTAAGGCAATGAGCTATTACCATCCCCAGCAGCAATAGTGAAACTGCCGGGTTTTATTTGATAACTCTTTACTTACGCAGGTATTTCCAGTTGCGGATCTTGCCTTCGGCCATCCATTCCACAGCCTGGGCCATGCGCTTATCGCGGGTGGCTTCGGTCTTTGCTTCGGTCACCCAGTCCACATATTCACGTTTGTTGGTATTGCTGAAGGTCTTAAAGGTCTCGTGTGCCGGCTTGCTGGTTTTTAGCGCCTTCATGAAATAGGCGGGTATTTCCAGTTCTTTTTTCTCAGCGGGTTTGGCGCGTGGCACTTTTATACCCTGTTCGTTGAGTTTGGCCGCTTGCTTCAAATAGTCTTTCAATATCTTGTCCTTAGGCAGGTCGGCAAGACTGCGTATCTGCCCTAGATGACCCATAGACTCACGCTCGGTGACGGTGAGTATGCCCTGCGGATCGTCCATAACAGCTGCCTTCCAAAAGTTGAAGGCCATGTGCTGCTTGAATGCGGCCATGCTGCACATCACTGATCCCTGGTACTGGAAATTAGGGAAGCCCCATTTTATGGTCTCTTCCACTCCGGGACAAGCGGCATGTACGAGGTCGCGCAGGTGGTTGAGTATGGGCTGCGCAAAAGGGGCAGCTTTGGCAATGTAGGCATCTACTCTTGGATCGTAACTCATAAGTCAAAGGTCGGAAAATGAAAAGCTAAAAGGCATTGTGAAGACCAAAAATAAATAATTGGCCGGCTTTGTAAAAATTACTTACCGGGGGTTAGCCAGATGCCGCCATTTGGAGTGGGAAGGTCGCGGCGGTCTATAATGATGCCCTTTGCTTTACCGCGTTGCCCAATACCGTAACTCATACTGCTATCGGGGTATTGCCAGGCTGTGTTTATCCAATTGTAAATATAGGTTGGCTCATAATAGCTGAGGCGATGGTATGCCTGTTTCGCAGTATCGGCCCAGCGTTGCGTGAAGGCCATAGGCAGGATACTGATGTTTTTATGATCGCCTTCCGGGCCCCCGATCAACTTGTCCTGTATATTAATGGTCACGCGCCATTGCAGGAGCGTAGTGCTATCGAGCAGACCGCCCAGCTCAAGGAAACTAATGGCAAGGGCCGAACAGCCCGCGCCTTTACCTTCGCGGGGTTTATTATGGCCATTATACATTGTGTCATACCCACGTTCCCTGTATTCGTCGAGGTATCGCCAGAGGTGCAGGAAGGTTTCTTCATTCAGCAGGAATTTGATATAAGCAAGGTCACCTTTCGGATAGCGATCGATAAGCTGGTGAAAATTATCTTCGCTTGTTTCCAGTTTGCCATTGAAGGTTGTAAATAATGTTCCAAGGCCATAATGCTCTTTAGTGACCGTATTGAACATTTCGGCACGAGAACGTGCAACGGCCCCCACGAGTGCATAACGGGCTGTATCGCGCAGCTCAAAAATGACATGTCCCAGCGGATGCCTGTGACGGGGATAGCCGGTATGCACAAGGAGGTTCCCGATATAGCTCATGAATAAAGTATGCGGCGATCTCCAGTTAAGTGGCATGGGCGAGGGGATCGTATATATGGTCAATTGCTGACCTTTTGCAGCTTGGTTGAATAAGAGGGGCAATAAAAATAATGATACAATAAAACGCCTTATCATGAGATAGGGCAAAAGTAACTTAGCATAGCTGCTTAAATTATGATGGTTGTCATTTCCATATCCTGAAATTGAGGCGATATTTTTTTTGCTGCAGGAGCAGTTTCCAGTCGGTGAAAAGGAAGGCCAGCAGCAGTATCATGCCCAGAATGGTGCCTGATATGGTTTGCCACGATAACATGCCTTGCAATACCTGTTCGGTATTCGCTACTGCATATTTGCCGGCATGCAGCATGAGTGCATCGCTGGTGAACTTGCCAATGAAGAAGGCAGGGATGATATTGACGGCCCTGATGCGGGCCATGCCCGCAGCGGTAAACAGCGAGGTGGTGGGTAAAGGGACAAGTGTATAGAGCAAAACGAACAATTGTATCTTCCAGCCATTGCCGGATAGTTTTTCGCCAATGAAGCGGATATCTTCATTTTTTTGCGGTTTTACCACCCTGGCAGAGAGTAAAGGTATATACCGGCTAAACCAGTATCGTCCCAGCGTGGAACCAACAACACCCGCCACAAGCACCCACCAGACATCGAGACCATACCTTATCTGGAAGTAGGCCATGACCGTCCAGGCCGGGGGGCCGAAAAAAGGCATGAGATCAACTGCCAGTGAGCCGAGAAATACCAGAAAGTAGAGCAATGTGACAAATAAGGATCAAAAATACAATTTTAGCTTGTCGCCAGTTCATGTTTAGCCATGGGCCGGGCAGAGCGGAGTCTTTGCCAAAGGCCGATAAGGATAAGTAGAATGCCGATGCCCGAATAAAATAACTGTAAAAAATGCCGGTAAGGTATGCTGAGTACCTGCACGGCTATCCACACCTCGATAATAATGCCCTGTATAATGAGCAGGAAAGGGTAAAGTTCTTTTTTAATGAACATCAAAATGTAGAGAAAGAGCGAAAAAAGACCGATGGTACTGAATAAGAAGATACCGGGAATAAGAAAATCGCGGAAGGCGGAATGCTGTAACAAGGATAAGGGTAATTGCAAAAGGCCCCCTGAGGGATCGGCAATGAGGGTAGCGCCCCCATAAACGGCTGTAAAAGCATTGAACAATAAAATGATCTCAGCAGATATCCTTAAGGCATGTTTCATAAGGCTGTAAATTAAACCGGACCGGAAGGTGTAATGGTGACGACAGTCAGTATAATACATGATGCTGATTAGTGCAGGACATCCCGGTTATAATGAATCCTTAAAGTTGCGGGGTGTTATTATTATGTTCCGATGTTTTTACCTAACATCGTTATGTCAAATCATGATCTTAAATGAAAAAGACAGGACTGGCCCTTTCGGGGGGAGGTGTAAGGGGTTTTGCTCACCTGGGCGTGTTGCAGGCACTTGATGAACTGGGCATCCGGATATCGGCCATATCAGGCGTAAGTGCGGGTGCTATAATAGGCAGCCTGTATGCTGCCGGGCATAAGCCTAAGGATATCTTTGAACTGGTGAAGGGCTATAATTATTTTACCCTTTCGAGCCTTGCCTTTTCTAAGACAGGCATCTTCTCTTTGCGGAATATTGAAACGACCTTAGGCAAGCTGCTGAAAGAAGACAACTTTGAACATCTTGAAATACCGCTCTTCATTACTGCTACCAACCTGTCGGCAGGTAAAGAGGCCGTCTTTTCATCAGGTAGCCTTGTGGATAAAGTAATGGCCTCGGCTGCAGTACCTGCCATATTTCAACCGGTACAGGTAGACGGAGCCTATTATGTGGATGGTGGTGTGCTGAATAATTTTCCTGTAGCATGCCTCAAAGGGCTATGCGATGTGGTGATCGGTTCGCATGTCAATAAACTGTATGACGGCGAACATATAGATATAAGCGAGGTGCAGATCATTGAGCACTGCTTTCATTTGGCCATTGCCAATAAGGTACATGAGCAGGCGCTGCTCTGCGATATATTTATAGAGCCCCTGCTGGCAGGTTACGGAATGTTCGAATTAAAACATGCTGCCCGGGTATTTGAACTGGGCTATAATGCTGCTATGGAACAGGAAGCGGCTTTCAGAGCCCTTCTATAAATGCTCTAATGACACTGGTATCAAGGACGTATCCTTATGCCCAATGTAAAGGGGAAGGATAAAATGGGATTGTCGAATGTGCCATTGCTCCGGGCAGCAAGTTCGGCATTGATCCCAAACCAGTCGGAAAAGCCATAAGTATAGCCGATCTGCAGGCCTACTACAGGGTCGAGCCCGTTGTAATACCTGCTGCCGCTTTTGTCTTTGAACATATTAATGCCTGACCAGCCCGACAGGCCTGCATAAAAGTAGCTCTTGCGCATATAGAAGAGCCTGTTCACTTTTAATAATACGGGCACCTCGGGGCTTGCATATTGCATGGTACTTATGGCATGCAGTTCTTCGCTGCCTACCGTAGTGGCCACATCGTATTTTGTTTTGAGTGGGTATGCTTCTGCGGTAAGACCAAGTTGCCAACGGGTAAGGTTGATAAAAAAGCTGAAGGCCCCGGCGTAAGACATTTTAAGTCCCGTCTCTGAAACACCTGCGGGCAGCACTTGCCCGAGGGGGGCTGTATTGGTTGATATGCCGCCGCTTAAGCCGAACTCAAAACGTTGCCCAAAGACAATGGCCGGAGTGAAAGTAAGCAGAAAGAGGAGCTTTTTCATAGGTTAAAGTTGAAAAACACTGCTTCAATAATCAAAGCAAAAACGTTAAAGAAATTATATTTTTCCCTGTAGCTGGGAACGGGCTTGCTAAGTTACTCTTTTTGAGGGGCATTTGTATAAGGATGCCTGTTTTATTATCTTGATGGTAAATGAACTGATGAAACTATTACACTTAATGATCCTATTGGTCTGTAGTACAGGCAGCTATGCGCAGCATGTGCTTAGCGAACATGAAAAAGACAGTTTAGGGGTGCTGGTCTGTAATATGCAACATGCTGACCAGGATGTGCGTAAACGCTGGGAGGAAGCTAAAAAGGATGGCGATTCTGTAACCATGAGATCTGTTGGGGATGAGTGGCATATCACTGATTCAATGAATTTCATCGTACTGGAAAACATCACCAGGAATGTGGGCTATCCATGTCCCCAACTGCTTGGTAAAGCATTTAAGTTCGACTGCTTTCCCCACGCGATCTTAATACATTGGATGAAGAACCATCCCGAGTGGTTTTGTGACCGGTCGCTGATACCGGTATTCAGAAAAGAAATAGAATTAGGGCATTTACCCCTTAGTGTGATGGACTTTTGCTTCTTTGCCTATGTGAGCTATATGAAAGCGGATATTAAACTGATGGCCCGTGTGAACGAAGCAAGAACTGCCTATGGCTTAAAGGCTTATACTAAAAAGCAGTACACACAGCAAGAATACATGGAGCCACTTATGGGTGACGATAATGCGTCGAGAAGGAAAGCAGGTGTGAAAATAAAGCAAGTGCCGGAACGGAGCAGCGGTGCCTGGTAATGCGGTATTATACAGCGTGTAACAATCCTCACCGAATAATTGCGGGCAATCAGTTAGATTTGCAGCCTTAAAGGAAATTTTATGCATAACGGATATTTTCATTTCGCAGAACCTAAGAATGAACCGGTACTTAACTACGGGCCGGGCAGTGCCGAACGCAAAGCACTGCAAAAGGCCATAGCAGACCTTAAGAAAGAGATACGCGACATACCTATGTATATAGGCGGACAGGAAGTGCGCAGCAATGATAAAAAGGAGATACGCCCCCCGCATGAGATCAAGCATTTGTTAGGTCATTTTCATGCAAGTGATGCCACGCATATCAATATGGCCATAGATGCGGCATTAAGTGCACGCCAGCGCTGGGCCGAGACAAGCTGGGAGCAGCGGGCTGCCATATTCCTGAAAGCTGCCGAACTGCTGGCCACAAAGTATCGTTTCAAGATGAATGCGGCCACTATGCTTGGCCAGAGCAAGAATGCCTACCAGGCCGAGATAGACAGCGCCTGCGAACTGATCGATTTCCTGCGTTTCAATGTACATTTCCTCAGCGAGATATATAAACAACAGCCTTTATCGCCACAAGGCATACATAACAGGATGGAATATCGCCCGCTTGAAGGTTTTGTGCTGGCAGTAACACCATTCAACTTTTCGGCCATTGGCGGTAACCTGCCCACAGCGCCAGCAATGTGCGGCAATGTAGTGGTGTGGAAGCCTGCCAATACACAGGTGTACAGCGCCAGTGTATTCATGGAAATACTGATAGAAGCGGGGCTGCCAGCAGGTGTCATTAACCTGATCTACCCGTCCGGCCCGCAACTGGGTGAGATATGTTACAATCATCGTGACTTTGCGGGTGTACACTTTACGGGATCAACCGGTGTGTTCCAAAGTATGTGGAAAAGCATAGGGGATAATATCGCTAAGTACAAATCTTACCCGAGGATAGTAGGGGAAACCGGCGGTAAAGATTTTGTGTTCGTGCACCCCAGCGCTGATGTGGATGCGGTAGTGGCAGGACTGGCACGTGGTGCTTTTGAATACCAGGGGCAAAAATGCTCGGCTGCCAGCAGGGCCTACCTGCCATCGAACATTGCCAAAGAGATAAAAGAGAAACTGTGCGTGGAAGTGGAAACCATGAAAATGGGTATCGTGGATGATTTCACCAATTTTATCAATGCAGTAATCGATGAGAAAGCATTTAACAGTATAACGGCGTATATAGATGGTGTAAAGAACAGTAATGGTGCGGCAAATATCATATATGGTGGTGGCTATGATAAACAGGCGGGCTATTTTGTGGACCCGACCATTATAGAAGCAGGTAACCCCAGCTATGTTACGATGTGTGAAGAGATTTTTGGCCCGGTACTGACCATATATGTTTATGAGGCAGATAAGTGGGAAGAAATGCTTGATGTTGTTGATAATACATCGCCTTATGCCCTGACCGGCGCTATTTTCTCCCGCGACCGCTTTGCGGCCGAACTGATGACGAAGCGCCTGGTAAACTGTGCGGGTAACTTTTATATAAATGATAAGCCAACCGGTGCCGTAGTAGGCCAGCAACCTTTCGGCGGGGCAAGGGCATCGGGCACAAATGATAAAGCGGGCTCGATACTCAACCTGTATCGCTGGCTGAGCGCAAGGACCATAAAGGAGACCCTGGTGCCAGCTACCAATTACAGGTATCCATTCCACGAAGAGTAGTTTGGAGGGAAAATCCTTAAATTAGCAAGCAAAAAGGGTATTATGAAGAAAATTTCGTTGTTCCTTTTTGCTTTTGCTTTTTGTGCCACTTGTGTTTTCGCACAGGATAAGGCTATCCATGTGCGGTATAACGAAAATGCACAAAGGCTGGTAGTGATGGAACAGGGCTACCTGGTGCTGAGCTATGATATGTACCTGTACCCGGCTAACAGTCATGATGTGATAGGTCCCTGCACTTATGATCGTAATAAAGATGAGCCTGAAAGGCTACAAAGATTCTATGACCGTATAAGGCCCGGTGATAAGGTGTGGATGAAAAATATAAGGGTGCTTAATATAGCTACAAAGCATGCGGAACGGGCGGCGGATTATTCTATAACATTGCGATAAACGAGGCCTGTATCTTTCCGGCTGCTAAAACAAAACGTATGAAAAGAGCTATTTTGTTCCTGTTTATCCTGGTCTTATCTTCCGTAGCCGGTTTTGCACAAAAAAAGTTTTATGTGACCATTGCTGGTATGGGTTTCCCGGACGCTAAGACGCATATACTGAGCGGCAGCCGCGATGATATGCTTAGTAAGCCCAGCCTTGCAGTGATGCCGGACATTGGTACCGTAGTATCGTACCAGGTATCCTACCTGCCTAAAAGAGGGGAGTATCACGGCCCCTACGAAGTTCATGGAGCGGAGCTCACTGCACGGGAAAAGTCATTGACAAAGCAAGGCGGTTATGGCGACCAGTTCTTCTTTGAAGCTATAAAAGTGCAGCTTAATGACGGCACGAAAGCAGTTGTTGACGCGCCTGCATTTTTTGTAAGGATACAATAAATACTACCGGAAACTTACTTGTTGTAAAGTGTCATTGTTTTGCCAATACCTTGTACGGCCCAGCTTTCTATCACTTCAACCGCTTTTAATAAGGTGTTTTTTATTATCTCGATCTCTTCTTTGTTCCAGCGGCCCAGCACATAATTGACCTGCTGGCCTTTGGCAAAATTACTGCCTATGCCGAAGCGCAAGCGGGGGTATTGGCCGGTTTGCAGGAGCAGTTCTATGTTTTTTAAACCATTGTGCCCACCGGCGCTGCCTGAGCCCCGAAGGCGCAGGGTACCAAGGGGTAATGCTATCTCATCTACGATCACCAGCACATTTTCAAGTGGTATTTTTTCTTTATCCATCCAGTACTTCAGCGCTTTACCGCTTAGGTTCATATAGGTCGTGGGTTTAATAACAATGAAGTTCTTTCCCTTCCATTTGCATTCGGCTACATGGGCATGCCTGTCGAGCCTATAAGATCCACCATGCTTAATGACAAAAGTATCGGCCACTTCGAAACCGATATTGTGCCGTGTGGCGTCATATTCCGGGCCTATATTGCCCAGCCCAACGATCAGGAATTTCATGGCTGCAAAGAAAGACAAAAAGTCAAATTAAATCTTCACAAAATGCTCACAATCTATTTACAGGCGGGGTTTAGCATACTGTGTTTTTCCATTACCTTTGGCCACAGGATAATTTAGTATATTGTATCTGCTTTATTAAATACAAATGTTCATAAAGGAGGAAGTAAGGCGGTCTTTTTGGTTCAACTTGCTGGCAGTAACGTTGCTTGGCATCGTGTTATATATGCTTTTTTTTATTAGCCTGGGGTATATCACTGCACACGGAAAAGAGTTGAAGGTGCCCGATGTAACCCATAAGGATATGAAGGCGGCGGTAAAAGTATTGAAGGGCATGAGCTTTGAGGTGTCCGTAGATTCCACATACGATCCCAAACTGGCTCCCTATACCGTATTGTCGCAGATACCCGAGGTAGGGTCGGTAGTGAAGGGCGGGCGCACGGTATTCATTACTGTAAACAAAAAGAACCCGCCGATGACCCCAATGCCTAACCTGATCAACCTGTCGTTCAGGATAGCGGAAATGCAGCTTAAGAATAACAAACTGATGCTGGGCGATACCAGCTATCAACCGGATATAGCACAGGGGGCCGTACTGAAACAAATGATAAACGGCCAGGAGATAAGGCCGGGGCAAATGGTGCCGCAAGGCAGTAAAATAAGCCTGGTGATAGGCGATGGGCTCAGCAATGTATTGCTGGATGTGCCCAACGTGGTGGGGATGCCTTATCCTGAAGCTACCGCTTTGATCGCGGGTTCGGGCCTCACTTATACCTCTATATTCGTGGGCCCGATAAACGATACCGTATCGGCTGTGGTAACGAAACAAAGCCCACGCTCAGTAAATGAACTTGGTGTGACCAACCATATAAAAGAAGGGGATATTGTTGATATTACGATAATGCAGAGCCCTACAACAGATGATATGGACACGGACCAAAGTGCGCAGGGAGGTAAAGGCAACAATAAAACCCCATAAATACTGTTTTATACCTGATGAAGCGAATAATATACGGATGGCTATGGATCGCGTGCATTGCTGTAGTGACCCATGCTGCTGCGCAGGAAATGACCGCACCTGTTAACTACAATCCTGTACTAAAAGAAGGTTATAAGGGTAACAATGTGGTGCATAAGGCTACGGCACTGTCGCTGCCTTTTTTCGATGATTTTACGGGTTATAGCCCTTATCCTGATGCCACTAACTGGGGCGACCACCAGGTATATGTCAACAATACGATGTGCTATAGCCCGGTAAGCCGTGGTGTTGCCACTTTCGATGTATTGAATGAGTTTGGCCTACCTTATGATACGCTGAACAATAATGTTGTGGTCACAGCGGATAGCCTTACCTCCCAGGCTATTGACCTGGGCAGTTACCAGGCTTCGGACAGTATTTACTTAAGCTTTTTTTACCAGCCCGGTGGCAATGGCTTTTATCCCAGGACGGAAGATTCTTTTGCGGTATATTTCAGAAAGGATAATGGCGTATGGGATAAAGTATGGTCCGTTCCGGGCACTACTCCTGAAGCCTTTAAACAGGTAATGATACCGGTTACAGGGTCCAGTTACTTTTACAGCGATTTCAGGTTCCGGTTTGTAAATAGGGCTGCAATTAACACCAGTGATGCGGTGTGGAACATAGACTATGTAAGGATGGATGCGGGACGCAATGTGAATGATACCGCAGTAAATGATGTCGCCTTTATTGCTGACCCGGCCAATATGCTGAACGATTATACCTCGATGCCGTATCGCCAATTCCTCGCAAATGCCGCAGGTGAACTGGCCAGCCAGCAATACGACAGTGTAAGGAATAATTATACTGTGCAGCAGACGCTGAACCTTAGTTATACGGCAAGGGAAGCTGAAACCAATACGCCATTGTTCAGCAGCCCGGTCAATAGCAGTGTTGTAGCGGCAAATAGTATCGAGGCCATTAATTCACCAACGTATACGCCATCATTTCCCTCGCCCGGCTATTATGACAAGGTGGTGTTTGAGAACAAATTCTTTTTTGACCAGGTAAATGCCGCTGAGCCTCATGCCAATGATACCATCGTGAAACAACAGGTATTCGATAATTACCTGGCCTATGATGATGGCACAGCCGAACTGAGCTATTACCTGAACCTGTTTCCCACATTGCCGGGCAAAATAGCTATTGAGTACCATTTGAACCAGCCGGATACCATCAAGGGTGTAGCCATATATTTTGGCAGGCAGGTGCCTATGGGAACGAATAAGATCTTCTCGATAGCGGTTTACAGCCAGTTGCAGGGTATAAATAATGCCGCCGCAGATATATTGCTTGACCAGGAAGACCTTCTTCAGCCGGGATATGGCGAAGTGAACCAATACTGGATATACAGGCTGGAGAACCCCGTACCATTGCCTGCCGGCACTTTTTATATGGGTACCATACAGCCCGCATTCAGCGGCAGCGACAGCCTGTACCTTGGTCTTGATGTGAACAGGGTTGGCGGTAATCATGCCTACTACAACGTAGTGGACCAATGGTCTTCTTCCAGCATTAGCGGGGCTATCATGATGCGCCCTTTGCTGGGCCAGGCCGTATTTGGCACAGGTGTCCGGGATACGCATTTGTTGCCCGCCAATGAGCAGTGGACTGCTTATCCCAACCCTGCGACTGATAAACTGAACTTCTATTATAGTACGCAAAAAGACGCGAGATACCAGGTAATGGATATGCAGGGCCGTGTGATCATGCATGGCATATTAGCAGGTAACAGGAGTATTAATATACAAGGTCTGCAACAGGGTATTTATTTGGTACAGCTCTCCTTTGACGGTGTGAGCAGCGTTCCCCAAAAGATTATTAAACAATAAACATAAGCAAATGCAGGAAATAAGCGTTGAAGAACTGAAAAAGAGGATGGATGCGGGCGAAGCGCTCCATATCATTGATGTGCGCGAACCCGAAGAATATGCGGAATATAATATTGGGGCGAAGTTGCTGCCACTGGGTAAAATAATGGGCATGCAGCTTGAAGATATTGATGACTGGAAGGAAGAAGAACTGATCATCCATTGCCGCTCAGGCAAGCGCAGTATGCAGGCATGTATGGTGCTCGAACAGGTAGGGTTCACCAATGTGAAGAACGTGACCGGTGGTGTACTGGCCTGGCAGGATATGATGAGCAAAGGTTGATAAGTAAAAAGAAAATTTGTGCACGAGATAGAACCATATTATAACTGGCGACACTTGTACATAGCAGAAGAGGATGAGAATTCTCCTTTTTTTGGGCGTGAGTACAGTGAGTTTGAGTTTTCCAATACAGTTTACAATTACTATATACATCCGCAATGGGATGAATTCGGGTCGCGGACATTATATCTTAAGATACTCTTTGCCGATTATGATTTCAACTATGTTATCATAGAACTGATAGGGGAGTGGAATGATGCTGTAGAGAATGATATCATGCAGTTGAAGCGCTCTATCATAGATGAAATAACACCAAAGGGCATCAACAAATTCATACTGATCACAGAGAATGTATTGAATTTTCACAGCAGCGATACCGATTATTACGAGGAGTGGTATGAAGATATAAAGGATGATGGTGGCTGGGTCGTGGCCATCAATATGCCGGAACAAACACAATATGATTTTAAAAAATCGCATATAGACCGGTATATACAATTGCTGGATGTGCCTGAATGGCGTACCTACCAGCCACACCTCTTTTTCCAGGTTGTGGACAACAAGATGCTAAAATTGCTTAATGCGTAGGCAGCAGCACTTCTTTTTAATTTCAAATAATTATATATTTCAATTATAGCCTGTATTTAGCACATTCTGTATCTAAAGGTTAGCGTTTTAGTTTTTAGCGTGTTATCTTTGCGGGGATTTTAGTAAACAGATCATCTTTTTAATACCGCCGGTACGTATGAATTGGAAAAATGCTTTCAGTACATCTATTGGTAAGAAACTACAAATGAGCCTTACGGGATTGTTTCTTATCATATTCCTTATAGTACACTGTTATATTAATGCACAGATTTTTTATAATGACGGCGGCGTTCGGTTCACGGAAGCCGCCCATTTTATGGGTACCAATTTCGTGATCCGTACGATAGAATTGGGATTATTTGCATTCCTGATATTGCATAGCGTGCAGGGCCTGCTGTTATGGGCTAAGAACCGTGCCCGCCGCAATACCCGCTATGCTGTTAATGCAGGAAACAGCACCAGCAAATGGTATAGCCGCTCTATGGCATTGCTGGGTACTTTGGTCTTATTATTCCTCGTCCTGCATCTTTCCAAGTTCTGGGGGCCTAATCGCCTTTCACAAACCACGGGCAATGGTGAACTGGACCTTTATACGATGATGCGCGATGAGTTCCAGGTCACTTGGGTGGTCATCGTTTATATACTGGGCTGTATTGCACTGGGCTGGCATTTGCTGCATGGCTTTTACAGTGCCTTCCAGACACTGGGGCTTGGCACCCACAGGTATAAGGGCATTATTAAAGGCATAGGTGTAGCATTCTCCATTATAGTGCCGGTCATTTTTGCACTGATGCCTGTATCCTTTTACATGGGCTGGGTATCATGATGCTCAATTTTTAATTAAATAATTTTCGTTCTTTCGATATGACACTTAATTCAAAAATTCCTGCAGGGCCACTTGAGTCGAAATGGAAAAACTACAAATCAACATGCAAGCTGGTGAACCCGGCCAATAAAAGGCATCTTGATGTAATAGTGATCGGTACAGGGCTTGCAGGGGCATCGGCGGCGGCATCGTTGGGTGAGATGGGCTATAAGGTGAAGACCTTTTGTTTCCAGGATAGCCCGCGCAGGGCACACTCTATAGCCGCACAGGGCGGTATCAATGCTGCAAAAAATTACCAGAACGACGGTGATAGTACTTATCGCCTGTTTTACGATACGATAAAAGGTGGCGACTACCGTGCAAGGGAAGGTAATGTGTACCGCCTTGCAGAAGTGAGTGCGAACATCATAGACCAGTGTGTGGCACAGGGCGTGCCCTTTGCCCGTGAATATGGTGGACTGCTCAGCAACCGTTCATTTGGCGGTGTGCAGGTGCAACGCACCTTTTATGCTGCAGGCCAGACAGGGCAGCAACTGCTTATAGGTGCCTACCAGGCACTGGAAAGGCAGGTGGCGCTGGGTAATGTGACCCAATACAGCCGCCACGAAATGCAGGAGCTGGTAATGATAGACGGCAAGGCCCGTGGTATCATAGCCCGCAACCTGGTGACCGGCGAGCTGGAACGTTTCTTTGGCCATGCGGTACTGCTGTGCAGTGGTGGTTATGGTAACGTATTCTATTTATCGACCAATGCTATGGGCAGTAATGTGACTGCTGCATGGAAAGCACATAAGAAAGGGGCCTATTTTGGCAATCCCTGTTTTACACAGATACATCCTACCTGCATACCTGTAAGCGGCGATCACCAGTCGAAGCTGACGCTGATGTCTGAATCGCTGCGTAACGACGGGCGCATATGGGTGCCAAAGAAACAAGGCGACAGCCGTAAGGCGAATGATATACCTGAAGAAGAACGCGATTATTACCTGGAAAGAAGATATCCCGCCTTTGGCAACCTGGTACCGCGCGATGTGGCCAGCCGTGCAGCGAAAGAGCGTTGCGATGCTGGCTACGGAGTAGGGGCCAGCAAACAGGCTGTTTATCTCGATTATTCATCGGCCATAGAGCGATATGGCAAGACAGAAGCTAATAAACAAGGCATAGAGAACCCCGATGCCCGTACCATACGTGAGCTGGGTGAAGGCGTGGTGAAAGAAAAGTACGGCAACCTCTTCGAAATGTATGAGAAAATAACCGGCGAGGACCCTTATAAAGTGCCTATGCGCATATATCCCGCGGTACACTATACTATGGGTGGCCTGTGGGTCGATTATGAATTGCAGACCAATATACCGGGCCTGTATGCGTTGGGCGAGGCTAACTTCAGCGACCATGGTGCTAACCGCCTTGGCGCTTCGGCTCTCATGCAGGGCTTGGCCGATGGTTATTTTGTAGTGCCTTATACATTGGGCAACAACCTTGCCGATGATATACGCACGAAAGCAATACCTACCGACCACCCGGCCTTTGAAGCTGCTGAAAAAGAAGTGAGCGACAGGATAAACCGCCTGATGAATATAAAAGGCAAGGAAAGCGTGGAGAGCTTCCACAAGCGCCTGGGCAAGATCATGTGGAATAAATGCGGTATGGCGCGTAATGCACAAGGCCTGAAGGAAGCAATAGAAGAGATCAAGGCACTGCGCAAGGAATTCTGGAGCAATGTATTCATACCGGGTGATATAAAAGAATTCAACCCAGAACTGGATAAAGCGGGCCGTGTGGCCGACTTTTTAGAATTGGGTGAGTTGATGTGCCTGGATGCGCTGAACCGTAATGAGAGTTGCGGTGGCCACTTCCGTGAAGAATACCAGACCGAAGACGGAGAAGCGCTCAGGCAGGATGATCAGTACATGTACGTATCGGCATGGGAGTACAAAGGCGATAGCCAATATGAAATGCACAAGGAGGCGCTGGACTACGAAGTAGTGCACCCGACACAACGTTCTTACAAATAATTTTAAATGTTCAAATTTTCAGATTAGAATGGAACATTACCATATGAATCTCACACTGAAGGTGTGGAAGCAAAAAAATAAAAACGAAAAGGGCCACTTTGAAACATACCAGGTGAAGGATATTTCTTCGGAGATGTCTTTCCTCGAGATGTTCGATGTGCTGAACGAACAGCTGGTAGCTGAGGGAAAGGAACCCATAGCCTTTGACCATGACTGCCGTGAAGGTATATGCGGCATGTGCAGTATGCACATAAATGGCCGTGCCCACGGTCCATGGCACCATACCACTACCTGCCAGTTGCATATGCGTGAATATAAAAACGGAGATACGATAGTGGTGGAACCCTGGAGGGCAAATTCCTTCCCGGTCATTAAAGACCTTGTGGTGGACCGTACTTCCTTCGATCGCATCATAGAGGCCGGTGGTTATATATCTGTAAACACAGGTAATGCTGTGGATGCGAATGCGCTGCCCATAGAAAAACAAAAAGCTGATGAAGCTTTTGCTGCCGCTGCCTGTATTGGCTGTGGTGCCTGCGTGGCTGCCTGTCCCAATGCATCGGCTATGCTCTTCGTATCGGCCAAGGTATCGCACCTTGCTTTATTGCCGCAGGGCGATCCCGAGCGTAAAACGCGTGCGGTGAATATGATACAGCAGATGGATAAAGAAGGCTTTGGCAGCTGTACCAATATAGGTGCCTGTGAAGCGGAGTGTCCTAAAGGCATATCACTGGAAAATATAGCCCGACTGAACCGCGAGTATATAGGTGCTGTATTCTCCGGCAGCGGTGAAGGAGCATAAAATGAATATTTTATCGAATTAATATACCGGGCTGCCTTAAACGGCAGCCTTTTCTTATTTTGTAGACATGTTCAGGAGACTAATCATATTGCTAGCAGCTATTATGTCATTTACGGCAGTACATGCACAAGACGATAGCAGCCATTTAAGGATCAGCCTGCTTACCTGCGGGGTAGGCGAGGAGCTATACTCTTCTTTCGGGCATACCGGTGTACGTATTATTGACAGCAGCAGGGGTATGGACATAGTTTACAACTATGGTACTTTCAATTTTGGCGACCCCGATTTTTATAGCAAGTTCGTAAGAGGCAAGCTGCTGTATTATGTTTCCAAAGACGTTTTTGAAGGCTTTATGGACGAATATGTGTATGAGCACCGTAAGGTGGAGGAGCAGGTGTTGTTGCTGAATGGTGAACAGAAAAGAAAGATCGATTCGTTCCTGGAGTGGAACGCACTGCCCGCACACAGGGATTATAAATACGATTTTCTCTTCGATAATTGTGCTACCCGCATAAGGGATATCGGTCCTAATATTTTAGGGCCGGGTTTTAAATTTGGCCGTACCCTGCCTGAAAACTCGAAGATGACCTTCCGCAATATCATTGATCAATATCTTGCCCGCAAGCACTGGGAGCGTTTCGGTATCGATATCGCTTTAGGCAGCAGGATAGATAAGGTAATGAGCAATAGCGATGTAATGTTCCTGCCCGATTATTTAAGGGACGGGCTGGCAGGTGCCACGCTCAATGGGCAAAAGGTAGCAGGCGAAACTAAGGTGATACTGCCTGGGGGCGATGATCATAGTTCGGGTGGCTTGAACCAACCCTTCCTGCTCACATGTCTTATCGCCATATTGACCATAGCTGGGCTCACAGTTGAAAAACTGAAAATATTGGGTAAAGTAATGAGCTTTGTATTAATGTTAGTGACCGGCTTGCTGGGCTGTTTTCTAATTTTTATGTGGTTGGGGACGGACCACCAGGCCTGCCAGAATAACCTGAATGTGTTATGGGCGCTGCCAACCAATATTATTTTTGTCTTTTCGAGGAAGAATAAAGACCGTTATGCGCTCGTGGCTATCCTATTATTGATCGTAAGCCTGCTGTTGCATATCTTACATATACAGGAATTGCCGCTGCTTGAATTAATGCCTTTATTGCTTGCCTTGTTATTTGTTTATGGCATGGTTTTAAGACGTTCAAAAGCAAAAAGGCTCAATGGTAATCAGTAACAGGCAGTTCCCGTCTATATATTATCAAAAGTTCGGTAGCGGGCCTGCTATTGTCTTATTGCATGGCTTTCCCGAAAGTGGTGTTTTATGGAAAGATGTATGGCCTGCTTTGGCGGAACAATACACAGTTATCGTACCAGATCTGCCCGGTAGCGGGAAGAGCGCACGAGGCAACGATGCTATAAGTATAGAAGCATTGGCTGGCAGTGTTGCTGCAGTACTTGAAGCCGAGCAGGTTGATCAGGCTTTGCTAGCCGGGCATTCCATGGGTGGCTATATAGCCCTTGCCTTTGCAGCATTATATTCCTCAAAGCTCGCAGGCCTGTCAATGGTACACTCTACGGCATATGCCGATGATGAGGAAAAGAAAAATAACCGCAAAAAGGCCATTGAACTTATACGAAAAGGGGGTAAAGAGCCGTTTATAAAGCAAATGATACCGGCATTATTCTCCCCCCGTACCAAAGAAACCCTTCCCGGCATCATTGAAAGACAGGTAGAAAGTGGCTTAAAGCTTGAGGCCGAAAGCATGATAGCCTATTACCAGGCCATGCTGGAAAGGCCCGATAGGATCGGCCTTGTTGCCAATGCAGCTTTCCCCATGCAATGGATCATAGGAAAGGACGATTCGGTCATATCTTTTACAAAAGGATTACAACAATGTACCCTGGCTTATACTAACTTTGTATCTGTCTATAATATGTGTGGGCATATGAGTATGCTCGAGAACAAAGATGGCCTGGTATTTGACCTCTTAGATTTTGCAGCATACTGCTTTTGGTCTTAATACGGAATTTGGATGCACTGTAAGGGATTTAAAATATATTGTTGGTTATTCCCGGTATTGTTTGCGGCGATACCGGCAAGAGCTTCCCATATAGTGGGTGGTGAGGTTAGTTACAAATGCCAGGGTAATAACAGCTACCAAATTACCATAAACATTTACGAAGATTGCCAGACTGGTTACCATGATGCAATACAGCAGGATGATCCCGGTTTGATCAGCATATATGACGGGGCCGATTTCAGGCATCGTGTGGTTTTCGACTCAATAAGGCTCAATCCGCGCATTAGCGTTCCTGCCAACTTCAGTAACCAGTGTATTAAGAACTATCCTACGGTATGCCTGTATAAGGCCAGCTTTATAAAGAATTATAATTTACCCCCCAGCACTACCGGGTATATGATCGTGTACCAGCGCTGCTGCAGGAATGCTACTGTGCTGAATGTGGTGAACCCGGGCATTACCGGGGCTACCTACTACACTACTATACCTCCTGTGCAGGATGCCGCCTGTAATAATAGTGCGGTATTTAAAAATTATCCGCCGCAGATCATTTGCCTGAACACGCCATTGCTGTATGACCACTCTGCTGCCGATCCGGATGGCGATTCACTGAGCTATGAGTTTTGTACCGCATACGCCGGTGGCGATGAAGATCATGTAAAACCTGTACCCGCGCCACCACCTTTCCCGCCATTACAATATGTTTCTCCTTTTTCTGCGGTCAATCCTATGGCCGGGTTCCCGCAGATCAAAATAGATCCGGTTACAGGGATCATTTCAGGCACACCCAATATTGCCGGGCGCTTTGTGGTTACCGTCTGCTGTCATGAATGGCGCAATGGTATGATGATCAATACGGTTTTCAGAGATTTCCAGTTCGTAGTGACCAATTGCAGTAAAGCCGTAGTGGCCAACATACCTATCCTGTCAGACGAGCCGAACACGTATATCATTCAATGCGAGGGCTTAACTGTGCATTTTAGCAATAAAAGCGAAGGCGGGTTTTCCTGGCATTGGGATCTTGGCGTACCAGGAGCCACCTCTACCGAGTTCGAGCCTACCTACACTTACCCCGATACCGGCACCTATACAGTAACGCTTGTGGTAAACCCGGGCAGTACCTGCGCGGATAGTATTACCCGTTTAGTTAAGGTCTACCCTTCTTTCAAAACAGATTTTTCGGTGAGTGGATTGCATTGTCCCGGTAGCCAGCTTTCTTTTACTGATCTTACAGAGTCAACCTATAAACCGGTTGTTTCCTGGACATGGAACTTTGGCGATGGCCAGTCGTCGAGTCAGCAAAACCCTGTACACATCTATTCGGCAGGCAATGATTATAATGTAAGCCTTATATCGAAGAATGTAAAGGGTTGTAGGGACACGGCCATACAGGATGTATATATTGAAAAATTCAAACCTTTTGCAGGCAATGATACCATTATCGTATCAGGTGAGCGGATCAACTTCAATGCTACAGGAGGCCTGTTCTACACCTGGACGCCAGGTACTAACCTTAATGCAACAAGTATCGCTAACCCTACAGGCACTTATCCCGATACCGGGCACTTTGCTTATAATGTATATATAAAGAGTGAGGCTGGCTGTGAAGGTAATGACTCTATAAAGGTCTGGGTGGTGGCACAATCTTCCTACTTTGTACCCAATGCATTTAGCCCTAATGGAGATGGTATCAATGACTTGCTGCGGCCCATTGCCATAGGATATAGTGCCAATAATTATTTCAGGATATTCAACCGTTTTGGGGAGGTGGTTTTTGCCAGCAAGGATTTCAGCGAAGGATGGAACGGTACTTATAAGGGTCAGCGTGCCGATATGGGCACCTATTTCTGGGAGCTGAGCGTTACCAACAGGTTTGGTAAAAGGGAATTTTACAAAGGTGATGTGACGTTAATCCGTTAAAAATCTTTAATTTTATCGCAGAATATGTGCTTTAGGCGAAACATAAGCTGCTTGGTGCTTCTTTTCTTGGTCGTATTTTTTTCCTCTGCCAGAGCTTCACATATTGTTGGGGGAGATATAACTTATAAGTGTCTCGGGAATAACGATTACCAGGTTACTATAGAAATATACGAAGATTGCCTTACCGGGCAGCAATCAGCAATACAGGAAGATAACCCGGCATACCTGGTGATCTATACGGGTGCCGATTTTCAAACACCGGTACAGTTTGATTCAATACCCCTGCTCGACCGGCCTACAGTGCCGGCGAACTTTAGTAACCAGTGTATTAATAACTATCCAAATACCTGCCTGTATAAAGCGACTTTTACCAAAAAGTATCACCTGAACCCCAGTTCCACTGGTTACATGATCGTGTACCAGCGCTGTTGCAGGAATGCCACTATTTTAAATATTGCGAACCCTGGTTCTGTAGGTGCTACTTATTCCTGCACCATACCCCCTTCGCAACTGGCTGTATGTAATAATAGTGCTGTTTTTAAAAATTATCCTCCCCAGATCATATGTTTGAACAATCCCCTGGTCTATGATCACTCTGCTACAGATGCCGACGGAGACTCGCTTAGTTACGAGTTTTGTACTTCTTATGTGGGGGGAAGCACCAACGATGCCAAACCATTACCGCTGGCGCCACCATATACGCCGGTTAATTATATTTCGCCATTTACAGCAACGAATCCCATGGGAGGTTTCCCGCAGATAAGTATTGACCCGGTAACGGGTTTGATAACCGGGAAGCCTAACATACAGGGCCGTTTTGTGGTCACTGTTTGCTGCCACGAATGGCGGAACGGGAACATGATCAACACGGTAACGCGCGATTTCCAGTTCGTGGTTACCAATTGCAGCCGTGCTGTGGTAGCTGATATACCAAGGCTATCCACCGAGAGCAATACCTATATCGTTCAATGCAAAAGTTATACGGTATCATTTCTGAATAGCAGCACGGGGGGATTTGCTTATTTTTGGGACTTTGGTGTGCCCGGTGCTACATCCACTGAATTTCAACCCAGCTATACTTATCCCGATACCGGTACCTATCTTGTAAAGCTTACGGTCAATGAAGGCAGTACATGCCCTGACAGTACTACTGTGCTGGTAAAGATATATCCATCGTTCCAGGGCGATTTTAATGTTACCGGCCTGCACTGTCCGGATGCACCGCTTACTTTTACCGATATATCTCAATCGACCTATAAACCGATAACCTTCTGGAAGTGGGATTTTGGTGACCAGCAAAGTGCCAATACCCAAAATGCTGTACACGCTTATTCCCAAGGCAGAACATATAAAGTCACGCTTACATCCGGCAATTATTTGGGCTGTGCTGATACGGTGACAAAAGATGTATATGTAGAGGATTTTAAGCCATTTGCGGGTAATGATACGATAATAGTTGCTGGCGAGATGATAAATTTCAACGCTTCAGGTGGTGTAGAATATACCTGGACCCCTGCAACTTTGCTCAATACCTTTATGGGGCCTAACCCCATAGGCCACTATCCGGATACGGGCCATTACAATTATAATGTGCATATTAAAAGCATAGAACAATGTGAGGGGGATGACTCCATTAAAGTGTGGGTAGTTGCGCAACCTTCTTATTTTGTACCATCAGCCTTTTCACCAAATGGCGATGGAAGGAATGATCTGTTGCGACCTATAGCTATAGGTTACAGTGCCAATAACTATTTCCGGATATTCAACCGGTTTGGTGAAAAGGTTTTTGAGAGTAAAGATTTTAGCGAAGGATGGGATGGCAATTACAAAGGAGAGCCAGCCGATGTAGGGACCTATTTTTGGGAATTGAGTGTTACCAACCGGCATGCTGAAAAAGAATTCTATAAAGGTGATGTTACATTGATACGCTAAATAGTAACAAAATATTATTTTGAAAGACGTGCTTACTTGTACGTCTTTTCCTATCTTAAAACCTAAAGCAAGACCTTATCTTTACCATAAATTTTCTGAGATGAGCAAAAATGTATTGATAACCGGTGCTACATCAGGTTTTGGGAGGGCTATAGCAGAGCGGTTTGCAAAAGAAGGGAATACGGTATGTATTACTGGCAGGAGGGCAGACCGCCTTGCCGAATTGCAGCAGGAACTGGAAAAGAAATATAATGTAAAAGTGCTCAGCCTGCAATTCGATGTGAGGGATAAAGAACAAGTAGTAACAGCGATACAGCAATTAAAAGAAGCGTTAGCGACAATAGATATATTGGTGAATAATGCAGGGTTGGCATCGGGTATGTCGTCAATAGAAGACGGTGATACAGATGACTGGGACGTAATGATAGATACCAATGTTAAAGGCCTACTGTATGTGACACGACAGGTTGCGCCCATGATGAAAGCACAAAGAGGCGGGCATATTATCAATATTGGCTCAACGGCATCGAAAACGGTATATAAGAACGGCAATGTATATTGTGCCACAAAATTTGCCGTAGATGCACTGAGCCAGGCCATGCGTATCGATCTGCTTCCCTATAGCATTAAAGTAACTTCGGTAAACCCCGGAATGGCTGAAACCGAATTTTCGCTGGTGCGCTTTAAAGGTGATGAGGAGCGTGCCGCAAACGTATATAAGGGTTTTGAGCCGCTTGTGGCTACGGATATAGCTGATATCGTGCACTACTGTGCCTCATTGCCTGCACATGTTTGCATCAACGATCTCACCGTTACTTGTCTTAACCAGGCCAACAGTGTGTATTCTGTAAAAGATGCAGATAAACCCGCTTAATATTTTTCCGGAAATTCAGGATACATGTACACATCGACAACACAGGTTAGGGTAAGATATGGTGAAACAGACCAGATGGGTTATTTATATTACGGTTACTATGCACTATATTATGAGGTAGGCAGGGCCGAGGCCATACGGCAATTAGGCTTCACTTATCGCGAACTGGAAGAGATGGGTGTTATGATGCCGGTTGCGGAGATGAACAGTAAGTATTACCGCCCTGCATTGTACGACGACCTGATAACGGTAAAGACCATATTAAAAGAGATACCGAATGGGGCTAAGATACACTTCCATTCCGAACTGTATAACGAGGCAGGCACCTTATTGAATGTTGGTATTACTACACTGGTATTTTACGATATGAAAGAAAAGAAGAAGATACCGATGCCGGAGCAATTGTTGGCAAGGTTGCAGCCATTTTTTACAGATCAGCAGGAGGGCAATGAGTAACATAAGCGCATCCATAATCACTATTGGCGACGAACTGCTGATAGGGCAAACCCTCGATACCAATTCGGCATGGATAGCAAAAGCATTGAATAACATAGGGATAGATGTGCTGCGCCGGGTAGCCGTAGGTGATGATGCCGTGGCAATAAGAAGGGCGCTTGATGAGGAGCTGTTACAGGCAGGTATTGTGCTGATAACAGGTGGCCTTGGCCCCACAGCCGATGATATAACCAAGCCTTTCCTGTGTGACTATTTTGGGGCTAAGCTTGTGGTAGATGAGCGGGTGCTCAGCCACGTTAAAGAGCTTTTTGTGCAAAGGAACAGGCCCTTCCTGGAGCGCAACCTAAAACAGGCGGAAGTGCCGGACAACTGTACCGTGTTGCATAACAGAATAGGAACCGCACCAGGCATGTGGTTCGAGAAAGAAGGTAAGGTGATCATATCCATGCCCGGCGTACCCTTTGAGATGACGGCCATCATGGAAGATGAGGTATTGCCGCGGCTCAGGCATCATTTCGTTAGTGATGCTTTGTTGCATGTTACCCTTATCACATCGGGAGAAGGGGAGAGTTTCATAGCCGAGAAGATACAGGACCTTGAGGCAGCATTGCCCGGGCATATAAAGCTGGCTTACCTGCCCAGTCCCGGGGTGGTGAAGCTAAGGTTGACCGGCAGGGGCGATAATGCCGAGGCCCTTATGCAAGAGTTGAAAATGCGACAGGAGGAAATAGCTAATCGCCTGGAAAACATCGTGATAGCCATGGAGGATATGCCGATGGAGTATATTTTGGGTAAAACTTTGATGCATATAGGTGCTACCCTGGGCCTGGCTGAGAGTTGCACCGGGGGCTACCTTGCCCACCTAATCACGCAGGTGCAGGGTGCAAGTCAATATTTTAAGGGCAGTATAGTTTGTTACCAAAATGAAATAAAAGAACGTATCTTAGGAGTAGAAAAAGGAATAATAGAGCAGTATGGTGTAGTGAGCGAAGAAACAGCCACAGCAATGGCAAAAAGTGCATTGACTGCATTGAATTGCGATAATAGCCTTTCTATCACTGGTTTACTCAGCCCCGGAGTATATGACAGCCCAATACCTGTGGGAACTGTATGGATGGCAGTAGCCGATAAGGAGAAAATAAGGACGAAAAAATTCCGTTTTCATTATGACCGCCACCTGAATAAGGAGCTGGCGGTGCAAATGGGTATGTTAATGATATGGAAATTTCTGAATAACAAGATATGAACATCATATTCCTTACCGGTATGCCCGCCGCAGGGAAAACCTATTGGGGGACCAGGGTTGCAGAAGCCTATGGTTTTCCGTTCATAGATCTTGATGAATATATCATACAAAGGGAACGGGAGGATATCAGGCAATTATTCTCTAAAGGAGAAGGCTGGTTCAGGGCCAAAGAGCATGCATCGCTCATAGGGCTGATCGGTATGATAAAGCGGCCAACGATCATTGCCACGGGGGGCGGTACGCCCTGCTTCTTTAATAACCTGAAACAGATGCAGCGCTCCGGAACGCTTATATATCTTAAGGCCAGGATAGAAACACTTGCATCGCGCATAGGTGCCGATGAACAAGTAAGACCTTTGCTAAGAGGCAGACAAAATACAAAAGAGGTATTGCAGCAATTGCTGTGTGAGCGTGAGCGGTTTTATGAGCAGGCCAGTTATATTTTACAAACAGAAGACATTTCCCTTAGTACCTTTGACGAAATTATCCCGGAATGTATAAACAAGCACTCGCAGCAGGGGCTCTCCTTGCAATGGTAGCGGTAATATTGGGCGCATTTGCCGCACATGGTTTAAAAGATACGCTGTCATCGGATAAGATAGATGTTTTCCAGAAAGGGGTTACGTACCAGTTCTACCACAGCTTCGCCCTGCTTATTGTTGGTATCGTATACACTTATTACCCGAGCAGCCTTTTGAAACCTGCTACGTTGTTCTTCATACTCGGTATCGTATTCTTTAGCGGCTCTTTATACCTGTACCCATTGCTGGAGGTGAAACAGGTGAATATACCTGTATGGGCCCGGCTCATCACGCCTTTAGGGGGCATTTGTTTTATTGTTGGCTGGCTGCTGTTATTTTTGGGTATCATAAAGAAATAAGAAACATTGCGTCCCTACAGGATAATAAGTGTACTGTTCATCATATTGCTGATAGCATTTGATATAGCTTATTTTACCAGAGGCATATCCTTCTGGTGGGCTGCAGCGCTACTCCTCATTTATATCCATTTACTGGTACTGGGGGCTATCTATATACAGTGGAACTTTTACATAAAATCTTATAACAGGGGCGATAAGCCTAAACTGGTAGCACTAACCTTTGATGACGGACCGGGGCAGGAAACCGCTGCGATACTCGATATTCTGAAAAAGCATGAAGTGCAGGCGGCTTTCTTTTCCATAGGCAAAAATGCTGCTGTGCAGCCTGAACTGGTGAAAAGGTGGCATGACGAGGGGCATGTAACAGGCAACCACTCTTACGATCATGGTTTTAACTTTGACTGGCAGAGCAGCAGGAAGATGGCCGCAGAGATAAAGAAGACCAATGAAACCATTAAGGCCATAACAGGGCAGGTACCCCGCTTGTTCCGGCCACCTTATGGGGTCACCAATCCTAACCTTGCCCGGGCTGTAAAAAGGCTGGATATGGCCTCCATTGGCTGGAATGTGCGCTCTTTTGACACTACTGCCAAAGACCCGCAACAATTGCTGGAGCGTATATTGGGTAAACTGAAAGGGGGTGATATCATACTATTGCATGATAGTATGCCTGTTACGCGTGAAATTTTAACGGAATTGATAGTGCTTACCCGCCAAAAGGGCTTTACCTTTGCACGCATCGACCAATTATTGGATATTGAAGCTTATGCATAAGGTTTTTAGTACCGTTTTATTTATACTGTTCGCTGTTGTGGTATATGCACAGCCTAAGGGTTACCAGGCGGTAAAGAATGTTTCTTCTTTCCAGTCCTCGTTATCGCAGGCAAACAATGCCAAACAGACCATAGCCAGCGATTTCGCCCAGGTAAAGCACCTGTCACTGCTTGCAGATAAGATCAAATCGAAAGGTAAGTTCTATTTCAAAAAGCAAGATAAAGTACGGATAGAATACACTTCGCCATACAGTTACCTGCTGGTGATGAACGGCGGACAGCTCATGGTAAAGGATGAGCAGAAGAGTAATAAGATCAATACCCGCAACAGTAAGACCATGCAATCGGTAAACAGGATAATGATAGACTGTATGAGCGGTACCGTGCTGCAAAACCCTGATTTTAAGGTAGCCTCTTTTGAGAACGGCCAGAGCTACCTGCTATCACTGGAACCAGTGACCGATGCTATGAAGAAAATGTTCAAACAGATAGACGTGTATATGGACAAGAAGAACTTTGATGTGAGCCGCCTGACGATGACCGAGAACGGGGGAGACTACACCGATATGGACTTCAGCAACACACAGCACAACATAGCGCTTAATGAGAGCCTTTTTAAAGTTAAGTAGCCTTTTACTGTTCCTTTTTACTGCCTGTAAAGCACCATATTATGCACGCCTGGTGCAGCAAAATAATACAGGCAAGAGTGCGTTTAAATACAAAGCCGGATTTGACAAACAGCTATACCGTTGCATTGTAGACGGGCGTGCAGTATTCAAAAAATTTCACCTGAGCGGGGTGCTGTTCTTCAAGCAGCTCGATGACGGCAGTACAAGGGCTATATTCCAGAACGAGATGGGCTTTACTTTTTTTGACTTTGAGTGGAGCAAAAATGACTCCTTTAAGGTAAATACCATCATTCCCCAACTGGACAAGCCGGCAGTTATCAAGACGCTAGAAAAGGATCTAAACCTGCTGCTGATGAAACGCCTGGATGTGGCATCGGAAACCGTTTATAAATCCGGTGATGAAACTTACTACCGATTTAGCTTAGAAAAAGGTTATGCGTATTATGTTGAAAAATCGGCACGATTAATGCGGATAGATAATACAGGAGATAAGCGACTGGTGACCGAAATACTACTCAATGGCAAAAATGGGCCGCATGAGTTGCCCGATTCGGTATTATTCAGGCACCTGAAAGCAAATTTTACCATAGAACTAAATAAAATAGCATCCCATGCTGATGAATGATTTTTATACCTATCGCGAAGCGCATAACGGCGATCACAGTTTTTCCTGCAGGATAATCTTTAATGAACACCATGATATTTTTAAAGGCCACTTTCCCGGCCAGCCTGTGGTACCGGGGGTATGTATGATGGAGATGGTGAAGGAATTTCTGCAGCAGGCAACAGGCAGGCAATTATGGTTGCGTAATGCAGGTAATGTTAAGTTCCTGCAACTGATAACGCCTGATGTTCAGCCCGAGATCATTATTAACTGGAAAGAGAGCGAAGGTGGGTTTAGCGTAAATGCATCCTTTAAAAGTGAGGCCTACGACCTCTTTAAGCTCTCGGGAAGCTTTGAGGAGTGTTAACCATTACTTCCGGATGCGCACTATTTTAAAACCGGAAGTGTTTTGTGCGACTTGTTTTCGATTAATTTATTGTTTACCAGAATTTTAGGGATGCTTACTTCATGTGGATAGCGCTTCCTGTCTGCTTCCACTTTAATGCTGTTTTTTGCAATTATTTTCGTGATCTACCTATATGGTGCATAAACACCGAGCGCATCAATTATTGTTTTCCAATATGTCAAAGAACTTATACAAATCCGGGAAAAAAGTGCCGGTTAGTGATAAAGTTACGGTTAGCAATAGGGGCATTCCAAATAATGATATACACATAGTGCTATTCCTATTTTTGTTATTGAAATGATGGAGTATATTTATTGATAAAGAAAATTTGTCGATATGCGTACCTATTTGCAATGGCTACTAGTGTTGTGTTTTTGTTTTATAACGCTGTCATCGGGTGCAGAAGATAAAGATGCGCAAGCTGCCCCCAACACCCGATACAGGTGCCAGCTGAGTATGGAGTACATGCATCCCAAGGATTATGACCGGCAGATACAGACCTATTCTGTAAATGCATTTTTCTGGACCAAGTATTTCAGGAAGATACTCCTCAATATTGATGTTGGTTTAACACTGACCTACGCGTGGGGCAATCTTTTGTTTCATGAGGACAATCCACTTAAACTAATAACCAATACTTCTGCGGCCGGAATAGGAGCTATAGTGAAGCTGCAACTAACTGTATTGAAGGTTGGAAACTTCTCCATAGACGGGATGGTAAGCGAAGGGCCTATATTATACTCGAACCGTTTCCCTTACGGAGGGTCGATCTACAATTTTATGTTCCGCGCAGGCCCCGACTTTAAGTACAGGATAGATAACCGCTACACTATGGTATTGGGCTACCGTTTCCTGCATGTATCGAACGCACAAAAGACGGAACACAGAAACCCATCGTATGAGGCAAGGGGATTCAATATCGGCTTTGTACGGTATTTATAGTATAAAACTGTATGCCTGCATGATATTGAAAATATGGCTGTCATTAAGTGTTTGCCTTTCAGGCAATTATTTAGTTTAAAATATCGTATTCTACATATTGGTATTAAGCAATATTTAATTATTCGCTTTATAGTAATAATGTGGGATATGGAGACTAGTTTTGAGCTATAATACTTATCACAGATGAATAAAATTAAATTTTTCTTAACATTATTTTTAATAGCTTATCAAAGTATACTTTGTTTTGCTAACGGCAATGGCTCCTTAGGGGTTATCTACGATCTAAATAAATGTGGTGCAAATTATAAAGCAGTATCAAAGAAACTGGGTCAGAGATTTTCGCCCGCAGGAGTGTCCCAGCCAGCTTCATTTGTGATCAGCGGGATACCTAACTGCGCGAATATTGAAAAGGCTTACCTATGGGCTGAAGGATCGGGTGACGGCGCTGCACAGACTGCTACGATCGCAGGACCAAGCGGCACGCAAAATTTCCCTATGACAGTTGTAGGATCGGGCCAGGATAAATGCTGGGGATATGTGGGATCGTATACCTACAGAGCTGATGTTACTTCCGTAGTTAGCGGTAATGGCACCTATAACATATCTGGTATCCTGACCAACCCACCGAATTCAAGCAATGATATGGATGGTGCTACCTTAATAGTTATATACAGCGACCCGACAGCAACTTACAAGGGCCGTATCATTATTGCTGACGGTGCAATAGTGGTGAATGGAGGGGTAGCAAGTTATGATATGAGTTACAGTGCTGTATGTGGTAATACTACAAATGCTACGGCTTTTGCCGGTGTTGGTGACTTACAGGCTACTCCTACGTCTGTAACATTAAACGGCACAGCTGTTGCAGTATCGTGGGATTGGTGGAACTATATAACCACAGGCACTACAGTTGCCAGCGGGCAAACGACATCTAACTTTACAGTAAATACGTCTACATCAGGCGATTGTTTTAACGTCGCTTTTGCCGGCTTGTATTATCAAACTACATCCTGTACAGTTTGTACTCCTCCAAATTTAACGTTAAATACAAGTTCAACCCAGGCAACCTGTTCCAGCTGTAATGGAACGGCGACAGTAACGGCAACTGCTCCCTACGGACCCAATACTTTCACCTATTCATGGGCGCCAAGTGGTGGCAATAATGCGATGGCAACGGGCTTATGTGCAGGCAACTATACGGTAACCGTTTCCAATGGATGCCTTACCAGCACAGCTACGGTTGTAGTGGGCAGTACAGGTGGTTTTACCGTAAATGGCACTCAAAATAACGTTAGCTGTTATGGGCAATGCGATGGCAATGCAACGGTAACGTTAACGGGAGGTGCAAGCCCCTTCACCTATACCTGGTTGCCAAGCGGGGGTAACAGCGCAACAGCAAATAGTCTTTGTGCGGGTACGTACACCTGTAATATCACTGATGCCAATGGCTGTACCGGCAGCAAGACGTTTAACATAACACAGCCAGCTCAATTAAATGCCAGTATAAGCGCAGCAAATACGACACTATGCTATGGCGATTCCACAACCATTAATTTTTCAGGCACGGCGAATGCCACCGTGACCTATAATAACGGAGGCCCTAACCAGACTATCGTATTAAATGCTGCCGGGACAGCAAGTATAAATACAGGACCGCTGTATAGTGCGATCACCTACACGTTAGTAAATGTGCAAAAAGGCGCCTGTACCGTTGCCCTAAATGGTTCCGTAACCATTACCGTGAACCCGCTGCCTGTGTTTACAGCCGGGATGCCTTCTAATAACGGGCCTTTGTGTTCCGGTAACGATCTCAACCTCTATGCTGCCACTACACCGGCAAGCAGCAGTTACAGCTGGACGGGGCCAGCTTTTATTACGCCGAATGGGGCGCAGAACCCGGTAGTTACCAATGCGCAGACAAGTGATGGGGGTACTTATACCGTTGTAGCCACTGATGGTAATGGCTGTTCGGTAACCGGAACTACAACAGTAGTTATCAACCAGACACCAAGCATTAATATAGCGGCTTTCGCCAATCCCAGTACTTGTGGCGGCAGTGAGGGCGCAATAGTCATAGCCGGTATGGCAGCTAACAGCAGCTACTCCTTGTATTATTCTACTCCGGCTGCGGTCAATATCGCTATAGTATCGGATGCGGGCGGTCAATATGTAATCAGCGGACTAATGGCGGGCACTTACAGTAATATATACGTGGTGCAAAATGGTTGTAGTTCAAATATGGCAGGCCCGGTAACATTAACCGATCCTACACCGCCGCTTATTACCAATACCTCATATTCTTCGCCAACTACCTGTGGTGGCAATGAAGGAAGTATTTCGCTTATGGGCTTGCAGGCAAACACCTCATATAATGTAAGCTATTTTGATGGTAATACAATTCAAAATGCTGTGATCATTTCGAACGGGTCGGGCAACGTTGTCATCCAGGGATTGCAGGCGGGAACTTACTCTAATATTACGGTATCTATAAATGCATGCACATCACCCCCGGCAGGTCCCATAACACTTAGCGATCCATCCGCACCAGTGATAACTGCTTCGAGCAATAGCCCTGTATGCGAGGGGCAAACTTTAAGCTTATCCTCGACAGTTACTGTAAATGGTAACCCGGTAGTGCCCGCTAGTGTAAGCTGGACGGGGCCGGCATTTATAAATCCGAATGGACAGCAGAATCCTAATGTGCCCAATGCCATACCTGCATATAGTGGTACGTATACGGTGGTAGCAAGCTATGCTAACTGTAATTCGGCACCAGGTACAACCAATGTTACTATTTACCCGGCGCCGGCAATACCTGTTATTACGTCCAACAGCCCCGTTTGCTCAGATAGTGACCTGATCATAAATGTGGCCCCAATACCGGATGCTGCTGATTATTACTGGACCGGACCTAACGGCTACTCAATTCATCAGCAAAATATTATAATAAACGGTGCCCAGACAAATAATGGGGGTACTTATAACCTTGCAGTCACGACAATACATAATTGCAGCCTATTGCAGCCCGCTTATATAAATGTTACGGTGAACCAGACACCGGGCACACCTATAGTGCAAAACGTGGTTTATTGCCAGGGTGAGGCAGCAAATGCTCTTATAGCAACAGCCTCAGGTAACCCATCGGACATAATAAAATGGTATGTGCAGCCTACCGGCGGGGCAGGAACTACCAATGCGCCAATGCCCTCTACCGCTGTAGCCGGTACATATACCTGGTATGTGAGCCAGGAGACGGCAGCGGGTTGTGAAGGGCTGCGCGTACCACAAACAGTAATCGTAAAGGAAAAGCCACCTGTGCCGACGGTATTTACCGCTTCGCACTATTGCCAGGGGGATAGTAACCTGGCACCGCTGATAGCAAACGGCGACTCCATATTATGGTATACGGTACCGACAGGCGGAGTAGCAACTGACACTGCACCTACTCCGGTAACAGATGTGCCCGGCACCTTTACCTGGTATGTAAGCCAGACGAAAGATGGCTGTGAAAGCGACAGGCTGCCGGTGCAGGTTGTAATCACTGCCAAGCCACCTGTGCCTGTCACTTCACCTGTGGTATATTGTAAAGGTGATTCGGCTATAGCATTAACAGCCATTGCCCAGGGAACGCTTAAATGGTACACGGTACCGCTTGGCGGATTTGCGTCAACATCAGCTCCTGTACCGGTTACGGATTCGCCATATGTACGTCAGTGGTATGTAAGCCAGGTGATCGATGGTTGTGAAAGTGACCGCACCCCCGTGGAGGTAACCGTATTATACAGACCTACAGCTGCAATATTTTCTTCTGGTAATATCTTATGCCAAAACGATACACTCACATTTATATATAACGGTGATTTCCATGCGGGAACTACATTCGCATGGACATGGCCTACAGGCAGCACTGTGCTCAGCGGAGATAACGGAGGCCCTTACACTGTAGTGTTTGGTGGCATTGGGAATATGGTGGTATCGGTAATAGCGACAGATAGTATCTGCTCGAGTGTGCCGGCATATGATACGGTTACTGTAAAGCAAGTGCCCGAAGTGAATATTGATCTGCGCAATAATATTGTTTGCACGGGGGACCCCTGCTACCTGGAAATATCGTGGGTGGATATGGAGGTGCAGCAGTATAAATGGGATTTTGGAGGAGGCCATTTAGCAACTGGTGAAAATACTGCCACAGGTATTGGCCCATACTACGTAACATGGGATAACGAAGGCAGCTATATAGTAAGACTGGATATTGATGCGAAGAATGGTTGCAGCACTAAAGCCACTGACAGCGTGAACGTGCACAGCCACCCGGAAGCCCATATCAATGCTGACATCAACGGACTGGTATGTAACGGAGATGAAGTTGTGTTTTCGGCGAGCGTGAATAACAGTAAATATACATACCAGTGGAAACCAGCAGCCTTTTTTGATTACCAATATAACAGCCCGGTAGTAAAGGGGCATATAGATGCAAATGCTTACGTTGTTTTGGCGGTTACCAATGAATATGGCTGCATAAGTATGGACAGTATAAAAGTAGATACGAAGCCATGCTGCGACCTGTTGCTGCCTACTGCCTTCTCACCCAATGGCGATGGGAAAAACGATTTCTTCCATATTTTAAATCCGGGCGGTCATAAACTCAGTAGTTTCCGGGTATTAAACAGGTTTGGACAGGTAGTCTTTGAAACAGCAAATGAATATACCGGCTGGGACGGTTCATATAATGGGGTAGCCCAGGAGTTAGGGGTATATTACTACCAGGTAAAATACTTGTGCGATGGTAAGGATACTTATTTAAAAGGGGATGTTACCCTGGTAAGATAAACGAGAAAAAAAGCTGCTACTATTTAAGTGCAGCTTTTTTCTTAATCTTGTGAGCCAGCATGCACTGCGTTGCTGCTACCCGGAATAAGAGGTTGTATAGCCCCCGGAATAAAACTGATCACCTAAATCAGCCCTGGTTATCCCGCCACTCATATACCCATGTGCTTTGTATCATCTCGAGGTGGCCTTCGTTGCATTCTTCGCGCTTGCCGGCAAAATTGGGTATTTGCAGGACCCATTCCAGCAACTCAGTAAAGCGGATGCGGTATATTTTACTTTCGCCAAAGTCATCACCAAAGCGTTCATATAGCTTCATGGCTATGTCTTCGTAATCGTTCCAATGTATGGGTGGTTCGTAGTGAGCCATTTTTGTTTTTTTGTGTTGTGTTTCGTTTCGTGGTTATTCCCCATGTATCAGGGACTGGTCGGGTATGGTGACGGTGATCTCACCATCGCCATCTTCTAGTATGCACTGGCAGCCCAGCCTTGAATTGAGGCGGGGATTGCGTGCGCGGTCCACAAAGTCTTCTTCTTTATCGCTTATTTCGGGTACGTGCTCTTCGCCCTGCTCCAAATATATATGACATGTGCTGCAGGCACATACCATGCCGCAATTGTGGTGCAGTTCTATATTGTTTTCCAGCGCCACTTCCAGTATGCTTTGCCCGGGTTCTACATTGTCGAGCGTTACCGGTACGAGGCCTTTCTCTTCAAACTTGAAATTTATCTTATACATGCAGGCTAATCCTAAATTTGGCGCAAAGTTAAGCTATCGGGACCTTATCTCAGCCTTTGCCCTTATACATGTTATTTATAGAGGCAGTGATGGCTTTGTAAACTGCCTGCCAATCGGGATGATCTCTTAAGAGGCTTTCCTGGTTGCCTATAGTGATGGTATCCCTGCGGCGTGCAGGCCCTGTCTGCAATTCATAAGGTGTATGATCGGCAAGACGATCGAAGGTTTGCCGGATAATAGGCTGAACCACATCGAATGGTAATTGCTGTTCTTTACATATCTGTTCGCAAACAGCCATGAGGTGATTGATGAAGTTATTGCCTATGACAGCAGAAAGGTGCAGCCATTTGCGCTGGTCGCCACGAGCCTCGAAGAGTATATCCGTAAGGCCATGTGCTATGGACTGTATATAGCGTTTGGCCTTATCGGTAGTGCCTTCCCAGGCACAGGGCACGGCACGGTGGCGCGGCAGGTTGTGCTTCAATATGGAGTATACAGGCCAGAGCACAGCACAATCATGTGCGTAGGGCGTTAATACGTTTACAGGTACCGAGCCCGCGGTGTGCACGAGAACTGTTTTCCGGAACGAAAGCCTTTTGGCAATAGTCTCGATAGCGACATCGGAAAGTGCGAGAAAACATATATCCATATCGCCATCTGCAACTTCAGAGAGGTCGGTATATGGTTTGATACGTATGTCGGTAGCCAGTTCTTCAGCCGCTTGGGGATCGCGGCCCCATATACCCGTGCAATGGTGGCCGGCGGCAGTAAGTTTCTGGGCCAGAAACCATGCCATATTGCCCGTGCCAACTATGCTGTATAACATTAACTGTACTTTGAAAGATTCTTAACGTAGTAATCTTCCATAATATTATGCACTTTTTCTTTAAGTTCGGTAAGGTTGTCCAATGTTAAATTTTTGGTACTGATGGGTTCGAGGAAGTCGAAATAAATGGGGAGGGGACGAGCCCAGAGCTTTTTGTTATGTGGCAGAATGCGACCTGTATTGAATATTATACCGGGTATAATGTCTTTTTGGGCTTTGATAGCCGTAATAAAAGCGCCATCATAGAAAGGTTGTAAAGGTTTGCCGGTTTTATTGCGTGTGCCCTCCGGGTACAGGCAAAGGTGCAGGCCCATGTTGAGCATTTCCTGCATTTTGGCAAAGCTTTCGCGGCGGCTATTCTCTTTTTTACGGTCGACAAGTACCGAGCCCGACTTATATATGAGCCCGAATACAGGAATGCGTGCCATCTCAACCTTAGCCAGTGTTTTATTGGCACCGGGTATCCAGGGAGATGATACTGGTACATCTACCAGCGAATTATGATTGGTGACCACTACATAGTTCTCCCCCTTCCTGAAGTTTTTCTTACCCCTGCGTATCACAGGGCAAAATACCAGGGGCATGAATACGCCCATCCACCCCCTGAACATCACATGTATGGCCCGTGTGCACCTGGGCTCGGGCAGCAGGGAGATAAGCCAGATGGGAATAACTACAATGAGCATGGTGACCACAAAGAGTATCATGCCATAGATGAAGTACAGGTGCCCGAGAAGATTTTTTACAGCTTTCATTTTGGTTTGCTACAATGACCAGTCGATTTGCGTTATCCCCATTCTTTGCAGCCAGAAATTCGCTTTACTGAAATGACGGCAACCGAAGAAACCATTATGCGCAGACAATGGCGATGGGTGAGCAGCTGTCAAAATTAAATGTTTCGTTTTATCTATCAACTCCGCTTTTGATTTTGCAAAGCTACCCCAAAGCATAAAAACGATATGCTCCCTGTCGCGCGACAGAATACGTATGACATCGTCGGTAAAATGGTGCCATCCTATTTTGCTGTGTGACATTGGTTTATGTGCTTCTACCGTTAGCGCAGCATTAAGCAACAATACTCCCTGTTTGGCCCATTTTTCGAGGTAGCCATGGCCGGGTACAGGTAATTGCAGGTCGGTATGGAGCTCTTTGAATATATTAACGAGAGAAGGAGGTGGAGCTACACCTGGTGGTACGGAGAAACTAAGGCCATGTGCCTGCCCCGGCCCATGATAAGGGTCCTGGCCCAGTATTACCACTTTCACATCATCGAAGGGGGTAGTGTTGAAAGCATTGAATATATAAGGACCGGGCGGATATATTACTTTACCTGCCGCTTTTTCGGCTTTGAGAAAGTTGACTATGTCTTCGAAATATGGCTTGCTAAACTCTTCTTTGAGCTCCGCTTTCCAGCTTGCTTCTATTTTTACGTCCATAGGAACGTAAAAGTATTGCTTTTCGGATAGGAAATAAAAGCTACGGGGCTCCTATTTTGCCTGTGGTTTATAGCGGGGATTATTATAGTTGCTGTTACCCGGTTGCTGTTTTTCGGTTTGCTGGGGCACATAACGGGGATTGGTGTTTTTGGGATTCCCGTTCTTGTCAATATAGCGGGGGTTATTATACCTGTTATCTGAAGGTACGATACCCTGTGTTTCCTTCTTTTCACCGGCAGGCTGCAGTATAGTAAAGCTGCTGCAAATGCTTTGATTCTTGAGCCTTTGCGACAAGACCACGAGGTATATATCCGTCTTCTCGGGGATAAAGGAGAATATGATATAATTAGGATCGTTCTTTTTCATCAGTTTCTCACCGATCTTTTTGTCCTCACCATCGAAAAGCTCGAGGCGTATATCGCGGGCGAGGGCACTGCCTACAAATATCATCTGGTACATTACGCCTTTATTGAGCTGAACGGCAACGGGATATGGGCTCGATGATTCCATGCTGATATTGGCATCTTTATACACTTCCATACCATGTTTGGTAAGGCCCAGTTTCAGGTCTTCGGCCTGCATACGTATGGCTTTATCTATACAACCAATGCTGGCGGGTTGGGCCATGGTACTGTATGAAAAAGTACAAACAACAATAAGCGTAAAAAAAGAAAAATACCTCATTATATGAAAATTAATAAATACGAAGATAGTGTTTTAGGCCCCTGTGTTCTAATCCAGGGTATTGATTAACTTATGTTTAACCAATAAACTTATCTTACTTCAACCTCGAGCAGCTTCTCGCCCTGCATGAAGCCATCGAGCCGGTCATAAACACTAACCGGCCCTACACCGGCAGGAGTACCGGTAAAAATAAGGTCGCCAATATTAAGCGTAAAAAAGCGGGAACTGTATTCAATGATCTTGTCGACATTGAAGAGCATATCTTTGGTATTGCCTTTTTGTACAATTTGATCATTGAGCTTTAATTCAAAATCGAGCTCCTGTATATTGATACCAGGCGTAATGGGTATAAAGCGTCCTACTGCGGCACTGCTATCGAAGGCTTTGGCTATTTCCCAGGGCAAGCCTTTGCTTTTTTGCTTTTGCTGAAGATCGCGCGCAGTAAAGTCGATGCCTACAGTTACTTCGTTATAGTATTTTTTTGCAAATTTCTCCTGTATGTATTTCCCGTTCTTGCTTATGCGTATCACCACCTCGCACTCGTAATGAAGATCGTCTGTAAACTCAGGATAATATAAGGGTTTGTCCGGCAGGAGCAGGGCATTTTTGGGCTTAATGAAAAGAATGGGTTCGTCGGGTACTTCGTTATTCAGTTCTTTTGCATGTTCGCTGTAATTTCGGCCAATACATATTATTTTCATGAGCTAATTTTTTTTCACAAGCGAAAAGCAGTTTAATGGGTCGTGTAAAAATAAAGTTTCCTGAGCAAAAAGCCTTACATACCGCGCATATTCCTGTGCGGATAACGGATATCAATTATGGCGGTCACCTGGGCAATGATTCATTATTGTCGGTAATACATGAGAGCCGGATGCAACTACTGGCAAATTGGGGATATGACGAACTGAATGCCGGGGGTACAGCTCTGATCATGGCTGATGTGATGATAGCCTATAAGGGTGAGGCTTTTTATGGCGATGTGCTTACCATTCACTTATTCGTGGAAGAAATCACTGCCCATTCTTTTGACCTGCTGTACCGGATAACAAGGGAGCGGGAGGGGGCAATAGCGGAAATAGCTCATGCAAAAACCGGGATGATCTGTTTTGACTACGGAACGAGGAAGATAGTGCCCATGCAGGGTGCCTTACGCAGCAGGCTGGCTGGTTAGAAGGGTGTCAACAAAATACATGTCAATCTCTCCTTTGTTCTTTGCCTGTATCTTACCCCGGTATGTACAGGCGAATTGGTCTTTAACAAGGTTGTAAGTGGTGCCGCTTATATTGACCCTGCCTTCCTGGCAACTGCTTTCCATGCGGGAAGCAATATTCACGGTATCGCCCCAAATATCGTAGGCGAATTTTTTTATGCCCACAATACCAGCCACCACAGAGCCTGTATGAACCCCGATACGGGTTTCAAATACATCTTTACCAGCAGCAGCCAGTTCTTTATTGTGTTTTCGCATGAATTCCTGTATCTCCATGCAGGCATTTATGACATCAGCAGCATGTGTATCGTTCACTACCGGTAAGCCGCTAACGGCCATGTAGCTATCGCCAATGGTCTTTATCTTTTCTATATTGTATTTACCTATAATGTTGTCGAACGCTTTGAAGCAGACATCAATTTCATGCACCAGGTTTTCGGGTGAAAGGTTTTCGGATATTTTGGTGAAGCCCTTGAAGTCGGTGAACATGACGGTAACATGATCGTACATCTTAGCTTCACTTTTGCCATGCTCTTTAAGTTCCTGCGCCACCTCGTAGGGTAGTATGTTCAGCAGCAGTTCCTGGTATCGTTCTTTTTCTTTAGTGACCACCTGTGTCTCATGCTCCTGCATCTCGAGGCGTTGCTGGACGCGGGCCTGCTCTATGGCATGTTCTGCCTCGGCCAGCTCACGGGTCTGTTTTTCTATGATAATCTGTGACCTGTTGACCGATACGGTAAAGTAAAGAGCCCACATGGTAAAGAAGCCAAAGGCGAGCAGGATATTCAGTACATCGAAGACATGCAGCACCGTACCATTGATATGGTAGAGGGGCGGTGTTTTGCGGATAAAAAGCTCTATGTACAGGTAGCCTGTAGCTGCAAAGAGCAGGAGCAGCCATTTCCATACCAGGTTGGCTTTGGGTATCAGGAAGGGGAAAATCGCTGCCACCGGGATGAAGTACTGGAAACCGGCATCCCAACCCAGCAGTTTGGTGGCAATGACCTGGTGCAGGACCAGCTCGGCCAATGAAATGGTCATGCTCCACATGTGGTAGGCCCTGCGGTTGAGGTTGATAGAGATGATGTAAATGCCCACACTGGCAATTTGTATGTAGGCGAGCGGGTAAACCTTAAGGGCCAGGAAAATAAAAAACCATAAAGAATGTGTGACCCATGCGAGGGTATGGGCCAGGTTGAGCAGCATGTAAAATCTCAGATTTACAAGCTTTATAGCTGGTGGCGGTATATCAAAATGGAGGTAAAGTCTCCGTATTATATTTTTTGTCTGCTTAATAAGCGTCATAGTAAGACCAACGAGGCGGGACAAGTTACGAAAGAAAGATAGTCCCATCCCTATATTTTTAATGCGAAACAAGCTAAAATATCCGCTTAGAAGCATTAAAGTTTGAAGAAATTCTCTACCTTTGCATCCCGTTTTGGCGAGGTAGCTCAGGCGGTTAGAGCGCAGGATTCATAACCCTGAGGTCTCGGGTTCAACTCCCGATCTCGCTACAAAAGCCCCGTATCCCGGGGCTTTACTTTTATATATATTTGCTGTAAATAATATCCTACGAAAAATAAGGTATATATCATCCCCTTCATCATCGCGGTATTCTACTATTCCTGTATCTCGGGGAGTGAGAGGGGAAGTGGGATTCCGGGTAAGGACAGCTCAGCAACGAGTATAGTATATGATAACTCCCTGGTAAAAGGGCGTGTGACAGACAGTATTCTATACCGGGGCCAGGAGGGGCAAAGCTATGCTTTGTACTTACCAACGAGTTATTCGCCTGATAAAAAATACCCCTGTATCTATTTTTTTGATGCCCATGCAAGGGGTGCTTTACCTGTTTATACTTATAAGGCATTGGCCGAGCAGTATGGTTTTGTATTGATAGGCTCCAACATATCAAAGAACGGGATGTCGCGGACTGAGACCAATGAAGTTGTGAATAAGCTGATGGCCGATGCGGGCAGCAGGATCCATATAGATACTGAGCGGGTATATTTGTCGGGATTTTCGGGAGGTTCGAGAGTGGCCAGTACAAGGGCAATGAGTAATGATGGTATAACGGGTGTGATTGGCTGCGGGGCTGGCTTTCCTGCTATAGAGCTGCAATGGACAAACAAGTTCGATTATTTTGGTATGGCCGGGATGCATGATTTTAATCTTGGCGAGATGGAGCAATGGGATGCGCTCCTGGGGCAAAATGACCGTGCACACCAATTGCTGGTATCTGCAGGTACACATGGATGGCCAGTAGCTGCCGATTTTCAATTTGCCCTGCTCTGGATGCAGGTGATGGCCATGAAAGAACAGAAACAAGCCAAAGATGATAAGATCGTTATCGCTCTTAAGCAGGTGTATGAACAATATGTACGTGAAGCAGCGACAAAGGGCGATATACTTAAAGAGGGCAGCTTGCTGGAGGGGATGCTGCGTGTGCTTGGGGGCTTAGCAGATGTGTCGCCATATGAAAAGCAGTTATCGGTGCTTAGGGAAAGCGATGGTTATAAGCAGGCCATGGAGCGGAATGATTTATTGCAAAATGAAGAACGGCAAAAAGAACAGGAAATAAGCGGGGAATTTGCTGCCCGGGATGGAGCATACTGGGCCGGGAAAATATCGGAATTCAATAAGAATATCCGTAGCAAACCCAGGCTGGAATCGCAAATGAACGGACGCTTACTGGCTTACCTGGGTCTTGTAGCTTATATGAACAGCAGTGCAGCACTAAAAAACGGGGACTTTGCAAAAGCCGCAGGATACCTAAAAGTATTCAGGCTGGCAGACCCGGGAAACCCGGATGGCAACTACCTCGAGGCCGAGTATCAAATGCAAAAAGGGGATAAAGAGCAGGCTATGGCTTCTTTAAAAGAAGCTGTATCGAAAGGCTATAATGATGTGGAACAATTGATGACAGATCCTATGTTTAATAATCTTGCCCATGATACGACTTTTGATGAACTGGTAAGAATGGCGGCTGCAAATAACAGGGTAGGGCAATAAACTGTATAGCATAATTTTTTGCCTTACAATGATTTATTCGTAATTTTATCGGTCATAGTACTTTACTTACACATACTTTAATGGAAGCTCAAAATAAACTTTACGATTTCATCATAATCGGTTGCGGCCCTACGGGCTCTACAGCAGCGACGTACCTCTCTAAAATGGGTTATTCGGTACTTGTATTTGAAAAGTCCAAATTCCCAAGGGCCCATGAGGGCGAGTCATTGCTGCCTTTTTGTTACAGCATGTTCCAGGACCTGGGCGTATGGGAGGAAATGAAGACCAAATTTGTGCGGAAGCCTGGTGCTCGTTTTTCGAGCCATGACGGGAGTAATAGCTCTACGTGGTGTTTTAAGAGTGTGATATTTGATGAAAGCTACTTGTCTTTCAATGTATTTCGCCCCCAGTTTGACCTGATGCTAATGAACAATGCCCGTAAGAATGGGGTGACTGTGCTTGAAGAAACCAAAGTAGAAGCAGTAAAACTGGACCGGCCTGACAGGATAGTAGAAGTGGACACTGTAGATAAGATGGGCATGAAAGCCCATTGGGAAGGGAAATTCCTGATAGATGCCACAGGGCAGGATACTTTCCTGGCCAAGCGGATCGGCAGTAAGAATGCTTATAAAGAGCTGGACCGGATCGCTTTCCTTGCGCACTGGAAAGGGGGGAACTTTAAGCATGGGCTTGATGTGGGCCTGATCAATATTGTGTACCTGGAGAAGGGCAAACGAGGGTGGTTTGCTTTGCAACCTGTGGGTAAGGACCTGATGAGCATAGCCCTGATCGTGGAGCGGAAATACCTGAAGGAACAGAAAAAGATCTTTACCGAGCAGGGTGTGGCAGACTGGCAAAAAGAATTTTACATGAAAGAGATATGGGAGTGCGAGGTGACCAAGGAAGTATTGATGGGTGGCATGATGGACCATGACCTGATGGTGATCTCCGATTACTCCTACTTCTCAGATAAATGGTACGGTGATAACTTTGCTTTACTAGGTGATGCTTATAAATTCCTCGACCCGATATTCTCTACCGGTGTTTACTTAGGCATGAAGAGTGCGCAAATGTTTGCGGAAGCCATGCATGTAAAACTTACTTCGGACCAGGAGACCGGGGATAAGAAACTGGCTGAGACCTTTGAAACCATTAGCGGAGGTTATAACCTTGTAGAGCAATTCATTGATATATTCTACGATCCTAACTCTTTTAACCTCGCCGAAGTGAGTTCAAAATCAGAATCGGTCTATCATGGTTATGAAGCGGCATTTGCTATGGTGCACCTGTTGCTGGCAGGCGACTTCTTTACCAATTATAAAAAATACCATGACTTTCTTGCCATGCTTAAAGATCCCGTGCAGTATGGCAGGTGGAAGAACTTTATAGTGAGCGTGCCACATTTTGACGAAGCAACCTGCGGAACCAATCCTGGTGAGGTGTTTGGTGCTATTGTTGAGGAGTTTAAAATGGATATGCCGATAAGTTAAGCATTGCCCGTTTGTTTCGGGATAATAAGGTTTCCCCGACTTTCACGAGAATATAGCATACCTTTAGTGAAACCGGAAAATGTTTCCCGGTTTCAACTCGTAATTATGCTGTTTGATGAGATAGGCTTTTATAAGAAGAATAAGAAAGAATTCATTTCCCTGTATGACGGGAAGTTCCTCGTAATAAAAGGTGAGCAAATAATCGGCGTTTATGATACGCGTTCGCGGGCATATGACGAAGCTGTTAAACTACATGCTATTGGTTCTTTTATCATAGAGCACCCTGTTACCTTAAAATAAGTTCCTCTTTACTTTTTAATGCCCCTTTTGTAATGTCTTTGATCAATGATGTGCTCCAAAAAATAAAGGAAATAAGTGCCGATGCGGTCAACATGCGATCTGCAGTGTCGGTAGATGAATTGCAGCGCGAACTAAATATAAACCGGTCTGATATGCTCGATAGCCTGCAATACCTGAAGGGCATGCGCTTTATCACTTTTATGGATACCCCAGTAGCCTATATCAGGCTTACCTTACTGGGATTTAACGTAAGCTCTCTTAACCAGTAAGCCATTATCCTGAGCAGATCAAGCAGGTACTTCACGTAGTTTTTCCTTAGTAATTATACTATCGTAAACCTGGTCGATGAACAGTGACGTGTCCAGGTTCTTTATGATGTTGCTTTCATCGAAGAGGTGTATAAAATAACCATCTGTGAACAGTAACTTTATATTGAACTTGCGCTGCAGCCAGAAAGGTAAAAGGGAATTCCCGGGGTTTACGGTACATGTTATTGTGTACATATCTTCATTATTCTCGATAACGTAAGATACCGGGATGGTGATGAGCTGATCGCTGGTGCTAAGCTTGTAGGATATATTTATGACTTTTCCCATTGTATTGTTTTTTTGTAAGGGCTTTGTAACAAGAAGGGCTTTCGTGAAATAATGACCGATGCAGGACTGAAACGAAATGTGCAGCAGATATGAGGACAGCATCATCTTCTCAAGATGAAGTTACAAATATTAATGCATATTGCTATGCTTATTTTTCAATAGGGCATTAGCAACCCTATTATATTGTTCTTATTGAGTAATTTAGCCTTATGCGCCTGTACATTAAAAATATGGTTTGCAACCGTTGCGTGATGGTCGTGAAGCAAGAGCTTGAAAATCTTAAGTTGCACCCGGAACAGGTTGCACTGGGTGAGGTGGTGTTGAAAGAGCATGAATTATCGGAAACCCAGCATTTGGCCCTGCAACAGGCATTACAAGGTGCCGGGTTTGAGCTGATCAGTGATCGTAACAGCAGGATAATTGAAAAGATAAAGAATGTTATCATTGCGCAAGTGCACCATAGCAGCGATGAGTTGAAACAAAAATTCAGCAGCCTCATCTCATCAGAGCTTCATCATGATTATTCCTACCTGAGTAAGTTATTCTCTGAGGTAGAGGGTACTACCATCGAGCAGTATATTATTAGTCAGAAAATAGAAAAAGTGAAGGAATTGCTGGTATATGATGAACTATCGCTTACGCAGATAGCAGATAAGATGGGCTATAGCAGTGTAGCGCATCTTTCCGCCCAATTCAAAAAAGTTACCGGCTTGCCCCCAAGCCATTTTAAACATATTGGCAGTAAGCTGCGCAAGCCACTGGATAATATATCCTAATGCGTATATAAGTTTTATCCAAGATTCTGTAAGGATATTTTCGTGACATAGACGGACCTTTGTAGCAGTATGGATACAAAGCAGAATACCATCAAAAAGTCGTTTCCGGTTACCGGTATGAGCTGTGCCTCATGTGCAGTGAGTGTAGAGAGCATGCTTAAGGCCCAGGAAGGGGTAGTAAATGCTGTCGTGAACTTTGCCAATAAGACCGCTATGGTAGAATACATACCTGCCGAGGCGGATACGGACCAATTCAAAAAAGCCATTCAATCGATAGGGTATGACCTGATAACGGGTGAAACCGCTGAAGCTAAAGAGGATGCTGAAACTGTGCAGCGGGAATATTACCATACTTTGAGGCGCAGGACAATATGGTCTGTTGTTTTCAGTGTGCCACTGGTCATCATCGGCATGTTCCTGATGGATATGCCCTATGCGAATTATCTCATGTGGGCACTGGCCTCCCCGGTAGTGATCCTGTTTGGCCGGCAGTTCTTTATAGGTGCATGGAAACAGGCCCTGCACCGTTCGGCTAATATGGATACCCTGATCGCCATGGGTACGGGAATAGCCTATGTATTCAGCGTATTCAATACGCTTTATCCTGCTTTCTGGACGCAACACGGCTTGCATGCTGATGTGTATTTTGAAGCATCGGCAGTGGTGATCACCTTTATATTGCTGGGTAAGGTACTGGAGGAAAAGGCAAAGGCCAATACCTCATCCGCAATAAAGAAGCTCATGGGCCTGCAACCTGATGAAGTGACCTGTGTTTACGAGGGTTATAATTTGAAGATGCCACTCGCGCAAGTGAAGAAGGGAGATGTATTGCTGGTAAAGCCGGGTGAGCGCATAGCAGTAGATGGCAGGGTAACAGAGGGTAATTCATACGTGGATGAGAGTATGATATCGGGCGAGCCTATACCCGTGCTAAAAGAAAAAGGAGTAAAAGTATTTTCCGGTACCATCAACCAAAAAGGCAGTTTCCAGTTCGTTACGGAAAAAGTGGGGAGTGACACCCTGCTGGCACATATTATCCAAACCGTGCAGGAAGCGCAGGGCAGTAAGGCACCCGTGCAAAAATTAGTAGATAAAATTGCCGGTATATTTGTACCTGTCGTGATCGTTATTGCCATACTCAGCCTCATCATATGGTCGGTATGGGGTGGTGATAACGGTTTTTCGCATGGCTTGCTGGCTATGGTGTCGGTACTGGTAGTGGCTTGCCCCTGTGCATTGGGCCTCGCTACACCTACTGCTATCATGGTAGGGGTAGGCAAGGGGGCCTCGCATGGTATCCTTATTAAAGATGCGGAAAGCCTGGAGCAGGCCTATAAAGTGAATGCAATGGTGCTGGATAAGACCGGTACCATTACGGTAGGCAAGCCTGAAGTGGTCGATATTGCCTGGCTGGATGAGATAGATAGCAAGCAACATGCAGAAATATTGAGGGGCATGGAAATGCAGTCGGAACACCCGTTGGCCGGGGCCGTGAACACTTACCTTGAAAAACATGGGGACGGGATAAGGAAAGCCGATGGCTTTGAAAGTATTACAGGTAAAGGAGTGGTGGCTATGTATGAAGGCCATAAGTACTTTGCAGGCAGTGCCCAATTGTTGCAGGAAAAGAAAGTAACTATAGCCGCTGCATTGCAGCGACATGCCGGCGAATGGCTAAAAAGTGCCAATACGGTAATATGGTTTGCCGATGAAGATAAAGCGCTTGCTGCAATAGCCATAGCTGATAAAATAAAAGACAGCTCCGTAATGGCTGTGCAAGACCTGAAACAGCAGGGTATAGATGTGTATATGCTTACGGGTGACAATGCGCAGACCGCAAAAGCGGTTGCCGCAAAGGCAGGCATATCGCATTATGAGGCTGAGATGCAGCCATCGGCAAAAGCGGATTTTGTAAAAAAACTACAAGCACAGGGCAAGGTCGTAGCTATGGCGGGTGACGGCATAAACGACAGCGAGGCCCTTGCGCAGGCCGATGTGAGCATAGCTATGGGAAAGGGGGCTGATATAGCTATGGATGTGGCCAAGATGACCTTGCTATCTTCCGACCTGGCACAGTTGCCCAAGGCTATGAAGCTATCTGGAAAGACGGTGCAACTGATAAGGCAGAACCTGTTCTGGGCTTTTATTTATAACGTTATAAGCATCCCCATAGCCGCAGGTTTATTGTATCCTTTTACGGGCTTCCTGCTTAACCCTATGATCGCTGGAGCGGCTATGGCCTTAAGTTCGGTATCGGTGGTAAGTAACTATGAGTATATCGTCTTGTGTTTGCAGGCCCTCTATCAACGTTTCGCAGAGTTTATGCCCGTACTCGGTATTTTTACGTGTGCCTACAATAGCTATTATTTTAGCGGCATTCAAGTTAGCATTGCCCTTGTAATAAAGTAACAGCGGGGCATCATTGCAGTGGGTCAGTCTTTGTGGGTATGCTTCGTCGCCGATGAGCAATACCCTGATGTCATTTTTTTGTACAAAGTGCATTTCTTCATCGGCCCGTCGCAGCAGTTCATCGTTTTTAAATGCCCTTGCCCTTTCCTCCGTTATACCATCGGTCTTTTTTAGCTCTTTCAGAGGCGCTTTGAAAATGTCTTTTGCAGTGCCAAAATGTTCCAATAAGGCCATTCCCCTTTTTATGCCTACATCGGGCACGAACGATAAAGCCAGCCTGTAATATAGTTCCTCTTCTTTTGGCAGCATATTTGTATCAATATTTAATAAGGTCTTCTGTTTGTAACAGTTATCTTTGGCTCGTAAATTATAAAAAATGAAGAAAAGTATTTTTTTAGTGTATGTATTATTGGCTTTTGCCCTGCCGGCATGTACGGGCGCCAAAAAAACTGCTACAGGCAATGGTATCAAGTCACTGGAGCTATCCCGGGGAGCTTGCTTTGGTAAGTGCCCTGTGTATAGCATTAAGATATTTGATAATGGGCTGGTGCGTTATACCGGCAAAGGCTTTGTGAAGTTCGAAGGTGTGTATGAGAAAAAGTTCAGTGCGGAAGAAGTTCAGAAATTGCTTAATGAGGCCGCTGCATACCGTATTGATACTTGCCAGACCGAATATCCTTATGTACCTGATCTGCCCGGCGTAGATTATACCATTACCTATAAGAACAGGACGCAGAAGATACACAATGCCCATCGTGGTCCGGCTTTCCTTACCGAGCTCGCTTCCGATATTGATAATCATATATTGGTAGATGGTAGCTGGAAGAAAATAGCGGATAAAGAGACCGACCCGAGGAAACCATAATCATACGATATAGTAGGAAAATAAATAAGGGCCCTGGAAAGGGCCCTACTTACATATAGAGGATAAGAGAGAGCGTGTTGATATGTCATCGCTTTAATAAAAACAGTCCTTTTTCAGGCCTGTTTTTATGATACAGAAATGTGCTTATGATTATATCCTCCCTGTATTTGCAATGACGCGGGAACCGTAATATTTGCTGTTCCCTTTTGCTGGCACAAAGATGGGGGCTATTTCGCCGTAAGGAAAATTTTGAGCGCTGCTTAACCGGGCGTTTGTAAACGCTTAACGAGCCATTAGCAAATGCGGCCTTGTAGTTTATTCTTCATGCATTCCCCATTGGCTAGCAAGGTTTGCACGCCGTGTTGCATCCAGTCTTGGGCTGCCGCTGTAGAACCCCGCTTTTTCACGTTGCCTGTAGGCCTCATATAAGCTAACCGCACAAGCTACCGAGATATTAAGAGAGCGTACCATACCCACCTGTGGTATGATGAAATTACCGTCGCAATGCTGCAGGCACTCTGCCGTAACGCCGGCATGTTCGTTGCCGAATACCAGTGCTACCGGTTCTGTAAGGTTCAGCTCATACAGGCTGTGCGCCTGCTCGCCCAGGTGTGTGGCATATATTTTACTGTATTTACTGCGTATCGCTTTTATGCAGGCTTCCGTATTGTCAAAGTGATGTATCGTAAGCCAGCCGGCAGCGCTGGCAGAGCTTTTTTTGCCAAATTTATCATGCCGTGCTATCACTGTGTTCAGTATATAGAGCTCCTGTATGCCTACTGCATCGCAGGTACGCATTACTGCGCTTATATTATGAGGGTCGTGTACATTCTCCATTACTACGGTCAGGTCGGGCTGGCGGTAGTTAAGTACATTTTTTATTCGTTCCTGGCGTTCCGGGGTCATGGTGTAAAAATAATCCCCCGCTTTGACATTATGATAAGAAAGTGAAGGCCACCCGTAAAAACAGGCGGCCTTCTTAGCTCCATGTCCATGTTCGATCAAAAGGTATAGCGCAGCATAGGCACCGGGAAAAATCCTTGCTGGTAAGTTTTTACGATCTTATTGGTACGCCTGTCGTAATACTGCTGAAATACATTTTGATGATTGCTGATATTCTGCAGGTCAACAGCTATTTCAAATGTGCTTTTCCGGAACTCTTTGCGATAGGCCAGTTTCAGGTCGGCACGTAAGTAAGGGCTTTGTTTTTCCGTATAGGCAAGGTCTTCACGGTACACATTTTCACCCGCCGCTTGTGACGCTGCAAAGTCTACAGGGGTAAGATACCTGCCACCTACTGTACAGCCCTTCAGGTTTACTGCAAATACACTGCCTTTTTTACCAAGCCTGAACTCTTTACCGGCCAGCACGTTCAATACATACCCTGTGTTAAAGGCCGTGTTTCTTTCTACCCCGTCGCTGCCGGTATAGCGCGATTGAAATAAGGACCCGGTAACGAGGAAGTAAAAACCCTTATTGAAAAACCGCTCTACGGTGAGTTCCGCACCATAATTGCGCCCTGTACCTTTGTTCACCAGGCTATCCTTGTCCGGAATACCGAAATCGGCCCCGGTATTCAACGCTGAGAACGAAGAGGGCATTAGCTCTACAGGTACTTTGTTCAGGTACTGGTAATACAGTTCTGCTTTTATTCTTAGGTTTCTTGTAGCGTTCCAGTCGTAGGTGGCCACAAAATGCTGACTTTGAGTAAAACCAAGGTCTTTATTGGTGTACACAATGCCATTTGGCGTATAGGTCTGTATAGAATAGCTATAGATGTTCTGGGCCTGGTGGTGCAGCCCATAACCAATACTGATGGCATGGTGCGCACTCAGGGCATAGCGCAGGCTCATTCTTGGCTCCAGGGCCACATCATTGGTAATGGAGAGGTGCTGGAAATGCAGGCCGCCAACTGCCGATAAATTATCATTGAAGCGGTGTTTCCATTGCAGGTACGATTGCAGCAGGCCGAAGTTACCGGTCTTGTTCATTTTGCTGTGTTCGGTCTCACCCTTTATGTATTCTTTGTCAAGCATGCTGTAGCCATTCAGGTCGTAGGTAATGCCACCCTGTAAATTATTACGGGCATTTATTTTATGCAGCACCGTCCATACTGCCGACATTTTATTGGTGGTCACCTTTATCTGTTCCCGGGGCAGTACTGCTGCATCGATATCGCTTATCGAGTCGTCCTTTATTTTTTCTGAGGTAGTACTATAGCCGAGGGTCAGTGATGTAGCGGTCTTCTCAGAAAGCTGGTAGTCGTAAGTCAGTCCCGTGATGGTGGTCATATACCGTGACATTTCATTAGCATATGGATCGCCCCCGAACAGCTCGGTCGACGACGTGTCTACGTCCTTGCCCAAAAACGTAATGTGGCTGCCACCTGCAATACCATAAAGGCTCAGTTTAGACCGTTTATTGATACGGGTGGTGAATTTATAATTCAAGTCCTGGTAATAAGGTGTGATGTTGCCCGTACCAAAGTTGATTCCCAGTTTCTGGAACAGGCCTAAAGTGGAATATCGGTAGTTGATAAGATAAGAGCTTTGTTTGTTGCGGCCTATGGGTCCTTCGGCTCCCAGCTCAAAACCATTGAAACCCATTTGTGCCATGAACTCATGTTTATCCCTGTTCCCATCGCGCAGCTGTATATCAAATACGCCACTAACCGCATTGCCATATTGCGCCGGGAAGGCACTGGTAAGAAAATCAGATTTGTCGATATTATTATTGTTGAGCATGCTGATAGGGCCGCCCGTTGAGGCAAATGAGCCATAGTGATTGGGATTGGGGATATTAAGACCGTTTAGCTGCCAGAGCATACCCATTGGTGAATTTCCCCTTATCACGATATCGTTGTTGGCATCGTTACCCGAAACTACCCCGGCAAAATTGGCTGCCATACGCGATGGGTCGCCCAGGGCACCTGCATAGCGCTTGGTCTCATCCACATTGAAGGAGCGGGCGCTTACCTGTGCCATATCATTATTAGTGCGGGTTTTATCTTTGGCTTTATTATATACTATAGCTACCTCATCAAGTTTGTGTAGCGATTCCTGCATACCGATATTTAGGTTAACCTCTTTGCCTGCTGTTATGATCACATCGTTTATGGTCCGTTCCTCGTAGCCTATATATGATATCTTGAATGAATGACGGCCCAGCGGCACATTGTTTATTTTGAAATAACCTGTACTGTCTGTAGCGGCACCGGTAGCTACCTGTTCCTGTAGCACGATAGTAACCCCGGGCAATGGTGCTTTTGAAGCCTCATCGAATACGCTGCCCGTTACCGTCTGTCCTACCTGCGCGATAGCAGGTACAGACATCAGGGCATAATAGAACATAAAAAGGATCGACCTGTTTATACTTGTCATGGAAATTTGGTTGAAAATGAAAAATGATGTGTTACATATTCGGTTTACCAGGGCTTAACTTTACCCGATCCGGAGATGCTCACACTTAAAGTCGGGTTCCCTTTATAATACACGTCGCCGCTGCCAGATATGTGTACATCCAGTTTTTCACTCACATTCACTTTTGTGGTTCCCGATCCGCTGGTGTGGGTTTCTGCTGTATGGACGGGGATGTTCAGCAGGTTGGCATTGCCGCTCCCGCTTATTTCGGTCTTTTCTTGCTGTGCCGAACCGCCTAATACAGCCACATCTCCTGAGCCGCTTATTTTTGCATGCAGGTAATTCGTTTGCAGTTCATTTATGGTTATAGATCCCGAGCCACTCACATTCAGGTCCATGTTTTGGGGATGTACGGCCTGCAGTACACTTACGTTTGCCGATCCGTTCACATCAAATGCGGTTACTTCCGGGGCTGTTATATAAATATCTATAGGGTCATGGTGTCCCACAATTTTGTGACGGTCAAAATGCACTTTCAGCTCCCCGTCACCAACCGGCGTTTCAATGGCATCCACAATGTTTTTTTGCGCATGTATCTCTACTTTATACTCGTTCCCTGTGTTGTAGTATACATTGCCACTAAGCCCTACATTTATCGAAGAAAAGCCGGATAAACTGCGTGTTTCAGTCACCACCGGGCCGTCGCCGTTTATTTTTTTACATGCCTGGATGCTTAATGCAAATGCTATTGCTGTTACTGCTAAAATTCCTTTTTTCATTTTGAATGTTTTGATGTTTACTAAGATCATGGGCTTCTTTGCCCTTTACGGTTATATGACAGCTTGTGGTACAAATACCCCTACGCTGTTTTTTTTATTTTTTTAAAAACAGATGTTTACACCGGCTGTTGCACCTATATAAATGCCATAGTAGTTGCTATACCGCTCACTGCTCCATATATAATAGTCCACCAGGCCATCGCCTATATTGCTGGAATAGTTGATCCAGTTAAATGTGGGGCCCAGGTATAGTTCCAGGTTGCGCCCTGCTTTCATGGACAGGAGGGCGCGGGCTGAAGATTTGAAATATACTCCTTCATAAAAATCAGCAAGGCTCATCGTGACGGCTTCTGTATTGATACGGAAATATCTCGACAGGGGAATATGCAGCCCCATACCTGCCTCCAGGGCAAATAATGGGTCGGCGCTTTTTAAATTATACCCGGCTCCCAGTATGCCATATAATTTGCGGCCCCCGGAGCGGAATGTGACCAATGTGCTCAGCGTTTCATCTACTGAGAAACCAATGGACTTCTCGCCATTTTTCACAATGTTGATAATGCCGATGGGATATTCGCAGCTATCGGCTATATTGATAAAGCCGGCTACCTGTACGCCCTTTACTTTGCGCGCCACGTTGATGAAGCCGGCTATCTGTGCTCCTTTTATGTCCCTGGCTACATTGATAAAGCCTGCGGCCTGTGTATTTACATCCCCGGCTTTATTGATGAACCCTGCCGTTTGCATACCGGCTATGTTACCGGTACTGATATTGGCGAACCCTGCCGCCTGGAAGCCACGTAATCCACCGGTGATATTTGCAAATCCTGCAGCCTCAAAACCTGTTGAATATTTATTGATTGTATTCAGGAATCCGGCCAACTGTACACCGCTTGCCCCCTGTAGTATATGTGTGGAAAAACCGGAGGCAACAAACCCGCTTGCCGTATTTTTCACTATGGCGGATATACCCGATAGACAGGCCCCCTGTTCTGAACCCGAAACGCCCACCAGCATGTTTACCGAAAATTTATTGCTGTATTCCCCTGCCTTAATGCCATTGGTGCTCAGCGGGTACACAAAACCAATATGTACGTTGCTTGTTTTCCCTTCCTGTGCCAGCAGCCTGCAAGCCGATCCTAAAATGATCAGTATGATCGCAGATAGTCTTCTTGTCATAATTTTTTGCTTTTAGATTATGACAGCCTGCTGCACTTTTACCCCTATGCAGGGCGCTAAAAAAGATCAGAAAATATCTATGCCCGCCTGCCAGCCGATCCATACCGATCCGTAGGTGCTGTAGGGCAGGGTATTGTAGCCCGGTATCGAGGCCTTATAGCCTTCTACATGCCCGGTCGCATTTTGATAATAAACAGCTAAGCTTGGTCCGGCATGTATGGATAGGTACTGGTTCAGCCTGTAGTTCAGTTCAGGCACTATGTGTATCAGTGAAGCAGTTTCACGCCAGTCACCGGTATATATGATACCCGAAGTTATCTCCGTGTTCATTGCAAATCGTTTATAAATGGGTATCTCTTTACCCAGCCCCAAAGCAAAGCCATAGGCTTTTTTGTCTTTTTCTATATGTGCGCCTGCGGTTAAAATGCTGTATAGTTTTTTTGTGCCCGTTTTTACTGCCACATTTGTGTTCAGTACTTCATTGGTGTATATCGATAGTTTGTGGTAGCCATTCTTGATCACCACGTTCACAAGCCCCAGGCTGTAGCCCGTAGAAGTGTCGGCTATATTGAAGATCCCTATTTGCGTGCCTTTAAGGTCTTTTGCATAGTTGAATATACCACTGGCCTGGATACCTTCTGTTTCGCCCCCGGATATATTTCCTATACCTGATATTTGCACACCCGATATGCTGTCGGCAAAATTATATATGCCGCCTATTTGGACACCTTGTATTTTGGCTGCGCTTATATTGCCTATACCACCCGCCTGTACGCCTTTAGCCCCTGCTGCGGCATAGTTCACAAGGCCGCTTAGCTGCACACCTTCCAGTTTACCGCGTGCCATCCCGCTCAGCCCCGATATTTGCACACCTTTAAGCGAGTCAAGAGTGCTGTTATATAATCCGCCTATTTGCACACCCGCCACACTGCCGCCCACTACGTTAAAGATGCCCCCAACCTGCACGTAGCGCACATTGCCTTTGTCGATATTGAACAGGCCGCCTATCTCTACACCATTTGCACCTGCAGTGTATCCTCCAAGTATATTGAGCGAAAATTTATTGACCACTTGCGCCCCGAGTCTTCCATGTGTGCCTAAGCCCGGTACGAACGATGTTTGCACAGGCCGCTTTGCTATATAGCTGCCTATATTCATAGCCTGGAAGCGCTGTTTTGAGGATATGAAGAGGCTTGCAAGCCAGTTTTTTTCTACCTGTGGATGCACCACTATCGAGTCCAGTATATAGTCTTTGGGTGCGATAGGTACGGTTAAGGTTTGGTCGAAGCCCGTTTTCAGGTACATGAGCGTATCAGCATACATGCCCTTGCTCACAGATATGGCAGCAGTGGGGTATTGTTCCTTGTCTTTTAACTTCAGCTTGAAGTACCCTTGCTCATTGGTCAGCGTCGATGCCAGTTGCTGGTTTTCATACACGCTGGCATAACTGATCTTTTCACCGGTATTCCTGTCTACTACATAGCCACTTATGGTATAAGCATCACCGTCTTGTATAATAATATAATTGCCCCGTTCCTTATATTGATATTTCCCTTCAAATACGGCATCGAGTACTTGTTTTACTGTTTTGCTGTCTCCATTCAGGGTCACTGTCTTACCCTGTGGTATCAGGTCGCTGCTGTAAGAAAAATTGAAGTTGCCCTGGCTGCTGATCGAGTTTAGCAGGTTGCTGGCAGCTATGCTGCCGCTGGTCACATTCACTTTCTTGTTTAGCAGGCTTTGGGCATGCAGGAGGTTATTGCATAGCATTGCAATAGTCATCAGCATGACCGTTTTTTTGATCGATTGGTACAATGGAGCCATTAAAATATTACCTACTTAATAATTATCTCATCTCCCTTCCTGCTTATCTGCACTGCCATGGTTTCACTTACCACGGTTAATATCTCATCCAGCGTTTTATTGCTGAATTTTGTTGTTATCTGCCTGTTACCTGTATTGCCTGTTACGGTTATGTGCACATTGTAAGCCTCGCTAAGCACATCGGCAAGGCGCCATAGGGGAGTACGGTCGCAAATGAATTCATTTGTTTTGTAATAGTTATACAACTCGTCCTCGTTCTGTTCTTTTATGGGCGCATCATTACCTTTTAGTACAGTGGCTTTCTCATGCGGGTTCAGTTTCACCATTTTTTTTCTTTTGCGCACTTCCACTACGCCCGTCTCCACGATCACTTCGGTCTTGTTTTCGCTGGTCTTTACGTTAAATGAGGTGCCTACTACTTTTACCTGGGTATTGTTGGCATCTATCACAAAAGGCTTTTGCTTATTAGGGCTTATATTAAAGAAAGCTTCACCTTCCAGTTGCACTGCTCTCAGGTCGCCATCGAACGATTCAGGATAAGACAGTTTCGACATTTTATTCAGTGTCACTACCGAGCCATCGGGTAGGGTGTCCACCAGTACCTGGTTGCCAGAGGCCAGTGCCAGCATCTTCGGGCCATTTTGCCCGGCAAAATAATAGATGAGCCCCCCGCATACCACAACGACCAGGAGTATTGCCGCCACTCTTACCCAACCGGTGGCCTGCCTGCCGATAGGCATTACCTGGCTGCCGGATGCTTCTTTTTCCTGTACCTTCTGCTGAAAGCGCAGCCATGCCGCTTCTTCATCAGCATTGCTGTCCGCAGCCAGTTTACGGCTTTGCTCCCATATCAGTTTGAAATGCTCGTAATAACGCCTGTTCGCTTCGTCTGCTGCTATCCATTCCTTCACCTCGGTTTGTTCCTCTGCTGTTGTTGCTCCCAGCAGTTGTCGCACCAGCAAGTCATCACTTATATGTTTATTGTTTCTGTTCACGTGCTCATTTTTACCGGTTAAACAATAGAAAGATCAATACGGCAGGCAGGTGTTCTGCCAGTTTTTCTCTCATCAGCCGCAGGGCTTTACCCATTTGGTTCTCTACGGTCTTTATCGATATACCCAGCTTTGCAGCTATCTCGTGGTACTTCAGCTCCTCGTAGCGGCTCATCTGGAAAACCGTGCGGCAGCCTTCCGGCAGTTCATTCAGTGCCTGGGCAATCTTCCCCTCCAGCTCTGTATAGCTTACGGGGTCATGTTCACTGTTATTATTACGGACATTATAGCTTTCATAGGCTTCATAGGCAGCCCTTACCTTCATATGGTTTATCTGGTTGATGCAGTCGTTATATACCGAACGGTACAGGTAGGCCGCTATTGATTTTTCTATATGTATCCTTTCTTTTTTTTCCCACAGTTTCAGGAACATGTTCTGCACCACATCTTCCGCAGCCTGCTCATCCTTGAGCATAGTGTAGGCATAAGCATGCAGTCCTTTAAAGTGTTCTTTAAAGATCTTTTCAAATACTATGGTGCTCCCACCGGTCAATGATATAGTATTGCCTGTCTGTTCCATGCCGTGATTACGGTATTCCCGGGCAAATATACTTGCTTCACCTAATGCCTGCATGTAAGTAAGACAGGCTGGGGGCAATATACCCCTACGGCTAACCATAATTTTTTTATCATTTTCCTATAGCAATTTGTATTTTGAATGTTAATGAGCCTTTTTTCAAAACATTCAATATTTTTTGTATTTATATTTTGTTCCTGTTTCATGACTGTAAAGGCCCAGCTTGATAACAGGGCGGTAAAGAATTTTCCGGCCCTGGGTATAAAAGTTAATGGCATACGCGAAAAAGTGGAGCATGCACGCAAATTGTTGCCCCCTCCTGCCAGCATGACGAGGTCTGTATTCCGTGATCTTACCATCGCCGATAGTTTTTCAAGGCACAGGGATAGTGTGAACGCAGGTATGCACATGCTTAAGGTGTCTCCTTACTATCTTATCTATCTGGGGCAAACACCAAAGACCATAAATGCATACCTGTCAAAGTTTGCTTTGACCACGGATACCAAAACCGGGCTTCTTGAAAAATTTACGCAGGCTTATACTGCAAAAGGGACGGAGATCTATACAAAACTCAGGGCAATGTATATGGAAACGACACAGCTGAAACATATTTTAGATACCTGCCCGGGTAATCTAAAAGCTTATTACGATAAACAAATACAGATTGCCGACTCCGCTCATTATGCCTTTCTTTTTGATTATACAGCAAAAAATGGCTGGCCCGATATTGAAAATGGAGCATTGTACGCGGGCTACATGGCCATGCGCGATATTGAGCACTGCTATGATTATATCCCCCTCACATATAAAGCCTACATGGCCGGCCAGCTTCCCTATTTCATGGCGCACACTATCTACGAGAATTGGAGATATTATATCGATTATGTGATCTGGAAAGAATACATAAAAGGGCCTTATGAAGTGTTTGACGTAAGCACTATGCTGACTGGTGAAATGCCTGCAACGGTACCCTCAATATTGGCATCGATGAAGGCCCATTGCCCGGTCAAAGAAATATTCTATGTGACCTATTCTGGTAAAAGGCGTATTGATCAAGGTGCCTGGTTAGTAAAATACGGCAAGCACTTTGAAAAATCGTTTTTTGAATTCCATGACAAAGTATTTACCAACTGTCCCCAGATCCATCTTGAACAAATGGATAGAGGGATAGGGCCGGGTATTGATATGCTGCAACTGCCTACTGATTATAAAGGAGAGCGCATGTTATTCTATATTTTTTATTAGCTGGGCTATTCCAGTCCCAGTATCTTGTTCATCGTGGCCCAGTTGCGGGTAGTAGTGCGCACCTGCAGCTTTTTCTCAAGGTTCACCTTACCGATCCTGGCGTTGCCGAAGCCTTTTTTAGGACATAAGAAATAGGCTTCCGTGCCCCTTACTTTTATTTGTTCCAGCGGGGCTATAGTATCCTGAACAAATTTCAGGCCCTCTATATCCGGCTTTCCCGAAAGCATAATGACATGCAGGGCGTTTTCTGCTATCTCATCTTCAGTATATGGTGCTTCTTTGATTATAGTCCGTACCTCGTCGAAGGTTTTCAGGAAAACGATTACTTCATAACCTAGCGATTTGAGGAGCTTCTTTTCTATTTTTTCTTTGATCCCTTCCTTTTCTCCTGTCGCGTCAAATACCACGTTACCGCTCTGTATATAAGTACTGATGTTCTTGATGCCCGGCATGCTGAATATTTGCTTCAGCTCATCCATCTTTACTACTCTTCCACCCACATTTACGGCTCTTAAAAACGCTATATATCTTGCCATTGCCCTTATTTATGTTTATTACGGTTACTGTTTAAAAATACTTCATTTTTTACTTTAGCTTTATAGAGCATTACCATGAAGGTCCCCGATAAAAATACAGGTGTTCCCATCATGCCCATTCTGCTGGTGAATTTTATCGGCACATTTGGTTACAGCATTGTATTACCTTTTCTTATTGTTCTGGTATTGGCCCTGGGTGGTAATGAGCTCACCTATGGTGTGCTGGGGGCCACATACTCATTTTTCCAGCTTATTGGCGCCCCTGTTTTAGGCAATTGGTCCGATCGTTACGGGCGTAAAAAGATATTACTGCTCAGCGAAGCAGGCACATTCATCGGCTGGCTAATTTTCATAGTGGCACTGCTGCTGCCAGCCCACAAAATAGCAGGCAGCAGCACCGGATTTATATTAAGTATACCGCTCCTGCTGCTTTTCCTTGCCCGGGCTGTAGATGGTATTACCGGCGGCAATGTCTCCGTGGCCAATGCTTACCTTGCTGATATATCGGCAAAAGAGAACCGTAAAAAGAACTTTGGCAAGATGGCCGCTGCGGCCAATGCCGGCCTCATTTTTGGTCCTGCACTGGCTGGTCTGCTGGGTAATACTGCTCTCGGTAATATGTTACCTGTTATATTGGCCACCATTGTTTCTTTTTTCGCCATCATAGTTATAGCTACTCGTTTAAAGGATATCAAGGCCGTCGCTATAGAGGAGTCAATTGGTACACATGATGTGCATAAAGTGCTGGGGCAGGAGCATAAGGACTGTTATAAGCTTACCGAAAAGGAGGATCATTCCTTCCGGCATATCATTCGCCTGCCGAATGTGTTTTTTATCCTCGTCTTGTATTTTCTCATTTTTCTCGCGTTCAACTTCTTTTATGTGGCTTTCCCCGTCTATGTTGCCGGAGCTCTGAAGTGGTCGGTTTTTGAGATAGGGGTCTTTTTTTCCGTGCTTAGCGCGGCCCTTGTAGTAGTTCAGGGACCTGTTCTGTCATTTGTATCCCGTTATTTTTCGGCCACCATATTGATCATTACAGGCTGTCTTTTGCTTGCGGCAGGTTTCGCTTTGTTCCGCTATCATACATTGCTGCCCCTTTATACCGGCCTGTTATTGTTTGCATTGGGCAATGGCGTTATGTGGCCATCGTTCCTGGCCATTGTGTCTAATGTGGGCGATGGGCCTTACCAGGGCACCATACAGGGCTTCGCTGGTAGCGCCGGCAGCCTGGCCAGTATCATCGGGTTGATATCCGGCGCATTCATTTACAAGGCTATTGGTGTAAATACCTTTTTACTGGCTACTGGTTTTATGGTGTTGATCGCTGTTGCATCTTTTAGTTTGCGTAGTATAGATAAATAATTTTCTCTTACCTTTGCACTGGTTGCAACAGGCCGCCACTTCCCACCAAAGATGTTATCACCTGTTAAATGAATAATGAAAACTTGTTTTATTTAATTTATGCCGTATAGTGGGATGCAGGCTGCAAAAGAAAATTAAATGAACGGTTTATCACACGATCGCCTCGACGAGTTTAGGATCAAAGCATCCTTGCTGTTAAAATCCCTCAACGCTCCCGACCAAAGTAAGAATGAAATAGCGGCCCGTCGCTTATTGGTGTTGCCATTTTTAAAGCACAGCACAGTAGGCGATGTCCTCGGCGATAAAACATTTTATCGGCGCAAGCATGCCCTTTCGGTCATTGCTCATGAGAGCGGCTTCGCTAGCTGGGCCGCATTAAGGGCTCATGTTATTACGGAAGATTGTCTTTTTTACAATGCGTCACCTTCTTTTCTCAACCTCTGGTTTAATAACTATGCCGATGCGAAAGCATACCATACCGCCAATGGCGGCTACCTCCTGCAATACCGTAAGGATTATGTAGTAGCTGAAAAGGCCTATATAGAAGCACTTGGTTTGGATCGGGTAGCGGATGACTGGCAGGCCATTGGTTTCGATTGGGTAAAACCTGCAGATAAAAAGGCCTGGGCGCGTATCTTCGAACTGGCTAAGCGCAACTACCTGGAGCGGAAAAAGATAAAGCACAGGCCAATTGATAAAAGCAAAAGACCGGGCTGGCTGAATAATGCATAATAAAAACCGGGTGGTACAATACGTACCACCCGGTTTCATATCATTATCTTTAGTCTTTCCTGAAGGGTAGGGTACACCTGCCCGTTCCTGTATTTATTTTCAGCAGGTACATGCCCGTGGCTATATCCTTGTCCAGTGATATTTCTTTGTTGATCGATCCATTTCGTACAGCTATCTTATCCTGCATGACCACACGCCCGGTCACATCATATATTTCTATCGTTGCACTCGTATTGGCTATACCCGTCACTCCGTTCAGAGTAAATGTGCCCTTGTTGGGGTTGGGGTATAAACTGACAGTTGTTTCTGAGGAATTTATGGACTGCACTGCCAGGTCGCTGATGACCACTGTATCAGAAAAGCCGGTACAACCATTGCTGTCCGTTACCCTTAAAGAGTAGGAACCGTTAACGGTAACACTAAGACTGGGACCCGTAAAACCGGTATATACTGCACCGTCTTTGAACCACTGCCGCCCGGTATATGATGCTGCATTGGGGCAGGAAAGATTATGGCCATTTACTATAAGGATCGGGTGGGGAAGCGGGTTGACCACGATCACATGTGTTTCTGTATCCGAACCGCTCGCATTTGTAGCTGTGAGCGTTACGGTATAGGTCCCGGCAGCCGTGTAGCATACAAAGGTTGGGTTTTGCACATTCGAGCTTGTTGGTGTAGCGCCCGGGAAGGCCCATGACCAGCTTGTAGGGCTATTGGTGCTCTGGTCGGTAAACGTGAGGCACTGCCCCTGGCAAATGCTGTCGTGATCTACGGTGAAGGCAGCCACAGGCGCATTACCGCCCGTTGGTGTACCCGATATCGCGATCGAGTCAACTGCGAAGGAAGGGTCGGTGCCCCCCGATGTGTTATTGGTCCAGTTAAAACCTATTTTGACATTCGCGTTATTATCGGCCGATGCAGGTAAGGCTATACTATATGCCGTCCATAGGCCTTGTCCTCCGGGGCATATCGTAGCGGTTTTTGCCGGGTCCGATAACTGGCTCCAGCTACTGCCGTCATAATACCATACTGTCGCATTATCCAGTGTGCCCTCCCCGTTTTCTATGTAGTTAAAGGCCAGGCTGATATTGGTCTGTCCTGAGCAATTGATGGCAGGTGACTCTGCACGCACATTTGTTTCTTTCGCAGCATTATAAGAGGCTCCGAGGTCAGCAAGTATCGCCGGGCTTGTTGCACCGATATGTAGTGTTGCGCTTCCGCCGCAGCCGGCCCCGCATGAGTTAGGAGGCATACCGTTTTCTGCACAGCTTATATACCAGGCATTTGCCCCGCTGGCATTATTGCCGGTATTCGTAAAGCTCCATGCGCCGTTCGGCCCCGTATAGCTCAGGCATAGGGAGGTGCAGCCATTGTTGAAATTTTCGGTCCAGAATATCTGCGACCTGCCTGCCACAGCGGCAAACAAAAGGGATAAAAGTAGCGTATATCTCATTTTAGATAGTGTTAGTCTGTAAATATAACGTATTCATTTATAAATAAAAACACGAATCAGAATAAACCAATAAAAGTTAAGGTCTATACATCAGCAGCATTTTAAATGATACCTTAGCTCTATGAATGATAAACCGAATGTTACACCACAGCAGGCTGTAGCAAAAATGCTGGCGCATGATAAGTTTTCCGAATGGCTCGGTATCCAGGTGGATAAGATCGATCTGGGCTACTGTAAATTGCATTACACAGTAAAAGATGATATGCTGAATGGTTTTAGCATCATCCATGGTGGGGTACTCTTTGCCGCTTCCGATTCTGCCTTTGCTTTTGCCTGCAACACGCATGGCTATATTACCGTTGCGCTCGAGGTGTCTATTTCATTTACCCGTTCGGCCACTCTCGGCGAGCAGCTTACCGTAGAAGCAAAAGAGATACATATGGGTAATAAGACCGGTGTTTATGAGATACGTACAGTAAATGAAAAGGGGGAGCTGCTGTCGCTCTTTAAGGGAACCGCCTACCGTACGGCTAAGGAGATAGAACCCTTGTCTGAAAACTGATATATCATAAGTAATTTTCCGAAAACACTTTTTTGAATCAGCTTACTGCCGTAAATTTGCACCCCGCTACAGTCCGATTGTGTAACGGTAGCACAACAGACTCTGACTCTGTTTGTCTTGGTTCGAATCCAGGTCGGACTACTAAAAGTAAAAACCCGCTATGGTAGCGGGTTTTTACTTTTTTTGAAAATCCTGCTACAAACGATCTTAGGTTCTTTTGTCACTATCCCGGGTAATACATTTTCATCATGCACCTGCAAAACATTGAAATGTAAATGCTTGTATACTGTACCTGGCCTGCAATACATAAATATTTAGTAATTTTACAGCACAATATCACCGCACTTAATTTGATCCGTTTACGTTTTACTGGAATGCCCTGTCATTGGTTAAAGCCAATAACTAAAGTATGGAGAAAGAAGTTGAGGTAAAAAGAATAGAAAGGGTGAGACAGTATCTTTCGCTTGATGTTGATTTATTTCAGGAATTGCGGGATATAACCTCTTTAGCAAGTTCAATTTGTGAAAAGCCAATATCACTTATCACCTTATTGGATGAAAACATCAATTGGGTGGTAACTTCAACCGGGGCCGATCTTGCATTTGCACCACGTGAAACTTCATTCTGCCAATTCGCCATCAAGGCAAATGGGCCCTTTATCATACAGGATGCAAAGTCAGATGAACGGTTCAAAGGCAACCCACTTGTATATGATCAGCCTGGTGTTCGGTTTTATGCCAGTTCACCACTCATCACGAGTGATGGTTTTCGGCTCGGAACACTATGCCTTTTTGATCTTAAGCCGGGCAATTTAAATGATCTGCAAAAAAAGACTTTGGAAGTCCTTTCGAGGCAAGTGATATTTTTACTCGAAGCAGAACTGAATAAGAAGGAATTAAAAGAACGGCTCGAAGAAGTTGAACAGAAAAATGAATCGCTTAGGGCTATTGCTCAACTCCAGTCACACGAGATCAGGCAGCCCCTCACCTCCATTATGGGATTATTGAACTTAGCAGAAGAAGATTTGGTGAAGTTGAATAAAGAATGGCTTTCAATGGTAAAAAGCGCTGCTGCGGTACTTGATAATAAGATCCGCTCCATTGTAAGCGAATCCCTTGGCAACCCGGACATTAAGCTCTTACGGTTCAACAGGATGGTCGAAGAAATCGAGGACTATGCTATTTTGTTGTTGGATGCAAACGGTAATATTGAGAACTGGAATAAAGGAGCAGAGAAAATAAAGGGCTATAAAACCAAAGAGATCATTGGTAGAAACTTTAGCCTCTTTTACCCAAAAGAACAGCAGGAAGCGGGTCTGCCTCAAAAATTATTGAACATAGCGACACAAAAAGGAGTGGCCAGGGATGAAGGGCTAAGAGTTAAAAAAGATGGTTCCACATTCATGGCCCGTGTAGTTATTACCGCTATACATAATGAGGATGGCGAAACAATTGGCTTTACCAAAGTCACCCGTGATATTTCTGGTAATAATATGCTTTGAGCGATTAACTGCATCGCGATAAAATTACTAAGGTCGCAAAATAGCTCCTATCCGGTTTGGTACTTTCAATATTGTTATGTGGTGAAATTGTAAAATAGTATTTTCGCTGTTGTTATATACAATGAAAAAGAAAAATCACCTCATATACCTGTCCGTATTTTTAATACATCTTTTGCTGGTTTGTATAGCCTTCACTCCATTTCGTCTCAATCCTGATGGCGTATTACTATGTAGCTGGGGCGATGGGTTAAAGAATATGTACACATTGCTCAGTTATGTGCATGAACCCATTACTAATGGCGGAATATTAAAATACAATGCTACAGCATACCCCTTTGGCGACTACGTATATTATACAGATAACACACCCTTGTTTTCTATACCTTTCAGGTTTTTCTGTCATTACATCTGGGATATTTCGGCTCATACTGTAGCTGCTTTCAATATATTTATTATATCCAATATTATACTTTGCGGTTTATTGGTTTACCATGTTTTCAGGCGTTTATTTGCTAACAATAGCTTTGCTTTCATCATGGCAATTGTCCTTCCATGGACCAATATGCAAATACTGCGTATAGTACGCGGTCACTTTAATCTTTCGTTTACTTCATTAATGCTCTTAGCCATATACCTTGTTATGTTATGGCATAAGTATAGGCAGCAAAAGAGGAAACAAGTACTCGTTGGCATTGCTATGTGTCTTCTTTCCTTCATCTCGTTCATGGCCCATGGTTATTATTTGCCTATAGTTACCATATTTATTGCTGCAATGCTTTTTTGCTATGGCATATATCATTTTCGGCAACCGCAAGGCAAGTTCAGTTTATTTGCGTCTGTTCTATATGCTGTGGTTGCTGCAGGCATCTGTTGGTTGCTCGTGGTACTTACCGATAAGTACTTGCCTATGCGGTCCGTAGCCGCCCATGGCTACGACTGGATGGAACAAAAAGTTCGTTTCTCAGCGCTGTTTACGGCTAATCCGTTTAATACAGTATATTTTCCTATATCCCGCTATCCGCCCGAAACGGAGCCAGAACGGGCGGCATATCTTGGCAATATTGGTTTGTTCACACTTGCTGTTGTCTTGATACTGTCTTTTGTAAATCTTCAGTTCAGGCAAAAGGTTTTATTGATTAATAAAGCTTTTTTTAAAGATACTTTGTTGGCGCCAATATTCTTTGGCTCATTGGTAATGCTCTCCATATCAATGGGCGAATTATACTATACCGCTGTGCCTGCCGAGCAGGGTTTTAAAATAGTTAATATCCTCAATCCGTTTTTTTACATTCACCTTTTCACGGATCGTGTTGAGCAATTCAGATCGTTAGAACGTTTTGTATACCCCTTCTTTTTTGGCTTTTATATATGGATAACCTATCTGCTCATTAAGCTTTTTGAGCAATATGGTCGTGTAGGGCGGCTGGTTATCTTATTGCCGCTATTCTTTTTGGGCGGTGTGGAGGTCAAGGATAATATCGACAGGATAAACTCTGGTATTCGTAACGAAAATCTGCTAAGCTCTAATATTACAGATCGGATGCCTTGGCCACAAATAGATTTTAGTAAATACCAGGCTACTTTGCCATTACCATATTATTGTTGTGGCTCAGAAGTGTATGAATATAATCTTGAGCCTTTTGATGATTGGTTATTATTCAACTGGCGTCTTCAGCTACATAGCCATATTCCTTCTATGGCTCAAGGCAGTATTTCTCGAATGCCGGTCAGGCAAAATATAGAACTTATCAGGATGGTCGCTGATGATGTGATGAGCAATGATTTGAGAAGCAGGCTCAATGATAAACCAATACTTGTGGTCGTTGACCAGGCAAAGCTGGCCTCCGGTGCTTTGCCTCCATTACCAACCGATAATGCAAAATCATTGTACCTTAAAACATGCAATTTTCTGCAACGCAATAATGCCCGCCTCCGATTGCTCGATAGTATTAATGGCATTGCGTACTATGAGTGGCATCCGTTTGCATCAAATTGACTAATTGGTGTGCATTTGTAAGTAGGGCATACTCTTGTCAATGTAGTTTGCCAAATAGTTTTATTTTGTCTTTAAGATTGCTTAATATCTCCTTTTAATAAGACACATAATATACTACTGCATATTAGTAATGAATGTTTCTGGGGGCTATCACCTGTCTGCGATGTAATTCAACTCGGCCACTCCACTGGTAAATTGCCTTGTGCTCAATAGCTTTAGTTTTATTTTGTCTTTGATGCCTGTAAATAAGGGAATGCCTTGCCCCAGGATTATAGGATTGACAAATAGCCAGTAACCATCGATCAGGCCTGCTTGAATAAGTGCATGCGTTGCTGTAGGGCTGCCGAAAAGCAAGATCTCATTGCTGCCACTATCGCTGGATCGTTTTATGTCATTTATACGGTCCGCAAGCTGCTCACTAATGATTGTTGTATTGGCAAGGTCGCTGTCTTTCATTGTTTTGGAGAGGACTACTTTATGCGCCTGCTTATACCACTTTGAATGTTCAATGTCATGTTTGCTGGCATTCGGTGCCGTTCCGGCTGTTGGCCAGTAGTTTTCCATCATTTCATAAGTTACCCGGCCATATAATGCGGTGTCGCTTGCACCTATCCGCTTACCTATATGGTCAAAGATCTCTTCATCAACTTTTATCCAGTTCATTGCTCCCCCGGGGCCTGCTACAAAGCCGTCAAGCGATATATGCATGAAGGAAATTATTTTTTTCATACAGTGTTGTTTTCTTTTTATTATTTGGCTTGTACCTGTAGTTATTTTAAGTGTTTTTTACGTTCAGTAAGCAGCTCATCAATTATACCATCGATTTTAAAGAATTTACAGGCTAATTCCGAAATGTCTCTTTCAAGATTTATTGGATCATATGTTATCCACCCTTGCATCAGTGTTCTTGGGCCTTGCTCAGTGCTTAAGTTTGGCCAGTCTTCCTTAAAATAACTGAATTGCTTTCTAAAGGCACTTGTAAATGCACTGCTGGTAATGGAATAACCTTTAAGATCTCTAAGCTTAAAGGCATGAATGTTATAGTTGACTTTATCTTCCTTTAAAGATTTTTCATTCAGCCAGATGGAAAAGAATATGGCTGCCCCGGTTTGCGGTTTTTGAAAAACATCATTTGCCCAATGCTCCTTTGATATCCTTAATACAACCGAGTCTAACCAAATGCCGGTTTCGATTATTGCGCTTTTTTGTTGTAATAGTTTATGATCAAGGCTTGCACTTGCCGCTTTAAAAATGACCTCCAGAGCAATATGGTCCATAAAAGTATGATGTATTAACAGTGAAAGTAGCGGTTTGTAGCAAAAAGACAATTTTCTCTTGCTATTCCACGAACTAAATTATGAGTATTGAAATTAAGAGATTTATTAAACAGTATATCAGGTCCTGTTGATATCATAATAGTACAAAGGGGCAATATGCGTCTATTTTAAAGAAAAATTTGCGTAGTTAAATGGCTACGCATATATTTGTAGTCAAATAGCTACACGATGAATCTGAGGCGCGACGTTTTCCAGGCCATTGCCGACCCTACACGCAGGGCCATACTCTTATTACTGGCCTCACAAGCCATGACCGCAGGTGCTATAGCGGCCAATTTTGATACGGCAAGGCCCACCGTTTCAAAACACTTACAGATACTTACCGAATGCGAATTGCTGGAACAGGAGCAAAACGGCAGGGAAATATATTATCACTTGAACCCCGCTAAGATGAAAGAGATAGCAGACTTTATAGAGCCATTCCGCAAAATGTGGGATGACCGCTTCAACAAACTGGAAGCTATTATGAAAAACTATAAAAACAAATAGTATGGAACAGAAAACAAAGGTCAGCGCCGAAGATGGCAAACAGGAACTATTCATAACACGGGAATTCGATCTGCCGCTCGATCTGGTGTTCAGGGCATTTTCAGAGCCGGCCATCATTGAACAATGGATGTCCAATCCATACTCCAATGCACGGCTGCTGAAGTTTGAGGCGAAAAAGCAGGGTGCCTACCAGCTCGAGACCACCGATGCACAGGGGAAAATTACATTCCGTGCCAATGGGGTGATCCACGAGTTCGATCCCGGTATAAAGATCACGCGCACCTTCGAAATGGAGGGTACACCTTATGGCGTTCAGCTCGAGGTTTATAAGTTTGAAAAGCTCAGCGATGATACCAGCAGGCTCATCATGCATGTGATATATGAATCGGTGGCACAGCGCGATGAGGTTTTGAAACTGCCATTTGCGAAAGGTATAAATATGGCACATGATCGCCTGCAGGAGATATTAAGCAAATTAAATTAACAGGGCATGTCAAAGAGAAATAAGATCATATATTGGGTAGCCACCGCCTGGCTTGCGCTGGGCATGGTATCTACAGCATTGGTACAGTTGTTCAGGGCCCGGGCTGGTGCGGGAGGCCTTGATAGTATCAGGCATTTGGGTTATCCCCTTTATATACTCACTATCCTGGGTGTTTGGAAATTATTAGGTGTTATAGCAGTACTTATGCCTAAATTTCCATTGCTTAAGGAGTGGGCCTATGCAGGTTTCTTCTTTGTCGTTACCGGCGCGGTCTTTTCGCATTTCGCGCTTGGTGATGGTGCTAAAGAGTTTTTTGGCCCGGTATTATTACTTACCCTTGTCCTTATATCCTGGTATTTCAGGCCTGCGGACAGGAGACTTACAATGATCAATAAATAAATGAAAATGAAAAAAGAACTGGCAACAAAACAGGCAGAGGCATTGCTCAAAATTTTAGCCGCCCGTTTCAAGCAAAACATGGATCGTCATAAAGGTCTTGATTGGACTAAGGTAGAGGAAAAATTGAAGGCCTATCCGGCTAAGCTATGGTCGTTGAACGAAATGGAAGAGACTGGCGGTGAACCTGATCTGGTAGGCTATGATAAAAAGTCCGGTGAATACATATTTTACGACTGCTCGGCCGAAAGTCCTAAAGGCCGCCGGAGCTTTTGTTACGATCGCGAAGCCCTGGATGCAAGGAAAGAAAATAAGCCCGCCAATGATGCAGTAAGTATGGCAGCAGCGATGGGAGCGGACCTGTTAACGGAGGAGCAATACCGCCAATTACAGGAGCTTGGAAAATTCGATACCAAAACATCTAGTTGGGTGCAGACACCTGCCCCTATCAGGAAACTGGGTGGGGCCGTCTTTTGCGACCGCCGTTACAATACGGTTTTCCTTTATCATAATGGTGCCGAGTCCTATTATGCTGCGCGCGGATTTAGGGCTGCTTTAAAGGTCTGAATATATTTCTTTCATAGACCAGGGCTGCGTAACTTTATTCAGCGCATCAATATTGTGTATATGAATCCTAAAGTTGATTTCTTTTTTGATAAGCCCTCAAAATGGCAGCAGGAGTTTAAGCAACTGCGGACCATCATACTCAACTGCGGGCTTACTGAAGAGTTGAAGTGGGGCGTGCCTTGCTATACTTTTGAAGGCAGGAATATTGTATTGATACATGGCTTCAAAGAGTATTGTGCCATCCTGTTTATGAAAGGGGCCTTGCTACAGGATACAGAAGACATCCTTATTCAGCAAACAAAGAATGTTCAATCCGCCCGCCAGGTCCGCTTCACCGGAACGCGGGAGATAGTTAAGATAGCCCCTGCATTAAAATCATATATTTATGAGGCCATCGAAGTGGAACGGGCGGGTCTGAAGGTCGCTTACAAAAAGACCACCGAATTTGAGTTTCCTGTGGAATTCCAAAATGCATTAAAGAAAACACCTGCATTGAAAAAAGCTTTCGAAGCTTTGACGCCGGGACGGCAAAGAGCTTATCTTTTTTATTTTGCTCAACCCAGGCGTTCAGAGACCAGGGTTGCAAGGATCGAAAAAAACATACCACATATACTTGAAGGGAAGGGTTTAAATGATTAGGTACAGTTTTATGAATGAGATATCCTCCGTTTTCTCTGCTATTTTTGTGCTATGTTGAAAGAACGGCTGTCTGATATCGGTGTCCGCCCCCTTGCGCTCATCTTTTGCTTTTGCGGCTTCCTGTTCAACTTTTATTCCTGCTATCCCGGTTTTGCATCTCCCGATACGCTCGATCAGTATCAACAGTCCCTTACAGGTATTTATAACGATTGGCATCCACCCGTAATGGCCCTCTTGTGGCACTTGCTTAATAATATTTACAAGGGCCCTGCGGCTATGCTGTTTTTGCAGCTATTATTGCTATGGGGCGCTGTTTATCTGCTCCTTGGCCTGCGCCGCGATAAATGGTGGTATCTGGCAATATTGCTTTTTGCATTTGCACCCTTTGTCCAAAATTTTTCAGGTTACATTATTAAAGATAGCCAAATGGGCCTGGCGCTATTGCTTGCAGTAGTCCTCTTATTGCGGCTGGCTGCCGGTGCTGCTAAAAATTTGTGGATGGTCATTGCCTGCATTGCCTTACTTACCTATGGTGCTATCGTACGCCCCAATGCCCTGCCTGCTGCAATTCCTTTCTGTTTTCTGCTTCCTGCTGTTCTATTGAAGCAGGCAAGCCTTTATAAGCGCATATTGACGGGCCTCGCTATACTGCTCTTCATTTTTGCCTGCAACCAATTGCAATACCGGGTAGTTAATGAAGACGAAAAGCAATACCCAATAGATAAGCTTTTTATGTATGATCTTACTGGCATCTTCAAAGCTACAGGCGATGATGTCTATCCGCCATTCCTTTATAGCGATCACAGTTTCGATACCGCTTATCTGCGGCGCCGGTACCAGCCTGCTACCTTTGATGATATATGGTGGAACGGCGATAGTGTAAACGTGATACCGGCCACAGATAGCCAAACGCAAAAGGAGCTTAAGACCTATTGGCTGGCTGCGCTCAGGAAGCATCCGGGCATTTACCTGGCCAACCATTGGGAGGGCTATCTATATTATCTCAGGCTCAGGCAACGAGACATCAATTTTCATTATTACTTTCCCTATGCGTCAGCACAGTTGCCAGGCTACAATAACCATAGGGCATATGATGGTGAGTTGCCTTTCGAGATCATAAGTTTTCAAAGCTTCATGCCCTACTTTACGCCATGGTTCTGGTTCCTGCTTGGCTTCCTGCTGCTGGCCTTTGTGCCGTTAATGCAAAAGGGCTTTTACAGGCAATATTATACAGCACTCTGTTTGTCAGGTATATTTTACCAGCTACCTGTATTTTTCATCTACCAGACCGATACTGATTTTCGTTATTTCTACTGGAATTGCCTGTGCAATAGTTTGGCTATCCTCCTACTGATAGGCTTTAATGGCAAGCGGACTAAAAAAGATATACAAGCATATGGAACCACGCTTTGAAACATTTACGGATAAGACATTGGTCGGTAAACGGCTTACGATGTCCTTCAATAACAACCGGACCCGGGACCTCTGGCAGAGCTTTATGCCATATAGGGCTGATATTTTGGCAAATACAGGCACCGATCTTTATTCCGTAGAAGTATATAAGCCGCATTTTTTCGATCATTTTGACCCTGCTGCTGAATTTGAGAAGTGGGCTGCTGTGCAAGTGAGTAACATTGATAGTCTCCCTCCCGGCATGGAAGCATTGCTGATTCCCGCAGGTCTATATGCTGTTTTTACGTACAAAGGTCCTGCAAGCCAGGGACAAAAGATATACCGGTACATATTTACTACATGGTTGCCCGGCTCTGGCTATGAACTGGATGACAGGCCCCATTTTGCACTTATGGGCCCAAAGTACAAGCATGAAGATCCTTCCTCTGAGGAAGAGATGTGGATACCGGTAAAGAAAACATAAAAAGCTTACTGATCGGTCAAGGATATCCATACAGGTGCATGGTCGCTCGATTTTTCCCAGCCGCGTACATTCCGGTCTACACCCGCTGCCTTAAGTCTTTTGTCAATGGCCGGGCTCAGCAGGAAATGGTCTATCCTCAGGCCGGCATTGCGCTCATATGCATTACGGAAATAGTCCCAGAACGTGTAAATGATCTCATCGGGGTATAATTTACGCAGGGCATCTGTCCAGCCCTGTGCTACAAGCTGTTGAAAGGCCTCGCGCGTCTCCACCCTGAACAGGGCATCATTTACCCAACGCTCGGGTTTATACACATCCAGTTCCGTGGGCATTACATTATAATCACCCGTGAGTATCGTAGGTGTGCCAGATGCAAGTAACTCGGCAGCGTGTTTCCTTAGGCGGTCGAACCACTCAAGCTTATAATCAAATTTTGGCCCGGGATAGGGGTTGCCGTTAGGCAGGTACAGGCACCCTATATGAATACCATTTACTTCGGCCTCTATGTATCGGCTGTGGAGGTCTTCATCATTGCCGGGTAGTGCACGGCTTATTTCCCTGATCTCCATGTCACATGCCAGTATCGCCACGCCATTCCAGCTCTTTTGGCCGTGCCAGATCGCATTGTAGCCTGCATCCTGTATCGCCTGTAAAGGAAATTTTTCATTCGGGGCTTTCAATTCCTGCAGGCAGACCACATCAGGTTTCGATTCGGCAAGCCAGCGCAGCAATATAGGAAGGTGACCGTTTACTCCATTTATGTTATAGGTCGCTATTTTCATGAAGGTTGTTTCTGCTAAAGTTATTAAATGGATGGCAATTCGCTTCATTGGAATTCAGAGAGTTGATTATGCCCAATAAAAAAGCTGCCCTGCTGTAGCAGGGCAGCTTTTACGGTATATATACGTTTTATTATTTAACCACTTTAAAGGTAGCAACACCTTCTGCAGTGTTTACATTCAGCATATAGATGCCATGGCTCAAAGCGCTAACAGGTACTGCTGCTGCCTGGCCGTCATTGTAGGTATGGTTGTAGATAACCGCACCGTTCATGCTGCTCAGGGTTACAGTTTTTGCACCTTTAACTGTTTCAAGGCCCAGTATGTTGATGTTATTAACTGCGGGGTTAGGATACAGGCTGATGCCGCTAAGCTTGCTGTTTACATTTACTACAGCAGTTGCTATATGGCCTTCGAACTCGTGGCTGTGCTCTTCGAACACTATATTAGAGATAGAAGGATGTGCAGCATCCAGCGTGATGCTCAGTGCAGGGTTGTCCTTGCCCATCACATCGCCGAACAGTTTGTAAGTGCCGTAGGCAAGGTTAGGGAAGCTGAACTGGCCGCTGGCATCAGAATAAGTATAAGCCACCGGCACGTCGGCACCTGTAGTAAGTATGATGATCTTGCTCGACAGCGGATCGCCAACTGCAGTAGATTTGTTGGCACCCTGTAATACGTCGCCGCCTACAAAAGCAGGGCCGCCGGGGTTAACACCACCGATCAGCTGAATATCGTTCACGCTGTTAGGAACAACACTGGTAGCGCCCGACCACAGCAGCGAGCTGCTGAAATAGGTAGGCAGGTAGTTAGCATAGTCCGGAGAGAATGGCAGAAGTGCAGCTTTTACCAGCAAATAGGTGTAAAATACCGGGCTGTTGAAGGAGTAATGACCTGCACCATCGGTTTGCGTGCTATCCAGTGCGGTAAGTATCCATGAATTCGCTGTCGAATCATAATGCTCTTCGATCAGGTACACCATCGATGCGGTATCGCCTACTGAAGGGTTTGTGCTGTATACGGTACCCTCTATCACTGGTTGGGGGGCTACATAACAAAGTACAAAGTCTGAGGTGATGTTGCTGCCCGTGTAGAAGTAGCCATTATGAATAGAACCAGGTGCGCAATTCTCATTGGTCCACACGTCAATTGGAATATTGGTATTTACCCATGCAGGTATATTGATGGTGTAATTGCCGGAAACATCTGTTTGAGCAGAATCGAGCCAGCTTTGATTTAGTGAATCTGCAGCATAAACCCAATGGTTAGCAACGGCTGCTGCATTATTGTCTGTTACCGTACCTGTGATTGTGGCCTGCGCAAAAGCCGCAGTGCCCATAATGCCGCAAATAGCTGAAAGGAGTAGTTTCTTCATGTGCATTTTAAGTTTTAATTGTTGGTTAATAAATAATTTTCGTTAAGGTGTTTACATGTATTGACGTAGACCTGGGTGCTTTCGTTAGTACTTATTTTACATATAAATCTTTTTTATTTTTTGCCTGCTCCTTTTAATGCTCTTGTAAAAAATAGCGTCGAATATTTGCGTAACTCAAAAGTTACGTTTAATATTGCGTAACCTAAAAGTTACTTATTATGCAAACAAAGATCGAACACACATTATTTTTCAGGCACAGGCCCGAAGCTGTTTGGGAATACCTCACGAATGCTGAGCTCATAACACAATGGCTGATGAAGAACGATTTTAAACCTGCGCCTGGCCACGAGTTCATGTTCTGGACAACGCCATTGCCCAATTACCATTTCGATGGCAACATTTATTGTAAAGTATTAGAGATAATACCATTCAAAAAGTTAGCCTACTCATGGAGGGGCGGTGCGGATAAAGACAATATCAGCCTCGACTCTGTAGTTACCTGGACTCTTGAAGAAAAGGAAGACGGCACACAACTGCACCTGGAGCATACGGGCTTTAAGGGCGATGAGAACATTGGCATGTACATGGTAATGAACGAAGGCTGGTTCCGGATCATAAACAAGATGAATGAAATGCTAAACAACGCTGCAAAATGACACAAGCCACACTTGATGCCTTCCAGGTGATAGCCGACCCCGGCAGGCGGTATATGCTGCAACTGCTGTCGAAAGAGAACCTTACTATAAATGGCCTCGCTGAAAATTTCGATATGAGCCGGCCGGCAGTTTCCAAGCACGTGAAGATATTGCAGGCCGCGGGTTTTATTACCATCACCGATATAGGCCGCGAACGCTACTGTATGCTCAGGCAGGATGGCTTTAAAGAGCTGCAGGACTGGATCGGCTTCTTCGATAAGTTCTGGGGCGCTAAGCTGAAGAAGCTGGAAATGCTCATGAACCAAAAAGCAAAAGGCTAGACGGGCCTCTCACTTATTGCAGCAGGGTCACATCCCCCTTTTTGATCTCGGTGCGCTCCTGGCAGTGGGCGTATATGCGGTAAAAGTACACCCCCGTATTGCAGGCGCGGCCGCGGTAGGTGCCGTCCCAGCCCTTGTCGGGATCATCGGTGTAGAACACTTTATTGCCCCAGCGGTCATAGATGATCATCTCGAAGGTAACGGGGCGGCTGCTGGCCACAATGCGGAAGCGGTCATTCAGGCCATCGTTGTTGGGGGTGAATGCACTGGGGTAGGAAAAGTGACAGCATGGCTGCGCGGTAGAGTCGGCTATGCTGAAGTTGAAAACGGCAGGGCAGCCTTTATCGGCAGCGGAAAGCGTAGCCGTAAAGTCGCCGAGGGGCAGGGTGAAGGATACCGTATCGCTCTGGCATACCAGGTCGCGGATGACATTGCCCTGCTGGCTGACCACCAGGCTGGCAGGTGTGCGCCCGGCAAACACGATGGTGACGGGTATGGCATCTGCACAGCCCGTGGCCGACTGTGTGGCCGATATAAAAGTATATGGCTCTGCCACATTCACGGTGTAAGCAATGGTCTGGCTGGTGGAGATAGGGCAGGCGTTGTTCTTATAGATCACGTAAAAGATATAGCTGCCCGCAGGATGCAGCCCCGTATCCCAGCTAAAGTGCAGGGTAGGGGCAGGCGTACCGTTGGCCGCCACGCTGATGGCCGCACCGGGGGGCAGCGAGGTATAGCTTACGGTAATATCGTTCTGCGCCGTATCGCGTGGTTGTATGTCGAAGTCAAGCGCTGTGCCGCAACTGGCGATCACATTGGCGGCTGTGGCATTGCCGCCCGACAGGTTCACCGGCTGGGTATGCTGTATATTATTGAACGAGCCCAGGTTATCGAGCACGATAAAGGTCATCTCGCGCATGCTGCTGCCTACCGCCAGGCCATTCCGGTATTCCGTCACCTGCTCGGTCACCAGGGCATCCTGCAGGGCATTGGGCAGAAAACTCATCTGCCCGCTGTGCCCGTCGAAGCTGAACTCGCCCGGGGCCGTATAGAGCGGGGCGCTTGCCGTGGCAGGGGCTACATAGGGTATGGTATGGCCATAGATATCGAGCGCGGCAATGAGGCTGAAGCCCAGCGAATCGCCATTGGGGTCCACTGCGCCCTGGTTATATTCCTGCGGCAGGTTGAGCGCATAGAAGGGGGTAGGGATGGTATTGTATTCGGGCGAGGAGTTGGGGCCGGCGGTATTATTGAGCGTAGCCACGAGGGTAAGCAGGTTGATATTGGCAGCTGCGCTGATATTGCTGATATTGCTGCTGCGCCCGGCGCTGGTGCCGCCCAGGTCGCCATTGAATACAAAACGCCAGTCGGGCTCATTGCTGCCCGGGATGATATTGCCCGTGTACACAAATTTGGTCACCCCCGGCAGGGTGCCGCCGTTGCAGGTGGTATTGCCCGTTTGCGAAGGGCATACCGGCGATACCTCTATGCCCGTGCCGCTCTCGGGCTGCAGGCGTATGCTGTCCACGAGGGTATTGCCGCGGTAAATGCTGATGAGGGGATGCGAAGTGTATAAGGTGCTGAAAGTGCTGCTTACTGCCGAGCAATCGCCATAGAGGGTGAGCTTGAGGGCATAGGAATTGCCCGGGGCCCAGGCATACAGCAGCTCGCCGCCGAATATATGCGTGGCCAGTACCTGCCCGCTACAGAGCATGGCCCCGGTAAATAATAATATATGCAGATAACTTTTTAAGCGCATCATGTGCTGCAAAAGTAGCAGTATTTATTAAGGGCAGGAAAAGTATAGGCCTCAGCACTTCCGAACCTGCAATTTTTCTAAAACCAGAAGCTATTTATCATTGTTTTTACTGCTAATCATTTCATTATCAATGCTATGAAAGGTGTAATTGATGTGAATATTGCTTCTGGTTTGCTTCCACTTCGATTCCGTTTTACTTCTGATACGCTGCCGGTTGGTATATTAAGATAAATAATTATTTCCTGCTGGCTGCGGAAGTTCATTATTTCCTCTTGGCAGCAGCATAGCGAGCGTAAAGCCTTGCCGGTATTGCCATATGCGCAGAAATAGTTATTTCCTGTCGTTACCTGTTTGTCTTTTCAGTGGTGACGGGGAGCAAGTTCCTGTTTTTACCTGTTTGTCTTTTCAGCGATGACAGGGAGCAAGTTCCGGTTTTTACATTTTACCATATTTAAAAGAACTAAGCTACCGAAAATCTGTTTGCAAATTTTCCGGGCTACCCGGCAAGATACGATACGGGAGGGGGCGAATCCAAATTTAATTTGTGGGAAAGCTTTAGGAGGCCTTCTTGATCTTATTATATACTTTTTTCAGCATCCATGCTTTTACAATGTCGCCGAAGTCTTTGTCGTTGAGGATCTTGGTGAATATCTCTTCGTTCTGGTCCATACGGTCAATTAGTTTTTCAACGAATAACTCGTCGAAGCCATATTTGAAATTATCGATCGTATTGGTCTGCGCCTGTGCAACGAGTTTTTCATCTTCAACAAGGGCCTGTTCTATCTGCTCGAAGAAGAGCTTATCGGCCTCGGTAAAGTCCGTACCGAAACGGTCGTTCAGGACATTGATTATTTCGGAGAGATGCGCCTTTTCTTCTTTATCCCGTTTCATACCCGTTTCCGTGCTGCCAGCAAGACCATATTCGGGGTTGGACTCAAGGACAATGCTGCCTTCGGATATCTTTTGCAGGCGATAGTATTCCAGCGCAACCTCATCATTTAGTTTCAGCCTTTCGGAAAGGTCTTTTTTGGGCAGCTTCATGACGAGGTACTTGGCATAGGCAAAGAACTTCTCCAATTCTGCGTCCTGGAAGGGCATGATCTGCGATAGAAAAGAGTAAAGGCGTGTCCACTGCGTAAGCTGCTTTTTGAACTCATCCTGCTGCTCGTCGCCAAGGTCTTTGTAGCGGTCGACCGCAGGGTCTATGAAGGCATATAGCTTAGCCTGGTCTTTGGCTTTGCTTGCGGGATCGAAGAATATTTTGGCAAAGCCATCTATCTCCGACTGCCAATAGACCTGTTTGGCATCGAGGGCGTTTTTTAGGTCGTATAAGAGGTTGGGGTCTGTCACCGGGTCGACGGTGGTCAGTTCATAATAAGGCTGGAAGGAATCGAGTATGGTGTCGCGCTCGTTGACAAAGTCGAGCACAAAGGTATCTTCCTTGCCGGGGCAGGTGCGGTTGAGGCGCGACAGCGTTTGCACCGCCATGACACCGTTAAGCTTTTTATCCACATACATGGTGTGCAGCAGGGGCTGATCAAAGCCCGTCTGATATTTATTGGCCACGAGCAGTATATGGTATTCCTCGGTAGCGAATTTTTCGGGCAGCTCTTTCTCGCCAAAGCCATTGAGCTGCGGCTCGGTAATACCCTCGGGAAAAATATCATCTTTCACTGCGCCGGAGAATGCCACCAGCGGCTTAATATCGGTATAACCTTTGGCGCGTATGTATTCTTTAAATGCCATGTAATAGCGCAAGGCGTGCAGGCGCGAACCGGTCACCACCATCGCTTTAGCCTTACCACCTATCTTCTTCATCACCACCGTGCGGTAATGCTCTATGATGACCTCGGTCTTCTGCGCAATGTTGTGCGGGTGCAGCGACACGAAACGGCCTATGGCAATAGCTGCCTTTTTCTTATTCAGTTCGGGATCTTCCTCTATGGCTTTGGAGAGACGGAAGTACAGCTCGTAAGTGGTGTAATTTTTCAGCACATCGAGGATAAAACCTTCTTCTATGGCCTGGCGCATGCTGTACAGGTGAAAGGGTCGCGGCTTGCCGTCATGACCTTTTACACCAAAAACCTCGAGCGTTTTGGGCTTGGGTGTGGCGGTGAAGGCGAAGAAACTTAAATTGGTCTGGCGGCCACGCGCCTCCATCGAGCGGCGAATGAAATCTTCACCGTCTTCTTCCTGCTCCTGCCTGTCTTCCTCCAGCGCTTCTTCTAATGTGCGGGCGGCCAGTATTTCCTTCATCTTCTTGCTGGCCTCGCCGCCCTGCGAGCTGTGGGCCTCATCCACGATCAGCGCATACTTGCGCGAAGCTATCTTTTTAAGTGAATCGTCTTTAGAGAGGCGGCCTTCATCAACAGCCCTGTCGATAGACTCGAGCACGAAGGGGAACTTTTGCAAGGTGGTGATGATGATGCCCGTGCCGCTTACGAGGGCATCGCGCAACTGGGCGGTGTCTTTATCCACTTTCTGCACCACACCGGTAACATGCTCGAACTGGTAGATGGTGTTCTGCAACTGCTGATCGAGCACCTTGCGGTCGGTGATGACGATGACGCAATCGAAGACCTTATTGTCGTAAGTATTGTGCAGGCCAAAGAGCCGGTAGGCCAGCCATGCTATGGAATTGCTTTTGCCTGAACCGGCGGAGTGCTGCACGAGGTAGTTCTTACCCGCGCCGGAATTGCGGGCATCGTCGGCTATTTTGCGCACTGCATCGAGCTGGTGATAGCGGGGAAAGATGATACTTTCTTTCCTGTACTTTTTACCTGTGGCCTTATCTTCTATCTCTTCGGACTGTATGTGCAGGAAGCGGCCGAGGATGTCCATCCAGCTATCGCGACTGAGGATGTGCTCCCAGAGGTAAGCCGAGCGGTAGCCATCGCGGTTGGGCGGATTACCCGCGCCATTGTTATCGCCCCTATTGAATGGCAGGTAGCGTGTCTTATTACCATCGAGCTTGGTGGTCATGAAGACCTGGTCGGGGTCGATGGCGAAATGGACGAGGCTGCGCCTTTTGTCCATAAACAGCAGTTCTTTCTGGTCGCGGTCTTCGCGGTACTGGCGTTTGGCATGCTCCACGTTCTGCCCGGTGAAATGGTTCTTCAGCTCGGCAGTGGCCACCGGCAGGCCGTTGAGGGAAAAGAGCAGGTCGAGACTGTTGCTGTTCTTCAGGCTGTAGTGCAACTGTCGGGTGACATGCAGGTGGTTCTGCCCATAGAGCGCTATGGTATCGGGATTCAGCCTGCTCTCGGGCCTGAAGTAAGCGAGACGGAACTTAATGGCATGATCGGTAAAGCCATTGCGCAGCACATCGAGGGTACCACGGAGATCAAGTTCCTTGCAGAGGCGCTGTATGAGCTTGGCCTCTACATCGGCGCCATGCACTTTTTCAATCTTCTCCCATTTGGCGGGTTGGGTATCTTTTATAAATTGAATGATAATGGAAGGGAAGAGCGCATACTCCCTGCTGTAAGCAGCATCGCTGCCCAATAGCCAACCGCCGGAAGCAGTGAGGCTTTCCGTAATGGCTGTTTCAAAGGTCTTTTCGGTAGTGATGGACATGATGGCTATCCTAATTATTCACAATATTGAAAAATATTTTTAATTTTGTATTGTTATTCCCGATTTGTCGCTGCTTGCATGCATCCGGGTTTTTGTTTTTATATACTTCTCACATCCACTTTTCCCGTCACCACCTCACTTATCAAAGCAGTACGATATTCCTGCATTAGCTCGATTTCTTTTTCAATTCGGGCAATAGCATAATCTATTTTACCAACTTCTTCTTTAAGGAATACAACGATTTTGTTTTGTTCACTAAACGGAGGCACGACAAAGTATATTTCTTTTAGTTTTTCTCCAGTTAAGTGAGCTATACTAATCCTATTCACAATTGAATCAAAATGCCCCATATTCCCAAGAACAAAAAAATGATACAAATAGAAAATAGGATTGTGTTTTGATTTTAATGTTACCTTATGTACAGAGTTTTGTATAAAACATTCGCTTAATTCTGATTCCCATATACAAGTACGGCCCACTTCACCTCCTTCGCTGACTAAAAGGTCATTGGGTTTAAGTTTGAATTTTGCGATTTCGTTAGGAGCAAACCACATCTCTTTTACATCAGATACATCAACATTAAACCAACCAATGTTCGCTGCCCGTAAATATGGTTTTAAATAATAGCCTCCTTTATCATCATTTGTTAACATTTTTCCCAGTACAATATCAGCTAAATACTTTAGCTTCTTCATTTCCCAGTGCTCCGGTATATCTCCGAGCCAGTCAATACCCGAGGGTTTCATTTTTACATTAGGGTCGAGACCTTTGGTGACTGCCTGGTTGATGATGGCAGCTTTTTCTTCTTTTAATAAATCAATGAGCTTTTGCTTTTTTGTGATGAAACTGTCTATCTGGGCGGTTTTTTGGTCGAGGTAGGTGGCGATGGATTGTTGTTCTGATTGGGGTGGACAAGCAAAAGGAATTTGGTTTAACGCCTCTTGAGTCATACTCGGAACTGCTGAACCGTACTTATACAAATCAAAGTTAATAGTGAGGCAACAGTAATAGAAATATTTAGGGTTGGTAGTCGGGTAAATGTCTGTATAATAGGAGGTGTCTACTGACCAGAAAGGTTCGTCAATGAACCGAGGTTTATCAATAGTGCCTTTTCTACCTAATAATACCGAAGGGCCTAGATGCAAATAAAAGTTGCTTCTACCAAACACACCGCCCGTACCGTATATTGGATATTGCCCGTTTTCATCTACAACAGATTTTTGATCTTGTCCATTACATATCTTGGCAAACCTTTTCAATCGCTTAATCTGCCAATGTTCAGGAATATCGCCAATCCACTCAATGCCTGAGGGTTTGTATTTTGGGTATTGGGGCATATTATCCTTGTGATGCTTTTAATAAACCTGAAACCTCACCCGTTTCTGTAACGGTCAAAGTACCTATTAAGTTGATATCATTTTTGTCTAGATATCCATCCCATATTCTCATCGTACCGTTCCATTCAATGACCTGCTGCTTTACTTTGTATTCGAGAAGACTAGCTATGGTCTTGAACTCGAATTCGTCAAAAATGTTCTCGATAAAACCATAAAAATAATAAGTTGTTTGGTCATAGGTTTGTTGTACCCGCCCAAATATTCGGCCGCTATTCGTTTCAATAACAGTACACTTAAAGTAATATCCATTAGTCAGCTTCCGTTGAGCTTGTATACCGATAAACTCGGAAAGAGTTTGGTTTTGACTGAAATCGCTATTTACATAAGTAGTGTAGCCACCTTCATTAGAATCGCGAAACAGTTGCTTGATTTTTTTAACCCACTGAGAATTCCCTAAGGTTGCTAGCCGATTGCCATAGTATCTTAGTCGCGCGGAAAGGCGAAATTGAACAGGATCAACATTAAGGTCGGCGATCTCAGGGTCTACAAAAATACATTTTGCATTATTTCCGTCCGGATCTACCGGAACAGACGCAATCACACCAAAACTAACGTCGCGTGCGCCGCTTGGTTGCGCAGATTTTTTTGCTAATATGTCTTTAATCTTACTATCAATATTGGCATTTAATCCTTCTGCGCCTTTACATTCTACTTGAATGAATCTATGGCCGTCTGAAGCTAAATACTCAAAATCCAGTGTTTTGTTTTTCCCTGCAACCGTGCCTTTTTGGGGTCTGCCAGGTTTTTCGGGAATTCGGATATAATCAGCCTGAGTTAAATTAAACAATCTATTTGAAACGTTTAATGCAACACCGCAGCCTGCATAAGTAATAAAGATCTTAGGATTTCCAGAGTAACGAAAGCTTATGGTTTTTTCAATTCTATAAATTTTACCAAGTTCATTTTTCCTGTCTGTGGCAATCTGCTTAAATCCTTTAAATGAAGAATAAAAAGGGTTATTAGCATTAAAATCCTCGAACAAAGCATAAATATAAAATTCGTCCTCCGAAATAGCAATGCCGCTTTTCAAACAATCATCAATGTTATTAGCGTATTGACTGCATTTGTTCTTAACTTGCTCTGAGAACAACTTTTTGTGGTCAGTACCAGTACTGTCAATATGAAATTCAAAGTCGACTAATGCCATGGTACATTATTTTTGACAACATTTAGTTAATAATTTCCTTGATTAAACCATCCGTTTCCTGCTCCAGGGCCAAAATATCCTTACGGATATCAGCCAGCGAGCGTAATGGCTTGTATTGGTAGAAGTATTTAGTGAAGTTTATTTCATAACCAACTTTGGTCTTGCTTTCGTCTATCCAGGCATCGGGCACATGGGGCAGCACCTCGCGCTTAAAATAGGCCTCTATATCTTCCTGCAGGGGCACGTTCTCATAGTCGCGCAATGATGTATCGGCTTTGAGGTTACCGTTTTTATCTTTTATTAGTTTGCCCTTTGCGTCCCGCGAGGGGCGCTCGACAGTGATACGGCTGTAGCCGAAAAAATCGTTGGCGTATATTTTGCAGTATTCGTTCTCTTTAAATGCACCGTAGAGTTTGGTGATCTCTTTTATATGCGCTGGCGATATCTCGTTGCGCTTGTTGCCGAGGCTGCGGGCCATCTTATCGAAAAATGAGGTGGCATTGACGAGCTGCACTTTGCCCCTGCGTTTTTTGGCTTTGTGGTTGGTTACGATCCATACGTAGGTGCTGATGCCCGTATTGTAAAAGAGCTGGTCGGGCAGGGCAATGATGGCCTCGAGCATATCGTTCTCAATGATCCACTTGCGTATATCGCTCTCGCCGCTGCCCGCGCCGCCCGTGAAGAGCGGGGAGCCGTTGAGCACGATACCTATGCGCGAGCCGCCGTCCTTCACCGGCTGCATTTTGGCTATCATATGCAGCAGGAAGAGCAGGGAACCATCATTGATGCGGGGCAGGCCCGCGCCAAAGCGGCCCGCGAAACCTTTTTTACTGTGTTCTTCCTTTACCTGTTTCTCCACCTTTTTCCATTCCACACCGAAGGGGGGATTGGCCAGCATATAATTGAAATGCTCAGCAGGCAGGCCATCCTGCGAGAGCGTATTGCCGAAAATGATATTGGCCGGGTCCTGCCCCTTGATGAGCATATCGGCCTTGCAAATGGCGTAGGATTCGGGATTTATCTCCTGCCCGAAGAGGCGCAGGGTGGCATCGGGGTTTTGCTCTTTAATGAACATGTCGCCGGCGGAGAGCATGCCGCCCGTGCCGGCGGTGGGGTCATAGAGCGTGCGGATGGCGCCCTTTTCATAAATATCCTGCTCGTCCATAAACAGGAGGTTGACCATAAGGGCTATTACCTCGCGGGGAGTGAAATGCTCCCCGGCGGTCTCGTTGGATATTTCCGCGAACTTGCGGATGAGCTCTTCGAAAATGTAACCCATACCCATGCCGTCTATGCTGCCGAAATCGTCCATTTCGGCAAAGCGTTTCGTGACCATGTAGAGCAGGTCGGCTTTATCGAGGCGTTCCAACTGGTCGTGAAAGGAGAACTGTTCCATGATCTCCTGCACCACCGGCGAGAAGCCGTTGATGTAGGCCGTGAAATTAGCCGCTATATTATCGGCATCGTCCACCAGCTTTTTGAAATCGTAATTGCTGTGGTTGTGAAATTTATAGCCCGTTATGCGGTTGAGTATGAGGTCGGCAGTCTCCTCGCTTTTGTCCTTATGCTTAGGATATTCTTTGAGTACTTTTTCTTTTGTTTTTGCCAGCAGGGCATCTATGCGGCGCAGTACGGTAAAGGGCAGGATCACCTTGCCATAGTCGGCCTGTTTATAGTCGCCACGCAGCAGGTCGGCCACCGACCAGATGAAATTGGCTTTTTCCCTAAAATTGATCATGAGGGCGGTAAGATAGGAAATTGGGTGGGGACATAAAAGGGGAAAATCACCCAAAAGGTGAGCACAGGCCGGGCTTCTTTCTTATATATCCTGAGATCGCTTCGTACCTCGCGATGACCTGTGCAAAAGTTATTATCAGGCGGGTTCCTGGTCGTAAACCTTCAGCTCGTTATACAGGGTATCGCGCTCCACGGGTGTGCGGCCAACGGCGCTGATCATGTCGCAAAGCTCTTCGGTGCTCATGGCCGGGGTCTGCTCTTCAGAGCCGGCCATGGTATAGATCTTCGTAGTATCGTCGATGGTGCCATCGAGGTCGTTAACGCCGAAGGAGAGGGTAAGCTGTGCCGTTTGCCTGCCCAGCATGGGCCAGTAGGCCTTCAGGTTGCGGACGTTGTCCATATAGATACGGGCAATGGCATAGAGGCGCAGGTCTTCGATAATGCTGCTCTCGGGCACATGGCTCATGTCATTATCCTTATTGCGGAATTTGAGGGGTATGAAGCAGTTGAAGCCTTTGGTCTCGTCCTGCAGGGCGCGCAGGCGGCTCATATGGTCCACGCGGTGCTCATACTGCTCTATATGGCCGTAGAGCATGGTGGCATTGGTGTGCATGCCCAGCCTGTGGGCTGTGCCATGTATATCGAGCCAGCCATCGGCATCCACCTTATCGGCGCATATCTCGTTGCGCACATCGGGGTGAAAGATCTCGGCGCCGCCGCCGGGCAGCGATTGCAGGCCGGCTTCCTTCATTTTTTGCAGCCCTTCTTCCACGCTCAGCTTCGCCTTGCGGAACATATAGTCGAGCTCCACGGCGGTAAAGCCTTTCAGGTGCAGGTCGGGGCGGTGGGCATGTATCCTGCTCAGCAGCTCGCAGAAAAACTCGAGGTTCATCTTGGGGTGCACGCCACCCACTATATGCACTTCGGTAACGGGCTGCCCGTCGTACCTGCGCACCATGTCCATCATTTGCTCCATGCTCATTTCCCAGCCCTCATCGCGGTGCTTGTACTGGCGCGAGTAGGAGCAGAAGTTGCAGGTGAAGACGCAGACATTGGTGGGCTCGATATGAAAATTGCGGTTAAAGTACACTTTGCCGTTGTGCAGGCGCGCGGCTATATGGTTGGCCAGTGCACCTACAAAACCCAGCTCGCCTTTTTGAAAAAGCAGGAGGCATTCGTCATCTGTTATTCGCTGGCTGTTCTTTACTTTACCTGCTATCTTTTGCAGTGCGGGGTCGAGGTCGGATCGTTTGAGTACATCTGCAAGATCGAGCTGTGTGACTATCATACTGTAAAATTAGGGAATTTGCGTTTGGCAAAAGATGATCTTTAACGGGGGTTATGGTTACCCGCAGGGTAGCGGCCTGTGCGCCACAGGGTATGGAAATTAGCTATATGCTTTCAGCTATTTTTTCTTTTTGCGGCTGTTTATCTCGTCGCGTATGTTGATGGCCCGCACATAATCTTCCTGTTCCAGCACTTGCTGCAGCAAGGTCTCCAGCTCCTCTAAGTTCATGTTTTTCAGGTCGCTATCGCTGGTTACTTTACTTGCAGGTGTAGCTGTTGCCTCGGCAGCGCCTTCCTCGCCGCCTTCGGGCTGATCAAGGTAGAGGCCTGCGGCTTCGAGTATATTCTCGTAGGTATAGATGCGGCAGTTGGCCCGCACGGCCAGGGCCAGGGCATCGGATGTACGGGAGTCTATTTCCACCTCTTCGCCATCGGCCTGGCAGAGGAGCTTGGCAAAGAATATGCCCTCTTCTAACTTATATATGATAACTTCTGTAAGATCGATGCTAAAGGTAGTCATGAAATTAGCGAAAAGATCGTGGGTGAGGGGGCGGCTGGGCTGCATACGCTCCAGGGCCACTGCAATGGCCTGTGCCTCAAAACCACCGATAACTATAGGTAAACGCCTTAATCCATTCACTTCGCCCAGCACCACTGCATAGGAATGTGTTTGCGTAATACTATGCGATAATGCGACAATCTCCAGTTCTATTTTTTTCATTATTTGTTCTATTCGTGCTTCAACATATATCAATCGTGAAGATAGGGCATTTTTTTTACAAAAGCCTTATCAGAAAAGGGTTGGCTGCCCGCTTTCATCGGCCTCATCTTCACCGTTCGCCAGCAGCGATATTTCCTTCAGTTCCGTACCTGCAATTTTTGTGCCCACGGTCTTCCAGCCGGTCACATCTATGCTTTCGGCAAGGGTCATTTCCTCTTCGGTCATATCGGCCTTTTTCTTGCCGCTCTTCAGCAGCAGCACCGGGTCGGGCCGGGTGGTCACCAGCTCCAGGTAATTGCCCTCGCCCTCCTTGATGAAGGAGTACCTGTTCTTGAGGCCCTGCGACTCTACCAGGAAGCGCTTGGCGTAGAACTGCCCCGACTTTTTATCAAAATACACGGCACTCACTACCTTCTCGGGGTTGAACTTTTCGATGAGCACCAGCGAGTCGATATCGTAGCGGTTGAGCAGTTCGAAGTCGGTGAGCTCATAGCTGCCGTCTTTATAGAAGGCAATGATGCGGTCGCCATCTTCGAAACGGCCCAGTGCAATACCATTGCCGTCTTTATTGAGCCTGCCCACGGCATCATCGAACCAGAGCTTGATGCCCAGCAGGGTAGAGCGGCCCTTTTCCTTGAGCTTTACACTCTTGATGGGATACTTGGTCACCTGGTTGCCCTGTGCGCTGCGGCCCTTTATCTCGATCTCTTCGAAGTAGAAGTCGAACACCTTGTTGCGGGCCTTGCTGCCGGGGCTAAGGGTGATGGCCACTACCTCGGCCTCGCCATTGGGGTTGGCGGTAAAGTAATGCACTTTGCTGCCGTTATTGCCCTTGGTCAGGTCATACTCCTTATCGCGGGTGATGCCCGTTACGTTGAAGCGCTTGCTGTAGGATACGCCCGATTTGCCATCGAGGTATATCATATTATACGTAGTGCGCTCATCGCCCTTCTGGAAGATGGCTATGTGGATGATGTCTTTACCTACAAAGGTCTTGTCGGCCACTTTGGTCACCATCATCTTACCATCCTTACGGAAGACGATGATGTTATCGAGATCGGAGCAGTCGGCCACGAACTCGTCCTTCTTCAGGCCGGTGCCTATAAAGCCTTCTTTGTAGTTGGCATAGAGCTTTGCATTGGCAATGGCCACAACGGTAGCCTGTATGGTCTCAAAGGGGCGTATCTCGGTCTTGCGTTCGCGGCCCTTGCCGTATTTTTTGAGCAGGTTCTCGTAATAGGATATGGCGTAGTCGGTAAGGTGTTCTATATTATATTTCACCTGCTCTATTTCGGCCTCCACGCCTTTTATATGCTCATCGGCCTTAAAGGAGTCGTATTTGGAGATGCGTTTGATGCGCAGTTCGGTAAGCTTCACAATATCTTCTGTAGTGACCTCGCGGCGCAGTTTTTTCTTGTATGGTTTCAGCCCGTTGTCAATGGCCTCCAAAACACCTTCCCAGGTGGTTTGGTCTTCTATATCGCGGTAAATACGTTTCTCGATGAATATCTTTTCGAGCGAAGAAAAATGCCAGTCCTCTTCCAGTTCGCCCAGTTTTATCTGCAGTTCTTTCAGCAGCAGTTCCCTGGTATGGTTAACCGAGTGCTTCAGCAGGTCGGCAGCGCCTACGAAGTGGGGCTTATCAGCTATGATGACGCAGGCATTGGGCGATATGGATATCTCGCAGTCGGTAAAGGCGTAGAGCGCATCGATGGCCTGGTCGGTAGTGACACCGGGGGCCAGCTGCACGATGAGTTCCACATCTTTGGCCGTGTTATCTGTTACGCTCTTTATTTTGATCTTGCCATTGTCATTGGCTTTAAGTATGCTATCTACCAGCTGGGTGGTGGTAACGCCATAGGGCACATCGCGAATGGCCAGCGACTTCTTGTCCACCTCTTCTATACGGGCGCGCACGCGTACTTTACCTCCGCGGGCGCCATCATTGTAATTGCTTACATCGATCATGCCGCCTGTATTGAAGTCGGGGTAGAGCTCAAATTTCTTTCCTTTCAGGTGCTTTATGGCTGCTTCGAGTATCTCGCAAAAGTTGTGCGGTAATATCTTGGTAGAGAGGCCCACTGCGATACCATCGGCGCCCTGTGCCAGTAGCAGGGGAAACTTCATGGGCAGCGTTACGGGCTCGTTCTTGCGGCCATCGTAGCTAAGCTGCCATTCGGTGGTCTTGGCATTAAAGGCTACTTCGAGTGCGAATTTTGAGAGGCGCGCCTCAATGTAACGAGCTGCCGCCGCACTGTCGCCGGTGCGCACATCGCCCCAGTTACCCTGTGTTTCTATCAGCAGGTCTTTCTGGCCTAGGTTGGTAATGGCATCGCTGATGGATGCATCGCCATGCGGGTGGTATTGCATGGTTTGCCCGATGATATTGGCCACCTTGTTGAAGCGGCCATCGTCCATCTCCTTCATAGCATGGAGGATGCGGCGCTGCACAGGCTTCAGGCCATCTTCAATTGCAGGCACGGCCCGCTCCAGTATCACATAGCTGGCATAATCGAGGAACCAGCTCTCGTACATTTCATTGATAAAGACGGAATTCTGCTCGGTGTTATTAGTATTATCAGGCATCTGGTATTTAAAAGGAGGTATTTAAGGACCGTGTGCAAAAGTAATGTTTTAGCCATTTTTTGGTAAATCAGCCGGGATAATGTGTATAAGTTGTACAAAAAATCAGGGTTTTGGGGTATTTTATAATGTGTGGAAAGGTGCTTGCTTTACATAAAAATCAAATAATATGAAAACAAAGCAACTTATCCTGGTAACGGGTATATGCATGGCCGCGCAGGCTTCTTTGGGGCAAAAAATATCATGGGATAGTGGTGAAGATCTCGCATTCCTGAAGGGGCAGAAAGAATTTGCCATAGAATACGATTACACTAATGTAACTGTAAAGGGCGAAAAGGAGGTTGATTATCTAAACACCCGGCGTGCTGAGCTCAATAAAGACAAGGCCGGGGATGGCGATGAATTCGTGGAAGAGTGGACCAAGGCAAGGCAAACCAAGTACCAGCCGCATTTTGAGAAAGAGTTCAATAAACGAGTAAGGGATAGTGCTATACAGGTGAAACCGGGCAGCAATGCAATGTACACCTTGATTATAGTAACAAATGATATGCAGTTAGGTAAAGGCTCGGCATTCGGGAAGAAACCGGCCGAGGTGAACTTTACCCTGAAATTTGTAGAAACTGCTAATAAAGATAAGGTAATGGCCCAAGGCCAGCTTAAGGATGTAAAGGGGGAAGTGGATGCACCAAGAGGTTCAGGTTTTATCCCGGGGGCAGGCGGCGTAATGAGTATGACCGCTCATGTAATGAACAAAGAATACTCGAACAGGATAGCAGAAAGCTATGAGAAAACGGGGCTGGTACTGGCAAAATATATTTCGAAGAAATTATAAGGCGGATAAACTGCAAAAGAAAAAGCCTCCCTGTACAGCAGGGAGGCTTTCTTATTGGACTATAATTACTAAGGATTATACACGTCGAGCGTAAGGGTAAGGCTGTTCTTACCACCTTCCTTATTCTCAACTACAAAATTGTAACGTTCTTTACCATTGCGTTTGCGGGTGTAGATCGAGTATATTTTCTTAAAGGTGTCTTTATAGTTCTGTATATCTTCCGTAAACAACTGGTGGTACACAGAGCTATCATCATAAGCTACGTTTATATAGAACTTGGTGAGCACATCGTCAACTGAGCCTTTATAGGCTTTGATACCAAAGAATATTTGCGTGTCCTGCGATACCGGTATCATATTGAAATTAGTAATACCGTTGGTTATGAACGCAGTGGAATCAGCCCTGTATTGGATATAAGGGATGACCGTAGTCTTTTTGGTACAAGAGACAATGACACAGGTAGTTAAAAGTGCAATAACTGCGGCTTTTAAAAGTAGTTTCATGAATTTTCCTTTTTTTATGCAAAAATATTCAACGGTTTTTAAAACCGGCAAACAAATTCAAAGCCTAATATACTTATCATTTTATAATAATCATAGCATCGCCCCGGTTTTGGAACAAATATTCTGCATTAATATGAAAATTAAAGCTCCGGACAAAGCTACGGTACCGTAATGGTAAGGCTTACGCTATTGGTAAGACCATCCTTATTTACCACGGTAAAGGTATACTTTTCGGTACCTGCCTGCGCACGGGTAGTGAAGGTATAGTCATTGTCATAATTATCGCCTTCGCTTCCGCTAAGGTCTTTGGTGGACACTGTTTCGGCGGCAGCACCATCATAGGAGCGCGTGATGGTATACTTGGTCAACACATCTTTTTTCTCCGATTTTGATGCGGTGATGCCGATGGTAGCTGATGTACTTTGGGCTATGGTAGCATCCGCCGAGGTGTAGCTGCCGCCGGTTTTAAAAGCAATGTTGGGTAGTTTCCCTTCATCTTTTTCGCAAGAGGCGAAGGAAAGGGACATAATAGCTATAATAAGTAGTGAAGACACTACATGTAGAATCTTTTTCATTTTACAATGATTTAAATGTATTTAGAATTGTTTCATGGGAATTTGATATAGGGGCCGGCCTTTTTATCCGATAAAAGCGTGGCGCGGCGGCTGTATAATACTGGCAGCAAATCCCTTGTGCAGGAAGTAGTTGTTGGATATGGGATATTGGCATCCCCTGATCTCCGGGAAAAAAATGTTCGTTTTGTATTGGGTATAATGCAATATTACCGGCCACCAGCAACAAGCCAGCTTTGTGTTCTTTACACTTTGACCGTGCTGTAACTGTGCGAATATGGTTTTATCCAGCTTTGTTTCTTCCTTATCTTCTAAAACGGTACAGGCTATACTGTTTTCCTGTATTTCGAAGCGGGCAACATCATAATATTCACCCTCTATATTCAGCTCTTTGCTGCGCGGATCGTAGCATTTATTAAAGGTTTCCCGGTCGAGACAAAGCTGCCTGAGTGCTTTTGCACTGCCGTGATCTATGGTCTCTCTTTGTTCGCTGTGCACGCGGGATAGCGATATGGTATAAAACAGGGGATAAATAAAATGGAGTGCCCATACCGCCATAAGGAGGAAGAGTGAAGCATTCAGACCATATTTTGCCGCGCGTTTTGCCAACTAAAGGCCAAGTTTGGTGTTTAAAGATAAAACAAAATTTATCCCCTCGTTATTAATTGCCGGGTTAAATAAAGAGGGATCGGCGAGGCGGGAGAGATGGTCGTGGTATGTCTTGTTGAGTATATTATGTACCGCAAAGTTCCATTTATATTCATGCTTACCCCAGTTGGCTGTAAGGCCGCAATAGAGGTTGAGCAGGCCATAATCGGTAGTAGCCGTCTCGAATTGTGCGGGGCGGTCCTGGGGCAGGGCATATTCAAATTCGGGCTCGATAGATAATGATCTATACAGCCGGTTGATATCGGTAAGGAAGATAATCGAGACCCTGTTCTTATCGGCAGGGATGAAGGGCAGGTAGCCGCCGGTGCTGAGGCTACCCCTCGTGGTGCAAAAACTTTCTTTAAGCTGCAAGCCTGGGAGGTATTCGGGCTTATAGATCATAACGAATTCGCCGCCGTATATCGTGGCATCCTGCTGCCTGAAATCATATATGGGAAAGCCAAAAAAATTAAGCGGGTCTTTATCGAGGTATATATAGTTCCAGAATTTATTGTAATAGCCGGATGCGGAAAGGAAAAGTTGTTTCGTGCTTAACTCCAGCGAGATGTCTGTATTGATGTTCTTCTCCAGTTCCAGGTTAGGGTCACCGATCTCGTAACGGTAATAGCCTTCATGCAGGCCATCGGACGAAAGCTCTGCGAGATTGCCCATCCTGTCGCCTGTGGATACGTTGCCTTTTATATTCAGCCAGCGGTTGGGATTGTAACTTATGCCCAGCATACCATTACCGGTAATATGGCCTACGTTAAATGGTTGTACATTTTTTGAGGGGCCATTAAGCGGTGGTGTAAAATAGGTTTTGATCTTTTTGTAATTGCCGCCTATGCCTGCCTCCAGCACTACCTGGCTAAGACTTAACCTGAGGAAGCCAGACAGGTTAGCCTCGAGCATATCGGCATTGGGTATGAGGATGCGCTTACCATAATTGGTATTGTTCTCGTAGGTAAATTGTTCGTTGGCAATGAAGAGGAGCCTGTTAGTAAGGGGTTTCTCCCATTTGGCATTTTGCAGGCCCGAAAGCAGGTGCATGTTCAGGCTTATCTCGCCGCCACCTTCGTCTTCCATCCGCAGGTTGCTCTGTGCACCTACATTGATCTTAAGGGTGGAAGACTTAAGAAGCAGGGTGTTCTGTGAACTTAAAATATTGAGCAGTACATTATGGTGGGGGCCACCATTCTCACCTTCCATATTGCGCGACCAGCGGGCATCTGGCTCAAAGAATTTATTGAGGTCGGGTGTAATGAAGCCAAACTGGTTGAAGGAAAGGTTGTAAGAATTATTCTGTATCCAGTTCCCCCGTTTATTGCCCGAACCGAGTTTCAGGTAATAACCTTTGTTCCTTGAATTCAACACACGGTCTCCATTGCCATCTGTATAGTCGGCATGGCTTTCGAAACCTAAGCGTATGCGGCGCCATTTATTTCCCCTGAGGGTGGCATAACCAATGTCGGTAAGTGTGCCGAGCGTATTGGAAAAGAAGCGGGTATTAATATCAAGGAACTTGCCTTGCTGAGCGGGTGTTTCTTCGATCACGTTGATCACACCACCAATTGCATCGGTGCCATATAATATAGACACGGGACCACGTATCAATTCTACCCGGTCGATACCAATTTGCGATATGCCGAGGCCATGCTCGTCCTGGAACTGCTGGTTATCGAAACGGAGGCCTGAGAAGAGTACCAGGATACGGTTGCCATACAAGCCACGGATAACCGGTTTGGATATGGCATTACCAGTAGTTACCTGGCCTATACCGGGAATATTGGAAAGGGCATCGGAGAGATTGAAGGGGGCCTTTTTATCCAGCTCTTCGAGTGAATAGGGCTCTATGTGAACGGATGTTTGTTTGGCCTGCGACTCCTGTATGCCCGTGATGGTCACTTCATCCAGCTTCTGTGCTGTATCGGCCTGGGCAAGGGCCTGTACGGTTATACAGGTGAACAATAAAATAAGCGATAGCCTGTGCATGATGCATAAAGATAAGGAGATGCGGTAAAAGCGCTAGGCGGCAGCAAAAGAAACACGACCGGCCAACCAGCTTTTATGCAGGGGAACAAGCCAGTGCTCCAGCAATTCGGCTTTTGTGCCTATGACATTATTGAACAGTAAAGTGTCTTTGTTAATATATCCTTTGTCGATAGCATACTGCACCTGGTTGAAGGGGAGCATTTGTGCTTTGCCTTCAATAAGGAAAGTGATCGTCATCCTGTCGAAAAAGTTGACACTATACTGGCGCTCAAGGCTTTTTATAACCCGTACGGAACTATCCGTACTGCAGCCGCTTACGGAAGCATCGCTTTCATCGGCCATAATTACAACAAACTGGCGGAACAGGAGCCCTGCCCAGCCTTTGACCGGCGTGCCGTGTGTATGCCACTGGGTATAAAACTGGTAAAGCTGTTCGTTGATCTCTTTTTCTTCTTTTTCCACAAAGGGCCGGCTGCTTTGGTATATCCATACTCTTGAGCTATCGTGAAAACCGGCCGGTATTTTGTCCTGTATCTCCTGTTGCATGCTGCAAAGTTACATTAGAAATTATTCTGCCTGTCTATATCCTTATTGTTGTTTTGAATAGTACTGTTGATCCATTTTTCGAGCCCTTTAGCCATCTTCCGGTAGTTGCCTGCCGAGCGCACAAGGGTAATGCCTGAGTTGGTAAAATGGCTGTTGACCAATATGCGTTTATCATCGGCAATGAAAACCATGATCTCCCTTTGCTCATTCTTATAACCCGAAGGCTGGATATTGCGGCTTATGATCTGTAATACATCGGGCGCTTCGGGATGCTGAAAAACAGCCAGGTGCATTGCTGCGAGAAACTGTTGTACCAATTGCCTGTTCTGCAGCATATTGTAAGGAGTGGGCACACTGACAAAGCGCAGCGTTTGTGCATACCTGTAAATGCCGAAGATAACCGGCAAAATGATCAGCAAGATCAATACGAACATTAATATGCCAACTTTGCCGGTATGACCGATAGCGTAACCTGCAAAACCAAAGCGGGAAAACGACGGAGATCAATATAACGATGAGCAGGGTGGGGACAAGCGTAGTTTTATTAAGGGGATACCTCAGGTGCTTTTTGATGAATGAGAGCTGGGAAATAAGTTTATTGTCCCATTGCGGGTTGTCATGGCTGTTCGGTAATGTTTTCATAAGGTATTATTCTGCCAGTGATGCAGCTACCATCTCGGCAATATCCATCACTTTTACATCATCTTCTTTTTCCTTGTTCTTCACGCCATCGGTAAGCATAGTGGTGCAGAAGGGGCAATTAGCTGCTATAAGCGTTGCGCCGGTATCTAATGCTTCGGCAGAGCGCTCAAAATTCACACGGGTAGTGCCTGCTTCTTCTTCCTTGAACATCTGTGCACCACCTGCGCCGCAGCACATGCCATTGGTGCGGCAGCGTTTCATCTCTACCAGTTCCACATCAAGTGCCAACAGCACTTCGCGAGGGGCTTCATAAATGTTATTGCCACGGCCCAGGTAGCAACTATCGTGGTAGGTTATTTTTTTGCCTTTGAATGCGCCGCCTTCTTTAAGCCGCACCCGGCCATCGTTGATCAGTTGCTGCAGGAAGGTAGTGTGGTGTATCACTTCGTAGCTGCCGCCCAGTTCGGGATATTCATTTTTCAACACATTGAAGCAGTGGGGACATGCGGTCACTATTTTTTTGATGCCGTACCCGTTAAGGGTCTGGATATTATTGTAGGCCATCATCTGGAACAGGAACTCGTTGCCCGCGCGGCGTGCGGGATCGCCCGTGCACATTTCCTCTTTGCCCAGTATGGCAAATTTCACACCCACCTTATCGAGTATAGTAGCAAATGCCTTGGTGATCTTCTGTGCGCGCTGATCGAAACTACCGGCACAGCCCACCCAGAACAACACTTCGGGTTGTTCCCCATTCGCTGCGTATTCGGACATGCTTCTTATCATCATAAAAATTGCTTTAAACGACTGAGCTACTATCGGCAAGCGGCAGCATGCAGTAGCAGCGTGCAGTTTTCATTAAGTTGAAATTATGAAGTTTTCAGGTTTATTAATTATTGCGCCTAACATTTTACCAACTTCGAGGTATCTTGTTCGAAGGCCTGTGTAGTTCGATTCGTCTAAATATCCGCAGTCCTTTGCAAAGTTTAAGTGTATTAAAGTTTCCGTACATTCTCCATCGGCATCTGTTAGCTTTGAAATAAAATTCTTTGGATATTTTCGTTTCCTGTAAGCTTCACCAATATTTGCACAGATACTTCTTGAAGAACGTCTTACCTGGTCTGTTAATGAATAGATTTCTTCTTTTGGAAATGTTTTCGTCAAAACGAATACTTCCATAGCCAGGTCGTAAGCTTTCTTGAATACTATCAGGTTCTCCATTTATTCTTTCTTTCGCTGCATACTGCCACTGCTAACTGCTGCTCATTTCCTGCGCCCATGCATCCCTGTCGTCGGGACTAAATTTCCATGGGGCCATGTTGTTCTCAATATTGCCCGACATGAGGTTCCATTCCTGTGGGGCATTACTTTCCTCCATTACCAGGTAACGACGCAACTGGTTGATGATAGACAAGGGCTCGATACCTACGGGGCAGGCTTCCACACAGGCCTGGCAGGTAGTGCAGGCACGCAGTTCCTCAACGGTTATATAATCGTGCACCAGTGATTTGCCATCATCGGCGAAGGCTTTATTCTTATCTACATTTTTGCCCACTTCTTCCAGCCTGTCGCGGGTATCCATCATTATCTTGCGGGGCGATAGTTTTTTACCGGTAAGGTTGGCCGGGCATACTGCCGTGCAGCGCCCGCATTCGGTGCAGCTATAGGCATCCATCAGGTTCTTCCAGCTAAGATCCATCACGTCCTTTGCGCCAAAGCGATGGTGCCCGGCCTGGTCGCCCGTAACAGCAGGCGCCAATTCGGGCTGCATCATATACAGTACCTCGTTCTGGATATCTTTCATATTATCCATCTCGCCCTGTGGTATAAGGCGTGTATAATATGCATTGGGGAAGGCCAGGATAATATGGAAATGCTTGGAGTAGGGGAGGTAGTTGAGGAATGCAAAAACACCTATGATGTGTAACCACCAGCAGCCCCGCTCAATACCTATGAGTGCGCCATCGGACAGACCGGTGAACATGCCGGTGAAATTGCCACTGATCCAGAACGATGCAGTTTGGGTATAATGTTCTATATGCCTGCTTTGCAGCACGAGGTCGGCGGTGTTCATCGTGAGGAAGAGGCTCATCAATATGATCTCGGTAATGAGTATGAGGTTGGCATCTTCCTTAGGCCAGCCCTTAAGCTCTTGCATGGACAGGCGGCGTACTTTAAGTATGTTCCTGCGTACCAGGAATATGACGCAGGAAATAAGTACTAAAGCAGCCAATATCTCGAAACAGCCGATAAGGACAGGGTAGAGCCCACCAATGAGCGGTGCAAAAAGCCGGTGCTTGCCCAGTATGCCGTCGAGGAATATCTCGAGTATCTCGATATTGATGATGATGAAACCTGCATAAACGGCCAGGTGCAGGAGCGCAGGGACCGGGCGCTTGAACATCTTCTTTTGCCCGAGGGCCAGGAGGAAAACGTTCTTCCACCTTTGGCCTGCATTGTCATTGATCTTTTCGTCCCGGCCCAGGTTAATATTACGCCTGATGCTGCCTACCTTTTTGGCAAAAAGATATATGGCGGCTCCGCCTAAAATGATAAATAATATTTGCTGTACAAGGTGCATGAAATGCGCTTGATTTTAGCCCCGAAAATAGTTGCTTTTGGGCTAAAAACATAGTTTAACAGGCCTTTGTTGGTGTGTTTGCACTAAATTGAGTAGGTTTGGAACAAATGAAGTGGCTCAATGCTGAAAAGAATAGTCATATGTATTGCATTTATATTGCCTATGCTGGTATGCAGCAGGGCAAAGGCACAGGCAAGTGATATCGATGAACTGGCAAGAATGGAAGATACCTTGTCGCTGATGGCAGACTCTATGTATTTCGCCTTCATCCCCGATATGCGGCCCGCTTATTGTGAGCAGTTCGTTAAAAAGCTGGTAAAGGCGCTGAAGGTGCCTAATTCATACAATTACCCTTTCGACAGGCTGAAGGGGAAAATAAACATCATTTACCCCGAGGATAAAAGTTTCCGTATGTTCAACTGGGTGATAGCGCCCAGCGAGATGAGCAGGCGCTACTATGCGGCGATACAAATGCCCGGGGAGCAACTGAAGCTGTACCCGCTGCTTGATTATTCGGCAGAGGTGGCTAAAAAAGAAGAGGACACGGTGCTGAGCAATACCCGCTGGTATGGCTGCCTGTATTACCGCATTATAACCCACGAGGTGGATGGCAGGCCGGTGTATACGATGTTTGGCCTTAACGAGGCCAGCCCCATCAGCAATAAAAAGATAATGGACCCGATGGTGTTTGAAGATAAAGGCCCGGTGTTCGGGGCCCCGATCTTCAGCATAGGTTCGAAAACAAAACCGGGCGAACCTGTGAAACGCTTTATACTGGAATACAAGAAAGGTGTGCAGGTGGGCCTGAACTGGGATGATGACCTGAAGGCGGTGTACTTTGATAAACTGGTATCGCAGATCAACGACCCCAACCGTAAATATACCTATGTGCCCAGCGGTGAATATGATGGCTTTAAATGGGGCAACGAGATGTGGCAACTGGTGCACGACCTGATATCGGTACAGGTGCTGAAGAACGGCGAGGCGCCTTCGGGAGCGCCGATAAAGCCCCAGGAGTAAAGTAAATTCCCTTATTTTTTCATAGCTTTGCGCGGTCTTTTTAAAGGCATAGCCCTATTATGGGGCAATGGTCCGGTAGCTCAGTTGGATAGAGCATCAGCCTTCTAAGCTGAGGGTCATTGGTTCGAATCCAATCCGGATCACGAAATAATAAAGCCACTGATTGTCAGTGGCTTTTGTTTTTAGCTATTTTTCTTCTTTTCTAATATGCTGATTTTCAATTATGGTCGGTTCGAATCCAATCAGGCTGAATTTCCGAGAGCACATAAGTTTAAGATGTCTGGATCTTGTAGAATTCTACAGTAATTTGTAAAGCATATAAATAATAAATCATGAGCATTGAGCATCTACATTATGTCATGAAGGAGATTGAGACGGTTTCCCATTTACTAACGTTGAAAAACTCAACATTTTTTAAACGTTCCTTAGCTCGATTAATTGCAATTCGTATTGACGATTTCATTAAGCTGGCATTTGCAGCAAACAAACAAACAAACCATAAATCTTAAGGTTATTAAGGACAACCTCAATGTATTAGACTCCATATATAAAGAACACTTCAAACTGCAACGAGACAAATATGGAGCTCACTTCCAACATCTGGATTTTGGAATTCGATTACAGAACTGGTCAGAAATAAATGCGGATAAAGCCAATTTCTTCACGGATATACCTCGTGAAATATCTTACACTTCAGTTCAGTCCCCTCTTACATACCATATACGCCTGTCACGCTTGATGTAAACACGATTACATCAGTTGACGCAGTAAATACGTTTTTCGATCTTGAGTCATATCCAAATCTGTCAACAGATATATTAGCTTTAACAAGACCGAATTCTAGAGGTGTACTCAATTTTAGTATGATTCACACTAAAGCGGGTGTATTAAAGTCTTTGGAGCTGTTAATTGACTATGAACTTGCACAAATAGACGCGTTAAAAGACGATTCAGAAACAAGGCGCCCATTCATTAAGCTGTTTATTACTGACTTGTTAAGTTACGGCGATAACTATTTTACAAGAGCAGATATAATGAATACGGCACCTCAATATGAAGAAGGTTTTGATTATTATGTGAGAGAAAACGTCAATGATGGAACTGAGGAGGCACACAAAATTCTTGAAGAATTTAAAAAGCATTTTACCGTATCAAAACATATTGCCGAATTAAGAATGGTACGGAACAAAGCATGCGGACACATTGATGCTAGCTATACTGTATCGCAGTTAAAGGCAATGGTTGATACCATCGACCTTTCAAAGTTTAGAAGCTTTTACTTAAGGTTAAAGGCTATTCTTCGTTCTATATGTCATTCTACTATTTATCTGACACAATATCTAATTGACCCTTTTGAGCCGCTTCATGGTGTTGAAAAAATGGTTGCCTTGGAAGTTTCCTCATTTGACGGTAAACCATTCCCTGAAACGCCAAGACGATACAGATCTCCTAATGATGATAATAAATACGAACGAAATTATAGGCTTTGGCTTGATTCAGCAGATGACGCAGCACGAAGCTATTTCTGGAATTGTTTTATAGACTCAGAAATTATTGAACGAGTTCAAATCAAGATAGATAATTCTTCCAGCGGTCATAGCTATCGGTATTATAACTATCGCAAAGTCCATTGCTTTTTTGAAAAAAATTAAGCAACAACGCCATTTCAAGAAATGAAAAGCTGTCTATAATTAACTTATTCCTAAACTGTAGGTCAGGGGACCCTGAAACATTGGCGTTTATTCTGGAGCGAACGTATCCTGCAGATTTCACTCTTCGCGCATATTATATTGATGCACTCGGTAAGTTGTCAGGTTAAAGAACAGTGAGCACACTCGAACGATGCGGCGAAATCTTTATCAATGGAAATTTACAGGTAAAGTGCCTGGTTATAAGAGCAATATTGGGTATTGACTTTACAGCGCGAAGAAAATCTACCGGTAAACATGATGCACAAATAAGTAGTTATTCTAAATACATAAAGGACATTTTCAGTTCCAAGATAGCTGCATTTGAAAAACTGGCATTATCACTGGTGCTTGTTTCGGACTATGTTTTGGGATGCATCATCTGTCTGACTCACTTGATGAATTTTACAGGACGTTGTTTGATGATGCCTTTATTTCAGCAAATAATCAAATATTATCTCCGTTTTTAGCTATTGGTGATAATGAAAAAAAATGTCAAATATACAAGGGATATTACCAACAAATAGGTATTGTACTTTGGTAGGTATATTTTCGGATTTCATAGAAGAAAAAGGGTACAATATTCAAGCTAAAGTTCTGTGGACACTAGTTGTACAAGATTATATAAAGTGTGCTCGAAACGATAACCAGGAATTACATAACCTTGCCGTAATCTACTTTAAAACTGGCGACTTGGAAAATGCTATTTTAATCGCGAAATTTTTAACTGAGAAGAATGCTCATATTGTCGATTACAATTATTTGCTACTTGACCTCTACAGGCATGACCTAAAGTATGAAGACGAATTTGCTTCTCTAAAGGCAGCAATTTTGCAAACATTTAATCTAAGTGAATAAGAAAGGATAGATTTTGAAGCTATTTCAATGAATGATATATTAGGTTAGTATGCTCTTAGTAACTTAAAACTTTCGATAATCTGGTTCGATAAACGTCCAAAAAAGTTCACAAACGCGAAAAGCCGCTACTATAGCGACTTTTGTGCTGTAACCTTTTGGTACATTCGGACGATAGTTTATTAAAATGAAGTAATTCAACAATTTTTTTACTTATAATTATATCTCCCAATCAATCACAAAAGCCTCACACGCCTGAATGTCTCGAGTTGACAATTTGCAAGCTTTTGGTTTAGAGCTTCAATGCGGGCACTACTCATTTCTGCTGTTGACCACAAACTGGGATCATCCGTTAGAATTGCTCTTACATACGAACCATCCATAGATGGGGCTATGCTTCCGGGGCCATCAGAGAGATGCCTGCCAAGCGCGCCTTCCGGGCTGTCAGGGAGATCGGGCTCCTGTTCATTCAGCCATTTAAAAGCGGCTTCATATACTTTGATATATATTAAAATTGCAAAAGTAACTGTCTGATATAAAATGTTGCAGTTGTTGCCGGTATTGGACTTATAAAGTTGATACCTATATATGTTTAACGCCGTAGAAGCCTTTATATACAGTTATATACCATTCTATTTTGACCGCTTTCATTCCTTCTTTGAATTGATTATTAACTTCCTAGAGGTCATTAAATTAATTATTTTATGGTTTATGATTTGTAAACCGTGAATTTTATTATATTTGTATCATGTATAGCTACAGCATGCGTCCCCAGGACATTGTGGTCTTGCTAAAAGTAATTGGATACAAGGGGGCACCGTGGAAAAATAAAGATTTGGCCGGCAACTTGTTTCTAAGCACTGCGGAAGTCTCCAATTCCCTCGAGCGGAGTACAATATCCGGGCTAATAGACAACGACAAAAAGAAAGTAAGGACACAATCACTGTTCGAGTTTCTTGTTCATGGTCTGCCCTATATATTCCCAGAGCGACCCGGTAATATAGCAAGGGGCATCCCGACCGCGCATAGCCACCCATTCATGCAAAACTATTTCAGTACTGAGCAGATGTATGTTTGGCCTGACCCTGAAGGCAATGAGAGGGGACTTGCCATACGTCCCTTATACCCGAATGTGGTGAATGCCGCAAAGTGCGATGACGGCTTGTACCTGTCGCTTGCTTTGCTGGACGTATTACGTATGGGAAAAGCAAGAGAAAAGAATATCGCGATAGAAGAACTAAAACGATTGATGAATGAGCCATCACACTAATATTGTTAGGATCAAAGGGGTCTACCATGCTTTAAGAGAGCTGGGTAAACAGGTGGTATTTGTAGGAGGTGCAACCGTCTCGCTATACGCTGACAAGCCAGAGCACGCAGACGTAAGACCCACAAACGACGTAGACGTATTGGTGGAGATAGCAACATACGGTGAGTTTGCAAAGGTCCAGGAAAAGTTGAATGAACTCGGGTTTGAAGTAGATGCTGAATCAAATGTAATATGCCGCTATAAACACCAGGGGCTCATTGTAGATGTAATGCCTACCGAAGAGGACGTCCTTGGTTTTAAAAATAAATGGTATCCCGAAGGTTTTGTAAATAAAGAGATCATAGCATTGGATGAGCATGTTTCCGTGAACATATTCACTGCCCCTTATTTCATCGCGAGTAAATTGGAAGCGTTCGGTGACAGGGGAGGCAATGACGGCCGTACCAGCTCTGATTTTGAGGACATCATATTCGTCTTAGATAACAGGGATAGTATATGGGAGGAGATAGAAAGGTCAAATGACAAGGTAAAAGAATACCTGAAGGACGAGTTCAAGAAATTGATCGAAAATCAATATGCTGAAGAGTGGATATCAGCACACCTGGAATATCAAACTGTCGCGGCCAGGGCGAGACGGATATTAGGTGCTATGGCCAGGTTGATAGGGTAGAAAACATATCATATTATCACAGCCCGACAAACATCGTGATGTAAGATACCCTCTTTTTATGGTCTTGTCGATTACCGCTAACTATGCGTTTTAAGTGCTTCCCAAAGTATTTAAAGGATGTAGGCTATAAATTGACCGCCGGTATGGAACGATGACAAATCCCAAACAAACTCATTGGCGGCAGGAAGTTTTGATCCAGCCAATCATTTGTCGCTCAATCCTAACCCGGGCAACGTCCAGAGTGTCCCGACGATCCCGTCAAAAATGCACGTTCTTTGGAGGAGCAAAAAGGTAAAGGAGATGGTATTTCGCGGGCATGGTGAATATAGGAAGACCATGCCCGCTTAGAATTGGTTCCGATGGCATTCCAGTCATGTGATGCTGAATCCGGTTCGAAGAGGTGCGTACCACTGAGCGGCAGGTCAGATCTAATGTAACTCTACAGGAGAAGGATATAAAGGTAAAATAGAGAAGTATGTATCTACCATTCATCCTTCATCCCGGCAGCAAAGTAGAGGTGCAGGAATAGGGGCCATCTGCTTGAAGGATTGGAGAATATTCAAAGAGGATAATTAATCACAAATTTCTCTGAGTATCTCACCATTGACCCACAATATTTTCGTACCTCGTTGGGAGAACGGTTATTTAAAGGATTTCGATATTTTACCTAATACCTGATTGAAGTAATCGCTGTGCTTTTTAGGGTAACTTATAGACAACGTATAGGTTTGATTGTCTTTGAAGTACTCTTTTATATAATAAATATCATCTTCTTGTTCCCCGCTTACGACAAACCAATTATCCTTTATCACTTTTAATGAGGGATTAACATGAGATTTTAGCAATGCTTAATAATCATCCTGCAATAATCTGAGGTTCCCAATCCCATTTGTTTCGACATCAAGCGAAATGTCATCGTAAATGGAGTTAAGATAATATTGTATGCCGGAATTTGTTAAACTTCCCACTCTAAAACTATTCGGTAAATCAATGGAGAAGCCATATTTATGTGTGAAATGTTCCCATTTTATCGATTGCCCTAATACAATATTCGATAAAAATAATGCTATGACAATGAAAATGCTTTTCATGAAAATTGTTTTTTTAGAGTGATTAACGGACCTATTTAATAGACTCTATAGCTTTAACTTGTTTACATTGCAATAAGACAGTAAAGGCATAGATCTTAACGGACTATGCAAGACATAGCGAACATGATTCGATGGACAGCGAGAAATACACTTTCCTAAAATGTCCTAATTGCTTTGAACCTATCCTAACAAGATCAACTACGACTTACGACTTTGAAGGGATTGGCTGGGGAGTAACCGTTACAATATTGGCAATGATGCAGCATATAATATTGACATCAATTTTGAACACGCTGATGCAAAAGACCTACTAGATTTTACAATTGCAATTCTAGACTTCACTTATTTCTTCAAAGACAAGTTGGATAAGTTCCGCAAAAGACAATCAGAGGAATAACACGGATATCACTATGACACATAAAACCATTGCAAATCCTCCCGACAACACAATTCAAGCATTCGCTACAGAGTTTGCTAAAATACCTAACTACCACAGGGACATGCAAGACCCTGACCTAAAAAAGGTTTACACTTTTATCTCCTTCCGAGTAACAGAGCTCTACTCAGTTAAAAAATTTATCGTTGAAGGATTCTTACCTAAAACCGATGAGCTAATTAGGAAAACAGAAAATGAAATACGCAGGTCAAAATACCGAGACATAATCGAAAGCCTGGATTATAAAGTGACCGATCAAAGGTTTGAAACTATCCGACTAGGCTACGTAATGATGTTTCATAAGTACGAAGTCTTCGTTAAAGACCTATTCAAAATTTTCGACGAAGTTTCACCGGGCTTTGATGAAACTAAGGAACCCTTAGAACAATTTTGTAAACGAAAACTCAACTTCAATCCTAAAGAATGGCATAGATTTCCCGCTGTTCATAAGGTCAACTTTATCTCTAATTGCACTAAACATCATGACGGATACTGCCGACTTAATAACCCTAAGCACCCTAAGCCGATTGATTTTATCGCACATTCCGAAAATCGGAAAATCTATATGTCAACCGAATTGTTTAAGCAGGACATCGAATTCTTTTTAGATATTAGCCTCAAATTATTACTCTCAATACTCGGTATGGCAAATATGCTATGCAGCATGGAAAACACGGCCGATGACACTTACGAAAGTAATGGGGTAATTTATCCTTTACACAACGATGAAGCTAAAAAAGTAACCAACGAACAAAATGCTAAAAACTGGAAGAAAGAATAAAGGAAGACATTGACCTATACTCAACAATTTGTACTTTCAGCTTTATTTAAATATAACCTGCCAAGAGGTAATATTAAAACACTCGATTTGATGCTAAGAAAATTATAAATGCCGAATAAAGATGGAGGTGAATCTTTTGGTTAGATACGGCAACATTGACATTGCTCATTGCAAAATTGTTTCGCTATTGTTTCACCATTGTGTAGGCTCTTTTGACGAATAGGGGAGGGGAAGATAATTGTTCGAATCCATTGTGGATAATCAAAAAAAATAATTTCGTCCCATATACCAATAGCAGCAAGGCCCGACAAACGCATCTACCCGATCAACCTGAAGATATCCACAAAAATGATCGGCTGACAATACCTAATGGTACCTTTGTGAGAAAATAAGAATTTTCTAAAAAACCTGTCATTATGATGTTCATGGAAACGAGCGGAAGTATTATTGGCGAAATTGCCGAAAAAGTAACCACGATTACCGTACTGGGCATATTCCTCAACTACTTCATGAAAGAACTAAAATCGCTGCAGTCCCTACGGGAGCAGGACAAGAAAGAAAGCGATAAGAAGTTCGAGCAGATATTTAACAGGCAATACGAGATCGAGCGGCAGAACATCGAAGCGATCTCCCGGCAATCAGACACTAATCTCCGCCTGACTGAAGCGATCAATAACCTCAGTGAACGTATCGAAAACATGCGGGATTAGTGTGTTTGGTAACATTTAATTTATTTTGAAATTAACAATAATGCGTTTAATTTAGAGTTATATCTATATACTATCATTAACTAATAACCTACCTTATTATGAAAGAAGGCCATGCACTTCTGACCGACATGATCCTGTCCTCGGTTATATCCCTGTTGACGATCATATTCATTTTTGCCTATTACCGGCAATTGTTTCGTACGTTCTTTGCAAAGGATAACTGGTACGGCAATCCATTTTACATAAGGATCACCTCCCTGGCCATTGTCGCGCCGGTGTTCAAATCCGTACTGTTCCAGTTCGTGCTGGCCCCCCTGCTGTTTGCAATTAAGCTCGGTGCTTACCTGGCAGGCGTCCTCCGCGAATACCTGTCAGGGATCACCATATCCACAGGGCAGGACCATGTTAACGAACTGCTCAGCCAGCTCAACGATTTCTTCAGTTCCCTGGATATTTTCAAGATGATCCTGGCGGTTGCCATCGTAGCCTTATTGAACCTGGCAGCCAAAAAGAGCTTCCATGATGAGCGTTCAGGTAAATATCATGCATCGAACATGCCGGAGTACTATAAGCACCTTGTCGTCCTCCTGTTCTTCATCGGCAGCAGCCTATACATCATCTTTACGGTGCTTGTGGCCCTTCCTTACCTAGACAAGAACAAGTATGTCTCCGACATATCCCCGAATACATTCGATTCCCTCTACCAGAACACCGCTTTGCCGGATAACATAACGGAGATCAAAAGCCTTTCCGGGGACAGCCTGCTTGCCCCTTACAAAAGAGATCTCAAGGACCTTTCCGGGCAGGATGGGGTGCAAAACAACCAATCCCTCAGCGATGCCATTACACGCAGCCTCTCCTTCATGGACTACCTCGACAAGACACACAATGATTTCATCAGGATGTATGCTGACTATATAAAGGCCTACAGCGAGAAGAAACAAGAAGCGCTTAACAATACCAAAGCAGATCTTGCAACGGCGAAAGTGTCTATTAACGGCTATCTCCTTGAAAGCTATTTCAACAGCCTCCAATCCTGGTACTCTGCGACCATCAACAGGAACGCTGACTTTCGTAAATATATAAGCGGCAGGTACAAAGACTATGAACAGGCCGTGGAGACCTATGGCAGGACGGCCTTGTCCGATATCAGGACCAGGTCAAGAGATACCTTCTTCCTTAATAGCGGGGGCAGCTATACACCCAACTACGGGGACAATGAACTTTTATTTCGATGTACAACGACCTGGTAAGCCTGTTGCAGATGCAGAACTATGGATTTTACAGCCGTCCGTTACCACCTACCCCAGGTAAAGATTGGGGCATCATCGGCGATGCCTCCGCATGGTTGCTGAAACCCAATTCTGTGGATGTGGTCCTGATCATTGGCATGTTCGGTTTTGGGATCTTCGGCGCAGCCATCTCCAGTTTTATCCGTAATAAACTATTCATTGCAGGTTCCGGTGTAAATATCTCTGTGCGTGAGAACGTGATCCTGATCCTCATCAGGGGCCTGTCCGCTGCCATCATCGTATTCCTGACCACGAAAGGAGGTATCGCTTTAGTGAACAACGGCAGCAATGACCCCAACGCCTATATCCTATTTTTCTCCTGCCTTGTAGGCGCTGTGTTCAGCAAAGAGATATGGGAGTGGGCCAAAAAAATACTGCTGAAAGATCAATACTCGAAAACCACACTTACACAGAACGGTAAAACTACCGATCAAGGATGAATATTGTAAAACGCCTAAAACATATCATATATGCCCAACACAAACGAAACCAATGCGCCCAACAATGCCTGGGCTAAGTTAACGAGTGTATTCCTTACCCTTTTGTTCTCCCTATTTGCAGTAATGCTGTTCTACATATTGTATGCCATATGGCCGCGGGCCGACGGGCAAACAACCGTTCAACTGCAATTTCTCGGCCATCAGTATGGCATAAGCCAGGAACAGCAGTATTTCCTGCTGATGCTATTCGGCGGGGCCCTGGGTGCGACCCTGCAGGTCATTATTTCCTTCACTGCCTTCATCGGCAACAAGGCATTCGTGCCCTCCTGGATACCCTGGTATTGCCTGCGCCCGCTGGTTGGTGCTGGCCTGGCCGTTATCTTCTACCTGCTGGTCCGTGGCGGGCTCATGAGTTATGCCCCCCAACAAAGCCAGCCTACAGTTTCCCAGGTCATAGCAACAGATAGCTCCAAAGCGGTCACCGTGGATAGCCTCGGGGATACAGCAGGGGGCAGGAACATCAGTACTTCCAATAAACAGGCGATGAACGCCGGGCAACAAACGAACACTCCCGGTTCGACTACCCCCATACCCTTGAACCCCTTTGGCCTCATGTCCATTGCCTGCCTGGCGGGACTGTTCTCCAAGGTGGCCTCCAAAAAGCTGGAAGAAGTATTCGAGACCCTGTTCAACGTCAAAGCGGAGAATAAAGTGCCTTATAAAGACAAGCTACCGACCGATCCGCAGCAGGAACAGCCGGCTACACGTGCGGTACCCGCAAATAGCAATGATACCACGCATCCCGATGCGGACATCCATGACATACTTCCTGATGCAGACGCCAATAATACCGATGAATCACAACCACAAGGCTAAAACCACTATTATATGCAGGCACAGACCAACAAAAGATACCGGGTGAAGACCGCATTAAGACTGCGGAGCAGCCCGCAGATCATGAATGGCAACATCATTACCGTATTGCCGCCTGATACGATCGCTACCGCCACGGACAGCCCTTCAGCACCCGGTTGGGTGGGCGTGAGCGTAACGCTAAGTGGTAAAGAGCTCAAAGGCTTTGTAAGCGGTTCCTACATCGAACTGCTGCCCTTCGATGAGCCGGCCCCCGTACATATCGAAAAGATCGCTGCGGTACATATGCCGGAGCGGAAGGGTACCGCCAGGGCATCGGCGAACGGCCGTGCCTATGCGCTCAGCGAGCCCAATATGCCTCATCGGGAGGCAACTGCGGATGCCCCGACAAAAATAGACCAGGTATACCAGATACTTGATTTCCTTGACGTGGAACATAGCCTTCGGTACCAGCCCGGCAAAGGAGTTACCTATTGTAATATCTATGCTTATGACTTCTGTTGCCTGTCTGGGGTGTATATGCCCAGGGTATGGTGGAGCGGTAAAGCACTGGCACAGTTGGCACAAGGCATAGCCCAGCCTGTTAAGTACGGTGATACGGTCAATGAACTAAACGCCAACAGCCTGTTCGACTGGTTCCGCGACTTCGGCCCGGACTTCGGCTGGGAAAGGATATTTGATACTGACGAACTGCAGCAAAAGGTGAACGAAGGGCGTACCGGCATCATCGTAAGCCAGCGTACGGTACTCTCCCGTTCCGGCCATATCGTAGGGGTCATCCCGGAAACTAGTGCACACCAGGCTGTCAGGGTCAATGGCAGGGTAAATATGCCCCTGATGAGCCAGGCGGGCGTCAAGAACAAAAAAGTATTCTCCAGCCAATGGTACCTGTCCGCAAATTTCAGGCAGTACGGTTTCTGGATACATCATTAACTGATAAAACATACTCGTATGAAAAAAATACTCTTGTTTACGATCGTTATTACCGCTTTTGCAGCCTGTAAAGTAAGCTGGGTGCCCGATTATAGTACGGATATAGAGACCGAGATCGTCAATACTGCAAAATTGACCGATAAGTTGTATTTGGAAATGTTGGAACTGCCTGAAGCACAGAGAACCTATACGGCTTTCTCTAAAGAATACCTGGAGATCGAGGTTGAGATCAATGCCATTAAACTCAAGAATGAAGCAAGGAAAAACAATACAGAAATGCTTGCGATCGTCAAAAATGTCAAAGATCATTTTGTTCAATACAAAAAGGAACATAAAGAGCAAGTGACCTTATCGGATGGTGAGATACAGGTCAACGAAGCATATATGCAGGGATTCTGGAGACCTTTGCTACAAGCAGAAAGAGGATTAAAAACCAAATAAAAATTATACTATGGCTTTCGACATCAATGAAGTGCTATCCAACATGCTAAATGCAGTAAAAGGCACAGTTAAAGACAATTGGAGTACCATAAAAGATACCGCGAACACATTTTTGCAGAGCAGGAAGGAACGATTGGACCTATTGATCAGTTTACGCCTGGACAACCAGATCAGTGAAGAATTATTCCAAAAACGCCTGGCAGACGAACAGGCAATATTGGAATCAGAGCTTCATTCCATTGCTATAATTTCAAAAGCCATCGCCCAACAGGCGACAAATGCAGCCTTCGATGTGCTGGGCAAAGCAGTCCAGGCAGCTTTAGGTACGATCCTATAATTATTTATCTATTAATAACCTTAAAAAAACAGATCACATGGCTAACAAACATCAATTGGAAGCAAAGGCCGATGACGTCATGGCCTCGGCAGAACAGGCAGACACGACAGTACAGCAGTTCTGCATTTTATGGTCAGGCATCATCAAGCCTGCCCTGGACCTGGTAAAGAGCTTTACCGGACCCAAGGTTGACCAGCAGATCGATAAACTCGAAAAAGCTGCCGATGAATTATGCGATGGTACGAACCCGGACGTCAAGAATTATTGTTTGTACTGGAACACCTTTCACATCAAATCCCTGCTCAAACTTGTGGAAATATTCACAGGGCCGAAAGTGGATAAGGTGATCAACAAGTTCATCGCAATATCGGACAGCCTTTGCGAACCGCAACCTTAAGGGGCTAAAACTGGTCAAACCGGATGAATGAAGGCGGCTATAGGCCGCCTTTTTATTGTTGGTATGTCTTCGTTGAGAACATTATCATAGATGAACTTTTACAAGGGTATAACCCTCTTTCTGTTCTTCCCCTATGATCTCATGATCGCAATGATCCAGGCCATCCTGTTCCGGACGCTGACCTTTGAAGATCTCCAGGTTTTGGCTATATTCTGTTTTGTCCACTACACGTTTATGAGGCAGGCTTTTAAAACGCCCCGGTCTGCGTTGTATCTCTATGCCCTTATCCTCAAACTGTTTCAACAGTTCGCAGTCCTCAGCGCCCCAGCCCCGGAAATGATTGCTAAAACCATTTACAGCGCGGAACTGCTCCCGGGTAAAGGCATTGCAGCCACCGAAATATTTATCAAAGGGCATCTTGTAACCGAATTGGGAAGCATGCGTGGCCAGGTGCGTGGGCTTATCGGGATAACTGTAATCCACGCTCAATGGCAGCAGATCCACATCCTGCATGATCCAGTAATCGCCTAATTGTTCGGTATGCAGGAAGCCCACATTAAATAACTTGCCACGGTTGAAGCTTTTATCATCGGCCTGTTCGATCACATATATTTTCGCCCCCGGTACTGCAATGCGCATTGCCGGTACCCATTCTTTTAAGTGCGCCTCCCTGTTGCGGTAGGTGGTCAATACTATAGCTTGCATAGGGCCTTTTTATTTTGTGCTTCTTTTAAATAGCGGTCTATACGCAGTTTGGTTCTCTTGTCGGAAGAATAGAGCCTGCTGTACCATGTATGCAGTATTATGTCTTCTCCATCAATTCCATGTAAATAGGTGGTCAGTTCATCATCCAATATCCGGGCGTTCATAAAATAGCCCTTCGCCATACGGAACAGCCAAAAGAAAAAACCATGAAATGGTTCGCCGGCTATATGGTTGTAGGGGCCTTTGATCATTGCTGGCCTCCTTTCCTCAAATTCAGGCCGATAGCCTTCTTTACCGATCACCTCCCAGCTAAGGCCATGGACCTGGCGCATAGCTTTTATTTTGGCGGCATTGAATATATTGAAGAATGGGTTCATGGTACACCAGCTCCAGCTCCGACCCGGGTGCACCCCTCCGTCCGGCATGCCACAGTAGTCGTAGCCATTTTGCTGCAGGTATTCCAGCAAGCGTGTAAAGCCCGGCCAGTCGAATACAAAGCAGTCGATATCGATATTGGCTATCCAATCGGTCTCCGCATAGTCAATGATGTAATGTAGGTAGTCGGCGGCATGTTGCCAGTCGTGGAACTGTTCACACTTCAGCACTTTTATACCTGCCGGTATAAATGCTTTCATTTGCTCAAACAATGCATCCTCATTGCTCCGGGAATAGACAGTGATATTCATACCTCGGCTTTTTTAAACACGTAAATACTTTTCCTGAACCACCAGAGCTCCGAGCCACCGGCTGTCCTGAGTTGGGTAGTGCTATCCGGGATATATCGAAATCCCCTGTCTTCGATGGTATTGATCACATATTCAGCCGACTGTTCATTATGATGGCCGCATCCGCCCTGTCCGGGCAGGGCCCAACTTAATACCAGCAGGGCATCTGCAGGGCCGGTTATGTTATCGAGAAACACCGATTCGTATTGTTTGGGGATATGCTCTGCTACTTCCAGGCAAAGCACCGAGCCGTTTAAGGGCGCTACATCCAATGGCTTGGACAGGTCAATGCCCTCCTGTATGTTATGGAAATCAGCGATCTCATGTATGCCATCTGTGCCTTCGTAGCCAATGCATTTAAAGCCCAGTTGCGCCAACCTTGCCAGGTAGCTGCCTTTGCCGCAGCCAAAATCAAGCACCATCTTATCAGCAGGTAAGATACCTACCAGTGCATCGGCCAGTTTAGGGCTGAACTGGTGTTCTGTCTTTGCTGTTTCCAGGTCCCAGATGAATATTTCTTCACTCATTACATAGGTATTTATTTCCGGATACCCCGGCCATCGCCACCGATGTGCCTGATGTATCCCTGCTTTAAGACCGCAGCCGAAAAGCCTCTTTTGTAATATTCTTTACCAATGATCATTTCACTACGCGAGGGGTTGGATGGACTGAAAGTGGTATATAAACCATAGGTCCCCAACAGGCGATAATCGGCCAGCCTCTTGACCGAGGGATTGAAGGTAAAGCCATGCCATTTCTTTTGATGTTCCCTGCTCAGCAGGTCGTACCTGCCGTTATCAAGGGGTACTACGGGGTGACCGTTCAGGTCATCTCGCTCACGCAGCCAAACTGTGCATATCTTGGGGGCATCTTTCATAATAGCTATGCTGTCTGCTATCCAGCCTTTGCGGTAAAAAAGCCAGTCATCTTCCATCTGGAAACAATACTCGGTGCTTACCCTGCTCCAGAGTGTATCGAGGGCTTTTATCTGCCCCTGCCGCCTGTGGGGCATGATCACTTCATCGATGGCATATTTCTCCTTAAGGGCCTGCAAAGCAGATAACTGCTCCGTATTCATCCTGTCCCGCCCATAATCTTCATAAATAAAAAATCGGTTGACGGGAAAGTCGTTATACCGGAAAAAACTCTCCAGGGTCTGCTCCAGCAGATCGTAGCGGGCATAAGAGGTAAGAATCACATCTACGTTCATAGCGTATCGGTATTGCGGGTGATCAGCGGGTTTGCATGCTCTTATAGAAATGCATATCGTTCTTTAGTATTTGCTCAATGATAGCGACATCCTGTTTTTGCCAGCTTTTCGTGTTTTTAGGGCTGGTGTTGTTGCCATGCAACATCGATACGAAACCATCGATATAAGAATGGGCAAATACCTTTCCCTTCGAGTTCCAGGCAAAATCATTGTCTTCACCTACCTGCATATCCTTATAGGGATAACGCTGCCAGTGGCTCCGCCTATAGGCCATCGTGGCACCGGCCACCCAATCGCGCTTTGAGTTATAGTAGCGGTACTTCCACGCAGCTTGTTCCGAGGGGCAGTAAAAATAGAGATCTTTCAGGCCGCAGATGTCGGCACCGCTTTGCTGCAATGCATTCACCTGTTGCTTTATCCAGTCAGGCGCGTACCAGTCATCATCATCCCAGTTGAGTATATATTCGCCATGTGCATGTTCGCAGGCCAGGTTTCGCTTTGCTCCGGTGCTTAACTTCCTGCTTGTTTTGTAGTACCTGATATTGTACACATCGGGCACTAAGTTTTCAATTGTGCCTATCCCATCATCGAGAATGACAAGCTCTATATTAAGATAGTTTTGCCTTTGGAAATAAAGGATAGCTAAAGGGATAAAATCTCTTCTTGCGGCATTGGTAGGCATGATACAGGAGATCAGTGGATACTGATACATATCTTGACAACTTGCATGTTGAATAAGCACTTTGTGCACCATGGTCATAGTTTGTTTTAGCTATTTGATCGGTATTTCAGCTAATAGCAAGTTACAGTTATACCCAATGAGCCACAAAAAATGATGCCCACAATTCGAATATACCAGAAACCTGTAGGCACCATTAATACCCTACATTGCCAATTTTTCTTGACTACTGTATTTTCAATGCTTTACCGTTCTTATTTTCTAAGACCATACTTTTGTAATATTACTTTGCCCACTACCTGAATTCATAGAGATGAGCGATCTGATTTTTCTTATATTTTTTTGCTAATGTGCTGATGAAATTATTCTTATTGTTTATGAAATGGTCAACTTCTGTCTTAGCTAAATTGTTATAGAAATAACAATGTATTATCTGCTGAAAAACTAGGTACTTGAAACAGATTCTAAATACTTCCTGCATAATGTTTATTTCTAAATAAAAAAAACATAAACTAGCCTTTTGTGCATCTTCATCTTCTGGAATAAAAATAGATTCTAATAAGGATACTTGACTCGTGTTAATGCCCATGAGATTTAAATCATAAAGAAGAGCATTATAAAATGCCTCATGAAATTGAACGAAAATGTTTTCGAAAGGTTGCAGATCCAATTTAGAGGGATTATTAGGTAAATCAACAAAACTATTTGCTAATAAGTCCTCTTTAAATCTGTCTAAAACATTATATGATTTAAAATTTTTCACGTTAGAATTTTTTTAGAAATTTTATTGCTTTTTGAGGGATATAACCCTTTATAGAAGTTTCTTGTTGCCAAATTGAAAAATGATATCCTTTGGAGCTTCTAGGTAGTTCTTTCCATCCAACTTTTACTTCTGTCTCGGCAGGTAATTTTTTTAAGTTAATTCTTACCATTCCCTCCCCACTATTAAATGATCTTGCAATTTCCTTATCTGATGTGGTAGCTATCCAAGGATCATTTGCATATGATTTGGGGCTTGAGCCACTAATTAAATGCTCTTCAAATGTCCATGTACCAGTCGGATTTTTTGCACTAATGCCTTCTCCAATCGTCACAGATAATTTTTCTTCTGCTCTTAAACTACGAAAAACATAATCAGGTTTTGAAAATCCAATATCAAATTTAGGTAATCTGACTAAAGATATAATTTCTCCGCCTAAATATCCTAAAGCAATATTGGCTCCGAGATTTTCATAAGTTTGCGGACTTGTTACTATAGGTTTATAGAATTTATTCCATAATGTACCCTTAGACTCCAGTATAGCATGAGTTTCGAAAGTCTTATATGTACCGTAAGCCATTTTACCTAATCGTCCTGCATCTTCTTCACGTCCTTTTGCACTTATAAGGTTTGCTCCAAATTCTGCTAAATCCACTAAACTTCCAACAAAGCTAGTCGCCATATTATTACTAAACGTGTTCCCCTGAACATACCACGGGTACTTAGGGTCATATTCTTTTTTTTGCATTCTTGCTGATGAAAAATCATAGCTTTCTTTTTTATCTACATGTGACGTAGGTGCTTGCTTATGTTGTGTACAATTTTGCTCGGGATCACCATGCCCATGCTCGGGTTGCATACCTGTACTATCTTCCCACGTGATGGGATTATTATGTCCATAACAATAAGATGACTCAGGACTTAACTTACTCTCCAAAGGATCCACCGCACACCAACGCGCCAGCCAGGGCGCATAGTAACGCGCACCATGATAATAAAAGCCAGTCTCCTCATCCCGCTCCTTACCTGTATAACGGTATCGCTTCAATGAGACCAACCCTGTAGTATCGCCCACCTGGAAGCTGGTATTGCCAAAAGGATAGTACTCCTCGTAGCTGATCACATCTGCATCCTCGTCCAACTCCAGTGAAGCAGTACCGAGGTGATTGCTGAACTGGTAACGCAGTACCGGTGCGGGTGTGGTAGCAGTGGTCTCGGTGTCTATGAGCGCCACCCTTGCCTGGTCGTCCATCACATGCAGGCTCTCACGGGCCAGCACCAGGTCACCCGGAGGTGATGAGCCCATATCGAGCTGGCTGTACAGCTCCCATTGACCTACGTATTTGCGCACATGGGTGTAGCCGCTGGGGTTATCATCCACCTTTACCTTCCGCACCCTTTGGCCATTGCTGTCGTATTGGTAATAGCAGGTGATATCCGCATTCACGATCACCTTCTCCAGCCTGTTCAGCTCATTATAGGTCATGGCATATTCAGGCGGGCTTAAGAGCGGGTTGCCGAGGTGGCTCATACCATCTACAAGGTTGCCCCGGTTGTCGTAAGTATAATCTTCGGTGATCACCGGGCTGTACAATACATCGGCAGAAAGCAAGCGGTTGCTTGCGCTATCGATGGTAAAGTCACGCGTCCAGTTCTGGGAGCTGTCGGTACAGGTGTGCTTCATCTCCAGCATATTGCCTACCTCATCGTAGCTGTAATACTGCACATAGCGGCGCAGGGCCGTATAGTCGCTGGGCAGGGGGCTAAGGCCCGTACGTCCTGTATCATTCCAGCTGGCCTCTGCCGTAGATGGCGGGCTGGTATTCACGGCATGTTCCCTGCCTTCGGCCTGTATCAGCCGGTAGAGCGCATCATAGGTATAGTCCTTATCGGGGCTGACCACGGCGCCATCAAAATACACCGTTTGCTGAGCAGCGTCCTGCTGTATGGTGATGTTGCCCACCGGGTCGTACCAATATTTGAGGTCCTGCAGCACGGCGCTGTCACTGCTGCGCGTGGTCCTTATCCGGGTAACCCGGAAGGTATTGCTATCGTACTCGTACGTAGTGGTAGCGCCATTCTCATACTGCACCTTCGTGCGCTGGCCTTTGGCATTGTAATAAATGGCATTGATGATATCGGTATCGAAAGCGCCCACACCGCCGGCGTTCTCCACATGCACATGGTAGAGCATACCGCTGTCCTCGTAGGTATAGATGGTAATGCCCCCTTCAGGCGTGGTCATGCTCACCGGCCGGTTCAGGGCATCGTAGGCCATGGTGGTCGTATAGGTAGCAGTTTCCATATCCACACTGCCTATAGTGGTCCAGTCGGGATGTGTGGTAAAATCCTCGGTATACTGCCGTACCGTGCTTAGCGGGTTACCCTTAAAGTCGTAGTCCTCTATGCTTTGCAGACCCGCACCATCGTATATTTCGTAAGATTTGCCGCGCAGGTTGTGGTCGGTATCATCTACCTGTCCCTCACCATATACCATTCCTTCCAGCACCTTATATCCTGTGCCGGGGTCTATCTCTTTGGTCAGTGTCCTGCGCAGCTCATCATAAGTGAAGTGGAATTGCCGGTCGTCGGCATCCCAGGCATAAAGGGGCTGTCCGTCTACGTTAGCGAGCATATACTGCGTGCCGCTGTCCACGCTTATTTGTTTCAGCACAGCCTTCAGCATATTGTAGCTGTAGCTGAGTGGCGTAAGGCCGCGGGCATCGTGCACGGTCTTACGGTTACCCAATATATCCAGGTCCACATAGCTGTAGTAAAAGGCATCGGTCCATATCGTATCGATATACCTGTCGTGCTGTATGGTATAGAAGGGCCTAGCCAGGGTATCGAGGAATACCACCGTGGGCGTGTCATCATGCTCCGCCGCTTTAGCTGCGGCGTCCTGCTCCTCGGTGCTGCCGCCGGTGGCGGCCGTGTACCAGTCGCTGCCGGTCACGGTATCGTTGTTGTCATAGCTCACCTGCGTCCAGGCATCCCATTCCGTTTTGGTAAAGCTGCCATCGGGCAGGTCGGTGCGCTCCACGCGGCCCAGGGGGTCGTAGTGTATGCGCGGGCTCACACCCACCGCTGTTGCTGCCTCTGTGCTGTCATAAGCATGGGTATCGCTGTAATAAGGCTCGAACTGCATCACAGCCTTGCCCTTGTTGTTGTACACGGTCTTGCCGCTGCCGATCCAGCGCTCTTCCACCGGGCTGCTGTCGGGGTCATCGGCTGCCTGCACCTTGTGCATGGCCAGCCTGCCCAGGCCATCGGTATAGCTGAAGCGCAGCAGCAGGGGGCTATCCACACTATTGGCTACACAGTACGCGTAATGCAGTTCCCGGGCTATCATGGCCACGGCAGTGGGCTGCACATCAAGGTCATACACACAGCGCCAGCTGGCATTTTGCAGCAGGTCGGCAGCGTAAGACTTAGGGTCGATCCAGAAGGCGGCCTGGTTGCTCTTATCTGTTGCATCTTCCGGGTCTATGCCGTCCAGTTCATCGGCCTCGCTGCCTTTGCCTTTCAGGGCCATGGCCACGGGCATGCAAAGCCCGTCGTAGAGTATCTCGCTGATATTCTCGTTCATGTCCTGCATCGAGGCGGGCTGCAGGCAGCGCCAGTCGTAGGCCAGCACGGTATTCACATTGCTTTTAGCATCTGTAACGCTCAGGGGCAGCAGGTAATAGTTCTCTGTACCATTGTCCCAGTAACTTACCGTGGTCACATTGTCCCAGGGATCGGTATAACTTACCGGTGTATAGAACTGCGTACCCGGATCATCGTACTGCATGGTGCCAGAGGGCAGCCAGTAGTTCTCGGCACTGCTGCCGAACTGGCTGATGTCCGTATCGGCAAGGTATTGCCCTTCACCAAGAGTGCTGCTGTCCACATGGCCGTCATAGTAGTTATCCAGTATGTCGCCGGTAAAAGCCAGCTGGTACTGCTGGTAGGGCAGGCCCAGGGCCTCCAGGTCAGCAAGGTCCAATATGGTAGTTGTATCATCAGAGAGATACAAGGTCCTTGTTTTGGAAAGCAGGCGCTTTTTCTCGGTAGTGGTGCCCGGCGCCTCCGAAAAATCTATTTCGGTGCTGATGCCGTCATAGGTATCCTTCATGTCCGCAGGCAGCCATAGGCCTGTGGGCACAGAGAGGTTATGCAGTTCATAAACTGCCGCTTCACAGGGCATGCAGGCACGGTAGTGTTCCTGGGAGGTGGTTATATCGTTGGTATATGCGTTAACGGAATAAGAAACGAGCATGGCCTGCTGTACATCCTCCAGTACTGTTTGCGTAGCCGTAGGGAGCGAGGTAGCCGTAGCGGGTATCAGTGTAGGTATGGATGCTCTTGGGTAAGATATCCTGGCTGCTTCCAGCACATCGCCGTAATCGTTTATAGCCAGCACCATATCGTGCAGGATACGCGGGTCATCATCATTGCGCTCGGTATGCCATACCACGTTCTCCTGCTGGTGGCTGAAGAAGGAGGCGTAGCGGTTATTGCCAAGATGCTGTATGAGCTTTACGATATAGCTGTTGGCCGTTACCATGTAGGGCTTCCCTTCCAGGTCGCCGCCATCAAGTGCATATACCTCCTGCCTCAGGGGCTGGCCTTTGAGTGCCCGGTGCGCTTCACGCAGTTCCTGTGCATTCAGCCCATCCGGAAAGCTTGCTACAGTATCCAGCTTCCAGTTGGTATTGTTGTAATATTCCGTTGCGAAGCGTTCCAGTAAAGTGCCTTCACGCATCCATGCCCCGGTATGGTACCAGGTCTTGGTCAGCACGGGGTCCTGGTCGAGTGTGTCCACCGGGCTATTATCAATAACGGCCACATCCGTATCGGTGCTTTCCACCCTCCCGAAGCCGCGGAACTCGCGCTCCTCGTGGTCATAATATCCATGGTGATAGGTATAGGTCTGTGTGTAGGATGTATCGCTTACAGCATCGCTGGTACTTATTTGCTGTATACAGTGCACCGGGAAGGGCAGGCGCGTAGCCCAGGGCGCGCCTGCAGCTTTATCTTCCAGGTAGTATTGCGTGGAGTTTTTATAAGTGAGCGCCACCGTTTTGCCCATACCATTGCTATAGGAGTTCATCAGGTAAGGCTTATTGCCGCCCATGAGGTCGATATAGCGCATAGGTGCATAGCTATGCTGCGGCAGTGGTGAGCTCCATACGATGCAGCCCGTACCATTCCCTAAGAGGTCCATAACGCCGATCTTGCTGTACTGGTCGGTACCCGGCAAGGGGTTGATATCCGCAGCATCACTGAGCGCATTACCCGCAAGGTTGATCCATGCAGTACATTTATTATGCCCCAGGTAAATGATATCGGCAGCGCCTGTGCCGCTGATATCGGCCAGGGTGATATAGAGGGGATTGAATGTATCGGGGCGGTCAAAGTTAGGAGCATTGCTCATCGTTACCTTCATGCCAAAGCGGCCATAACCCATATTGGGCCAATAGCATACTTCCCCGTTCTTAATGCGTACGATATCGGTCATGCCATCGCCGTTCATATCGGCCAGGAAGATGCTTTGCACCTGGTCGTTCAATAAAAGCCGGGGGCCTTTTTCTTCATCAGAGAAATTCTGCGCATTACCGCCCACATCAAAGCCATCCGTTCCCTCGTTGGCATACCAGGTCCAGGCCCGGTCTTCGGTCACCAGCACATCGGGGCGCCCGTCACCGTTGAGGTCCAGCATCTTGGTATATGGGCTGTTCCAGTCGATATTGACATTCTTTTTAAAAGCCCGGAAGCTGTGCCAATGCTGATCATCATCCAGTTCGTAATATCCCTGCAGCGCCCCTGTGCGACTTACCACCTGCCTGCGGCCGTCCGCATCCAGGTCAGTCCATTGCAGGGAGCTGCCCAGGCCATTGAGCGAGGGTTTGGGCGCAACGGCCAGGGCCGGTGTAAAATGCCCATCACCAAGGTTGGTCTTGTAGAACCAGCCGTTCGCCTGCTCGGTCAGTATGCCGGGCAGGCCCTCACCATACAGGTCGATCCATTGGTAAGCGCCGGTAAGTCCCTGGGGTGCATTTTTTACATCCTCTTTCGAGACGTTCTGTATTTGCGTATTCCATTCCAGCAACTGGTATTCCATGCTCATGGCCGGCAGGGAGCGCTTTACATACACGCCATCCTTTTCGGTATAGCCATTCTGAATAAATGAGGTGATGAAATCAGCTTCTGCATAAGTATCAGTAGTATCATCATGGTGATAGCTCATATCCAGCGAGCGCACCAGGTGCGGGGCGATAGTACCGCTGACCGTGTCCATTTCCCGGAAATAGTGGAACATAAGTATCCTGCGGCAGCGGCGATAAGTACGCAGCTCAAAACCTGCATGGAAATCCGAAAAAGGGTCTTTGCGGCAGGGCCAGGTTTGATTAGGCGTGGGTGTAAGCACATCTGCCTCGGGATTGGGGTCCGGCGGGCTGGGCGGAGTGTCATGATCTTTATGGTCGTCATAGTCCAGAACGGCCTCCATCCAGAACACATCGCTCGTTGGTAGTTCAGGGTAATATACGTCTATGTCTGCATCCATGAAGGGATCACGGTTGCAGTATTTTACGCGTTTCAGGTAGGTATTGGTGAAGGAATCGGGGTTAGCCAGGCGGTTGCGCTCATGCACCTTTACGGGAACACTGTCCAGGTTCTCGCCGATGTATTCATAGAACTGCATGTTGCCCTTGTGGTCATAGCTTAACTGGGGCAGCCATTTAAAAATGCGTTTATCGTCTTCCGGATCGCTGATGCGACCTGTGTCTGTCATTCCGTAATAAGTAACGATATTGTCTTTAGTGGTCACCCGCCACCAGCTTCCATCGATACTCTCACTGCTAATGTGCTCGATGCGGGCAAAGAGCCCTTCTATGCGCGGGCGGTAGGTTTTGACATGATAGGTAACTACCGGGGAACCATAGGTCTCATCACCGGAGGATACAAGTACCAGGTCTTCAGCCCCTGCCAGCAGGAACACGTCGCTTGCGCCTGCATCATTATATTGAGGTAGTTTTTTGTCTGTCTTTCTTTGGATGGCAGGCAGGCTTAAAGCCCAGCCCAGGCCAAACTCGCTGTTGCCGCTGCCGGAATTGTATTGCAGCGACAGCGAGGGTGTGAAGCCGCTGCGTCCCGGTGTAAGCGGCAAGGCTACCTGCAAGGATGCGGTGCCGTTCACGGCATTCACAGTGAATTTCTCATCGATGCCCTTCAGGGCCCCGCCGCCTTTGGGCAGGCTGATGGATGGCGCAGCCGACTTATAATAAGGGCTTTTCTCCTCATCGTTCTGCTGCGTATTGCTTGGGTTGGAATAGGCGTCCAACGGATAGGCTTTGGTCCCGCTTTGCTGGGGGGAAGCTACCTTCCCCGCAGCAGCGGACCTGTTATTTTCCTGGTTCATAAAGACCCGGTTTAAAAGTTTTCAATGAATGCTATGTACACAAAATCCTTCAGGCCTGGAGGGGGTATCCCTGCTCATGGGGAACATGAGCAGGGATAGTTATGTTTAGGATACCGGGCCGGAATAGTCACCCGCCAGTACCCTGGTGAGCGCGTCCTGGTCGAAATCAGTTACTGTTGCCAGTACCGCATCTATGGTCAGCACCGTTACATGGTCAGGATCATCTTCCCCGTCGGCCAGCGGATAGGTCGCGGGATCGTAGGAAGCGTCCAGCTTCAGCAACTGGGGCACATATTCGGCGGAGGCATCGAAAGTATGCCAGCCATAGTATACGGGATCGTCCGGGGGGCTGCCGGGCCAGCCGCTGGACACGTTATCGGCGCTAAGTTCCACCCAGACATTGGGCGGGAGCATTCCCAGGATGCCCTGCAGGCCGGTAGCGACATTTTCCATGTCGTTTTGTATGCTCTGCCGGGTCGTGTTCAGGGTACTGTAATAAGTGGCTATCGCAGCGCGATAGGTGTCCCAGGTAGACTCGTCCGCGACGGTGACGGGACGGGTAGGCTCAACGAGCGTGCCACCAGGTGTGCAAAGCGTGTTCATCAAGGTGTCCACGTTGTCGTGGAGGGTGCCGAGGAGTTTGGTGTCCACGACATCTGTAATAGCGTCGAAAATATCCTGGTAGGCAATGTCCGCGGGCAATTGCGGGGCAGGATAATATTTTGGTGCTGCCATAACGTTAAACGTTTTTTTAAGTGAATGAAAATTGTTTTATAGTTTGAAAAAAATCGTTAATCAAGCTTGTATTCGATCAGTACATAGAAGTTATCAAAGATGCTTTCATCCAATGGTGTGACATTGTCTTTGTATATATTGAAGGTTATGTCGACACTATCGTCCTTTGTCACCTGGACCGTACCTGAGAAGCTGGCACTGTCATGATATGGTGTAGGCGTATCACTGGGTGTCAGCGATAATGTAGTTGGGCTGGTGGTCACACCGGTTATATCGATGCTGTACGAATCACCCGGGTCTTTCGGAACTGCGAACAATTGGATGGCCAATAGGTTAATGTCCTTTTCTTTACAGAAATAAGGGAATTGATCATGCTTGATACTTATCGTAACAGGCCTTGCGACATGGTAGGAAGCCGCATTGTCTGAAAGTTCATTGAACCCGGCGAACCATTCATTGCTGTATTCATTTTTGAGACTAAAGGCTATGGGCAATACTACATCAACCGGGGCGTTGTCGGCCAGCAGGCCGTCCTTAAGTGTATTATATACACTCTGTGAGCGGTCCTGGGTGGGATCATCCTCAGCTGTATATTTTACGTGCATGATCACATCGCTGATCGTATCGAAATCAAAGGGCCGCAAGTGGATGGTGTCAGGTCCATCTGTTGCAGTAATACCGCCAAGTGTCAGGTTCCATTGGCTTATAACGCCAGCTCCTTCGAATGGCAAATAACGTTCGTCCCTGAAATTGAATTCGAACATGCCGCTGTCGTTTTGCGCATTACTTGTAGCTATTACAGAGGTGCCAACATTTTGAATGGTCTGCCAGTTTGCGTTATTGATATCGTAGGCATTGGTACTTGCTGCTATGCGTACAGCGCTACCCGTATTAAGGGTCAAAGTGCAAGGTACAGTGGTATATGGTCCGGCAACACAGGGTATGCTGAGGCTGACAGATTTTATTCGCCTGTTGTAATGGGTCGGGTAATCAAGATCAAACAGGCCCTCAGGCATTGTGATCATACAGGTGCCGGTTGCCTTTAATTGTTGCAGCTGTTCTGCATCGAGGAAGGCTAGTGACACATGTTTTGTGAGCTCGAGTTGGCGTTTATTTTCATCAAGGTAAGCAGCCTCTAATTTGCGCAGATCGTACTGTAGTTTTTCGCCACTCAGCAGACCTTTCCGGAGGCTGTCCCAGTAGCCGAACTGTATGATCTCATCTGATCTTTTTTCCGCCAGAGGCAGCTCGAAATCATAGCATCCGCCGGCTTTTTTTGCCATTTCGTAAGCGAGGCGGTATGCCTGGAAATAAGTGGTTGATATCTGGGTGATCATCCAGTTATACAACTCTTTATTGGTGTACTTACTGCGCATGTATTCATCTGTACTGCGGTTGTTCTCGATCTGTATCTCTTGGTTTTCCAGGTCTTTCTCTGCGATCGCTATCCGTATCTCTGCGGCAATGATCTGCTTGTCTATTTGCTCCAGTTCTTTTTTTGCACTTTGGGTCTGAAAGGTCCAATCATCTTTCCTGCGATCATAACCACCCATGATATTGGCAACATTGCCTTTGTAATTTTCCTGCATAGCTTTGATGCCAAGTACAGCACTTGCAGCTTGCATAGCAGCTCCTATATGTTGACCACCCCAGCTTGGCCCTACTGCAAACGTAGCTTGTACGTGTATCTGTGGGATCATGGACAACGCAGATGAAACCGCCTGCAATGCACCTTGAGTGACCTGGAGTGCAGTTGCTTTTTTCAGAGAAGTAAGATGTTCCTGTTCCCGACTGTTCAAGTAGGGTCTTGAACTATAGTAGTCATAGCGGGATTGAGTTACCTCTTTTGATTTGTTAAGTGCTTCAAGATTAGCATTAGCTTCTTCGAGCTGCGATTCCTTCATTCGTTTTACACTATCCAGAAGTGTAAACTCGAGACCCGAGCGTAATAATGCAAGTTCTTCTGCGTCCTTCTTTTCCAGAGCAGAGAGAAGTCCGCTACCCAAAGCTTTTATGTCATTACAGAATTCGTTTGCTTTCTGCAACATGTAATTGAAACGGTAATGAGGCAGGTTGACATTACTGATGTCATTCAGTACACTGCTTATATCGACACCCGCAGCAGTAGCGCGTACCAATAAGGCCGGGTCAATAGGTGGCTGGAACAGTGGCAGTTGTTGTACCTGGCCCTGTATGTTCCTGCAGTTGCGTATCTTGAACAGACGGTCCGCCACAGTATCCCAGTAAGCCAGTAGCTTATCGTTAGGTGAAAGGCAGAAATAGAACATTTTTAAGGGCGCCTTATTGCCACCGGCATTCAATACCGGCCCTGTGTTATGGGGCATATACGTCTCCATATTCACTGCAGCGTTCGAGAAGGCATCCAGTGAATTTTCGATGTCGTGGAAGCATTTCGGGGATGTAGTTACCCGTTGCGGCACTTCTACCGGGCGTTCACCCAGGATGTTGGCAGCCAATATATACAACTGGGTAGCTTCATTGATCGACTCGATGGTATTTTGTTCAAAGAGCATGTCTCCCCAGGCGATCAGGTTGTCCACATATTTCATGACAACCGATTTCATGAAGGCCAGCATACGTAAGCGTGCAATAACATAAGGATTAAAAGGGTTTGCCTCCCAAAGTTTCACCTGTGCAACAGCTGCGTCATTACCCCAGTTGATCAGGACAAGAATGTCATTTAGCGTCTGGATATTATAGCCGGCCTGTATGTAGAAAGGCATGAACTTCCAGAAACATTGCCTCTGTTCAGCCTGACTAGCGGGATTGGGGGGCTGGTTGTTTAAAATCACCGTACTCGTTGGGTCAAAGATGTAATGGAACCATTTTCTTGCTTCTGAAAACTTTTGGTTCTCGCTCAGTCTTTGAGCGATCATCAGGGGAATATGGAAAAATATCTCCCAATTATAAATGGAATAAGCACCAGCAATATCAAAATCTACCCTATCTGTTGGATACCAGGGATGCACTAGGCTAAGATTAGGTTGATAGTCATTCACAAAATTCATATGGTCATCCTGCACTTGGATATTTAGGTCTAAAAGACCATCAAAGCCTTTACCGTTGAAGGTCCTTACAAAGCTGTGTATTTGAGGATGATAGAAAGTTTGAAAATAATATTTCCAATTGGTCAAAACCGCAGCATGGTAGTTTATATGCGGGTCATTCAGGTTGAGATTATATAGGTTAGGATCAATATAATACTTATTAAGTTTAGGGGTAGCCTGTCTTACAAAATAAGTGTTATTATAATCATAAAATAAAAATTGATTTTCAAGTGGATTAGTCAGGAAGTTTGATTTTACCACAACATTAAATATGCCATTTGGCCCTGTGTTGTTTAATATGTTTGCCGAGGAGTCAATTCCTATTTGTTTAAGAGTATCTACAAAGTTTTCATTCACATAAGAATAAAAAAGATAATGCTCCCAGTCAAACGTATTATAGTGATCTAGTTTCAGAGGTCTGTCACCATTGTACGGGCGCTCTGTAAAGCGCATATTAGCATGATATGTGCCTGTAGGAGTAATGATATTGAGTTCATTATCTAAAGCATACGACAATACTTCAGGCTCTGCACTATCATCCTGAAATCTAAAACAATGCGTACAATGTATATGAGTTACATCAGGATTGCTTCCGATACGGGATATATCATCATGGTTAAAAAAAACTTTCAAATAAAGGAAGTTTGTATCATAAGCAATGCCTGGATATATATAGAACATTGACTGTACCATTTCTGTCGTAGACTTCGTCCTGTTTTGTGTAATAGCATTGTAAAATGGCCGTACATTTGAATTGGTTTCAAAAATGTTTTTGAGATTTTTATCAAGTTCCGGATTTAATTTCATCAGCATTTTTTCCTTCCCGATCTTATGTTTTTGCCATTTGCCATTTTTGTATTCGCTCCAGTTTAAACTGATTTCAATTTGTTTCTGGGGAGCAATACCGTATTCGGTTGGGGCATCTGGATCAACGGGTGGATCAATATTTAATTGAGATTGATTATTAAAAAACCAGTCGTTAATCGCTATGGGGAAACGCCTATCAAATGCTTTTACCTTATTTTGTTTTTCTTTAAATGTTAGCCAATAAAGGTGTAACCTGTTATTCCAAACAAACGGGATAACATGTTCACTTTTAATATCGATATCAATATATTCCCATGGGGTCCAGAGATCATCAACAAGACGCCTGCAATAATATTTGTGTGGATCACCGTATGTGCGCGAAACTACATGTACGATATCTTTCCCGGTTGTAGGATCAACACCATTACAAGTACCAACAGGTTCCAGGCGAGCGATCTCATCAACCTTATGCAGGTATTGCTCCATGGCATCATATACATGGTCGTCTGTAATATCGTCCTGGGCCAGTTGTGTCTCAAATTCTTTAAAGAATTGTGTTTTATCGTCCCTGAGTTCCGGCTCCAACCAGTTTTCAGGATACAAAAATACTTTACGGTTGGCTTCCCATACCCGATACCATTTACGCCAGGTGTTCCATTGTTTGGTAAGCTGTGCATTTAAGGTAATGGGCGTAGATGCCAGGGTATATTCCTGGTTCAGCATGATCCGGTCCACATAGAGCTGAACGGAACTGATCGCCTGTTTGATGCGCGATGTCTTCATGCAGGGGGACATGGCCACATCTATCAGGAAATATGCATAAAGATCGTTTTCTTTGAACCATACTTTGTGATTTATAGGGTCAGGGTTTGCAAGCGTATAAGCAACCAACGCCTGCCTTTGCCTTTCCCTGAGCACATCACGTAGCGGTTTGGCGATCTTATTCCATTCACTGTCCCTGTGTTTGCCCTTTGCAGCCTGTAGTATTTTGTCCGAGTCATCAAGTACAAGGTTGCCCAGCAGCACCTTCTGAATTTTGTCGGGGTTTAAACCGATGCGGCGGGTCCAGGACATAACATCTATTATAGATAATATCAATTCCGGACTATTGGTATTACGTGGTCTAAAATTATCTGGTGATTTAACCCGTAACAGGCCAGTTGGCGAATTGCCCACAGATGTTCCAAGCAGTGTCGGTAAAAAGTCACCCCATGTTGAGTTGGCGGCTAACATAGCTTGCCAGTCTGTGAAGAAGGTGTTATTAAGATTACTGTCCTCAGCCTTAGCAAGGAAAGCTATAAAGTCGGTATCTATTATCCCTAATTTATCCCGTACCTGTATCCATTTGATTAACCTTTCGGTTTGAAGGTATTGCGACCCCCATAGCACAGGAGTGTTTACCGGACTCCCATTAAGGATAGTGCTAAACGGATAGTCGATGATATCAGGATTACTATACAAGTAATTAAATTCTACCGTTCTAAGCTTTAATTTATTGGCAAGTAACGATACCTTATGGAAATACCGGTATTGATAATAAAGGTCGTTTAAAACAGCAGGTGGTGTAACTTGCGCGGCTATGGTGTCCGGATCAAGATCGTAGTCGGTCGAAACAAAATCATCATCGATAATATCTCCAAGAAACCCGCCGGGTGCATTAGGAGAGGTCTGAGAGAAACCGTCGCTTATCATGGTCTCAACCCAGGCTGAAGGGATGCCAAATTGTTTGCTGAAACTTTGGTATACCGTATTGACTAACTTTTGTACCAGGTCTTGCTCCGCAGGGGTCATGACCTGTTGTGTATTATCGATAAACGGGAATTTCTTTAGTTCATTACGCAAGTCCTCATAGAATAATTCTATGGTAATGTCCGCAGCGGTATAAACTGATCTTTCGTCAACATTTGCAAGAAGGTAGTTTAATTCATTAATAGAAAAGGGAGACTTTTTGATCAGATCAATCATTTTGTCCATTTTAACCAAAGTATCCCAACCCGGAGGAGGTACAGGCAATGTGAAATTTAGGTATGGGACAGGGGTTGCGTCACCCATAGCGTAGATATTTTCAAAGCCGAGGAATTTAAATAATGTTATTAATTCCTTAACAGTTATTCCCCATTTTTTTGTTAGCTGGGCGTAGGTATATAGACGGCTTAGCCCTGACCTTTGTAGCCTGTGTGGGACATCAGATAGCTTGTAATACCCGGCAGCATAGTTTGCTGGTATATCAACATTGGGAGACAGGTATAAAATAATGAAATCATATAGCAGAAGAATATCCTCTTCTTTTAAGCCGCAAACGTTAGCGATGATGGCCGTATTTTGTGCGAAAGTAGGACCAACGCCTAAGTCAAATATACTCAGCGTAGGATTGAATACCGAAGGGTTACGGAAAATGCTATCATATGTGGAAGGGACCGATTGAACATCTGAACATCCGTATTCGTAGTATCCAAATTTGCTAAATGAGAAAAGCCAGCCAATTAATATAGCAGGATCAATGTCCAGCTTCTTGCCAATTGAGAGTGCACGGCTTAGGTTTATTAAGTCATAATTGTCAATATAACCGCCGGTTATCCCGACTGAATTTGCCAAAGTGTCCAATTCATAAATCGATAATCCTGTCGAGCGGACGAGACGCATGAATGGATACATTTTCTTCAGGAAATTAGTAATCTGCCCATTGCCGAATGTAGCCTTAAGTTTTAATTTGGCAAGATCACAGGTATCCGGACTTGCATCATCGTGTGCTGCAATGCTTACAAGGGCCGGACTATTGAGTGATATTGTTGATAATAACTGGAGAAGTTCATCATAGGTGATGTTGGCATAATGCAATAGAACGTCTATGCGGTTGGCTAAGACATCGATATCCCAACTCCCTGTTAACAGCAGTGCAGGATTGGCTGGATCCACTACTGCATTGTTTTGCGTCATATAGCTTGCCGGTAAGCCATAAAACAGCCATGGATAAGCAGACAGGTTGTGGGTACGTGTAACAATATCGCCCTCGGTTTGTGAAAGTCCAAGATATTCGACACAGGCAGAGTACAGTGTTAGCTGATCATGTGGCATTTGTGTGTTCTGGGTAAGAGCGACAGGATTATAAGGCATGTATAAATTCATTGCATCGTATCTGCTGATACCCAGATGTTTTAAATATGTCCGTGACTCTTCCAGAGCGAGGTTAAAAGGTAAGCCGTTTGGATAAATGGCATTAGCCAATGTGCTATCATAAACACTTGAAAAGCCATTATATTTTTGATATACCCCATTAGCATCTTTATAAACGTGTTCGGGATGTCCTGCCAGGTCGGACTCGGTACCATTGGTTTGGAATGAACTTGGAGCAGTGAATCCGATGATGTTCTTTTCTAAAAGCTCGTTGACCAGATCTACATAGGGCAATGCTGTATCAGTATTCTTACAGGTAAGGTCAATATAGATGAGGTCCGACCTTCTGCGTATCAACTCATTGTATCCGTCTACATTGTTGGATTTCAGGAAGTGCAGCATATCCGTCAGGTATGCCGAAGGGCTGTACAAAGACATACAGTGGCAGCAACAGCAATAATCCAGGCTGCCGAACATATTCTCCAATGTCGGATCTGTGGTCGGGTCCACGACAGGGTGGTAAACAGGTATGGGACGCGGTGGAAAATAGTTTATTGGACCAGCAGGAGCAGGGTTAGGGTTATATGCAGGGTTATAATTGTTGTTATTCAGGTTTAAATTCGCAAAGGCAGTAGCCGTTGTGTTATTGGCTATTGCTGCTATGGTGGTGGCATTATTATAGGTCTGTTGTGCCTGCGGTTCACCACCCAATACTGCTGAATAGTTGTCTACAAAATCGTCTTCTGGTGTATTCGCAATGGCCTGGGCAGAATCTATTCCGTCTTTCACCATGGCTGTAAGCGCTTCCGGCTGTCCCCCGGTAACGGTGAGTAGCCTTTGGAAGGGTGCGAGCCCTGATTTTAAAGCTTCAATGTCCGTTATGTCCGTAAGATCTATGTCCGTATTCTCAGAAGTGATATCATGGATCATAGATACCCGGAGATCAAAGCCGGGATTATTTCCGATAAAGGTTGATACGGCTGTACGGACGGCAGAATCTTCTATTATGGTTCCCCCGCTTGATCCATCCAGTGCTGCCCTTATGGCAACCAAAGGATAATATTCCTGCACTGCTGCTTTCATGCGCTGGGCATAGGTCTCCTTCACCTCATCATTCCCTACATCGGTGATGTCTCCCTTGATGAATTTAGGTACACAAAGCTTGCTGTTTGCAGTACAAAGATCCTGGATATGTCCCAGCCATGTTGCCTCATCCCAGGCCGCCAGGCTGCTGAAATCATCTGATCCGGTTAGTTGTCCCATCAGGAACTCCAGCATTTCAGGCTGGAAGCCCGTTACGGGAAACAGGCTGACACCTTTCTTTGCCAGGGCAGTAAGCGTTGAGCCGTATATCGATTCATAGTCCGTCCAGAAATCATTGATGTCGGAATAATCAGCAGAGCTGTAAAGCGCGATAAAATGATCTGCATCGGTCTGGTTACCGCTGCCAAAAATAGCGAGGGTCATATCATTCAGGGTAACAGGCTCTTCTCCTGCTATTTCTTCGGCTTTCTGCTCTGTTAACTGGAAGCTTAATGCTGCGGTAACAAATGCATCGATCTGCCCGCTTGAATAGGAAGCAATGTAATTACTGTCAATGCCCAAGTCTATGGTGTCCCTGATGATCTGTTCCCTCAGCCTGATAACCGGATTGGTACGGGTGCCATGTACTTTGCATAGCGCATAATACAAGGGCTTAGTATTCAGACTGGAACCGCTATAAATTACGTTGAAGCTGGTCGCATATAGCTTTGCATAAAAAGTCAGTGCAACAGTCTCTTTGGCTTTACCTGTGGCATTAGATAAGTAGGCGATCATGTCCGGGTAAGGACCACTGGTCAGGTCTACTTCGTCATTAGTAATGCTTGCATAAGGATTGACACTACCAGAGACTGCAGCTATAGCTGCAGCCATCATATCATATTCCGAGCTTGAATAAGTATAGCTGGTACCATCTGTAGACAGATCCGCCACAACTACATCCGCTGGATTGAAGATGTATCCTGAGGATACGATCTCGGTATCAGAGGAGTCGATTGCTTTGACCACCAGCGCCCTGTTGGCTACCGTCGCTGAATTGCCCAAATTGCGCAGACCTACTTTGGTTTCATAATACCCCTCCCAATTGGTCGTTATTTCTGTTAGCAGGATACCACTGCCCAGGTTAGCTTCATATACTTGTATGGTGAGGTCTGTTACCGACACGTTCTTGCCATTGGTCACACGCCCTTTTACCGTAATTGATGTAGTAGTTACTGGGTCGGAAGTGTCAGGAATGCCTGCATCAAAAGCTGGTTCATCCACCTGGACCGTAACAGTACCGGAATACCCGGATATGGAACGTTCAGCCACCTGTACATTGTTCACATAAACGATGTACTTGGGCGTGATGGTACTGGCAGCCAACAGGCTGGCTATCGGATCGACCACCCAGAAACTAAATTTGCCTGCTGGATCGGCCTTGACACTGCCCAGCATCCCGTAAGTGCCGGCATTGTCCCATAATTCTATTCTTGCATTTTGTACGGGTAAGCCTGAATTGGTGAACTGTATAGCGCCAATAATGTTTATCGGATCAGTCATAAAAAAAAGTTTATTGTGATTAAATTGTATAGATTAACAGTAGAAAAGACCGGACAGAGAACAAGGAGGTACCAAGCCCTATACCGCTGGGATACGGCACATTGCCTGTGAAACAGTGTAAAAATCAGCTATGGAATCAGACCGCTCGGAAAAGATCAAATAAGGAAAACCAAAAGAACAAAGTGCTTTTAACTACGAAAGCATAAGTAGAACTTTGATAGGTCGGACGCATAAAAGTGAAGGTTTAAAAATTGGTTAAGTAAAACAGAGTTTAATAAAACTAATGTAGGAACATTTTGCGATACCTCAAAATTTTTTTTGCGGCTTGTTCGTCAACATAATGATAAGATAACTTCACAGTGTTCGTTTTTATTGTCTAAAGTCAAATAATTTACATTTTCTTAAAAATGTCATTTTCAGAACAAAGGTAGGAACAGAAAAACATCCGCTCCAAATTTTGAAGATTGGAGATATCCACATTTTTTAAGCGATTAAATAATAAGCTTGGTCGAACCATATTTGCTTTGAGCAATGAAGTAAAATTAGACTATTGATCTTGTTGGTCAGTACTGAATAATTTAAATTCACCTTAGAAAGATTGTTTCAGATTTCCATAGGACGTTGTATGCTTTATAACTGCAAAAGCTTCGCAAGAGTAGTTTCCTGTCCCCTCTCGCATCTATCTTGTTTGCCCGCCAAGTCGTAACTTGGGACAGGGGAGAGAGTTATGTTGTATTTTCTTTGTCCGCACCTTCCTGCCAATATTTTTTGGGATTTCTTTTGAGATAGTTTATTCTCTTAAATAACAAAACCACTGAAAAGAAATATTTCTTTCCCCCGAATCACTGAATATCAGGTAAATTGTAATTGTAATAATCTCTATTCCACTATAACCCAGTTCGATAAGCGTCGAATAAAGTTCACAATAGCAAGCAGGAGGCTTGCGTTTTTTTGGGGGGGGTAAGGAGGGCGTTTAAAGCAGGAGGGAATATTTTAGTTTGGTTAAAATTAGGGCCGCTCACAAAACTGAGTTTTATTAAGCGTTCCTGATGCCCTGCGGAACTATATCACATTACTTTGACAAATAGCGAAGCGCAATGCATCCTGAAGGAAGAGCTTTGGATTCCGCAAGTGTAAGCGATATGTTTTGTTGGAGGTTGATGTTATCCATGCGCCTCCCTTTGCCCGCGATAATTGGCTGAACAACAAAGTGATATTCATCCACGAGCCCAAGCTCAATGAGTTGAGCAGGAAGGTCTACTCCCCCTATCATGATATTTTTACCGGATTCTTGTTTCATTTGGACGATCTCTTTTTTGAGATCTCCCCGAACTATTGTTGTGTTTCTATCGTCAACCTTATCCAACGATCTTGAGAAAACAACTTTGTCAACCGAATCAAATGCAACAGCAAAATCGTTCAGCGACCTTGTTGGTGCAGAATGGTCTCTAGCCATATCGGGCCAAAAGGGGACCATCAGTTGATACGTGATACGTCCATATACCAGGACACCCGCGTGTCGAATAAGATCAGTGAAATAATCATGTACATCTTCGTCGGCAGTTCCCTTAGTATGGTCAACACATCCATCAAGTGTCATGTTGATTCCGAAGATTACTTTTCTCATATGATATTTATTGTTTTCATAAGGCTTGAAATAACTATTTTATTTCTCCGCTTCAAAGTTCACCATCCATTCAATACCATATTTATCCCGGAACATACCAAAATATAAACCCCCGAAACTGTCGGCCATGGGCACTTCTACTGTTCCCCCTGCCGAGAGGCCATTAAATAATTTGTCTGCTTCTTCTTTGCTTGCTGCACTTATCGAGATCTTACTCCTGTGCTCCTGCTCATTTACTTTTCCCATAAATTCAGGAACATCATTGGCCATCAGCACATTCTCACCTATAGGCAGTTCAATGTGCATGAGCTTATTTTCATCTTGTTCAGCTATGGGCATTTCAGGGCTTGCAATGTCTTTGAAACGGATGATCTTTGCAAATTCCCCGCCAAATACTGAGCGGTAAAAGGTAAATGCTTCTTCGGCATTACCATTGAAGTTGATATGCGGATTGATGAGTGCCATTGGCTTTGTTTTTTGTTCAAATGTACGGCACGGGCATAACATAAATGAGGCATAAAAGCGTCAAAAAAAGGGGGTATATGCGCCAGAAACACACTTAAAGACTTTTTTGCCTGCTTACTATTTTTACAATACAGTTATAGACTATTTCAGAGAGGTTCCAATTATACCCTTCAAAATTGGTTGGGCTTGTGAACTGAACAATCACGGCATCTATGTCTTTGTGATATTTGGCTATACTCTGGTATCCCGGCACCAGGCCTGTATGCCCGTATTTGTAAATAGAAGAATAGATGGCCTGCTCTCCTTCATCCCATAATGATCCGTCATTTAATGCCCTCAGGAATATGCCTACATCTTCCGCTGAGGCCAGCATTCCCTGTTTATCGGTCTTGAGATCGAGGGGATAGCCTACATGATAGCCGCTCATCACCTCGTCCATATCCACCTTGCTTATTCCGCTAAAAGTGTTTTTCAAATTAAGCCGGTCCAGTATCTCTTCCTGTATGAACTGGTAATGCGGATAGCCCAGCACTTTATCCATGATCTCAGCAAGCAGGAGGTAATTGGTATTGCTATATTCATAGTCTTTACCCGGCTCAAAGCTGGCCGGCAGACCAAAAATTAATTTGAGCTTTTCTTTACTGCTTTCTTTGGGGTGTACCCAATAGTTGTGCGTGGCCGTATAATTGGGAATGCCGCTCCGGTGTTGTACCATCATCCTCAGGGTTATCTTTTCCGCATTTGCAATTCGGCCCTTAAGGCCTGGGAGATAGTCGGCGAGTGTCTTATCCAGGGATAAACATCCTTTACTTACCAGTTTAGTGATGGCAACTGCGGTATATAGCTTGCTGATGCTGGCAATTTTAAATAAGGCTTTTGGATTGGCCGGTATTTTGTTTTTAGGGTCGTGCCATCCCGCGGCATAAAATGCAGGTGGTTTGCCCGCTACATCTACATAAACGATAATGCCTTCAAATCCATCATCGATAGCTTCGTTCAACTGTTCCTGTACCGTAGCAGGCAGTGGTAATATCCACGCCTTCACCAGGATCCATGGAACGAAAAACAGGGATGTTATCGTCCCGACAAGCAGTATTATCCTGATTATTGTTTTTGTCGGTTTCTTCTTCATGTTATTGTTTACAGCTGTATGGGAACTGAGCCTACACTATTTTTTTGTACATGTATTCCGGCTGGAATCGTTGTCAACGGGCGCCACAGGGTCTGTGGCTGGAGGTCAAAGTACAAAATGTGAACAAAGCGCCCAAGCGGATAATACTAAGCCAGGTAATAGCACACTTATCAGCATATTGCGTACAGGCCATAAGCTACAGTAATATAACTGGGGCGGAATTTTTTGACTATTAGAGCTGCCGGAGCCTAAGCGGTTTACAAATACCTTGATGCTTGGGTTTGCTATATTTTCTTTTGTATCTGCCAATAATGCCCGAAGGGGTCTTTGAACATAGCTTGCCTATACCCGTATTCGTGGTCCACTACAGGGTTGATCTCTGTTGCCCCCGCTTCAATAGCTTTATTCATGAGCTGCGCTACATCGGGAACGAACAAACCAATAACAGCAGTTACCCCCTTCGCGCTTACCGGCTCCAGGGCATTGAACCAGCGCATTGTTTCGTGCAGGTGAAATACAGCCCCATCAATTTCCAGTTCTGCAACATGGATGCTCCCGTCATCGTTTCGCAAACAAAAATGCTCAATGGCCCCTAAGCGGGTATAAAAATCAATATTGAAAGTGCCATTGGGAATGTGCAATTCAGGAGCGAAATGTGTTTTTTCAACTGCTTTTGTCATGGTGCTGTTTGGTGTATCTAAGGTATTTCTTTTTGACATGTAAAATTATGACGACTAAAATGATAACCTATATTTCCCGTACATATTAATAGAAAAATGAAATATTATTTATTATTTTAGAAAATCATAAATAAATACGCGATATGAATACTAACAAATCTTCGAAGTACATAGCCGAATTCTTCGGTACCATGGTATTGGTATTAATGGGCTGCGGTAGCGCTGTATTGGCAGGGGACAATGGCACTACCGGTGTGGGTTTGCTGGGCATTGCTTTTGCCTTTGGCCTGTCTGTAGTCGCCATGGCCTATGCTATTGGCCACATCTCGGGCTGCCATATCAACCCGGCTATTTCCATAGGGATGGTGCTGGCCGGGCGTATGAAGCTGGGTGAGGCTATCTTTTATATCATCGCCCAGGTGCTGGGTGCCATTGCGGGAGCTTATGTGCTCATGCTGATCGCTACAGGTAAAGCGGATTATAGCATAGCCACAAATGGTTTAGGCCAGAACGGCTACGATGCAGGTTCGCCGGGCGGTTATAATTTAGTATCCTGTTTCATTGCCGAGACCGTATTTACATTTATCTTTTTATTAGTGATCTTTGGTTCCACTTCCACCAAAAATATAAACGGGGGATTTGCAGGGCTGGCCATAGGGCTCAGTTTAGTGCTGATACATATTACGGGTATACCTGTAACGGGAGTTTCGGTGAATCCTGCGCGTAGTATCGGGCCCGCTATTTTGGTAGGCGGTACTGCAATCAGCCAGGTATGGTTGTTTATTCTTGCACCAATACTCGGTGCCCTGTTAAGTGCTGTGCTGTGGCGTTATATCCTGGAGCGGAACTAGATGTATTCAACAAAATTTTAAAGGGGCAGCGAAACAGACCCTGATCTAATATGAACGTACAAGCAGAGATCGCAGCATATATTGCCAGCCAGCCTGAGCCAAAGCGTGATGATATACAAGCGCTGCACGAGTCGATACTACGTGTATCGCCGGGATGCAAATTATGGTTCGACAATGGGGTGAACAGTGAAGGCAAAACTGTAAGTAACCCCACCATTGGTTACGGGTTCCAGGTAATGAAGTATGCCAACGGAACGAGCCGGGAATTCTTTAAAATTGGTTTAAGCGGTAACAAGACCGGTATATCTGTTTATATACTGGGGATATCAGATAAAGCATACCTGGCCAAAACCTTCGGGAAAGACCTGGGTAAGGCAAGCGTGACCGGGTATTGCATTAAGTTTAAAAAACTGGCAGACATCAAACTTGATGTGCTGGAAGCTGCGCTACGATATGGTTTTGAGGCAGGGAACGGGGAGGAAAATTAACGGAAGCCTATAAAACAGAATCGCAGGCTTCAATTGCTATGGACATTTTGTAAGCAGAAGGTCGCCTTTAGGCGACCTTCTATAGTTATTCCAGGTAAAATTTTAATGACCCGGTAAAATCCTGTTTAGCCGAATACATTCGTTCCCTTGCCTGTTGTTATCAGGCTGAAGAGGCTTTCCTGTACCAGTTTTTCCCAACCCCATGAACAGTCACTATAGCATTCAAAGGCGGGTATAAGACCAATATGTGTAAAACGAACTTGAGTTTTGTTGCCTGCCGGGCTTATTTCAAATACGATCTTTGTGCCGGTCCATTCGCTTTTGTTGTCGAACTTTAGCTCGCTATCGCTTACCAGCCAAACAATTTTCTCGTTTGGGATTAGCTCAAGGATCTGCTGTTTTGAATAATGGTGACCCGGCATTCGGTAGATAAATTCATCGCCCTGTTTATTGGTACTGCCTTCTATTTGTCCCTGCCACCAGGCGGGTGTATCCAGGATAGCGTCAAATGCTTCTTTAGCTGAATTATCAACGAGAATGGTTGTTGTAAAATCTGTAGTTGTCATAGTACGATTATTTAAGCAAGACCAGCTGCCCGGTGTGGTACTGCAGGTGTGATGTCCTTGTGATGATGATATTCAGTTTGTTACGATGCAGTTCCTGCGCAAAGTCCTCTGCTGATACGGCTGTATGCTTTGCAAACCAGTCCTGCGGTTGCAATGCACGGAATTTTTCCGCTAATACCTCGCATTGCTTTTGCCAATAGCTTCTAAGCTCTGGTATAGTTGGCAGTTCGGTTGCCTCTTTATCGGCCATTTTAAGAAAGGGTTCTGTCAATCCCGGGTATAACCTTTCGCCCATGTCCAGTAAGATCAGCATATCATCGTGTACTGCTATCATGTGCCCCAATAAATATATACCCCTGTTTTTACCCGGAGCAACTTCTTTTTGCAGTTGTTCATCGGTAAGTGCGTCCAGGTGTTTGTTCCAGTTAGTGATGGAGCCATTCCAACGGTCTAATACCATTTTTACAAATAGTTCGATTGTCATCTTATTATTTTTTAGTGGTGAAATCTGTTTTTTAAAGTGTCTTCGTGTCATATACATAGATCTGCACATCATCATCGCCGGCTAATATTTTCCGGTCGGCAGCACATTGCTTCCCGATATCTGACTTGAATGCATCCATCATCGACCCAAGTGATTCGAAATATAAATTGGCTACCCCGTAAACATCCGTATGTCCTGTTGTAGAAATGATCTGCCCGTCGTTTATCTCATATTTTACCAGTCCGGGTAATTGTTTTGCGAGCGGTACGTGTACTTCAAAATAGTGCTTTTCAAAAGCCTCCTGATTTTTTGGTGTCTTATAGATCACGGTCATTTTAGCCATCCTGGTCATTATTTTATGCTGATATGCAAAGCTAATGTCTAAATACCGATTGCATGGTGTGTAAAATAGACTTTATCAGGGGTTGATCTGGACATGGTTTATGAATATATTTGCATAAAAAACGATGAAGCAACTGGTCATAGTTGCGCCGGAGGGTGATAATAACCTAAGTAGTATTACAGGCGCTTACGAGATATTTTGTAAGGCCAATGCCTATTGGAAAGAGCGGGGGAAGCAGGAACCTTTTTTAATACAGGTAGCAGGTATATCCGGCGAGGTTGAGTTTAATATGGGCCTGTTTAAGGTAAGACCACATACCCGGCTATCAATGATCGCTAAGGCAGACCTCATCATTATACCTTCTTTGAACCACAATTACGACCAGGCACTGGAAGGGAATGGCCCGCTGATGAACTGGCTGAGCGACCAATATAAAAACGGGGCAGAAATAGCCACTATCTGTACCGGGGCTTTTATATTGGCTGCCGCGGGATTACTGGATGGTAAAAAGTGCTCTACACATTGGTCTGTCGCAGAAAAATTCAGAACAATGTTCCCCACTGTGAATTTACAGACCGATAAATTAATTACCGATGAGTGCGGGATCTATACGAACGGCGGAGCCTATTCATTCTTAAACCTGATGATCTACCTGGTGGAAAAGTATTACGACAGGCAAACCGCTATCTATTGTTCAAAAGTATTCCAGGTGGAAATAGACCGGGTTTCCCAGTCGGAATTTACCATTTTTTCAGGACAGAAGAAGCATGATGATGAAATGGTGTGGCAGGCACAAGCCTATATAGAAGATAATTTGGCAGAAAAAATGACTGTAGAAGAGCTGGCTGCTAAACTGAATGTCGGAAGGCGGAATTTTGACAGGAGATTTATAAAAGCAACCGGCAATACCCCCGTGGAATATTCACAAAGGGTAAAGATAGAAGCCGCCAAAAAGGCATTTGAAACAAACCGGAAAACGATAAATGAGGTCATGTATGAAGTAGGGTATTCAGATGTAAAAGCTTTTCGCGAGGTTTTTAAAAAAATATCGGGCATGTCTCCACAGGAATATAAAAGGAAATACTATAAGGATGCTTAAGGGTATTTCAAAAGGAGCATTTGCGTCCTTTAGTTTATGCAATAATTACCATGTGGTAGCCAGGGTTCCGTTAAAATAAAGGCAGCGGGTATGTTGCCATTGATTATTATACTTTTTTCTTCGCCGATATTTTTATCATTTTCTCCAACACCTTTATATCGATATCGTCCAGCTTATTGATATACAGGCAACCTTTCCCGGTTTTATGCTTGCCCAGTTTTTTAAGCGATTCAGTATGCTCGTCGCTGCCAATACCTATATATAAGGACAGGTTGGCTTTACGTGGTGAGAAGCCTATTTTCATCCAATCGACCTCGCGGCCTGTTGCGGGGCTTTTATACGTTGTATTGCCGAAGCCTATAATGGCACTGCCCCACATCTTTGGTTCATCACCTGTGGCCTTCTTCATCATTTCGATGATGGCAAAGCTGTCTTTACGCTTTTGCTCATCGGGTACGCTGTTGATGAAATCCGTTACACTGGCATCGGTTTCTTTTGTTTTGAGTTCCGCCCGTTTTCCTTTTTTCTCTGCCATATGAAAATGTTGTTCACGAAAATATCATTTTTTTTACGAACCTATGTGAAGGACTATTTCAGGCGTTCCAACCGGCCTTTTCGTTTAACGATGTTCTTATAATCCCATTGTATATTCTTCGATTTTTCGAGCCAGCGCTCAAGGGCTTTTATATCTATTTGTGCTGCGTTTATATAGCGGGCTTCGGCAGCTTTGAAGCTGCCCTCAGGCTGTAGTCCCGGCTCATCAAAAGACTGCCCGCTCCAGAAGAGCAGGCGCACGGAGCCCTTTAGTTTGCTATAGCCTACTATGGGATTGCCCGCAAGGAACCATACGGGGTGGCGATGCCATACCTTGTTCTCTGCACCGGGCAGGTTTTTATGGATCTCGCTATATAAGGCCTCGCAAATTGCCTTGTCTTCGGGCGAGAGCCCATCATGATAAGTCTTTACATCTTTATTCATAGTCAGTGTATTTTAATCTTCGCCCTCTGCATTCGTTCCATACCAGGGGAAGGAGCCTGCATTTTTACCAAGCTCCCAGTAGAAGCGACTGTGGGTATTTGAATAATTACCTGTCTCGTTCATGGTCTCGCTATCGTACAATCGTCCATTCACCATTGTGTACCTGATGCTCTCGGTATTGTATATGTTTTCCAGCGGGTCTTTATCCAGTACGATAAGGTCGGCAAGTTTACCTTCCTTCAATGAGCCAATATAGCTATCGAGGCCCAGGCTTTTTGCCGGGTTTATCGTTGCCGTGCGCAAGGCTTCAATTGGTGTCATGCCGCCCAGTGCCATATTCCATATTTCCCAGTGCGCACCCAGGCCCTGCAACTGTCCGTGTGCGCCCATATTTACGGTTACGCCGGCATCATTCAACTTTTTTACGCTTTGGGCCACCTGTATAAAACCATGCTGGTATTCTTCCTCCGGCGCCATGATGCGTTCCCTGCTCCTGGGGTCTATTACCGACCGGGGTGTAAAGCGCATCAGCCGCTCCTTTTCCCATACGTTGCTGTGCTGGTACCAGTAATATTCGCCAAAGAGCCCACCATAGGCCACAATGAGCGTTGGCGTGGTGGCAGTGCCCGAATTTTTCCATAGCTGTATCACGTCGTTATACAGCGGTGCTACGGGTATGTTATGCTCTATAGTAGTGTGCCCGTCCAGTATCATACTGATGTTGTGGTAAAAGAAAGATCCTCCTTCCGGTACTACTTCCATTTTCAGGGCGCGTGCGGCTTCTATTACCATCTGCCGCTGCTCCCTGCGGGGCTGGTTATAGCTCTTTACGCTGAAGGCACCAAAAGCCTTGGTGCGTACCAGGGCACTTTTAGCATCATCCAGTGAATTGATGACTGCTTTAAAATCGCCATCGGCGCCATAAAGTATGGTGCCGGTAGAGAATATCCTCGGCCCCGTCATCAGGCCTGCTTTTACCATTTCACTTTGCGCAAACACCAGCTCGCTATTGGCCGATGGGTCGTGCGTAGTGGTCACACCATAGGCAAGGTTAGCAAAATAAGGCCAGTGCTTTTCGGGTATGATACCCGACCTGAAATGACCTGCATGTGCATGTGCATCTATGAATCCCGGTAATATGGTTTTCCCGCTGCAGTCTATTTCTTTGGCCCCGGCAGGTATAGCTACCTGCCCGGTCTTCCCGATGGCTTTGATCATGTTACCGTCCACTACAATAGTGCCGTTCTCAAGCACACCCGCATCGTCCATTGTAATGATCCTTGCGTGGGTAAAGGCCAGTTGGCCATTGGGTTTGTCTGTTTTTGCGGTCAGCCCTATGGCTATACCTTTTGAGGGGATGTTGAATGTTGAGTCTGGTTTGCCGCCTACGAACTGGAACAGGTTTGCGAGGTCGATAGTGAAGTATTGGTCGCCAAGCGTATAATGCAGTTCTTTGCCATCGCTGCTCCAGTGCAGGTAATAACCTGCATCTTTAGATACGCGCCGCAGCGGAAAGCTGGATGAATCGCTCTCAATGTTTATCGGACGCCCGGTGTGTGGGAAGGCAGCTATATATACCTGGAACAGGTCGGTATAGGCTATCCATTGTTCATCGGGCGATATGGCCAGGTCTTTAGCGTACTTGCTTTTAAACACGGTCCGCTCATCGCTGCCATCCCTTTTACAAGAGTAGAATGCCTTGTCGATATCGCTGCCAGAGTTGTAATAAATGCGGCTGTCATCTTTACTGAAAGAAGGCCCACTGCCTTTATCATTCACAAACTCTTCTTTACCACCGGCGGCGGGCATTATATAGATGCCGGGTTTTGAAGTATAGGCCGGCCCCAGCACATTATCACCACCCTCACGTTCATACACCAGCCATTTGCCATCGTGCGAGTAAGATGGCGTACGGAATATACCTTTCCTGTTGCTTATCTTCTGTGGCTGCCCTCCATCAAGCGATACTTTGCATATGCTGCCTGCGCTGCTGTCATCCCATGTTACATATACGATGCTTTTGCCACCGGGAGCAAAGGACGGGTTGTATTCAAACTCTTGTGAGTTGGTGATGCGTACTGGCGTTCCCTTTGGTAATTCCTTTTTATACAAGTGCCCCAGCGCATTGAACACCAGCCATTTGCCATCGGGTGAGGTGACGGCTTGCCTGATGACATGCACTTCAAATTCATCGGGGTTGATCTCCTGCCTGAACCGTACTGCTTCGGTTATACTCTGCTTTACATTGCAGGTAAAGGGTATCTCTGTAGCTATATTGCTGCCACCCACATCTGCCTTCATTATTTTGCCACCAGCCCATATAAAGATGTATTTATCATCGGGTGCCCAGGCAAAGCCGGGGTATATGCCAAATGTGGTCCAGGCTTCCTGCTGGTCTTTAGACAGGCTGTCATATACCGGCCATTCCTCACCGGTCTCAATATCTCTTAAGAACAGCACACTTTTGGTGCGTACCCTTCTTACAAATGCCAGCAACTTACCGTTATGCGATACCTGTGGGCGAACGGCGCCACCGGGGCCGCCGGTCACATCTTCGGATATGCCTTTTTCCCTGTCGAACCTTTTTATAACGAATATCTGTTTGTTCGGGTCTTTATTGTATTGAAAGTTGCCGCCGGGGTACATATCCTCGCTATAATATACATAGCGGCCGTCGGGCGACACACATGGTTCATTCACATCCTGCTGGTCATTTTTCTTTACGGTAAGCTGCAGGCCACCTCCGCCATGTATGTGGTACATCCACAGTTCGCCTGCACCTAATGAACGGGTAGATGTGAAGTGTTTGCGCGCTATGATATATTCGCCATCTGGGGTCCACACGGCATTATTGAGCAGCCTGAAGTCCTCTTTTGTCACTTCGTGGGCATTGCTGCCGTCCCTGTTCATGATCCAGATATTGTCGCCACCACCTGCATCAGAGGTAAAAGATATCTTAGTGCCATCAGGACTGAAGCGGGGCTGCACTTCCATGGCTTTGCCCTGCCGGAGTACTTTGGCTGTACCGCCTGTGGCTGGCATTATATATATGTCGCCCAGCAGGTCGAAAACGAGGTCTTTGCCATCCGGCGATACATCAATGTTTAGCCAGGTGCCTTCATTTACACTGAAAGAAACCTCCTTTTGTGGTCCCCCCGGTTTTTCTACATCCCATTTCTTTTTCTTATCACCCGCAAACACTGTGGCCGAAATGAATATTAATGCAGGTAGTAAAACTCTGAATGTCATAAACAAGATTTGGACTAAAGATATAAAAGCCCTGCATGTAATGGAAAGCAAGCAGCTGCAGACCTCATTTTTTGCTAAGTTGTAGTCTTTTGTTTGGTCCTGCGGTTGTATACGAGCATTAACACGCCCGTGAGTATAAAGGGTAATGATGATAATAAGATACCCGCATTACGCGTCATTACTCCAATGAGGAATATGAACAGCATTATTATGCTGAGGCATAGCAGCCCACCTATGTTTAATGTTCTCCGTGGTGTTTTTTGAAACAATGTGATCAGCAGTAACAATTGCCCGCACATAGGCACCAGCACAAATGGGTGCAAAAAATTTTGGGCATGCGCTGCTTTGAATAGCAGGTCATATTCCACCTGGAACAGGAATGCATGCTGGTCTTTACCCCATTGCAGGTAGCCGATGAAGGATGTGAGCAGTAAGCAGGCGTTCAGTAATTTCTTCATTATAATACGGATGCTTGGCTACAATATTAAACTATATATGCATCCGGTTATTGCATGTGGATATCTTTAGGCAGGCTCGTTTACTGTAAAATGTGGATATCCTTATTCATTATCTCGTGCAGGCAAGTGTATTTTGGATTAGCTTAGCTTATATTTGGAAATAATTTTATTTTAGAACTATAATTCATTCATTATGACACCCGACAAAGTATGTTTTGATTTCATCAAAAGCCGTGAAGGCCTCAAACTAAATGCCTACAGGGATAGTGCCGGTATCTGGACCATTGGTTATGGCATCATTCATTATGAAGATGGCAGCCCTGTGAAACGTGGCGATGTGATTACGCAGGAGCGTGCTGATAAGCTGCTTGAGGACGAGATCATAAAAAAGAGCCTGAAGGTCAATGCGGCGATAAAGTCGACAAAACTCAGCCAAAACCAGTTCAATGCTTTAGTAAGCTTTGCCTATAATGTGGGTACAGGGGCATTGTTAAGTTCCACACTCCTGAAAAAGGTATTGGCGAACAGGAACGACCCTACTATAAGGGCTTCCTTCCTGGTATGGAACAAGGCCCATGTGGATGGTAAGCTGAAACCCATTGCGGGCCTAACTGCCCGGCGCAAAGCAGAAGCAGATCTTTACTTTTCGGCCTGAGTAATTCATAGTTTTAAAGCATCTTTGTGCCCTGATGCGTATTCTTGAGCTGAATTTTGAACGTACATGGCGGGGTGGTGAGCGCCAGACCCTGTATGATATGATAGGTTTCAAAAGCCTGGGGCAGGACGTAAACCTGCTGTGCAGGGCTGGCTACCCGCTGCAACAAAAGGCTTTGGCAGATGGCGTTGAAGTAAAAGCCTTTCCCGGTATACTCGGGGTGATATTCTTTCTCATGTTCCGTTGCAGGAAGTATGATGTATTTCATGTGCAGACGTCGCATATGCTCACATGGTGCATCCTTACAAAACCATTTCATGGTGCACGGGTGATATTTACCCGCCGCATAGATTTTGTGCCGCGTAAGTGGATCACAAAACTCAAGTACAGGCTGACCGATCATATAGTGGCCATCAGTACTGCTATAAAAGAAATACTCGAAGACTTCGGTATAAAGAATGTGGCCCTTATCTCGGAGATCGTTGTTCCGAAACAGTTAGATAAAGAAAGGGGGGCAAAGCTATTGCAGGAGCTTGGCATAAGGCCGGGCACGTATATACTGGCTACCACCTCAGCCCTTGTGCAGCATAAAGACCCCCTTACTATGGTAGAAGCGATAAAGATGCTTAAAGAGAAGCGAAGGGACTTTGTTTTCCTGCATTTTGGCAATGGTGTTTTAGAGCGGCCTGTAAAAGAAAAGATAAAAGAATACCAGTTGGATGATGTATATAAAATGATGGGCTTTTATGATAATGTAGAGGACTTCTTTGCTGTAATGGATGTGTTCGTCATGAGCTCCGAAGAAGAAGGCCTGGGCAGCAGCGTGCTCGATGCGTATATATATAAGGTACCGGTCGTATCCACCGGTGCAGGTGGTTTAAAGGATCTGTTGCGCGAGGGCAGGGGGGTAATGTGCGAAAAGAAAGATCCGGAGGCCCTTGCTGGTGGGATCAACCTTTTATTGAACGATAAGGCTCTGGCCGTATCAATAGCGGACAAGGCATACGACTATGTATTGAAAGAGCACGCTATGCAGCGCATCTCTGCACAGTATCTTAAACTGATGGCTTAGCCTTGCTGCTTGTGATACTGTCTTGTTTTTGAATACTTCAGGTAGCTGGCATAGGCTGAAAGTTTGCATACACGGTATCCGGCAGAGCCATCCATAAAGCCCAGCCTGAAAATATAGTTGGCAATAAAATTCCAGGCAGGGCGTAAGTACACATCAATGAGGTTGTAGTTTTTACCCTTTGCCACATTTTCTCTTGCCGATAGTTCTGTGAATTTTTCTATCTGCCGTAAGTGTTCCTCGCTTGTGTAAAAGCTGTAATGCTGCAGGTCGCCACTGAGTTCGCCAACCTGTGCATCTTTGCCGGGTTCCCAGTATTCATGTACTTTTTCACCGCCCCATGATCCTTTACGGCGATCGTATAGCCTTATTTTTTTGTCGGGGTACCAGCCGCTGTGTCTTATCCATTTGCCGCAATAGTTGGTAAGGCGGGCAAAACGGTAGGCATCATAACGGAAGTTTTCCCTTTCGATGCGTATACTTTGCTGCAGTTCCGGGCTAAGGGCCTCATCTGCATCAAGCGATAAAATCCAGTCGTTTGTTGCCTGCCCGGTAACAAAATTTTTCTGGTCCCGGTAGCCGAGAAAAGCCTGTTGTACTATCCGCGCACCATAACGTTCTGCTATCTGTACAGTTTTGTCGGTTGAGAAGCTATCAGCCACCACGATCTCGTCGGCAATACCCTCCAGCGAGCGCAGGCAGCGTTCGATATTTTTTTCTTCATTCAGGGTAATGATGACCGCACTTATTTTATTCATGCATTATATTTCCGCTAATTGCCTTAGAATCCGGCTATAAAAATAGCTTTATATACTTTACATCCCTTCGTATGATGCAGTCGCTTCTGCCGCAGGATATAAATTTGCACAATTTTAGATGTTTTTTTCTGTTATTGTATGGGACTATTCCCGTATTTTTGCTTTAAATTTATCATATCGGCTACGCCCGGATACCTTAATAATTTTAAATGCCTCATTTGCGCAGTAAAGACATATTAGTTCTTGCCTTGACTGTACTTATGCCTTTTCATAAGGTATGGGCCGGCAATGTCATTAAACCCGAGTCGTCAGGATCTAATATACTCATACTCGATTCTAATGATCCCTGGCCTAAGGGAGCAACAGAGTTGCAGGATGTGGAAATTGATGGTACAGCATCAAAGGTGGGTTATTCCTATCTCGATGTGGTGCAAACATTGAAGAAGAAGGCTATTGAGCAAAATGCCAATATCGTAAAGATAACCGAGAAGATCATTGGCCATAAAAATGAATGCTGTAAAGTAAGTGCCATATTATACCGCACTGATGATATACATAAATACGAAAGGGAATTTTCCTGGAGTCCTGACCGGAAGCTGAACTGGGATGATTTTAGTGGCCGGGTATATCGTACCCAGGGTGAGGAAGAAGCTGTGGCAGTAACCTATTGTGGTTTCGGCTTTGAGACCAATACAGTAACTGTATCGAATAAGGTGCAGATAATGGTGCACAACAGCTTTCGCAAAGATGTATCATGGGTCATTCCTTCGGAGCGTACGCCTGAAGTATTGGAGCACGAGCAGGGCCACTTTGACCTATGCGAGATATATACCCGCAAATTGCGCGAGCGCTTTAACGACCTTAATGTAACGGTCTATAACCTCAACTCAGTACTTGCAGAGGCCTACCACGAGGTAGGTGATGAATATAAAGCCCGCCAGCAGGAGTATGAAGAGCAGACGCAAAACGGGCAAAACAGGCTGGCTCAAAAACGCTGGGAGCGCATCATTAAGCAGGAGCTTGGTGAAACGGAAGCGTGGATGATGTAGCTTTTAGGAGAGTAATTTTTGGCGCAGCAAAAATTCCAGTTGTTCATTGCTTAACAGTAAGTTACTATTCAGCTCGCGAAGTTCAATTCTTTGTTTATAAATATCGTAGGCCCTTTGGATGGTCATATCCAGTTCTTCCTCGTTCCAAGGTTTGGAGAGGTAGTGAAATATTTTTCCTTTGTTGACCGCATCTATTACCGCATTCATGTCAGCATAGCCGGTCAGTAGCACCCTCATTGGGTCAGGATGTTTTTCCAGTATCGACTCCAGGAACTCCACACCCGTCATATTGGGCATGCGCTGGTCGGTGATGATAATGTTTATCTCGTTAGCCTCCAGTATCTTGATGGCCTCTTCACCGCTGATAGCGGTAAAAACATTGTACTTCACGCGAAAGGTAGCCTTGAACGAAATAAGGTTATTCACTTCATCGTCAACGTAAAGTATATTTATTTTCTCATTCGCCATCTATGGAAAAATATGCTGTATTTTTGCGCAAAAATATTATTACCACAAGATAAGGAATTTCTGGTTTTTTTGGTATATTCATGGGCAGATTGGTAAAGGCGCTTCGCAGCATAGATAATTAGAAATATATGGGTAAATGGGACTATATGGAAATTTAATGGATGTAACCATGGACAAGGCTATGTTCAGGCCACTTTTTTTTCGCCTGGATATAGATGAAGATTGGAATAAGTATAAAGAGATAACAAATACAGTAAGCGGCATCAATATCTCCGATAGTATTGATTCCCAATTGAGGGAACTCATTAAATGCCGTTATCCCGCTAAGAAATTACAGGAAGACGATTATACAGCACTCATTGCTGAATTGCTCAATGGTAAAACATTGCAGCAATATGGTGTATGGGTATATTATCCCTGGAGCCGCAATATGGTGCACCTGCTTGATAAGGAGGAGTTTATTGAGGTACGTACCAACAGGAATAAGTATAAGATCACCGGCAGAGAGCAGGATATATTAAGCACTAAGAAGATAGGTATCATAGGCCTTTCCGTTGGCCAGTCGATAGCCCTCACTCTTGCTATGGAAAGGGGCTGCGGTGAGTTAAGGCTTGCCGATTTTGATACCCTTGACCTGAGCAATATTAACCGCATCCGCAGCGGTGTGCAAAATATAGGGCAGAAAAAAGTGGTGATCGCAGCTCGTGAAATAGCTGAGATAGATCCATATTTGGATATAATATGTTACGACCAGGGCATCACGGAACAGAATATTGACGCTTTTCTCCTTGACGGTGGCAAATTAGACCTGCTTGTGGATGAATGCGATAGCCTGGACATAAAACTGCTGGCAAGGATCAAAGCACGCGACAACGGCATACCCGTGCTTATGGATACAAGCGACCGGGGGATGCTTGATGTGGAGCGTTTTGACCTGGAGCCGCAAAGACCCTTATTGCATGGCCTTGCTGATGGCCTCGATCCGCAAAAGGTGGCTGTGCTTTCTCCTGAAGAAAAGATACCCATAGTGCTTAAACTTACGAGCGCCGGCAATGGCTCCATGAGGGGCAAGGCCTCTATGCTTGAGATAGGAATGACCATTTCCACATGGCCGCAATTAGCATCTTCTGTAGTGCTGGGCGGGGCAGTTGCCGCCGATGTCTCCCGGCGCTTGTTGCTTGGCATCTTCAATGGCTCAGGCAGGTTTTACGTGGATATAGAAGAAATAGTAGGTGGTAAAGAAAAGGGGGCTCAGTCGATAGAGCGCCCTAATCCATATGAACCTCTCGCTTTAAATGCAATAAAGAAAATTATTGAAAATCAATATTTTGAGCGCGGTTCTGCTACAGTTGCTTTAGATAATGAACAGTTGGAAGAAGTGTTGAAAGCTGCAATGGCAGCTCCTTCCACAGGTAATGACCAGCCCTGGAAGTGGTATTATCATGATGGTATGCTTTTCCTCTTCCACGACAGGTTCCGCTCTTTCTCATTTGGCGATTTTAACAATATAGCTTCCTACCTCACCTTTGGTGCCGTACTGGAGAACCTGGTACTGGAGGCACATAAAGCCGGCCTTGAAGTAAGTATCGATAAGCTACCGCTTGGTGAAAGCTCGGAGCTTATTGCAGTCGTACGTTTCTCGAAAGTGGCTGACGACGATACCGAAAAGCATGTGCACGATGAACTGGCCGACCTTATATATGTGCGTTCTACGAACCGTAACCCCGGTCCAAGAAAAGAAATAGAACCTGCAGTATTGCAGGACCTTAAAAGTGTGGCCGAAACAGTAAGTGGGGCTGAGCTTAGCTGGCTTACACAACCGGTTGATATACTGGAAGCCGGCAAAATAATAGCGGCCTGCGACCGTATGCGGTTCATGCATCCCGAAGGCCATTACGATTTTGTGCATCGCGAAATGAGGTGGCGACCCGAAGATGCTGAAGCTACAAAGGATGGTATCGATATATATACCCTCGGCCTTAGCAAACCGCAGATCGCGGCTATGCAGATTTTAAAAGAATACGATGTAATAGATTTTGTTCGCCAGCAGAAAGGAGGTAAACTGATGGAGATGGCCACTATAGGTACGGTCATTCCTTCTTCAGCCATTGGCCTTATTACTATGCCCCGCGTGTCTGCTGAGCAATATATAACAGGTGGGCGCTCATATGAGCGCATGTGGCTGGCTGCTGAAAAGCATGGCCTTGCCCTTCATCCCCTTATCTCACCCCTTTATTTTTTCCCCCGTATAACCCAGGATATTGAAAATAATAGCCTATCAACTGAAAATATTGTGGAATTGAAAATGTTGCGAGAACGTTTCAAACAGCTGTTCAGGATAAGAGAGGGACTAGCTGAGGTTTTCTTGTTCAAACTGGCCTGTGTCCCCAAAGCAGGCCCGATGGCACTTCGAAAACCGGTCAATGAAATGTTGTTCACTGATTAGTAATAGATGATAGCAAAATTCAGGGTATTCAGAGCCGTCGACGATGTTGATGGATGTGACCGTTACATAGATGGCCATAGGCGCGTTCTTGAAGCTTATGGCGTCTCTAAGGTTACGTCTGCCAATGCCGAATGGCGTGAAGACCCCTTCACTTATGTTATCATTGCTGAGTCAGAAGATCATGACCGGGTTTTTGGTGGCTGCAGGGTGCAGATGCGTTCGGAAACATTGAAAATGCCCATGGAGGGCGCCGTTGCTGTGCTTGATAAGCGGATATATGATTACTGTGACGAGATAGGGAATTATAATGTTGCCGAGTTTTGTGGCCTTTGGAATTCTAAGGAGGTGGCAGGTTACGGCATTGGTAGTATGTTCCTGGGCAGGGTAGCTATAGCTATTACCCCGCACCTGAACCTGAAACACCTGATGGGACTTTGCTCCCCGGCCACTTTGAGAAATAGCCAGAAAGTAGGCTTTGAGATACTGCGCGAACTGGGGAATAACGGTACTTTCTATTATCCTAAAGAAGATTTGATAGCAACTGCACTTATTATTAAAGATGTTATAAATTTACCGCTGGCGACTGAACGTGAGCGCGAGGTGATCCTGAACTTGAGGAATAACCCGGTGCAGCATTCAGTGGAAAGAGGACCTAAAGGCGAACTTCAAACATACTTTGATATACGTGTTAATCAAACCTATTAAAAAAGTAATGCACCGTTTTTTCAGCAGGGCTATCACCTTACTGGTCTTGCTCACCGGCATACATCATCACTCATTAGCACAGATCATCGACTACAACGATGGTGCTACTATGCTGATCGGCGATAGGGTATATATATTAAATGATAGCCTCAATAAATATACTGCACAGGATGCCGCAATTGCCCCCGGCTATTATAAAAGCAAAGATCATGTCCCCAATTTCGACATATCATCTTCTACCTATTGGATAAAATTTGAAATAAAGAATAACAGTAAGTATCCACGCCTGCTATTAGAGCTTGAATATGCTTTGGTGGATACCTGCAATCTTTATTTTGTTCAGGACGGGCATGCAGAGCTCATGCAAGCAATGGGTGCCGCACAGCCGTTCAATGCCAGGAAATATAAATACCCGGATTTCGTATTTGATCTTGATCTCAATAGTGGGTCAACCGGCTTTTATATGATGAAGATCAGGAGTTCGGAACAATTACTGACACCATTACTGATCGGCAATACGCAAAGCATATCCGAGGTGCAAAGCACCAAGGACATTATTTATGGTGTGCTGATAGGCATACTATTGGTAATGATGTTGTATAACTTTTTTATCTACCTCTCTACCCGCGACAGGAGTTATTTATACTACGTACTCTATATCTTTTTCATATGCCTTACACAAACATCCCTTGTAGGCTATTCGTATAAATATCTTTTTCCCGGCTCACCTATACTGTATAATTATTTCATAATATTATTCCCGGCGCTTGCAGGCGTCAGCGCATTATCTTTCATGCGCAGTTTTCTCATTACCCGAGAGAAGGCGCCCAAACTCGATAAGCTGGCAATTGTAGTGATGGTCTTATATATCATGGCCCCCATACTGCGCTTCGCAGGTTATGATAACATCAGTTCCCGCTTCATTGATATATCAGGTTTAGGTGCAGTATTTACCGGGTTTGCAACGGCTATTTATTTGTCTCTGAAGAATTACAGGCCGGCAAAGTTTTTCCTTATAGCCTGGACCATTTTCATTATCGGGATGATCTTGTTTGTATTGCGCAACCTGAATGTCCTGCCCTATACCGGTTTTACGAACTATACACTGTATATAGGCACGGCTCTTGAGGTTACCTTACTGTCTTTTGCCCTTGCCGATAAGATCAATATCTTCAAAAAGGAGAAAGAAGAATCGCAGGCTGAGGCTTTGCGTGTTGCCCAGATAAACGAGCGCATGATACGTGAGCAAAACGTATTGCTGGAACAAAAAGTCAATGAACGCACTATTGAATTACGCGCCGCAAACGACGATCTGCATAAAGCTATGAATGACCTTAAAGAGGCCGAAACACAATTGGTGGAATCTGAAAAAATGGCCTCACTTGGTCAGTTGACCGCTGGTATAGCACACGAAATAAATAACCCCATCAACTTTGTGACCTCCAATATTAAACCACTACAGCGCGACGTAGATATATTGCTTGATGCGGTAAATACGATTGAAAGTGTTGGCCTGTCTGAAATTTCGGCACAGGATAAGCTCAGGCAACTGAATGATTATAAGGAAGAGATAGACTTTGATTACCTGAAGACGGAAATTGCACACCTTTTAAAAGGTATCAATGAGGGGGCATCGCGCACAGCCGAAATTGTGAAAGGGTTACGCATTTTCTCGCGGCTTGATGAAGACGATCTTAAAAAGGCCGATATGAATGAGGGGCTTGATGCCACACTGGTGCTTGTGAATAATTTATTGGGTGGCAAGATAAAAGTGGTAAAAGAATATGGAGAAATACCATTGGTAGAGTGCTATCCAGGTAAGCTCAACCAGGTATTCCTGAACATAATGAGCAATGCCATCCATGCTATAGGCAAGCACCATCCTGAAGATGACCAGGGTAAAATGACCTTAAAAACATGGGCGGATGATAAAACTGTATATATAAGTATTGCTGATAACGGGACAGGTATGGATGAGGCGACCAAGCGGAAACTGTTCGAACCATTTTTTACTACCAAAGAAGTCGGAGAAGGTACTGGGCTTGGTCTTTCAATAGCATGGAACACGATGAATAAGCATAACGGGCAGATAAAAGTAAATTCTACTTTGGGAGAAGGGACAGAATTTGTTTTGGAAATTCCAATAATGCATTAGCTTTATTAAATATTTCGGCCTTGGATAAGATAGAAAAAATAAAAATACTGTATATAGATGATGAGGTGAACAACCTGCATGGTTTCAAAGCTTCATTCAGGTTCGACTATACTATCTATATCGCTGAGAATGTTACAGAGGCATTAAAGCACCTGGAGCAGCATCCCGACATACGCGTTATTCTTTCCGATCAGCGCATGCCCGATAAAACGGGTGTGCAATTTTTTGGCGATATCAGGGAAAAATATCCGAATGCAGTTAGAATATTAATTACCGGTTATACAGATATTGAATCGGTGATTGATGCCATCAACCTTGGCAATATATACAGGTACATAAAAAAGCCGTGGACCGATACCGATATTAAAACTGCGGTTGACCAGGCCAATCAGTATTATCTCACCACATCGATGCTGGCCATCAAAAATCAGGAGTTGCAGAAAGCATACGATGAACTGGATAAATTTGCATACAGCGTAACACACGATATGCGTGGCCCTTTGCTAAGCATATTAGGCGCAATAAATATCGCACAGGGCATTAACGACCTGGCCGATATACGTGAGATGCTCGGTATGATGGACAAGTCGGTACAAAAGCTGGATACTTTTATACAAAGCATACATGACTACTATAACCTGAATAGGGGACAGATGAAAATTTCTGACATCAAATTCGATGATTTAGTAGCAGATCTCAAAGATATTTACGATATTACAGGTAGAACGGATCATACGGCATTTGATGTAAGCGTTACGCAAACAGAAAATTTCCGGTCGGATGAAATGTCGCTGAGGATAGTGTTGAATAACTTACTGTCCAATGCATTTAAATACCAGCGAAAGGCCCTTGATAATAAATTTGTGAAGCTTGATATCCAGGTCAGTAACGGCAATGCCTGTATCGAGGTAAAAGATAATGGCATAGGCATAGACGAAGCCAATGTCAATAAGATTTTCAACATGTTTTACCGCGCAACTTCCGAAGAAATGGGCTCGGGTTTCGGGCTGTACAATGTAAAGGATGCTATCAGTAAGCTGGGTGGTGAGATAACTGTAGATACCAAACTGAACGAGGGTAGTACATTTAAGGTCACCATTCCAAGCAAATAACTATTATAATGCCGGACACCGTTAATTTTATTATCATTGATGACAGCAAGCTTGATTGCTTTATTGCGGATAAAATAATCCGGAATACAGGAAAGGCTGGCGATATCAAATCGTTTACCGTTGCTGCCGAGGCATTGGACTTTATCAGTAAGGCGCCGCCACCCGTAAGCGATAAGACCAATGTATTACTGGATATACAAATGCCGGTAATGAATGGTTTTGAGTTTGTAGAAGCTTTTGAAAAATTGCCCGAAGATATTAGAAATGGTTACAATGTCTACATGCTTTCTTCTTCTATTAACGAGAATGATCTGAACCGGGTAAAACATTACCCTTCCATAAAACAGTTCCTGAATAAGCCGCTTACCAGCAGTGCATTGGCCCAGGTACTTGAAGGGCTCTGATTATATTCATAAGTATTACCGTACCGGCTCTACACGGTAACCTTCCTTTTTCAAAAGATTGATAACGCCATTCTCGCCCCAGAGATGGCCTGCACCAACGGCAAAGAATACCGATTTTTGGTCCATCTTATCCACCATCCGGTCTATCCATCGTTTGTTCCTGTCATCAAGAAAGCCGGCAAGGTCTATGGGCGATTCTCCCGAACTGTTCATCAGTTCATATAAAGCAGGCAGGTCCTGCTGCTTATACGCATTTACCAGTTTTTGATATTCTTCTTTATCATTGTCTTTGCCAGTCACCGTTTCCATTACCTGTTTTACGATAGAGTCGGGCGGCAGGTTATCAAACAGTTCTATCTGTTCCTCGGGTTGTTCCAGTCCCAGTATCTCTTTCTTGTCTTTTTTGGCCTGTTCCATTATTTTGTCTTCGTAGGATACAGGGTTGGCACAGGCAGCGGTCTTGGTGGTTAGCATGCTTTGCAGGGCGGCGGGCTTCAGATTGTCGAAGAGCGATATGTTCATGCCTATGCTGTCATGCATATAGGTGGCTACCTGTTTATATTGTTCCGGGCTGAAGTAGTCTTCAAGCCTTTTACCACTATTGTCCATAAGGCCTGTAGCTACTTTCATCAGTACGCCCGGGTCGTCCATGTCCATCTCGAAACAAACTTCCTGGCTTTTGTGCAGGCTCTCTTTCATCTTGTCAGTCCAGATATAATCAGCAGGGCAAATGAGGTGTATGGTACCGAACAGGTAGGACGGTCTTTTCATATCCTTACCGCTAATGCGCCACAGGAGCGACTTGCCGCTTTGCATTTTTTGCTGCGCTTTATTGACGAAGGGCGTAAGGCAGGCCAGCAGCGTCACACATAACAAGCGGAAGATCCTTTTCATTTGATAAAGATAGGCTATTCGAAGATCAGGGTAAGCAGTCCAAGGCATACACCGGAAAGTATGGCCAGTATCTTGCGGCTGTTCATGGCATGTTGCCGGGTGCCACTTTCGAAGAAGATAGTTGTGGATATATGAATGAAGGAGCCGGCTACTACAGGTACCAGTAACATAATCGCATCTCGTATAGGCTCATAATGGGTGCCTGCATAACCTGCAATCGCACCGGCGAGGGGAGTAATGAGCGAAAAGAGCAACAGCATAGCTATAGCGCTCCTGCGGCCTTTTGTATGCAATACCAGCCCTGTCACCAGCATTGCTTCAGGTATTTTATGCACACTGACAGCAAGATATAGTGATGGTACAGTGGAGCCGATGTGATAATTAAAGCCCAGCGGCAGCCCTTCCATGAATGCATGAAAGGATAAGCCGAACAATATAGAGAACAGTGGCACATGGCCATGGTCACCCAGGTGGGTATGCCCATGTTCGGCACCGTGAGTGAATTTCTGTATGATGAGCTGGATAAAAAAGCCCGCAAGGAGCAGGTAACCAGCTTTGGCAGGGATATCTGTGAATGTTTCGGGTAACAGGTGCAGGAAGGTGACACTCAGCAAAAAGGAACCGGAAAATGCCAGCAGGTAATTCGACTGTTGCTCATCTCTCTTTTTTAGCCATAAGGGCAAGCTGCCGCAAATAAGCGTAAGGATAAAAAGCTGTAGATTATAATGCAACTGCATGGAATGGTGTTAAAATCCCGAACGGGGCAATAAAAGTAAAGCATTTTGCAGACCAATAGAATAGCAATGCCGGTATATTGTGCGATAAGCCCATTTGTTAAAAAAAACTGCCCCTGGTAATAGGGGTATATTTTTTTTGCTCTTAAAGGGAAAACCATTATATTTAATAAGCGATGGATTTTTTAAACCTCAAAAAACCAAAGAACGAACTCACCCCGGCTGTAGGGCGCATACTGATAGCTGAGCCATTTCTTAGCGATCCTAATTTTGCCAGAGCTGTTGTACTCCTTTGCGAGCATGGCGAAGAGGGGACCGTAGGTTTTATCGTCAATCGCAGTACAGAGCTTATGCTGGATGACCTTTTACCCGATTTATATGCGTCGGGATTGAATATATACCAGGGTGGTCCGGTACAAATGGATACCCTGCATATGATGCACACCACACCTGTGGAACTGGGTGGTAACGAGATATTCCCCGGCGTTTACTGGGGAGGCTCATACGAGGCCTTGCAGGATATGATAGCTGCAGGAACATACGACCCTGCGCAATTGCGCCTCTTTGTGGGTTACTCGGGCTGGTCGCCGGGGCAATTGGAAAAAGAAGTAGAAGAGGGCTCCTGGATCATCACCGATCTTACACCCCGCCTGCTTTTTGATACTTCGCCCGAAAATGTATGGAAAGAGGCAATACGATCACTGGGAGATGAATATGCTTACCTGGCCAACCTGCCGGTCAATCCACAACTGAACTGATACAAAAATCTGCTTCTTTACAGCATCTTTCCTAATTTTATAGGCTTAAGTAAAAGTTTATCATGGATATAAAGCGCACTTTGTTGCCGGTAGTAGCTGTCGTTTTACTGGTGGCCTGCAAACCAAGGGTTAAGCCACAGCCGGCAGATATTGCAGATAATGCCGGGCAGGGCACTTATTTTTCTATAAACCAGTACATCAAAGACCAGTGGAATACCTACCTGGGCCAGCCATATTCGATAATAAAAGTGACGAAACAAAATGGCAAAACTGATAGTGTTATAATGAACGCATATACTATAGAGTGGGGTGATATCTTTAAGCGATTCTTCGAGAGCGATATAGGTAAGCCTCAATATATCGGGCATTATAAATTTGATATGTTCCTTGACGAAAGCACCGATACCCGTAACTTTTATTACGAGGCAATAGATGATACGCTCTATACCCGTAAATTACAGATATCAGCCATGCAGGAGAATAATAAAATACGCTCCATATATATTGAAACGGAAAAAAGAAGCGGAACCAGGGATGTGATACAGAAACTGTATTATTCACCTTTATCTGTGATACAGATACAGGAATTTGATGCCCTGGCAACGGGTGATAAGAACCAGTTGTTCATAGCATACTATTTTATGTAAGCTTGCTACATGACGAGAGAAGAATTCAGTGCGGTAGCCATATCCATACCGCACCAGCCGGGATGTTATAAATATTACAGCGCAGAGAACGAATTGCTCTATGTGGGCAAAGCTAAAGACCTGCGCAAGCGGGTAGGCTCATACTTCAATAAAACACTCGATAATTATAAGACCCGCAGGCTGGTAACGCTTATACATCATATCGACTATACTGTTACCAATAACGAACATGATGCCTTCCTGCTTGAGAATTCGCTCATAAAACACTACCAGCCCCGCTTTAACATAGAGCTCAAAGATGATAAGACCTATCCGTATATCGTCATAAAGAATGAGCCCTTCCCACGTGTTTTTCTTACACGCCGGGTTATCCGGGATGGCTCCGAATATATTGGGCCCTTTACCAGTGTGGTACGAGTAAAGGAACTGCTGGCACTGGTAAAGCAGAATATCCCGCTACGCACCTGCAACCTGAAGCTTACCGAACAGAATATTACAAAAGGTAAGTTTAAGGTATGCCTTGAGTACCACCTGGGCAACTGCAAAGGACCCTGTGAAGGCCTGCAAAGCCGGGAGGATTATGATGAAGGCTTGCAGCAGGTGCGGCATGTATTAAAGGGCAATACCGGGGAAGTGATCAAATACCTGAAAAACGAGATGAATGCCCTCGCTGCTGATATGAAGTTTGAGAAGGCGGAGATCATGCGGCAAAAAATAGAATCTTTACAGTACTACCAGAGCAAGTCGGCAGTGGTAAATCCACGGCTGGATAATGTGGATGTGGCCAGCATACTAAGCGATGATCGCAATGCTTTTGTGAATTATATGATGGTAAGCAATGGCAGCATTATATATGCCAAGACCGTAGAGGTGGAGAAAAAACTCGAAGAGCAGGACGACGAGATACTGGCACTGGCCCTGGACAGGATGCGGGAAACATTTCACAGCAATGCAACGGAAGCCATTGTACCCTTCGCTATAGATGTCACTGATCCCGGCTTAAAGTTGACCGTTCCCCGTGCAGGTGATAAAAAGAAACTGCTTGACCTGAGCATTAAAAATGCGGAGGTGTTTCGGGATGATGTGCGCAGGCGCGATACCCTGCTGCTGGGCAAAGCCTCAAAAGAAAAGAATATCCAGGTGCTGGAAGAACTACAGGAGGCATTACAACTTAGCGACCTGCCCCTGCAGATAGAATGCTTTGATAATTCCAACTTTCAGGGGGCCTATCCCGTAGCCGCCATGGTAAGCTTTAAGCATGGAGAGCCATCTAAAAAAGACTACAGGCATTTCCATATCAAAACAGTGGAAGGCATTAATGATTTCGCCTCGATGGCCGAGATCGTGTACCGCAGGTATAAACGCCTGCTGGAAGAGGAAGCCCCCCTGCCGCAACTGGTAATAATAGATGGGGGCAAGGGGCAGCTTGGTGCAGCCCTTGAAAGTATAGAAAAGCTTGGCCTTACCGGCCGGATGACCATCGTGGGCCTTGCCAAGCGCGAAGAGTCGATATTCTTTCCCGGCGATACGGAGCCGCTGCAATTGCCCTACGATAGCCCGGCCCATTTGCTGGTGCGTCGTATACGCGACGAGGTGCATCGTTTTGGCATCACCTTCCACAGGCAAACCCGCAGCAAGGGCACATTTAAGAACGAACTGGAATCCATACCGGGTATTGGACAAAAGACAGCGACCGAACTGTTGCAAACATTTCGCTCTGTAAAAAATATACGTACCCTCACTGAGCGGGAGCTGACCAAAACCATCGGTATATCCAAAGCGCGTATCATATGGGCTTATTTTCACGCCAATGAAGGAGACCCCACTTCCCCCGATGCATAGTTTTTCTCTAAGTACACAATGAATTATCTTATAGCCTATGGTGACTTTTGTTACCTTAATATTATAGCTGTGGCGTAATTTTGTCTTGCAAATCGAAAGTGTATGTCAGAAAATAATAAACCTGCGCTGCTGCCCAGTATCATTAAGATGAAGTGCCCAAATTGCAGGAAGGGCGATATGTATACCAATAAAAGCGTCTTCCCGCTCAGTCATTCGCTCGATATGCCGGAGCAATGCCCCGTTTGCGGCCAGAAGATGGAGCTGGAGGTCGGTTTTTATTATGGCACCGGCTATGTTAGCTATGCCTTATCCATATTTATATTCATTTTCAATCTTATCTGGTACTGGCTCATTTTTGGTATATCGTACAAGGACTATAGCATATTTTATTATCTCATCACCAGCATAGTCATCGTGGTATTGTTGCAACCATGGTTAATGCGTATATCAAGGGTACTATACCTAAATCTTTTTGTGAAATATGGAAAGGGAACAGCTTTTGTGTCAGAAGAATAGCAATTACAACTAAAATAGCCCATTAACCTGTCAACTTTTCAGCTTATCTTAGCGGCTTATGCAAAAAATACTGGTTGCCAATCGTGGCGAGATAGCTGTACGTGTGATGCGCACCGCTAAAGAAATGGGTATTAAAACTGTGGCTGTATATTCTGAGGCCGACAGGAACATGCCCTTTGTCCGTTTTGCCGATGAGGCCGTTTGCATTGGCCCGGCACCTTCCGCACAATCATACCTGCGTGCCGATAAGATAATTGAGGTTGCCAAACAATTGGGTGCAGATGCTATCCATCCCGGCTATGGCTTTCTCAGTGAGAATGCTTCCTTTTCAAAGGCCGTTGCCGATGCTGGTTTGATGTTTATAGGTCCTTCGGCACATTCTATCGAAATAATGGGCAGCAAAATAGCTGCTAAGCAGGCAGCCAAAAAGTTTGGTGTGCCTATGGTGCCCGGTACAGAAGATCCGGTGAAGGATCTGGCTGAAGCCAAAGAGATAGGAAATCGCACAGGATATCCTATACTCATAAAAGCCTCTGCTGGTGGTGGTGGTAAGGGCATGCGCGTAGTGAATAATGAAGACGAACTGGAAGAACAGATGCGCACTGCTAAAAGCGAAGCCCTCAGTGCCTTTGGTGACGATGCGGTATTTATAGAAAAGTATGTGGCTGCGCCCCGCCACATCGAGATACAGCTCATGGGCGATCAGCATGGCAATTATGTGTACCTATTCGAGCGAGAATGCTCGATCCAGCGCAGGCACCAGAAACTGGTTGAGGAGGCACCCTCCAGTTGCCTTACCCCCGACATTCGCAAGGCAATGGGCGAATGCGCTGTGGCCGTAGCGCGCTCCTGCAACTATTACGGGGCAGGTACGGTAGAGTTTTTGGTGGATGAGAAGTTGAATTTTTACTTCCTGGAAATGAATACCCGCCTTCAAGTGGAGCATTGTGTTACGGAGATGATAACAGGTGTTGACCTGGTGAAGGAGCAAATAAATGTGGCCCGTGGTAATAAACTCTCCTTTGCACAGGACGACCTGGAAATAAATGGTCATGCTATAGAGCTGCGCGTTTGTGCTGAGGATCCCCTAAATAATTTCCTGCCCGATACAGGTAAGCTAAAGATGTACTTGCCGCCCAAGGGCCCTGGCATACGTGTTGACGACGGTTTCGAGCAGGGTATGGAAATACCTGTTTTTTATGATTCGATGATAGCCAAGCTCGTGGCACATGCTGCAACGCGCGATGAGGCTATAGAGCGTCTTTGCCGCGCTATAGATGAATACTACATACAAGGCATACAAACCACGTTGAGCTTCGGTAAATGGGCTGTGCGTACAGAACCTTTCAGATCAGGCAATTTCGATACAGGCTTCATTAACAAATACTATAAGCCCGAATACCTGCTTGCAGATGATGCTGTGGCAGAAGAAGTGGCTGCCCTGTTGGCTGCTTCGATCTGGGAAAAGGATAAGGCGCAGGTGCGCTCAGTTAACGTTGCAAACGGCAACGGCAGCAGTTGGAAGATGAGAAGGAGTTAAACAATTTTAGCAAATTCGTCTTTATCAAGCCTGGTAAGCAACCTTTAAGATGCGTTCCAGCCAATGTATCCCGTATTATGCTTCTATCAGCTCGATCAGGTCTTTTTCATTCCACGGTTTGAAAATACACCTGATCTCTCCATGCTGCTTTTGTTCTATAGCCCGCACCACAGCATTATCTACATGACCGGTGAGCAATATGGTTTTTACATTGTTAACTTTTTTTCGAACTTCTTCCAGCAGTTCATCCCCTTTCATACCGGGCATCAGCCAGTCTGATATGACAACGTAGATCACTTCATCGCTTTCACTGATCAATTCGTCTATGATCTGCAATGCTTCTTCCGCCGATTCTGCAAATTCATAGTTATAATGGCTGCCAAAGTTTCTCGTAAGCTGGTTGCTGAGGCTGTCAAGCACCATTTTTTCATCGTCTACGCACACTATATTTAATATCTTATTCATGTTTTGCAATTTTTAAGTTGGCAGGAAGTTTTACATAAAATGTAGTTCCCGCACCCTCTTCCGATTCAAATGATATTTTGGCAGAATGACTATCTAATATACGCTTTATGATGTCCAGTCCCAAACCGCTGCCTTCGCCGGATACCTTGGTCGTAAAGAAAGGTTCAAATATTTTTTGCTGTATGGCCTTGGGAATGCCTTTGCCCGTATCCGCGATGCTCACCACTACGTAATCGTCCTCGGGGTATATTTTTATGGTTAGGGTACCCTTATTGTCCATGGCCTGCACCGCATTCACGATCAGGTTGGTCCATACCTGGTTTATCTGGTCAGGGAATACACGTACATCCGGCACATGCTCATATTGCTTGATCACTTTTACGCCCTGCTTCAGCCTGTTGTGATAGATCGTGAGCACAGTTTCTATATTTTCCTTAATGTTTGTTGATTCCGGTTCATCGCTTCCGGTTGTGTGGAGGTACGTTTTCAGGGCTTTTACCACACGCGATGCCTTGTCAACGGCCATAATGATAGTAAGATTGTTTTTTTGTTGGTTCAGCATATTATATGCTACCATCAAAAGGTTTTCAAACTGCGGTAGCTTAGATAGCTTTTTCATTGCAGGTGTCACTTCAAATACCCCCACCTGCACCATCCGGTCTGCTATGAAACGGTTATTGTCAACGTTCAATTCCTCAAGTTGCGCCTTCAGTATTTTTTTCTTCTCACGTTCTTCTATTGTCGATAATGCCTGTGTATGGAGCTCCACCGTGGCCACAAATTCTACAAATGTCTTTTTTTCCTCTTCATTCATTTTCGAAAGCGTTTCCGGCAGCTTTATAAGGTTTTCCTGAAAGGCTATGCTTGATTCTTCCGCTGATGATTTTATAGCACCCAATGGAGTATTTACTTCGTGTGCTACACCTGCCGAAACTTGCCCCAGGGCAGCCAGTTTTTCAGAGTTCAGCAGCTTCGTATAAGTTTTCATCAGTTCATTCGTGATTCGTTTCTGAGCTTCTACATAATAGAGGAATAACAAAAATATTATTGCCCCGTTCAGTATTATATTCAGCAAAAGAAACAACGAGGTAATATTCTTCGGCCAATGATTTGTGAAACGGGAAACAAAGTAACTGTCAAAATAATAGGAGAGTAGTGTCAGGATGATAAACGCGGTTAACCAGAAGAGACTCGATTTTACATCGAGGTAGGTCGCTGATGATGCCAGTGCAAGCATGGACCATAACATTACTGATCCCGACTGCTCAAATCCGCCAAGCCACCATTGCAGCATAAAGGGCAGCAACAGGCTTATGAATGTTTGCACATGGCGAACCACGGTAAAGTTCTTGGTCCGGTAGAAATACCAGAAATTGATTGCGGTCAGTATTACATAACCATAGGGTATTATGGATGGTGGGGCAACATTTGCCCATACCAGCATTGTACCCCAGACAAGTCCGCCCACACTCATTGCCGTGCCCTGGTAAACGAGAAACCTTTTTTGGAATGCAACGAGTGCCTCATAGCGGCTTTCGATACCCATGTTTTGAACCTTCTTCATAGTAGGTAAATTTAATTAATTAGAAATAATTCTGAGGTTTATTGAAATTGAAGGCGGTGTCTCTTTTATCTGTTTGACATTCATTGCTTTATACGTGTCGTTATGTATGACTGTGTGTTGGAATACCTCCTTGTGCAGTGGGATAAAACAAAATAAGGGTTGCATATAGCAACCCTTACAAGATGTGGTTCCGTAGGGACTCGAACCCTAGACCCGCTGATTAAGAGTCAGCTGCTCTACCAACTGAGCTACGAAACCCTTTTGAGGACAGCAAAGATAATCGAAAAATAATAAAGCGGAAAGGGATTAAAGCAGCCAGTCAACTATGCTGTTCACATAGCTGGGGTTATAGGCTGCCTGCACCTTGATATAGTTATCTGTATAGCCCTCAATAGTGCCGTTCTTCTCCGCACTCTCGAACAATACTTTCCGGGTTTGGCCCCTGTGCTGCTCGCTGAAGTACTGCATTTTTTGGTACGATAAGTTACGCAGCATCTTGTTGCGTTCATGGCGCACCTGTATGGGTACTATAGGTTCTATGTTCAGTGCTTCCGTATTGGCTCGCTCCGAATAGGTGAACACATGCAGGTAAGAGACGTCCAGCCCATGCAGGAATTCAAAGGTCTCTTTAAAGTCCGTTTCGCTTTCAGATGGAAAGCCAACGATCACGTCCACGCCTATACAGCAGTGGGGCATTAGTTCTTTTATTTTGGCCACACGCTCTGCATACAGCTCCCGTTGGTAGCGGCGTTTCATCAGGCCTAGTACCCGGTTGCTGCCGCTTTGCAAAGGTATGTGGAAGTGCGGCATGAACTTCTTCGATCGTGCTACGAACTCGATGATCTCATTGCTCAGCAGGTTAGGCTCTATCGATGATATACGATAGCGTTCTATGCCCTCGCTGGCTTCTATGGCCTGTACCAGTTCGTAGAACGATTCTTCTCTTTTCTTGCCGCCCTCATTGCCTTTGCCAAAATCGCCAAGGTTTATCCCGGTAAGTACTATTTCTTTGGTGCCGCCAGCCGCTAGTTCCTGTATGTTTTGCAATACACCTGCTATGCTGTCACTGCGGCTGTGGCCCCGCGCCATAGGTATGGTACAGAAGGTGCAACTGTAGTCGCATCCATCTTGCACCTTCAGAAAGGTACGTGTGCGGTCATGCACAGAGTAGGAGCTGTGGAAACCTTCCACATCTTCTATATCGCAGGAGCATATCCGGGCACTGTCGCCTTTGGTAAAGTCCTGCAGGTGCCGGGCAAGGTTGAACTTCTCAGCAGCGCCAAGCACCAGGTCCACGCCTTCAATATTGGCTATTTCCTCCGGTTTTAGTTGCGCATAGCAGCCGGTCACCACTACCATGGCCTGCGGTGAGCGTCTTTGTATCCTGCGCACTATTTGCCGGCATTCTTTATCCGCATTTTCGGTTACAGAGCAGGTATTGATCACGTATACATCCGCCTCTTCATCGAAGTCTTTTTTCATAAAGCCTTCAGTCTCAAGCATACGGCTTAGTGTCGATGTCTCGGAATAGTTCAGCTTACAGCCAAGGGTATGAAATGCTACTGTTTTACTCTGCTGCATAAAGGGTGGCAAATTTAGCTATATTTTACCACATGCCTTTGTATGGGTATTTACGATAGCATATTTTTTTAACCCCTTTAATTAATATCTTGGCACAATGAAGAACGTATACACACTAGCAGGTATTTTTATTTTGACCATACTATCATGTGGCAGGATAAAACAATTGGCTACCATAAATGTACCTATACCGTATAATTACGACCTTACAATACCCGACTATATCGATACAATGGACATTCCCCTTGGTACGGGCCTTGATATCTCATTGCCCGCCATTCCTATAGAAACCAATTCTCAGCAATATCTTAAAGACTATAACACTGCTCCCGAAAAGATAACTGGCGTAACACTCAGCAAACTATCCTTATCGATCCTTCAGCCGCCATCCGGCAATTTCAATTTTATTTCTGCAGTAAGTGTGTATCTCTCCGCTCCCGACCTGCCCGAAGTACTTGTAGCATCGCAATATGCTATACCCGACGGGGTTGATTCTTTAACACTTGACTGTACTAGCCAGGATCTGCGGAATTATTTCCTGGCCGATACCATGTATGTGCGTCTTAACGGGCATTTCGACGAGCCGCCACCGCCTAATACTACGATCCATATTCATTCGGTTTTCACACTGCGTGCCAATCCTTTGAATTAAAAAAATAGCCCCCTGTTTTGCAGGGGGCTATTTTTTATAATTTATTTTTTAGAACCGGTAACCTATCCTGAAGGCAAACTGTACCATCTCACGGGTATCCTGGTCTATATTATCAAGCCTGTTGATGAAAGTAAAGCCCCAGCCAAGGTCCATACCTATATACAGGTGCTTGCCGGGATTCATATTCAGCGAGTGCATCAGCAAGCCGCCGAACTGAAAATTCTCTACGTTCCCCGTGGGGTAATAGCTACTATAGTAGTAGTAGTTTAAGTAGTTACTACGGTCGGCTGGTCTTTGTCCTGAAGTAATGGCAAGCAATGGGGCTATACTGTACTTTACCTTCCCTTTGCTCCCTGAGGGGTATATTTTGGGGCCTATCATAAAGCTGAAGTTGGTATAGGAGTTCCAGCTACCGTTATCCGCGCCGGGTATGTACGGGTCGCTTGTTTCACCAAAGCTTAAGCTCATAGGTACATACAGGCTTACAAAGCCTCTTTTGCCAAAATTATGTTCATAACTCAATCCTATACCAAAACCATTTTCCGAAATATTTGCCGGCGAAAAAGTAATGAGGTTAGGAGCATAGGCTATTTTCTTTTTGCCGTGTTTGCCATGTTCGCGGCCACCTCTTATCTCGCGGGCATCATCATCGTCGCCCGATCTTCTGCGGCGCTCATCAAATACATCTTCGGTGCCATTATCATACTCCACGCGTTCCAGTTCATTTTTGCCTATTGTATAGTCGGGGCCTTTGGCATTATCGGCCCTTTTGTAGGTGATGCTGCGCAGGTCTACTGATTTTACCTTGCCTTCTATTACATCGCCGTTCTTTTTGTATATCCTGTCTTGTGCCATACCGTTTACGGCAAAGCCGACAGCCATAATGCAGAGCAATGATTTCTTTAAGTTCATAGAGCTGATTTTATTTTTGTTTTGATTTTTTCGTTTCGAAATTTACAACACAAATGATGCCAGAATTTTAACAATATGTAAAATTGCCATAATTACTGTCAATGATCACCTCTTTGCGTTCCGCTTTTTCTACATATCCCGATACCTGTGCCGCTATCCCGAAGCTTTCGGAGATGTTCACAACGGCTGCTGCTGTCTCCTTGTCCGTAAACAACTCCAGCCTTTGACCCATATTGAATACCTGGTACATCTCCTTCCAGTCCGTACCCGCCGATTCCTGTATCAGCTTAAATAACGGCGGAACGGGCAATAAATTGTTTTTTACCACCCTCAGTGCAGAGGGCAGGTAGTGCAGGCATTTGCTCTGGCCGCCGCCGCTGCAGTGTATGATGCCGTGTATTTGATCAAAATGTTCCTCCAGCACTTTCAGTATCACCGGTGCATAAGTGCGGGTGGGGGAGAGCAGCATTTTACCCACATTTAGAGGCGTTTCTGTAGCATCCCCTATCCGGTAAGCGCCGTTATATACTACCTCTTCGGGTAGTGCAGGGTCCACGCTTTCCGGGTATTTGGCTGCATATTCTTTATGCAGCAGTTCATGCCTCGCACTGGTCAGGCCATTACTGCCTATACCGCTGTTATACTCATCTTCATAACTTGCCTGCCCGTAGCTGGCCAGCGATACCAGCACATCGCCCGGCTGCATCTTTTCGGTCGTTACCAGTTTGTCCCTGCGCATGCGGCAGGCCATAGTGCCGTCCACTATCACTGTTCGCACCACATCGCCTACATCCGCCGTTTCGCCACCCATGAAGTGTATATCGATACCGTATTCTTTCATTTGGTCAAAGTAGGCCTGTGTGCCGTTAATGATGGCTGATATTACCTCGCCGGGTACAAGGTGCTTATTACGCCCTATGGTCGATGAATAGGTGAAGGGCCCGGTAGCACCCACGCACAGCAGGTCGTCTATGTTCATCACTATACTGTCTGTGGCTATGCCTTTCCATACGCTAAGGTCGCCGGTCTCTTTCCAGTACAGGTAGGCCAGTATCGATTTGGTTCCGGCACCGTCGGCATGCATCAGGTTGCAGTAGGCTGCATCATTGCCCCAGTGGTCGGGGTATATTTTGCAAAATGCATTTGGATATAGCCCCTTGTCCAGTTTGGCAACGGCTTTGTGTACATCTTCTTTTTGTGCGGATACTCCCCTCAGGTTGTAACGATTATTGTCTGGCATATGCTCTGGTAATGTGCTTGCGCCCAAAGATAGTTGATAAGCGGCCTATTTTTGAATCATGCCTGTGTGTAGCACCCGGTTTCTACCGATTTTTTTGGTGGAAATTAAGATTTATGATAATTTTACATCGTAAACATTTACACCTCCCAAATGGGAACATACAACAGGGGAAGCCTTATGAACTTAGCTTCCTTTACATATGCTGAAACAGTTCTTTCGCAGCAGTTTTACCTCGCAGAAAACATGGTGAACCACCGTAAGATGGTACACCCTCCTTGTATCCTTTAATATATAATGGCTGCCCGCCATTCTGTTGCATAGCCATAGCTATGTCCGTCCGTCCCGGTCATGGGATACTTGTATTCGATTTCTAATTTATCACACACAAAACCATAATGTATGAACATTTCTACTTTTCTGTTCAGCTACGGCTGGATCATTGTACTGGTACTCGCAGCAGTGCTGTACAAAATTATTTTACGGGTCATCTTCGGTATGGTCATCGTACCCGAGAACCGCATAGGCCTCGTCACCAAGAAGTTCGTGCTCTACGGGGCCAACCGTGAGCTGCCCGATGGTCGCATCATTGCCACCAAAGGCGAAGCCGGTTTCCAGGCAAAGACCCTTCCTCCCGGCTTGTACTGGTTCATGTTCCCATGGCAGTACAGTGTCAGCATGGTGCCCTTTACCGTAATACCTGAGGGTAAGATAGGCCTCGTGTTGGCCAAAGACGGTACAGGCATACCTACAGGGCGCATATTGGCCCGCAAGGTCGATTGCGACAACTTCCAGGATGCGCATAAGTTCCTCGATAATGGCGGGCAGCGTGGCCGCCAGACGGCTTACATCACTGCGGGCTCATACCGTATCAATACATATCTCTTTGATGTGGTGGTCACTAACCAGCTCATTATTCACGAGAACATGGTAGGCATTGTCACCACGCTCGATGGCGACCCGATACCACATGGGCAGATAGCCGGTAAGATGATAGAAGGACATAACAACTTCCAGGACATCGATACCTTCATGAAGAACGGTGGTTGCCGGGGTCTGCAACCTCATGTGATACTTGCAGGCTCTTATTACATCAATCCATGGGCCGTGCAGGTGGAGGAGACACCAATGACCGAAGTGCCTATAGGTAATGTAGGCGTGGTGATCAGCTACATTGGCGAGGATGGCACCGATCTTACCGGGGAGACCTTTAAGCACGGCAATATTGTGTCGCGAGGTTACCGTGGTGTGTGGATGGAACCGCTGGGGCCGGGTAAATACCCGATCAATAAGTACACCATGAAGGTGGAACTGGTGCCCACTACCAACCTGGTGCTCAACTGGGCCAATGCACGCAGCGAGTCGCACAACCTGGATAAGAACTTATGTACCATCACCGTGCGTTCTAAGGACGGCTTCCCCTTCAACCTCGATGTGTCGCAGATCATACATGTGCCGGCTAACGAGGCCCCTAAAGTGATCGCCCGTTTCGGCAGCATGACCAACCTCGTGTCGCAGGTGCTGGAGCCTACCATTGGCAACTACTTCCGCAACTCAGCGCAGGATAGCGATGTGATATCCTTCCTTATTACCCGTAAAGAAAGGCAGGATGCCGCCAAGGCCCATATACGTGCCGTGCTCGATGAGTATAATGTGAATGCAGTAGATACCCTGATAGGTGACATTGTTCCGCCCGAAGCACTGATGAAGACCCTCACCGACCGTAAGATCGCGCAGGAGGAGGAGAAGACCTACGAGACCCAGCGCATGGCCCAGGAGAAGCGTCAGGGCGTGGAGCGCGAAACTGCCATTGCCGACATGCAGAAAGATATCGTGAAGGCGCAGCAAAGCGTAGAGATATCGCAGCGCACCGCCGATGCTACTGTGAAGAAAGCGGAAGGTGACGCCACCAGCCTGAAGTTGCAGGTGAATGCCGAGGCCGAAGCCACCAAGATGCGCGCCAATGCCGAAGCGGAAGCTACAAAGATGCGCGCCGCAGCACAGGCCGAGGCCACTAAGCTCAATGCCTCTGCCGAAGCAGAACTGATTGCCAAAACAGGTAATGCTGAGGCTGAGAAGATACTGGCCATTGGTAAGTCCACCGCTGAGGCTTACGAGCTCCAGGTGAAAGCCATGGGCGATGACAACTTCACCCGTTACAAGATCACCGAAGAGATCGGCAAGAACGATGTGAAGATCATACCCGATATCATCATCAACGGCGGTAACGGTACCGATGGCTCCCTGAGTGGCCTCATGGGTCTCAAACTGATGGAAATGCTTTCAGACAATAAAATGGACACCAAACCCTCGACCGAAAACTAAACCCTTACAAAATCAAAGAAAAAGGTTGCCATCCGGCGGCCTTTTTTCTTTTAACCCCCTCCCGTCATTGCGAGGTACGAAGCAATCTTGTCATAACACGATAAAAAAACTCCCCTTGTGCGGATGCCTCTGCACCTAGCCGAAGGGGGGCGGGGATGTCCGCTCACGCACAAACCAAATCCCTATGCAAGTATTGTTGTTGAAATTTAAACTTCCCCTCAAACCCTTTGCGTCTTAGCGTCTTAGCGCCTTTGCGGTTCAACTCATTCAACTTATTCAACCGATCAACTCAATCAGCATCTCTTTAACCTCCTGCCACTCATCATCTATAATGCTGAACATAACCGTATTCCGGTAGCTGCCATCGGGCTTGATGCGTTCTTTGCGTAAGGTACCCTCATACTTGCCGCCTATCTTTTGTATCGCGGCACGGCTGCGCACATTCGTTTCGCTGGTCTGGAATTGTACCCGAACCAGCTTCAGCTTTTCAAAACAATAGCTGAGCAAAAGCAGTTTGCACTCTGTATTATAGCCTGTGCCCCAGTATTCCGGGTCATACCAGGTCCAGCCTATTTCCAGCTTATTATGCTCGGGAAATAAGTTCATTAGAGAGGTGCTGCCGATTATTTTACTGTTCAGCTTATCTATGATGGTAAAAGGGTACATCTCACCGCTGGCCCTTTTCAATACCAGGCTTTTTAGCTGGGTCATCAGCACCTCAGCATCATAGCCGCGTATCAGCATGTTCTGCCATATTTCAGGCTTACTGCCCACTTGTATCAGTTCGGCAAAATGGCTGTTATCAAGTGGCATCAGGCGCACGCGTTGTCCTTCAAGAAATACAGGATGCTGTATGGCAAACATTTATACAGGGGGATTAAGCCCCTAAAACTAAATGCTTTTCCATTACCTGCACAGGAAATTTATTATCCAAAAGCTAATAACTCTTTTTCGCGGCCGTATCGTTTGGCCCTGTAGGTGGCGCGTTGTCAGGCCCATTGGTATAGCTTTCTGTGCTTGTACTGATGGTATCGGTGGGCTTACTGCTTATTGCAGTATCATATAATACCCCTTTGGTATTGCCCACATTCTCGTTATGGTTTTCGCATGAGGCAAAGGCTAACATAAGTAGCGCAAAGCCCCCTAAGCATAAGTTCTTCATAATGTTTGGTTTTATACTCCGGTATCGTTCTCTTGTTTCCTGTTTAGTTGCTCTTTTGTCATGCCGCTTTGTAGTTCGGTTTCCAGAGCTTTGGCTTTTTCTATGGCTTCATTTTCGTCCATAGCATCTATGGTGGCCACTAAGGTGTTGCCCGTACGCTCTTCATGGCTGTCTGTAGGCACTTGCGCTGTTTCCTTTAGAGGTTCCAGCGATTTCATTTTCTTGTTTTCGAATATTACCTGGTATTTTGACATGATGCGGTGTTTGCCGCATAAAGCACAAAATTGATACCAGCAGCCTATTTCCCCCCGCCAAAGCCGGCAAAGAGGTATAAATAGATCACGCGCGAGTAGCGCATCAGCCAGGGCTGCAGCAATATGGCCACGCCCGCGCTGGTGAGGAGAAAGTAGTATATACTGTAATCTTTGTAGGTTATGCCGAAGATGGGCCAGTACCACAGCAGGTTCAGGAACAGCACCATAACGGTCAGCGCATAGTTGATACCGCCACCGTTATTGCTCTCATTTTTCATTTTATAACCGCATTCGCTGCAATTGTCCTTCATCGCCAGGCACTTGCCGAGCGGGAAAATGCTTTTGTTTACGAACACATGCCCTTTGTGGCAGTTGGGACAGCGCATTTTTACAAATCCAGATATTGCAGACGGCTTTTGGGATCCTTCTTCCATTCGTTCCAATTGACGCCTAAAGATAAAATTTATTATCAATGTTATTTATTCATTTTCTGTTATGTATGGCCGCTTTTGTTCGGTCACAGGGGGGCGTAAATTATTAATTCTACTAAAAAAATTGTTTATTCGCATTAGCAAAACATACTTGTTACTTGCATAAAAACATACGGCAATGAAAAAAATATTGATCATCTTATTGTCCTTTACATTGGCACAGCAGGCTAACGCGCAAAAAAATTGCGGCGCTGATTTTAAACCCGCCATTTCATTTTACCAGGATGGCCTCGCATGGATAGAGCCACATGCATGGAGCGACATAGGTCCTTCTATCGGTACTGTGTCAGGTATGCCGGTAGTGAGCCGTAATGATATGGAGGCGGTTTTAAGATCGGCATGGGACCCATCACAGCGTTGTTACAGTGCTGCTTGTATCAAAGACCTGCTGGGTGTGGCCAGCGATTGGCCGGGTGCAGAATGGTCACTGGTCCTTTTCGATAACGACGATTATAATTATATGCAGGCCGTTACTACATCAGGTATCAGCGATAACGATTATGATATTGACGATGTTGACGTGAACTTCACCAGCTCTTGCTGCAAAGTAGCCCACAAGCAACTGCATATGCAGGTACGCACAAACACCATTGATCGTGCGCACAGGCGTGCAATGAAGATGTGCATCCGTTAGGGGCAGGCTGAGATATTTTATTTCGGAGCGCAACCATTCTATGGTTGCGCTCTTAGTTTTTATTGTTCTACAGTAAACTTCCCATTGAATACTTTGCCGTCATTACAGGATACCCGGAAAATATATGATCCTGCCGAAAGCCCTTTCCGGTCTATAACTACATCTTTGCCAAGCACTTTTTCATGGCAGGCAACCAGTCGCCCGGTCATGTCTGTCACGTCAAGTTGCACATTTTGGTAGGCATATACGGAAGGTAATATGATCGGTGATTTGTTTTTCACCGGGTTGGGATAGATAAAGTATTGCGTTGTGTTTTCCGGCGATAGAGGTATTCCTGTATTGCTCGATTCTATATAGAAAAGGTCTCCCGCCGGGTCTCCCCATTTCGAGGAGTAGCCTACAGCCAGGTAATTGTTGTTCCCCTGCACCGCAATGCTGTTGGCATAAGAATGTGCCCCGCCAAAGAGGAATTCGTTCATTTTTGCGCCGTATTCATCTGTTATGAGTACATAGGCATTACCATCAGGCTCTTCTTTATGGTTTACCCCACTGAACATAAGGTTACCGTTAGGTAGTTGTGCTACACTGTGAAACTCGATATCGTCATTTTCCCCGCCAAAGGTTTTTTGCCAAAGCTCATTACCGGCTGCATCTGTTTTTACAATGAGGCCAAGGGCTTTGCTGCCCTGCAATGGTTGTGTATATCCGGCGAGGATAAAGCCCTTGTCAATAGTGGGTATGATCTGGAAGAAGCGCGTATCCCCGCCTGCTGCGTAGGTGCGGGTCCATAGTGTATCTCCATTGTCCTTTATGCGCAATAGCCAGCCATACTGTTCGCCCTGCCCCCGGCTCATGGTATATCCTACGGCAAGAAAGCCGCCCGCCGCTGTGCTGGCTATGGAATAGCCGTAATCCTGCTTGTCGCCGCCATAGCATCTTGTCCATAGGGTATCTCCTGTACTGTTGGTCCTGATGAACCAGCTATGCCGCAGGTCACTCGGTATGGGGTTGCCATAGCTGGCGCTTATCCCCGCTGTTACAAAACCGCCATCCGCCAGTTCTACAGTGCCTTCGGCTATGTCATCTTCTTCACCGCCATATATTTTGAACCATTGCCTGTTCCCGTTCATATCCAGCTTCATCAGGAAGGCATCGCAATCATGCGCACCGAAATCTTCGGTATGCCCCGATACGAGTATTCCGCCATCCGCTGTCTGGATCACATTATTGCCGCCCTCCAGCTTATCGCCGCCATACTGCAGGGTCCAGGTAGTGTCTCCGCTGCTGTTTATTTTTAGCACTATTATATCACCTGCCGTGTTTCCCATGCTTTGGGTTAGCCCGCTTATTACATAACCTCCGTCTTTGGTCGCAGCCGCAGAAAAGGCCCCGTCATAGCCCGGGCTGCCCCAGTGTTTTTCAATTTCTTTTTGTGCATATACAGGTGCTGCATACAGCAGGAGCAGCAATGCCGGGTATAGATGTGTATGTTTCATTTCCAGGTGTTTTTATATGGTTACAGATGAACTATTGGAAATATGTAGATGTTAAAACGTCATATTGCAGAAAAGATTGTATAGAATGTAAATATATTCGGCGCTATTTATGCTGCATTGCTGTACACTCCTCATTATCTTGCAGTTAATTCATTTGTCAATGAGGTCAGTTATTCTTGCTCTGCTCATTAATATCCTTTGTTCCTGTGCTGCTGCGCAGAACAATTATATTGTTTTTAACCCCGATACCTCTTACCGCGAAAATGTAGTCAGGCTTTACGTCGACAGGGCTGGCAATATTTATCCCCCAGGCAACTATATAGATACTTCTATGTTTCCATGTATCTGCCGCCGGTCACCGGTTTATGCCAACCTGCGCGCTTATTTTGAAAAATATGATGTGGCTGCCCGGCAGCGTGCATATGAACGCTATGGGGCAAGCGATTTTGATGCACTGCAAAAGGCTTTGCTTACAGCCTGTGCCGATAGTATTAACGCGAAGCTACACGGCCGCAGGCTGGTAGTGCTCATTCATGGTTTTAACGATTATGCCACTCGTGGATACGATATTATAAAGAATAATGTGGAGGCGACAGCCGGCAAAGACCGGCAACTTTACCTCGAAGTATATTGGGATGGCCTTAAAGCCAGCTCCGAGAAGTTCAAAGACGTATCTAAAATATGGTTCAGGGCCAATAGAACGGCCCCCTATGCAGCCTATACTTTACGAAAGCTGTTTCTGCAGGTACATGATGTTGAGATGTATATTATAGCCCATAGCCTCGGGGCTTCGGTTGCTGCAAGGCTTTTATTTAACCCGCACAACAGGCGCTCCTTCCCCCTTAGGGGTGAGTGGCTTCATACACCTGCGCCTTTCCAATCACACATTACCCTGGCATTACTGGCGCCGGCTATGCCCGGCAGGCGTGTGTTCAAATATATAGATCATACCATGCCATCCGGGCAATGCAATAAATACCGAAAGCTGCTCATCGGTTATAATCAGCACGATTATGCTACCACTAAGAAGATGCGTTTTCCCCTTTCACGTATGTTTTATTCCACATCACTGGGTTGTAACCCGGGCGCTGTAAAGCGTACGGGTGCCGTAGTAAAAGAAAAATGTAAGAACATTGGGTTCACAGCTATCGATCTTTCCACCTGCCCGCATGCCGATACCATCCATCATATACACCAGTACGCTGCTTGTCCCGGCTTCGATACATTTATCCAGGCAGTTTTTAACTAGCAACCTGCCTTATTTAAGAAACACCTTTTTAGCATTCGTGTAAAAGATGGTAGGGTTTTGATCATTTCGTTTATCAAATCCGGGTAGCAATACGCCTTCCATCTGCTGGTGTATATGGCGCACGATCTGCCCGAAATGATTGGTAGTAAAAGCACTGAATGCGGGGTGTAGTTCCTTGTGGCGTTTATAGTCGTAGAACATGTTCGAGTCTGGTGTTATGGTAAAGGTATAGTAGTCATAATAAGATTTCCCTGTACTGGCGCTTTGGGGCACATGCAGCACTTCCGGATCCTGCTCGCAGGGGCATCCGGCTTTTTCCGGTTCCGGTATCAGCCATGGGCCTATTTCCGGGCCGGTATTCATATATCTTTTGAACACGTAGCGCTGGTCGTGGAATACGATCTTGCTGTCATACCATACATCCTTATTTTGTTCTTTCCGTGGCAGCTTGCGCTGTTTATTCAGGTCCACCACGTCATAGGCATGCTTACTGTCTTTTTTCGACTGCACCGGGCTTAGCGATGTGATCATTTTCTGGATCTCTTCCGTTGCTATCTGCGAATAGCTCAGTGGTTCTCGCTTGTTCAATATCCGTAATGCTATTCTTTTACCTATTTCCGTACCCAGGAAGTTGGAGTATAGGTCTTCAGGTGTAAAGGCCGATGATTGCTCACTGATAAAATGATAAGGAGCATGGTAATGCCAGCTCGCTACCTCATGCCACACCAGGCGTTCAAAGGCTATTTTCTGTGCCATATTCACAATGTCCTCCTCATTTAGCTCTTCTGCATGGCTGAAGTGCAGCTTTAATATGCCCGCTTCCTGGGGCAGGTCTACATTGTCCTTGTCCGACAGTATCTTAAATGCCAGGTATACCGTCCAGTCGGCAGCAGCGCGCATATGAGAGAAGTCTATGAAGCCGCCCCGGCATGTGTACAAAGCGCCGTTTTTCTCCTTGCGCCTGTTCGGTACGCCATATGACTGTTGCCCGAACTTATCCGGCCTGATGAACTTGGTGATGGGGAAAATGGGTAGGGGGAACTCGTACAGGTTGTAACCGAATTGAGAGAAGGTCTTGCGCATCTTTTTTTCCGGGTTAGTAAGTTGTTCAGGGTAGGCATTCCTGATATGTCTCATAAGAGATACCCTTTTGGCGGGAGCTATTTTATGGCCTGCATGGCAGGGCATAAAAAGCATCATTGTTACGATAAATAAGGAGATTATTTTAAAACCGCTACGACACATTATCTTCCATTTACCCTGTAGCAGAGACAATTATAATGCCACGGGCATCACGTTAATGTGCTAATGCTGTACTATGATGTCATAGTCTTTGTGTTATACAGATTGTGAAAAAGAGGTTAAAACCTTCGTTATACCGCTCTGAGCATCCAGGTGCTGTGTTTTTTTCCGGCTTTTTGCATTTTGTCCAGCATTTCCGGCGTCATTTGCTGCAGCAGTTGTTCCATACCGCTTACTTTACTGTAATCTGGCTCAGCTTCCTGCACCAGCTCAAAGCCGGCAGCTTCAAAGAAAGCTTTTGCCCCCTCTATGCTTTCAAATTTGTTTTCTTCAAGCTTATGCTGTTCAAAGAAGGCCTTTTCGCGTTCATCTTTATACAGGCTGCTGGTCATTTCCGGCGATTTAATGTACACATCCGCAGTTATCCAGTACCCGCCCTTTTCCATTAATGCACTATGTATGTTCCTGCACAGTTGCTTTTTTTCATCCATGTCCAGGTACATAAGCAGGCCCTCATTCACTATGGCCAGGGGCCCTTCTGCAAAGCGTTCTGTGATCGCTTTGAATGCGGTATTGTCTATGGCATTCAGTGGTAATAATTCCAGTTTGCCTTTTAGTGCTGTGTCTTCAGATAATTCGTCTATAAGTGCCTGTTTCAATGATATTACATCAGGCAGGTCGGTGTCTATATAATGCACGGGTAGTTTTGCAGCCATATCAAGGCCACGGAACGAGTAACCTGAGGACAGCTCCAGTATATTGCTGATGCCGCTTGACTTAAGCAGTTGGTCTATGCTCAGGTACCTGCTCTCAAAGTGGCATACCCTGGCCCAGAAGCGCAGGTCGTGCGATTGGGTGTCAAATATCCCATGTACCTCATCGGGCATTAATGCTGCAGCTTCGCGGGCATAAGGTATACCCGTAAACCCTTTCATGATGAGGAGTGATTTTGCCGATGGACTTATGCTGCTGTAATCTTTATTCATGATCCGCCTGGTTGATACGGCAAAGTTCTGCAATGATACATTGCAGCGCTACAGGGCATACTTAATTTATTGTGAAAAGAGGGGTAAATGTAAAGATGTGTTATACTACCTTCCTTACATTAACAGCAGAAAGACCTTTAGGGCCGCGCTCACTTTCGAAGATCACTTTGTCTCCTTGCTTTATTTCTTCAGTTAGCTGGTTTATGTGTACGAACAGGCTGTTGCCATTCTTGTCATCTATAAAACCATAACCTTTTTCGGTATTGAAGAATTTAACGATGCCTTTTTGTTCCAGTCCGGCATCTACACCGCCTTCGCGCCATGCAGCATCCAGCTGTATCTCGTCGGGGCTTATTTCTTTTTTCTTTTTGGGGTCGGGTGGGGTATCGCTCAGGTTACCATTCTCGTCCAGGTACACCATCATATCTTCAAGGCTTTTGCCCTTGTCGTTATTAGCCTGGCGTTCTCTTTTCTTCTCTTCCTTCTCTTGTTTACGTTTTTGTTTCTTCTTTTCTTTCTCTTTTTTAGCCATTGTTTCTTGACCCATAAGCTACTACAAATTTTTTGATGAATTGCAAAGGTACGATTTTTAATCCGCACTTGCCCTTTAAAGATATGCACATCCTCTTTTGCAGCAGTAGCCGGTTGATCCGTACAGCTATATTTTGTCCGCCACGAAATACATATCTATCTCTCCTTTGCCTTTTGCTTCTATTTTCCCACGGTATTCGCAACGGAAGCTGTCTTTCACCAGTTCATAAGTAGCATGGGATATATTCACTTTCCCCGTTTCTCCCCCTGTTTCCATACGTGCCGCTATATTCACGGCATCGCCCCATAGGTCGTAGGCAAATTTCTTTTTGCCGATCACTCCGGCTATCAGTTTCCCGGTATGGATGCCGATACGCACATCCCAGCTATTCAGCCCTTTCGCTTTCCTGGCTTCGTTCCACTCGGTTACCCACTGCTGTATTTCCCATGCCGCAGACACAGCATCCCTGGCATTGGTACTGTTTTCGGTAGGTAATCCGCCGGCGCACATATACGCATCGCCTATGGTTTTTATCTTTTCAAGCTCATGCCTGCCTATTATATCGTCAAAAGCGCTGTAACATTCATTGAGGGTATATATCAGTTCCTGCGGGCTTATCTCGGTTGCCAGCTTGGTAAATGCCTGGAAATCGGTGAACAGTACGGTCACCATATCATAATGCCGGGCTGTGGCTTCACCTTTTTCTTTTAGCTCTGCAGCAGTTTCTTCAGGTAATATGTTCAGCAGCAATTCATCGCTTTTCCTTTTCTCTTCCTGTAGCTCCTTTGTCCGTTCCGCTACCAGTTTTTCCAACTCCCTGTTATGGCGTTCCAGCAGTTTGTTTTGTCTTTCCACTTGCTTATCCTGGTAAAAACCTTTTAAAGCTTCCCTTACGGTTAGTATCAGGTCCGGGCCTTCCCATGGTTTAGAGATGTAGCGGTACAGGTTGGCATGGTTTACTGCCTCGGTCACTGCCTCCAGGTCCGTCTGGCCGGTAAGCAGTATCGTATAGGTTGCCGGGCTCAGCTTATGTATTTGCTTCAGCAGTTCATGCCCTTTGATGCCCGGCATCAGTTGATCGGAGATGACTATGGGCAGGTCATTGCCTGCACCCAGCAACTCTTTTACCAGTTCAAGCGCTTCCTCACCGCTTTCGGCAACCTCTATAGCATATTTGCTGCCAAAATCCCTGCCCAGTTGTGCTTGTAGCCCGTGCAGTACCACACGCTCGTCATCTATGCATAATATAACACCGTTCTCCATTGCTAATCTGAGATTAATTCTATCAGTTCTTGTTCATTCCAGGGCTTATAGATACATTTTATATCACCTTCCCTGCTTTTTATCGCCTTTACTACACTATTATCAATATGGCCGGTAAGCAATATGGTTTTTACATTATCCACACGCTTGCGCACTTCGTCCAGCAGTTCATCGCCTTTCATACCCGGCATCAGCCAGTCCGATATCACAACGTATATTACCTCATCGCTTTCACTACGCAACTCATCTATTATCTGCAACGCCTCTTCGGCCGATTCCGCAAATTCATAATTGAAATTGTTACCGAAGTTGCGGATCAGTTGCGAATTCAGGCTGTCCAAAACGATCTTTTCATCGTCCACACATACAATATTCAATATTTTTTTCATGGTTTTTTATTGGTTTCTATTGGCAATTTTACATAAAATGTAGTTCCCACACCCTCTTCCGACTCAAATGATATCTTGGCTGAATGGCTGTCCAGTATTCTTTTTATGATATCCAGCCCCAGGCCGCTGCCTTCTCCCGATACTTTTGTGGTAAAGAAAGGCTCAAATATTTTGCCCTCTATCGCTTTGGGTATCCCTTTGCCCGTATCCTGTATGCTCACCACTACGTAATTATCTTCCTGGTATATGCTTATTGTGAGCGTGCCTTTATTATCCATCGCCTGCACTGCATTAACGATTAGGTTGGTCCACACCTGGTTCACCTGGTCGGGGAATACATTTACGTTGGGCACGTCTTCATATTGCTTGACCACCTTTACACCCTGTTTTAGCCGGTTATGGTATATGGTTAGCACCGTTTCTATATTGTCTTTGATATTGGTAGGCTCAGGTGTTTCGCTGCCCGTTGTGTGCAGGTATGTTTTCAAGGCCTTTACCACGCGCGATGCCTTGTCCACAGCCATGATAATGGTCATATTATTTTTCTGTTGGTTCAGCATGTTATAGGCTATCATAATGAGGCCTTCGAACTGTGGCAGCCTGGCAAGTTTTTTCATGGCCGGCGTAACGTCAAACAGGCCTACCTGCACCAGCCGGTCTGCAATGAACCGTGCATTCTCTACGCCAAGCTCTTCCAGTTGCGACCTGAGCTCTTTTTTCTTTTCCCTTTCTTCTATCGTCGAGAGCGCTTGAGTGTGTGGCTTCGAAGTGCTTACCAGTTCCACGAAAGTGTCTTTTTCTTCCGGGGTCATTTTCGATAAGATCAACGGTAGCTTGGTGATATTCTCCAGGAAGGCGATCGATGATTCTTCAGCCGATGATTTTATGGCCCCTAAAGGAGTATTGACCTCGTGCGCCACCCCGGCCGAAACCTGGCCCAGCGCTGCCAGCTTTTCTGAGCTCAGCAGTTTGGTATAGGTCTTCATCAGTTCGTTGGTAATACGTTTTTGTGTTTCCACATAGAAAAGGAACAGCCCGAGAAAAATGGTAGCGTTAAAGATGATATTCAGTAAGAGGAATAGGCGTGTGACTTTGTCAGGGAAATGATTGCTGAAATGTAGCTTCAGGTAATCATCGGCATAGAAAGATCCTACGGTAAGTAGGATAAAAGCCCCCAGCCAAAACAGGCTCGACCTTAGGTCCAGGTAAGAGGCCGATGAGGCCAGGGCAAGAATGGCCCATAACATTACCGCGCCCGATTGCTCGAAGCCCCCCAGCCACCATTGCAGTGCAAAGGGTAGTACCAGGCTTATCGATGTTTGGATATGGCGTACTATCGAGAGATTCCTCGTCTTGTGAAAGAACCAGAAATTGGCGGCCGTGAGCACTATATACCCAAAGGGTACTATACTGGGTGCCGGTATGCCTGCAAACAATAGAAGGCAACCCCACAAAACCCCGCCACCGCTCATAGCAGTGCCCTGGTATATCAGGAACTTCTTTTGAAAGGCTACAAGGTCGGAGTCGCCATACTTGCTGCCTATTTGCAATAATTTCATAAGAATGTAAATGTAAACATACAAATATGTATTTGCAACAATGTATGGAATTCTTAAGGATTGAAGATGATAAACGCATAAAATGCCCCGCTCCTGTTAAGCCGGTAATAAGCCCGGAGCATATGGCCTGCTTGTTTTTTTATTTTCTATATAAGGATTTTTCGTCCGTGAGGAGTGGGGTAAACGATTTATATCCACATCGTGGACACATGAGCCTGGTTGGGCGAAAGTGTAAATACTGCTGGCCGGTCCCGGCTAAAGAACATTTTCACCCATAATTCTTTTTTATTTCTTCATTTGTGTATATTTGAAATGAAAAAAAATAAATTATGAACACCGCAAAACTACCTAAACTGCTCCTCGCATTTTTGGCTATTGGACAGTACACCCCTTCATATGCTATAGGCACTAACCCCAATTGTACAGGAGATGCTCTCACGAGCAAGATTATTGTTTCTACTGGTATCAATCACAATATCTCTGATACCACACTTTATGATGCAGGTTACGGAGGCAATTCTTATTATACCACGCCCAACAATAATGTAGACTCTTTTTGGATCGTCTCACGCCTCACCCAGAATTATAATCCCAGGCCTGCCAGTCCATATGCCTATACGGGCGCCTATCTTAATGCCGGTGGTTTCCCTTATGTAATGAAAGTACCCAATACAGTGCTTTACACTTACTGGGCATACTTTACCCCGGGCGGCACCTGCAACCAAAATCCCACTCAGAATACAGTGCACATGAGCCAGTGGTTATCAGTTTATAGCGATGCAGGTGGCCAGAACCCTTCTTTAGATAATGCCATTGGCGATTATTATGAATACGACAGGTGTTTTACCCTTTGTAGCAGCGATTCGCTCACCTTTAACCTCGACGTGCTTGGTGATGACCTTATTGATACCATTAAAGTCGATAATAACATACTTTATATAGCACCCAATCCTGTGGCCCATGCCCAGTATTATTGCACCGATATTATTTCACTGCATCCCACATTATGGTTGGCCCCCGGCAGGCATGTATTGAAAATATACAACAGGGATAATGCCGGCGGTCACCTGGGCATCAATGTTAGTGGCGACATAACGGCAAAAACCACCAGCCTGGTACCCACCAGTAGTGATGACAGGTGTACGCCTAATTTTATAGAGACAGAAGCCGTACCTGCTACTCTGCTGCCCGGCCGCGAACCTGTCATTTACCCGGTGCCTAACGATGGTAGTTTTTATGTGCTTACGGGTAGTGCAGCCAGTTCCCAGGTGTTCGACTATAGTGGCAGGTTAGTGCTGCAGCAGCAATTGCTTAAAGGCAGCAATAAGCTAAGCCTGCCTGCAGCAGTACCCGGTATCTATTTCATTCGTATCACCGATGTATATGGTACCACTTTAAAGAAGATCACGATCCAATAAGAATATATAATCGTAACTAACTGCCGTGGATGTTTTCGCGGCAGTTTTTTTATTCAGCTTTTCGTGGCCTGCTGCATGGTATAAGATCCTCGCTTGCTAACGCTCATATTATGCGGCATGCACTTAGCAGCCCGGCTGCTTGCCATAGTCCACGCAGGGTGAGGAGAAGGAAACGGGGATCATGTTTTGCATCAGGCCCGCTTCGGGGTGCATCCTTAACCGCTGTTCAAATGAGAATACCTGTACATGCATCTCCGCTTTTTGCAGACCCTTAAGGTATTTGCCTGCCAGCTCTGCGCTTTGTTGTTGCCCGTTGATGATCAGTTTGTCCTGCTGCTTATCTACCGTGAAGCCCTTTATCTCGTCCACAATGCCGTCCTGCAGCAAGTGCTGTACCAGTATTTGCTCTTCGCTCGCATTATTGGCCACTTTGGCCGGCTCTGCAGCAGCATTTGTTGTTGCTTCGGTTTTATTGCCATCGCCGGGGCCCGTAAAGCTGGGTGAGCACCATGCCGCTGAGCAACTGATGCCTGCAACGATAAGGATGGCAGCAGCCATCCTGCTGTAGCTAAAAGGATTCTTTTTCGTTTCCATAATACGTTTTATCCGGTTTAGTAATTGGTGTTTGTTCCCTGTGGCTGCCATGGCCAGCAGGGGTGAGTGCTTGTTTTGTGCCGCCAGTGCCGCCAGTGTATGGGCATAGAGCAGGGGCTCGCCGTTATATTGCAGCACCAGGTCGTCGCAGCAATACTCGCGTTCGCAACGGGCTATGCCCGATATCATCCATACAAAGGGATTGAAGAACAGCAGGGCCTCTGCAACACTTTGCAATATATTCACCAGGTAGTCGTGGCGCCTGATATGGGCCAGCTCGTGCAGCAGTATCGTCTCCACTTGTGCCATGCTCAGTTGGGCTATTGCTGCCGCAGGCAGCAGGATGAGGGGCTTCAGGAAGCCGATAACCACAGGTGCCTGCACACGGCTGGAAAGGGAAAGCTGTACCCGCCTTTTACTGGCCATCGTTCTTTGCAGCGATAGCAGCAGTTCATCAAGAGCAGCACTTGCCGGGAGGCGGCCCGATGACCGCAGCGCAAAGAGTGCTATGATACCCGTAAGCATACGCAGCAGCATCAGTGCCAGCCCCAGCAGGTAGCAAGCGGCCAGCCAGGGATAGGCGGCATGCAATATGCCGGGCAACTGCTTATACTTTGCTGCACCGGGTGCCTGCAAAAACTGCTCCAGGTATATAATGGTAACCCTGCCGCTGCCGGCATGCCCGGCTGCATAAAGCTCCCGGAACGATTGCCACCATGTGCCGGCAAACCATAGCAGCAGGATGCCCAGTGCCGATAGTGCCAGGTGATAACGCGCATTGGCCGGCAGCTGCGGTGCCAGGCGAAAGAGTAGCTTTAAGGAACCATACACCAGCAGCCCCTGTGCCAGTGAGCAGAGCAGTGCCCATGCTATCGATTGTATCCATGCTTCCATATGCGTTATTTATCTACGAATTACTTCGTAAGCAAATGTACGATACTTTTCGTAAGTGCCAAACTTTCTAAAGCTTTTAGGAAAGTTTTAAGAAAGACCTGTACAGTAAATTAAGCATTGCCGATCATTAAGATCTCTTCTTCTTCTTTTTGTTTGCGTCCTGCCGGTTCTCATCCCCGTATTGCAGGTAGAATTCCTTTCCTTTGCCCTTGTAATATTTCCTAAGCTTGCTGTTGATGTAGTCTGTCATGGTCATGGGCCGGAAGGTCAGGAATTTGTTTTGCTTATCGAGCGAGAAACTCATGGCGTGGGTAGAGCTGTCGAAGCTGACCAGGAAGAAGCGCACCGCGGTCTCCATATCACCTCCACCCTCACTGGTATCAACCCCTTCGTATTTCCAGGAGTGCATCCTGCCATAAGGCTGCTCCCATTTTTTATTTTTAAGCGCGTCCAAACGCTTTTGTTTATAGGCCACTCCATCCTCATCCGAGAACATATAGATAATACTATCCCCATTCCCGTTGTTATAATAATGCTCGTACTGTGCCATGACCTGCTCATAATCGCTGCGTGACTGGCCGAAAGCGGTGCTGCCTGATAGCAGGGCGAGGGCCCATAATAGATGTTTCATACGTGGTTTTTCTTAAATATACAAAATAGGGTATTATATAGTATATCAATGGCGCCTTCGCTTGCTTTTCTGTATCTCTTTTTGCCAGCTATCGAAGATCTTTTGGATGTCGTCGGGGAGGTCATTGCTTCCGGTTGGAGGGTTTTTATTTTCGGAAGCGGTTTGTGTGGATATGTTGGACGGAGATGCTTGACTGTCAAGGTTTTTGGTGGTGTTGGGGTATGTGGATAGTGCTTCTGATTTGCTTCTCCCGACCTCCGGTTGGGACAGGGTTGTTTGGTTCGGGTTTACCTCATCCCCCGGCCCCTTCTCCACTTGTGGAGAAGGGGGGACGTTGTGTGAAATTTCGCTTTGACGGGGCTGGGGTGCAGGGCTCGACTGTATATCCCCCCGTTCCGCAACAACATTCGTTGTTTCGGAACTGTCGCCTTCCGCTGAAGAAGCGGGACTGGTAGCTGTGAAAGGGGGAATTTGTTCGGGCGCTTGGGGTCTGGCTTCCTGATCGGTGTTGTCTTGAGATTGCTTCGTGCCTCGCAATGACGCGGGTGGGGTGGATTGCGCAGAGGCTTTGCGGGCTTCTTTCGCGGAGGCGTTCGAGGCGTTGATGTGTTCTTCGAAGGTTTCTTCCTGGCGGTGGGGGAAGTCGGCGGGGTTGTAGTATTGGTCGGCATCGTACTCGAACTCGTAGGGCTCGGCTCCTTTTTTGCGCGGGGCGTGGAGGTATTCATCTATGAAGTCGGTGAAGTAGATGGCAGCATCTTTATTGCGCTGCTCGAGCCAGCCTACAAAGTTGATCATGGCCTGGGCGCTTTCGCCACGGGATACGTTGAGCTTTACCCGTGGTATGCAGAAAATAAGTTTGCGCAGGGTCTCGGCCTCGGCTTTGGTGGGGTAGCGGTCCTCGAAGGGGCGGTTCTTGATGGTCCAGTTGAGGTGTGAAATGTGGTTGTAGATATCGTCCACTATTTGCGCCGGCATAAGCCTTGATGTGGCTTTGAGGGTCTTCCAGTTGCCCTGCTTCATCCATTCGTAAATGGTGCGGCTGCTGACGCCGGCACGCTCTGCTATCTGCTGCTGGCTGAGGTTGGTGTGGAAATAGAGGTTGTAGGCGCGTTCACGCGGGTCTTGTTTCATGTTGGTTGATTGAGTTGATTTGGTTGATTGGTTGTGAAGTTGGAGAGTAACGTAGAGTTTTAAGGAGATATAGTTTAAAAAATGTCTTTTTTGCCGCAAAGGTAGGATGGTGGGGAGGGCAGGAGCAAATAATCATATCCACATGATGGACACATTGGCCTTGTTTGGGCGGTGGTGCAAATGCTGCCAGTCGGAGAATTCGTTTTATTAGTGGATTTAAGTTACGCTATCGCTAAACTTAAACCAGTTGGGGCCTTAAAGTGGATATTGGGTAAGCGTAAAGATAAAAAAATCACACGCATTTCTAATTGCAAGAAGTTGATCATCTTCCTTAGTTGGAACATCTTTATTATAACCCCAATCACATATTCCCTTAATAACTATCCACTCTATTTGTTCTCGATGACAACTTGATTGTAAACCTGTACCTTCCATTTCTCCACCAATAGCTTCCGGGAAATTTTTTATTAACTGATCAACAAGTTCTTTATCGTCGACAAGTTTATCGCCAGAAATAAATAATCCAATTTCTACTTCGGCTTTATTATATGTTATGGATGCGCTATCAAACCTATTAAGAAGGGTAGGCCCTGCGGGAATATTGTGTCCTCGTTGAATGGTTGTGTCCGATGAGACTTTAGCAGACTCATAATCTTCTAATTCACGAGATACTAGAATAGTACCGATACGTTGCTTTCTTTGTTTTAATCCAAAGGCAATCCCCAGCATAATCACAAAGTCAAATTTAATTGCGTCTATTGCTTCCTTTACGATAAGTGTTGACCCACTAGTTTTAGAAGAACCCATATCTCCAAGCTTTAGCATTAAAATTTCACTTCCGTTCAAAATTCCGAAATTCCAAAACGTCAATTTTTTTAAAGTAAATGATTTAGGTATTCTCCCGATTTTTGTCATCGATTCTATAAACGATTGTGCTTCAATTTTAGTTGTAGTAACTATTAATACTCGCTTATTTTGCGAAAGTTCATTTTTAGCCATAAGAAATGGAGTATCAAAATGTTTATGTTTATTGCAAAGTATTTTAGTTATGTTAGAAAGTAGTATGTAGCTCTGTTGTAGATGTTGGGCTGGCTGTAGTTTGTTATCTATCGATTCAGAAATATTAATGCTTTCAAAGATTCTCAATGACCACATCATGTCTTTTGTTTCATTCGCGGTAAAAGTTAACAAGGCTTCAATTGTTGAAAACAGTTCAACTTGGAACTCTTTAAAAATTGGGTTAGTTACGTAAGCAATAAATTTCCCTATATCAAACCCATTGTCCTTTATGAAAAAACTTGGGATTGAAAACCGGTTTAGTATTTTCCTAATTATTGTTACATCGTTTAGTTGTGGATTAGATGAAAGAATGTCATAAAAAGTTAATCCCTTTAGATTGCATAGTATGTCTCCATTAAATAAATCGAGGTATCTTTTTGTGTAAAAATATGAAACAACTCGACCGGCACTTCTTCTTATTTCATTATTGTTTAGTTGCTCTTTATTGAGTAATAAATCGAGTGTTATAGCTTTGCCTTTTTCCTGATGTAAAGTTTGCTCAAATTGTTTTAAGATATTAGCCTCAAATGATCTTCTTTTTAAATTGATATCCGAGCCCTCATCGTTAAGCCAATCTAATAGGTTATGCTTTAATGTTTTAGTTGTGGATGATTGAATGAATGTCGGATTTGTTGGCCAAAGTGTTTGATCTGCTTTGTCAAAATACATTGGATATCTATTGGAGTTGTCGGCATATATTTTCCTTCTGGATTGAATAAATTCTTCAAATGAGTGTTCGTTTGTAAGTAAATGGACTATACCTGCAACCTCTAAATGCTTTAGTAAGTCTATCGATTTTGGGAATAGTTGATTACTCTCTTGCAATAAAGAAGCACTGCTATAACAATAATTTAGAGAATTAAAAACAGCTATTACAAGAGCCTCAAGAATTATATTATCAGAATAATTAGTGTCTTCGGCTCTTCGAAGTTCCCTATCTAAAAAGTGTAGGTAGGTTGGTTGCTGTTTGTTTTTTAAGAAACTCATTTCTTAGGAATGTCATCGAAAATTGAAAGCTGCCTTTTTCGTTTTACATCGCCTTCGTATGACCGCTCTATAAATTTTATCAATCTTTCTTTTCCTATTTGGGCATGAACTTCAGGTTCAAACACTAATTTGGTTGAGTCTGTAATCTCCTCAATACTATTGGCGTACGTTTCAATAGAAAAGAAGCGAACAGGCATTTTTAATTCATATGCGCGTGATATTTCAAAAAGTACGCCATCAGCAATAGGACCAAAAACCCAGAGTTCATCACATCTTGCAATTAACTCATTATTACCTTTTCTGACTAAATCCCTATCAACTCTGTCGCCTAAAAAGTATCCAAATACTTGAAATGGGTTTATTGGAATACCGCTACGATTGAATACAAATTCGCAAATGGCATCTTTGCAATAAAAGAACTTTTTTGATTGTGCAGTAAAGATTGTTTTTGTTTTAGTAGTTAAGCTAGGTTTAATCCTTACAAGGTCATATAATCCTTCTTTTTCTCTTGTTAGCTTATTGACGAGTGAATTTCCAGCGAGAAATCCACTTACTAAGCTCGGCAGTAATCCTCGGAAATCCCCAGTTGAATCTCCAGTGACCCAAAAATTGCTATCATGAAGTTTTAGTTCGTTATTTAATAGAGGATAATATCCAAAATATTCAAAGCTAGGTCCTGTGACATTTGCTCGGGAAGTACATAGTTGCGGAAAATATGTCTGTAAACAGTGTTTGTACGAATCATGAATTTCAGGAGCCCAGGTTGTATTGTTGTCATTTAGGAAGTCTGCAATTGGTTGATTAATGATTGAATCCTTATTTAATAAACCAAGTAAACCATCTTTGTATTCTAAAAAAGTAGTTTCACTTTCTATTCTTAAGTTTATTCCAAAATTTGTTTTTGAATATTTTGATTTATTAGAGACGCCATTAAAAGATGATATTTTTTCGAATTCACCGTGAACTATATATCCATTTCTGCAAAAACAAAATGTTCTAAATTCAATGCCTTCTCTTTTGTCATCTCTGATTAATAATTTTAGATCTGTCTGCTTCAAATCTTTAAAATCAAAATCCTCATGGTTAGTTTCTATTCTTATTCCTACTTCAAATTTTTTGAAGGTCAGATTGCTTTCTCCAATAAGTTTGGACAAGGCAAGTGATCCAAATTTACCTCCAGCGTAGATGATATTTCTACATTTGATGTTTTGAAGAACTCCTTCATTATTTTTTATCGAAACATGGTATATATTTCCCTCTTTCTGGATATCGGTTACAGAATGGTTAACTAGAAATTTGCTCCTACCAATTTGATCATATAAGTAGAAGCCTAGGTTTGATAATTGTGAATCAGATAGAACAACAGAATTATATTGTTTATTATGTATTCTTTGGTTATCTTTTATAGTAAATGTCTCAGCTGCACTTGTCGTTAACAGCCAATTCTCATCAAATGCAGGTATTGCAATAGAAAAATGATTTAATATTTTTTCTAATTCCAAATATGATTGGAGTAAGAGTTCAGATTTCAACTGATAGAGTTTAGAGCCTGACGGATAAAAGGAAATTTTTCCATCTGAATAAAGCCCACCGCCACCTATTCCACTAACGATGTCCTTTGGGATTTGCGGGTTTCTATTGTATAAGTAATCTCCTTTTTCAATAATTATGAAATCAATATTTTCCTTCGCTAAAATATTAGCAGCTGAAAGACCTGATGGACCTGCTCCGATAATTACACAGTCTAAAACTTTGCTCATGGATATTTATTCTTCGACTACTCAAAGTACAGTAATTTATACAATTTAAACTAACTTCGCAAGCCCAAAACCACTTTTAGGTTTTGACTTTTAAATTTGACCTAAGACAATAATGTTCGAGAATCTCAGTGAGCGGTTAGACTCCGCGTTTAAACAGCTAAAGGGCGAAGGACGCATCAACGAAATAAACGTAGCGGCTACCATCAAGGATATACGCCGCGCCCTCGTGGATGCCGACGTGAACTATAAGATAGCCAAGGAACTTACCGACCGCATAAAGGATAAGGCCATGGGCGAGAAGGTGCTTACGGCAGTAAGCCCCGGCCAACTGATGGTGAAAATAGTGAAGGATGAGCTGGCCGAGCTGATGGGCGGCAAGGAAGAAGAACTGGACCTAAGCGGCAAGCCTACGGTGATACTGATAGCGGGCCTGCAAGGCTCGGGTAAGACCACCTTCAGCGGCAAGCTGGCCAGCTTCTTAAAGAGCAAAAAGGGCCTGAACCCCCTGCTGGTAGCGGCTGATATATACCGCCCCGCGGCCATGGACCAGCTTAATGTGCTGGGCGAGCAGATAAAGGTGCCGGTGCATACCGAGCGCGAGAACAAGGATGCGGTGAGCATAGCACAAAACGCCATAGCCTATGCCAAAGAGAAGGGGCACAGGGTGGTGATCATAGATACGGCCGGCCGCCTGGCGGTGGACGAGGCCATGATGACCGAGGTGGCCAATATTAAAAAGGCCGTGAACCCGCAGGAGATCCTCTTCGTGGTGGACTCGATGACGGGCCAGGATGCGGTGAATACCGCCAAGGCCTTCAACGACAGGCTGAACTTTACGGGGGTGGTGCTCACCAAGCTGGATGGCGATACACGCGGTGGTGCGGCCCTCACCATCAAGTACACGGTGGAGAAGCCCATCAAATTCGTAAGCATGGGCGAGAAGCTGGATACGCTGGATGTGTTCTACCCCGAGCGTATGGCGCAGCGTATATTGGGCATGGGCGATATCACCACCCTGGTGGAGCGTGCGCAGGCGCAGTATGACGAGGTGCAGGCCAAGAAACTGGAGAAGAAGATAAGGGCCAATAAGTTTGACTTCGAGGACTTTAAGGAGCAGCTGGGCCAGATCAAGAAGATGGGTAACATCAAAGACCTGCTGGCCATGATACCGGGGGTAGGGAAGGCTATTAAAGAAATTGATATATCAGATGACGCCTTCAAGGGCATAGAGGCCATGATCAACAGCATGACCCCATACGAACGCAATAACCCCGATGTTATAGATACCAAACGCCGCCAGCGCATAGCCAAAGGCAGCGGCAAGGATATAGCCGAGGTGAATGCCTTCATGAAGCAATTTGACCAGATGCGCCAGATGATGGGCCAGATGAACAAGTTCAAAGGCATGGGCGGCATGATGCCGGGTATGGGTGGCATGATGCCGAGGAGGTAGTTGACCGGTTGACCAATTTTGGGGGGAGACTATAAGGTTGAAGGCTAAATGCTTAAAAGCGAAATATTATTTATGATTATAAAAATTATATAAACTTTTGGCTTTTAACTTTTGACTTTTTACTTAACTTCGCAGTCCTGAAAATTTATTGTTAAACACAAATAATTTCTATTATTTATGTCTGTAAAGATCCGCCTACAGCGCCATGGGTCTAAAAAGCGCCCATTCTATTTCATCGTAGTTGCCAATAGTGCAGCGCCCCGCGATGGTAAATTCATTGAAAAACTCGGTACTTACAACCCGCTGACCGTGCCTGCAACCGTGCGCGTGAACCGCGAGCGTTCGCTCTACTGGCTTCAGAAGGGTGCACAGCCTACCAATACCTGCCGCAGGATATTGTCGTTCAAGGGTGTGCTGTACCTGAAGCACCTGATGCGTGGTGTGGCCCTGGGCCTCTTTGACGAGAAGGCTGCCATGGACAAGTTTGAAAAATGGAACGGTGAGCACGAAGAGCTGGTAGCAAAACGTGAAGAAACACACCGCAAGCACAAACAGGAAAAACGCCATGCCGCCAACGAAGAATCGGTACGCCTGGTAGAAGAAAAGCAAGCTGCTAAAGTTGCCAGCGCCGCTGCAACTGAAGAAACTGCCGAGGTAGAAGAGGGTGGTGAAGCACCTGCTGCTGAAGAAGCACCTGCTGAATAATGTGCCGGCCGGCAATGTAATATTTAAATAGTCCCGCATTAACGGGACTATTTTTTTGTGCGGGACCGTATAGATCTGATTGAGAAAAATATTTTTAAATTAAAGACTTGTCTGTAAATTTAGCCAATCTGCGGCCTGCCGGGACACGCAGGTTTCTTTAGACTGTACTTGAACTAATATATGAATGATGCACGCCCATCTATACGCCTGAGCCTGGTTGTACCCTGTTACAATGAAGCGGAGCGGATAGGTCTTTTATACAGTGGTATTGAGCCGTTTATCAACATGTGGAAAGGTGAGCTGGAAATAATCATCGTTAACGATGGCAGTAAGGACGATACCTTTAAGCTGCTGCATGAACATGCTGTTTACCAGGCACATAGCAATTTAATAACGATCATAAGCCAGGAGAATACCGGCAAAGGGGGAGCGCTGCGCAATGGTGTATTGCATGCCAGGGGCGATTATATACTTACACTGGATGCAGATATGGCTTCGCCACCCTCAGAACTGGTGAAATGGATGGAGCAAATGAACTGGCAGCCGGATGAGCACACTATATACATTGGATCGCGCGAGCATAAGGATTCGGTAATAAAAAAGCAGAATAACAGGAAAGTGGCGGGCAATATCTTTAATTTAGTGGTGCGACTGCTGATACCTTTGAAAGTAAAGGATACGCAATGCGGGTTTAAACTATATGCTGCAGGGGTAGCAAAAAAATATTTCGGCAGCCTGCAGACCTATGGCTGGGCCCATGATGTGGAGATACTATATAAGGCCCAACTGGACAAAATAAATATAGTGGAGATGCCCCTGCAGTGGAATGCAATAGACGGCAGCAAAATAAGCCTGTTCAAAGACGGTCTGAACATGTTCCTGGAGACGATGCGGATAGTGATAAAAACAAAAAAAGCATTTAAAAGACAGCATTAATTACTAAACGTGGAGCTAAAAACAAGCAAAAAGATCGACCTCAGGCTGGCCACATTGCTGAGCCTGGCCTTTATGTGTATCGTGATGCTGTGGGCAAGTAAGGATTTTGGTATTACAGGTGACGAATTCACCCAAAATACTTATGGCGAGAAAGTATATGACTACTATGCCAGCTTTGGTAAAGACAAATCGTGCATGGAGTATAAGAACCTGGCCTATTATGGCGGCTTCTTCGACCTGCTCTGTGTAACTGTAAATAAGATATTGCCAACGGATGAGTATAATACAAGACATTTTATCATAGCCCTGTTCGGTTTCCTGCTGATCGCAGTGTCGGCAATGCTGGCAAAGGAATATAAAGGCTGGGGAGCAGGATTTCTTACCGCATGGTTCCTGTTCCTGTCGCCCCGGTTTTTCGGGCAGAGCATGAACAATCCCAAGGACGTGCCCTTTGCGCTGGGTATGATGCTGGGTATTTATTTTATTATCCGCTTCATCAAAGCATTTCCCAAGCCTACCTTTAAAGATACGCTGTGGCTGGCTTTGTCGATCGGCCTGGCCATAAGTATCAGGATCGGCGGGCTTATCCTGATCCCGTTCCTTGCCGCAGGCATAGGCCTTGAGTATTTCTTCAACTGGAAAGATGAATATAAACTCAGCGGGCAGGAAATACGGAAGTATGTTATACGCAGTATTATGGCCTGTATCGCAGGCTATGCCGTGGGATTGATCTTCTGGCCATACGGACTCGAAGGCCCGCTTGATCACCCTTTCAATGCCCTGGGGGAAATGTCGCAATTCTCCACCGGTATAAGGATGCTCTTCGATGACAAGCATATTATGAGCTCAAATGTGCCCTGGTACTATATACCTAAATGGATATCGATCAGCTCACCCATTATCATATTGCTTGGTATCTATGCTTCGCCAGCCTTGTTTTTCCTCAAAAAGTATAAGTTCCATAGTTTATTCTTTTTGTTTTTTGTGGCACTGTTCCCGCTATTGTACGTGATCTATAAGAAATCGCCCTTGTATGATGGCTGGCGACATCTTTTCTTCATCTACCCGGCACTTGTGGTGATCAGTGCACTTACCTTCTGTACGTTCATCGACATGATCAAAAGCAAGTATGGCCAGTATGCTTTTGTGGCAGTAATTGTGCTTGGGCTGTTGCTGCCAACGAAGTGGAGCATTGCCAATTATCCGAATGAAGTGGTATACTTTAATGAATTTGTAGGTGGTATAGACGGTGCATACGGGCATTATGAAACGGATTACTACATGAATGCCCTGAAACAGGCTGTATATAAGCTGGCAAAGGATAAAGACCTGTATCATGCCAGGGATACGATACGTATCGGCACAAATTGTATAGACCCGCTCTGGCCATACGTGTGGACCATAAACCCAAAGATACTCTGTGTATATGCACGCTATGACGACCGCTATAATAAGAAGTGGGATTACGGCCTTTTCTACAGCCGGTTCATATCTAAGGACTTATTGCAGGGTAATTATTTCCCTCCTAAAGACGCATATAGCACTATAAAGGCTGATAACACGCCTTTGTATGCTATAATGAACTGGACAGAGGCAGACAATGCTGTATATACGGGCGGACAGTACATGCAGGCAAAAGACTACGCTAATGCTGCAGCCCACTATGGTATAGCAATGACGCTGGACCCGAATGACGAAACGATATACAGTAACTATGCGATTGCCTTATTCAGCACACAGAATATAGATAGTGTAAAAAAGGCCATAGATGTAATAAGCCGGGGTATAAAAATGGACCCAGGTAATATACAATCGTACAGGATAGCGGCAGCAATGTATGGTGCGATAGGCGATAAAGCACATGCCCAGCAAATGGAAACAACGATGAATGAGCTGATCATGCAGGAGCAGGAAGGAAGTGAAGAATAATATGCATCGAAGTATTTATAAAAAGATAAGCCCCCTGAGCAGGGGCTTATCTTTTTATAATAACCATTAACACACAATTTGAGTACAAACAGCGCTTTAGTTGTTGTATGCGCTTACCGGTTTGTCGATCCTGCTATTGATCCCCGAATTACCTGAATAACCTGACTTCTTATCGCGGTTGATATTGCCGCTGCTATCTGTGCTTAAGAGCAGTATTAGCGCTATGATTACTGCATATATTCCAACTAATGTTGCGGTAAGCCAACGGGAGGCAATGTGAGGACGCCGGGGTAACTGATAAGCCATTTCTTCTACTGTTTTCAAAGTTTGTATAAGTAAGACAAATGCCTGGGGTATTATCTCAGTTATATTGCCACAAATTTTAAGCCAAAAATGAATTTTAGCTATTTTTTTTCAAAATAGTTTCCTGTTTAGTTTGCAGAACTCTTTTTGAGCCATTTTTCCACTTCATCCTGGCTGAAAATGATATAGTTAGGCTGGGCTTCGACCCATCCGTTATCCACCCAGTCGATCTGGGGTATGGCAATGATGACCTCGCCATTGGATCTTTTGGCTACAATTTCTTTAAAAGGTTCTTCTTCAAGGCGGGTATAGGGGATATTTGTGGCTTTTGTTTCATCGAAAAATGGCTTAAAATTCTTGTCGTTGCCCACAATTACCATATAAAAAGGTAATGAAGGGTCTTCTTCTTTCATAATGTGCATTTTGAGTGCGGCTTTGCGGCAATGGGGGCAGCCGAGACTGAAGAAGCCGATGATGTGTTTGCCACTATTCAGGTCGATAGCAGGAGCATCTTTTTTGCCCGGTGCGTAAAGCGCCGAAAGATCGAGTTTGTAATGGTCTTTGCCCAGCCAAGCCTGTTTTTCGAAGAGTACAGGGAAGTAGATAAAAACTGTAGCCAGGAGGCCGATGAAGATAAGTGTTTCGGCGAGCCAGGACCATTTAAATGCCAGGCCTTTGTGAAAACGGATCAACAAGAGGAGGAGTAAGATGAGCACAGCATTTTTCAGCAAGGAGGCTGAGGGGCTCATCCATATCTGATCGCCGAAGCAACCGCAGTTTACATTATTGCCCTGGGTTATCCACAGGTATACGAGGTATATGCTGAATACCAGCAACAATGCCAATGCCGTTTTTAAGACCCATTTTTTGCGACCGAAAAGGTGGAGGGCAATGGATACGCCAAGTGCAGCTTCAAAACCTACTAATACTCTTGCCAATAAGGTTGCAAAGAACCAGGGCATATGTGTAACGTCAACAATGGTATATTCAAAACTCTGGATAGGAAGTGTTTTTGTATAGGCGGAGTATATAAATGTGGCTCCAATGGCGATGCTTATTAAAATAAATACTGCGGTGGCAATTTTCTTCATAATGTGTAAAATTAGTAAGCCAGATCGGTTAGGCAATTGACAGGCTAAAGATAAGATGAGAAATATGTTTTGCGAATACCGCCAATCCTTAAGTATTTGGAAATGCAGGCATAATCAACCAGCGCGCGACTGCATAAAAAACAAACAGAGAGCATATGTATGCTCTCTGTTGTCAAAATAATGCGAAAAAACTATTTTAAAGAACAGCTAAGACCTGTCCAAGCAGCATTTGTATATGCTGTACACCAAGCTTTTGCGTCTTTTTTACTCAGTTTGGTACCAGACTTAACTTCTGAAGTTGTAGTTTGGCCATTAACTGTGTAAGAGCAAGAACATGTGTATTCTTTCTTGCATGATGTGAGTGATAATGCGCCAATGAAGGCAACCATTACAATTGGGGCGATTTTTTTCATAATTATCGGTTTTTTTAATTTGTTACAAAAATATACTGTTAATTGAAAATTTGCAAGCTTCGAAGTAATCTATTACAGATTTTTTTCAAGAGCAAAAGTAAATAGCAGATACATTTTAGTAAATACCATTTTCGTGGTAATTCAATACCCGTGCCAGTACGGAGTAATATGTCATAAAGCCACTTTACATAGATTTAAAGGCCGGTAGCTATGTTATTTATTTAAGTACGCAGCTTCCTCCTCCAGTTGCCCAAAGTACATCGAGCGTATTACATGCACTTTGTGCATCTTTCTTCTTTTTATCTTTAATGGCAATAGTTTCTGAATCGCCAGTGGGATCAGAACAAGTACATGTCCAATCCTTTTTGCATGAAGTCATGGATGCACAAACAAATAAGACAACGGCTACAAGTGTAATTTTTTTCATAAAATTTTTTTTAGTTCAAGTGTAAATATAGCTTTCGCAAGTTTCAGTTGCAAGCAAAATTGCTGCCCGGGCATAAAAATACCGTAAACGATAGAATCGTTTACGGTATTGTATTATATGTTTATGTGTTTTAATCCAGACCGCATGCCCATGTTTGACCAAGGACACTGGTAGATTGTTGATTGCACTGATCTTTGGCATCGGAGTGGCTCATATGGCCCAAATCCTGATCATATACAACAGAACCGTTATAGGTACATGTGCAGTGATAATCCTTTTTGCAGGAAGTGAGTGATAATGCGCCGATGGCACATGATGCGATAGCAGTAATGATCCATTTTTTCATGATTAGCTGTTTTTAATAGATTAAAGATTACAATTTGTAGTTCCAGGTGCAGATGCGTTAGCATCGTCCTCAAAGCGTTGGCAGGCTTGTTCTGCATCGTGATGATATTGGTTTGGCAGGTCGTGGTTATCTGTTGTTTCAACAGGGCCTACAGTGGTGGTGCATTTACAGATATAGTCCCGTTTACAAGAAGTAAAAGCAAATGTGCTGAATAGAACAGCGGCTGCAATGATTATCTTTTTCATAATGTTTTTATTTTTTGGTTAAAGCATCTGTACGTTAACCAAATTCAATAAAAATCATTCCAGCCTGTTGCTTCAGTTATTTGTATATGATAAATGTATTATTAGTATTTTTCATTTTTTTGTCTTTTATTTTTCCACATTTTGATAAAAAGGTAGTGATTTTGCTAAAAGTGGAATATTTTTTGCTTATTAAAGCTCTTTGTCTTATATTTGCAATCCCTTTGCCGGGAGCTAGCTTGTGCACAAAAATATTTTGACTGATACTTATTAGAATGCAGATGTAAACCTGTACTGGAGGGTGCACCTTTGGTATGGGGGTTTCTTGTTTTCAAAAAGAGTTTAAACATACTATGGCTATACCTCAAAAACGAACAGCGACAGGACGTGTGAATTTTGGCAAGATACATGATGTTGCCGACACTCCAGACCTGCTGGGCATCCAGCTTCAATCGTTTAAAGATTTCTTCCAGCTTGAGACTACGCCTGATAAGCGTAACAACGAAGGGTTGTTTAACGTGTTCAATGAGAACTTTCCCATTACCGACACGCGTAACATCTTCGTACTCGAGTTCCTGGATTATTTCATTGACCCGCCCCGCTACACTATAGATGAGTGTATGGAGCGCGGCCTGACCTACTCGGTGCCGCTGAAGGCGAAACTGCGCCTGAGCTGTAATGACGAAGAGCACGTGGATTTTGAAACTATTGTGCAGGACGTGTTCCTGGGTAATATCCCATACATGACCCCGCGCGGTACTTTCGTTATCAATGGTGCTGAACGTGTGGTTGTATCGCAGCTACACCGCTCGCCAGGTGTATTCTTCGGGCAGAGTGTGCACCCGAACGGTACGAAGATATACAGCGCCCGTGTGATACCTTTTAAAGGTGCATGGATGGAATTTGCTACCGACATCAATAACGTGATGTATGCGTACATAGACCGTAAGAAGAAATTCCCGGTAACTACGCTGCTGCGTGCCATTGGTTATGAAACAGATAAGGACATCCTGGAACTGTTCGGGATGGCCGATGAAGTGAAGACCGACAAGAAAACACTTGGCAATAATATTGGCCGCCGCCTGGCAGCACGCGTACTGCGCAGCTGGACAGAGGATTTCGTGGATGAAGATACCGGTGAAGTGGTGACCATAGAGCGTAATGAAGTGGTTCTGGACCGCGACAGTGTGCTGGATGAAGATAATGCTGCAATGATACAGGAAATGGGTATACCAACCATCTTCCTGCAAAAAGAAGAGGTGAGCGGTGATTTCTCCATCATATACAATACCCTGAACAAGGATACCTCGAACTCGGAACTGGAAGCGGTGCAACACATCTACCGCCAGCTGCGCGGCAGTGATGCGCCGGATGATGAAACCGCCCGCGGTATCATTGAGAAGCTGTTCTTCAGCGACAAGCGTTATGACCTTGGTGAAGTTGGCCGTTATAAAATAAACCGCAAACTGAACCTGGATATAGACCTTGATACGAAAGTATTGAGTAAAGAAGATATCATATCGATCATAAAATACCTGGTGCGCCTGACCAATGGTAAGGCTGAAATAGATGACATTGACCACCTGAGCAACCGCCGCGTACGTACCGTAGGTGAGCAGTTGTTCGCCCAGTTTGGCGTGGGCCTTGCCCGTATGGCGCGTACTATACGTGAGCGTATGAATGTGCGTGATAATGAGGTGTTTACGCCCATCGACCTGATCAATGCGCGTACGCTGTCATCGGTTATCAACTCGTTCTTCGGTACCTCACAGTTATCGCAGTTCCTTGACCAGACCAACCCGCTTTCTGAAATAACGCACAAACGCCGTATATCGGCATTAGGCCCGGGCGGCCTTAGCCGTGAGCGTGCAGGCTTCGAGGTGCGTGACGTACACTACAGCCACTATGGCCGCCTGTGCACCATAGAAACGCCGGAAGGACCAAACATCGGTCTTATCTCTACGCTTTGCGTGCATGCGAAGATCAATGACATGGGCTTTATCGAAACTCCTTACCGTAAGGTAAAAGAAGGTAAAGTGGACCTGAAGCACCATCATTACCTGAGTGCAGAAGAAGAAGACCTTGCCAAGATAGCCCAGGCGAATGTGCCCATGGATGACAAGGGCCATTTCGTAGAAGAAAAAATAAAATCGCGCCAGACGGGTGACTTCCCGATACTGGATCGCGAAGAAGTGGAATACATGGATGTGGCGCCGAACCAGATAGTAGGTCTGAGTGCATCACTGATCCCCTTCCTGGAGCATGATGATGCCAACCGCGCACTGATGGGATCGAACATGCAGCGCCAGGCTGTGCCGCTTATCCGTCCCCAGGTGCCGATAGTAGGTACCGGCCTGGAAGGCAAGGCTGCGCGTGATGCACGTATCCAGATACATGCTGATGGCAATGGCGTGGTAGAGTATGTAGATGCTAACGAAATACATGTGCGCTATGACCGTAACGACAAAGACCGCCTTGTATCATTCGAAGATGATCTTAAGGTGTATAACCTGACGAAATACAAGAAGACGAACCAGAGCACCAGCATCACACTACGTCCTTGCGTGACCAAGGGCCAGAAAGTAAAGAAGGGTGACTTCCTTACCGAAGGCTATGCTACCAAGGAAGGTGAACTGGCACTGGGCCGTAACCTGAAAGTGGCATTCATGCCATGGAAAGGATACAACTTCGAGGATGCGATCGTGATCAATGAAAAGGTGGTGCGTGATGACCTCTTTACATCGGTACACATAGATGAATATGAACTGGAAGTACGTGATACCAAACTGGGTGAAGAAGAACTGACGCCGGACATACCAAACGTATCGGAAGAGGCTACGAAAGACCTGGACGAAAATGGTATCATACGCATAGGTGCCCTAGTAGGTGAGGGTGATATACTGATCGGTAAAATAACCCCTAAAGGTGAAACCGACCCGACGCCTGAAGAAAAACTGCTGCGCGCCATATTCGGTGATAAAGCGGGTGATGCAAAAGACGCATCGCTGAAAGCGCCAAGCGGTACCGAAGGTATCGTAATATCAAGGCAACTGTTCCAGCGTGCCAAGAAAGACAAGAACTCTAAAGTGCGTGAAAAAGCTGCACTTGAAAAGATAGAGAAAGTACACGAGAAAAATACCAGTGACGTGCAAAGCCTGCTGCTTGAAAAGCTACAGGTGCTGCTGAAGGACAAGACCTCTGCAGGTATCACCAATAACTTTGGCGAACCTGTGTTATCAAAAGGTGGTAAATTCAACTCGAAGACACTTAGCTCTATAGACTACCAGAATGTGAACCCGCTGGGATGGACCGGTGATAAAGACACTGATGAGTCGATAAACCAGCTGCTGCATAACTATAATATCAAATTCAACGAAGAAGTAGGCCGTTACAAGCGTGAGAAATTCAACCTGAGCATAGGTGATGAGTTGCCCGCAGGCGTACTGAAACTTGCCAAAGTATATCTTGCCAGCAAGCGTAAGCTGAAAGTAGGTGATAAGATGGCGGGCCGCCACGGTAACAAGGGTATCGTTGCGAAGATCGTTCGTGAAGAAGATATGCCGTTCCTGGAAGACGGGACACCAGTGGATATAGTACTGAACCCGCTGGGTGTACCATCGCGTATGAACCTGGGCCAGATATATGAAACCATCCTTGGATGGGCAGGGGAGAAGCTGGGTGTGAAATTTGCCACCCCGATCTTCGATGGTGCCTCGGTTGCAGAAATAGAAGGGCTTATTAATAAAGCTGAGCTCCCTGATTTTGGCCATACATACCTGTATGACGGTGAAACCGGTGAACGTTTCCACCAAATGGCTACTGTAGGTATCATTTATATGATAAAACTGCACCACATGGTTGACGATAAGATGCATGCGCGTTCTATCGGGCCATACAGCCTTATTACACAGCAGCCGCTGGGTGGTAAAGCACAGTTCGGTGGCCAGCGTTTCGGTGAAATGGAAGTTTGGGCACTTGAAGCATATGGTGCTGCAAACATCCTGCAAGAGTTACTGACCCTGAAATCGGACGACATCATAGGGCGTGCAAAGACCTATGAGGCGATCGTGAAAGGTGACAATGTACCGAAGGCAGGTATCCCTGAATCATTCAACGTGTTAGTAAACGAGCTTCGTGGTTTAGGTCTCGAATTGAAGTTTGAGTAGTTCTTTCTTTAAATCCATAAAAGGTTTTTTTGAAAGAGCATTGAGCACAAAAATTATTTAAAAACATTTCTTTTTAAGATATGGCAATAAAGAAAGAAAATCGTCCTAAAGCCGGATTTGGCAAGATCACCATCAGCTTAGCATCTCCTGATGCTATACTGGACCGTTCATACGGCGAGGTGCTGAAGCCTGAAACGATCAACTATCGTACTTACAAGCCTGAACGTGACGGCTTGTTCTGCGAAAAGATATTCGGCCCAGTAAAAGACTATGAATGCTACTGCGGTAAGTATAAGCGTATCCGTTACAAGGGTATTGTTTGCGACCGCTGTGGTGTGGAAGTAACAGAAAAGAAAGTGCGCCGCGAGCGCATGGGCCACATCAAACTGGTGGTGCCTATAGTACATATATGGTATTTCAAGAGTCTGCCTAACAAGATAGGCTACCTGCTTGGCGTTAGCTCGAAGAAGCTGGAAAGTATCGTGTACTATGAGCGCTATGTAGTAGTACAGGCCGGCGAAGCTGATGACCTGATACGCCAGAAGCTGAACCTGAAAGACAGTGAAAGCACGCACCAGGCATTGCTTACTGAAGATGAGTACCTGGAAATACTGGATACTATATCTAAGGAAAACCAGTACCTGCCTGACGAAGATCCTAATAAGTTCATCGCAAAGATGGGTGCCGAAGCGGTACACAGCTTACTGGGCCGCATAGACCTGGACCAGTTATCGTATGACCTGCGTAACGCTGCTGCCAATGAAACATCGCAGCAACGTAAGCAGGAAGCGCTGAAACGCCTGAGTGTGGTAGAAGCCTTCCGTGATGCGAATACCCGCGTAGAGAACAGGCTGGAATGGGCCGTGATGCAATACATACCGGTAATACCACCTGAGCTGCGCCCGCTGGTGCCGCTGGATGGTGGCCGTTTTGCCTCGTCTGACCTGAATGATCTGTATCGCCGTGTGATCATCCGTAACAACCGTTTGAAACGCCTTATAGAGATCAAAGCGCCTGAAGTGATCTTGCGTAACGAAAAGCGCATGCTGCAGGAAGCTGTTGACTCACTGTTCGATAACAGCCGTAAGTCTAATGCCGTTAAAGCTGAAGGTGGCCGTGCACTGAAATCGCTCTCTGATGTGCTGAAAGGCAAGCAGGGCCGTTTCCGCCAGAACCTGTTGGGTAAACGTGTTGACTACTCCGGCCGTTCGGTTATCGTGGTAGGACCTGAAATGAAACTGCATGAGTGCGGCCTGCCTAAAGATATGGCGGCTGAACTCTTCAAACCTTTTATCATCCGCAAGCTGATAGAAAGGGGTATAGTAAAAACAGTAAAGAGTGCAAAGAAGCTCGTGGAGCGTAAAGAATCTGTGGTTTGGGATATCCTGGAGAATGTACTGAAAGGACACCCGATCATGCTTAACCGTGCCCCCACGCTGCACAGGCTTTCTATACAGGCCTTCCAGCCCAAGCTGATTGAAGGTAAAGCGATACAACTGCACCCGCTGGTGTGCTCTGCGTTCAACGCCGACTTTGACGGTGACCAGATGGCGGTACACGTGCCGCTGAGCCATGCTGCTATACTGGAAGCCCAGTTGCTGATGCTGGCATCGCATAACATCCTTAACCCTCAGAATGGTACGCCGATCACCCTGCCTTCGCAGGACATGGTACTTGGCCTGTACTATATCACCAAGGGTAAGAAAACAATGGGCGATGATATTGTGAAGGGCGAAGGCAAAGCATTCTACAGCCCTGACGAAGTGATCATAGCTTATAATGAGAACCAGGTGGACCTGCATGCTTTCATCAAGGTGAAAGTTGATGTGCGTCTTAAAGACGGAACACTGGAAAGGCAACTGCTGGAAACTACCGTGGGCCGCGTACTGTTCAACCAGTTCGTGCCTAAGGAAAATGGTTATGTGAATGCACTGCTTACCAAGAAATCGCTCCGCGAGATCATTGGCCAGATCCTGAAGAATACTACTATACCTAAAACGGTACAGTTCCTTGATGACATCAAGACACTTGGTTTCCGTACGGCATTCCGCGGTGGCTTGTCGTTCAATATCAGGGACCTTACCATACCAGAAGTGAAGGAAGAACTGATCAACAGTGCTCATGAAGAAGTGGATGAAGTATGGGACAACTATAACATGGGCCTTATCACGAATAACGAGCGTTATAACCAGATCATCGATATCTGGTCGCGCGTGGATACCCGTGTTACTGAAACGCTGATACGTGAGATGGCAGCAGATAAGCAGGGCTTCAACTCTGTGTACATGATGCTTGACTCAGGTGCGCGTGGTTCGAAACAGCAGGTTAAGCAGCTTGCAGGCCTCAGGGGCCTTATGGCGAAACCCCGCCGTAGTGGTTCTTCTGGTTCGGAGATCATCGAAAACCCGATCCTTTCAAACTTCAAAGATGGCCTGAGCGTATTGGAATACTTCATCTCTACGCACGGTGCGCGTAAAGGTCTCGCCGATACCGCCCTTAAAACAGCGGATGCCGGTTACCTGACCCGCCGTCTTGTAGACGTGGCCCAGGATGTGGTGATCAATGAAGAGGATTGCGGCACACTGCGTGGTATCGCAACATCGGCACTGAAAGACAATGAAGAAATAGTAGAACCATTATACGACCGTATACTGGGCCGTACCTCACTGCATGATGTGTTCGATCCGCTGACCGATGAACTGATCGTAAATGCCGGTGATGAGATAACAGAAGATATTGCCAAGCAGATAGAAGAAAGTGCTATCGACTCAGTAGAGATACGTTCTGTGCTTACTTGCGAAAGCCGTCGTGGTGTATGTGCCAAGTGCTATGGTAAAAACCTGGCAACCGGGTACATGACACAAAAGGGCGATGCCGTAGGTATCATAGCTGCCCAGTCGATCGGTGAGCCGGGTACACAGCTTACCCTGCGTACCTTCCACGTGGGTGGTGTTGCGGGTTCTTCAGCTATCGAATCGCAATTGGTTGCGAGGTTCGACGGTACGGTACAGTTCGACGGTCTGCGTACTACTAAGGCAACGGATGCCGAAGGTGATACCCAGATAGTAGTCATAGGCCGTACAGGTGAGATGCGTATCGTGGATGTAGCTAACGACCGCCTCCTCATTACCAACAATATACCTTATGGCTCGACACTGAAAGTGAGCAATGGCCAGAAGGTGCATAAAGGTGATGTGATCTGTACATGGGATCCGTTCAACGCCGTTATCATATCAGAAGTGAGTGGTAAGGTGAAACTGGAGAACGTAATAGAAGGTGTTACTTATCGTGAAGAGGCTGATGAACAAACCGGCCACCGCGAGAAAGTGGTCATTGAAACAAAAGACAAAACCAAGATACCGTCTATCATCGTAGAAGGTAAGGAGGAAAAATCATACAACCTGCCTGTGGGCTCACACATCATTGTGAGTGCCGGCGATGCAGTTGCTAACGGACAAGTACTGGTTAAGATACCACGTGTGCTGGGCCGTAGCCGCGATATCACGGGTGGTCTGCCACGTGTAACGGAACTTTTCGAAGCACGTAACCCGAGCAACCCTGCAGTAGTAGCAGAGATAGATGGTGTAGTGACCTTTGGTAATGTGAAACGTGGTAACCGTGAGATCATAGTAGAATCGCGCGAAGGGCTGGTGAAAAAATACCTTGTGCCGCTTACCCGTCATATCATGGTACAGGATGGCGACTTCGTAAAAGCGGGTACACCACTTTCAGATGGTGCTACCACGCCGGGCGATATCCTTGCCATTAAGGGCCCATTTGCTGTGCAGGAATACCTGGTGAACGAGATACAGGAAGTATATCGCTTACAGGGTGTGAAGATAAATGACAAGCACATAGAAGTGATCGTGCGCCAGATGATGCGTAAGGTGACCATCGTTGATCCGGGAGATACCAAATTCCTTGAAGAAGATACAGTTGATAAGTTCGAATTCATGGAGGAGAATGACTGGATATTTGACAAGAAAGTGGTTACTGAAGCCGGTGATTCTGAAAGCATGCACCCCGGCCAGATAGTAACCCTGCGCGAGATACGCGAAGAGAACAGCCTGCTGCGCCGTGCTGATAAGAAGCTGATAGACTACCGTGATGCAGCACCTGCTACCTCAGCACCGCTGTTGCTGGGTATCACCAAAGCGTCACTGGGTACACAGAGCTGGATATCTGCTGCATCGTTCCAGGAAACGACCAAAGTATTGTCGCAGGCATCTATCACAGGTAAATCGGATTACCTGCTTGGCCTGAAGGAGAACGTTATTACAGGTAACCTGATACCAGCAGGTACCGGTATGCGCGACTTTGATGATATGGTGGTAGGCTCTAAAGAAGAGTTTGAACTGCTGATGGCCAACAGGGACGTACTGCAGTTTGACGAAGAAGAATAGTGGTAAAACACCGAAGAATAAAAATAAAGGCGGCCAATTGGCCGCCTTTATTCTATTATGATCTTGCTCTTGTGCTCTATATCGGTCCTTTTGTCGAAAACGAAGTCAAAGAAAGCAGCTTCGTTTTTTTTGCCGGCAATGACCTGAGTGGCCCGGCCATATTCCTGCCCATACTTGTCGGATATACGTGCCATTACCGTATCCTTAAGATCGGTACCGAAAATAAAGTACACACTTAGGGTGTTATGGCTAATAATGAACTTGCCGGTTTTAAGGCCTTTGTTTTGCAGTGCGGGGGATAGTTCCAATGTACATTCCAGGTTCTTATCAATGCCTTCTTTTATACTGGTCACTATCTCGGTGCCGGTTTCCCCTACTTTTTTGCCAGTGCTGTGACAGGATGTAAGAAATAATACTGCCAGGATAAACGTTGTGGTCTTTTTCATGTTGCCGGATGATCGCTAAATGATCAGGTTAGTTTCAAATTTCCGAAAAATACGCTGCTGCAGGAATGATCTTTGTCAACATTTTTCTATGATAACAAAAAAGTAAAGGCGGCTCATTGGCCGCCTTTACTTATATATATGCGTGAATTACCTTCTTCCATCGCGCCTGCCTGGTGCGGTAGCCGGTGCTGGTGTGGCCTGGCGTCTTGGCTCCTGGCGTATTGCAGGCTGCTGGCGCTGTATGGGCTCACTGCGCTGTACACGTTGAGGTTGCTGTACGGGGGCTTGCCTTTGTGGCTGTACCTGCTGCGGCCTGCTTTCGTAGCGTGGCTGCTGCCTTACGGGCTGCTGCTGCTGTACAGGGGCCTGCCTTTGTGGTTGTACCTGCTGCGGCCTGCTTTCGTAGCGTGGTTGCTGCCTTACGGGCTGCTGTTGCTGTACAGGGGCCTGCCTTTGAGGTTGTACCTGCTGCGGCCTGTTGTCGTAACCTGGCTGCTGCCTCACCGGTTGCTGTTGCTGTACAGGGGCCTGCCTTTGTGGCTGCACCTGTTGCGGCCTGCTATCATAGCGTTGCTCATTTTGCGGCAAGGCACGGTTTGTATTCTGCTGCCTTATTGGGGCTACCTGGTTACGGTTCAGGTTATTATTCGGAGCATTGCGTACAGGCTGTACCTGCTGGTTACGCAAATCGGACCTGAATTCCGGTTTCCTGTCGGCTTCAACAGCCTGCATCTTGGTACCTACGGGCCTTGGTGCACGTACTGCCTGTGAAGGTTCGGCCCTCCTGCCTGTGGTAGCAACTGCCCTTACTTCGGGGCGGAACACATTCACCGAGTGGCCTGTGATCTCTGTACGGCCAGGCTTATGTCCCTGGTTAACATCGTACACATTGATACGCTGGTGTGTTACCTTCTGCACATCTTCGGGGCGCGGGCCGTACACATACCTATTGTGGTAATTGTTGTGTATGAAGTGGCTGCTGTGAATAATGCCTCCGTTATAGCGTGGCCCCCTCCAGTAGTGGTGAAAATCCTGCCTGTAAAGATATTGCGGGCCTATGAATACCCACCAGTTATCAGGACAGTAATAATCGCCAAAGGCAACGGATACAGTGATACCGGGGCCTAAAGGTGCCCAGCCATAATAGCCACCACCATAACGCCAGCTAACCCATGCCGGACCCCATTCGTTGCCAGGTATCCAAAGCCAGCCATAGTAAGGATCGTATGTCCAGCGGCCATAGTGGAATGCTGCCCATCCCCAGGGATAGTCGGATACCCACATATTGCCGTATCCTGTAGCTATCCAGTGGCCCCGCGTGTAGTAGGGGCGAAAATCATACTCTACGTCTGGTACCCATACATAGCCATATTGCGGGTCGTAAACCCATTGACCGTAAGGGGAGAGGTCGTCGTAAAACGTCTGGTAAGACACATAGTCGTCCTGCGCACTTGCCTTGATGGCCGGCGTAGCTGTCATAAAAGCTACCGTAAGCAAGGTGACCGAAAGTATCCATTTAATTAAGTTCTTCATTTTCCCTTGTTTTTAAATTGTTCTGTTGTGTTGTTTGCTCCTGAGAGCTAGTATTCTTTATATTCAAAACCAGTTTTTTCTCTGCTAAAGATTACTTTAAATACCGGTTTGCACTAAATAATCCAATAATGATGCCAGCTTTTCCGGATGATTGTTATAATTCTTATTCGCCGGTATATGTAATGCGGTAAATAGCATTGTTCTTATCATCGGAAACCAGTAGTGAACCATCATTCAGTTGCAGGATATCTACCGGCCGTCCCCAGGCACTTCCATCTTTGAGCCAGCCTTCGGCAAATACTTCATAGCTTTTGGCCGTATCGCCCGCAAGCCTTACGAGTGTGATCCTGTAACCTATGGCTGTGCTCCTGTTCCATGAGCCATGCTCTGCTATGAATACCTGGTTCTTATATTCCGCTGGGAACATATTGCCTGTATAGAACTTCATGCCCAGTGCAGCCACATGCGGCCCCAGGCGGGCAACCGGTGGTGTGAATTCATCGCAGCTATACCTGTCGCCATACTTAGGGTCTTTGATATAACCGGCATGGCAATAAGGATAGCCAAAATTCATGTCTTTATGCGGGGCATGGTTGAGTTCATCGGGTGGCAGGTCGTCGCCCAGCAAGTCACGCCCGTTGTCGGTGAACCATAAATCATTTGTACCGGGCTGCCATGTAAAACCTACAGTATTACGAATGCCCTTTGCAAAAACCTCGAAGCCAGTGCCATCAGGGTTTATCCTGGTTATGGAGGCGTAGCGGGGATCGTGCTCATTGTCGTCGCATATATTGCAAGGGGCACCTACGGGTATGTATAATTTGCCATCAGGGCCGAAGGCAATATATTTCCAGCCGTGATGCTCATCGGCAGGGTAGCCATCATAGACCAATACCGGTTTGGGTGGGTTGGCAAGGTGGTCCTCTATATCATCAAGACGCCATATCTTACTTATTTCGGCTATATACAAGGATCCGTTATGAAATGCAACGCCATTGGGCGTATTCATGCCACTGGCAATGATGTATTTTTTATCTGCAATGCCATCATGGTCGCTATCGGTGAGTGCATATACTTTATCAAGTTCCCGGGTGCCCACAAAGAGGGTCCCCTTTGCACCCATGGTAATAGAACGTGCATTCTCTACATCTTGGGCAAAATAACTGATGTGGAAACCCGGCGGCAATTTGATGGAAGCCAATTTTTCGTTCGCTTCCTTATTTTGGGCATTATTGCGGCAGGAGAGTGTCAGTAGCAAGGGTATTGTAAAAGTGATGATAGCCAGGCGTTTCATGTAGATGCTTATTATATTAAATATACTAAATCCGGGTGAAGGGTGCAGGTGGTCAAACGGTATGATGATTTGTTTTGTCTTGCTAATGAGTTGTTAACCAGTTGAAAAGAACCTGTTAATTGTATTGAAATATAGCAAGCGTGTTTCGTTGAAAGGAGATATTTGTATTGCTCAGAGAACAGTTTTTTCATACGAAATCTTATCATTTAATCAAGACAAAAGTCCTTCGCAGCAATGCGGAGGATTTTCTTTTTAACATATCTTCATGCCATGCAAAACCTTTTGTTATTACATGGCGCTATTGGTGCAGCCGATCAATTGCAACCACTGGCCGATGCGCTCAGCGGGAACTATAAAGTTCATACCCTCAACCTTTCGGGGCATGGGGGTAGGGCATTTCCCGAAGCTACATTTTCTATACCCTTATTTGCTACAGAGGTATTGCAACTGATGGAAAACGAAGGGTTGGAAGATATGTCGATATTTGGCTATAGTATGGGCGGTTATGTTGCCATATACCTTGCAAGGCATTACCCGGAGCGGATACAAAAGGTAGTGACCCTGGCTACAAAATTTCACTGGGATGAAGATGTAGCCGCAAAGGAGGTGCAAATGCTGAATGCGGAGAAAATAATGGAAAAGCTGCCCGCCTTTGCCACAACGCTTAAAGAACGCCATGCACCGAACGACTGGAGGATTGTGCTATCTAAAACCGCCGAGTTGCTTGCCTCACTGGGAAGGGAAAATACTTTGAAAGTTGAAGATTATAAAGCAATACAGGTCCCATCATTGCTGCTGCTGGGTGACCGGGACAGGATGGTGAGTCTTGAGGAAACAGTGACCGTATATAAGGCCCTGCCCAATGCACAAATGACTGTGCTGCCGGGAACACCACATCCTATTGAGCAAGTGGATACGGAACTGCTGGCTTATTTTATAAAACGTTTTATTTGATCGCGAACCCGGTTTGATATTATGGCAGGCTATTCAACCACACCACTGGCAAAAAAGTTAGGTATCAAAGAAGGCTTTGTAATAGGGCTTGTGAATGCACCTGAACATTATTTGGAGCTGTTTACAGACCTGCCTGAAAGTATTGAAATATCTGCAGGTAAAAGAACGCCTAAAGACCTTATTCATTTTTTCACTAAAGAGGAGAAACAACTGCTAAGGGTATTGCCCATATTAAAAGTGCAGATCAAACAAGAGGGTATGATATGGGTATCGTGGCCTAAGAAGACAGCTAAAGTAAGCACTGATGTTACAGAAGATATTATCAGGGACTATGCCTTAAGCATAGGTCTTGTAGATATAAAAGTATGTGCGGTGGATGAGGTATGGTCGGGTTTAAAACTGGTGATACCGTTAAAAGACAGGAAAAAATAAATAGAAATGAAAAGCCCCCTGTTTTGCAGGGGGCTTTTTTATTGAAGCAGTATTGTCTTATTATTTTTTATCAGCACCGGCTTTAGCTTCTTCAGTTTCGGCCTGGCGCAGTGCACGCGTTGTAACTACAGATGCTATCGGGATACGCGGAGAGTTCATCACCTCCATGTTCTCTGCATTAACATCCTGAACGCGCACGTTCTCACCTATCTGGAGGTTGTCGATATTTACTTCGATGTTCTCTGCAAGATATTTGGGCAGTACGCGTACTTTGAGTGTTTTGGCTTTTACAACCAAGCGGCCACCTGCTTTTACACCTTCGGGCTGGCCGGTGAATTTCAGGGGCAGGTCTGCGATGACTTTACGGTCTTCAACCAGCTCAAGAAAATCAACATGGCTCAATTCATCCGTAACCACATCAAACTGCAGGTCTTTCATGATGGTACGGTATTCTTTGCCATCTACTGTGATCTCTGCTACCTGGAAGTCGGGTGTGTACACCAGCGGGCGCAGGGCCATTGATGGTGCAGCAAAGTGAATTGTTTCTTTACCGCCATAAATTACGGCAGGTACCATTCCTTCAGAACGAAGCTGGCGTGTAGCTTTTTTACCAATTTCGCTTCTTTTTTGTCCTTCGATCTTTACACTTTTCATTTTTAGTGTTTTTTCTTTTCAGCGCCGGTCGCATATCCGTCAAACATCCGGACGTTGAAAACGTTTTTCTAATTAAGGTATCCCTTTAAGGGGACGGATTTTGTTGTATAAACAGAACTCCTGGCCTCCCTAACGGGAGGAAAGAAATATTGTTAAAAACCTTAGCCCTTTAGGGCTGAGGTTCTATTTCCTATTACTATGAATAAATAAAGAACTTATCGACTTGTTCTCAAAAGTATTGCGTATGGCTACAGCAAAAAGCTCAGCTGTGGGCAACACTTTTATTTTAGAACAGTTTCCCTTCAGTGGTATCGTATCGCAAACAACGAGTTCTTCAAGCTGAGAATTCTCGATGTTCTCATAAGCTTTGCCGCTTAAAACGGGGTGTGTACAAAATGCCCTTACGGACAAAGCACCACGTTCTTTGATTATAGCGGCCGATTTGCTCAGCGTCCCGGCTGTGTCGCATATATCATCGATCAATATCACGTTCTTTCCGCTCACATCACCAATCACCGTCATTGCAGCTATCTCGTTTGCACGCTTGCGTTGTTTATCGCATATCACCATATCCACCTCAAAATACTTGGCCACTTCGCGCACACGATTGGTACTGCCTACGTCGGGGGACGCAAAGATAAGGTTTTCGATCTTAAGATTATCAATATATGGTATGAAAACCGCCGAACTATCAAGGTGATCAACAGGTATATCAAAAAAACCTTGAATTTGAGGTGCATGCAGGTCCATGGTCATGATCCTGTTGGCCCCTGCGGTAGTAAGCAGGTTGGCTACAAGTTTGGAGGCAATGGAGACCCTGGGCTTGTCTTTACGGTCCTGACGGGCAAAGCCAAAGTAGGGGATTACCGCTGTAATATAGCCTGCGGAAGCCCTGCGGGCCGCATCTATCATCATCAACAGTTCCATAAGGTTGTCGCTGGGGGCAAAGGTAGATTGCACCAGGAAAACATAATCGCCACGTATAGATTCCTTAAATACCGGCTGGAATTCACCATCGCTGAACTTTTGAATATCCACCTGTCCGAGTGTTTTACCAAAGTTTTTTGCGATCTGCTCGGCAAGGTAATGAGAACCTGTACCTGAAAATATTTTTACTGATGGCTGCATATGTATAGATGGTATGAATGGACTGCAAAATTAGGTAAACGAAGCATTTGTCAAAACCTGTTTTTAAGATAATGCTTAAAGTGGGCATATTAGCGCATCAGTAGTACCTTTGCTCATCAATTAACTAAAACAGATATTCATGAAACGTAATGCTACTGCCGTATGGAACGGCTCAGGAAAAGAAGGTAATGGTACACTCAGCACACAGAGCACCCTGCTGAGCAATGCGCAATATTCATACAAAAGCCGTTTTGAAGAAGGTGTTGGTACCAACCCCGAGGAGTTAATGGCCGCTGCACATGCGGGTTGTTTCAGTATGAAGCTTTCTTTTGTACTTGGCGCTGCAGGTTTCACACCTGATGAAATAAAGACAGACTGTGTGATAACGCTTGAGAACGGTGCTATAACTAAAAGTGAGCTTACAACCCGTGCAAAAGTGCCCGGTATAGATGCCGCAAAATTCAAAGAGTGTGCTGAGGATGCAAAAGCCAACTGCCCCGTGTCGAAGGCCTATAGCATGGAGATAACTTTGGATGCTGCTTTAGTTTAAGTTCAACATCATCCTTCGACTATATATTTAAGGTTCTGCCCCCCCGGCAGAGCCTTTATTTTATCCACATTTTTTAACTAAAAAGTAACATTTTTAAATATTGAATGTATATATATGGCATATTCATATGATTGTATTGCAGGTTTTGGAGGTGAAAAAAGAGCGTTTAAAGGGGGTGAATTTTTTTTGTTTTTATGCAAAAAGCGATTGATATTTGGTTAAAATATCCCTCCTTATTAGCTCGAAACAAGGAAACTGTGCAGAGAGAAAAGTGAAAAAGGATAGTTTTTGTTAAATGTTTTTTCTAAATTTCGTAATTACTTATTGATTCTTTCATAACCATTCTTGTATGGGATACAAATCGTTTGTTAGCTTGAACATCGCCATAATAGGCGAGGGTACTGTAAGCGAAAACATGGCACAGTGCCTTGCAAAAGCAGGTCATGAGATATACCTGGGCCTAAGGGAAGAGGGCGCTGTCTCCGAATCGCTGCTTGAAAAATTTGAGAATATACATGCCTGTACTGTGGGTTTTGCATCATCAGAAGCAGATATCATTGTCATAGCTATACCCGCAGAGGAAGTACGCGAGATGGCCTACCAGATGGATGATGTACGTAAGAAGATCATCATAGGGGCAACAGGCAATGTGTATCCGAAACCCGTAGAGTTCGTACATACGATCAATGCGATAAAAGCCATCACCGGTGCTGAGCATGTGGTGAAGTGTTTTAACTGCGCAGGTTACGAGGATATATTGAAGTCCTCGTTCAGAAAGCAGGGTGTAGATATGTTTGTAGCAGGCGATAGCAAAAAAGCGAAGGAGATGGTGAAGCTGCTTGCAAAAGATATGGGCTTTGCGAATTGTTATGATTTTGGTGATAATGATACAGTACCTCTGCTGGAAGATATGGCTAAGTGCTGGTACAACCTCGCAATAACGCAGAAGCTGGGAGAAAAGATATCCTTTAAGCTGGTAAGAAAATAATTTCCCAAAAAAGATCTATTGGTTGCCAGCAAGTATGTCGGCAATATGCAGGGTTTGCAAGGGCAAACCCTGTTTATCTATATAGGCCTGTAAATGCATAAGGCAAGAGGCATCGGTAGATATGATATATTTTGCGCCGGCATCTAATGCGCTTTGTGTCTTCACCTGTGCCATGCCCGTGGAAATAGCCTCGAACTTTACGGCAAAGGTGCCACCGAAGCCGCAACAAGTTTCTGCTTCTTTCATCTCGGTGAGCTCAAGGCCCCTTACATTTTGCAGTAGTTTTCTCGGGGCCTGTTTTATGTCGCATTCCCTTAAGGCGCCGCAGGCATCGTGATATGTGGCCCTGCCGTTAAATACCGCGCCAAGGTCCTCCACTTTAAGTACATCAACTATGAACTCTGTGAACTCATACATCTTTTCCTGTACACCGATGCACTGGTTATGCTCCGAGCTGTTATCGAACAGCTTATCGTAATGATTGCGTACATAGCCAGCGCATGAGCCTCCCGGGGTAACTATATAACTGCTGCTGTTAAAATCATGCAGAAATTTATGCCCTACCGCTTTTGCTTCGTTCCGGTAACCAGCGTTGAATGCCGGCTGCCCGCAGCAGGTTTGCCGGTTGTTATATACGAGCTCGCAGCCAAGTTGCTCCAATACTTTCGCCATATTCATACCCGTTTGCGGGTATAACTGGTCGATAAAGCATGGTATGAATAACTGTACTTTCATTTGTTCGTTTAGCGTTTCCGGCATTTTAATGCCCGGTTCCGTTCAGTTTGCGTGCCTGTGCGATCATTTTCAATGCTGTAACAGCGGCCTCTTCACCTTTATGGCCATGTGTGCCGCCCAGGCGTTCCCAGGCCTGAGCCTCATCATCAAGCGTTAGCACGCCAAATATAACCGGTACCGGTAATGACAGGTTGAGTTGTGTGATACCTTCGGTTACGGACTGGCAAACATAGTCGAAATGGGGTGTGCCGCCACGAATCACTGCACCAAAGGCGATAATGGCTTCGGGTAGTTCATTTTTCTTTTGGCAATGCTCCCATAGCATCCTGCAGCCGAAAGCCAGCTCGAAACAGCCGGGCACAGCAAGTTTCGCAACGATATCGCCGCCAAACTCGTGTATGGTGCCTTCACAGCCATTGAGCAGTTCCTGTACGATCTTATCGTTCCATTCGGTATGGACAATAGCTACTTTGGCCAGCTTGAGGCTGCTGAGCATGCTTGTATCGTGCAGTGATGTACTGTGTTGTGATCGTGCCATAAAAAAATATCCCTTTATGCCAAAGGTATAAAGGGATTTTTATAAAAGAGGTAAGCTGTTAATTAAGTGTGCCCAGCCTTGCCAGGTAGCGATCGATGTCGCGAGCCTGGTCGCTGTTGGGGTATTCATCGCGTATGCGGGTGTACATTTTTTTAGCTTCATCTGGCTGGTTCTGGCTTTCGTAAGCAAGACCTGCGCGGAAAAGATAAGTGGGTGTTAATACTACATCATCCTTATCGGATGCTGCTTTGGTATAGTATTCTACACCTTTTTTTGCATTCCCTGTTTCCATGTAAGCGTCACCCATTGCACCGTATGCTGCGCTCTGTACGGGGGTGCCTTTGCCGTCAAAATCTTCCAGCTCGCTGATCGCCTTTTTGAAGTTGCCCTGGTGTAAATAGCTGAGGCCGACATAATAATGGCAAAGATTGGCCTGGCGTGTGCCGCTATATTTTTTCATTATTTTCAGGAAGCCTATATGCTGGCCATCACCGTTAAGTGCCTTATCAAGCGAATCGGCCGCAAAATACATTTGAGGGTAGTGCATGGCTGTAGCCGCTTTTTCTTCGCGGGGGGCTTTGTATAGCCTGAAGTAGGCTAATGTACCTACAATAAGCAGCAGTACTACCGTGGTGATGGTATTAATGCGTTTTTTGTTCTTTTCATAAAACACCTGCAGGTTCTCAAGCGCTTTGGTATCATCTGCGGCCTGCACTGCACCGGGTTTGTTTCTAGCTGAATTTGCCATTTAGATTATTGTGTGTGGTTTGTTATTCGCGAATTTAATTAGTCTGTAATATAAGGATAGTTTTCTTCGGCGTATATATCTTTATACAGCTCGTCGTCATCGGGCCATGGGCTTTCTTCAGCAAACTGTACTGCTTCCTCTACTTCCTGGCGTATCTTTTCGTTGATCTGCTCTACCTGCTCCTCTGTAGCCCATTTATTGTCCAGTATGGTTTTCAGCACATGGTCGATGGGGTCTTTTTCCTTGTATTCTTCCAGCTCTTCCTTGCTCCTGTACTTGGCCGGGTCGCTCATAGAGTGGCCGCGGTAGCGGTAGGTCTTGATCTCGAGGAATGTCGGCCCGCCACGCTCGCGCGCACGGCGCACGGCACGTTCTATTGCTTTATGCACCTCTTCGCAGCTCATGCCATCTACGCTATCTCCGGGCATATCATAGGCATCGGCCAGGCGGTATATGTCAAGGACTTTGGATGTGCGTTCAACCGATGTGCCCATAGCATAATGGTTGTTCTCGCATATGAAGACCACGGGCAGTTGCCAGAGCACAGCCATATTGAATGTTTCGTGCAGCATGCCCTGCCTTGCCGCGCCATCGCCAAAAAAGCAGAGTGTAGCCCTGTCGCTATCCTGGTATTGCTCTGCGAAAGCTATACCGGCCCCGAGGCCTATTTGCCCGCCCACGATACCATGACCACCAAAAAAGCGCTTTTCTTTGGAGAAAAAGTGCATACTGCCGCCTTTGCCCTTGGTACAGCCTGTGGCTTTGCCATAAAGCTCGGCCATGCATTCTTTGGCGGGTATGCCTTTTGCTATTGCGAGGCCATGATCGCGGTAGGCGGTAATGATGTTATCATCATCGCGCAATGCGGTCATAGTGCCTGCTGCTACGGCCTCCTGGCCGATGTAGAGGTGGCAAAAGCCGCGTATCTTCTGCATACCGTATAGCTGGCCGGCCTTTTCTTCAAAGCGACGCAGCAGGAGCATCATCTCGTACCAGTATAAATATGTTTCTTTACCGAATGGAGTCTGCACTGATTTTCTAAATTTGTGCGAAAATATAAAAACTTTCGTTCCCATTTTCCCGGCTTGAATACTTTAAAAAAAATAACATTACTCCAGTTCCGTAACTATACATCGGCGACATTTGGCTTTGAGGCCCCTGTTACCTGCATAACCGGGCTTAATGGCAGTGGCAAGACCAACCTGCTGGATGCAGTGTATTACCTATGTTATACAAAGAGTTACTTCACTGCATACCAACAAAATAACGTGTTGCACGGCATGGATGGCTTCAGGCTGGAAGGAGTATTTCAGCATGATGAAAAGGAAGAACTGATAAGCTGCAAGTGGAAACGGGGCAAAAAAGAGATATCGGCCGATGGGGTGGACTATGAGCGTCCCACCGACCATATAGGCCGCTATGCGGCCGTAATGATAGCCCCGGACGATATGGAGCTGGTAAATGAGGGCAGCGAGCTGCGCCGGCGCTGGATGGACAGTATACTGGGGCAGGTGGACCGGGAATACCTGGAGCGGCTGATGCAGTACCAGCGGGTATTGATGCAAAGGAATGCCTGGCTGAAAATGCAGATGGCCAAGCCATCGGGGAATAGCGCGGAACTGGATTATTATAATGAAAAACTGGCTATGGATGGCACCTATATCCATGAAAAACGCCGCCTGTTCATCAACAGTTTTCTGCCTTTATTGCAGGACTTTTATCAGCGGTTATCGGGTGGGAGAGAGGTAGTTACGGTGCAATACCGGAGCCACCTGGAGCAGAATAGCCTTGCCAGGCTGCTGGCTGAGGGGCTGGAGCATGACCTGCGCCTGCAACGCACCCTGCGGGGCATACATAAAGATGATCTTGAATTCATACTTGACGGCCGCATGCTAAAACAGTTCGGGTCGCAGGGACAGAAAAAAAGCTTCTTATTTGCATTGAAACTGGCCCAATATGCTTACCTCAGTGCTCAACAGGGACATTTGCCTATCCTGCTGCTGGATGATATCTTCGAGAAGCTGGACCAAAACCGCATGGAGGCCCTGCTGAATATAATCAAAGGTGATGAATTTGGCCAGGTGATACTGACGGATACGCATGAGGACCGGGTAAGGGCGGCCTTTGGGAAAGAAACAGATATTGTATCTATTCAACTCTGAACCGGGGAGGCTTGCAGGCCGTTGGCATATTTGCCATCTTAATATTTGAGGGAAATATTTTTAAAATTTTGACTTTTACCCTTTTCAGTTTTGCCTTACCTTTGTGGACGTTAAAAATTACCTTTTTAAAATTCCTTATAATATATGGGTTATATCAAAGACAGGTTTAAGGCGCAGGCAGATACACAAATACAGGTGATCAAAGGTATCATCGATGAGCATGGCAACAAAGAGTTGGATAAGGTGACCATTGGGCAGGTGTATATGGGTATGCGTGGTATTCCCGGCCTGGTAACGGAAACATCATTGCTTGATGCAAACGAAGGGATACGTTTTCGCGGATTTTCTATTCCCGAGCTGAGGGAGAAATTACCTAAGGCGGAAGGTGGAAGCGAACCGCTGCCCGAGGGCTTGTTTTACCTGATGCTGGTAGGCGAAATACCTACTCATGAAGATGTGGAGCATATCTCTGCTACATGGGCCCGCCGCTCGCATGTGCCTAATCATGTGTTTGATACTATCGAGGCACTGCCGCCCCATACACACCCTATGACCCAGTTTTGTGTAGCGATACTTTCGCTGCAAACCGAATCGAAATTTGCTAAAGCATATAAAGAAGGTATCAGTAAGAAGGAACATTGGTCTTATACTTACGAAGATGCAATGACCCTTATTGCACGCCTTCCGCGTATTGCAGCATACATCTATCGCCGCAGGTATAAGAACGGTGACCATATACAACCTGATGGTATGCTCGACTGGTCGGCCAACTTTGCGCATATGATGGGCTACGACAAGGATAGCTTTAAAGAACTGATGCGCCTGTACCTGACCATACATGCCGATCATGAAGGTGGTAATGTATCGGCACATGCAGTGCATCTTGTTGGTTCAGCATTAAGTGATCCTTACCTGGCATTCACTGCCGGTATGACCGGTCTTGCAGGTCCGCTGCATGGCCTTGCCAACCAGGAGGTGATACGCTGGATAGAAGAGCTGCAAAAAGAAATAGGCAGCGAATGCCCAACTAAAGAGCAGATCGCAGAATATATCAAGAAGACATTGGCCGAGGGTAAAGTAGTGCCGGGCTATGGCCATGCAGTACTACGCCAGACCGATCCGCGTTTCGTGGCCCAGATGGAGTTTGCCAAAAAGCATTGCCCTGAAGATCCCGTGGTGCAGACCGTATGGAATGTATACGAGGTAGCTCCTGCCATACTTGATGCAACCGGAAAGATCAAGAACCCATGGCCTAACGTGGATGCGCATTCAGGTGCGTTGCTGAAACACTACGGCCTTGTAGAAGAAGAGTTCTACACAGTACTGTTCGGTGTGTCGCGTGCATTGGGCGTACTGGCCAGCCTTTGCTGGGATCGCGCACTGGGCTTCCCGATAGAGCGCCCCAAATCTGTTACTACTGAGTGGGTACAACAGTTCATCGGCAGCGGTGTAACCGTAGCCGGATAGTTAGTAGGAAAAAAACTTGTTTAGTATATTAAAAAGCATGCAGTTAATACTGCTGCTTTTTAGTTTAATTCAGTCAACAACAAAATATTTATAGCGTATGAACAAAGGTCCTGTTTCTCAATTCATTCAGCATCACTACCGCCATTTTAATGCAGCGGCACTTGTTGATGCAGCCAAAGGTTACGAAACACACTTGCTGGAGAATGGTAAGATGCTTGTATCGCTGGCAGGTGCCATGAGTACTGCTGAGCTGGGCATATCGCTGGCAGAGATGATACGCCAGGATAAGATACATATCATAAGCTGCACAGGTGCTAACCTTGAAGAGGACATTATGAACCTGGTGGCGCATACGCATTACAAACGCGTACCCAATTACCGTGACCTCAGTCCGCAGGAAGAATGGGACCTGCTGGAGCAGGGTTTTAACCGCGTGACAGATACCTGCATACCAGAGGAGGAAGCCTTCCGCCGCATACAGCGCCATATCTTTAAGATATGGAAAGATGCGGAAGAGCAGGGTGAACGTTACTTCCCGCACGAGTATATGTACAAGCTGTTGCTGAGTGAAGTAATGAAAGCGGATTATGAGATAGACCCTAAACATAGCTGGATGATAGCGGCAGCAGAAAAGAATCTGCCCATCATTGTTCCCGGTTGGGAAGACAGCACTATGGGCAACATCTTTGCGTCATACTGCATCAAGGGCGAACTCAAGGCCTCGACGATGAAGAGTGGTATCGAGTACATGGTATGGCTCAGCGACTGGTACCGCAAAAACTCGGGAGATAAAGGTGTAGGCTTCTTCCAGATAGGCGGCGGTATCGCGGGCGATTTCCCGATATGTGTAGTGCCAATGATGTACCAGGACCTGGAATGGCATGATGTACCTTTCTGGAGCTACTTCTGCCAGATCAGTGATTCCACTACATCATACGGATCGTACAGCGGTGCCGTGCCTAATGAGAAAATAACATGGGGCAAACTGGATATCAACACACCCAAATTCATAGTGGAGAGTGATGCTACCATTGTGGCGCCGCTGATATTTGCATATCTGCTGGGCTGGTAATTCAATACCGAAATTATTTTGTAGCCGTTCGACAAAAAATGTTGAGCGGCTTTTTTCATTACCTTTAATCAGATATTTTATCTATGAAAAGGTGTTTTATTGTTGTTATCTCTAACCTGCTTTTTTCGTTCATGTCTTTTGCACAGAATGAAGATATTTCCGGTGGCAACCTGTTCGAAGGGGAGCCCTATCTTGCTTTAGATCCGGCTAACCCGCAGCATATGGTAGTGGCATGGATGGGCTACGTGCCTATACAACCCCTGCACATTAAGACCAAAGTGACCTTTGATGGTGGCCAAAACTGGAGCAATGCCGTTGCTATTCCGCATGTGTCAAGTACTTACAAATCTGCAGATCCTTCGCTCGCATTTGATCATAACGGCAATGTATTCCTGAGTTATGTTGATTACAGGCAGGCGCCCGATTCGGGTGCGGTGTACGTTGTCAAGTCCACAGATGGTGGGCTTAGCTGGAGCAGCCCTAACATGGTGCTGGATGGCTTTGCAGATGGTAGTAAAGAGCCGATAGACAGGCCATGGCTGGTAATAGGCAAGGCGCCGGCTTCGAGCGTGGATACGATGTACATCACTACTAAACCGGCGCCATGGATATTGCCGCCCAACCGGCCTTATTTTATGAAATCGTACGACGACGGGCAAACATGGTCGCCATGGAAGTACATTGACAGCACAGGCTGGCAGGTGGGCAACCTGATACAGGCACCTATGGCTGCCCCTGTGGTAGATGCCAATGGCAGGTTCCACTGTGTTTATCCCGCATACTATGCACCCGAGAACCTGCATGTACGCGAGATCATGGCCTCACTGATACCTGGCACCAACTCCTTCAGTTATTCCAATACTTATATATTTACCGCAGCAACTGCAGTGAATGATACGCTATCGAAAGGCGGGCCACACCTTATCGCCGACCCAACTAATCCTGACCATATGGCTTTCTTCTGGGTATTCAATTACAATAACGATATGGATGTGTTCTGCGTGGAGTCAACAGACAATGGCAATAGCTTGGGAGCGCTGCAAAGGGTGAATGATGACCCGGTGAACAATGGCCGTATGCAGGACCTGGTATGGGCCAGCTTTGACGAACACGGCGATATCGTAGCAGCCTGGCGCGACAGGCGTAATGCCCCTGATACGGGCTATGCACAGCCCTCGGAAATATGGGGGGCTGTAAAATGGAAAGACTCCGCAAATTTTTCTGCCAACTTCAGGATATCAGACACGATAGTGGATTATGACAGCACCTACCTGGCAGGCAAGGGCAATGATTTTATGAACGTGGTGATGGCGCAGGATACAGTGAGTGCCGTGTGGGGTGATGTGCGCACAGGGGTACTGAATATATGGTTCAACCGTATGGCAGTGAATGGCCCCTCGACAGGCATCAAAAAACTGGTGAATGAAAAAGCTCCCGGAGTAGATATCTATCCCAACCCATCAGGCAATGCGATAACCATAAAAGGGGAAGATATGCTGACTGTGACTGTCTATGATGTGACAGGCAAACTATTATTGCAGCAAAAGGCAGTGAAAGACAAAGCTGTTATTAATATAGCCCACTTTAAGGCAGGGGAATATTTCGCAGTGATATCGACGAAGCGTGGGATGGTTACAGAACGATTTGAGAGGAGATAGGTCGTTGACATTTTCTTGTTTATTGGGTTGTTAAGCATCTTCAATTTTTATCGTCACCCGGAGATTATGCATGATTCCCGGGTGATTTTATTATATTTAACGTCACTTTGGTAAACAGTAAATTTATACTAAGAGCCTTCATTAAAGCATTATGATCAGAGCATACCTTTTGCTGCTTTCACTTTTCGCATTTTTATCCTCCAATGCACAAGATGTAATTACCAAAATAGATGGTAACGAGATATTAGCCAAAGTATTAGAGGTCTCCCAAAATGAGATCAAATACAGGAAATACAAAAACCTGGATGGTCCGATTTATAGTGTTGCAAAATCCGATATCTCGAGCATAAGATACGTTGATGGCAGTAAGGATATTTTTAATGAAATAAAAACGATAAAAAATGATCTTAAAGTAGCTGCTACTATCGTTGACAGTTTAAAATTAGTGGATAAAGGAAGTAGAGTTTTTATTACAAGTAATGAAGTGACTGAGAAAAGGAATGAATCGATATTGGTTCATGCAAAAAGAGCACTTACAGATTGGGGGTATTGGAAAATTGCAGATAATATAACAGATGCAGATATTCTTGCGATTTTTAAAATGGAGCAAAAGGGTTTTGCCTATAAATGCTCTATTGAGATTGTTGATTTACAGACTAAAAATATCTTACTTAAAACCAAAAATATAACCTGTTATGCTGCCGATTATGGAAATCCCAGGAAAGCAGCGGTGGAGCAAAGTGTAAGAAATGAGCTTGCGACAGCAGTAAAGAAACTTATGAAATAACTTTATAAAATTACAGGTGATGTTCCTGTTTCATCTTCCCCAATAAATATTCCATCCCTAACAGCTCAGCACAGGTAGCAATCGCTGTGATACTGACGCCCAGCACACCATGTAAATTTACATTCTGCCCGGTCATCAGCAGGTTGGGTATTTTCGTGCGGGTGGCAATCGTAGTTTCGGCAGGTTTGTTTACGTCTTTGAGTATGCCGTACAATGAGCCTGCGGGAGTACCCGTATAGTCGCGGTAGGTGAGGGGAGTGGCGCTGGTATGGGCAGCTATATTTCCTTTTAGTTCAGGTAGGCGTTCATAGAGCTTTTGCAATAGCAGCTCCGTCTTTTGTTCTTTGAAGGTTATGTAGTTATTGCCGCGCTCATGCTCCGCTCCCGCCCTGTTCAGGGTATCTGTCCATTTAGCCACTTCTTCATAATGCATGTAGCTGAGTACGGAGATGCTCTCTGCGTAACCGGGGTTCGTTTCATCAGCGGTAAAGAAGGCCGCATAGTTAGCGGGCCATTGGTTGGCTGTATAATTTACTGCGGCAAAGGCATCTTCACTGGCATTCCAGTATATGTTGTAGTTGCGCATGGGTACTGTTCCCGGTTTCAGTACCATGTTCAGCATGAAGGTAGATACGGTTTGCTGTAGTGCTTTTATACGTTTGCGATACGCGGGGCGTAGCATATCACTGTCCACCATATCCAGTAATATTTCAGGGTGTACAGCGGCTATGAATTGTTTTCCATAAAATCTTTGCCCATCTTTTGTTTCTGCATGAGTGATAATACCTTGTTCTTCGTTGAGCTTTGTTACCTCGGTATTCCTGTGTACTTCACCGCCATGAGCCTGTAATTCTTTCCAGAGGAACTTGGCAATTTGCGAACTGCCGGGGTATACTTTGTGGCTGCTGTGTATATAACTCTCCAGCACAAGTGCATGCAGGTAAAAAGGTGTTTTCCCCGCTTCACCTGCATAGAGCAGGTTATTGCCCAGCAGTACGTTTTGCAGTTTTTTATTGCTGGTTAATCCCTGTAGTGTTTTTGTGAGACCCCAATTGCTTACCGCAGCCTTCTCATCTGCGCTGCCATGTCGCAGCCGATACAAGGGGAAACTGTCACCTACCGTAGTAATAGCCTTCATATACTCCTCCAATGCCTGTCGCTCAGCAGGGAAGCAGGACAATAGTTGTTCAATGAAATTTTCTTTGCCTATTGCCTGGGGGTATAAAATATCTTCATCGCCAAAGGCTATCCTGTCAAATCCGTTCTCATCATAGGCTTTCAGTTCCAGCTTATCCATGATACCGGCGTAGCGGAATATTTGGTGTAGCGTATGCCCTTTGCCAAGGCCGCCTATATAATGCACGCAGCTATCGAATACTTTCTTGTGCAGTGAGAAGGTCTGCAGGCAGCCGCCCACTTGTTTATCGCGTTCCAGCAAGCATACTTTCATGCCCTCTTTGGCAAGTACGACAGCACTCAGCATACCGCCAAGCCCCCCGCCCACTATTACAACATCATATGTATCTGCGGAAGACAATTTTAATGTTTATTGGAAGAAATAACTTATCAACTTAGTCGATATATCAACTAACTCACGGCCTGCATCATTTCCTTTATATCGGCCATAATGCGTTTGGCAATATTATTTGCTGTGGTTTCCGAGCTGCTTTCGGCATATATACGGATGATCGGCTCTGTATTGGATGTACGCAGGTGCACCCAGTCGTTATCGAAATCTATGCGCAGTCCATCTTCTGTATTAATTGGCTGTTTTTTATACTTGTCTTTTATTTGTGCAAATATCTTCTTCACGTCTACATCGCCATCCAGTTCTATTTTGTTCTTCGATATGATATAGTCCGGGTAGGTATTGCGGAGGGCCCGTACTGTTTTGCCCGATTTTGCCAGGTGCGTCAGGAACAGGGCTATGCCTATTAATGCATCCCTGCCATAGTGCAGTTCCGGCACGATCACACCGCCATTGCCTTCACCGCCTATTACAGCCTTGACCTCTTTCATTTTCTTTACCACGTTCACTTCGCCTACAGCACTTGGGTAGTATTGGCCGCCATGCTTTTCAGTAACATCTCTAAGGGCGCGGGTTGAGGAGAGGTTGGATACGGTATTCCCTTTTTTGTGACCAAGCACATAGTCAGCTATAGCTACCAGTGTATATTCTTCGCCAAAGAGGCTGCCATCATCGCACACGAAACACAGGCGGTCCACATCGGGGTCTACTGCTATGCCCATGGTCGCCTTTTTCTTCTCCACTGTATGGCAAAGCTCGGTAAGGTTTTCCGGTAGCGGCTCCGGGTTGTGGGCAAACCTGCCGGTCACTTCTTCATTGATCACCGTTACTTCCGTTACACCAAGTGCTTTTAATAAGGCCGGTACCGCTATAGCCCCTGTTGAATTAACGGGGTCAACTACTATCTTAAAATTTTTCTGGCGTATGGCTTCCGTATCCACTAAGGGATGCTCCAGTATGATGTCAATATGTTTTTCTATATAAGTGTCATTATCGAAGAGGGCACCCAGTTTATTCACGTCTGCATAGCTCACATCGTTCTTCTCAGCAAAATCCAGTATCCATTGCCCCTCGGCAGCATTAAGAAATTCGCCTTCATGATTCAGTAACTTAAGGGCATTCCACTCTTTAGGGTTATGGCTTGCAGTAAGTATAATGCCCCCTGCTGCGTGCTCCATTTTTACAGCCATCTCCACCGTTGGGGTAGTGCTGAGGCCAAGGTCGGTCACATTAAAACCCATGCTTTGCAGGGTAGATGCTACGAGGTTGCGCACCATCTCGCCCGATATACGGCCATCACGGCCTATTATTATTTTCTTATTTTCCCCCTGCTGTGCTATCCATGCGCCATAAGCAGTGGTAAATTTCACGATATCGATGGGGGTCAGGCTATTGCCCGGTTTGCCACCTATAGTGCCCCGTATGCCTGATATTGATTTTATGAGTGCCATAGTGTACTGTTAGCACGAAGATAAGTCTTTGCCCGGCTCTGTAAAGACCGGAAGCATAAAATTTATATTCCGGGGTAATATAGGGCTATATGTATTTTTTTTAGTGCTATTGCACCTTGTTTTGTAACATTTTTTTGGGTTTTACGATACAATATTTTAGCATGCCGATAATCTAATATTCACTAATTTGCAGCAAAGTCATTTTTATGTATTCATTTAAGTATTTTCTGCGCCATTTTTTTGCAGGCGCCCTGTTGCTGTCGGCAGGTTTTGCCACGGCCACCGCACAAGATCTGAAGGCAGAATTACCTGTCGACCCGCACATTATAAAGGGTAAATTTGATAACGGGCTCACCTATTACATTCGCCCTAACGGCAAGCCGGAACATAAAGTGGAGCTGAGGCTGGTCGTAAAAGCCGGTTCTATTCTTGAGAACGATGATCAGCAAGGCCTTGCCCACTTCATGGAGCACATGAACTTTAACGGCACAAAGAACTTCCAGAAGAACGACCTGGTAAGTTACCTGCAATCAATAGGTGTGCAATTCGGCGCCGACCTTAATGCCTACACTGCCTTCGACCAAACAGTATATATACTGCCTATACCTACCGATAAAGCAGGCAACCTGGAAAAAGGTTTCCAGATCATCGAAGATTGGGCGCACAATGCCCTGCTTACGAGCAAGGATATAGATGATGAACGTGGTGTAGTGCTGGAAGAAAGCCGTCTTGGCAAAGGTGCAGAGATGCGTATGCTCGATAAATATTTCCCCAAGCTAGCATCAGGTACTAAATATGCCGAGCGCCTTCCTATTGGGAAGGATGATATACTGAAAAATTTTAAATACGAAAAGATACGCAGTTTCTACCACGACTGGTACCGTCCTGACCTGCAGGCGGTTGCTGTTGTGGGCGATATCGATTCGGCCACGGCAATGAAAATGCTGAAAGAACATTTTGGCAGCCTTCAGAACCCCAAGAACGAAAGGCCGCGTGAATATGTGGAAGTAAAACCACGTACGAAATCGGAAGCTATGGTGCTTACTGATAAGGAAGCAACCAATTCAAGGTTATCTATTTTCTTCTCCTATAATAAAAAACATGAAGAAAAAGTAATAGGTGATTATCGTGAAGATGTAATGCGTAACCTGGCCCTGCAAATGCTTAACCGTCGTTTCCAGGACCTGGCGAAGAGCAGCAATCCGCCTTTCCCATTTGCGCAGGCCGATTTTGACGGCCTGATACAGGGATATGAAGCTTTTGAGGCGGTTACGCTATTTGATAATGATGGACCGGAGAAAGCACTTAATGCCCTGGCGGCTGAGCTGCTCCGTGCCAAACAGTATGGCTTTAACAACAGCGAACTGGAAGTAGCCAAAAAGAGCATGATGAGCAATATGGAGCAGGCTTATAACGAACGCAACACGACAGAAAGCTCTGATTATGTAGATGAATATATCCGCAACTTCCTGGATAATGAACCAATACCCGGTATAGAGAACGAATATGCTTATTATAAGTCTATGCTGCCCGGCATAGGTGTGGATGAGCTGAATGCAATGGTAAAAGGCTGGATGAGCAATATGAATGCCTTTACACTGGTGACCGCGCCTAACAAAACAGGTATCAATATACCTACAGAAGCGCAACTGTTGGCCATGTCAAACAAGGCTTTCTCGCAGCAGGTGAAGCCGATGGAAGAAAAAGCTGTTGCCAGCGAACTGGAAACAGGCGATGTAAAAGGCGGGCATATAGTGAGCCAGGTACCTATCAACGGTATGAACGCCACTACATATACGCTCGATAATGGTATTAAAGTGACCATCAAGCAAACCGACTTCAAGAGCGATGAGATATTGGTGAATGGCGTAAAGAAAGGTGGTACCTGCAATTATGGTGTGGCCGACAAAAGCAATGTGAACTTTGCTACTAACGTAGTAGATGCTATGGGTATTGGTAATTATACGCCATCAGATCTTGAAAAGATACTTGCCGGTAAAAAGGCAAAGGTGGATTTCGATATCAGCGACATCGACAATGATATTGCGGGTAGCTGCAGTGTAAAAGATTTTGAGACACTGATGAAACTGATTTACCTCAATGCTACCCAGCCACGCAAGGATGAGGCCCTCTTTAATGCCTTTAAGACCAAGCAGAAGACCATGCTCCAGTTCATGTCGGCCAATCCGCAGGTGTCTTTCTTTGATACCACCATCAAATCGTTGTACGGTGGCAACCCGCTGGCAAAGATGATATTCCCGCATCCGGAGGACTTCGATAAAATAGACCTGGACCGCGCGCTCGATATATATAAGAAGGAATTTGCCACAGCAGATGGTTACAACTTCTTTATAGTAGGTAATGTGGATATGGATAAGGCCATACCGGCTATAGAAAAATACCTTGGTTCAATACCTGCAGCTAAAAAAGAACCTTCATACAAAGACAATGGCGTGCGCATGGTAAAGGGCGAGCATACGATCAAGGTGAAAAAAGGCAAAGAGAAACAAAGTATGATATTTGCCGGGTATTATGGCGATACCAAATATTCTGAAGACCTGGCGCTGGAAGCAAATGCTGTTGCCGAGATACTTAATATCAAAGTGATAGAAGACCTGCGTGAGAAGATGGGCGGTATTTACACAGGCGGCTTTTATGCCGATGTAAGGAAGGAGCCATATAACCGTTATGCGGTGATGATGCAACTACCCTGTGGCCCTGAAAATGTGGACAAACTGCTTGCAGCATCTAAAGAAGAAATAAAAACCCTGAAAGAAAAAGGTCCTGACGCTGCCGACCTGGACAAGGTAAAGAGCCAGTGGCGCGAGAAATACCGTACTAACCTGAAAGAGAATAAGTACTGGGCCGGTAAACTCGAAGACATTCTCTTTTGGGGCAAGAGCCAAGAACATGTGACCCAATACGAGATATGGATAGAGAAACTTACTCCTGCTGATATACAGAAGACGGCCAAGCTGCTCTTTGATGGCAAGAACGAATTTACTTCTATTCTTTACCCGGAATCATAAAGCATTAAAAACTATAAAAATTAAAGGGCTGCAATTGCAGCCCTTTAATTTTCTGTATAATTAGTATCAGCTTTGGGGCTGTTGTGTTAACCATAACTTTGCTATAGAATCGGTAACGCTTATCAATTCCCTGTAAGATGAAGGTTTTGTTACAAAGCAATTAGCACCCAATTGGTATGAGGTATCCCGGTCTTTTTCGGATGAAGAGGTGGTGAGGATGATCACCGGAATAGGCTGCCAAATGCTGTTAGTTTTTATCTCTTTCAGTATATCCTTGCCGTCTTTGCCGGGCATATTCAGGTCCAGCAATATGATCTTAAAGACTGATGTATCATTTTTAGCTGTAAGGTGTTGCAGTAGTTGGTCACCATTCTTCATGAATATATATTCATGGTGGTGCTTGTTTTCGAGGAAGGCATCACGAATCGATTCGCGGTCATCCGCATCATCATCTACAATGAGTACCGAGTGTTTGATCGTTTTCATTAAGCTGGTAATATAATAGTGAATGTTGAGCCTCCATTTTTTACGGCGGTGGCAAATATCGCCCCTCCGTGGTTCTCTACTACTTTTTTACAAATAGCAAGCCCTATGCCGGTACCCTCATATTCGTTTCTGCCATGGAGCCTCTGAAAGATAGTGAATATTTTATTAGCAAACTCATTTTCAAAGCCTATCCCATTGTCTTTTACGGTGATCTCCAGGTACTTCCTTGCCTTGGCCAGGCCATCCGCATTTACTTCTTTAGGGCTTTTATAACTGTGGCTGATAGATATGTGTGGGGCTACGCCTTCCCGCGCGAATTTTAATGAATTATTGACCAGGTTCTGGAATAACTGCCTCATTTGAGAGGGTACTACTTTTATATCAGGCAGCTTTGATATTTCAAATGTTGCCCCCGTTTTTTCGATCTTATGATCTAAGAGGTGCAACACTTCGTGTAATAGTTTATCCAGGCTAGTGGTCTCAAATGCTTTATTGCCCGATACAAGCGAAATGGCCAGCAGGTCACTGATCATTGTTTGCATGCGCAGCGATGAGTCTGTGATCTTTTGCAGGAACAGTTTACCGCTTTCGTCCAGCTTATCATGCTGTGTGGTCAGCAGCCTGTCGCTGAAGGTACATATCTTACGCAATGGTTCTCTCAGGTCGTGGCTGGCAACATAAGCATATTCTTCAAGGCTTGAGTTGGACTGTTGCAATTCAAGGTTTTTCTGGTACAAAACTCTTTCAGCCTCTTCCTGTGCCGTTATGTCTATAGATATATTGAGTATATTCTCTACTTTGCCGTCATCGTTCCGGTCGAAGATAGTCCCGAATGTATGGAACCATCTGTATTGCCCGTTTTTGTGGCGCATACGGTATTTAAACTCTGCTATAAAATTACCATCCCGGTTTCCGGGGTCATTAGCAAGCGAGAGTGCTTCTGCGTTTTGCAGGGTGATGCGCTCCAGGTCGTCGGGGTGCACAATACCCGTAAGGAATGATACGCCATCCTTCAATACTTTTTTGGGTTCATAGCCCAGCAGTTTTTTAAAGCCTTCGTTTATGTAGGAATATTCGCCACTGTTTACATTGTACGATGCAATGATGGAAGGAGCTGTATCCGCTATTTTTTGTATGAATTCCTGGCTTTCCCTCAGTTGCTTTTCTGCTATTTTTTGTTCCGTTATGTCCTGTACCGTGCCGATCACTTTTACTGCCCGGCCGTCATCATCCTTAATAAGTTCTTTTATGGCGTGCAGTATCTTATGCTTGCCTTTGGCCGTGATTATCCTGTAGTTGAAATTTTGCGAAACACCTGTATCCAGCAGTTCCTGTAAATGCTCTTTAGCAGTCTGTATATCCTCTTTATGCCTGTACTGGATGATCGTTTCCCAGGTAACTTTCGTATTTGTTTTGTCGAGGTCGTAGATAGCATACATCTCCTCTGTCCAGTTCACTTCATCGCTTTTCAGGTCCCAGGTCCAGCTGCCCATTTGCGACATGGCCTGCGCCTGTTTGTAAATACTTTCACTTTCCTGTAGCCGTTCTATCAATAATTGCATATCGGTAATGTCCTGGCAGGTACCGGTCATGCTGATTACTTTACCCAGTTCATCAGTTTGTACCTCACTTTTGCTATGCAATATTTTTACCTTTCCGTCATCGGATATTATCTTATAAATATGGTCTTCCGGCTCGCCCGTTTCAAATACATGCTGTACCTGTGCCAGGCGTTTCTCTTTATAATCGGGGTGTACATGTGCAATATATGTATCAAAACTAACCGGTACTGATTGTGGTGCGATACCATATATCCTGTACATTTCATCGCTCCAGCTTACTTTGTTGGCTTTTACGTCCCATGTCCAGTTGCCTATATGGGTTTGCGCCTGTGCCTGTTTGAATAGTTCGTCGCTTTTTTGCAGGTTTTCAAGCATTCGTTGTCTTTCCGTGATATCCTGCAGGGTGCCCACCATTTTATATGGTTTACCGTCCTTTAGCAATAGTTCGGCGGTAGTGAGCAGTATTTTTTCTTTCCCACTGTTCGATATAATGCGGTATATGGCTTCTTCCGGTTGCCGGGTCTCAAATATCCTGTTCCTCCGGTCTATCATACGTTGCCTGTCATCCGGGTGTATATATACGTCCATATCCGTAGGTATGACCGGAAGATCATTCGGTAGTTCATATATTCTATATATTTCATCAGACCATTCTACTTTTTTTGTATCCAGGTCCAGGCTCCAGCTACCTATATGCGACATAGCCTGTGCCTGTTTGAACAGCTTTTCACTGCCTTTCAACTGCTCTATCAGTCGTTCTTTTTCAGTTATGTCCATTACCGTGCCTTTGAAACGGCAGGGCTTACCGTCTTTAAGGCTAACAATACCTTTCGAAGAGATTATTTTTAATTCACCGTTTTTTGTTTTCAACCTGTATTCACATGCATAACTACCCCCCTCTGCCATCGCTTCATTCATTGCTTCCAGTACCCGTTCCCTGTCATCATCATGTACCTTTTCCATGAATGCAGACCTGTCTCCTGTATCTTCCAGTTCCAGTATTTTCAGTAATTGCGGTGTAGCAGTGGTTTTATTGTTTACCAGGTCCATATCAAAACTGCCTACCGCTGCCAGTTCCTGTGCTTCCAGCAATAGGGTTTCCTGGTTTTGCATTTTCTCTTTCAGTATATCGATATAAACGGCCAGCGATGGGGTTACACTCTGCTCGTCATAGATATCCAATTCCTTAATGATCTCGATCATTTCGTATGGATCGGTGGTGTATTGCGGCAGGTATTTGAGCATAACCTTTTTACGTGCATAAGTGCCTACCGTAATGTCCTCTACCACTATATCCTCACGTGTGATGATCTCTATATCGTCGGTTTCCCACTTCTTCAGATTTTCATTCAGTTTTTCACGCAGCTTGTTATCTTCTACACTTTGCAGGAATTCCCCATGCGATTTCATCGACAGGGCTATTAATTGCTCTTCCGGCATATCCCTGAGCACGCGCATCAGGGGCACGTCCAGCTCCCTGCATTCCCGGATGAGGTCTTTTACGTACTCCTCGAGGTGATGCTCCCTTATGTAACGGGCAAAACCCGGCCACCAGGTAAAATATAGTTTGTCTTTTACCTGGTCTTTAGCTGTTGCTGTTAGCATGGTTTCCTTCAAGGTGTTGAGCTTTATAAATTAGATGCCTGCTTTTTCTTCAACAATTTATTCATGCAGCCTTTAGCCTTAAATTACATTATTTTTCCTTCTTGTATCAGATGATTTTCTAATTAAAAAATCATGCCAATGGCTTAAGCCTATACTGAACGGCATCTTAGTGCAAAAAAAAGGATGCCCGGAGACATCCTTAATTATGGATACTTACTAAATTATTTATATCAGGCTTCTGCGGGTTGCAGTTGGGCCCTTATCTGGCCTTCTATTTCATCCATCACTTCGGGGTTATCCCTTAGGAATTGCTTTACGGCATCGCGGCCCTGGCCAATCTTGCTATCGCCATAGCTGAACCAACTGCCACTCTTATTCAATATACCCAGTTCCACTCCCATATCTATTATTTCGCCTACTTTGCTGATGCCTTCGCCAAAGATGATATCAAACTCTACCTGGCGGAAGGGTGGTGCCACCTTATTCTTTACCACCTTTACTCTTGTACGGTTACCGCTGGCCACATCGCCATCCTTTATCTGGCTTATGCGGCGTATATCAAGGCGTACAGACGCGTAGAATTTAAGCGCATTACCGCCGGTAGTGGTTTCTGGGTTGCCAAACATTACACCTATTTTTTCGCGCAGCTGGTTGATGAAAATGCAGCAGCAGCCTGTACGGCTTATCGTAGCGGTAAGTTTACGCAGTGCCTGGCTCATCAGCCTGGCCTGCAGGCCCATCTTGCTGTCGCCCATCTCACCTTCCAGTTCGCCTTTGGGTACCAGTGCCGCTACAGAGTCTATTACCACCACATCTATTGCACCCGATGATATCAGCCTGTCGGCTATCTCAAGGCCCTGCTCGCCGTAGTCGGGTTGTGATATGATCAGGTTGTCCACATCCACACCCAGTTTGCGGGCATAGCCGGCATCAAATGCATGTTCGGCATCTATTATGGCACATATACCGCCTTTCTTTTGCGCTTCGGCTATGGTGTGTATAGCTATCGTGGTTTTACCCGATGATTCCGGGCCATATATTTCCACAACGCGCCCACGGGGGAAACCGCCTACGCCGAGGGCCACATCCAGGCCCAGGGAGCCTGTACTGATCGCGTCTGTCTTTTCGTGTTGCTTTTCGCCCAGCATCATTACCGAGCCCTTGCCATAGTCCTTTTCTATCTTATCAAGTGCCAGTTTCAGTACCTTCATTTTTTCATCTGCTGCCATAATATGTCCTTTTTAAATAACGATAATAATTTCACCAAAAATACGCACAAATCAATCAGTTGCTTTAAGGGCAGGGGAGAAGATATCCACATTTTGTGTAGGGCGTAAGACATGACCACATAGGGGACTAAAGAAAACAGGACCGGCTGTAAAATGAAAAAGCCCCGCATTTTGCGGGGCTTTTCAATATATTATATACACTTAGGGTAATTAAACTTTAAAGTGGCTGAAGGCTTTGTTGGCTTCGGCCATACGGTGTGTATCTTCTTTCTTTTTTACGGCTGCACCTTCACCTTTTGCTGCGGCTACTATTTCGTTGGCCAGTTTATCAGCAATGGTCTTGCCATTGCGCTCGCGGCTGTAACGGATGAGCCATTTCATGCTCAGCGATATTTTACGGTCGGGGCGTACCTCTGTAGGTATCTGGAAGGTAGCACCACCTATACGGCGGCTGCGCACTTCAACAGCAGGGGTTACATTCACCAGGGCGCGTTTCCACACTTCGTAACCGCTTTCGCCGGCCATTTTCTCTACTTTATCCAGTGCATCATAAAATGCGCTCAGCACTACGGTCTTATTACCGCCCCACATCAGGCAGTTCACAAAGCGGGTCACCTGCTTGTCGTTAAATTTCGGATCCGGTGCTAAAGGAAACTTTTTGGCTTGTGCCTTTCTCATGTTAAATGATTGGCTTTAATTACTTATTATTATTAAATATTATTTTTTCTTTGCTTTTTCTCTCTTGGTACCGTATTTAGAGCGGCTCTGCTTGCGGTCTTTTACACCGGCAGTATCCAGCGCACCACGTACGATATGATAACGCACACCCGGAAGGTCTTTAACACGACCGCCGCGGATCAGCACGATACTGTGCTCCTGCAGGTTGTGGCCTTCGCCCGGTATGTAAGCGATAACTTCTATCTTATTGGTAAGGCGCACCTTGGCTACCTTACGTAGTGCTGAGTTTGGTTTTTTGGGCGTGGTAGTGTACACACGGGTACATACTCCACGGCGTTGCGGACAAGCATCCAAAGCACGAGACTTTGACTTGGCACGGATCTGCTGACGACCTTTACGAACTAATTGCTGTATTGTAGGCATTTGTTACCGTTAGTATATAAAATTTTAAATGGAGTGCAAAGGTAAATGTTTTCTTTATTAGAACAAAATATTTTGAATTGAAAAATTGATTGTTTTGCATAGTAGTATAAGCGCAGAATTTCATCAATGATCAATTAGCATATTTATATATATGTAATGCTAATGTGATTTGCCACCTCGCCTGTCGTTCTAAAAGCCTACCTTGCAGCATGTTTACAAAGATATCCAAAAAGAATATTGACAAGCTCATAGAAGGGGCTATAATTGTACAGTACCCCCTGCGTGGCGATTCTGCCATGGGTATCAGCATAGAGGATCCCAGTAATTTCCAGGCTTTTGAGGTAGCCCGGGTATGGCGCACCTCGCTTGATCTTTCTGCAGTAAGCGACCGTGAACGGGGTGAATTTGCCATCAATGCAGCACCGGGCTATGCTATTAATAAAAAGCAAAGCGATATGGCCAATGAAAATAAGTGGTGGTTGCTCGAAGACAGGTTATACAGCTAATTTATTTTCTATCGAAAATATTTTATTTTTTATCTTAATATTTTAGGTTACCTTCGGGGCATTATTTCATTTTTTTATAAAATTACAATGCAAGAAGGTACAGTAAAGTTTTTCAATGATACCAAAGGATTTGGTTTCATTACACCCGCAGGTGGTGGCCAGGACATCTTTGTTCACGTTTCAAGTCTTATCGACGAGATCCGTGAAAGCGACAAGGTGTCTTACGAGGTTCAAAACGGTCAAAAAGGTTTAAACGCTGTTAACGTTCGCGTTATCCGCTAAGACTTATTGATACAGTAGTATCCCCAAAGCATCCCGCCCTTAACAGGCGGGATGCTTTTTTTACCATCGCCGGGTCATTTTCGGGCCTTTAATCCTCCTGGTGGCATGAAACTTAAGGTGCTCTATTAAAAAAATAATTATGCGCACTAAAAGCAAAGCTCTTGATGCAGCCGGCAAATTTGGCGGGGCTATTGGTAAAGGCCTGATGGCAGGCCTGGCCGGTACCGCCGCTATCACGGCATCGCAAATGATAGAAATGAAGATCACCCACAGACCGCCAAGCAAGGTTCCGGCAAACGTGGCTGAAAAAACGTTACATATCAGGCCGGGTAAAGGTGGTAATAAGCAAATGCTGTCGCAGGAGATACACTGGGCATATGGTACCATATGGGGCATGGCCCGTGGTTTGCTCTCTGTATTGGGGGTAAAGCGCTGGGCGGCAACAACAGCGCATTTTGTTGCTATAACCGGCACAGCCATGGTAGCTATACCCAAAATAGAAAATGCGGCACCGGTTACAGAATGGGAGAAAAAGGATATATTGAAAGACCTTTTGCATCATGCAGTTTACGCAGTAGCCGCCGGGCTGGTGTACGATGCTTTGATGAACGATTAGCTGCCAGCATTGTTAATATTTATATTATTTCTTAGACGCGAATTTCCTTTAGTGCTTTAACCAGCATATCAAGTTCATTAAAGCTGGTAAATACATTGGGTGTAATACGGCAGCCATGTACACCAGCACCATCAATAGCAACGGTGTATATGCCATATTCTTTCATCAGCGTATCTGCCATGGCAGCAGGCTTCATACCTTTTACACCCACATTGGCTATGGCGCATGAGCGTGCCGGGTCAGCCGGTGTATTAATGATCAGGTGGGGCATATCCCGCACTTTGTTTATCCAATAATTTTGCAGGTGGCGCAGCCGTGTTTCTTTACGGGCTGCACCGATCAACTGGTAATAATCTATAGCATCGGCAATGGCCAGGTCGGTAGCCACCGGGTTGGTGCCGGTGTGGTTGAGGCGTAGTATATCATCATCCTTTTTGCTGCTGTCAGCAAATATGGGCCACAGTTGGGGCACATGCTCCCGCTTTATGTATAGCATACCCACACCCAAAGGCGCACTGAGCCATTTGTGCAGGCTGCTGCCATAATAGTCACAATGCAGCTCCGGTATACTGAACTTAAGGTGAGCGAAGGCATGTGCACCATCCACCATTACCTGTACACCTTTGCGGTGTGCCATATCGCATATCTTCTGTACGGGCAGTATATGGCCCGTAATATTGATCATATGGCATACCATCAGCAATTTGGTACGGGGCGTAATCGCGCGCTCATACAGTTCCACGATCTCTTCATCACTTTTAGGGTCCTGCGGTATTGAAATGATCTTATTGACAGTTCCGTATCGTTTTGACACTTGTTTGAACATATCAAGCATGGCGCCATAGTCCTGTTCCGCCATCACCGCTTCATCACCCTTTTTCCAGTGCATGCCGCTTATCACCAGGTCCAGCGATTCTGTAGTATTGCGTGTAATGACCAACTCATCCTGCTCACAGCCTGCGAGCTCAGCAAGCCGGTATGCAATACTTTTCTTATTGTCGAACTGCACTGTGCGCATATAGTGCGCACCTTCCAGGTTCACATAGCGTATGTGGTCCAGGTACCGTGCCATTACCTGTTTGGGGGCTATGCAGTAATAACCGTTCTCCAGGTTGATAAAGTCGGGGTTGAGCTTGTAACTCCTGCGGACTCTTGCCCAGAAGTCTTCATCATCTGCTGCATTGAACGACAGGTCCGGCCCTATATCCTGTGCGTTAGCTAATGAGGAAATACCTGAAAAGCAGGCAAGGCCCAGCAGAGATGTGCTTTTAAGAAATGTGCGTTTATCCATGAATTATGTTGCTTGAATTGTTTTGGTTAATGCTGCAATATCCCAGCCGGCACATTTTGCACCGGCCTGGTATGCACTTTCAAGAAATTGTAGCAGAGCCTCCGCCGGCTTGCCTTCCCTTCGCAGCGCTTCATAAGGATACAAAGCCATAGGGCTGCCATTTGAATCTATCCACCGGGCTTCCCCGCCGGGTGATAAAGCTTCGTTTGTAATGCCGGGAGGTGAGGGGTAAGCATAAGTGTAGAAGGCTGGTTCCTGCACATTGTCATCACCAGCCCAGAAGCCCGAACTGATGACCTCGTGTGAATAGGCTTCTGCATTTACTTTGTTCGTTCCCTGCATGTCCGGCCCACGCCGGCCTGAAAACCGGGTTACTGCAATATCAAAGCTGTGCCAGAAGAGGTGAACAGGGGAGCACTTGCCCAGGAACCTGCCGCTAAATGTTTTTAACACCGGGTCGATGAACGATAATATTTGCCAGTAGCGCGTTACATGATCTTTTTGGTAGCTGCAATGCAGGGTGTCATCAGCAAATGCTACCTGTGGCTCAAAAGCATAAGACTTTGCCAATATCTGTACCTCTACATTTATGCGTTTGAGTGCATCAAATACCTCTTTATAAAAAGAAGCTACACAAAGACCATCTTTCAATTCTATCACTTCTGTTTCGCTATGGTTGGTATTAATAATGAGTGCATGGCGGCAGAAATCGAAATTAAGCTCCAGTAACCGGTCTTTGTAAGGCATAGGACTGGTACCAATACCTCGTGCATTCACGTAGAGCGGTATATGCCACCAATGGTTTTTATAAGGCATGAGCGCCAATTTGATCTTGCCTATTACCTGTGTATAGAGATGTAACGTTTTCTTTGTTTCCAGCCATTGATCAAGTGGCAAAGGAGGCAATATATTGTTTGTCATGGTACAGCTTTTAGTCATAATCGGTATACATATCATCTTTATAGTAGTACAGCATTGTTTGCCCGGTTTACAAGTGGTGGTGATGGGGTAGCCGTTGTGCTCTTTACAAATTATGTAAAAATCCTATTATTTCATACCTGATGCTATTTGGTATGCCTGGCTTCATTAAGCATTGCGCTTAATTTCTATTATATTAAAGGTCAGGTCGTTAGTAAAGAATGTAATTTAATGGCATGATAATTTTATGCATGTAGCAGTGCGGTCAGAACCATGTGTTATACGATAACATCAAAAACCATATTTATGACAAAGTACATCCTGGTATGCTGCTTCTTTTTTAGCATCATATCTTCCTGTAAATGTAATAAGGGCGCCAATGATAATGCCGGGGACGAAGCCATGTTATCCGGTAACCCGCTTACCACAGCCGTTGCTGCTGCGGCTGATGACAGTTCAGCCAATGCTGCGAATAAAGCTGATGGAACAGAAGCTACATCGATGGACAACAAGGAACAGAACAAAAATGAACTTTATAAAAAAGGCCATAACCGTGAAAGGCTGAATTCCCAGACCCCGGGATATTTCCCCGAAGGTTCGGACAGGCTGCTTACCAATAAAGACCTGGAATACCTGACAGAGTGGGGGCTTGCAGTGATGAAGAACGAGATATATGCAAGGCATGGTATGATATTCGATCCCGGTATGCTGAAGGACCATTTTGAAAGGCAGCCATGGTATCACGGTACAAGTACCAGTGTAAGGAATAAACTGACCAGTACGGAAAGAAGTAACCTGTATTTTATTGAAAATTATAAATACAAACCCGATTCGCCGGGCTATGATGTAAATGACGGTGCTTAGTAAATATTTTCTTTGTGTGTAAAAAGAAAGAGTTGACCTGATCAGGTCAACTCTTTCCATGTATCCTGCATCCAGCCTTTTATACTATGGTCGGTGAGGTCAAATTTTACCGGCACTACCGATGTGTATCCTTCATGCAGGGCCTGCACATCGGTATCTGTGCCTGTATCCATATTCACAAAGCGGCCCACCATCCAGTAATAATCTTTTCCTCTTGGGTCTATACGATGATCAAAGTTCTCTTCCCATTTGGCATAGGCCTGCCGGCATAGTTTCATGCCTTTATAATCGCTTTCTTTTACTTTGGGTATGTTCACATTCAGCAGCAGGTGCTCCGGCATTTCACCCTCCAGCATACGCAGGGCTATGCTCCGCGCTACTTTTTTTGCTATCGTAAAATCGGCATCGAAATTATAATCGAGCGAAGACAGCCCCGCTGATGGTATCCCTTCAATAGCGGCCTCCATGGCAGCACTCATAGTACCGGAGTAAATGAGGTTGATGGAATGATTGGCCCCGTGATTGATGCCGCTCAGGCATATATCGGGTTTTCGATGCAATATCTTATCACGCGCCAGTTTCACACAGTCCACCGGGGTGCCGCTGCATTGCCATGATTCCACACCGTCAAATTCATCTACTTTATCCAGCCTGAGCGGGGTGCCTATAGTTATTGCATGGCCCATGCCCGATTGGGGGCTATCCGGTGCTACAACGACTATATGTCCAAGATCTTTTACCGCATCTACCAGCGCATGTATACCGGGGGCTGTGATACCATCATCATTCGTAATTAAAATAACAGGTTTGTTCTCGTTCATATTTTACCATTTACCAATCTCTGCGCAATAATATACGCCGCCCTGCAAAGTAATAAATAGAACACCAAATTATTGTTACGATTACGTAAGGCCACATGCTTATCGTCTCTTTGCTGATCATTTGCTGGGCCATACGTATAAATGGAAAAGGCAATAGTTCGTCGCTCGACTGTAGTGGCAGGTAATTGCCCGGCGATGCCGTGTCAAAACTCCAATTGAGTATACCTTTCAAAATACTTTCAACTATAAGCGCATACAGCAGGAACATACCTATCGATAAGCCGCTACGTTTGATCAGGATACTGATAAGTAAAGCGAAACCAAGATAATCGACAGATAAAAGAAAGAAATAGCCCACTTGTTCAAAACGCTCAAAAATATCCACAGGGGATCCGCCATTTAGCAGCCCGAAGATGACGCCTAAAATAAAAAGGTACAAGGTGGCAAGCACACTAAGCAACAATACCATGCCTACTTTGGCATGATAAAATTGCAACCTGCTCCATCCGTCTATGATATTCTGCCTATGTGTGCGAAAGCTGAATTCATTGGTAGTGAGTATGATGACCAGTATAGAAAGAAAGACAATAAAGATACTGGCCCAGAAACCAAGATTACCCCATACCTCAGGGAAGTTATATGCCTGGCTCAGCAGGTTTATGGAGTTCTTCCCCATGTTGATCATGCCATTGGCTACTTCATAATTCCATAAGGGGAGCAACACTGCGAAGAAGCCCACAAGTATCCAGAAAGTACGGTAACGTTTTATTTTAAGCCATTCGATGGCAAGTAATGATCTCATTTAATTAGTTGTTTGTCAATTCCATGAATTTGGTTTCCAGGCTTTTCTTTCTCAGCAGCAGGTGCGATAATATAATACCCTTTGCTGCGCAGTATTCGTTTATGTTTTGTGTGGTGAGGGTTTCGTTGCAGGATAACAGCAATACATTATTTACCAGGTTGGTCTTAATGATACCGGGCATATTGTTGAGCACATTTTGCAATGCCGGCATATCTGCTGCTTTTACCTCTACCTGGTCTTCGCTTTGCAATACTTCTTCTACGGGGCCGCTCAGTAACAAGTCGCCCTTTTTGAGTATAGCCACATGGGTGCAAACTTTTTCAACCTCATCAAGCAGGTGGCTGGCCATGATTATCGTAATGCCCTCTTTATTGAGCATGCGTATCATTTCGCGTATCTCGGCTATACCGGCCGGATCCAGTCCGTTGGTAGGTTCGTCAAATACCAGCACTTTTGGCTGGCCCAGCAAAGCGGCTCCAATGGCAAGGCGCTGTTTCATACCGAGCGAATAGGTCTGGAACTTACTGTCTTTGCGCTGTAGCAGGTCTACCTTTTCCAGTACCCTTAATTTATCATCATGCCCGCGTTGCTTGATACTGGCATTGATCTCCAGGTTGTCCATTGCCGACATGTAATGGTAAAAGTTGGGTGTTTCAAGCAGTGAGCCAATATGCCTCCGGGCCACATCATGTTGCATCCCTTCAAACCATTGATAACTTCCGGCATCTGCTTTAAGCACATTGAGTATGGTACCCAGCAGTGTGGTCTTGCCACTGCCATTGGGCCCCAGTATGCCAAATACACAGCCTTCGGGCACGCTGAAAGAAACATTCTTCAGCGCTTGTATAGGGCCATATGATTTTGAGATGCCATTGATGGATAATATCGTTTCCAAAGTATTATTGATTTATGATACGAAAAGGTCTTTTTGCAGGCTAGCCTGTGGATCAACGGCATAATGTGCAAGGTCTGTGATGCCCATTTTAGCCAGTATTTCCTCGTCAAGGAATGTGTTGCCGGTGCATTCTTTTGCAGGCTGTTGTAAGATATAATGTGCCGTATCGGCCAGTATTTCCGGCTTGCGGCTGCGCTGCGCCAGCATTTCGCCACCTAGTATATTTTTAACAGCAGCCGTGGCTATAGTAGTTACAGGCCACAGGGCATTGGCCGCTATGCCATCTTGTTTTAATTCCTGTGCCCAGCCCAGGGTCAGCATGCTCATGCTGTACTTGGTAATGGTATAGGCCGGTGAAAAAGCGAACCATTGCGGTTTAAGGTCTATCGGTGGCGATAAGGTTAAAATATGAGGGTTGGATGATTTGCGTAAAAAGGGGATACAGTGCCTGGTGACCAGGAAGGTGCCCCGTACATTGATGGATTGCATCAGGTCGAAACGTTTTGTTTCCGTTTGCTCCGTATTACTCAGCGAGATGGCCGATGCATTGTTGACTAAACCGTCTATGCCACCGAACAGCGTAATTGTTTGCTGCACTGCATTTATTATTTGCTCCTCATCACGTATATCGCATTGTATGGCCAGGGCCTTGCCCCCGGCCTGTTCTATTTCTTCGGCTGCCGAATATATCGTGCCACCCAGCCGGGGGTCTTCCTTTACCGATTTGGCGATAACGGCAATGTTGGCCCCGTCGGCAGCGAGCTTTAAGGCGATCGCCTTACCAATGCCCCTGCTGGCCCCTGTGATGAAAAATGTCTTTCCCTGCAATTGCATAAAATAGTATATCGTGTGAATGAGTGAAATGTTACTGCCGATACAAGTTAATTAAAAAATTACGGGGTAATAAAAAAAGGTTACAACGAACGCTGTAACCTTTTTGGAACGTTTTATAACACAATGTTATTGCTTGAAAACTTTAATCGTAAGTGCTTTGCTGCTGCCATTAGGCTCAGACAGCGATAACAAATAAGTGCCTGTGGGCAATTGCCTGTTGATATTAAAATGTTCAAGCCCACCGCTGGCAGTAAAGGTATTTATATATACTACCTGCCCGTTCATATTTAACAGGCCTATCTTGTATTGATGGCCTTGCTGCAGGCTGGTTTTCAATGTCAGGCCATTGTCATCAAGATGTGCTGCTGCCGATGCTGCGGCACTGGCTACATTCTTAACACCTGCTGTTGGTGTATCGGTTGTAAAGTAAGCCGCACTTACCTGTACTATCGGCAAGCTGCCCGTGCCCACTATAGAGTCGATGCGCATGATCGGGAAAGTATGTGCGCTATCATACCACAGGTAAGATATAAAGTCCACAAATTCTTCGGCAAAGTCACTCGAATCATGCTCGCTGTGTACGCTTTTTACACGCAGGGTATTATCAAAAGTAGCCTGTGGTGTTATCAGCGTACCGTAGCCATCTGCTTCCATATGGCTGGTGCCTGTGCCAGGAATTGCCGGCGGCGCAGTAGCAAGTGATGTGAAGGCGTTGGATGCCGTATCGAGATAAGTTACCGGGTGCTTTACCAACAGCGCATTAGGGTTGTACTCAAGGGTAGCTACCTGCATGTCGATACCTGTAATGCCGGTTTGTGTATCATTCACATCCAGGTAGTATATAGTACCGCCTACGTCCATCGATATGTTTGCAGGAGCAGAAGCCGTGTCCACGTTAACGGCAACCAGGGCACTGTCGGCCAAAGTGGTAAAATCCCATGTTTGCATAGCACCTGATGGACCCGCAACAACATTGGTGCAGAACATGTAATAAAAGTGTTGGCCCACATGATAATATTCCGCGCTGTCCATCACAGGTTGGGCAGTTGCGATCATAGGAAGCATTAAAGCCAAAAAGGCGTAGTAAACTTTTTTCATAAGGTAATTTTTAGTAAATATATGGTCTTTGACATTAAATACTCAAAATCAATTAGTTAAGATGTGTAACCGGGTATGTTATAATTCCCTTTTACGCTATTCTTTTACAGTTTTGAGCAATATTGGTCTGCCGGCTTTAGCAGTCTCTTTTATCTCGATAATATAAGTTCCGCCCGGGAATTGCCTGCCCGGATTGAACTGCCAGGAACTGCCGTTGGCCCTGAATGTATTGCTGTATAAGCTACGGCCCTGCATATCAAGAATGCTTATGCGATACTCCCCGGCATTTTCTAATTGAGCATTCAGCACCAAACCATTGTCATCAAGGTGTACGGACGCATTTGCCCTGCTGTTAGCTACGGGCTTGACACCTGCGGCAAATACAGCCTGCAGGTACGATGCTGAGCCTGTGGCCACACTATTCTGGAAGATACCGGTACCGCTGCGGTATATCGAATCGATACGAAAGAGGGGGGCGGTGTGCAGGTCGTCATACCATAGATAGCTTACCTGGTAGTTGTGTAATGAGTTATTGGTAAATGAGTCCACATTGTCTATAATGCGTTTCACCCGCAGCACATTGTTATAATTGCCGGCAGGGGTCTTCAGGGTGCCCGAGCCGTCTACCTCTATCATAGCGGTTCCGCCCCCGGTGAGTGTGTTGGTCGCATTGGTCAGTACACTGGTAAAAGAATTGCTGTCAACAAGACCATAGCTTAGTGCCTGGTCTAAAACGAGGGCTCCTGAATCATAGGTATAGGTAAGCGATGGCGACAGAACAGCAGCCAGGAAGCTGCGGCCCCCGCTCTTATGTATCCTGTTGCCTGTATTGTTCAGGTAAGGGAAGGCAGATAAAATTTGGTCTCCCACCACGGCAGTATCATCCAGCACCCATGTTGTATGTTGCCCGTTCCCTGAATCGAGCGCAGAACTAAAATCCCATATTACAGCAGTGCCGGCACTACCGGGACTGTCGGGCATGGTGCAAACCATATACAACAATACATCTCCGGTGGTAAAATCTTCGGCATGGTTCACCTGCGCCTGTGCCAGGAAGGGTAACATAAATGAGAGTAGTAAAATGTAGTATTTTTTCATAGAGTCAATTTCATGTAAAATTAAGCTATTTGCAGCCACCTTCGGCCACCCTGTTATATTTGTTTGACTTCAATAAAAAAGGCTGCAATTGTTGGATTGCAGCCTTTTTTATTAACTGGTTATTATTATTCTTTGGTAGTCTTGATAATAATGGGTGCACCGTGGCTATTTTTCTTGTAAATATTTACAAAATAAGTACCTGCGGCAAGCGTGGTGTTTATATTGAAATGTTGGCTGCTGCTGCTGGCGACAAAAGAAGTTGTATATACCTTCTGTCCTGATACATTGAAAAGTACCAGTTCATACGGTGCGCCATTTTGCAGTGATGCATTTATGCTCAGGCTGCTGCTGTTCAGGTGAGCACTTGCCACACTTTGTGTTGCTGCTACGGTATTCACTGCTGCGGGGAAGACCGCCTGCAGGTATTCGGCAGATGCAGAGGTGTCGCTGAATGCAGCGAGGCTGCCGTCGGCGGCTACATTGTTAGAGTCAATACGGAATAGCGGGGCCACGTGTGCATCATCATACCATACGTACGATATGTTGTGCGTATTTATAGTTGAGGTGGTGAATAGTACAACACTGTCCACTTCATCATGCACCATCCGTACCCTGTAAGCATTGGGGAATGTTCCTGCTGGAGTGGTCAAGGAGCCTGAACCGTCGCAGTTGAAAGAAACAGAACCACTGCCGGTTGGCAAGCCCGATACGGTAAAGGCAACATTATCTGTTGAGCCGAAGTTAAAGCTGCGCTCGGCCAGCAATAAACCGGGAGTGTAGTCTATCGTACCTATGGCCACATTGATCGATGTGGTCAGGTTTTGCGTGCTGGTTTTATGTACGGGGTTACCCACTGGTGTAGGAGCCGGCGCTAATATGATATCGCCGGGATTTGCAGAATCGGCAAATACATAGGTGGTAACCTGTGTAGAATCTACTACAGCCGAAAAATCCCAGTTTTGACCGGTACCTGATCCACCGGCACTTGCAGGTACGCTGCATGACATATTATGGATCTCATCACCGGGCAGGTAATTCTCGGCATTAGTGATCTGGGCCATCGCAGCAATGGGGAATGCGAATGCTAAAAAAGTAAAGTAACATTTTCTCATAAGGATATTTTTTTGTAAATATATAGCATTTACAATTAGATTTTTAGCAATAAGGCCCTTTTTTTCTCAGTAATTATATGGGCAGCTAATAGAATACATTTCCTACATTTACAGCCCCTTACACTTGTTATAACAGGGTATCGTCCCCCCGGTAATTATGAGCCAGAGAAATGTCATTTACTACCTTTTTTCGATAGTGCGTGTGTTGCTGTACCCCCTGGCACTGGTGTATGGGGCTGTGGTATGGCTGCGCAATAAGCTTTACGATGCGGGGGTTTATGCCTCCATACAGTTCAGTGTACCCGTTATTACAGTGGGTAATCTTTCCGTTGGTGGCACAGGCAAGACCCCTCATGTGGAGTACCTCGTCAGGTTGCTGCAGTATCGCTACCGCGTGGCCACCCAAAGCCGGGGTTATAAGCGCCGCACGCAGGGCTTCCTGCTCGCCGGGCCGGGAACCAATGCCGTAAAAATAGGCGATGAGCCTATGCAATACTATATGAAGTTTCCCGAGCTGGTGGTAAGCGTGGCCGAGGAGCGCATGACAGGCATACCCCAGTTGCTGCTCAACAGGCCCGATGTGGAAGTGGTGATCCTCGACGATGCATACCAGCATCGCTCGGTAAAAGCAGGTATGAATATCCTTATTACCGACCATGCGAAACCTTTTTACAAAGACCATATACTGCCCTTTGGCAGGCTGCGTGAGGGAAGGAAGGCATACAAAAGGGCCGATATCATTATCGTGTCCAAATGTCCGCAGGGGATGAGCACAGCCGATGCCGGCGCAATGGTACGGCAGATAAAACCGCTTGCTCATCAAAAGGTTTTCTTCACAGGCATACAATACGCAACGCCTTACGATTTTTTTACGAGGCAAGCCATAGCGTTAAAGAACAGCAATGCCATATTGGTATGCGGCATTGCACGCCCCGATCCTCTTATAGCCCACCTTCAGGGCCTTTGCAGCAATGTGCATGTGCTTTCCTATGCCGATCATCATTATTTCCTAAGCCGCGACCTTGAAGAGATAGAGGAGGCCTGGCAGAACTGGGATATGCCGCAAAAGCTCATCGTGACTACTGAGAAGGATGCAGCACGCCTGCTGGTGCACTACGATAAACTGAAGGAGTGGGGCATAACGATAGCGATACTGCCTATTGCCGTGGATGTATTATTCGGTAAAGGCCCTGAATTTGATAAGATGATCAATAGCTATGTGGAAGGGGAGATAGCGGAAAATAATGAGTTGGGGATAAACAGCGGACAGGCTTATTAAATTTACTACTTCTTTGGAGGAGTAAGGATTTATCTGTTCGGGATGATGGCATTTTTTTTAATTCTTTATTGTGCATTGAACCACTGCCTGTCCTTTATTTATACGCATACATCGTGGTCAGCAGCCTGAAGCCTTCAGGGTCCCAGGTCTCTTCGCGCTCCAGCTTGCCGTCTTTGTAATAGAAGAATTTTTTGTCAAAACGCATATTCTCCAGCTTGGCATCATCCGCCTTGCTTTTGCTGTACGATGTGGCCACGCTATGCATGTTGAGCAGCTTGTGGGTACTGCTGTCATATGCGTAAGTTATGGTATGGTCAAAATGTTTTTTGCCCTGCACATAATGCACCTTTATTTTTTTAGCCAGTTGCTTGTCCTTGGTATATACATTCCGGCTTACAAAGTAATTCTTAGCTTTCAGGTCTTCCGGCGAAGAGTAAGCCGTATCGCGGGTGTCGCCGGGGCTTTTACCATAGCTGAAGCGATGCCATTTATCGCCGCCCTTTTGTGTTATTAGCTGCCCGGCACTATTGTACTCATAGTTTGTCGAGTCAATCAACCATTTCCAGCTGGTTACCGATGCTCCGCTTGCATCGTCGGTTTGGGTGAATTTATCATGGCGCCTGATCACTTTCTGTATTAGCTGCCCTTTTGCATTGTAGCTATAGTTGCTTAGCACACTATCCTCGTACTCCGGTCCGCGCAACCTGTATTCGGTAAGTAGCAGGTTATCCTTGTAAAGATAGTACACCTTTGTGCCCTTATCGTCCCCGTCTTCTTCGGCATCCACTACGCTTTGCGAATTGGGATATTCCTTCCAGGTCATCCTCCCTTCATCATTATAGTGCATGATGCATACCAGCTTTTTGTCGGTACTGTCATCCCATTTGAACTGGGACAGGCTGCACGTCTTGTATTTCTGGGCCGATGCAATTGCAGGCAGCGCCAGCATCAATAAGGGAATAAGCTTTTTGCTCATTGCTGTATTTTTTATTGGCTTAGTGGTGTATGATAAACCTTATGGATTCAAATTCCTTATTTGGGTTGATGACACGGAGTATATACATGCCATCGGGCAGGTTTTGTACGCTCTTATGCCAAAACAGGCCGTAGAACGATTCGCTGCACTGCTGCTTGCCACTGCAGTCATATAATTCCATAACATACCGGTCGCTGTTCTCAAAACTTACATGTATGTAATCGCTGGTTGGATTGGGCGACAATGTAACATCCAGTTTGGTTTCCCGGTAACGTGCTATTTCGGTAGGAGGTATCCGCACTTCATCTACCGCCGGTATTACCAGGATCGGGTAAAAGTTCATCATTACACTGCCGTCTTTAGCCCGGGCTATCACATCATTCATTGTATAATCGCTTAGCGGGCGTTCCAGTGGCGGCGCATCCCCAACCAGTATTATACTCCTGTGTTTTGATGATCTCCAGAACTTTTGTTCATAACACTTGATTGCTGCGTCATAAGCCGATTCCGGTATGTCTCCTCCCCCGTCAACCTGTACACTATCAAGATAGGCTTTTGCTGCTTCGTAATTTCGCTCAAAATCTTTAAAGGCAAACCAACTGCTATCCTCGTTCTTGTCGCCGTACAGGGCGATCGCCAGCCGCACTTTTTTATGCCGGCTTATGGCAGCCAATATTTTATTCAGCCCCGCCTTCACGTTCTCTATATCATCTTTCATGCTGTAGGTTTTGTCAATCAGGAACACAAGGTCTGAGTAATCGGTATTTATAGAGTCTATGGTATTTACAATGGCATCAGTCACCATGTTCGAGTTCACTATCACCTTCATCTTGCCGTGCGTGGCCTTTGATAAAATGCCGAATTTCTCATTTGCCTCATCATTGGCGCTGAATATATCTTTGTAGTACACCGGTGGTAGCGCGATATCGGCCCCCATCAGCGAGTCCATTTTTATAGCAAATGTATCGGTATAAGTAGTGTCATGTGCTGATGCTTCCCGCGGGATATCCGCCGCTGGGCTTACAGTTTGCGGTTGTTGTTCTTGTTTGTCACTGTCCGATTTGCAGGCGACCATCATCGCCAGCAAAAAATAGGCGCATACTATTCGTATCATATGCTTTCTTTTTTGGTGTTGCATTTCTATCGAAGTACAGTGGAAAAGTAGGGTATATAAATATACTCAATGTTAAATAGACGTATATGAATAATACGGCAATCTGTAAAATGCTGGGGCGAATTTATCATTTGAGTCGTTGAAAAGAGCCCTAACCTAAAAAATGATCTGCAGGAGCAGTATTTGCATTGAAAGAATATAATTGCCGTGCGAAATATAAACAGGCCTCTTAACGTACTTTATCGTACCTTTACGCTAATAATCAACACATCAGAGCTTTAAATTTTAATTCTTTCTCTACAGGCAATATCCTTTGTAGCGTTTTTAATTAACCTTTTCCTTTCTGATATTTTAATCAATTAGCTAACAAGGTATAAGCATGCCCGTACTGATTTTTTTTATTGCGATATGGTACTTGTCGCTTTTTTCGCAAACGTTCTTTCAGCACCGTTATGCCGCACATGGGGCTTTTACGATGAGTCGCAGGTGGGAGCGTTTCTTTTTTATCTTCACTTACATAACACAGGGTTCGCACTACCTGAGCCCCCGTGCATATGCTATAATGCATCGCATTCACCATGCCCATACCGATACAGAGCAGGATCCGCACTCGCCCAACTTCTCCAGTAATATCTTTTCGATGATGCTGCGTACCCGTAAGATATACAACGATATATTTCAAGGTCACCAACAGGTAGATGCGAAATTCACTAAGAACCTTCCCGAATGGCCAAAATTCGACAGGTGGGCCAATTCATATTTGTCAAGGATATTGTGGATAGCAGCCTATGTTACCTTCTTTGTATTCTATGCCACCTCGCCCTGGCTATATCTTTTATTACCGCTCATTATTGTCCTGGCTGCTTTTCATGGTGCTATTATCAATTGGTTTGCACATAAATTTGGTTACAGGAATTTTAGGATGAACAATACTTCTGAAAACCTTTTCTCTGTAGATATACTTATGTTGGGTGAATCTTATCATAATAATCATCACAAGCGCCCCTCCGCCGTCAACTTTGGTGTACGCTGGCATGAGATAGATCCTGTATATCCTATAATATTACTGCTTCATAAGCTTGGAGTGATCAAGATATCGAAACAGGTAGCACTTGCCCGGCAATAGTGAGCAAAAGACTGCACAAAGCAAGAAGAAGTAAATAAAAAGATAAGGTGATCCGTTTATTGCTCCCGCACATCCAGTACATCCCTTAAAGCATTTCCCAAAACATTGAATGCATAGACCAGCAGCATAATGGCAATGCCCGGGATGATAGCCAGCAAAGGGCGGTTGGTGAGTATGAAATTATAATGCTCTTTTATCATCAGGCCCCACGATGGCTGCGGGGGTTGCACGCCTATACCCAGGAAGCTGAGGCCGGCTTCTATCAGTATAGCAGCTGCAAAATTACTGGCGGCTATGACCATCAGTGGTCCCGCTATATTGGGCAGTATATGGCGAAAGATGATACGGATATCGCTTAGCCCAAGGGCTTTTGCTGCAGTAATGTATTCCATCTCGCGTAGCACCAGCACCTGCCCGCGGATGAGGCGAGCGGCACTCACCCACATGGTAAGGCCAATGGCAATGAATATCTCCCAAAAACCCTTGCCAATGGTAAGGGTAATGGCGAAGACGAGCAGCAGGGTGGGGATGGCCCAGAGGATATTGATAAGCCACATGATAATATCATCGATAACACCGCCAAAATAACCGGCCAATGCGCCCAATATGATACCGATGCTTATAGAAAGTAATACTGCCACAAGGCCCACGGCTATACTCACCCTTGCCCCAACAAGCAAGCGGGAGAGTATATCGCGGCCATAACGGTCGGTACCCAGCCAGAAGGTGCGTTCTTTTATTTGGTTTTGCTCCAGGTAGGCTTGCTGCTTTTCTGCAGGAAGAGCCTGCTTGTCTTTGGGTAACAACTGCTGCATAGCAAAGGTCACTGTGTCGGCTATACCTTCGTCTATATAATGTGCTGCTACGAGTTTTTCCCCCTCGAAGCGATAACTGTTTATGGGTATGGCCCGAAAGCCAGATGACCAGCCGTGTAACCAGGTGAAAAAATGTTGTTGTTGCCCGGCTTGCGTACTAGCGGGAATGAATAATAACTGCTTGCTGAAGCCGGGTTGCCTTGCTCCAAGTTCTATAACCATGCGGTTGGCATAAGGTGTATCGTCGGGTGCCAGAAGATAGGCGAACAAGGCCAGCAGGCAGGTGATACCTATGATACATAAGCCTGCTACTGCCGAGGGCTTGCGCAGCAGTTTTTTAAATATAGTGTCGCTTTGTGGTCGTAAGTCTCCGGTCATAAGTCTTAAGACTTACCATGTAATTTTATTTCAGTCCGTGCTCACTGATGAGATAGACCATTCCTGTAAGGGCTACTGCCCCCAATTTCAGCTCGCGGTGGTTCACCTGTTCGAAAACATCATTATTGGTATGGTGCAGGTCGAAATAGCGCTGGGGGTCGGGTATAAGCCCTGCCATAGGTACTCCCATCTTTTTCAGCGGACTAATATCGGCCCCGCCTTCATCACGACCAAAGTCATACACTCCATAGGGCAGGAAAAGGGTTTTATATTTCAGTATCTGCGCCTTCTTTTTTGCCGGCATATCGAAACCAAAACCGCGAGGAGAAAAGCCCCCGGCATCGGTCTCTATGGCAAGTATATGTTCTTCATTATTGGCCCTTGCAGAATCGGCATAGGCCAGACCACCTTTAAGCCCGTTCTCCTCATTCATAAAGAGCACTGCGCGTACGGTGTATTTAGGCCTGATGCCCAGGGCTTTTAGCGTACGGATCACTTCTATGGATTGTACGCAGCCGGTACCGTCATCATGCGCACCTTCGCCCACATCCCATGAGTCGAGGTGGCCCCCTACAAGCACGATCTTTTCAGGATGTTCGGAGCCCTTTATCTCGCCTATTACATTGTAAGAGCGTACCGTTTCCGGCATCATATGGCATTCCGAGCGCAGGTAAGCTGTTGCTGCACCCTGTTTACATTTCTTTACCAGCCAGTCGGCATTATAATTACCTATGGCCACAGCGGGTATATGCTTTAAACTATCGGCATAATGCAGTGAGCCTGTATGGGGAAAATCATCATCGCCGGTAGAAACAGAGCGTATAATGACCGCGAGTGCCCCTCTCGATGCTGCAAGGTTAGGTGCCATCCAGCGGTATTTCACAGCATCGCCATAGCCTTCAAAGGTAAAGATGATATCCTGGCGGAAGTGGTAGTCGAAAAATATGATCTTATCCCTGACCTCGTCATCGCTGAGTTTTTTGAACTCATCCATGTCTTTCACCATCACTATGGGTGCTTCCCATAGTGCGCCGCCCGTACCCTCGGAGTTGCCTATCGATAGCATAGGTATCTCCACTTTGCGGCCATCTTCGGGTTTAATATATAGGTGCTCCTCACCTCTTACCCAGTGCGGCACGTCAACCGGTTGCAGCCATACTTTGTCGGCCCCGGCCTCTTTCATGGCCTGCTCGCCCCAGCGTACGGCTTTTGCGGCTGCCGGTGAACCGGCCAGGCGGTGACCAACCTTTTTGCAGAGGGTGTATAGATTGTCATAACAAGTGCCGTGCAGCATGATCTCGTCTGATATACGGTGGAACATGAGCGAGTCTTGCGCAAAAGCATTAAAAGCTATCGTGGTAATGAATGCGGTGAGTATGCTTGTCTTCATCCTATAAAAATATAAAAGAAGAGAAATATATGCAGGGGATTTTAAGAAGAGTTTTGTGGGTTGCATACGGTTTCATCCGGGGCCTGTACGGCTTCGGCAGCTTTTATTCCTCCATAGTAAAAGGAAAACTTTATATTTAGGTATTAAAATGAAGAACATGAAAAAGGTACTGACATTGTCTGCTTTAGTTGCCACCTCATTTTTATTGTCGCGCTGTGCCACAACCGGCCCGGTAGCCAAATCGGATGCATCGCCTAAAGAGATGGTTGCCGAAGCTAAAAAGAACTATACTGCCGCACAGATGGAGCAGGGTAAGACCATATGGCAAAGCCACTGCCAGAAATGTCACAAACTTTACACGCCGGAGTCGCATAGCGTAACCACCTGGAACAATGTACTACCCCGCATGACCAAGCGTGCCCATCTTGATGATAATGAGGCCGGTATGGTAAGGGCCTACCTCATAGCCAATGCTACCGACATGGGTTAATAGCTTATAATGATAGGCAAATAGCATTAAATTAATGATGATAGCGGATATTTGCAGCGCTATCAGGTGCATAGCCTTAATATAAGATCAAACAGATGAAAATAGGAATAGTATGTTACCCTACCTTCGGAGGTAGTGGTGTGCTGGCAACCGAACTGGGCATGGCATTATCGGCAAAAGGCCACGAAATACATTTCATAGCCTACCAGCAGCCCGTAAGGCTCAACTTTCACCCCAACATCTACTACCACGAGGTAACAGTACCTACTTATCCGCTTTTTGATTTTCCGCCATATGAAACGGCATTGGCCAGTACCATGGTCAACGTAATACAGAACAACGGTCTCGACCTGCTGCATGTGCATTATGCCATTCCCCACGCCTCTGCAGCTTACTTTGCCCGCGAGATATTGAAGAAACAGGGTAAGGATATTCCCTTTATTACTACCCTGCACGGTACCGATATCACACTTGTAGGCAAAGACCAGACCTATGCGCCGGTAGTATCGTTTTCCATTAACGAATCAGACGCAATAACTGCTGTTTCGAATAGCCTGAGGGAAGAGACCTACCGCTCATTCGAAATAGAAAAGGATATACACGTTATCCCCAATTTTGTTGACATACAGCGTTTTCACCAGACGGATAAAGAGCATTTCAAAAAAATGCTGGCCCCCAATGATGAACGCATACTCGTACATGTGTCCAACTTCAGGAAGGTGAAGCGGGTAGAGGACGTAGTTCGTGTGTTTGAACTCGTGCATGAGCGTATGCCCTCCAAGCTGCTGATGATAGGCGACGGGCCGGAGCGCCAGCATATAGAAGAGCTATGCCGCACCCTGCGCGTATGTAACGATATCCGTTTCCTGGGCAAGCAGGAGCACATCAGCGAAATATTCAGCATCAGCGACCTGTTTATTTTACCCTCACTGACCGAAAGTTTCGGCCTCTCCGCACTCGAAGCTATGGCATGCGGTATCCCGGTCATTTCCACCAATACTGGCGGTCTGCCGGAGATAAATGTACAGGGCAAGACAGGCTATCTTAGCGATGTGGGCGATGTACATGATATGGCCGAAAAAGCAGTATATATACTGGAAAACGATGATCGTCTCCAGCAGTTCAAAGATGCTGCTATACTGCACGCCCGGAATTTTGAGAAACAGCGCATCATACCGCTATACGAGCAGCTATACGATAAAGTGATACTGGATTACAGCAAGAAGAAGGCAGCGGTCATTTAGCAGTTTCCTGTAGGGCTTCCCAATATTCTGCCGCCCGCCTGGTGTGCGGTATTACAATAGTGCCCCCAACGATATTGGCCACAGCAAATATTTCATACATTTCTTCCGTATTGATACCCTGCTCATGGCACTTGCCCAGGTGGTATTTGATGCAATCGTCGCAGCGCAGCACCATACTCGCCACAAGACCCAGCATCTCCTTGGTCTTTACAGGTAATGCGCCTGCAGCATAAGTATTGGTGTCGAGGTTGAAGAGACGATTTATGACCTTGTTTTGTTTGCCGAGGATCACCTCGTTCATTTTTGCCCGGTATTCGTCAAATTCCTGTATTTGATTCATGATCTGAAGTTCAAAATTGTTATAATTTTCTGCTTTAAAGGTATGAAGCAATAAATTCAGTGTAAATTTCTTTTTGGATTTTGAATTTCTATTTTTGACTTGATATGCAGAATATATTTCGAAGGAAGTCGGTAGCACATATACTTAAAGAAGCTGCCGAGGGTCACACGGACGGTCACGGTGCTGGCAGCATGAATAAAGTGCTGGGTGTGCGCGATCTTACCTTCATGGGTATAGCGGCTATTGTGGGCGCCGGTATCTTTTCCACTATAGGCAAAGCCAGTTTTGATGGCGGGCCGGGTATCGTATTGCTTTTCCTCTTCGTATCGGTAGCTTGTGGCTTTTCTGCACTTTGTTATGCCGAGTTCGCAAGTATGGTGCCGGTTTCGGGCAGTGCATATACTTATTCATACGTAGCCTTTGGCGAGGTGATAGCCTGGATAATAGGCTGGGACCTGCTGATGGAATATGCTATTGGTAATATAGCGGTAGCTATATCCTGGAGCGATTATTTTACTACATTATTAAATGGTTTTGGGCTGCATATACCTGAGTACCTAACTATGGACTACTGGACGGCCAAAGATATGCTCAGCCCGGAAGCCAAAGCTGCATGGCTGAACGCGCCCACCATCGGCGGGTTAAAGGTCATTTGTGACTTACCGGCTTTCCTGATCACTTTTGTGATTACCGCGATCATCTATGTAGGTATCAAAGAATCGAAGCGCAGTACCAATGCTATGGTGATCCTGAAAATGGCCATAATAGTACTCGTGCTGGTAGCTGGTGCTTTTTATGTGCAACCGGCCAACTGGGAGCCATTTTTGCCAAACGGCATTGGTGGGGTACTGAGCGGTACGGCTGCCGTGTTTTTCTCCTACATCGGTTTCGATGCAATATCCACCACGGCAGAAGAATGCCGCAATCCCCAGCGCGACCTGCCTAAGGCAATGTTCAACTCGCTTATCATCTGCACTATAGTTTATGTGCTAATCGCGCTTGTGCTTACCGGCATGGTGAGTTATAAAGAGCTCAATGTGGGCGATCCGCTGGCCTTTGTTTTCAGTGCCATGCACAATAAGTATGCTAACTATATCGCGGGTGTTGTGGCCGTGAGCGCCGTTATCGCTACGGCAAGTGTGCTGCTTGTATTCCAGCTAGGACAGCCCCGTATCTGGATGAGCATGAGCCGCGATGGTCTCTTGCCGCCTATATTTGCCCGCATACATCCTAAATATAAGACCCCATCATTCTCCACGGTACTTACCGGTCTTGTCGTGGGCATACCCGCCCTGTTCCTGAACCTGCAGGTGGTAGTTGACCTTACAAGTGTAGGCACCCTCTTTGCTTTTGTGCTGGTATGTGGCGGTATTTTGCGGCTGCAGCAACAGCGAAAGAAGGCCATGCACCTTCGGGGGGCTGATATAATTGACGAACACGGTGAAAAGGAAAAGGTACCCGAGAGCAAATTCAAAATACCCTACATCAACAGCAAATGGATCGTGCCCCTGATGTTTCTTGTTGCGATAATGTTGTTCCTGAAATATTACCCGGGCGGATTGAGCGGATTTTTTGATTTTAAAGATGATAAGGGTGTGGTTACCTGGCATATCATAAGAGAAAAGGTACCTTATCTCATCTTTACAGCGGTTTTTGCCATTACGGCCATCTTCTCATTCCTTAAAGATTTTTCATTGGTACCTGTTTTAGGTTTCCTATGCTGTAGCTACTTACTTTGCGAATCGGGCACTAGCAACTGGGAGCGGTTTTTGATATGGCTGGTGATAGGCCTGGTCATATATTTCCTGTACGGAATAAAGCGCAGCAAACTGGCAAATAAGCCAGTAGTTTAGGATATAAAAAGGCCCATGCTTTCAACATGGGCCTTTGGCTTTATTGTATTTTAACCGACTTAAGACCTGTCTTCTTCAAGGTTCTCCTTATCGTCGCCTCCCAGGCTGTAATAATTGTTTTCTTCATCCTCCTCGCCGATATCCTCGTCTTCATCATCCAGCTCGCTGCCGGGCACATCCAGTTCATTTCCGGTAAATGTTTCATCGGCATCTTCGTTTAGCGGGTCGCCGTCTTCATCGGTATTGTCCAGTTCGGCACGGATGAGGTTAGTGTCATCTGTCGTATCCATATTCTCTTCTGCGTAGTCCAGCAATTCAATATCTTTCCGGCTTACATCCGCATCGGTGCCCATTACAATATCATCGTCGTTCTTGCGCTCTTCCTTATCTACATTGGGGCGGGGCAGGGCATCATCTTTGGCGGGGTAGTGCGGGTAGCCCGGGTATTTCTTATTGTTTTCCTGGTTGTTTGAGCTATTTTCTGCCATGATCGTGTGTTTTATAATACGAAAGTACTATAAAATCATGCCCGGAACATGATGCTGGTCACGGAACTATAGGGGCGGCAACTGACCTTCGTCATACTGTGACCAGTCGATATCCCGGCCAAATGTGCCCTTTAACCTCCGGACGTAAGATTGGTTGCTTGTAATGGACGTGAAATTTTCTACATGGGCCGGCGACGGGTCTATTTTAGGATTTACAGAATTGTATGCAGCCAGCGTATCCACTACAAAAGGCAGCCGGTATATAGGGCTGGCAAAACGCCTGCGCAGGAAGCCTTTAAGCATAAAAGACTGGAAGGGGTCGGTGGCGAGCGCAAGTGTTTTAAAGCCTTGTTTTTTTGCCAGCAGGTAAGCATAATATACATTCTCCGTACTGTGGCGGGCCGATGTGTCGTAAAAGATATGGGCAGCAGGTATGCCTAATTGCTGTGCGTACAGCCCCATTACCACCGACTCTTTATAGGGAGAGTATACTGCAGCGCCCGAGAAGATGACATTCCTTGTTATATTATTCTTATACAGTACCCAGGCCCATATCACCCTCGCTTTCATAACACTGTCCCAATTGCCATGTTTAAAGGGTATGCCCGGCACAATGATGGCATCGAAAGGCTGATCGCGGGTAAGCAACACTGCTTTATCATAGGCCCTTTGAGGCCCCTTGCGTGGTGTGATACAGCTAAATAAAAATGAGAAGCCCATGAGCACTAAGAGCAGTTTATATAAATGTTTACTATTCAAAGGATGATTTTACAGAATACAACAAAGTTGGGGAGAAATTTGTTTATGTTACAGTAAAATACTTAGCTGCGACCATTTGTATTATCTTTTCTTTTCTGGTATTGCTGTTTTCAGCTAACAGGAATATCTTGTAGCATAATTTTTGTTTTTATGCGATGCGTTATATTATCGGTATTGCTGGTTTTTACCGGGTTTAATGTGTGGGCGCAAACCGAAATGGCTGCCGATAAAACTGCTGCCGAACGTTTTGAGGCTTATTACAATCATAGTGCATACGACAGTATTTTCGCAATGTTCTCCGCAGGCATGCAAAGCTCATTGCCTTTCAGTGAGACAAGCCAGTTTCTTAAAGGATTGAAATCACAGGCAGGAGATATTACACAAAGAAGCTTCGTTAAATATGAGAACAGCTATGCCTCCTATAAGACAAAGTTTGAAAGGGCGCTCTTTACGCTAAATATATCAGTCGATAACAGGGGGAAGATAAATGGCCTGCTGGTAAAACCATTCAAACCAGAAGGCATGGCCGCACCTGCGCGGAACAAAACAAAATTAATGCTCCCGTTCAGGGGCGCATGGACCGTGGCTTGGGGTGGTGACACCAAAGAACAGAATTATCACGTAGATGATGAGGCACAGAAAAATGCCTTTGATATTTTTATGCTCGATAAGAAAGGAAATTCATACAGGACCGACGGAAAGACGAATGAAGATTATTATGCTTTCGGTAAAGAGATATTTGCACCCTGTGATGGCGAGATCGTTAGTATGATAGATGGTGTAAAAGACAATAAGCCGGGTGAAATGAATGCTTTTAATGTAGGAGGCAATATGCTGGTGCTTAAAACCGTGAATAATGAGTACCTCGTATTTTGCCACTTTAAACACCACTCGCTGAAAGTGCAGGAAGGACAAAAGGTAAAGCAGGGGCAGTTGCTGGGGCTTTGTGGCAATACGGGGAATTCATCCGAACCGCACCTGCATTTCCATATCCAGAACGTGGAGGACATTAACCAGGCCACGGGTATAAAATGCTATTTCGATAAATTATATGTGAACGGTAAACTGCAAAATGACTATTCACCCCTGAAAGATGATGTCGTGAGTACGGAGCGGTAAAATGCAATTGAAATGGAGACAGCAATAAAGTTCAAAACGGTAGCGGAATATTTTGCAGCTTTCCCGGAAGAGACCCGGGATAAGCTAAACGAGATCAGGCTTACTATAAAACAAGCTGCACCTCTGGCCGAAGAAGTGATCAGCTATAACATGCCTGCCTTTAAACAGCATAGTGTTTTGGTGTATTATGCTGCTAATAAAGGCCATATAGGCTTTTATCCTACCGCAGCGCCTATAGTCGTATTCAAAGAAGAGCTGGCAAAGTACAAAACCTCGAAAGGGGCCATACAGTTCCCCATCGACAAAGCTATACCCAAAGCACTTGTAAAGAAGATAGTAAAATACCGGCTGAGCGAAGACAAAGAAAGGACCGCAGCAAAGCGGAAAATGCCTTAAAACATTCCGGGTAAAGCTATTTTTCGTATTTTTAATCATCGTATTGAAGATGGTTTTGATGAATAGCAAGCTGATAGCATTATGCAGTTTGAGTTTCTTTGCCCTTGTGCAGGTGCAAACCGGCTATGCCCAGCATAGTTCGGGCCGGCTACAGGCATCGGCAATGTATAGCAGTGATAATGGCGGTTATGTGGATGCGGAACATGCTTATTACAGGGCACCCCTCAGAAAGTCTAAAGTGTATGCCGATTATATAAAAGCCGGTGCAGGTAAAGAGGATTACTATATAGTTATAGAAAAGAGCAAATACTCGCTGGCGGTTTATAGTGCAAGCGATGAGTTGCTGGTCACCTACCCGGTGGTCTTCGGTAATGATGACCTGGGTGATAAAATGTGCGAAGGAGATAAGCGTACGCCTGAAGGTACTTTTTACATAACGGGTAAAAAGAAACACAAGCTTTGGGATAAATACCTCACACTGAGTTTCCCGAACGAAGAAAGCTATAAAAAGTTCAATGAAAGAAGAGCGGATGGCTCGATACCTGCAAGTGCATCTATTGGCGGCGGTATAGGCCTGCATGGTACATGGGCCAATGACAGGGTAGCGATAGACCGTAAAGAGAACTGGACATCAGGCTGTGTGAGTACAAAGAACTGCTATATCGATGAGCTCTTTAGCTATATCCCTATAGGCACAAAAGTTATTATCAGGAAATAAAGAGCGTCATTTTAACGACATACTAAAAAGTAAAACGAGCCTTCTCCGGGCTCGTTTTACTTTTTATACTACCATTTATTGTCTTTCATTACCTGATCAGCGTCACATCCCCTTTTAGGATCTGCTTGTTAAAGTTCTCCTTACCGCAGTAGAACTCTATGTAATAGTAATAAGTGCCTATATCCTGCGCCACGCCATTATAGGTGCCATCCCAGCCCTCCTGCAGGTTTGATGTACTATATATGGCCTGGCCATAGCGGTTGAATATGGTCATTTTTTCCAGCCACATATTGCCTTTGAACCGGGCCCTGAAATAATCATTCTTGCCATCATTGTTAGGTGTAAAGGCATTGGGCACATCAGGAGTACAGCAGTTGTCATATCCCACTGTAGCCTGCCCGAAGGCGGTACAATTATGCTCATCGGTTACGGTAACGCTGTAGGTGCCATTGGGCAGCCCGGTAATGCCATTATGATAGCTGCTCTCTGTAGGATCTGTGCTCCATGTATACGTGTAGGGCGGTGTGCCGCCGCTTGTACGTACATGTACCGCGCCATTGTCATCTACGCCTTCACATGGGTTACCGTTAGCGTATAGTTGCAGCTTCAGTTCTGCAGGTTGCAGTATTGTCGTTGTATTTGTTTGGCTGCAGTTATTGCTGTCCGTTACCGTGATGGTATGGGGGCCTGCTGCAAGGCCTGTGAACAAGTTGTTGGAGCCGGGCTGTAGGGGATTATTGTCCAGTTGATAACGCAGTGGCGGTACACCTCCTGAGGCATTTATCGTTAAGGTCGCATCACCTGTATTGTAACAGCTTGGGCTGCTGATACTGGCGTTGCCTATTATTATAGCCGCGTTCTCACCCACTGTTATTAATGTGTCGGTCATGCATCCCGCACTATCCTGCATATAATAGTGGTAAGTATCTGCGCTAAGCCCGCTGAATACCGGATCTTTGGTAAAGTTGACCGTATCTGTAGCATACATGTATGGTGGCGTACCGCCGGTGCCGTTCAGCGATACGGTTCCCGTACTTGTTCCAGCACAGGCAGCATCCGTAATGATCACGTTGTCAAAATTCAATACGGGCGGCTGGCTGAGCTCAATGATGCTGTCCAGGGTACAATCGTTACGGTCTTTTATGTGTATGGTATGTTGCCCGGCAGCCAAACCTGTAAAGTCGTCGTTGCTGGTGAAGAAGTTTGCGTCAATAGCAAAGGTATAGGGTGGTATGCCACCTACCGCAAACGGCTGGATGATGCCGTCGCTTCCCCCTGCGCACCTGATATTGTCGGTAAGCACATCAACCATACGTATAGGGTCGGGGTCTACCAGTATCAATACGGTATCTATCGTACAGCCGTTATTGTCAACAATGCTTATGCTGTCGATAGAAGCGCCAAGGCCGGTGAATGCATTATTACCGGTGAATGGGCCGCCGTTTAAAGAATAAGTAAATGGTTGGGTGCCGCCGTTCGGGATGAGGCTTATATATCCATTGGTATCACCATAGCATTTCGGGTCACTATAGGTTACGGTACTGCCCAGGCTGGCTGGCTCGGTCACCTGCACCGTGGTATCGAAGAGGCAATTGTTTACATCTTTTACGTGCACCACATAGAAACTGGCTCCCAGGCCTGTGAATGAGCCCCCGCCAAAACTGCCTGCATCAAGAGCATAAGTGTATGGAGCTGTGCCGCCTGTGCCTGTTACATTTATGGCGCCCAGTGTCTGGCCGTGGCAGGGCTCGTTGGTAATGCTTATGCTAGCACCCAGTACTGCCGGTCCGTTCATGGTTACCGCTGTGTCTTTAATACAGCCATTAGCATCCTTTACATGTATAACATAGTTGCCGATCGCTACGCCGTTAAAGACATTATTGGTAGTGTATGGCCCTGCATCAATCGCATAAGTATAAGCAGGCGTTCCGCCTGAAGATGTGACAGTAAAGGTCCCAAAAGAATAGCTGCACAATGGCTCTACTGTCGCGATACCCGGTATGCTAAGCTGTGTGGGTTGCGATATTGTTACTGTGGTGTCTTTAATACAACCATTTGCTGCTTTTGTGTGTACGGTATAAGTTCCGGCCAGCAGGTTGCCAAAGTGATTGGATGTGCCATATGGCCCGGCATCTAAAGCATAAGTATAGCCGGGTGGGTTGCTCTGTGCATTGACATCAATACTTCCTGTAGCCTCACCATAGCACAATACATTGGTAAAGGTGGGAATAGCGGTCACTGTATTGACCGTTAATTGCAGGTGGGTTATGGAATCACAACCCAGCACAGTAGTACCATTGTAGGTATACAGGCCGCTTGTGTGATAATAAGTGCCAGCAAAAAGCATACTGTCTCCATTGCAAATGGTGTCAATTGTCGTCGTATTATAAGATGGATTAACGGAGAGTATCAGTGTGACGAGCGAGTCGCAACCGAACTGTGTGGCGAAGGTGTGGGTATATACGCCTGCTGCAGTAAGTATATCCGGGCCAAATACATAATCGTCGCCATTACATATGGTGGCATATGCAGTATCGCTTATAGGTGGTGGCACGTTGGTTGATGCCTGTGCAAGAAAGCCTTCATATGGCGGGCCTGATTGTACGTGTATGATAAGCTCATTCGTGCCGGGCTGCCAGTTATTACACAGGGAAACAGTAACCATATTTGCCTGTATGAAGCCCTGGTAATTGTATGGGTCGGCCACTGGCATACCTGCTATGTTTTGCAATACACCGTTCACAAATATTTCTGACACAGCATTATCGGCAAAGAAATCGAGACTGAGGCAAAACACACCGGGATCTGAATAGCTCTCGTGGCAGGAATTGAAGCAAGCCAGTGTAAAGGTGAATTTATAATAAACATCAAGGTTACCGACCTGGAAACCATCGGCCTGGTGCGATATCCATGCACAGTCGGGCCAGGGGCTGGTATAATAGGCGGCAGGCACCGGGTCCATAACAATAGCCGGGCTGTATGGTCCGTTGATACCCGTGGTCGACATGGTCCAGTTCAGATCAGGGCTGCCACCAGGCAATGTGCCCCCTGCACCATCGGTACCAGTATTGAAAAACGAAGCAAGCGGCGGGTCGCCGGTTGTAGGATTATTCACACAGTCGACCTGGGCCATACAAATGGCTGAAGAAAACAATGTTAGCAATGCCAGGGGAAGCGATTTACCGAATGGTAAGGACATGATAATATCAAATTAATTAAGTAAAAAGGTATAGTAAGATACTTAAATTTTCTATATGGTGGAATGAATGTATGTTATATGTGTTTTCGAAAGATTGTCAATCAATTATCTTTCTCTATTTATACTGCACAGTTAGCTGCTTGGTTTAATGTTTACGTTTGGGACACCAGGATATTTATATTTACAGGATGAGAAACCCGAGTATAGCTTTACTGCTGCTGATTTTTACTTCTTTGATGAATATGGCTTCGGCACAGGAAGCAAAACCCATTACTATTGGTGTAAGCGAAGAATTCCGGTCTTCGATATTGGGCGAGACAAGACTTGTCAATATATACCTGCCTGAGGGTTATAATGAGCAGGATACGATAAAGTATCCTGTGATCTATCTTTTGGATGGCGGCCTCGATGAAGATTTTTTACATACCATAGGGCTGGTGCAGTTCAATACCTTCCCATGGGTAAAGCGCCTGCCTCCCTCTATTGTGGTAGGCATCGTCAATACCGACCGGCAAAGGGATATGACCTTCCCTACAAGCATAGCGAAAGACAAACAAAAATATCCAACTACGGGTGGCTCGGCTAAATTCATTGATTTCATAGCTAAAGAATTGCAACCCTATATACAAAGACACTACAGGACCAATAAACATAAGACCATCATCGGTGAATCGCTGGCCGGACTGCTGGCAACGGAGATATTATTTGAGCATCCCGCGCTTTTTGATAAATACATCATCATCAGCCCCAGCCTTTGGTGGGATGATGGTTCTATGCTTGATAGCAAAGCGGCAATATTAAGACAGGATTATCCAAAGCACACCGATATATATATTGCTGTAGGCAAAGAAGGCCTTACACCTGGCGATAAACCCCGGGTAATGGAAGTGGATGCGAACATGCTGGCCGATAAGATCAAAAAGACCAAAAGCCGCAAAGTAAATGTGTACTTCGATTACCTGCCACAGGAAGATCATGCAACCATCAGTCACCAGGCTTTACTTAATGCCTTCAAAATATTATCCGCGAACCCGAAGGGTAGGTAGGAGCCGAAAAAAGTGAGCGATTATAAGAGTATGGATAACAGACTTTAAATACCTTATTTCTTAATGCTTATTCATCCGCCCGAGTTTGGTATCGAGCGCGGCTTTTAGTTTATCTATAGCTCCGTCCACAGCCATGGCTATGGTATCAGCATGATTGGTAACGGCAATAGGCTGCATGCCGTTCAGGCGGGCTTCCAGTATACATCGTTTATCATTGTGTCCTTCTTTCTTGCCATTCTCATCAGCCAGGTGTATCTCCAGTCGCGTGATCCTTTCGCTGAACCGCTCAAGCTCTGCTGCTGCCAACTCTGTAAAATATTCGCCTCGTGCTTCCGTGCCTTGTATATTATGGTCTGTATTGAATTGTATGATCATGTTATCTGTTGTCTCTTAATAAAAATATATTGTACTGGTATTGGAATATATGCAGCGGTGATAAGCAGGATCTAAGGTACGGATAATAAAACTAACCCTTCATGGAATGCCAAAGCCTGCATAGGATTGGCATGGTTTCTTTACACGTAATTGCAAAGGCTATACAGGTATGGAGTACGTTTATTTTATCCCATACTTCGTTCCTCTTGCTGTTATCTTCATTAGTATCGAGGTCTATATAAGTGTTAAGAACAATGAGCATTTATATGGCTGGAAGGATTCCCGCACAAGTGCGTTCGTTGGTATCGGGGCTGTTTTACTGCAAATATTTACCAAGGCAGCTACGCTGGCTGTTTTCGCTTTGGTATACGAATTGTTTTTACCACTGAGGGAACAACTGGGCTACACCGGCCTCGGCTGGGCCTGGTGGGTATGGCTGCTGGCCATCATTTGCGATGACTTTTCTTTTTACTGGCACCATCGCCTCAGCCATAGTGTGCGGGTATTATGGGCAGCCCATATCGTGCATCATTCTTCTTCTTACTTCAATTTAGGTACCGCATTCCGCAACGGCTGGGTGATATTTTTTTACAAGCCTATATTCTGGTTGTGGATGCCTGCCATAGGTTTCAATCCTGTGGTCGTGCTTACAGCAATGGCCATCAATTCCACCTACCAGTTTTGGCTGCACACCAAAAAGATCGGCAGTCTCGGGCATATAGAAAAGTTCATCAATACGCCTTACCTGCACCAGATACACCACAGCCGCAATCCCGAATACCTCGACAAGAACCACAGTGGTATCTTTATCATCTGGGACAGGCTGTTCGGCACCTATCACCCGGGGCATACCATACACAAAAAGACCTTTGGTGTTACCACTCCTCCTAACTCATATAACCCTATCAAGGTCATCACCCATGAATATGAAAATATATGGCAGGATGTGAAGCGTGCCCCTGGGCTGGGCGATAAGCTGAAGTACATCTTTTATCCCCCCGGCTGGAGCCACGATGGCTCATCGCTTACAGTGCGGCAGATGCGTAAGAGTGAAGAGATGAAGCAATCAAAAGTAGTAACTTCTTATATTGGCGAAGAGGGCGAGCAAAGGGCCTGATAAATTACCCGGGCAATGATATCCACATTTTACTGTTACTATTCCTATGGTAATACAAAATCCGTAAATTTGTAAAGTGAGCAAGCTAAAACTATATGATACCTCGATACCTCTCGAGAACATCTTACGGGAGCGTGATGCGCGCTACAATGCGCAGTCACCCGAAGAGAAGTTCTATGCTTTGCTCAGCCTCATAGAGGTTTCCCTTAAGCTAAATGGCGGACATGCCCTTAAAAAGCCACAGGGTAAGGGTATTATCATATCAAGACCCTAAATTATGTTGTCCGACAAGGAGAATCCTGAAATATTGCTGCTGGTGAAGGCCTTTGAAAAAAGGAATGTACGCTACCTGCTCGTAGGTGGTTTTGCTGTGAACAGGTATGGCTACCGGAGAACTACAGGCGACCTGGACATCTATTTAAAAGACAGCCGGGAGAACCGGGCTAACCTGGTGGATGCCCTTGAGGACATGGGCTATGGACGCTTTGACGAACTGATGGATGCGCCCATATTTGCAGGTTACTGCGAAGTGATGATGGACCAGGGCATGTATGCCGACCTGATGACCGATATCCCGGGACTGGAAAAAGAGCACTTCGATGAATATTATGCTATGGCTACGGTAGATGAGATAGACGGCAGCCCCGTCCGCTTCCTGCATTATAACCACCTCATACAAAACAAACTCGCCACGGGCCGCCCTAAGGATAAGCTGGATGTGGAAGAGTTGCGGAGGATCAATGAGCAGAAATAAGCTTTACCTCCTGATGAGCTCCAGTTTTTTTATTATCATCGTTATAAGCTCCTTATCGATCTTCGGCTTATAAGGCCTGTTATCTGTGGGCAATGAATGACTTGCTGCCGGGAGGATAATTTTTTTCAATATTTTGCGGTTTTAATGGCTATATGAACGGATTTAAGATCACAACGACCGATGGCAGCGTGATACGCTTTGCCTATTACATGGATGAGGCGCCCCTTACCTCGGCAGCCTTTGCCCAAACACTTCCTTTTACTCGTAGCTTTTTACATGCCCGCGTATCAGGGCAGGAGGTATGGATAGACGATGCCCCGCCGCTGGATATCATACAGGAGAATGCATCGGTATTCGTGCAGCCGGGCGAAGTGGTCATAGGCCCGTTGATGCCGCTGCGCAGCAAAGTAAAAGGCTGCATGGGCATACTATATGGCGAGGGACACCTGCTCGACTGCAGTAATATTTTTGCAAAAGTGCTGGATGAGGATATGGAACTGCTAAAAGCCCTCGGTGAAAGGACATGGAAGGAGGGCGTGCAGGAATTGTTGTTTGAGGCGCTGGATTAACCGCGCCTGCTGATGGTTTTGCCAATCAGGAGATTGGCTGCCAGTGCGATGGAGTCAGAGACTACGCCGAACTGGGGGCGTTATTTATCCATAGCAGTTTTTTCGAAAGGTGAAGAACAAAGTATGTGCGATGAATTGCTTTTCGGGTTATATCCAATCACATATATGTTGCCCCGCACTAACACAACTCCCGCCGGCGTAAACCCATCAGAATTTACAATCCTTTGCGCCGATGCTTTATTATCCTTAGCAGAATAGATGAGTGTTGCTACAGATATAGTGACGAGACAAAATGCAATTGCAAGATTCAGTATCTTTTTTGTGATTTCCATAAATACCAATTTTTAAGCGTTAAGTAATTATCCTAAAGTAGCAGTAATAATTTCGTTTAAAAAGAGTATATACCTTAGTGGGACTGACTACAGATGCGATGTAGTCAGAGACTATGCCGAACGGGCGATAACTTTTTTTTGTTATATTAGATAATCGTGAAGGTCAACATACTTAACAGGCAAACCGGTAAATTGTGCAAGGCTACTATAACAAAAGTAAGGAAGGATTTCGATAACATCTCAACAGACAGGTTTGATACATTTAATTGGGAAGGATTTAGGGAATCCTATACTGGACTTTTTAAGCTGATGAAAGGCAACAATATCTTGGGCCTAATGCAATTTGGCATTGAAAATGTTTTTCAAAACGTAATGGAGTTGACAAAAATTGAATTGTCGGTAGAGAACAGGGGAAGAAACAAAAAGTATGATTATATAGCAGGTTGCCTAATCGCTTATGCTTGCCTTATTACAAAAAAATCAGGTAATCGTGATATGGGAATTTTCTACAATAAAGCGACCAAATCCATTTACATTGAAAAATATGGTATGATGTCATATGATGAATTTTATGTAAAATCTAGTATAGAAAATAGTAACAAGTTGATTGGTAAGTATTTAACCATAACTAGATAAATTCCTTACGCAAATTGTTCTTAAGTAAGCTACTGTATTTAATTTAAATTTTATTATAACTTCACACTATAACTATTGATATTAATCGCTATGTATGTCCAAATGGCTAAGGATTTTTTAGAAATTATATATTATATAAGTGGGCCTCTTTTGGCTTTTTTTGCGTTTAAGGCATTAGCCAAAATTAAAGAAACAAGAAAACAAGCCAATGAAGCGAGAGAAACTAGAATTACTAACGCTAAAAGATCGTCATATCAACTTGCCGCAGAAAAATGTGATTTTTATCTTAATGTGATAATTCCAAAGATTAATAACTTAGATGCAGTAATACGAGAGCAAAATATCACTTTTTTTGAAAAATCTCAGGTCGAAGTTTCTAATACAAATATCAAGGTAAAGCCAGCATTTAAGGATGAGGGGGAACGTAATAAAGTTCTTCTTGAAATTCCTTGTTTAGAGGTTTTTAATCCAATTGAGAGTTTTTCTCTTTTTTTTGTTTCAGGAATAGCAGATGAAAAAATTGCTTATCTGACTGTAAGAACTACATTCTTGGGTTCAGTAAAACGCTACCTACCGCTTTATGTAATATTATCGAACGGAAAACATTTTAATAATACGTTCAAACTATTTATGATTTGGCATAATAGGCGAGAAAAAGAAATATTGGAAAAAGAAAAACATGCCATTGAGCAGAAATTGAACAAGAATATTTCTCTCGAAGTAAAAAATATTGGTGCTGAATAATACCCTCGTTGATCAGTTTTTGTATTGCTATTAATGGGATGTTCATTTATACCCCTTCACCACTTCCTTCAACTCATTCAGCTTGAGTAAAGCCTCTACCGGTGTAAGCGTATTGATATCCGTCTCCTCAAGCAATTGTTGTATTCGCCGCAGGTCTTCTGAGAGGCCGTCGAAGATATTGAGTTGAAAATTAGGCAGGGGCTGTATGTCCTTTACTTTCTTCATGGTGTCGCCCGTGGCGCCATTGGCGCCACCATGCTTTTCTTCTAGTAAAGCCAGTATCTCATCTGCGCGCTGCAGCAGGGCAGGGGGCATGCCTGCCATGCGGGCCACCTGTATGCCAAAGCTGTGGCGGCTGCCGCCAGCCTCCAGCTTACGCAGGAAGATCATCTTATTGCCAGTCTCCCGGTGCGTGATGTGGTAATTTCGCACGCGGGGCAGTTGGTGCTCCAGTTCATTCAGCTCATGGTAGTGCGTAGCAAAGAGCGTCTTGGGCCTTGCGGGGCTGTTGTGCAGGTGCTCCACGATCGACCATGCTATCGATATCCCATCGTAAGTGCTGGTGCCACGGCCTATCTCGTCGAGCAGCACCAGGCTGCGCTCGCTGATGTTGTTGATGATGCTGGCGGTCTCGTTCATCTCCACCATAAAGGTACTCTCGCCCCCGCTCAGGTTGTCGCTGGCGCCCACACGTGTGAATATCTTATCCGTCAGGCCCACCTGTGCCGATGATGCCGGCACAAAGCTGCCCATATGCGCCATCAGGGTGATGATGGCCGTCTGCCGTAGCAGTGCCGATTTACCGCTCATGTTGGGGCCGGTGAGTATGATGAGTTGCTGTGTTTCTTTATCGAGGAAGATATCATTGGCCACATAGGCCTCTCCGGGTGGCAGTTGCTGCTCTATCACCGGGTGGCGGCCCTGTTTGATATCCAGTATAGGCTCCTGTACCAGTTCAGGGCGGTGGTAGCTGTATTGCTTGGCATTGTGTGCGAAGCACAGCAGGCAGTCTATCTGTGCGGTTATATGGGCATTGGTCTGTATCGGGGCTATGTAGGGTTCTATATCAGCCAGTAGTTGCTGGTATAGCTCCATTTCCAGGGCCATTATCTTTTCTTCGGCACCCAGTATCTGCTCTTCATATTCTTTCAGCTCAGGCGTTACATAGCGCTCGGCATTGGCCAGTGTCTGCTTGCGTATCCATTCGGCAGGTACTTTGTCCTTGTGCGTATGCGTCACTTCCAGGTAATAACCGAACACATTATTGAATGCGATCTTGAGCGAACTGATGCCTGTAGCCTGCGCTTCCTTTTGCTGTATCTGCAGCAGGTAGTCCTTGCCGTTGCGTGATATATTGCGCAGCCTGTCCAGCTCGGCCGATACGCCTTCGCGTATCATGCCGCCCTTGCTGGCCAGTGCGGGTGCATCATCGGTTATTGTTGTTTTGATGCGTTCCTGTAGTTCGCCTAAGGGTTGCAGGTTATGTACCAGCGCGCGCAGGGCATCGTGTTTGGAGGCCGTGCATTGCTCCCGCATGTCGGCCATGCAGCCCAGGCTTTTGGCCAGTTGCATGATCTCGCGGGGACTCGCTTTTTTCAAAGGTATCTTCCCGATAAGACGCTCTACGTCGCCCACTTGTTTAATGCAATGGGCAAGCGCATGGTTCAGTTCCTGGTCCAGGATGAAATGGCTCACGAGGTCCAGCCGCTGCCTGATGCGGTGCATATCGAAGAGGGGGAAGATGAGCCAGCGCTTCATCAGCCTTGCCCCCATGGGGGTCTGCGTATGGTCTATGGCCTGCAGCAGGCATGATCCCCTTTCATCGCTGCTGTGCAATAGCTCCAGGTTGCGGATGGTAAAGCGGTCCATCCACAGGTATTCATCGGCCACCATGCGTTGCAGCGCGTTAATGTGTTGCAGGTTGGGATGCTCGGTATCTTTCAGGTAGTGCAGTACAGCACCGGCAGCCATGATGGCCGCTTTCATATCTTCCACGCCAAAGCCCTTGAGCGATTGGGTCTGGAAGTGCTGTAGCAGCAGGTCGTAAGTATATTGCTCCTGGAATACCCAGTCCTCCAGCAGGAAGGTATATACGCGGGTGTCGAAATATTCTTTGAAACGTTTTTGTTGTGGTTTGGCCAGTATCACTTCCGATGGTTGCATGCTCTGCATCAGCTTGTCCATATATTCCATGCTGCCCTGCGCCACGTAAAACTCGCCCGTGGTGATATCGAGGAAGGCGATGCCGCTTTGCTGCTCGCCAATGTGCAAAGCCGCGAGGAAGTTATTGCTTTTATTCTCCAGCAGTTTGTCGCTGGTGGCCACGCCGGGGGTCACCAGTTCGGTAACGCCGCGCTTCACGATGCCCTTTACCGATTTGGGGTCTTCCAGCTGGTCGCAAATGGCCACGCGGTGCCCTGCCTTTACCAGCTTGTGCAGGTAGGTCTCAAGCGCATGGTGCGGAAAGCCTGCAAGGTCCACGGAAGAGGCAGAGCCATTGGAGCGTTTCGTGAGGGTGATGCCCAGCACTTTGGAGGCCACATGGGCATCCTCGCCAAAGGTTTCGTAAAAGTCGCCCACGCGGAAGAGCAGAACGGCATCGGGATATTTGGCTTTAATATCCTTATGCTGCTTCATGAGTGGAGTTTCCGACGCGGTCTTGGCCATAATGGCAAATCTAAGAAAAAGGTGCTTTCTGGCAGGGGATATTAATTCACATTGTGGATAAATAATCGCTGCCCCTTATTGCTTGACGGTTATCAAAAAGTCTTTTGGGAAAGTAATGTTATACCCCTGGTCCCAGGATACGTGTTTCCAGTCGGCGGAGGGTGCTATCTTTTGGGCATACTCACCTGAGCTGATCATCATGGGCAGCGTAAAGCCCGGCACTACGTTGGCAAAGTGATAATAGAGTTTGGTGCCTTTGATATAATATTCCAGCATGGGTATGTCTGCCGTGCGCAGGTACTGGTTGAAGAGGGGGCTGAGGTCCATACCGCTGAATTTGTTGATGTAATCCTCTACCTGTTTCGTGGTCACGGTGGAATGGTAAAATTCTTTGTTCATGCCCCGCAGCATCTGGCGGAATTTTTCATCATCGTTCATCAGCATGCGTATCGTATGTATAAGGGCTGCTCCTTTATTATACATATCGGCCGATCCTTCGTGGTTCACGCCATAGTCGCCAATCACAGGCCGGTCATTATCTTCTTCTTTCATTTGACCGCGTATGTATTCGTAACCCTTGTCTTTGCCGAAAGCGCATTCCGAGAATAGTGTTTCGCTATAAGTGGTGATCCCCTCATGTATCCAGTTATCGGCTATGTCGGCAGCGGTGATACTATTACCAAACCATTCATGCCCGCTCTCATGCACTATAATGAAATCGAAGAGCAGGCCCACGCCGCTATTGCTCAGGTCTTTACCTTTGTAGCCCATTTTGTATTCATTGCCATAGGCTATGGCGCTTTGGTGCTCCATGCCCAGGTAAGGGGCCTCTACCAGTTTGTAGCCGTCTTCATAAAAAGGGTAGGGGCCCATCCAGTGCTCAAAGCAGTGCAACATAGGCTTCACCACTTCAAACTGTTGTACGGCCTTTTCCTGGTTATAGCGCAGCACATAGTAATCAAGGTCCAGCACGCCTTTTTCGCCTACCAGGGTATCGTGCCAGTGCACGTAGTCACCTATGTAAAAGGTAATATCGTAGTTGTTGATGGGATTCTGTACTTTCCAGTGGCTGCCATGCCCTTCACTGATGATATGGGTTTTCGTACTGTCTGTTGAAGGGGCAACCTGGTAGAACCGGTCACTCCCCGTTTCGAAGTACTGTCTGCCGTTACTGACCACCTCAAGGCCGTTTGGGGCAAATATATTGATATCGGCCCCCTGTTCCGGTTCATCCCATTGGGCATCTTTGCAGGGCCACCATGCGCTGGCCCCAAGGCCCTGGCAGGCTACCGCTACCCAGGGCTTACCGGTACTGTCTTTGCCCCAAATAAAGCCACCGTCCCACGGCGGGCGCTTTGCGGTTACCGGGCTGCCGTGATAGTAAATTTGCAGCTTCTTATTTGTCCCCTTTGGCAGTTCATGAAAAGGGTGTTTCAGCCACCATACATTACTGTCGTTCACCGCTTCCAGTAGTTTACCCTCCAGTTTCACGCTATCCAGTATCATGGGTTGCTGCAGGTCTATCTGCATGCTGTCATGGGCAGTACCCGTCACCTCAAAGTGTATATCCACGCTGCCGAAGATGCTTTTGTCGGCCATATTAAAAACAACATTGAGCCCGTAATGCTGCACATCCCACCAGTTGCGGCCCGGTCCGTTACTGCCACGCAGGGTATCGGCATGGGTATAAGCAAATGTGGTATTTGCCATGAGCAAATACCACATCAGTATCAATATGCTATAAAAGCTTTTGTACATTATTGTATATCGGCTACTTCCACCTCAAAGATAAGCACTGCATCGGGAGGAATGGAACCACCGGCACCACGATGGCCATAGGCCAGCGATGATGGTATATACAGGGTGGCTTTAGCTCCTTTTTTCAGCAGGGCCACACCTTCGTCCCAGCCGGCTATCACATGGTGCTGGCCCAGCGGGAAGGAAAATGGCTGTACGTGATGGAAAGCGCTGTCCACGTTCGAGTCGAATTTTTTACCGTCCATGGTCATGCCTGTATAGTTCACAAACACGGTCTGGCCTGTTTTGGGGTTGTCGCCAGTGCCTTGCTTGGTTATCTTGTAATACAGGCCCGATGCGGTCTTGGTCGGCTTCAGCTTGTTCTTCTTGAAGTAGGCTTGCAGCAGCGAGTCGTCTATATGATTCTGTGCTGCGGCTTGCTTGGCTTCTTCAGCTTTCATTTCTTCCTGCGACTTTACAGATACCAGCACTACATCATACTCTACCATTTCACCATCTTTCAGCCAGGGCATATTAGCACCTGCTTTTTTCATTGAGTCTGCAGGCACCATGATCACGGCACTGTCGCCCACGGCTATGTTCACGAAGGCTTCTGCCGGATCGCCGTTGAAAGCCGGTTTCTGTATGGCCAGCGGCACAGGCTTGTCGGCATTCATTTTACGGGAATCGAATACAGTGCTGTCACCCGCTATGAAATGTATATGCATTTCGGCCAGGTCGCCTATCACGGGTTTACGTCCGTTAGGGTTATGCGTTACGATCTTATATTTTACCCCGTTAGCCGTTGTGGTGAAGCCGTCATTTTGTGCAAAGAGGCTGCTCATCGGCGAAAGGGCGATACATAATACCAGTAATTTCTTCATCAGTACAAGTTTTATTGTTGGTGTATATTATTTAACGTCTTTTATGTCCACATCAAAGACAAGTACCGCGTTGGGGGGTATAGGGCCACCGCCTTGTGCGCCATAACCCAGTGTAGAAGGTATGAACAGTTTGGCCACGCTGCCTTTTTTCAGCAGTTGCAGTCCTTCGTCCCAGCCTTCTATTACCATATGCTGGCCCACCTTTACAGTAAAGGGTTGCTTGTCTTTATGTGTTTTAGGATCATTAGAATCAAATTCTGTGCCATCCAGCAGTGTACCTGTATAGATCACGGTAGCTTCCTGGCCGGCTTTTATGTTTTCGCCGGTGCCCGGTTTTTCTATAATGTAATAGATACCGTCAGCCGTTTTCTGTGGTTGCAGGTTGTTCTTTTTAAAGTAGTCCTGCAGCAGTGAGTCGTCAGTGGCTTTTTGCGTCGAAGCCTTTTCCATTTGCTCCTGCTGTGCCTGTGCTTTTGTCTTTATACTTACCACTTTTATGCGATATTCCAGCGTTTTCCTGCCCTTCATCCATGGCGGCATTTTTTCGCCCCTTCTTTTGAAGGAGTCTATCGGGATACGGAAGATGCCGCTGTCGCCGGGGCTCAGCATGGTAAAACCTGCTTCAGGCTGAAATTTGTACCTCAGCTCCTGTACAGGCACATTTACTGGTTCTCCTTTTTGTGCAGTAGGTGCTGTTTGCACGGTACGTGAGTCAAAGAACATACTATCGTCGATGTATACTTTTATATGAGCCGCTACAATATCGCCCATCATGGCTTTATTGTCTGCTTTGCCGCCTTTGATGATCTTGTATTGTAGTCCATCTTTTGTGGTTTGGAATCCGCCATTTTTATTGCAGGCCCCTAAGCCTAAAACTGCAAATCCTATTGCAGTCGCAGCGATGATGTTCTTTGTCATTTTGTTTGTTTGTATGGTTGTTTTTTGTTCTTTTTTAAAATTACGAGGGGTGAATATCGGACAAAATTTCCTTAAAGTATGCAACCGCCTCATTTAAAGGCATTTTAAGGCTGCCACCCGATGCGTTGAAGTGTCCGCCCCCGTTAAAATGTTCACGGGCAAAGCTGCTTACATCAAAATTGCCTTTGCTGCGGAAGGAGAATTTCACCTCGTCACCGCGTTCCAGTATCAGGGTGGCAAATTGTATGTTAGCTATGCTCATCGGCAGGTTCACAATGCCTTCCGTATCGCCCGCCTGCAGGTCAAAGCGCATCATCTCTTTGCGCGACAGGGTCATCAGGCTGGCATTATAGTCAGGAAATAACTCCATCTTTTCCAGTAGCATATAGCCTACAAAGCGCATACGCATAGCTGGCCATGAGTCATACACCAGGTCATGCACCTTGCTGTGGTCCAGGCCCTTGTGTTTCAGGTCGGCGATCATCTCATGCACGGTGGCCGTAGTGATGGGGAAACGGAAGGAGCCTGTATCGGTCATTACACCGGTATAAAGGCATTCCGCTATTTCCGTATCTATCAGTTCATTGTCATTGCAGAGGTTGATGAAATCATAGACCATTTCGCAGGTGCTGCTTTTTTCAGGTATGCTCATACCGTAGTCCCATACAGGGGCAGGTACCAGGTGGTGGTCTATTAGTATCTTGGGTTGGCTGGCTTCATCTAGGGCTTGCTCTATGAATTTGGTGCGGCTGAAATTATTGAAGTCCACACAAAAGATAAGGTCCGCATCATTCAGGGCCTGCTGGGCTTTTTTTGATTCTGCCTCCCAGCTCATCAGGCTGTCGATACCGGGCATCCATGCCAGGAAACCGGGTACTTCGTTGGGCGATACGGGTGTTACCGTGTGCCCTTTTTTGCGCAGGTAAAGCGCTAGTCCCAGCATGCTGCCCAAAGCATCGCCATCCGGTTTGTGGTGGGTGGTAATGAATATCTTTTTAGGCGTTTGCAGCAATGGAAAAGCATCTTGTATGGGGCGCATTATATGGATATATAAATTGATTTAAGGCGCAAATGTAACGATTTTGGTGGTTTCTGCAGGCCGGGGCACTATATAATAAATACAGTATTAACTTAACTTTTAAACAAAAGTTTTTCACTACTTTTGCCGCGTCAAAAAATAAATTTCAAAGGATATATGTCAAATCGTACATTTACCATGATTAAGCCGGATGCAGTAAAAGCCGGTAATATTGGTAATATTTTGCAGATGATGAATGCGGCAGGTTTTAAGATCGTTGCTATGAAGTACACGAAGATAAGCCTGGAACAAGCAGGTAAGTTTTACGAAGTGCACAAAGAGCGCCCCTTTTATGGTGAGCTTACTGAGTTCATGAGTAGTGGTCCCATCGTGGCTGCAATTTTAGAAAAAGAGAATGCTGTCGCAGATTTTCGTAAATTGATCGGCGCAACCAACCCGGCGCAGGCCGAAGAGGGCACTATCCGTAAGTTATATGCCACTTCAGTAGGTGAGAATGCAGTACATGGTTCTGATAGCGATGAGAATGCTAAGATAGAAGGCGACTTCTTCTTCAGTGGCCTGGAGCGCTTCTAAATATACTATCCGCGTCGCTACCCTTGATATGACGCGCACTTGAAAACTAGGTCCCGCTACATTGCGGGACTTTTCTTTTTTTAAGAGTTGATCATTCCCGCCAGTTGCATGTTCTTATTCCGCAGGTCTATACCACCTTCCAGTATCGATTTCAGGTTGGCCAGGTAAAAGCACCAGCCCGTCTGGCAGCCAAGATTGTAATATACCATGCCGTGTTCATCTTCGGGTATCTGTTCCTGGGTCAGCATTACGATATTTTCCCCGTTCACCTCACCTATCTGCACGGTCACTAAAGCCCCGGCCGTGAATGAGAATTTGATCTTGTCAATGCCATTCGTTTCCAGTACGGACCCTTTTTCAAAAGTAGTGTCGGGGTGCCCGTGCCATAGCCATTCATAGGTGTCACCGGCATGTATATGGCTATTGGCATCGCGCAGCTTCCCGTCTGTTGTATGAAACTCCGCTTTGCGCAGGAACCATTGTTCCAGCTTCTCCCGTGTGGTCCATGCAGCATAGATCACCTGCACAGGGGCATTGATGTTTATCTTCTGAGTAAATCGGCTCCAGTCGTGTGGCATGATCGGTACTTTTTGTTTAGGATAAAGATAATAACAGGCATAGGGTTCATAATAGTTAACAATGCTTAAAGAACTATGCCAGTATCATTTGCGACCGCGTACCATTTCCCATAGTACCACCCCCGCGCTTACCGATATATTCAGGGAATGTTTGCTGCCCCACTGGGGTATCTCTATACAGGCATCTGCAACCTGCAATATAGCGTCGCTTACGCCGGCCACCTCGTTACCAAATACAAGGGCTGTTTTTTCGCCTGTCCATTGCAGTTGCTCCAGTCCTATACTGTTATGTGCCTGTTCTACAGCATATATTTTATAACCTGCTGCTTTTGCCTTGTTTATTGCATCTGTGTTTTGAGCAAAATGTTCCCATGCTACGGTCTCTGTTGCGCCAAGCGCTGTTTTATGTATATCCCGGTGGGGCGGGGCAGGGGTATAGCCACAGAGGTATATGGCCTGTATGGCAAACGCATCGCAGGTACGGAACACGGAGCCCACATTGTGCATACTCCGTACATCGTCCAGTATCACCAGTATAGGTTGCTTTTTAGCCATTTTTAGCTCATCTGCGTCCGGTCGCTCCAGTTCCTCTATCGATTTTTTTATATACATATCCCTGCTTTTTTACGAAAGAATTTGCAAGATACATTACATTAAAACGTTAAAACCCCTACCTTTGCAAAAAAAATCATATAAGAGAATGAGTGCGAAATTCGTTAACCAGGCAAGGACGCAGTGGAAAACAGAGGAACAGGAAGATTTAGCCTTGCTTACCGAGGAGTTTCATAACCTTATCGTATGGAACGATGAAGTGAATACATTCGATTGGGTCATAGAGTCGCTGATTGATATATGTGAGCACAGTCCGGAGCAGGCCGAGCAATGCGCCATGCTCATACACCATAAGGGTAAATACGGGGTAAAGAAAGGAAGTTTCGATAACCTCAGGCCCCAGTGCGAAGCCCTCATCGACAGGGGCATACAAGCCACTATAGATTATTAATGCTATTTATTTACATTTTTATGGCCCCGCTGCTAAGTGGGGCTGTTTTTGTTTTCTCCCCTGCAAATTCACCCTGTCCCTGAATGGCCCCCATTTCCTCCTCTGCTTCCCGTATAGTATATTTGAAACCTTCAATCTCACATTATGCGTAGTTTCCTTTTCGTTGCCGCATCATTGGTCGCGCTGTCATCCTTTGCACAGGGTGGATATAAAAAGATTACACTCGAAGATATTTGGTCAAAGAACACATTTGCCGTTAAAAGCGTTCCGGGTTTCAATGCCATGCAGGATGGTCTGCATTATACCCAGACAGATAAAGAGGACGGTGTGCAGCAGGTAAATGAATATGAGCTGGCTACAGGCAATAAAGTGAAGACACTCTTTGACAATAGCCTGCAAAGATACAGGGACAGCACCCTGGAACTGGATGCGTACATACTCGATAATGATGAGCAGAAAATGCTCTTATTGACCGAAAAGAAAAATATCTACCGTCGTTCGGTACTCTATAAAGTGTATGTATACGATATGGCAACGAAGAAGGTTCAATTACTGGATAAGGATAAGGTATTGCATGCTACTTTTTCGCCTGATGGCAAAAAAGTAGCTTATGTAAAAGACAATAACCTGTATTATAAAGACCTTGCAAGTGGCAGGGTAACAGCCGTGACCAAAGATGGCAAAAAGAACCACATTATAAATGGCAATTGCGATTGGGTATATGAAGAAGAGTTCGAATTCACCCGCGCTTATGACTGGTCAGACGATGGTAAGTACATAGCTTATTACCGTTTTGATGAAAGCAGGGTTAAGGAATATACCCTTACTTATTACGATAGCCTGTACCCGCGCATATACACCTACAAATATCCCAAAGCAGGCGAAGATAATTCGATAGTGCAGGTGAAGCTCTACAATGTAGCCACCCATCGTACAGCTAATGTGAATGTAGGCCCCGAAAAAGATCAATATATCCCACGCATAAAGTGGATGGATAAGAACCACCTTTGCGTTTACAGGATGAACAGGCGGCAGAATAAGCTGGAACTGTTGCGTTCCGATGTTAGTGGGAACACGGATATTATTTACACGGAAGAGAACAAATACTACATTGAGATTAACGACAACATGAGGTTCCTGCCCGATGGCAATTCCTTCGTTTTCAATAGCGAGCGTACAGGCTACAATCATATTTTTTACTACGACTGGAAATATAAGACCATGAAAGAGCTTACTCCCGGCGATTATGATATCGAATCGATCACCGGGGTGGATACGGCAAAGAAACTAGTCTATTATACGGCTGCCGAAAGGTCGCCATTGCAGCGCAACCTGTATGCTGTTGCTTGGGATGGTAGCGGTAAAACATGCCTGACCCCGGAAAAAGGCACCCATAATATAACACCCTGCACCGGCAACCGTTATTTTCTCGACAGGTATTCAAGACTTCGTGTGCCCCCTGTTTATTATCTCCGCGATGCAGAAGGAAAGATTGTGCGCACCCTTGAGGATAATCACAAGCTGAAGGAGACCATGAAAGATTATAAACTGGGCGAGATACATTTTATGAAGATACAGGGAGCTTATTATGATGAACTGAATGCATGGATGATAACCCCGCCCAACTTTAGCAAGAGCAAAAAATATCCTGTGCTGATGTACCAGTACAGTGGTCCCGGATCGCAGCAGGTGGCCGATAAATTTCCGGTTGGCGACTACTTCTGGCACCAGATGCTGGCGCAGAAAGGCTATATTATAGTATGTGTGGATGGCACGGGCACCGGCTTCCGTGGCGAAGAATTCCGGAAAAAGACCTACCTCACACTCGGCCGTCTCGAAAGCGATGACCAGGTAGCAGTGGCAAAGAACCTCGCCGAACTGCCTTATGTGGATAAGAACCGTATAGGCATATGGGGCTGGAGCTATGGGGGCTTTATGAGCAGTACTTGTATCTTTAAAGGGAATGACGTGTTCAAGGCCGCCATTTCTGTAGCCCCGGTTACCAATTGGCGCTATTACGATAATGTTTATACCGAGCGCTACATGCGCAAACCGCAGGAAAATGCACAGGGCTATGATGAAAATGCCCCCGAATATATGGCCGACAGGCTAAAGGGCAAATTACTGCTCATACATGGCACAGGCGATGATAATGTACACTTTCAGAACTCGGCCATGCTGGTGAACGCGCTTATAAAGGCCAATAAAGATTACGACAGCGAATATTACCCCAACAGGGCCCACGGCATATCGGGCGGCAATACACGCCTGCACCTGTTCCGGAGAATGACCGACTTTATTCTGGAAAATCTTTGATAGCTTGCAGGCCGCATGAACAGGCTGGAACTGGCTATTCTCAAATGGGCGCCTGTGCGCATCATTACCGACCTCATGAAGCGGGTGGTCCTGCCCGGTTTTGAGGGTTTGTCTTTATACGAGGTCAGTAAGTTCTTTTACCTCGAGATGAAGAATATCAGCCTTACCGAGCGCTGTGCTGCCGTCACCTACAATTTTGTGATGGCTATACCACCCAGCATGCTTTTCCTTTTCGCCCTTGTGCCTTACCTGCCCCTTAAAGATGCCGAGCATACCATTCTCTCTATGGTCCGCCTCGTAGCACCTACACAGGGGGTATATAAAAGTATCAGCAAGGTAGTTACCGACTTTATTAATACCGAGCAGCGGCAGGTACTTTCCTTTGGTATCCTGCTTACATTATACTTTTCGTCCAATGGCATCATGGGGCTCATGCGCAGTTTCGATAATAGTGAGCATGTATATGTGCAGCGCTCAGGCCTGCGCCGCCGCTGGGTGGCCATTAAGCTCACCTTCCTGCTCTATGGGGTGGTCATATTGGCCATGGTGGCATTCATTATTCAAACGCAGTGGGTCAATAAGATCATACAGAAGATATTCGTAAGCGTTTTGCTGGGCAAGGCTTTATCCATACTCCTGCTGGTGTTCGTTGTGTTATGTGCTATATCGGTCATCTATAGTTATGGGCCCTCTATCTCGCACAAGTTCAGGTTCATTTCACCCGGTTCGGTATTTGCTACCATGCTCTTTGTCATTGCCACATATGGCTTTTACTACCTGGCCAATAATTTCATCAATTACAATAAGGTATATGGCTCTATCGGCACTTTGATCGCATTCATGGTTTGGATTTGGCTCAATACCATGGTAATTTTGATCGGCTTTGAGCTCAACGTAAGTATTGTATTGGGTAAAATATCCCGGGCAAAAAATGGAATTAAGAAAACAGAAGCTATATAAAGCAGTATTATTATTTATCCCGCTTGCTTTCTGCTATGCATGCAACAACAGTAACCGCCTGCCCGACAGGGTTACCTTCACTGAGCATATAGCCCCCCTTTTTTACAAGCATTGCACCGTCTGCCATAGGCCTACAGGTATGTCGCATATCGAACTCGTGAACTATAATGAGGCCAAAAATTATGCATCGGCCATAGCTTACGTTGTAAAGGAGCGGCTCATGCCGCCATGGCCTGCCGACCCGCACTACACCGAATTTTCGGAACAGCGGCTATTGACAGAGCATGAGATAAAACTCATAGAAAAATGGGCAGCAGATGGTGCTCCCGAGGGGGCAAAAGACAAGATGCCCCCGGAACCCGAATATCCTGCTGGTTCGGCTATAGGCACGCCCGACCTGCGTCTGCCATTGCAGCCTTTCTTCCTTAAGGCCAATAGTAGCGACCGCTTTCTTCTTGTAAAGGTGCCTTTCGAATTACCCCGCGATACTTATGCTGCGGTTGTCGAATTTGTCCCCGGCCCGCATAATGTAGTGCATCACGTAAATGGCGACATGGTGAAGTACGACTTTGATAAAAAGAAAGATGTATTTGAAGGGCAGCGTGTGTCCGACATGGTCAACGATACCAATATCATTGATGCCTTCAAAAAGCTGGGCCTGCCCAATGACGATGGCACTTACCCTGTGCTCGAAAAATCAGTGGTCAATTACCTGCCTGGCGTATACGCCCAGCGTTACCCTGGTGGCATAGGCGGCTTCTTCCTGCCGCGCAAAGGTGCTTTCCTGCTCAATGATATGCACTATGGCTTTACCCGCGACGAGGACCTTACCGACAGTTCTTATATCAACGTCTTTTTTACCAAAACACCGCCCGAACGTATCGTACAGGAGTTCCAGTTGGGTACAGTAGGCATCTCGCCCGTGGTCCCCGACCTGGTTATTCCACCCAATACGATAAAGAAGGTGCATAGCAGCTACGTGGTGCCGATGGATATATCCGTGCTTACCGTCAATCCTCATATGCACCTGCTGGGCAAAAGCTTTAAGGCCTACGCCGTTAAGCCCGATGGCGATACCATAAGGCTCATATCTATTCCCCGCTGGGATTTCAACTGGCAATACTTTTATACTTTTAAGAAGATGGTAAAGATCCCTAAAGGCAGTACCATTACAGCTGAAGGGGTTTATGACAATACCAAAAACAACCTGCTGAATCCATATAGCCCGCCCCGCCTCGTGCGCGATAACAATGGCAGTATGAAGGCTACCGACGAGATGTTCCAGTTCATCATCAGCTACCTGCCTTATAAAGAGGGTGACGAACAGGTAAGCCTCGAGGTGCCGCAAAAGCCGCATTAAGGATCGGCCGCATGTCGTTTTTTACGTTTTCTTAGCATTTTTGATTGCCTTATATCCCTTAACTTTAACCAAAATATTTTATTCCATGAGATCAGCGATCTATACAGTGGCTTTGGCCCTTTTTACTGTCGGTACGGCAAATGCACAACATACAGGCATGCAGAGCCTGGCGATAGGCAGCAACATTCCCGGTGCTGTGGAAAAACTAAAATCGGTTTCAGGTGATATGGTTACCCTGGAAAAAACAAAAACGAAGAATGGCCTGTTGGTCATGTTCTCCTGCAACACTTGCCCATACGTTATCCGTAGCCAGGAGCGTACTAAGGAGGTCATGAAATATGCCCGCGAAAAAGGTATAGGTATGGTCATCATCAATTCCAATGAAGCCCAGAGGGATGATGCAGATTCTTACGAGGCTATGGTAAAATATGCCAAAGGGCAGGGTTATAAAGTGCCTTATGTGGTTGATGAGCAGTCTAAGCTTGCCAATGCTTTTGGGGCCTCGCGCACACCCGAGGTCTTCCTCTTCGACGATAAGGGCAAACTGGTATATAAAGGGGCAATGGAAGATAATCCCTCAGATCCGGAGCATTCCAAAGATATTTTCATTACCGGCGCTATTGACAATATGCTGACTGGTAAGAGCATCGACCCTAATAGCACCAAGTCTATTGGTTGCTCCATTAAGCGCATTATGTGATCTTATGAAAAAATTATGATAAAAAACCGGCTGCAGATGCGCCGGTTTTTTTGTTTCGGAAATATTGGCCCCAAATTTTCTGTAATTATTTCGGCACCACGCCGGGTATTGCTATTTACAGTACTTTTGGCGGCTTTTTCGTATCATGACCAAACAGGTTTTTCTGACCACTTCGCCCACCCGTTGGCAGCGCTTTAAATGGGCTTTCAGGTTATTGATATTCATGCTGGTACTCCTGGTATCGGTACTGGTAGTGGCATATTGGAAAGGGGGTAATCCCTCGTTGCCCCAGCTTCGGGAGAAGAATGAACAATATAAGGCCATACTGCATCCCGCTAAGCACCTCCTCCTGCAGGAAAACAGGGTGAGCGATTCTTTCGAGGGTTTCCGGAAATTCATAAGTGCAAGACCCAAACGTGTTAAAGCCGTCAGGGCTGATAGTATTCATGAGATGGATGCAGCTATTCGTGCGGCTTTTTATGTAGCATGGGATGCGCAGTCTTATTTCTCGCTCAGGGCCAATATCTCGCGCCTGAATATGGTCTTGCCCGAGTGGTTATTCCTCGATCCCAATGGCGATACGCTGACCACTAATATCGATCACCGGGGCGATAGCATTATCAGGGCATCGGGGGTGCGCGTCATCCCTATGCTATCCAATAATTTTCATGAAAAGTGGCATGGTGATGCGGTCCATCGTATCATAACGGATCCTGTCAAAAAGGCCCGCTTCATTAATGACGTGGTCAATACCTTGCTAAAGAACCACTATGCAGGTATAAATATCGATTTCGAGGAGCTGAAAGAAACCGGTGATGAGGATTTCAATGCCTTTGTGCGTGATCTTTCTGTACAGTTGCACCAGCATGGTCTCCTTGTTACACAGGATTTTTCACCCTTCAATAGCGATTACAACATTAAAGAGCTGGCAAAGTATAATGATTACCTATTCCTCATGTCTTACGATCAGCACGATCAGTCTTCCGAGGCTGGTCCCGTATCGGCACAGAAATGGATAGAGGCCACTGTTGACGATGCAATAAAGTCCGTATCACCTGGCAAGCTTGTATTATGCCTGGCTGGTTTCGGCTACGATTGGCCTAAAGATGATGAAGGCAAAGATGTTACTTACGAAGAAGCGCTGTCAACCGCTGGTGAAGAAGGAGCTAAGGTCGATTTCGATAACAATACATACAATGTACATTACAGTTACCTCGACGATGACAGCATATGGCACGATGTGTATTTTACCGATGCCGCTACCAATTTCAATACCATGCGCTTTGCAGCAGAGTATGGTCTTGCCGGGGTTTCTTTATGGAGGTTGGGCTCCGAAGATTCAAGGATATGGAAGTTCTACAATAAAGACCTGGATGCCGATGCGCTCGATACCTTCGATTTTGCGCAGTTATCGCATGTAAAGGCCAGTAACGATGTGGACTATATAGGGGAGGGGGAGATACTGGATGTTATGAGCACACCTAAGGACGGTATGATAAGAACGGAGATCGACTCGTCTGAAATGCTGATAAGCGAGGAGCATTACGATGTGCTGCCGTCCGTATTTGTTGTTAAAAAATATGGTAATGCACCGGGTAAGATAGTGCTCACATTCGATGATGGCCCCGATCCCAAATACACCCCGCAGATACTGGATATATTGCAGAAGGAACACGTTCCGGCCACATTCTTTCTCATAGGCATCAATGCTGAGAATAATATCCCACTCGTAAAGCGCATCTATAATGATGGGTACGAGATCGGTAACCACTCCTTTACCCATCCCAATATGGCTGAGGTTAGTATGAACCGTGCCGTTATAGAGATGAGGGCCACGCGCAAGTTGATAGAATGTATTACAGGTCACTCTACCATTATGTTCCGGGCACCCTATAATGCCGATTCCGAGCCCGAATCCATGCAGGAACTGATACCTGTAGCCTTATCGAAGAAGTACAACTACCTTACCATAGGTGAGTCTATAGACCCTAATGACTGGGAAGAAGGCGTAACAGCTGATACGATACTCGCACGGGTCATCCGGCAGCAGGATATGGGCAGCATCATATTGCTGCACGATGCAGGGGGCAGCACCCGTAAAGCTACGGTAGAGGCCCTGCCGCGCATCATAAAATATTTCAGGGATAAGGGCTATGAGTTCACCACGGTGGCACAGCTTGTAGGCAAGAGCAGGAAGGAACTGATGCCTGCTGTAAAGAACGAAGGTTTCGAATTGAAATTGAATTATATAGTGGTGCAGATCGTCTATTGGGGTGGCAATATGCTCTTCTCTCTTTTTGTGATATGCATTGTTTTATCTGTTGCCCGTATCCTCATCATGGGTACTTTGGCTGCACTGGAGCATAAGCGCGAAAAGAAAAAGAACCTCCCGCCACTGCACGGATCACCGCTTGTAAGCATTATTGTTCCTGCTTATAACGAAGAGGTTAATGCTGTGGGGTCTTTGAACAACCTGTTAAAGCTGCAATATCCCAATTTCAATATCATATTTGTTGACGATGGCAGCAAGGACAATACTTATGAAAAAGTAGCTGCTGCCTTTAAAGACAACGACCGGGTAACTGCCCTTACAAAGCCCAACGGCGGTAAAGCCTCGGCACTTAATTATGGTATTGCACATACCGATGCGGAATTTGTGCTCTGTATAGATGCCGATACCAAATTGCTGCCCGGTGCGGTGGCTATGCTCGTAAGGCATTTTGCTGAAGAGGAGGTAGCCGCCGTCGCAGGTAATGTAAAAGTGGGCAATGAGGTGAATTTTATTACCCGTTGGCAGAGCATTGAGTACATCACCAGCCAGAATTTCGACCGTAAAGCCTTTTCCTATGTTAACGCCATTACGGTTGTGCCCGGTGCCATTGGTGCTTTCCGCCGTACTGTCATTACTGAGATAGGGGGCTTTACCGGCGATACCCTTGCTGAGGATTGTGATCTTACCATGCGCATCTTGCGTGCGGGCTACGTGGTGCGCAATGAGAATAATGCTATTGCACTTACCGAAGCACCAGAGACCATTAGCATGTTCCTCAGGCAGCGTTTCCGTTGGAGTTTCGGTGTCATGCAGTCTTTTTGGAAGAACAGGGATACACTCTTCAATACCCGTTTCAAAGCTTTGGGGCTGATAGCTATGCCCAACATATTGGTCTTTCAGATACTCATACCGCTAGTAGCACCGCTTGCCGACCTCTTTATGATTTTTGGCCTGCTTACGGGCAATGCGCTGGAGATATTTAAATACTATGGTGTTTTTATGCTCGTTGATGCGTCAGTGGCCATCATTGCGTTTCTCTTTGAGAAAGAGAGTCTGTGGCGGCTCTTATGGCTTATTCCCCAGCGCCTGGTATACCGCTGGCTTATGTTGTTCGTACTATTCCGTTCTATACGCAGGGCCATCAAGGGCGAGTTGCAGCATTGGGGCGTTTTGAAACGCACCGGTAATGTGAAAGAAGCCCCTGGGCATGCTTAAATAGCATCAGCACCGCCCCAGGCGGTCAGATGCTTTGCCCTCCAGGCCGACCGATGATATCTTTAGTCCCCTCGGGACCTCCTGTTTGTAGCTCTATACTCATACCAGCGCCTCTTTTTAGTCCCGTAGGGACATTCTGCTTATAGCCGTCTGCATCCCCTACGTTTACCAGCTCCGTAGGAGCGCCCTCCGGCGCCTCCGCATTGCATTTTATCTCCGCCTGCAACATCTTATAGTCCCCTTCGGGACGTCCTGTTTATAGCCATATACGCCCCACACCTATACCAGCTCCGTAGATGCGGTCTGCGTATTGATATATTCGGTGTCTTATTTCTTTAGACCAATACACAAATAGTCCCCTTCGGGACGTCCTGTTTGTAGCCATATACGCCCTCACGCTCATATCAGCTCCGTAGGTGCGGCCTGTTCCGCTTAATAATGGAATAAACCACATAACACTTCATCAATATAATATGATACAATCGTATTTTTGCGCCAGCAATTATGAGCACCGCCGATAATTCCATATTGGGCCTTAAATTACCCACCGATCCGCGCTGGGTCGATCTCGCATCTATATCATTGGAAGAGATACTCACCGATCACGCATTTTGTGAGCAGAAGGCAGCTACCCAGTGCATATCACTGATACAGCGCTATCCCGGTAAAGTAGAGCTCGTCAATGCTTTATCACCAATAGTTACCGAAGAGTGGGGGCATTTCCGTATGGTATGGGCCGAAATGAAAAAAAGGGGCTATGAACTGGGTCGGCAGCGTAAAGATGATTATGTCAACCTGCTCTTGCAATATGAACCTAAAGGCATACCGGCGGAAGACAAGTTGCTGCATAAATTGATGTTATGTGCATTGATCGAGGCACGCAGTTGTGAGCGCTTCCGCCTCTTGTCCGAGAACCTTGAGGATGAATATTTGCAGAAGTTTTATTACAAGTTTATGGTCTCTGAGGCAGGGCATTATCGACTTTTTATAGATTTGGCGGAGCAATATTATACGGTTCAGCAGGTACGTACTGCCTGGCAGCTATGGCTGAAGATAGAAGAGCAGGTGTTGCAGGAGCTCACACCCCGGGGCGACCGTATGCATTGATTTTGTATCTTAGTAAAGTAAAAAGCACATTATGCGTAATGTAATCTCTATGTTGGCAGTTATAACTGTAGTGGCTCTTTCTGCTTTTGCTCCGCCTGCTCTGCTCATTACCAGCACCGCATTTACGCCAAATGGTATGATACCGCAAAAATATACTTGCGAAGGCGAGCAGGATAGTCCGCCATTACAGGTAGCCAATGTACCGAAAGAAACGAAGTCGCTTGCTTTGATCCTGCACGATCCTGATGCACCCTTAAGAGGGGGCTTTACACATTGGGTAATGTGGAATATAGATGTCAAAGGGGGTATACCTGAAAATTTTAAAGGTGCGGAACAGGGCGCAAACGGCATTCATAAGAAAGGTTATATAGGTATGTGTCCGCCATCAGGCATACACCATTATCATTTTATGGTATACGCGCTCGATACCAAACTCGACCTCCCGGTCACTACTGACAAAAAGAAACTGGAAGAAGCAATGAATGGTCACATACTGGCGCAGGGCGACCTGGTTGGCCTTTATGAAAAGAAAAAGTAAATGCTTCTCTAAAGCTTGCAACTTTATTTATATGCTGGTATAGTTTTTTTGCCTTAAAGGGTAAAAAAATATACTATGCGTACACTATGTTCTATATTATTGATGTGCCTCATGACCACTGTTACGTGGGCACAGGATAAAAAAATGACGGTAACCAGTCCGGCTTTTAAGAATAATGGGATGATACCTGCCCGCTATACATGTAAAGGCATGGCCACCAATCCACCACTGCATATCTCCAACATACCTAAAGGTACCCCCTTCATTTCTATTATTGTTCAGGATGTTGATGCACACTATCCTACAGGTGTCACGCATTGGCTGGTATGGGATATAAAGACCAACTCAAGTACCGAACTGGCAATACCCGAAAACTTTAATGGTGGTATACAGGGGCTTAATGACCAAAACGGGAAAGGTTTCCTGGGTATTTGTCCCGACTCCGGCATGCACCATTATTATTTTACCGTCTATGCACAAGATGTTGAGATGCAGGTAGGTAATAAAACCGACAGGAAGAATCTGCAAAGCAGGCTCGAGGGCCATATACTCGCAAAAGCGGAGCTTGTAGGTACATATAAGAAGTGATTATCGACATTAAGATACCGGGCATATGGCCCCGTATCTTAATGTTTCAGGTCATGTAGCGCTTGTTTTTTTTCTGCCTTGTATTTTTAGAATAATAGCAGATATCAGGGTCACAATGATACCCACCGGCAATGGCTCAAGAAAAGTGATACCCGCGATACCTAAGGGAGTCTTATAGATATCTTTCATCATCTCTATATTTTTCATTTGCGCCTTTATCTCTGCTGCCGATTTACCGCTATGTTGCATTTTATCCATTACGCAAGTGCTATACCGGTCCATAAAGTCAGGGATTACAGTATAATAGATAATAAGCCAGGCTGCCACATAGCATAGGCTCGATACCAGTACCACCAGCAGGCCTACACCCATGCTCCTGCCAAAGCTTATATAGCCATTGCCTATATGCTTTTTGTATGATATCATTGCCATATATACAAATATGAAGGCCACCACCATGGTCGAATAGCCAAGCCATTCCGACGCTTCAAAGTTTTCTGTTTTCAGTAACAGTGATGTACCGAATAATACAAGGGCAAAAAAAGCTCCCGAGATCAACCCGTAAGTAAGTACCGTTTTACGCATATCGTTTTTTTTGAGCAAATTAATGCTGCGGCATCCGCATCGGGCTCATACTTTTTTCTCTTTTTCTCAAAAAAGGCCCTTTTCATACTAAAGTACCTTTATATTACACCGCTAATCCCAGTTCTCTTGCTTTAACTATTGCCTGGGTACGCCGCTTCACATCAAGTTTAGTGAAAATATTTGAAACATGGGTTTTTATGGTATGTATGGAGAGATACATTTCAGATGCAATTTCCTGGTTGCTTAGGCCCCGCGCCATGAGTAATAATATTTCATATTCTCTTTTACTCAGGCCCAGTTCGCCGGGATCCATGTCTGCTGCTTTATTTTGTACCGGTACTGGTATCTGTACTTCTACCAGTTTTTCCTTAGGCCGGGTTAATTTATTGCCCACTGCAATACCTATTGCAATAAATATAACGGCAATGATACCGGCATACACTTCTATGGCGTTGTCAATTACCAGCAGGCGGTATTCCACCAGCTTTAGGGCCAGGGCAATAAGGGCCAGCAGAGCGCCATATAATGCCACTTTTTTTATCATGCATGCTAAGATATATCTTAATGCATCAGCTTCGCACCTTGCAGGGGAAAAAATAAGGTAGTAACTTACTTGCGATTCCGGGGATTTTATATTCTTTTTGTTTAATAAACATTTCTATGAAGCAAATTTTCCTTTCCTTGTTTATAGCTGCTGGCTTGCTGTTTACTTATTCGGCTGCCAATGCGCAGGATGATATATGGGAACACACCCCATCGCCTTATAAAGTATTCAAAAGTGGTGGATCCATATTTGTGCCTCTGGAAGTGATGGATAGGGAAGACCTCATAGGCCGCGATTGCGGGCAGTACGTGATACCGCACGATGCGGCCGATGATATGCTCGACTGGGCCAGGACAAAGAACCAGGACGGCAGTACATGTTACGATATACAAAGTATCGAAAGGGCCATGGGTATCAATGACGGTGCCTGGGATAATAAAACACTGGTAAGGGTAAATATGCGTACCGAAGCGCTCCATGAGCTGCGCCTGCACTGGCCTTCGGAGAACGATTGTGTTCCTTATGAGCAATGGATGGACGGTATTTCGGGCTGCTGCGGTGTGCCCATAGCGATCGTTAGCCCCGTACCTCCTGAATATGTGGTAATAGTGGATAAGGAAATAAAGCCCTGTAAGAAAACAAAACCCGGTATCCCGGTACCCTGGTGGCTGCCAACACCTTGCGATATCCCCCGCTGTTGCGATTGCATACCCCTTGCACCTTATTGATAAGGGCATGGCACATACCGTTTAGAACAATTATCTCCAAACTTTTGACTTACTGTGGTATTTTTGCCTCATGACGGCTTATATCCGTAAAATGCTGTTCAAGGATACCGCTCTGCGGCTCGAGACAGGTGCGGGTTGGAAAGCAGCCTTGAAAGGGAAAGCATTTGTACTGAAACTATCACTTGGCTTGTTGGTGATGGCAGGCATATTATGGTTCCTACCGGCTTTCTTTCACGCCATAGAGTTACGCAATGGCAGGGTTGTAAATGATGTGATATTGCAGCATCTCCGGCCCTTCGATGTTTCCACCTTTATTTTTCTGCTCGTATGGTCTATGGTAGCGCTCACTACATGGCGTGCTATACAGCAGCCCTACATTTTCCTGCTCTTCTTATGGTCATTTATATTCCTTACACTGGTGCGTATAGCGGCCATAAGTATACATCCGCTCAATCCGCCCCGGGGGCTTATCCCCCTTGTCGATCCCCTGAGCAATTATTTTTATAAAGGCACATTCATCACCAAAGACCTTTTCTTTTCCGGCCATACGGCTACGCAGTGCCTTATGTTCCTCTGTATGAGAAAAAGCACCGATAGACTCCTGGCCTTGCTCAGTATTTTGGTGCTCGCCGTCTTGTTATTGGTACAGCATGTGCACTATACCATTGATATACTGGCCGCGCCATTCTTTACCTATTGTTGCTATGCCATGGGCAAATGGGTAGTGATGAAATGGGAAACTCCGGGTTGATCAAAACCTGTATCCTAAACGAACACAGCCCCACAACTTGAAGCTGGCCTTTCCTGCGTCAAACAGCATTGGTGTAAAATATATGCCGGTATATAGGCCATTATTGAACTTATAGCTATATCCTCCATCAAAGAATATGGCTGTTTGCATCTTGTCAAACTTATGTTCCGTGTTATGCGGGTAATAATAGGTATAGGTGCTGGTAGCTCCGCCAAGTTCAAGTTCATGAGCATGTACCCGGTACAAACCTTGTACCTGTACCGTAAACCGGGGACTGAACTGGAATTTTTCTCCCTTTGATATTGGTATCAGGGAAGGTGATATGCCTATACTCCCGCCAAGGCCATAGTGCTTATCGAAATAGATATTGTTACCGTAGTTAAGGCTATAATGCCCGGCAGGTCCGCCTAATGCAATGAAAATATTATTATCTCTTTGAAGCCTGCCTCTGCCCTGGCATTGAAGTGTAAGTAAAAGAAAAGCGGTAAATTTCAATACCATCTTAAGGTTCATAAGTATCCGTGTTTGAATGGTAAAATTACCTAAATGGCTTATTACCCGCAAATGACTGTTCAGCGCTATTTACCTTTTTTACATTACATTTAAAAGCTGGCATATTATTTATAAATAATGCATCATGACAAACAAATTATCCGCAACAGCAGGTATTGAGATCAATGCACCTGTATCTAAAGTATGGCAGGCGTTCACAGATCCTGCAATGATTAAGGAATACCTTTTCGGCACTACTGCCGTTTCCGACTGGAAAAAGGGCAGCAGCATAACCTACAAAGGTGAGTGGCAGGGCAAGCCCTATGAAGATAAAGGCACTATTGTGGACATCATTCCGGGCAAATTATTACATACTACCTACTGGAGCAGTATGAGCGGTAAAGAAGATAAGCCCGAGAACTATAACAATGTGATCTACGAAGTAAAGCCCGATGGAGACAAGAGTATCGTTACCATAGTACAGGACGGCATTGATGATGAGGCCGGTGTAAAGCACATGGAAGAGAACTGGGGCATGGTCCTGCAGGGCATGAAAAAACTGCTTGAGAAGGATGCTTAATAATTCCTAACAATACTTAATCGCGCATTTGAAGGTAGGAAATATTTAAGGCCTTCTGCTAAATTGCCATACCGGTAAAATAAAAACCGGAAGCTATGGGCAGGTTTATACTTTCATTTGTTTCAGTGTTGTTGTGTTTCACAGTAAATGCACAGCTTACTATGGTGCCGGAGGGCGGTAGCTATAGGGCTTCTGTTAGCCAGCAGCTTGGGCTCACACAGGTTACTATCGATTATGGGCGTCCCTGCGTGAAGGGTAGGGAAGGGCACATATGGGGCGAGTTGGTCCCGGAGGGTTTTAACCTGCTGGGCTATGGTAATGGTAAGCCCTGTCCCTGGCGCGCAGGTGCTAATGAGAATACGACTATAGAATTTTCTACTGCTGTTATCATCGAAGGTAAGCCGCTCGCAGCAGGCAGGTACGGATTCTTTATAGCATACGGTCATGATGAGTGCACACTTATCTTTTCACACAATGCTACAAGTTGGGGTAGTTTTTTTTACGAGGAGTCAGAGGATGCCCTGCGGGTTAAGGTAAAGCCACGATCCATATCCGGCAGTATGGAAACACTTACTTATCTTTTTTCCGCTGCCGATGACAGCAGTGCTACAGTTTCCTTGCTGTGGGAAAAACTGGAGATACCCTTTAGGGTCAGTACTGCACTGCAGCAGTTGCAACTGGCCTCCATTCACAATGAGTTGCGCTCTGAAAAAGGTTTTACAGCTCCCGCATACCTGCAGGCAGCCGAGTATATGAACCTCAATAATGTAGCGCTGGAAGAAGCGCTTCTGTATGCTACTATTGCTGAAACGGGGCCAAAGAATTTCCGGGTCTATCTTACAAAAGCCGCCATACTCGAAAAGCTGCATCGCAAACTCCAGGCCGATAGTGCAATGAATATGGCCATTGAAACAGCAACCGCCGCACAGTTGCATAACTATGCGCGCTCTTTACTGGCCGAAAAGATGACGGCTAAGGCAATGGAAATGTTTAAGGCGAACTATAAAAAGAATGGCAGCAACTTTACTACCAACGTAGGTATGGCAAGGGGCCTTTCGGCTGCAGGCGACTATAAAGAAGCATTGAAATACGCTAACAAAGCTTTACCCCTTGCTCCTGATGCGGCCAACAAAGCAAGCATTGAAACGATAATAGCCATGCTTAAAGAAGGAAAGGATGTGAATGGTTAAACAGCTTACTCTTCGCGTTCCACCTCTATAGTGCATTCACCGATCACCGCTGCCAGTGCGCCTACTGCTGCCAGTACAGGTGCCAGCACCACACCCACTACGCCAATGGTAAGCGGGAAGTTCATCACTTCTTTCCCCTCCTTGTCCTTTATGGTTATCCGCCTTATATTTCCTTCGTTGATGAGTTCCCTTACCTTTTTCAGCAGGTTCTCCCCATGCATCTGGAAAGATTCTTTTGTAGACATATTATGCGTTTTTACAAAAATAAACATGCTTCATATAAGGAACAATGAGCAATGTCATATTTGCTGTAGCTGAAGCTTGTCTGGGGGGCAACTGTACCTGTTCATTATTCCGTATCTGTACTGTCCCGGTCTTTAGGTACTGTAGTATATTTGCCCTAAACGAACAGCTATGCAGATTCTGCCACCACAGCCGGCCGATTACGGCTTTTACAACAATTACTTTTTGCTGGCCCCTAAGACAGAACTCACCGCTGCGCTGCAGGCCAATATGGACGAGATAAAAGCCTTTGCACTTAAGCTTAGCGAAGAAGAACTGGCCCATCGCTATGCGGAGGGTAAATGGAGTATCAAAGAGATATTTGCCCACTTCCTCGATGCTGAGCGCAATTTCTGTTACCGCATCCTGCGCATCTCCCGTGGCGACAAGGCTGCACTGCCGCCAATAGACATACACAGTTTTGTGCTGAATGCCAATGCCGCCAACAGGAGCATCAGCGATATCATTGCCGAGCTGGAGCACCTGCGTGCCGCCACCATCCTTATGTTCAGGGGCATGACTGCCGAGATGCTGGACCTTGAAGGCCCTGCCCGCGATATCACCATCTCCAGCCGGGCGCTGGGCTATACCCTTGTGGGTCATGGCCTGCATCACCTGGCCATCATCAGGGAGCGTTACCTGGTGGCCGATGAGGTATAGCCCTTATTCCAGTCCGCAGCTATACCCGTTGGCTTTATAGGCGCTGTCCTGCGCGCAGGCTTTGAGTGCTTTGCCACGGGTCATCTTTTCCTGCAGCGTATGCTCTATTACCTGCCCGGAGCCATAGTTCCTGCAATAGCAGGTATAGGTCTTTTTGCAGGAGCAGAGCGTAGCCGCTGTGCTGATGGCTGCGGCCGTTATGATCAGTTTACACTTCATGTACCGTAAAGGTAATAAGCACAGTGCTTTGTAAAAAGAAATGATGGCCGTATTTTACTATGTCATATGCGATACCTCCGCCCTCATATTACCCTGCTCCGGCCTCTGTTTTTGGCTTGCCTTATACTGTCATCCTTCTGCACAGCCGCGCAGGATAGCCTGCGCAAGGAAAGATTGCGCAAAGACATTGATGCCTACCGCGAGGGTATAGAGCGCCTCCATGCAAGTCCCTTTACCCGTATCTCCAAAGAGACATTTGAGCAGCAGCTCGACAGTATCAAACAGGCTTCCCCGGGCATGAATGCCGATGAAGTGCTGGTGGCCATGATGCGTGTGAATGCCCTGCTGGCCGATGAACATACACGCATCCTTTATACCGATAGCACCGCTTATCCCTACGTCCCTTATTGGTTCAAGGAGGGAGTATATATAGCCCTTGCGGATAGCGCGCATAGCGCTGCTGCGCATACAAAGCTGCTGGCCATCAACGGCAGGCCCCTCGATACCATCATAAGCAGCCTGCGTGAGCTGCTGCCCGACAAGAATATCATGAGTGTGCGCAGCGAAGTACCGGCGCTGCTGCAACTGCCCGCCATATTGCACGGCTGTGGCCTTACGGATGCTGCACGCAGCATCGATGTGCTGTCGCTGAACGATGCGGGCGACACCCTGCATACTATGTTCAGTGCCATACCCTCAGCGCAACGCAAAATGGACAGGCTGCCTGCTGTAAAGAAAATGCTGCGTAACAGCCGGGAGGGCAGTTACTGGTATCATTACGATACGGCTAGCGGTGTCTTTTACTTCAATTACTCCCGTTGTTTCGACGAAAAGGATAAACCCTTTGAAAAGTTCGACTGGGAAATGGAGCGGGAGATACGAAAAAACAAACCCTCGCGTATAGTCATAGACCTCCGTTATAACGGTGGCGGCAACTCCGGCCTGCTAAAGCCCTTTATCAGTTTTCTTAAAGGCTCAAGGCTCGATGAGAAAGGAAAGATATTTGTGCTGATAGGCAGGCGTACCTTCTCGGCCGCAGTGCTCAATGCCGTGAGCCTCAAGCGGGAAACACATGCCATACTGGCCGGCGAAGCGAGCAGCGGCAGCGTGAACCATTTTGGCGATATCCGCTTCTTCGACCTGCCGGCCTGCGGTGCCAGGGTCTGTTACTCCACGCGCTACATCAAGCTCAATACCCGCTACGACGGCCCTGTGCTCCCCGACCTGAAAATGGAGGAGCAGTTTGCCGACTATATAAAAGGTGTAGATGCCCTGCTCGACTATGTGAGCATAGTGAAAGTGGAGTAGGGTATAATAGCTTAAAGAGCTTCATTGTGTGCGTAGGTAGTCCTCGCCGGGACACATGCCTAAGGAAAAGCCGGGGAAACGCACTATTTTAGACACGTCAAAAAATTGCCGGGTTAATATAATGGAAAACAAAGCTGAGCTACCGGTTATTTCATTTCGGTCTGCAAAAGAGTGGCATAGCTGGTTATCCAAAAATGCCGGGGTATCCGCTGGTATCTGGCTCAAGATCTTTAAGAAAGACTCAAACGAGAAAACGGTCACCTATGCTGAGGCGCTCGATGAGGCCCTCTGCTATGGCTGGATAGATGGCCAGAAGAAAAGCCTCGATGAGCAGGCATGGCTGCAAAAATTCTGCCCCCGGCGGCCAAAGAGCATCTGGTCTAAAGTGAACATCACGCATGTGGAGCGGCTCAGCCAGGAAGGCAGGATGAAGCCGGGAGGTTTAGCTGCGGTGGCCGCTGCAAAAGCCGATGGCCGCTGGGAGGCCGCTTATGATGCCCCATCTAAAATGGCCGTTCCCGATGATTTCTTAAAAGTGCTCGCCAAAAACAAAAAAGCCCTGGCCTTTTACCATACCTTAAATAAGGCCAACCTCTTTGCCATTGCCTTCAGGTTGCAGACCACCAAAAAGCCGGAGACCCGGCAAAAGCGAATGGAGGCCATCCTTGCCATGCTTTCGAAGGGTGAAAAATTTCACTAGGTGCGATGGTGGAATAGGGGTTGGATAAATGATCATATCCACATGAGACACATTGGTGCTGAACCATTTACTCGCCAATCCGGAGATTGGTTACCGTTGCGACGTAGTCAGAGACATACGCAGATCAGAATTGCAAACTACGCCAAATAGGGGATTGGCCGCCGTTGCGACGTTTCGGAGACATACGCCGAGCAGAATTACAAACTACGCCGAACTGGGGAAATACTTTATATGGATCAGGCTTCGTATAAACGCCTGAGAAACTGTTCAAAACTATTGCCGTAATACTCTATGTTGTCGGTATCAAAGTCGGACATAAAGCCGAAACCGTGGAAGGTATGATATATTTTATGAAAGGCATAAGCTGTATCTGCGGCATCCTTGCCAAACAGAAAATAGTCAGGTATCGCGGACATTAGTGATATGTAGCGCTCATTGATAACTCGTAAATCCTTCAAAGGAAAAAGTGTGAGCCACCTGTTCTTTCCAATCGGTCCTTCGGCCGTTTCAAATTCACTCATGACGCCCAAGTAATCGGTCGGCAATTTAAAGTCCAGTGAATTTAGTACTTGCTCAAGTACCTGGCCGGAGATGCCAGTCCCATCTTTTTCTACATTTTCCAAATAAGTACTAATGATGTTCTCCATATTGTTGTGGCCGATATGCTAAGTTAATAATAAAATAAATAGTTGTTGGAAGCGTCAACCGGCCTAGAACTGGCTTTTTTAGAGCAATAGCCTCCGCGCCCATCTGGCGCGAGTTTGTCGCCAAGCCCTTGTGCAAAGCAAACTCGTGTCTTAGCAATTCAGCCGGTTTGCAACCGGAATTCTTAGCACTAACGCCTAATCAAGTCCAAAATGCAAATTCCCCCTGTTGGCGCAAGAATGCCGCCAGGCCTTGCAGTAAAGCGTTCTTGTGCCGCTCACTACCCACTGGTCTAAGCGTCTCGCTTAGACCGATAATTAGTAAGCGTCACGCTTACGACCAAAAAATGTGGATATCATTATTTGGAAACCCCTCCCTCCATTTCGTATCTTTATACCAGTCTGGAGCTTTTTCTATCGGTATTAAAGCTTTTCAAACTTCTCATCTCTCATATCCCAAAAACAATCAGGTAATAAACAAGTAAAAGCATACCTGTCCCGTACCCATACGGGAGGCAATGTATAGGCAATAAATGGGCAATTGTAGGTAGTAAGATCCTGGAGATCCTATGATCTCTTGATCAGAGTTCAGGAAAACAGGTAACGACCAGAAATAACTATTTTTCCTCTGTATCGCTTCCAGCATAGCTTTCCGCACATTTGGCGCTATCAAACAGGAAATAATGAAGCAGGAAATTTAAACCGGAAATAACTATTTACGTTAATGTGATAGCCCCTTCATCGTTTTTACCTGCCCGCACCCGCAACCGGCATTTTTATTATCACAAACTTCATGTTGATCTCCGCAATCATATTAATCATGGTTCAAACATTTTTCCTACCTTTGCGCCTCGTTTTTAGCTTAGCGGTGTAGTGTATTCAGGCGGGTATAGAAGGCTTTATGGACACAATTGATCATTCAATAAATGAGTAAATACAAGGAATTTAAGGGTTTGAATATGCCTTCCATAGAGGAGGGTGTACTGGATATATGGAAGAAGGATAAGGTGTTTGAGCAGAGCGTGCGCAACAGGGATGGCCGGGAGCCATTCGTATTTTACGAGGGGCCGCCCAGTGCCAATGGTATGCCGGGCATACACCACGTCATCAGCCGCACGCTTAAGGACCTTGTGTGCCGCTACAAGACCATGCAGGGCTACCAGGTGCGCCGCAAGGCCGGCTGGGATACCCACGGCCTGCCCGTGGAGCTGGGCGTGGAGAAGGAGCTGGGCATCACCAAAGAGGATATAGGCAAGAAGATAACGGTAGAGGAGTATAACCGGAAGTGCCGCGAGGCGGTAATGCGCTACAAGCAGCAGTGGGAGGATATCACCGAAAAAATGGGTTACTGGGTGGATATGAGCGATCCTTATATCACCTTCGATAACAAATACATCGAGACCCTCTGGTGGGCGCTGAAGACCTTATATAACAAAGACCTGCTCTACAAGAGCGTAAGCATACAGCCCTACAGCCCGGCAGCGGGCACGGGCCTCAGCAGCCACGAACTGAACCAGCCAGGCACCTATAAAGATGTAAAGGATACCACGGTAGTAGCAATGTTCAGAGTGAGAGCGGCGAGTGAGAGCGAAGGGGTAAATGCGAAACAGGAGGAGATATTTGCAGCCGCGCGGGGTGCCTGGGCGCCATTTGTGCAATCGCCTATAGGCGGTGGCATGCTGGCTATAGAGCAGGCTGCACAGGTGCACTTTATGGCATGGACCACCACGCCATGGACCCTGCCCAGCAACTGCGGCCTTACGGTAGGCCCCAATATAGATTATGTGCTGGTGCAGACCTTCAACCCCTACACGCACAAGCCGGCCAACGTGATACTGGCCAGGGCGCTGCTTGGAAAATACTTTAAACCGGAAGCGCAAGAGTCTGATTTTGCGCTATATACGGCTGAAAGCAAGCTGCTGCCCTGGAAGGTGATCGGTGAATATAAAGGCAGCGAACTGGAGGGCCTGAGGTATGAGCAATTGCTGTCATTCGATGGCAATACGCGCGAGATAGCAGGTGGCGACCCCTGGCGCGTGATAACGGGCGACTTCGTGACCACCGAGGACGGTACGGGTATCGTGCACACGGCCCCGGCCTTTGGCGCCGATGACTATCGTGTAGGCAAAAAGCATAATATAGGCATCCTGACCATGGTGGACAAGGAAGGTAAGTTCAACGACTATACCGGGGAGTTCAGCGGCAGGTATGTAAAAGATTATAAAAATGATCCCGGCTACAAAGATGTGGACGTGGATATAGCGGTGAAGCTGAAGCTGGAAGGCAAGGCCTTCAAGGTGGAGAAGTATGAGCACACCTATCCCCACTGCTGGCGCACCGATAAGCCGGTCATCTATTATCCCCTCGATGCCTGGTTCATACGCACCACGGCGGTTAAGGACCGGATGATAGAGCTGAACAAGACCATCAACTGGAAGCCTAAGGCAACAGGGGAGGGCAGGTTTGGCAACTGGCTGGAGAATATGGTGGACTGGAACCTGAGCCGCAGCCGCTTTTGGGGCACACCATTGCCTGTGTGGGTGAGTGATGATGGATTGGAGATCAAGTGTATAGGAAGCATAGCTGAACTGACCGATGAGATCAAAAAGGCCGATAAGGCCCTTGGCCTGAACCAGTATGCCGATATGAAGGCGGGCGAGTTTGGCCTGCCCGACAGCGTGGACCTGCACAAGCCATATGTAGATAAAATAGTATTGGTATCGGACAGCGGCAAGTCGATGACCCGCGAGCCCGACCTGATCGATGTGTGGTTCGATAGTGGTGCCATGCCATATGCGCAGCTCCATTACCCATTTGAGGCCCACCATGAGCGCACGCTGAAGCATAACTTCCCCGCCGACTTTATAGCCGAGGGCGTCGACCAGACCAGGGGCTGGTTCTATACCCTGCATGCGCTGGGTGTGATGCTTTTTGATAATGTGGCCTACAAAACGGTGGTATCGAACGGGCTGGTGCTGGATAAGAATGGTAATAAGATGAGTAAACGCCTCGGCAACGTGGTGGACCCCTTCAGTACCATAGAGCAGTACAGTGCAGACGCCAGCCGCTGGTACCTCATCACCAATGCATCACCATGGGATAGCTTACGCTTTGATATTGAAGGAATTAAGGAAGTTCAGCGGAAGTATTTCGGAACCCTGTACAATACCTACCAGTTCTTTGCGCTCTATGCCAATGTGGACGGCTTTACCTTCAAAGAAAGATATATACCGATAGATCAGCGTCCGGAGATAGACCGCTGGATACTCTCGGTGCTCAACACGCTGGTGAAGGATGTGACCAATTATATGAACGACTATGAGCCCACACAGGCTGGTCGCGCTATGGAGTACTTCCTCGATGAGCAGCTGAGCAACTGGTATGTGCGCCTCTGCCGCCGCCGTTTCTGGAAGGGCGAGTATGAGCACGATAAGATATGTGCGTACCAGACCTTATATGAATGCCTGGAAACACTTAGCCGCCTGATGGCCCCGATCGCGCCCTTCTTTGCCGACTGGCTGTTCCAGAACCTGGAATGCGTGGCCAAAAGGCATGAATGCACATCAGTGCACCTGGCCGACTATCCCTTGGCCGATGCCGATGCGGTGGATAAAGACCTGGAAGAACGTATGCAAATGGCCCAGGATATATCATCGCTGGTGCTATCGCTGCGCAAGAAGGTGAACATCAGGGTAAGGCAGCCATTGCAAAAGATACTGGTGCCTGTGCTGGACAAGCATATGCAGGACCAGGTGCAGCAAATAGAAGAATTGGTAAAAAACGAGGTTAACGTAAAATCGATAGAATATATAACTGATGATGAAGGATTTATAAAAAAGAAACTAAAGCCTAACTTTAAGTCTTTAGGGGCCCGTATGGGGGCCAGGATGAAGGCCGTGGCAGCAGCCATCAACGGCATGAACGGGCAGGAGATAGCCATGCTTGAAAAGGAAAAGAACATAGCGCTGAGCGTAGATGGCGAGCAGGTGAACATAGGAATAGAGGACGTAGAGATAATAGCAGAAGATATACCGGGCTGGTCGGTAGCCAATAAGGACAACCTGACCGTGGCCCTGGATATTACGGTGACGCCTGAACTGCAGGACGAAGGGAATGCCCGCGAGCTGGTGAACCGTATCCAGAAGATACGGAAAGAGGCCGGGCTGGAGCTTACCGACAGGATAGCGGTGGAAATAGAGGAGTATGAACCATTAAAATCTGCTATTATTCATTTCAATGATTATATTTGCGCCGAAATTTTGGCGGACAATATAAAACTCATACCCAATATGAATGGTGGTACTGAGGTAGAAATAAATGAAGCCATTATTAAAGTGTTAATCTCCAAAAATTCTTAAAAGCTATGGCCACAAAAAAGAAACCGGCTGCCAAGCCCTCAAAGAACAAAAAAGCTGCTGCACCCAAAAGTGTAAAGAAAGCCGCACCGGCTAAAAAAGCTGTGGCCGATAAGAATAAGAAAAAAGCACCCGTAAAGAAGGCATCACCCAAGAAGGATATAAAGAAGAAGGCGGCAGTTGCCAAAAAAGCCGCGCCGGTCAAAAAAACAGTAGCTAAGAAAGCAGCGCCCAAAAAGCCCGTGAAGAAAGCTGCTACTGTGAAGAAGGCCATACAGGCGAAGAAGGCGGCTACCGTGAAAAAAAAGGACTCAAAAACTACCAGGAACGTGAAAAAAACAAGTAATAGTAAGACTCAATCAACGAAAAAAACAGCACCGGCAAAGAAGGCGGCGCCTGCTAAAAAGGCAGCGCCAACAGCTAAAAAAGCAGCAGTAAAGAAAGCAGCACCGGCAAAGAAGGCGGCACCCGCTAAAAAAGCGGCGCCCGTAGCAAAGAAAGCACCCGTAAAAGCAGTAGCAAAGAAAGCAGCACCGGTAAAGAAAACCGAACCGGTTAAAAAAGCAGCACCTGCTGCAAAAGCGGCACCTGCAGCAAAGAAGGTAACCACAGTGAAATCTGTAGCATCGAAGAGTATGCCGCTTAAAGGGGCTCCCAATACAGCAGCGAAACCAACGCCTACACGTACCATACCGCGCGAAGAAAAGAAACCCGGTGTAATAATAGCACACCGCAAACTGGAAAATAAATCGAAGAATAAGAAAGAGGATGAAAAGATGAAGTTTGGTTATGACGCAGAGCATACCCGCTCTATCCTCGACCAGCCCGAAGAAACAACAGGGCCGGTATACAGGTATAGTGATGAAGAACTTGGCGAGTTTAAAGAGCTGATAACCAATCGTCTTGATGCAGCACGTAAGGAACTGGTATACCTGCAGGGCCTCATCACCCGCAAGGATGAAGCAGGCACTGAAGATACCGAGAACCGTTACATGAACATGGAAGACGGCAGCGGCGCTATGGAGCGCGAGCAACTGGCACAGTTGGCCAGCCGCCAGATCCAGTTCATCAATCACCTGGAAAAGGCCCTGATGCGCATCGAGAACAAGACATATGGTATATGCCGTGTAACAGGCAGGCTGATCGACAAGGCCCGCCTGCGCGCTGTGCCACACGCCACCCTGAGCATCGAAGCCAAGAATATGATGGCGAAGAAATAAGTTGACAAGGCTAAACTTGTTGATGAGATCGATATTGAAAAGCCCCGTTGCGGGGCTTTTCTTAATTTTAGGATATGTATTCATTCGGGGAGCGCCAAAAGTTCAGGCAATGGTGGCTATGGCTGCTGTTGGTTGTTATCTGTGCGGTTGAGTTATACTTTTTTATTTACCATAATGGCGGGAGGTATACTGTATACAGGGCGCTGGGTGTGATCGTTGCCCTGGTCGTTTGTATATTTTTCTTTTTCATCAGGCTTGAAACTAATATTGACGGAACAGGTATTCAATACCGGTTCTTCCCCGTGCAGTTGTCGTACCGGAAAATAGACTGGAGTGAGGTAGCTGAAGTGTATGTGCGTAAGTACAGTCCGCTGGGCGAATATGGTGGCTGGGGGATAAGGATGAGCGCGGGCAAAAATGGCTGGGCATATAATATAGCAGGAAATATGGGCCTGCAAATAGTGAAGCGGGATGGTAAGAAACTATTGATAGGCACCCAAAAGCCTGATGAGCTCAACGCACTTTTGCAGCGCCTTGCAGGGGATAAGATAATAGCCTGTAATATAACTACGGAGCGGTATTAATTAATAGTCCATGCCGCCACCATGAGGCGGGCCGCCAAAGCCGCCACCCGGTGGACGATCGCCATGAGGATGGTCATATTCGGGTCTTGCATCATCGTTACTGCCCTGGGCCATGGCCTTAAAGTTTCTCAGTGTATAGGTGAGGGAGAACATGAAGTATTGGGTAAGCACCTGCGTGCGGCTGTCTTCGATATAGGTTTCGGTAGTGGTGCGGGCTATATTCTTATTCTGGTTCAGGATATCGAAGGCGCTGATGCGGGCCTCGAGGGCCCGGTTCTTCAGGAATTTATAGCCTGCATAGGCATTCCATAAAAAGAAACTCTGGTTGTATGTGCTGTTGGTAAGGCCGCTGTAATAATTATGCGTGATGTCGGTATTCAGTACCAGGCCTTTATAGGGCATCCAGTTGATCTTGAAGGCTGCGGTATGGCTGTAGTAGGTGTTATCGGACTGGGTTTGAAGGGTGTTCTTCACGAGGTTGTAATTGCCATTATAGCTAAGTGTGAAATCGATCTTCTCACTGATATTACTGCCCAATACTACTCCGCCATTCACCGCATAGTTATTGCTGTAATTGGTCTCGTTGTTTATTAGGGCAGGGGTGTGATTATAAGTAAGGCCAGCATTCAGGTTGAGGTTGCTCTTTACAATATCTACAGGCAGGCCCAGGGTGAAGAAGGTGCGGGCTGTATAATAACCGTTGAGGTTGACGGGCAGGGTAAGCTGGCTGCCGGCAGGTATCACTATGCCGTTCACATGTGCCGTATCGCCTGAGGGTATGTAAGTGGCATTACCAATATAATCGTTGACATAACTGCCATAGAGGAAGGCGAAAAAGTTGCGTGCTGTCTTGCTGTTGGTACCGCCATAGCGGAATATAAGGGTATGTGTATAATCTTGCTTCAGATCAGGATTCCCGGTCTTTAATAGCAGTGGGTTAGAGATATCCACCACATTTTGCAACTGGCTTACCGAGGGCGGATTGGTAGATGTGCGATAAAATATGCGCAGGTTCTTCTCTTTGCTAAAGCGATAGTTGAACATAGCACGGGGTAGCAGGCTGGTGAAATTTTTATCCAGGCTATATGAGTAGGGGTAGGTCTGCTCGCCCTGCAGGGTAGCATATTGCAGGTTAAGGCCTGCCATCACACTTAGCTTCTCTCCGCGCAGGCGGTAGTTGATACCACCGCTTTGGGTGATGTAAGTATTGTCGTACTTATTGGACAGGCTGTCGGAATGAAGGTCGTATATGCCGGTTGCAGCATTAAGGCTGTCGGTTTCTTTATCGGCCCGGTTCTTATTATACGATGGGCTATAGTTGATCATCAGCATGCTCTTTTTACCGATGGGCTCCGTATAGTTAATGCTGCCGGAAAGGGTGTAGCCATTATTGTAAAGTGTGTATTGCTGGTTGAGCGAGTCGGCAAGGGCAGGGTCGGTGTAGCTATTGAGTGAGTGTAGCTCACCGGTACCTTTTTTTTCATTGAGCTGTGTGCCGAAATCCAATGATAGTGTGCGCCCTCTTTTGTCAAACTTATGCCTGAAAAGCAGGTCGTTGGAAAAAGTATAACCTGTATTATCGGCAATGCTGCTATTGCCTGTACTGCTGATGGGCATGGGGGCAAACGCATCGCTGTTGCTGCCAATGGTGTCGTTAGCTAACAGGTTTGTGGTATAGTCATTGGTCTGCACACTAAGCCTCGGGCTCAGTATGAGCGAGTTGGAGGAATCGATATTGTATTCTAACCTGAAATTGGCGCGGTGGTTATAATTTTTACTTTCTGTGCCGCTATTCTCGCTATACACCAAAGTTGTGTCGGAAGTGGTAAAGTAGTTGCGGGTAAGCTGGGTATTATTATTGTTATCGGTAGCATTAAAAAAGTAGCTGCCGGATACCTTTATTTTTTTGCCCCAGGCATCGCTGTAATTAAGCCCTATCGAATTGGTATTCGTTATACCTGCCTGCTGTCCTACAAGGAAATTGCCTGCATCGCCACCGCCGCCGAATGAGCCCCGGCTGCTGTTGCGGCCGCCACCGCCACCCCTGCGGCCACCACCGCGGTTCTGTCCACCGGAATTCCCTACCACACCGAGTATATCTTCGGTACTGAAATTTTGCTGGTTGATATTATTGGACATGCCGATGAGTGATATGCGCCTGTCGCCATTGAAGAAATTAATATTGCCGCCAGCGGTATAACGTTCATTGGTGCCATAACCTGCATATATCTTGCCGAACTGGCCATTGTTCTTGCCACGTTTGGTAATAATGTTGATGGCCTTGGAGGAGTTGCCGTCATCGAAGCCGGTGAACTGTGCCTGGTCGCTGAGTTTATCGAATACCTGTATCTTATCGATCACTTCTGCCGGCAGGTTTTTCAGAGTAGCGGCAGGGTCGTCACCAAAGAAGGGTTTGCCATCTACCAGCACTTGTTTCACATCTTCACCGTTTACTTTAACGCCATTATTATCAGAAGTGATGCCGGGCATTTTTGCCACAAGATCCTCTGCGCTGGCATCGGGGTTTACTTTATATGCATTGGCATTGAACTGTGTGGTGTCGCCGAGCTGCTGCGCGCGTATCTGCTTGTCTTCAACCACTACGTTCTTTAACTGGGTAGGTAATACCTCCAGTTTTATGGTACCTAAATTCAGATCGTTGCCCAGGGTTATGCGGCGTTCATACTTTTTATAGCCAATATACGATGCCGTAAAATTGTAGGTGCCTGCAGGTACATTTGATATGTGAAAGTTGCCATTCACATCGGTAACATTACCTATTTTATTGCCTGTGTCGCTAATGGGGGTAAGTGAAGTGCTAACACCTATAAGGGCAGACTTGTCTGCATCATCAATGATATTGCCTGACAGGGTGTAGGGTTGTGCATTTATTATTAAGGTGCATAGTATTAGTATGCCGGTGAGCAGGATCTTCTTAATAGTCATTTGCCGGTCTGTTTCGTTGTTAGATTAAAAATCAATAAAAAGGTTTAACCCTGCTCAAAGCATTAAACAGATTTTTTACAAAAACTATGCCTGCTACAGTATGTGCCGGACTTTACTTAGCTGGAGCTATGGCTTTTTTAAGGCTGTCGAGATTGATCTTATATGCGATGCTATCGGTAGCATGCAGGGTGGTCTCTTCCTTTACGAAAACGATGCGGCCTTTATCAAGCCAATTGCCTTTGTCGAATATTTGTATGATGAGTGGCCCCAGGTCTTTTACGATCTCCTGCCTTTTTTCTTCAGGGCCGCTATACAGGGTCTTGTCTCCGAGAGTGATGTGTACATCGCTATTTTCCACTACTTCAACGGTTACCCGGTTAACTGTAGGATAGCGTGTGTACAGGCTGTCTTCCATTTGCTTCATGCCGAGTGTATTGTCGCCGGCCTCTTTGCAGCCGATGATGGAGAGGAATAAGACAGGTAGCAGAAATACTGTTTTTTTCATAAAGACCATGATTGAGTTATAAATATATTGAATTGGGGGGAGGGGAGCGAATTTTGTTATAATTCTGCAAAAAGATTTTGCAGTTGATAAAAGGCTGCTTATCTTTGCAACCCGTTTGGAAAAAGCGGTAGTTCTTTGAAACGTTTTCCGGCCTCTTGAATGTTGATAAAAGTGTGAAAATCTTTTCTGAAAACATTTTGCTGTAAAGAAAAAAGCTGCTACCTTTGCGCTCCGTTTGGGGCTGAGGGATAAGAAAAGGGTAACGGAAAGTTCTTAAAAAGTTAACACCTCCGGGATTGATAAAGGGGAGGGAAAGATGAAAAGGTTAAAGGCCTTCGATGATGGTTCAAGTCCATATTCATTACGATAGGCTGCCTGTTTTTTAGGATGCAGGTAGTTTAAAAGTTCTTTGAAAGATTGGGAAACAAACAGCGGTAGCGATGAAGTTCGCTACCACAGGTAAGTATCACCATTATGGTGGTACAACAAAGCGTAACAAATTAAGTTACACGTCTAATT